>Ga0247725_1000036_pt1 | contig 214526 bp, 245 predicted proteins | sample OKSTACKMCFT3sol_FD_183021 | JGI IMG/M metagenome (GOLD analysis project Ga0247725, IMG submission 183021) | Subsurface sediment microbial communities from gas well in Oklahoma, United States - OK STACK MC-FT3-sol | ecosystem: Environmental > Terrestrial > Deep subsurface > Rock core/Sediment...
GTTCTTTTCAATCCGAAAGCAGTAGAGCATTCTGAAAAGATTGACGGTCAAGAATTCGTGATTGTACGTGAGTGGAACGTACTGGGTATTTTAGAAAGTAAATCAGCTGAATAAGGGGAAACAAATGTCTGCTAAAGATGTACGTTTTGGTGAAGATGCCAGAAAATTAATGCTGAATGGTGTAAACACTCTGGCAAATGCAGTGCGTGTTACATTAGGGCCAAAAGGTCGTAACGTAATTCTGGATAAACAGTTTGGTGCGCCTTTAATCACCAAAGACGGTGTTAGTGTTGCAAAAGAAATTCATTTGCCTTGTAAGTTTGAAAACATGGGCGCACAAATGGTGAAAGAAGTTGCATCAAAAGCCAATGACGAAGCTGGTGATGGTACAACTACTGCAACTGTATTAGCTCAAAACATTATCAACGAAGGTGTGAAAGCAGTCAGTGCTGGCATGAATCCAATGGATTTAAAACGCGGTATTGACAAAGCAGTTGGTGCAGCTGTAGCTGAGTTAAAAGAAATGGCTAAGCCATGTTCTGATTCAACAACAATTTCTCAAGTTGGTACTATTAGTGCCAACGGTGATAAAGCAATTGGTAAAATGTTGGCCGATGCAATGCACCAAGTTGGTCAAACAGGTGTAATCACTGTTGAAGAAGGTCAAGGCATTGAAAACGAATTGATCTTTGTTGAGGGTATGCAATTTGATCGTGGCTTCATGTCACCATACTTTGCAAATACTGAAGATGGTACGAGTGCGGAATTAGACAATCCAAACATTATCATCATTGATAAAAAACTGGATTCAGTACAAGAAATTTTACCAGTTCTTGAAATTGCTGCCAAAGCACAAAGACCTTTACTGATTGTAGCCGAAGATTTTGATACAAATCTTTTAGCTACTTTGGCTGTTAACCATATGAAAGGTATCATTCGTGTTTGTGCTGTTAAGTCTCCTGGTTTTGGTGATCGTCGTAAACAACTTATTAGCGATATGGCCATTTTAACTGGTGCTACTCTTATTGCAGAAGATGTTGGTGTATCACTCGATAAGTTCCAACCAGAATATTTTGGTAGTGCTTCTCGCGTAAGTGTCACACAAAATAACACAACTATTGTTGATGGTGCTGGCTCAAAAGAAGAACTGGATAAACGAATTTCTCAGTTGAAAACAGAGATCGCAAAATGCGAGGCTGAATACGACAAAGAGAAATTGCAAGAACGTCTGGCAAAACTTGATGGCGGTGTTGCAATTATTCGCGTTGGTGGCTCTACAGAATTGGAAATGCGTGAGAAAAAAGAACGTGTTGAAGATGCTCTGTATGCTACTCGTGCGGCAGTTGAAGAAGGCATCGTGTGTGGTGGCGGTGTTGCATTAGTAACAATCGCTGAAAAGATCAAAGGCTTGACAGGCGAAAACGAAGATCAAAATCATGGTATTAAGATTGCTTTACGCGCAATGGAAGCTCCGCTTCGTCAAATCGTTGATAATGCTGGACAAGAGCCTTCAGTTGTCGTGGCTGCTGTTAAGAATGGTGAACTCGATTACGGTTATAATGCCGCTACCGATACTTACGGTAATATGTTCCAAATGGGCATCATAGATCCGGCTAAAGTAACGCGACTGGCCTTAACATTCGCAGCTTCTGTAGGTTCAATGATGATTACCACTGAAGCAATGATAACTGATATTGCTACTACGCAAGATCAACAACAAGGTTTAATGTAAGATCGCAAAAGGGAACCTCTTTCGGGGTTCCCTTTTTTATTTGTCAAAAACTGTTAAATTTTAGGTAAAAGAAAAGGGGCCGAAGCCCCTTCAATAATCAACTTGAAAATGTTAAAAAGAATTGCTTTGTGTTATTTCCATCATACACAGCAGAAATTAATTTTTCCAAGTGTATATCATGTCCACAAATCCAAGTATGTTGATCGATAATTATCCAACGATACTTTTTAAACTCTGCTTTCTTAAGTGACTGACATAAACGTCCATATTCTGCTGGCTGCCTGACTTTGTAGTAATCGACAAAACTAGGTAAAGAAAAGTCATTATCCTGAGTCGTTATCCACAAAATTCTCTCAGAACTATTTTCAAGTTCTAATTTCTTAGATTCTTCATAACAGAACCATTCCTGAAAAACTGACATTCCGGCTCTTTGTGGGGCGCGTAATCCAATAACTCGAAAAGCGGCTACATCAGAGGCGTTGAATTCAATAGGTGAATAAGAACCATCTTCATTCGCTTTTACATGAATGGCTTCCGAAATTTTCATCGAACTTTCACGGCAGGCATTTATGTATGCAAGTGTTGCTTGCTGAACGTAGTTTAGTTGTATTTCCATCTTTACTTTCTCCAGATAAAGATCTGCACTATTACAGATCTAATACTTAGCTGGAAGTTCGACTGTTTGACCTGCGTAACTGTGCGTACAATCAGGCAAATATCGAATCTTTCCATTCTCAATAAAAGAATGACACACTGTTCTAAAGCGCGGATCATTCAAAACCAAATTTCTTCCATTAGGTAATATAGAAATTCTGTCGTATTCTTCTTCAAGCTCAGGACTTAAATCTGGATTACATGATTTAATATCCACTGAAGGTTTAAGAGTAGGTGTATTCAGATTAAAATTGAATACCCATTTAGGATTCTTTGTAACATCTATGTTGACAGCATGTTCAAGATTACAACCTACACAGAAAAATATAACAGACTTATCTACAACTTTTGCTCGGAACATTAAAATCTGTCCTCTGGTTTACGATTAGCTAAAATGATTTTATTTTCGGCTATACTGGCTGCCAGTGTTATCTTTGACCAATGTTTGTAAGTAGGTGAATTGTTGAATTCTGCATTTACTGCCGCAATTTGAGGTAAGCGTCTGGTTACTCCACGAGTACGCATTAACTCAACACAAGCTAATGCTAAATTTTCGTCACGTTCATCTTTAGCATCGTAGTACCAGTCAATAAGATCTCGAATCATATTTATCAACTGCTTTTCCTGCATGTTCCCTACAACAATAGCATCACGCAACGGCCAAAATTTCCGTAACTCTTCGCGCTGTGAGTATTCACTTAACGGTTTATTTCTCAGATTGGTGGCCTTAGCTACAAATACTTTAACTTTCATTTCATGTCCTTAAAAACAATTCTATAAATTGGTTGAACAAAAGCGTTTTTGTTTCCATCAAAACGACATACGTAGTTTTCGTAAAAATCAAGACCATCCATGTTAATACGTTTACTAAGTTCTGCCTTAATAAGTTCACTTATTCTGTGAAGCCTGTTGGTATTTATAGCAGGTCTTTCGTGCTGTAGACTTGGATTCTCGGCAACGCTATGTAGATAGTGCATGTATTCACGAGTTTCTTTGTTATAAGCATCAAATACTTTTTGAAACCTAGAATCAATGGCAACTGATGGGACATTTTTAAAATTTATTTTCATATGAATACAAACGTCATGCGTTTGCCCTCACCTTCAAGGAAGAATCTTTTATTACGTTTAGTTATTTTACCGTTATCGATTAAATCTCGAATTCTCGCGTAACGTGGATCATCTTCCTCGCCATCAATGACATTTCGTAAATATTCACGTAAATCAGATAAGGCTATTACGTTGTTCTGGTTTGCTGCCGTTTGATTTATATTAAGTGATTCTATTCTATTTGATATTGAAAGACGCAGCCCTTCATCACCAGGCAGTCCAAACTTATCTCTAAGTTCTCTGTTAATTCTTCCTAATTCGTCAGTTCTGAAATCCGTGTACCAGCGTTTAGCCTCGGCATCAATAAATCTCTGCAATCTAGGCTTATCGCTTTCGGAAAGTTCAATTGCATCGTATCGCTGTGCCTTTCCATTGTTTTCGTTAACTACATCACGAGCAGTTGTTATAGCCATGTTTGTTCCTCTGCTCAGATAAACTCGATGAATGCTGTTTTGTATCTGTATTGAAATTTGTAACCGTCACCGTTTTTAGTGAATAGACCACGATCTACAAGATATTCAACACCTATATAATTAAAGTGATTGTATTCACCGATTTTTGCTTTAATGCTCGCTAAAGCAACTTGCATATTCGTTTTACTTACATTCAATCCGGCTATCAATCCAGCGATAGTGTCATCGATGTCTTGAAGTAATATGCTTTCATCATCCAATCTGTATCGACGAATTACTTCTTTTTTAGCCTGTTGTTCAACCTTAAGCATTTCGTCATCATAGTAGAATTCAGCAACAGATCTTGCATAAGATTCAAACATGCCTTTTGTTGAACTTGGCATGTCCAGAACGAAATTTCTGGCACGAAACCCGTTAAAAGAATCACTAATACCGTATTGTATTCGAGCCATCTTATACTCCAGCCTTATTGTTTTGTCAGCATCTTAAGATCTACAATGTTACCCAACAAAGATTCTTTGACTATCTTAAGTGCATCAATCCTTCCAACAATTTCATGAGCCATCATTTCACTGGCTTGTGTGCCTCGACTCTTAAGAGCGCGTAATTTTTTATCACTTGCCTTAATCGCATCATTTATAAGTTGCAGTGTTTCAGGAGCTGTTGTAGTTAGTGCAGCTATTTGTTTTGCACTAGCTGATTCAGATAGCAAAAGTTGCTTCTTTTTCATAATGATTTATTTCCCTTTATAATGCTCTTTTTAAGAATACCAACAGTTCTTATGTCGTTGTATTTTCCTTCAAGTGCATCTATATGAGTGTAGCCAGACTTCAATAACAATTCAGCAAGTTTTGGCTCAGACTGATACCACTCCCAAACTTTTTTATGGCCACCATGATTTAATGAATTTAACTCATTGTACAGTGTCAGCGCTTTATCTTTTGATACAAGGTTAAATTTTTTATAGGAATCTATAATACCTTGTTTTATTCTGGAAATGATTTCACTAAAGGTCACTTGAGCATCAAGTGTACGAAAGCCAAAATTAAATCCTTGACCTAAGTTTATGTCATATTCCATTAAATGTCCGCCATATTGCAAAGCATATTTGGCATCTTGTGTGACCCAAATTATATGAGTTCTATTTTGATATTCTTCAGAAAACTTTCCTTCAATACCACGATAGAATTTTTCACCAGATAAGCTGATTAAAATTTTCATTACTAAGCTTCCAAATCCACTTCCGTAGATGGTACATAGTCAGGCCAAGTTACCCAAGGCATAGCTTCCAATTCAGATAAGGATTTTATTTCAAGAATACGCCTCTTTAATATTCTGCGAATCCCTTCTATTGTTCCAAAATAAGATCTCAAGCTTGTGTCTGATCCGTGAAAGTTTTTGATTATGCCAAGCGCTAATTCGTATGGATTCTGACCTACCAATTGACTTTCATTTACTAAAAGCTGAGGAACTTCAACATTGCTTTTATCTTCTGCTAGATCGTAAGCAGTAACATAAGAAAAAGCATCATCGTATTTCATTCTGTAAATGTCGGTCTGAATCTGAGTTGTTGTTTTCGATACCGTGTGGTAGCCCGTGGCAGCTTCCTGTACTCGATTGGCTTGCTCAAAACTACGTTCAATATATAAATATTTCGCGTATTCAAGTCTTATGTTATCCAGAGAAGGTTTAGATACTTTTTCATAAGAATTCGGCCATACAATATCAGAGTATTCGTCACCGTAAGAGTAAACTTTTAAAGAAGGATAGTACCAAGATATTGATTCAACGTAACTTGGAAGCGGCGGTCTACCATCTAAATTTGCTCCAGCTAAATTCGGATTTATTTTTACGTTGAATGTCATTTTAACCATTGTTATTTACCGTAGTAAGTTCAATGGAAATAGATGCTTCATTAGGGCGCATAACTATTGTTCCATTATTTGTTAATCTGTATAGATACAATCTGATTACATCATTAGTGTTGATGTTAAGATTATCAAGTTCTGAAATAATAGAGGTCAATCCTCCACCTACCTCATATAATGAACCATAAGAAACAGATCTATCAACAGATACGTTATTAATAGCTAAAAATGCAACTACAGTATCGGCCCTATTGGAAGAAGATCCTTTAGATCCAGTTAAAGTGCAATTTAACTTGAATCCTATTTTTATACGTCCTGACATTCTTGAAACTATTTCAGATCGTCCTTTGATATGTGAAAAAAGTTTTGCGTTTGGTTGCCCTTCAACCTCTCCCCAAACAACAGGAATAGGTTGGTTAGTAGCTACTGAAATTGTTAGTGTGTTTTTCAATACAATAGAGTTTGCATTGGTAGGGGACATATTCCCTTTTAGTATCATAAAGTAAGTCCAATTAGCTTACAGTGTGTCCCTCTACCAAAGCCTGTATGTTATGTAGTTAATCCTTAGCTACTTTGTTGATTGCTTTTTGAATAGTGCTGTTTGGACGAGCACCAACTTTCTCAAACCATTCTTTAATTAAGTTTGGATCAATATAGTTTTGAATTGCAGTAGTAGCAGTTACTTTTTCACCGTTAACATGACCTAATTCTTCACCAACTTTTTTCATGGCCTCAATAAACCATTTATTTATTTCGGCTTCAGATTTACCACGGAAAGCCGGAGCTTTATCAAGAACAGCACCTGCAACAATGGTTCCACGGGCATGTCGGAATTTGTGAAGTGTAATGCTTTGATCTACACCTAACGAACGCAAATATTTATTTACGTAAGTACCATTCACATGTTTAACAGCACGACCGAATTGAGCAGTCATTATTAAATCATTTGGCTTTTTACCTTCAACCAAACTATCTAATAACCCCTTCATCATTTTGCCTTCAGGCTTATTAGTATGTATTTTATGAATTTGTTTAACGCCACTCTTGCCCAAATAATTCAATGTGAAATATCCGGTTCCACGAGAAGTATAGTTTTTACATACCAACGTGCTAATGCCTTGACCACTTTGACCAGCAGTACCAATACGAGCAGAGGTTTCGTAAATAAGTTCAAGAATTAAAGCAGATACAGTGTCAGCATCTTCATAATGACCTGTCTTTAATTCATGCAACCATTTTTTACGGGCAGCCGGAAGATCTTTTATTAGTGCATCAACAGTGTTAAACTTTTTACCCGCCTTCTCTTTGCGATACTCAACTGTGTAAATACGTTGAGGCTGCCCAGTACCAAACAGTGGATAGTGAAGGAAAACATAAGTGTTATCCAATTCAGGATCGTACTTAGGATTTGCTTCTAAGCGGCCTGTTATAGCACCATCAAGTTTTACTTTGTTCGTGTTGTAATAAGCACCGTTTTCATCAACGTAACCATTGAATCCTTCAGGCACTTTGCTACGAATTTTGTTCTGCTTTAGATAGCGAACTAACTCTGTAGCCTTAACAAGCTTTTCACCACTTTGTCTGACAAAGCTTAATGTTGCTTGCTTTGTCCCTTCGTTAATGTCCCGCATTAATTTCAGGAAAACTTTATACTGTTCAGGTTTTTTGTCACGTAACGAATTTTTATCTTCGACAGTTAAGTCGGCTTCAGGCTTACCGAAGATTTTACGGCAGAATTTATTAAGTTCTGCAACTAAATCTTGTTGGTTACTTTGCTCAGCATCTTCGTGAAGGAAAACAGCTGTTAGATCAGGATCACCAAGTTTACTAATATGACGAGTAAGATTTTTTAAACTTGCGTCACTCCCACGAAGTACAATACCCATCATATACTTCAAAAGATCAATATGGTCTTTGGTAAGATCCAACTCTTTTGTAAGCATACCAGCTTTTTCACGTTCTTTCAGAACACGAATTAAAGCATCAAGATCCCAATCCATATCGGCATTGTCGTTTAAGCAGCCATTTACTATAGGATTGAAAGTTGATCTTGGAATACGAAATCTTTTCAAAAATTCTTCGGCGTCTGAATTCCACTTACGGATCTTAGATTTAACTTTAGCGCCCAAAGGTTCTTCAATCAAACACACCATTATTGAACTGGCTACAAGTTTGATGAATGATTCTGTAGAGTTTTTACTCACAGCAGAAATTGAAATAATCATAAAATTCCTTAAGCAAATATAGCTTTAACTTCCGCAGCTATCTTTTCAAGTTCGGGCAATCTATCTGGAGCCACATAACGCTGACTTATATAATCTATACTAGGTTTGCCGCCATATAGACTTGAAAATATTACATATTCAGCTATTCCGACTTCATTACCTTGAAAATAATTCGTCACGGCTGTACGCAATTCTTCTGGAAAATCCCATGTTTCAAAAATCTTAAGAGTAACTGATTTTTCAATTACCTGTAGATTAGATAAATCTAAATCTTTGAACATTGAACGATTAAAAGATTTTTCCATTTCACATAAAATGGCTAACATCCCTATTCTACTTGTAACCCCTAACAACATAAGAGGTTCAAATATTTTGGTATTCTTTCTAACCTGAGATAGCGCTATCGCGTATGCTGTAATACGCACACTGTCATCCCAAACACTTTTCAGTATTTTAGATATATAAGGATCAGCCGAAATAAAAAGTTGTTCCATAGCCATAGCAACAACCAAAGCTTTTACTTGAGTAAATCCTATGCGAACAACTGCTTGATGTACAGTTTCCACAGGAACTCTTCTATTAAAATGAGCGCTGTTTGCTAATCGAATAAGTCGCAAAGATAATGCACTATCTCGCATCAACACACTAACAAGCAACTGCGCGTTTACTTCTTGTCTATCCGTAACTTCCATTACTTTAATTGCAATATCTGGAAGAGTAGGTAGAGTCATGCTGTTATTATTTATTTTATCGAAGAACATTTGAAGCAGTGCAGTTTCTGGCATATAAAACTCCGGTCGAAAATTGGGGCAAGTTTCCCTGCCCCTTCTTTTTCTAAGGGAAAACCTTAGAATGGCCGTTAAATGTGTAAAGTTCTTTTACTTGAGTAATAGTACGATCTTTACCACGAACAGTACGCACACCAATCGTTCCATCTGGAATGCTATAGTCAACAGCTTCAACCGAAACAAAAGTGCCGGTTCCTGTTTTAATCGCATAGATAGGAACATTCAAAACTAATTCGCTGCTATAACGGAAATCTTTAGCAGATGTCATGGCATCGATTTTGTTTTGAATTTTAGCAACAGCTTCTTCTGTTTTGCGCTCAAGATTAGTCAGTTCAAATTCATATTCCTGATCTAAACTTTGTAAAGCTGTTTGATGACGCACTAAATCTTTTGCAGCACGAGCAGAACCTGCTGGATTTACTGTACGTTGGTTTGCAATAGTTTTAGCACGGATGATACTGTTCTTTAAGGTAGTGCGTTGTGTTTCAAACTTATCCTTCAAGATACTTGCATCGGCAGCCGCATTCTTACGTAAAGCACTCATTTGTTCACTAAGTTTTATCAACTCAGATTCGGCCAGACTTTTCTTGGCAACACCTTGTTTATTTTCAAGAATGTTCTGCACAAGCTTATGAAGCTTACGACTACGCGCAATATCAACATCAGGACGACGAGCAAGATTCAGTTTAATAACAACAAACAATACACCAGATCCATTTTGTGAAGTTTTAGTATGCTTTACAATAGATTTAAGTGCTGGCCCATAAACTCTGGCTAACCGACCTTGTATCTCTTCAGCTTCGTGTTGATAAAGCGGGTTGTCGTTTTGAGCAGCAAGTACCAACATGAAATCATCGTTCGATGGATCATTAGATACAATACCAAAGCTAGGGTCTTGTGCAGCTAACTTGTTGTCAATATTAATCGACGACTTACCTGTTATCTGCGTGATTCTGAAAGCTTTAGTAAAGTGTCCGGCCAGAATAGCTTGCTTAACTTCAGAAAGCACGGCAAAACTGTTGCCGTAATACAAAGGTTCTTTGCGTTTGAACTTTCCTGAATTTGGTTGCTCTGGACGTTCTTTAAAATGCTCTATGTTTATTCCGGCTTCCAACTTTTCATGCTTTTGTGTAGCAAGAATTCTTTGTGCAACTTGTGTATGCAAACGCATTTTTCCAGAAGTACCTAACAATGAGCGTACCCAAGGTAAACTTGTTTTAACCTTCATCACATAAGAAACTGGAATACCATTTTTAGTACGGCGCATTGCATCAAGCAGTTCATCTTCTAAATCTTCTTTATCATCATCCATGAACACATCAAAGTCATCAGCAAATGCAGAAGATTGAAAGAAACCAACATAAGTTGTATCACGGCTCAAAGCTTCTTCTTGAGACACACGACTTAAATCAATTTTGCCGTCACCAGTGATAACAGAATTCTTTAACTTAGGTTCCACTTTTTTCTTAGCTGCTTCTAACTCAGCAATTTTCTGTTTTTCTTTTGGTGTCAATGGACGATCAGTAGAAAGTTTTGGAATTGGTACTTCTTTACGTTGAATAACCTGACCTTCAACTTTACCACGGAATGGTTTACAAACTTTTAAAACCGATTCCATTTCTTTCGCACTTAATTTGAATTTTATGTTGCGATTATCTTCAAACACAACATAAAATTCACCACCACGAATCGCACGATAACCAAACACTTCATTCATGTCCAAAGACATTTCGTGCTGACGATGATGATTATTGAAGTGACGGCTTCGCCCATTCGGTGGACTGTAACGCATCCAAATATAATCGTGAACAGTGTCAGAACTTTGTGAACGCAAATCACTGCTCGTTACATAAAGAGTAGGTGGATTTGGGTGGCCTTGTTGAATGTGCTCACCACTAATTTTTGAACGATTCATTTGAGGCTTCGTTGGAATAGTTGGTTTTGCGTCAGTCGGTACACCATGCTGTATATGATCACCGCTTTGACGACGATTGTTGAACACACTTTTGTTTGAATCTACGTTATGCTGTTTGTGTTCGCCACTTATCTTTCCGTGGTCAGAATGGTATGGGCCACCAACAGTACGAACTTGAACAGGTTGTGGTGCAGATTTTTGTTCAAACAAAGAAACTAAATCGCCAAACATTTCCTTAAACACTTCATTTTGCTCAGGAGTTGGCAGGTTATCACGAATAAGGTTTTCAAATTCTTCAGGAGTTTCACCGCGACGTTCACGTAACGCCTGAAGTTTTAATTCCATTGGAGTAGATTCTTCTTGATCGCAAATTTCTTTTAGCTCAGGATCAACAGTATGTTTTTCTGTTGCTATTGGATTCTGCAAGCGAGTGGCAACGGTTTCAAGAATACGAGTCATACTTGGGCTGGTTAAAAACCGCTGAGCAAATAACTTGTCAACATTAAACTCAGATTCGATACTAATGTTGAACTCGCCAATCATTTTGCTAAATTCGGCAGCATCTTCACGGCATCTGTGAATTGAAAGTCCGTGCATAGACCATTGAACCCAAGACTCCAAAAAGCGAGAATAACCAACAGAGCAGACTACATCTTCAGCACAAGCTAACTCAGGTTCAATAACATCAAGCAGTTGTAATGCTGCAATCACAGGTTTTGTCCCAATGTAATTGCGATCAATAGTGTAGTAAACACCAGTTTCTTCACAGTACATATAATTGTCTCTGTGATGTAGTTTTGGAATACCCTCTATTTTGCAGGTAGATCCGCCAACCAGTGCATTTGTAGAACCGCAACCAACTGAACAAGTGGCTACCATACCTAAAGACTGCAAACGATCTATTTTCTTTTGAATGTGTGGAAACATGGCTATCCCTTAATCTATCCAAATTTGATCTTTAGGCATTTCTAAGACATTTCCTTTGGAACCATCTTCGTTCAATACCATGACTCGACATTTCTCGCTGAGCGGCAGAATATAAAGCAAAATACCCTTCTTCTTTTGACCAGCTGGCCCGTATGTAACAGGTAGGTGCAAGTTATCTTGCTCACGACCACGAACAGCAATACGAATATTCAAAGAATGTACGCCTTCGTAATCTTTAATGATTTCACCTATCCATTTACGTGCGGCCAATACTTGTTCATCAGCAACTTTTAAAATACTGCAATTGCCAAAGAACATTAGCAGACCTTGCTTTAAATCTTTCGTATCTAATTGAGTTTCTGGAAGATTAGGGCCAGCTGAACTCACAAGATAATTCTTTTGTCCCATCTTAGCAAAGTTTGCAGTAGCATTTTTCATTTTATTTGTCCAACTTACTGCATACATATTTCTGTCAGCACGTTGTACTTTAAGATGCAGAGGCCCGAACGACTGCTCAATACGAATAGCCTTACTGGATAGACTAATTAATATTCTCATTTCTCAACCTTTTTAATCATTAGAGTAAACACGTACTCGTAAGTTTCGGCATCCGTGGAATCGTCGAAGCCTTGAATAAAAACCATTACCTCAAATACGCTCTCTTTTGGAAATTTTTCTGAAACAGCATCGAGCGTATTAAATATCTCACCTAAAGGTTTTGGCTTACCTTGTGTAGCAAAAACTGTAGCTGACTTCTTGACAAGTTTTTCTATTTGTGCATTTTTATTTGGAAGAACAGGCACAAATCTCAGTGCTTTAGATTTTAAACCTTTGAGAACAGAATTGGGTTTAACTTCGTCAAGAAATTTCACAGCAATAATACTTAAATTTGTTTTGTTTCTTGTCCAATCGGATAGAAACTTATTAGCGTCAAGATCTATTCGCATATCCCACCCGTAATAAACTTAGCATCTAGCAAAGGATAGTTAATGTATTTCTTGAATCCACACCTTGGATTAGCTGCAAAATAAATCGTGCGTTCGCTTTTTGGCATGGTGAGAAATTCAAGAAGATTAACTTCTCTATGTGGAGTCTGAACAGATCGCAGATTAAAACGCATTGATCTATCAGCAGTGGCTTTGCAGAATCCGCCACGCCAAGCCATTTTGGTAATGACCCAACGCTTTAAGCTTCCATCTACTTTTCTGTGTTTTGCATTTTGCTTGATAATGACATTACCGCCATCAGTAACAACCATTAAACCTACACCATGCGCTTTTAATCGCTGCTTGATATAAGCTCCATGTTTGCTTTCAAACAATTCAATAGATATAGCAAAATACATCTTATTTGCGAATGGTAAGTAAGATTCCCATTTTGTATCGCTAGTAAAATCGGCCCAACAACTTTTAACCTCAACAATAACTGTTTGCCCTCTAACAGTTAAGCCAAGTATGTCGGCTCTTAATTTGCTATATTTATTGTCAGATTTTAATCCAACTTCGTCATAGACAGAATACAGCTTATCCACAAGATAATAAGTTGCGGCCCGTTTAAGCCGCAATGTATCATTTTTTCTTGTCATATTAATCGTCTACTAATTCTTCGCTGTATTCATTAGTGAGGATTAAAGTAATTTGCTTACTATTCTCCAAATATTTTTTCAGGTCAATCAGATAACCTTCAACATCGTCACCGTAAGCAAGTGAAATGTGTGGTTTAAAATCTGGATAGCTATGTTCAAGCCCTTTCGTTTTAGCATAGTTAAACCGTCTTTCTAAGGCAGGGCAATGAAGCTTTAAAACTATAGCTCTCCAAGGAGAACCTACATCACCCATAACATCGCAACCAACTACTTCAGCCGAATATCGAACATTCGGACTAGGTACATAATCTGTACCCTGTTTTTCTTTGCTGTACATAAGTGTACAATGCAATTTTTCTTTGGGAATCGGATTTGCAAATTTAATTGCACGTTGAATCTTTTGAATATCTGTGACAGCAAAAGCATCAGGTTTAACAGCTAGGTAAGTTCCGACCATGATAGCCTCCAAATTCTTGTAGTAATGGTTTTAATGGATGTCGTGACGTTTCTCTGTAAATTGCATCACGATCATAGGCAGAAATGCCAAAGTTTTTGAAATTAAGATTCACGCTGTTGCACAGAGCTTTCGGATCAGAAGCCATTACATAAGGCTTTCCGTTTCTTACTACAATGCGTTGGCCATGCTCGTTAAGAATCCAAACAATGTTCCAATCATTCATGGATCTATCTTGTCTAATAAAATTCCCGACATAATATCTGTCAGAATTTTTATCGAAGTTTGTATGTAAATACAAAGCCTCTAAGACATTTTCAATTTCTCTGGCGTTACTCAATCCCCAATATCCTGCCCACTGTGGAAAGTCTACGTGTTTACCGCAGCAGTGTGCTATTGCTCTACGCACAACATTTTGACTGTCGGTATATTTAATTTCATTTACATACTGATCTACGTAATGATGACAAATGAATTCAGGATTGCACAAATAACTGCGAAGAGTTGTGTAGTCAATTTCTGATAAAACTCTTTGAGTGAAAACATAAGTTTCTTGAGTTTTCCTATCAACAGACTCATAACTTATTTGTTTACGCTGAGAATCATAAAGTTCATCAACTCTGGTTTTATTACGCGCATCAAAAGCGAAAGGATATAAATGAGGGAAATTTTTATCAGCTGACCAAGTATCAACAACACATATTTCAGGGAATTTAGGTTCACCTATAAACAATAAAATTTGTGTTGCAGATAATAAATTCCTACGTAACCATTCGACGCCTTGCTCAAACTTTTGAGCATCAGCCGGATATTCTTCATCCACCATTTCAAGAGAATCGCCTGTTATTCCTTTGCAAACTTTTTTCAGTGCTTGCAGAATCTCAGGTGAATATTGATTACGGTTTTTGGAAAGTTGCTGATCTAATTTATCGAATTCAGCGCCGTATATGGAACGTAATGACATAATCAAGCCTTCTCAATTCGTGACATAATAGCTTTGTGAGTATAGGAAACGTAAGTAAAATACTCAGCCTTTATATCTGTTTTCCCTGCACGATAAATAATGCTAGAATTTTGATCGTAAATTTGAGTACGTCTGAATTTCTCAGCAGGATCATAAAGAATTTGAGTACCAAGAACAATGATTGCTCTTATGTTATCGCCAGATTCTGTTTCCAGCACAACAAGCTTTGTTTTTGCGTCATTAATATTTTGCATTTCAATGACGCAAAGTGCAAGCGCTTTAACTCGTGAGTCACGTTCACTGGCTAAGAGTCTGCGATCTTTAATTAAGAGAACAGCGCGTGTAAGTAAAGATGAAATATCAAGCGAACGAGGTTCAACACTACTAATGGAAAGAAAGCGTTTTAATGGTATTAGAATATTCATCATGTCTCCAAAAACGGATTTGGGGCCACAGATTAATGCAGCCCCACATTTACAACTTATTCCAGTTCATCTTCTGTGTAAGCTTCAGCAGCAGCTTTTTTAGCTGTGTTGAAGTTAGTCATAGTGCTCAAGCCTACAGTCATTACTTTGCCACTTGGCAATTTAACATACAACGTCTGGCCTGAAATAGATTTACCTAACACGATGTTAGAAGTTTTGATACCGGCTTCTGTCAGCATCTTGACAACTTCTTTCGCCAGAAGGCCATATTCTTTTGCTTTGGCTGCGCGATTTTTATCCGCAACTTTTCCAGCAGCTTCTTTAGTCGCAGGAACTTTTTTGATGTGACTGTTAAGTGCAGAAGCAGCAGCTTTCATTTTCTTTTCCAGCGCGGCAGACAAAACGCCGTTAGCATAAATAGGAAGAATTTGAGTTGCTGTCTCAGTCATTTTGCTACGCAAAGAAACTGCGATTGCCCGTTTCTTCATGTAATTTGGTTCTTTGGCTTTAGCGCGAGCCGCACTATACTGCATGGCTTTGCTACGTTTCGGAACAGTGTAATATCCCATTGGTGCAGGAACAACACTTGATTTGCCAAAAGCGGCAACAGCTTTTTCAGCAGTGGCTTTATCTTCACACAAAAAGTTTAATGTGAACTTACCAGCTTCGCCTTCGATCTTAACTTTACCGTCAGCTGTATGCGGCTTGATAACAGCACTTAAGGTTACTGCCTCTTTACGCATTTTAACCGGAGCAACAACACTCACGGAAAAACCATCACGCGATTTTTTGATGGTAGAGATTGGCTTCATGTTACGTAAATAAGATTCAATGTCTTTACGTACAGCCAAAATGTTTGGCAGATTAGCCAAACCATCAGCAGCTAAATAAGTGTTACCTGCATTCAGACTTACCAAACTTTCGATTTTCATAGCAAATTCCTTGAATAAGATGCTGTTTTGAAGTTGATTAACTTACTCTACTAAATTATAAAAATACAGCCCATAAATGCAAAGAGCAGCAATTAAGCTGCCTTTGGGTTATTGTTTAGGCAGTCTGTACATTTTATACGATGCCTTTATCAGTTTAGGATCTACAGGTTGAAATCCAAATCTTGTATAAAATTGTGTAAGTCTTTTAAGATTGCTTCCGAAGGCTGTGGATGGATTCAACACAATTATAAAACTGTGCTGATCCGCATACTCAGTTATACTACGCATTATCTTACTGCCGTACCCTAAGTTTCGCATTAAGATTGGCAGTATGATACTTTCTAACTCTAATGCCTTGTAAGCACGTTCGCAAAAAAGTACATCAGGTATTTCCAACAAACACAATTTTAACTCTGGATAAACTTTCTTAAGAACCAAACCAAATGTAAGTGGCGATACTGCATAGCTCACTTTAAATTACCGCAGATTGAACAGGACAAATTTCTTTAAATTTGGCTTTCACAAGATTAGTATCAGCTTTAGTAAGCTCAAACTTTTCTAAAAGTTCTTCAAAGCAAAATCCATTAGCTGTTAAATCATCCATTTCATATTCGCTAATGATATTATTAGCGTACTCACCATCACAGTCAAACTCAACAACACCAAGTTTGTTACCGTATGCGCTTAAATTGATTCCTTTAGAATATCCTGAAAATGTTTTAGCGTATTGCAGTAAAGATAATCCTCGGAATCTCACACAATCATGTAAGGACTTATCTACAAGCAACAATAAATGACATGAACCAAGTTGAGTTCTGGTTTCCATGATAAGTCACCTACTTGTATTAGATAAGCTTAAATTATATTGCGATGTATTTCCTTCTACGTAAATTAAATGTTTTGGCTGCGCTCAAAGATAATTCATCAAACTTTTTACGATGTTCGCCTGTTTTCCCTACCACAAGTAAATACGTTACTTCAGGTAATATGTCTGATTGTTTATCTTTCCATGACATACCAGCAAATTTTGTGGATCTGAATTGACGAGTAACATGCTCAATGCTAGGGTCTTTTTTACATATTACTATGTGTCCTGCTCCCCACATAAGATGCTCTTTTCTGAGCGCAGCATCAACAAGTCTTTCCAGTTCAGGCAAATCGTACTCAACAAAAGTGATTACACCGATTTTTACGTATTCACCCATAGGAATAATCCTTTTACGATTTTTCTTTAAATCAAGTTTCATTTAACAGCCGCCACGATAAACATAAGGATCAAAAGTTGTAACCTCACCCTTACGTTTTAGTCTGCGTAAAAAAGTACAATTGGATAATTCTTCTAATTGTTCTTCTATTTCGTCTCGGTCACAGCTGAATAGATTATAAGATTTTACGTATTCCATGAATTCAGGTTGATCCAGCAAATGTAGTGCAGACAAACTGTTTAACAAAGGTTCATACTTGATTGCACCATCTACCACAAACTGCAAACTTGATGGAAAATATAATTCAAGCTCTAAGCACAAAATTTGTTGGTGCGGCTCAAGATCCGTTTCATAAACGAAAGCATAGCGTTTTGTATTTACATCAGATCTTTCTGACGCAACTACATTAAATTTCCCAAAAATTCGAGAAGAGTTGTTTAAATCTATTGAATCAGATTGTGAATGTTGTTCTTGCAAAATGGAATGTCCTTCAAGTGGAGCAACATAAATATCACTACAGTAAACTGCTTGTGATACGTACTGGTTTACTTTAAGATTATAGAAGCGTTGGTTACTGGCTGGTTTAAAACGTACTCTTCTTTTGAATTCGTCCAGAGTTAAATATCCGTATTTAATAAGGCCAGCAAACGCTTCCTCTAGCCAAGAAGCTGCGATAGAAAGTTCTTCTTTGGTTTCAGGGTTAATAAAATCGATTAATATTGTTTCGTGTTGTGTTAAAGCCGGAACAAGCACACTTTGCCTGAAGTATTCAGCAGTGTTTTCTTTTACATAAGGAATACCTATGTGCTTACCTTCAGGAGTATTCGTGGTGTCATAAATTTTGATTTCAACTTCTGACATTTTAACATTCCTTACGCTAAATCGATTCGAGTACCATTGATTTTATAGGTAGAGCTTGTAGTGTAATCGACGCTTCCTTTAACTTGGATTACTTGCTTTCCACCTATTTTCATTTCATGATCGCCCTTTATGTCTTGTGTGAAATCACCTTCGACGATAACGTGCATATTACCGCTGTCTTTTTTACGGAAACCAGCAAACGGAACACGACCTTTTTGTTGCTTACCAAGGCTATCAAGAATTGAACTTACGTTATCTTTTAAATACTGAGGAATCGCATTTACATCTTTTGCTACATGCAGCTGATGATTACCTATAACTGTTTGGCGAAGATCTCCAAAAACAGTAACATGGTGATCACCAGGAAAATTTACAAAAGTTTCTCTGGTTCTTTCATCTATTACAAAATAGTGGCCGCTTGGAAGCACGTAACCTAGACGATCAGGATAATTAACTTCAAATTCTTCGGCCAATGTAGTGCTGTTAAAGGGAACTCTTGTTGAATAAGATCCTAAGTGCGGATCTCCATCATGTTTATAACTAACGGAAACCCAAGAACCACGAACTGGAGTTCCCCAAACACAAGCTGTATGTCCCAACACACCGCCCATTAGACCGCGAGGATGAATATTATCTTCAGGTATTAACCAAGGAAGTTCATCATCCTTTATTGCGTCCTGTAAAATTGGAATACGTGCGCGTATTCTAAAAAGTCTATCAGGATCATTATTGTCAACGACGATTGCATTATAAGGAATTTTAGGATCAAGTCCTTTACGTTCCAACTCACGGAGCAAATTAATTGTTGGTTTCATTCTGTGGCATTCTCACCTAAAGCGCAAAGAAGATCGCGTAAAAAAGAAAGAAGTAATCTTTTCAATCTGTTCAATTTATTGAAGGGAAAGCGCAATCTATTCATGTTGAAATTGTCTATACATTGGTCAGGATATAAACCACGTAAAGCCGCATTCAAGTGGTCTTGAGCAAAAGCTCGGCAACTAACATTTAATTGAGGTGCTTTTAAATAACCACCATTTAGATCTCCAAGAGCAAGCAAGGCATTTATTTCATTAAGAAGTCTGGCACTCAATCCTTCAATTCTTCCAATACGATCAATAACCGCATTAACTAGATCATCAAGATTAAGTTTAATAAAATCTATTACCAGAGATTCAAGTGGATTTAACTCGCCACAGTTTTCTAAAATAGATTTTGCCATGCTGAACTCACTGAGTAAATTCAACAGTTGATCTTTTCCTGCTCCGTATTTTGCAGACAAAGCTCCGAATCCGAAACGATCACTTTCAGACGCAAAAGAATTTTCAAGAGCATCTATGCTTCCGGTAGCTTTATCAATGAAGCCGTCAAATCCAGTTTTAATATTTTGTTGTGCAGCATCAGCAGCTTGAATTGGAGTTTGCGTATCACCGCCAGCCAGTGTAGTGCTTGCTTGTTGGCTTATGGCCTGTTCTTTTATTGGATCATTATAATCAACAACGCTGTCAGCTTTTTCCATTTTTGGTTTTTTGCTGTCAGATCTTTGATTCTTAGATCCTAGTAGTGGGGTGTTTCCGCTTTGAGTAACAAAACAGCGATAAAGAGTGTAAAACTCTCTGTAGTTATTTCCTACACATGCAGCCGTTTTACCTCCAACAATATAAATGCCTTGAACGGTTTCCTGAACATCAAGCTCTTGAAATTGATTGAAAGCTTTCACTTCAACCACAGAAAATAATGGAATGTTAGCCATTTTGGGAATGTTAACGCGAATACCGCTGTTGAACAAACTTAGATAACGCATATTCTGCGTTTTGGCCTCATAATATTTTTCGTGCGCGTTTGAGCCACTTAAATTCTTGCCAATACCACTGTCATAATATTTTGCGCTAACCGAACTACTGTAAGCAAAGCTGTTACGCACTTCTTGGTTTATAGGTAAACCATCTTGTATTACTGGAGGATTTACAGATTCGTATGTATCAATCTTTCCATCAGCACGAGCTTGAGTTCGTACATGACCATAGTTAAACATTAAATTTGTTAAGCCAGAATGTTTAAATGGTTTGTATTCAAGCGCAAAGAAAGTATTGGCTTCTTTCTTTTCTGGCATATCACCTAATAATATTGTGTACTCAGGGTCTTGTTGAATAGTGGAAAACAACTCACGAATGATAAAAGTGTTATCTATGTCATGCAAACCAGCAATAACACTTTCAGTATCTTTAAAAGATCTGGCTAAAATATCTTGAACAAATTGAGCACGACTTTTACCGACATTTAACCAAGTCATGGAGTCGTCAGAAGTTACATCGCTATCAACCGTAATGCCATGTGCTTGAAGAATTTGGGTAACAGCATCGATGCTTGTGCCTTTTTGAGCTTGCTGTTGTGCGCCAAAAACATAAGAAGGTTCGCCAAGAACAGCAACTATATCATAACGAACACCTGCACCTGCAATTTCTTCTTCTTTGCAGCTTACTGTAGTAAAGTTAAGTTCTAGTTTTGGCTTATCTGAAAAACTATAGGTTAGTGTAATCTTAGATCCATCAACTAAAGCAAGAGGGCCAGATAATATACGATTTCTATCTTCAAACTTAAATTCTATGGCTGGTGTATTATAACCAAAGCCACCATTAAGAATAAAAGATTGGAAAAAGTTATTAGCAGGAGGCAACTCTCTACCATTTATTTTTAATTGGATCTCGGTTCCAGCAACGCTTAAAGCAATCATATTGACATCCTAGTGGCAGTCTGACGTTTTTCTACGCGACTTAAAATTTCTTTCACTTGATTAGGATCTGGAATATTTAAAGTCATTCCTCTCGTAACCTGAAAGCTATCACAAAGGCCATTGTAATTAAGTATGACGAAATATAATTCAACATCACCTAAAGTATCGTAGGCTAACAGTTGCGGATTACTTAAATATGTAGCGTCAATCTCTACACTAAAGGCCAGATCAATAGCGCATATTTCATCAAGCAAGGTCAAGGCTAATGGATCTGGCCCATATTCATCGACCACAACAGTTTTGGCTTTACTCATGATGCACCTTAAGTTCTTTCACTGAAGTCATTACCAAAGCCGCCAGCAAACCATTTTTCTATATCTTGCTGAGTAACCGCGAAATAACTTGTTAGCTCTAAATTGAAATCAACACCTAAAGGATTACCGGATTCATCTTCCATTTGACCATCAAGTGCAGCAACTACGTTTGTTACTATACAAGGGGTCATGCGAAAAAATTTACCAACTTGACAAATGATTTCAAATTCATCGTCAATAGAAAAGTTTGTACCATCGGCAACACTATCAAGAATGGCAACACCAGCAGCCGGACCAGGAGGTTGAAGCGCACCGAATTTAACAGTGCCATCAAAATTTCCCTTTTCGTTAGGTGTAACAAATTTACTCATGCGAATAAGTTGGTTAATAACTTCTTCTTTAGTATCTTGATATGCGTGTATTTCAATAGGTAGACTTATTTGCAGATAAGCTGGTTCTGTCCAAGCTTGGGCAGTAGCTGCTTTAACTCGTGAACTCGCACCTAATAAACTGGCAGCGCCAGAAAATAAATCAGCACTGCTTTGTTTTATTAAACCAGTTTGACCTGCAAGATCCGCCATAGATCCAGAGAATAAAGGTTGCCAACCACTAGCCATAGCTATTTGAAAATCAGTAGGAACATAACCGGAAAAGTTTAGGGTTCCACTGCGATTTCTAATGACTGTTCTGTAAATTGGATCAACTTCAATCCCTTTACGTACAGCCGGATTATTGTGTACAATTCCTTGAACTCCAGGAAGAGTACCGCCTCTCTGTAAATAGTTTGCCATTTATAAAATTCCAAGGTTCACTAAATTGAGTGTTGCATCTTCCATATGAACAGGAGTATTTGCTAACGAAGGAACACCGCTGCCAGTACCGCTTTGAGTTTTGCCACCAAAATCTTTTCGGCTAACTGTTTTAATGCTGGCTTTTTCTGGACGTTTCTGTTCACGCTTGCTGGAATTTCCGTAACCAGATTTTTCTACGGGACGTTCTTCAACAAAGTTGTTTATTACTGGAGCAGGATCTGGATTAACAACCATGCCAGCTTCTGTAACATTAACCGCTGTTCCATAATCCGAATCAATATTTAGATTAGGATCTAATGGAGTTGCAGTGTAAGTTTGTTTTGGTTTAAGTCGGCCGACAGGAGCAACAGGAGCAGTGTTATTAACTACAACTGTTTTACTATCGTTACCAAAACCAAAAAAGTTGCTGAATATACCAGACTCTTGTTTTGTGTTGCTATCAAACTTTTTCTGAGCGTCTTTTAAAGCGCGTTCAGTATCACTATCACCTTCAAAAATTCCAACGATGTTGTCCCAAAGAGCATCACCTATTTCAGAAATTTCTTCTTTCAAACTATCTATGCTGTCTGTCAGTGAAATGCCGAAAGTAGAGAATAATCCAACTAATCCTTCAGTAGAAAGATTTATAATCGGACTTAAAGAGGCCGGAAGTAATCCAATAGACTTCGCTAACATTCCTATTGAATTTTGCTCAGTAGAATTCACATCAAATGCAGAATAAGTTTCCATAGAGAAATCGGAAGTGCTCTCCAAAACTTTCATTTTGGTGCTTAGCGTATTATCTACAATAGCATTGGCTGTTGTTTCATTTGAAGTAAACAAACTGTTTGCAAAATTTGTTATTGCATTTCCTGCACCAGCTAAAAGTTCTTTACCTGATTTAACAGTAGCATCAACACTAGCGACCGTATCTTTATAAAGCTGATCGGCAGAGTCAGTTAAATTTGAGGAAGTTTCGTAAACATCGACTGCAAGATTTTGGCCAAATTCAACGAGGCCAGAATTCTCAGCGAGTTCAATAGCTCCCATACTGCCTGCAATACCACCAAGCACACCAAGAAGAGGAACCATAATTGGTGCAGCTGGCCCAGTTAATAAACCAGCACTTGCTCCAAGTTTTGCACCAACAGCGCCACCTGCCCAAGCTGCACCACCAGAAGCAACAGTAGATCCTACAAGATCAGCGGTCGCTACATTTTTTTGTTCTTGAGTAAGTGTTTCGTCATTACGAATATTAACTATCTCAGAAACTGTCATTGCGGTAGTAACAGCAGCACCAGCTAAACCAGCTTTATTGAAATTCTTCAATCCGAATTTTTTATCCGGTGATTTATCTGTATCATTTGAAACAGAATTCTTTTTATCGGAATCAGAATCAACTTCTTTCGGTTTATCTGCTTCCGCAGTATCAGCAGTTTCCACAACATCTTTTGGTGCCGTGTAAGCTTGATAAACTTTTTTACCGCCAAGATAAGTCGCACCTACTAAACCAGCAGTGGCCGCAGCATCTGCAATAGGGCTATCGCTATTACCTTCTGAATCTTCACCAGTAAATGGAACCCACTCTGGAAGTTTACCTCCAAGTTTATCGTAAGCAGTTGCTCCGACTAAAGCCGCAATAGCTGCAAGTCCAGTTGCTTTTATTCCAGTACGCGCACCACTTCTTATTTTTTCACTTGTTGTCTGGTCTTTCCATTTTTTATTCTTTGCTTTTTCGTCTTTGTTGTTACCGCCTCGTGCGGCAGCAGCGGCAGCAGCGGCAGCCGCTAGATCTCCAAGCATTCCACCGTTTTGTCCAGCACGACCACTCAAGCTTGAATCCGATCCTATTAAAAAATCAAACGGAGTAGTTTCATTTATAATAGCATCTTTTCTTCGTTGCTTTTCATCGGCTTCAAATTGATTTCTTAACGTAGCATCTATGCTACCAAGCAAATCTTGCTGTTGTTCATTTCCTTCAACAGTAACACCGACAAGATCTTGAGTGACTTCTCCAAGATCAGAAATACCTTCACTTAACTGAGTATCATCTGACTGTGTGGTATATTCATTTGTGGTGTTACTGACTTCTGTAATAGAAGTATTGTTTATTACAGTGTTTCCTGATTCATCTTCTGATATATCTTGAACAGTATCTTCAACACTACTTGAATTTTCTGTTGTCTGCACATCAACAATTTGATCAGGAGCAAAATCTTCAGCGGTTATATTTGTGTCGTCGTTGTTATCTGGCGTAACCACAGTATCGTCTGGAACATAATTATCCAGTAGATCGATAATGGTCAATTCGGTTTTTTCTTCCATTGCGAAATACCTCAACGACTAGAGCGCCTCTTGGCCTTGTTAGCCAATTCTTTTTGTTTACGTTCTGCCGCATTCTTTTGATAAACACTGTGCCAATACAAGAGTTTTTTGATTGGGGTATCTTCAATTACCTGAATGTTCATGGCTTGCATGATATTAAATTGCATGTTCATTACAGATTTTTCAGTAATGTTAGGCAACACATCGTGAGGCCCAAGACGTTTAACCATTTGAGGTCTGTTTCCGCACTCAGCGCAATCAAGTTCATATCGTAATTCTACGCCATGATAAGAATCGGAATAGAATTTATTTACTTCCTTGACGAATTTTGCAGAATATTTAACAGAGAACAATTCAAGTTTTTGCTCAAATGTACTTCCATCTAGGCAAGCAATAACATCTTTAAATTTTCTGTATTTAAGCCAATCTTGTTCGTTAGAGTCAGAATATTCTTCAATCAAATGAAGATCGTGTAGCGTCGGAACATGACAGTCTGAGGGTATGACAAGGTTATTCCATTTTGGAATTATAGGAACATACTTGTATTTATTACCATAGACTAAATTCGTGTTCTTAGTTCCACACGTAGATCTTTTCATTTTATTTCGTAAAAGCCAGCGATCATCTTTATCGCTATACTCACGAAAAATTGTTCCTCTTGCATTTTTGACGGCAGAAGAATGACAATCCCAAGTCATAGTTAAATGACTTTCGGTGTAACAGGTTTTTCTTAAATAAGCTAGAATATAAATTGCATCACCGCAAGTAAGATTCCAAATATCAGATTCAGACCAATCAGTAAACTCACTCAATAAACTGACTGTATCTTGCATACGAGATTGCGATTTACTTCTTTCAATAGCTGACATATCGCTCAGAAGAATTTGACGAACATTCAAAGCTTTTATGTCGTACCAGCGGTATTCGCTAGGTAAACCACCAATGCTACTATACATAAGTTATCCAACAAAGAACATTTTTGGAGTTATGTTAAGTGAATAAGGTTCAGTTCGAGCACCGCAACACGAACATGGAGGACAAGTTATAATTTTTGAAATTCCGGCACGATAATCAGCATCATATTTAAGTGCTTGCTGAACAATAGGCATCACTATATTATTTGGCTTTGTCTGCATAAACTTCAAACGGTCTTGTAGTGTGGAGCCAAAACTTTCATCCATCCACATTAAGACAGGTCTTAGTTTTTTCAGCGCAGGATTTTTACCCATAGCATTGTAATCTGCTATATCAATGGCTTTTGGAGTTTGATAACCTTGTTCAAGCTGCATATCACTTGGATAGTGCTTAACGAATTCCATTAAATGATCTACAGTTAGATCTTGGGAATTCTCGGTTTTACAGGTAAACCAAGATCCTTTAGCAACCTCTGAATAATTAGCCGTTATCTCAGCATTAAAAGTTTTGTATTGAGATTCAGTTACTGAGTACAACAACCATGTGTTGCTTTCACTATCAAAATTGAAATGCTGCTCAATAAGAAATTGAACGGCAGCTTGAGAAATTTCTGAATCGCCAGTTATCTGAACTCGTAGATGATTTTCTCTGCACATCCAATTCATTTGAATTGGCATATCTGTCAGAGTTATGATGCGTAACAGTGCTACAATAAAATAAAAGTCTACTACCTCTAAATTCTGTATGCCGCAATGATCTTGCACGGCAAGAATGAAAGGTAAGTAATCATCGGTTTCTATAGCTTCACTAACTTTCATCAGGGAATTAAAGTCAAATGGAACTAACTGTGCAATTTGAGTAGAGCTTTCGTAGTTCAGTCCCAAGCTTGGAAGTTTGTTGAATGGAATTTCTAGTGGTTGCTGTTGACTATACATAGTTATTATCCTGAAAAGTTTATTCTTTTGGAAGGAAGGAAAATCTGAGCAGTACAGACAAATTGTACGTTCACCCTTAGCCTTCCAGTTTCCTGATTAAGTTGTGGATTCCCTAAACTTATAGGCCAGACATTTCTTATCGTTGAAGTAGCAGCTACTTCATTTTTATTGTTATAAAGTTCTACCGCAAAATCTTTCCAATAATGTGACGGTGTTCTGTAGCCACCTGTCCTCGGATTTTGCACCAGTGACTGCCAATCTTGTATGTAGGCTATGCTACTTAAAACACTGTCCTCATACATAATCATTTCAAAACTATCAATGCTGGTATTTCCAGGAAATGTAACGGTAGTTCCAGCGATTTCTTTTTGTTTGGTAGCAAATGCTGGAAACGGTAAACCGATTTCCTCACAGTAAGAAGGAGGTAACGTAAATCCGCCAATTTCTGGAAAAGAAACTAACGACCATTTCCACGATTGAAACGGTTCTCTATCTCCACTGTGAAGATCGGCTAAATCATCGATCTTCAATATGCCCATAATTAATCGACCTCAAATGGAAAGAAAGTGTTTACCATTTCATGTGCATATTGTTCAAACAAATCCGACAATCTTTGATTACGAAACCTGTTTGCTTTATTGTTTGCCTTTCTTTCGAGTGTAGATGTAAAGCGCAGATCAACTACTTCTCGAATATCATCACGATTGGCAAAGAAAGTTTGCTTAACGCTATTGTTAAAATTGCCGGATAGACAGCAAAGCATGTAAGCTGCTTCTTTTCTCCATGATTCTATATTGGAGTGCTTAGCAATTTTATAAAGTTTCTGAGCAAGATCACGAGGCAACTTCGCTCCATCCAAATTGCTCATTACTATATTCGCGGAAAGATGAAACTTTCCATTTCGCATACCAACATGAGTTCCTGGTAGAAATACCAACATGCTATTACTCCTCTGCAACAGACATTATGTGTTTTACTTCGCCAAGATAACGAACAGTATTACACTCAATATCTAAATCAGGTTCCATACTTTCAATTAAAGCTTCTATTTCGTCACCCCAGTTTTTAGGTGCTACTCTAAAGCCATTGTTTTTCAAATATTGATTGTAAACATTTCGGATTTCATAGTAATACACTATTTCTCCAGGAATCAATTCTTGTGCCTGAAGGAACTTAATACTCTTCATTCCGTCAATATCTAAGGACTTAAGCTTTTTAGTAAGTGCAGCATTTTCTTCGGGTGCAATAAATTTAGCCTTTACGCTTTTCGGTTCCTTTGGTGGAACAAAAGGTTTATTGTCTAGCAAAGTGTTCGCAGGTTTAGGTTCAGCACCACCAAGACTACCAGCAAATACTTTTATCTTGGAGACAGTACCAGTCCAACCAATTGAACGCTTGAGAACAAGTAAGGCAATTTTTTCGCTGAGGCGGAAAAGGATTTCAGGATATTCTTTGAAGATCAGTTGATAGTTTTCACCAACTTTTCTAACTCCGAATATATCGTTTTCTGAAATGTCGGCTTCAGGATTTGACTTAGGTATGTCAACGGATCTTTTACCTTTGAATTTATACCAGTCAAAATCTTTGACACTTCTTTTATTTGTAGCGGAGACTACAATAAGCATATGACCTCACATAAGCCGAGGCTTTGTTTTTTGAATCTGTTCCATCTTCTCAATCTGTTGCTTCAATCTTTTGTACTGTAGATAAAGCGAAATTGTTTCAGATTTCTTTTTAGATAGTTTTTTAGGATCACCTAAGCGGAAAGTTGTTGCATTCAAGCGTTGTTTTATTTGCGCTCTGATGTTACTTAACTTGCGTTTTAGAATGTCCAAGCGTTTAAAAGGTTTCGGAAGTTTTCTACGAGGCCCAAAGCGTCTTTTAGGACGGTGAAGTCTTAAGACAGGTTTCGTGCTTCCTATGTCCTCATAACCAACAGACAAACTCACTAAAATTTTCATAATGTGTGGCCCAAACGTAAATGGGGCTTCAATACGAAGCCCCAACGGTTTATTAAGAGGCTGGAACACCTGAAGGTTCAACCGGAGCAGGAATAGTGCGATAAAAGTGATCGTAAGAAAAATCACAGTTTACCGGAACAGCGGCAGCAGTACCATCAAAGCTAATATCTTGCAGACCTTTAGGGAAGAAACCACGCAGTTCACCTGCATAAGTAATCGCACCTTTTTGGTCAAAGATATTAATTGTTGCGGTAACAGAATATTCGCGCTTGAACAGACCTAACTGGAATTCTGTAGAACGAGTTACGTTCACCCAATCTTCCAACACAGTGTACATACGCATCTGGCTGTTTTCAACAAACTCTGAGCTGATTGAACCAGAGAAAGTTTTACGACCTGCATAGCGCAACGTATGGCCATAAGCTTCTTGCAAAACTTCTTCCAGTGTTGCACCAGGCTTTGTAAATGTTTTACATTGCAGTCGGAAAAAACGACCACCTTGACTATTCAAGCCCGTAGGCAAGTTTGGAATGATGATTTCAAAAGCGTCAGACAATAAAGGATCGCCTACGCTAGTGAATTCATCCAAAGTTACTTTTGACATAATTGGTTCCTTTAACTAAAAAATCTTAGGCAGCATCCAAGAAAGTTTCAGAGAACGAAATAGCGCCTTTCTTCGGCACGATTGCATTCAAGTGGATACGTTTAGTGTAACGTGTAGGATCTAAATACACATCACAAACTAAATCGCCGTTTGCAATTTGATCGTTCGGGTTATTAACACGACTGCAAACAACTTCGTACCAATCCAAACCACGATCACGACGAATAGGTGCAAGTAATGCAATCATATCGTCACGAATTTTACGACGTAAGAAATCATCGTTAGGTTGGAAAACAGATTGAAGTTGAGCGCGACGAACAATACGGTGTAAGATCGCAAGTAAACGACGAACACCAATGTCTTGTAATGGGCCGCCACTCGCATAAAGTGTATCAGCTAACCAAATTACATTTCCGTAACCTTGCTTCTCAATAATAAAGTTGATTTGGTTTTGAGTAAGCATGTTACGATCAGCTTGCTTGAACACACTACCAAGTTCTTCAACGCCAGAAAGAATAGCGCGATTCAAACCAGCAGGAGCAAACCAACTACGTGCAATACTATCTGTTTTTGCGTAAACAGCACCAACTTTACCTGAAGGTGGAACGAAATAAGAACGTGAATTATCTGTGTCCAACATTTTCAGGTAAGGAGTATAAAGTGCGGCACTACTGCTATTCAGATTTAAAGTGTTACGTCTGAAGTTAACTAAGTCAGAAGCGTCAGTTAATATCTCAGGCGCATCTAAAACAGCAATACAATCTAAACGACGAGCAGCAATGTCGTTGATTGTATGCAGAATAGGAAGATCTGTGTAGCCAGCAGACATCAGAATATCTACAGCAACTTTTTCATGATCTTCATATAAATTCCAGCCGTTAATTAAATCACCGTTAGTAATTGGCAAACCGTTATCGCCACCAAATAATTGTCCGTTGTTTTGTCCAGAAACTGGATCAAATGGGCCGCCAATTATTGCGTTTACTAACAGTGGAGAATCATTGGATGCAAAAACAAAATGCTCATGGTTGAATTTTACTTTAACCAATTTACTTCTGTTATTAATAACATCCTCGACAAACAACTGAGAACCACTGTCATTCTTTTTATAGAATGTAGTACATGAGAATCTCTCAGCCGGAACAGTAGAAGTAGTTCCTTCGTAAATTTCAAAAATGAACTGATGTCCATCAACATCATCTACATCAGGGTACATTACTACGTAAAGATCATCGCCCCACTTTCCTTGGTTATCAGCATAAACCAACATGATGTCAGCTTCACCCAATCCAACACTGGTTGGATCTGAAATACCAGCAGAAAGTTTAATTGTGGTAGCAAAGTTTGATACTGTGCGAATTAAAATGCCAGCATACTTTGAATCACGGGCAACACGAGTAACGTAAAGTGCGTTACTTTCTTCTAAAAAGTGTTCAGCACAATTCAAAGCTTTTGTAAGCTTTGGATTATTTTTTCCGAACTTTGTACGCAGGTCGCCTTTATTTCCGACAAAGATTCTTTGTCCTACACGACCGCGATCAGCAGCCGTTACAATGACACCGGTACTAACGCTTGTTGAAGCGATTTGTTCTGGTATCACGTTCTCGGAAGTATAGACGCCCGCACTCGGATTGTTAGGCGCTAAAGACATACGGGTGACTCCTAAGTTTTTTGGGATCTATTATAAATTATCTACTATTTGCAACTATAGCCTAAGCGAATACAATTTTACAGGCCGTAGGTTCAGTGTAATCACCAACCAATTTTAACTGCCCTATAAAATTTCCGTTCAGGATAAATTGTTTATCGCACACAGAAAGCAAAACATAATCGTCTACAACAGAACTTCTAAACATTAAACGGAAACGATGTGCCGATGTGATTATCAGAACTTTATTTATAGAGTTTATTGGAAGTTCATATTCTTGAGTCTCAGAAACAGCCAACTCAACTTCTTGCAAACGATCTGCTTCTCCTAAGTGAACACTTGTGTCTCCTGAAATTTTAGTTTCACGAGTCTTAGCCGTTGTTGAAGTAACAACAACGGAAGTTGTTAGTGTACGACCAACTTGTCTGTATCTATTAATTCCTGCCATGTTGACGTTCCGCCCTTATATTTGTTGTTACAATACCTTCGTTATTAAGTTTAGGAACTTCAACGCTAACGCCAAATTGTGTCCAAATTGTAAGTGCGTGATTTAAAATAAACCAGTTTGGGTTAGAAGGATCATCTTTTGTCGCAGATTGAATTGGAATAGATGACGCAGACTGATCTATAGTTACTGACCATTTGTTTCCATTGACAACCGGAAAGCAAGAAAAACCACCAGACTTAATGGCGATACTTAGTTTTTCGCAAAAAGCAAAAAACTTTTGAAATTCTCTAAAGCCCACACATAGCTCAATTTGAACATCGGCCCAAAAGTGATAGTTCTTTTCAACAAGAGAATTACTAAGATCTCCTGTTTCTTCCCCACTTATATTGTAACCAGAGCCAAATCTCGCAATACCTTTTGCGTTGTGTGCGCCTTCTCTTAACCCAAGATTAGTTATTTTTAAATAACAATAGGGATCAGGAAGTTTTGATTCTATGTTGTTGGCAATGCCATGAACTTTTTTCAACGCACCTTTCCAATCGTCATCTAAAACTAATGGAACATGCTCGAATTTAAAAATTTGAATTAGTTTTTGGGCGAAAGCAGATACACCAACTAATGTTCCGCTATAACCATCAAGATCTTCATCTGCAATTTGTACGTAACCAGTCATTGTGAATCCACCTTAGAAATGAGAAAACCCGTACCAAGTTGCCTCGATACGGGTTCCTGTGCGTCACGATTACTTTACTAAGCTACTTCATAGAAAAGTGAGAGGTTTTCTATGGCCTAGCAAATCAGCTAACACCTGCACCCTCAATCGAAGATTAGGCTAATTGAATGGCTGGAGAGCAATTGCCACATGGCGAACATTCAAAGTTAGCTTGTAACCTAATTTCTTACAGCTTTTGCATTTTAACTACAGAGCGAGTATTTGGAATTATCAGAGACATAACCTCTGACAGTAACCAGCCCTTAGTTGTATCGCCTTGGTTTGCACCATCGGTCGGAGTAGATTCAATGCCACCGCGAGAACCTAAAGTTGCGTGATATTCATTATCAGCAACAATGTACGCTTCACCGCGAGACAGAACACGTTGGTTTTCAGGACGGAAACCGTCAGTAGTTAATTCCAGACCGAAGATAGTTGCAACACGGCCAGTCATAACTAATTCGTACTGAGATACTGGAGTCAGTGTATTGGCCCAGGCACCTTCAGATTGAATATCTTCCCAAAAACTGTTTGCGATAACAGCGCGACTTACTGGTAAGTTCCAATCACGAATTTGTGTTGAAGCACGAGCGATAACGGCAGGAGTAAATGCACCAGCGAAAGCAGCTAAAGTATTTGCTTTACCTACAGTTGCATCAGCAGCACGTTTCCACACGCGGTCAGCAGCAGTGATCATACCTTCAACAGCATCGTTGTAAGCGTGGTCTAACAGATCGTGAGTCGCTTGACCCAAATCCAGTTTGTTCACGCGAACAGCAGCTTTCAATTCAAACTCTGGTGGCGTGAAATATTTATCACGCATCATTTGGTAAGAAATTGAAGTTGGGCCAGTAGCTAAAACGGCTTTAGCTTGATGGCGAGGCATTGGAACTTTTTGAGTTTCACCTTGCTTCAGGTTATTGATCACACACAGATTGCGTGAAAAACCTTGACGACTTGCTTGTTCACGAACGTCAGCAGCAATGTGAGCACCTAAAGCAGCCCACTTATTAGGACATGCTTTTGCGGCAACTAAAATATCACGTTTCTGCTCGGCAGATAATGACAGGAAAGAATCAGGCGTTGCAGCTTGAACAACAGTACCGCTTGATACTGATTGTAAAAGTTGGCCAATTTGTTTTAACAGATCTGCATTGCTTGATGCGTTAATTTCACCGTTAGATGAAAGTGCAGCCATACCTTGTCCGGCAAAACGAAGATCGTGCAAAGGTGCGCCGTTCTTCAGTTGATAAGAAGCGCCGACTTGTAAATTGGTTTTCATACTGTATTTCTCCACAAAAATTTGATTCAAGTTTTAATCAGTAACTATTAGTTACCAACTTCAACTGTCAGGAAAGGTGAACCAGCGTTCGGCACTTGTACAACTTTAACATTCGTTAATTCTGTACCATTACCTGAAGCACGTAACATACCGCCAGCGCCCATCTTCGGATGGATAACACCAGTCCAGTCGTCAGAAGCAAAGAACAAGTTTGTAGAGATTGTGCCTTCGATTACAGCACCAACTACACCCATAACAGAAGCCGGACTGTTACCTACACCACCGAAGTAATCGCCAGTTTCAGCAACTGCTTCAGAAGCTAACAGTTCATAATGATACTGAATTAATACTGATTCGCCAGCAGCATTACCGTGGAACAGTAAAGTGTTGGCTGGAGTCAGAACAACTGAAGTATCAGCAGTTGGTGCAGCTGTGCCAGTTTCAACAGTTAATTTAACGCCAGCAACTTTAACCAGAATCTGTGCAGATTGTGGAGTACGATCTAACTGAACAGTCAAATCATCCAGTTCAGCAATTTCAACAACTTTAGTTGAGAAAGTTGTTGGCAGGTTTGTTGAACAAGCGAAGCCACCAAAAATTTCACCAGAAACGCCAGTTGAAAGACGAGCACGTAACTCACCTTCTTCCTGAACTAAAGCTAAAGTGAAACCTTCTTCTTTGATACCAACGCCGTCGGCCAGAACGCGGTCAACGGTCTTGAAGAAACGAGTATTTGCATAGTTAAGCATGGTTTATCTCCAGAACTGAAAAATTTCAAAGCCGTTACGAATCTAAAAGACTCAGGTAACGATTTGTTTGTGGTTTGTGAGCAGATTCAGATTGAAGAGTTTGAGGCTTAACCGTGGTTAAGTTAGACAAACGATCTTCCACTGTATTACTTTCACTTGTTAAGCCACCGCGATTCACAGAAGCAGAAACTACAAGTTGTGTAATTTCGTCTTGAGTATCTTCTGATTTTTCCAGAAGTTCACGAGCTTGACCTAAAAGGATTTCGCTGTAACGATCACCGTGTTGAGCAAAAGCATCTGAAACCAATGAGTCAGCGTTACGAACTCCAGCAGAAGATAATGCACTAATCAGAGCATCAGCAACTGGGTTTCTTACATTTGCAAAAACATGACGGTTAATGCCTAAAGCCGAAGTAGCTAATGCTGACATTAAACGATCCATACGATGTTCCATATCTGCATTTATTTCAGCTTGAACATTTGCAGAGTATGATTGCATTTGTGTCTCGACTTCACGAACACGGCTTTCGCTGCGTTTAATGATTTCGTTAGACACAACAGCATCAACATCAAGGTCTGGACTGATACGTTCAAAGTTAAATTCAGCTAATGCACTTTCAATGCCTTCAGCTTTCGCATGAGCCATGATAGCGGAACCGAATTTAGCGCTTTCAAAAATATCTTTCAGTGCAGCTTTATCAGCGACACTTGACTCAGACGCCATAGCTACAGGAAGTTTTCCATAGAATGCTGTCCAAGTTGATTGACCTTCAATTTTACCGCAGTGAGCAACATGGAATTTATCAACAGATAAATCTTCCGTTGCAGAAATTGCAGATAACAAATCGACGTCGAATTCCATTACAGGAGATTCAGAACTTTCTGATTCTAAATCCAGACCTTCGATGTCACCGTAGTCACCTTCGTCATCTAATTCAGTATCTTCGATTTCTTCTTCAGATTCTTCTTCAGATTCATCCATTTCAATGGACTCTTCTTCAGTTTCGTCATCTTCCATTTCTTCATCTTCTGATTCGGCCAGAAGTGCGGCAATGTCGGAATCCAATTCAATGTCATCAGAACTTTCTGATTCCATATCGTCTGAATCTAAAGCAGACATTTCTTGATCAAGAGCATCTAAATCATACTCTTCATCTTCGTCAGCACTTACAGATTCAAACTCGTCGTTTTCATCATAAGATTCTGATTCAAGAATGTCATCGCTTGATAAATCTTCTTCAGCATCTGGATCTAAATCTTCATCCAGATCGCTGTCAGAACTTTCAGATTCCAGTTCTTCTTCGAATTCTAAATCAGAGGCAAGATCTGCTTCGAGGTCGTCATAATTAACTTCCTCCATTTCTTCCTCTTCTTCGGTTTCTTCTTCGTCACCTGATTCAGCAAGTAACGCAGCGATTTCAGCATCTAACTCTTCGTCAGCGCTTTCGCTTGAGATACCTAATTCGTTTTCCAGTTCTTCGATTTCAGCCGACAGTGCTTCCAGTTCTTCATCTTCAGAATCATCTTCTGAGTGTGAATGGAAATCAGCCGGATCTAACAAACCGCTGGCACAACGAGGACAGTTCAATACAGAACTTGAGGTACTGATTACGTGTGCGCCACAACCGTCAACATCTGAACAAATATAATGTTCAGCTTCTACGTTGTCGCTACCGTCAGAACTTTCACTCTGCATAGTAATTTCAGAGGCTTCAGCTTCTTCGATGTCTGGCGATCCGGTTAATGGATCATAATCAAATGAATCACTGGCATGAGTTACAAAAACCGAATGGCCTGAAGTAATAACACGTTGACTTTGATTTGAAGCTACGGCACGGAAGTTTTCAAGTGCTTCATCTAAGTTATCACCTGAAACTACAATCATGCCTTCAGAAGCTTCAGCTTCTAAATCTTCGTATTCAACATCATCCATTTCTTCTTCAGTTTCTTCTTCCGGTTCTTCATCTTCCATCGATACCAGATCTTCATCATCTGATAAATCGACTCCTTCATCTTCTTCAGGCATAGCGCTTGAACATGAAGGACAGAAAGTGACAGGGCAGTCAGCAACAACATGCTCACCGCAACCATCAGAACATACGCCGTAGAAAACATCTACGGCTCCAGTACGAGCGCTGGCTTCAGCAGAAAATTCACCATTGTCCAAAGCATCAAGATCAAAATCTCCTGTGTCTGGATTATATAAAGATGTTGCTGACGCATGAGTATAAAACTCATTTGTACCGTCTGTGAAAGCTTGAAGGCTTTCTCCAGAAGCAACAGCTGTATATTTAGCGATAGCCTCTGCCTCACTTGCGCCATGAACTATGATAGCCTGTTTTGAGGCTTTCATTTTTGTCTTGATCATCGTGTGGCTCCTGTTAAAGTTCATATACAGAGTGTCATTCCGTATACCATTAAATTAAGTTTTACAACTAAGAACAGCACGAAAATCGACAAAAAATAGAAAATAAATTTAAGTCGATTTTCGTTGGTTTAAGACAATTGCTTCATAATTGCTCTAAGCTTTTTATGTCCAGGTTTGCCAATATTGACGTATCTTCTATTCATTCCTGTAGTGTAAGCTAAAATACCTAAGCTTGACATTAAAGTTTTAGCTGCTTTTGCTTTTGCTTCTTCACCAAAATTTACTTGAATGTTTCCGTGACCATCATCTTTAGCCTTCATAAATAAAGCAAGCGTTTTTTTATTTGCTTCATCTAATTTTGGTTTTTTAGCCATTTCAGATCTTATAGATTTCAGGTCTTTCAGGTAGTAGTTAAGTTCAATACTGTCACCTAAATGTTTGCTTTTGTTTTCAGGTGAAGTTAAAACATCGTACATCTTTTGCATTTTAGCTATAGCAGCATCAACAGCAGCTAAAGTTTCTTTTGTTGGAATACCTTCGGACTCAAGTTTTTTGTCCAAGGCTTTCCATACTTTGATTGCGTCATTAACAGGATCTTTTGTTGGAACATAAAGTTCACTTACTTTAGATACTTTAACCGGAGTATTGTCTCCAATATCATGTTTGGTTTCTTTTGTATCAGGCTTACCATTATTAGATTGGCTCTCAGACTTAACAAGAGAAAGTAATTTTCTTCCGCTTAAACGTGGGCCAACATACTGACGAGTAACCTTACCGCCGTCTTTATGGAAAAGCCACCAACCTGGAGCCATCATTCCAGGAGCACGTTTTTTAACGCCCATCTTTGTAGAGGCTGCATTATTTTTTGCACCAGGTGCTTTAGCTGCCGCTTCTGCTTGCAATTCATCTTCAGGTTCAGAGTAAGCTTCTGTACTTACATTGAAATCTTCCGATTTAGAAACCATTTTATTGCTAAACATTTTCACATTCATAGATGGTGAAAATTTAGTTTCGTCTTTGAAACGGGCTAAAGCAAAATCGCCTTGTCTTGTTTTGAAAACATAACGTCCTGATTCCGCAAAAACTAAACGGCCTTTAGCTTGTTCCAAAACATACTGAACACTGTTCGGCACGGCTGGCTTCTTTGCCGAAACGCTCAACGAGATAATCATTGTTTTTCCTTAATGGGCCGAAGCCCATTTTATCAAGAAACGTAGTGAGTTAATTCAAATGGATTTTGAGTGCGATCATCTGCATGATAAACAGCAACAGTTAAACCTTTAGCGCTCTTACTGATCAAGCCGCCTTTAGATTTAATTGGCAACACAAAGCGAGTTGTTTTACCAGCAGCAGGTTTTGCTGTTCCATGTGTGACGATGCGTTCAAAATCGGCAGCTTCGTAGGCTAATCCTTTTGAAGCTAAACCATCGACGGCATGTTGAACGGCAGCTGAGTAAGTAGGGAAGTAAATTTGCTCACTGCTTTTTGATTGCAGTACGCTATTCGCACCACTTTGCTTACGAGCTTTTAAATCAATACGCTTGTTAAGACCATCAATGCTGGCCTGAAGTTTTTTACGACGATTAACGTCTTTTGTTTTTTCAAGCATGTCTTTCAAACGATCTATTGTTTGAACGTCACGATCAATTTCTTGATCCAACTTTTTAACTTCTTGTTTGGCCTGTTTTACTTCAGCATTTGGAACCGTAGCTTTTGGCTTAGCTGCCGGAGCTTTAGATGCTGGCTCAGCCTTTGGTTTTTTAGCAGGAGGAACTGCTTTACCAGCTTCAGGTGATTTTGAAGGTTTTTGTTTATGAGCAGGAACTACCTGACCTGCACTTCCATTACGAATTTTTTCATGGAAGTCAGCTAAAGCTTTTACAACCTTATCACGAAGTTTTGTTTGCTTAGCAATCTCAGCTTCTACTTTGGCTTTAGCTGGTTTTGTTTTCAACTTAGTCAACTTTTCTCTCAGTGCTTTAATAGCCTGAACAATAGCCGTGCCTTTTTCCTTCAGATTCATATAAGCTGTTTGTTGGCGTTTAGGTAACGCACTAATATCAGACTTAGTGATCTTTCCTGTAGCAGCAGGTTTCTTAACGGCAGGAGCCTTAGCTGAAGGATTAATTTTTGGTGCAGGTTCACCAGATTTCAAAGCTTTAATCTCAGCAGAAATTTCTTTACGACGGGCAATTATTTTCTTCAGCTTTTCTTTCAAAGCAATTTTAGATGTTGCACGTTGTAAAGTGGTTAAGCGTTCTTTGCCAGCAGTAAGTTCGCCACCAAGTTTTTTGAACTCAGTCTGCAAAGCTTTGATTTGACCAGCTGCTTTTAATTCAGCACCAGTTTTCTTGGCCGGAGCTTTTTTGGTTTCGTCAATCACTTCAGTTTTTGGCTTAGGTGCTTGAGAAGGATCGATTAAAGATAAGATACGACGACCACTGATGCGGCCACCAGCAAAAGCTTTTGCAACTTTACCGTCATTACCTTTACGGAAAACCCACCAACCTTTTGATAAGGTATTTGGTGCATGTGTTTTCTTGCCCATCTTTGAGTCAAGACCAGAAACTTTCGCACCAGGTGCAGCACTCAAAGAATCCATTTCAATTGGCTCAAGTGCAAAGATTTGTTCTTGTGTAAGATCCATATCACTTGCAGTAACCTTGAAAACTTTAGTGGCTACGCTTGGACTCATTTTAACGTCATCTGCAATCCGCACAATAGCGAAGGTTGCACGACGATTTTTTAAAATGTAACGGCCTGGAACAGCAAACACAACACGAGATTTCGATTTTTCCGCAGCATACTTAATGCTATTCGGAATTACAACTGGTTTCTTAGCTTTTGGCTTGGCTGCATTTTTATCATGCACAGGCGTAACCTTGGCTTTAATCGGCTTTTTCATACGAGTTCCTTTGTACACGGTTAATTTGTCTTACCTAACTAAATTATAGATTTAAGTGGAAAACAATGAGGGAAATGAAAAAAGCCAGCGAACACTTGGTTCAACTGGCTTTTGATTAATTAAAAACAAGACTTTCAATTTTTGGATAGGTTCCACGCTTTGCACTGTCAGGATATTTCCAGCGAATACGATCAGCATTATTTGTATCTTGAAAAACAGACAATAAAGCTTGGCCATCCATGCTAGATTCAAATGCAGGAACTGGGGATAAACTTTCAAATCTTTCTTTTGCATTAAAATAATAAGTGGCGTATTGCTCCATACGAGAAAGAAATTCGTGAGTTGATAAGCTTGACTCAAGTGTAGAAAGATTTGCTTTTAAGTAGTTGGCGAGAAAAGCTGTGGTTCTTGAATCTACTTTGGATAATTCTTTATGATTAAAATCCAATGGAATCCAAAGTTCTTTTATTGGACTACCATTCCCACCGAAACGATGTAGACCATAAACACTTTTTCCGTCAGCAGCGTCATCAATAATTCTGTAAGTTCCTTCAGGATAATGTTTTTGGCGCAATCTAGTAGAATCCACCATAGCAAACAAATCTGGAATACTATCAGCGGCATACAGAATTTTTGAAGAATAGACTGGGCCTTGCCACCAAATTTTAAAGCGGCCTTCATCTTTTGTTTCATCACAAGAACAACCAGAACGACTTATAAGTGCGCCAGTTGTTGTGCTTACAGACACAATAGTTTGAACCGAGGATATACCTAAGCTACGTTTAAAAATGCCCATTGTGTAACGGTAAAACTTTTCGGTATTTTCCTTAAACTTTTTACCTGCTATTTGCTTAGCCTGATCCCAAAGAGCCTCAACTTCTTTTACAGATTTGCCCGTCTTTTCCGCATAAGATTTAACCACAGCATTAGGCATAATAAATTCCTTAACCAAAATTCTTGAAAACCTGAGCAAACACTTTCATGTAATCTTTACGAATGCCGTGTTTGTATATACGAATAAGAATAGGTTCATATAACTCAAGAACTTTATGCAATTCGGTTACAGCAGCCGAATACGTAACTTGAGATAAAGAACTTTGACCGCTGTTTGACATATCCAAATAAAACTTAGCGCAAGCGTATAACAGATTAGCTATATTTTCGCTTTTAAAGTTTGCGATCATTCTAACACTATCAAGTAACTCTCTGCGAAGTTTTGAAGCTACTTCTATATACTGGGTTTCATTATTCGCTTGTATTAGTGAAGGATTGGCAATAAGTGAGGTAGAACATTTTGCTATAAATTCTTTAACCCACTCGCTATCTTTACTTTTCCACGGAGAAGTACCGTATAAAATTCTGCGTTTGAGATTTGAGATTTCAAGATCAAACTTTGCAACCTCTTCCTGAAGATTTCGTTTACGAGTATTAAAGCTTTTATCACTTTCTATTTCGTTTGCGTCCTGAGTTGTGGCGTTTACCACACGGTCGATTTCACCTAAAGCACGTACTACGGATTGACGCTCAAGGTACAACGCGCAAATTCTTTGAAACTCTTCATCTTCTTGACTTGATTCTGAAATGAATACACGAATTTTCATATTTGTTCCTTAGTGGAAACCTTATTAGAAAGAGCACCCAAAAGAATGCTCTTGAAATAAAGTTTAGATAAGAAGTGCCTTCATAATGATCTCCAGTTAAAGTTGATCAAATCACTGACTCTATGCAGCGGAGCGGTTGCTCTACTACCTTCTTTAACGTGGTGTAGTTACCACGAGATATGGATCACCTCCTTATCCTATGGAAAAATTATTTAAGTAAGGGAGCGACAATTTTGCTGATAACAGCTTTACTAATTGGTTTACTCATGTCAAAAGTTTCACCAAAACTGGCCTTATACTTAGTCATGTGCATCATCTTACCATTTTTGATTCCGAAACGTGCTTTAACGGTTCCGCGACGTGGATGATAAAAACTAATGCCACCAGGTGTAGGTATTAAGTCAATACCTTTTGCCTTAAGATCTTTGCCGAATTTATCAACAACATATTGACTTGCTTCATTGAATTTTCCTGTTGACGCAGGTTTTTCAACAGTATTGGTTTTGATCTTAAGATTCTTGGTAATAGCCTCCAAAACTTCTGCGTTAGTTCCTTTCACCAGTTTATGGTTAGTAACCTTAGTAGATTTCGGCCCATCCTCTTCGATCATTACAATGCCAGTACCGACATAAATATTTAGTTTATTGTTGCCGCCTACAGTAATCATATTGATAGGTAAGGAAACAGCAAAGTGATTGTATCTGTGTGCAGGTACATTAGGTGACGGACTAAAGTGCTCACGTACACGAGCTTTAATAGTCATGCCATCACCGAAAGCTTTTTTCAAGCTACGTGCAATAGAGGCTCCTAATTTCTTCACTGAATCTGCGTCTTTGTACAAAACCATATCCAACTCTTTTACAGCATTACCAGTTATTTTTGCTAACTGGTAAACATCAGCATCCGTATCTTTATAAAGTTTCAATTCGATTGCACGATCTAAAACTTCTGACCAAATATCGTCGGCAGTGACAGGATTTCTCACTGCTTTTTCTGTGGTCTTAGAACGCATAAAATTCCGAACACCCATACCAAGGCCATGATGCGATCTGGCATAGGCTTTAGCACGATCTGTTTTATTCAGTTGAGCTAAAGTAGCTATAGCTTCTGGAAATTCTTTTGCCACCAAACGTACAGTTGCATCAGAGAAAAGCTGTTTCTTTGTTTTTGAATCAGCAGCTGAAGGTTTAACCTTAACTTCACGGGAATCAGCTTTACCAAGCTTAGCAATCTGAGCAAACACACGTTTGATTTCTGCGCCATTGAATTCTTTCTTTTGCAATTTTTCTGTAATAGTATCAGGTGTTGCTTTGCCAGTAAACTTAACCAGAACTTTATCGTCAACAGACACTTCAAAACTGGTGCCAACTTGATTTACTACAATATCACGCTTACGCGCTGAGGTTGATGTGAATACACGAATTTTCATTTTTGATTTCCTTTAACTAAAATATTTAATTACTTGAATTCTTTTTAGAGCGACCAATTACTTGAATTCTTTTTTCACTGGACGACCCTGAGAAGGTCGAGATTTTTGATCCAGCTTTAGTTTGACAGTTATATAAACTTCGTCTGTGCCGACAGTGCTTGTCATTTGTGGATAGTCAACAACTTCCATACTAAAACTTCTGACATCATGTGTTTTAGTATTTTTAGCAACAAGCTTATCAATGCGGTCAGCAAAAGCCAGTTTACATTTAGCTGCAACTTCAAGACCTTTATCTTGAACAATATTCTCTTTCTGACGAGTCATTTGTTGGATTGCTACATTCCAACCGAAGTCTGCGGTCTTAGATTTTTTAGCAGGTGCTCCAACTGATTTGGCTTTAGCCATTCTTTTTAATGTAGCAATTGCTTTGGTAGCAGCACCAGAGCTAAAGTGGAGACAATAGCCAGTTTTATCCACAGCAGAAGTTATATGTGCTGGATTGACTCCGAGCAAAGTAGCTAACTCTTCAACTTTATTTTGAGCAACGTGTGATTTACGTGCAAGTCGGATAGCATAAGCTAATCCATCAATGGTCTTAACAAAAGGTTTAGTTACCTTTAGTTCCCTGATCAATTTATTATCTGACTCAAACAATAAGGAACCTAATTCAGCAAGTTTTGCTTTAAATGCACGAGTTGTCGAAGCAGATTCAGAAATTAATATATTAACCTTCATAGAATTCCCTACCAAAGATCGTTGTATGCCCAATACGCAGCTTGCCATTTATCTTTATAAGCTGGCTTACCATTAGACTTTAAGATGCCACGAAATCTTTTGCGAAAATTTTCTCTACGTTCAGGATCTTTGTGAGTAGTGAAATCTTCATAGTCAACATGGCCATACTTTATTAGTTTAAAATTATTTCCTTTACGTGCTAATACCGCACGTTTGTAGCGCTTATCCTTTATTTCAATGGGTTTATCAAAATCAATGAAAGTCATTCCCTTGTATACAAGTTTACCATTTTCTTTTTGAATACTGTCTACACTTGTACAAAGACTCACAAGAATTTTCATAAGCTCACCTAAAGAAAAGGGCCGAAGCCCTTAATTAAACTTCGATTTACGCATAAAGGCAAAGGGGCCAGTTTTTTGTTTAAGGCGTGCATGAATCTCAGGAATTTCATCAACTAATTTTTGTTGACGTTTATTGCGCTGATCTTCAGGAATTTTCTTAGCAAGATTAGCCACCATGAGTTTTTTCATTCTTACTCTTCCGCTTGAACTTTACTTAGCTTACTTAAAAGCTGTCTACCAAGCTGATTCTTAAATTTATCCAACTTACCAGGAGTCTTTAAAACATCCAAAGCTTTCTGGTGAGCAAGCTTTAACTCTTTGTAGTTATCTCGTTCACGCTCAAAAGTAGCTAAAGCTTTCTTTTTGGCGATAGGATTAGTTGCGTTTTCTGCATCTTTCTTTGCTTTCAACGCTCTATTTTTGTGACTTTCCAGTGAAGCAGTTGTTTCTTCACTATCAGCATCCAAACCAAACTCTTCCATAGCGCCAGAAAATCTTTTGGCGAAACTTTGCTGCAAATCGTCATCCAGTTTAGATACTTCTTTTAATAGATTAGGATCTAAACCTTTAGATGCTTCTGCAAATCTAGGATCTAAGCCGGATGCGAATTGGCCAGTCCTTGATTTACGTTCCTTATGTTTTGCCATACGCATATGATGTTTAGCGTACTGACTATTTGGATGTTCTTCAATATATTCTTTTTTAGCTTCGTCTGAAAGTTCATCAAACCAATTGGAGCCTCCAATTTTTTTAGGTTTGTTATTTGAAGAGCTAATAAATACTTTGATTTTCATAGGGCCGCCTTAATAGTAGGAATCGAACGCATTAAGTTCATACATCAAACTTTTTCTGTGCAGCAGCTGAAGTAAAGAACCAATTATATCCTTTAAGGACTCTTTTGGTTACAGGATCTTTAGCTGACCACGTAAGAATCTTTGAGCGTTTACCTGCTAATACAGCAAAAATCGAAGCGGTTTCACCGATCTTTGGTCTGACTGAACGGGCTTCACTTAAAGTTTTTTTCTTTGTTTCTTTACCTTCAATAACAACTAAATAACTATAGCCTTGTGCTTTAAGTTCAGCACGTTTCTTAGCGGATTCCGCATCGTGTATAGCATCGTTACGCTTTTTCTGAACTCCAGCTAATTCTTCACGTTGTTTTTGAAGTTTAGCTATTTGTTCATCTAAGGCTTTTATGCGTTGTTTGTCTTTTGCCTCAGTTTTGTTAAAGAATGCTGTTGTATCTTTAGAATTTGTAGTAAGTGTTATACTCTGACTTCCAACATCTTCTTTTGTTATTTTGTTTCCGATTAAACTCAAAAGTTTAGCTTTAGTTAATGTTAAAGTTGATAAATTGCCGGGATGCTTACGTGTAAGAGAATTGTCACGCTCTGCAACAGCAACTATGGATTTAACTGATCCAGATTTAGTGCTATTCACTTCGGTTATACGATAGTTAGTGGCCGCCTTTGTTATAACAGGAGGCATCTTTTTGTAGCGCTCTATAGTTTCTTTCGGAATAAAGCCAATGCTCGGTCTTGGTGGAGTCTTTTTAGTTGATACTATTGTATATAAAGTAAAAGTACCGCCAACAACAATTTTCTTTTCTTGGGCAGCAGTTAAATCTGCGCTCTCAGACAACATAACTTGAATTTTCATAAGATTTTCCTATTGAATTTATTTAAGAGAAGCACTTTTGGTGCCTTTCTTAGATTTAAGAGTAGCCTTTTCGCCGTTCAACAGTTTTGCCAAAGCAGCCGCAGATAAAGGTTTAATTTCATCTTTTGAATGTTTACCTTCTGGAGCAATCAACACTCTTTTTAATTTTCCGTTGCCAGCTATTTCAACTTCTTTGATGACAAGAGTATATTTGTTTAGTTGTGGAGTTACTTTGTTATCAGCCTTACGTGTGTAAGCACCTGTAACAACCATAAGAAGTTTCGTTCCTTTGGTCATAAGTTTTTTGATTTGTGACGAAGTAAATCTGTCGTCAGCCAACTGTCTGAATTTAGAGTCAGATGCTTTAAGTCTGGCCAAAGAGTACGAACTTTGCGAAACGAATACTTTGATTTTCATATGTTTTCCTTAAATTTTAATTAAGCGATCACCAGTTGGATTTCCGTTAATTAAAAAGTTGTTATCGAAGTATTGTTTTGCAAGTTCCCAACCATCTGTGCAGCTTAAACCACGTTCAGATTTACCGTGAACCATATACTCACACAATGTAGCCCAAGCTTCTTCATACCAAGGATAAGTATATCCTGCATGATTAAATTGATCTGGATGCAAACGTCTTGCAACCAAAGCTTGTTTGTAACGCTCCATCTGAGATTGACGTACAATGCCATCATACATTAAAAAGTGAGCAAGCTCGTGCGTGATAACTTGAGCAAGGAATCCTGAAGTTATTGCACCTGAACGTAAGCCTTGAAGTTGATTGAAGTTCAGAACAAGCAACTGACGCGCTTTTATAGAGGCATCGGTTTGACGACTGAAGCAAGTAGGTACTACATCAGATTTACACAGAATAAAATGATTTAAGTTGATCTTCTTCTTAAATCCTGTGTAATCTAAAGCTTGATTTACGGCCTTACGCTCAATGTCAGCTAATGGGTAGCACCATTCATTTCTTCTGCGTTCAAGATTTTCCTCAAGAAAACCTATTGCTAATGGATGCGCTTTTTTAATTGCAGGAGGTTGAAGAACAACACGGTAGTTGTAATTCAATGTTGCACTTTCGCTAACAATATCCTTAGAGTCAATGGCAACAGGTTTAATGTTGTTTAGTGTAATCCAAACAGAATCGAACAAAGCAGGATCGCCATTAAGCATTAAGCTTTTTTCAACAAGATCTCGCAAAGTACGTTCATCAACTACAGCAACAGCGCCTTTGTCATCACGAATTTTAATACGTGAATCTAAGTACACATGCCAGAAATGATTACGCTCTATTTTAAACCATTCACCTAATTGGAATGGAGTATCTGAATTGTATCTGAATTCCATTAGCGCACCATCATAATGTTTTTAGGATCGTGTTGGTTACTTACGTAAGCCGGATTTTCAACTTGGCTGCATTCAAAACCAGTTGAATCGTGACACCAACGGTAAACAATTTGCCCATCTTTCAAGTACGGCTTGCGACCTAAACGAGTATGTGAACAAGTTAACATAGTGTCTTGGTGGGTAGTGTGGCCGCAATAACTGCAAGTGTAACTTGTGTAATAAAATCCTACGCTATGCGTATTGCATTCGTTTGTCAGAATGCGATTACAGATTTCAGGATCACGAGTACGATCATATGCCAACAGCAGAATTAATTTTGCGTGATTGTTACGGAAACCACGAAGCGGTTTTAAATAAGCATCTAAAATAATGCCACGCGCTTTGGTGTGATCCTGATTATCATGTTCGCGGAAAGTTGGTTTACCTTTGTAAGTTTTGTATGCTTGCATACCCAACTTAGGTTTGAACTGTAACAACTCACTCAAGCTTGCACTATCGCCATTTGTATTTGGCAGATCTGTGATTAATGCCGGAGTAGGAACCATTACATAATCACGAATATCAGGACTTGTGTTGTAAACTTTTGCAGCGGCTGGAAGCCAAGCATTAACATCAAGTACAACACCCTCACAGCCACCAACCATTTCTGGTTTAGCTGTGATTGCCATATTGTTTTTTGAAAGTTTGTGCAGATCTATACCGCGACCTTCACCTTCACGAACTGAATAACGGCCAATATCAAAAGAAGAAGATACAAACTTACCTATATCCGTATTTAACTTAACAGGAACCATTGTGTACTTCTCCTTAATCAATGTTTTCAGCAATTTGCTGCTCTAAGCGTTTTTGCTGAGCAAGCAACAGTGTGGGATTACGTTTAAATTTCTGACCATCAGTAAATATGTAATCAGAAATAAGATCGATGCCTTTATTTTGTTCGATAAAGTGTTTGCAAATAACGTCAAGATAAGCAAACATTTCTACAAGACTTGCAAGAGGAAATTCTTTACGTATTTCCAACTCAACACGGTTACGCAAACTATTGAATAAGTTGTATAACTCGTGTTTGTTATTGTGGCCGCTTAAGCTTGCTTGATAAGCTTGCTGTAAACTTTCTAAATCGCTGGCAAGCTTTCCTTGAGTAAATTCACTGTTACCCGCAGGAACAACAGCGACTTTCATTTCTTTAAGTGCTTGCTTACCTAAGAAATCTATTTGCTCAACAGCTCTTTTAACATCAAGTTGTTGATTTGGCGGAAAGCATTGAAGTGCAGCCATATAAACAGGAGTCTGGTAGCCTTTTACAATAGCACTGACACCTGATGTACTTAAAAACAATTTAGCTTTTTTCATAAAAATTCCTTGTCTATGTTCAATTTAGCCCAAGCATAACATTCATCAAATGTTTGTTTGATTGGCTGAACAAGATAAATTTTTCCGCGTTTGATAAGTGTGTACGGTTGATCATTTTTAATTGGACGACCTGAACGATATACGCTTTCGTCAAATCCATCCTCTAACACACATATCCATTTACGTGAAAATTTTCCGCCGGTTGTTTTGTCAACACAACGAATATTTCCTATAATACGATTTCCAAAGCGTAAGTTATAGCGCCAGCGTTGATCAACAGGAAGTTTGGCGCATTCTTTATCGCAGCGTAGTGTAAGCTTTTTAGGCTTATCGTCAGAAACTTCAACATAAAGCTGTTCGTAATCTTCATCAGAGTCATCAGAACTATTGGACACAAGTTCTTCTATTTCTTGACGAGGACTTAAAACAGCGTCAAGTTCGTCATCGGATAAATCACTAAGCTTTGGTTGCCAACCTTCGGCCTTCATTTCTTCTATAGCAATGTATTCAGAGATCTTACGTGCAATCAAATCTAAATCTTGATCTTGTAACCACACAGCAAAATCAGCTGTTAAGAATTCAACAGGATCATCTTCAATTTCTGCATCAGAAGATTTACTTTCCAATTCCTCTGGAGCTTTTTCAGAAGCAGGTTCTTCTTCCTCTAAACTTTTATGTGCATTTTCCAGCATACGATCAAGTTCTGAATCGTCATCTTCAAAATCTAGATCGTCTTTTTCTTTAACTGGCTCAGTCTTAACTTCTTCCACTTTAGTTTCAGAAGGAACTGTCTCTTGTTGATTACTTGTATCAGTGCTTTCCTGCGCTTTGGTTTCAGTAGAGTTCTGTTCAACTTCAGCTGGATTTTCTTGCTCTTGTTGTGGAACAGGAATATCTTTTTTACGTGAACGTGGAATAGTTGATTTATAATCACGGAAACCAAGATAAGCGGCAGTCAATGCTCCAGCTATAACAGCAGCACCTGAAAAAACTGCTACTAACGCACCTAAGCCTAATGCAACTTCAGCAAGACCAAAACCTACATCACGAGCAACTTGTTCACCTTTAGAATCATTCTTGGTACTCATTCCCTTAGATTTTGCTTTAAGGTAAGAACCTAATTCTTTTTTCTTTGCAGGTGATAATTGATCGCTTATGGCACTAGCAACAGATTTTACTTTATTGCTAAATTTGGATGTCTGTTCTGCGATTGTAGATCTGACTTGTGGAAATTTATCGTTTGCTCTGCGATCAATTTCGTCACGAGTTACACGTTCTATAGCAACCGCTAATTCTTCTGGAGATCTTTTCTTACGTTTTAAAATTGGAGCAACAGCTTTACGTAATCTGCTAAAAATACTTTCCTTCTTTTTAGCAGGATCTACAGGAGTCAGTGGAGGAACCAAATCAACTTCAGGCTCTGGAACTTCAAGTTCCGCTATATCCTGATCAAGTTCTTCAGGTTCAACGTCAACTGCTTTATTCGCACGTTCCGCCTTCTTTTTAGCCAGACGTTTTTTCTGCGCTTCTTTTTCACGCAGGTATTTGGCAAGTTGACTTGTTTTGTGTTTTTCCAGATACTTCTTTTGCTGATTGGTGGATAATTTTTTCCACCAATCAGGCTCTTTAGTTATTTTTCTTGCGGATTCAGATACAAACAATGAATCCACTAGATCAAGTTGTACTTTCTTCACTATTAGTCTCCTGAGCAGCTTGAATCAACTTAGCTAAATCATTCTTAAGTGCAACAGAATTAGGATCTAGCTGAATAGCTTGCTCTAAGTATTTTATGGATTCACCAAGTAAAACCTCGGAATCAATTCTGTATAAAGCAGTGGAAAGTAAGTGATATGTCTTTGACAGAATGTTCGGATCGCGATATACAATAAAATTATCAGCATCTTGAGGAATCTTGAGGATTTGATGACAAATGCCTATACACTGCCAGTAATCTTCATCCAAGAAAAAGTCATGAGCAAGAGAATAAAATACATCTCTTGAGGTAGGGCAATAGGAAAGAGCACGATATAAAAATTTACTATCATCTGTTATTTGATTTAACAGACAACAAATTTCTACACATAGATCCAGACTACTATCAAGCTCAAGGTTCAATGCTGCCTCTAGTGTAGGCAAAAAGCTTTTGATATTAGAGCTATTGGATAGCGCACGAGCAGCATAATAAGTGGCAAGTTGACTTGAACGATTCTTGTTCCAGTAATCTATGTTTTGTTGTATAAAATCATAGATACCAAAACTTGAGGTTGACATTGTAATGCTGGCATAAGCGTTATCACCAACGGCCTTTAAAACGGGAAAAACTGGGTGTTCCCATACAGCACGAGCTGTACCACTTACAATAGTGGTAACTTGTGTTGTGGAGGAAATACCCAGTGTAGTGTTATTATCCCTTAACTGTAGAAGTGAGTGGGATATAGAAAAATTTGTCGCGCTTGGATTTTCTGAAACAGCTTTCTCCAGAGCGGAAAACCAGCCACCTTTAGTAAATAAAGATAAGTTGCAGTCTATATTAAAATTTACACACCAATCAGCATAAGTATTTTGGCACATATGAAGAAGCATGTTTTTAGCCGCAGCCAAATCCATTCCACTAGCAGCCCCAAATTCAGAAACTTTAATTCTGGAATCTGAGTTTTCAGCGGCTTTAAGTGCTTCATAAGATCCATCTGTACTTCCAAGATCCATAATAAAGATCAAACTTGCTTGCTTTGTTTCCGCAAGAAAATTCTCAATGATACTTAAATTGTTAAAGCATGTTGTATAAACTGCAACTCTCATAAATTCCCCTACACTGGTGGTAGTATTATTTTTCCGCTGGTGTTCCAGCTTCTTGTAAATAAAGATTCGATTGGTAAAGTATAAACTTCAGGTCTGCTCATGTCAGTGACCAAATAGAAAGCAGGGCTATCAGAAGCGTAATAAACTCTTCTTGAGTACGGAAAATTCCAGAACTCACATTCTATTTTAGGAAACTTGTTTGTTGGTACATAGCGCAGATTAGTGCGAGGATCTATACCAACAATGTCAGAGTCTGTTTTAAATGTTCTTTCGCTAAGATTTCTAGCGCGATCAATCATGGTTGTACGTTGATCTGAATTGGTAAATGTTTCAAATCCGTACATGAATGTTCTTACATTACGAACAAAGCCATCTTGATCCACATAAATACGTTCATAGTACCAACGGAAACCGTGAATCGTATCAAGAAAGAAACTTGGATGATTGGCCGCAACGCTAATGCTCATTCTGAAACGCGCAGGAGATATACCTGTAACATCATCACGAGTTTTAGCATATATTTTCCAATCTACTTTAAATGGCTCAATTACATTTATAGAGATTTTGCCAAAATTGGATTTTTGTGTTCCATTGCTGAATTGATAGTTAAAGCAATCCTCCGTATTACCAATCTCACCATAAGGTCTATAAATAAATCCTTTCTTGAATTCATCTTTTCGTAAAGTGCCTTTCTTTGGCATAACTTCAGCAATATAATCCAAACGCCAACCACGTTGAACAGGAACACGTAAAGGTAGAACTAAAGGATCTGGACTTGAACTATCAAAGAAATCACGAGCGCCCTGAATTATATAAGGCTCAAGATCAATAAATACCTCTTGCCCCAAAGTGACTGATACTTCAATGTCAGGAGCAAAAGGTATAAAGTGTCTCCAATAGTCGCTGGCTACAATCATGCTACCAAACATAATGTACCTACTATTCGTTGTCTAAGTTTACAATCAAATGAGAAAGAAATGGGCGCAATTTTGCATTAAGTTTTTTCAAAGCATCTTTGGCTTCAAACCATTTGCGAACGCGCATATCTTTTTCTGGAAACTTTTTGTACATATTCTCTACCTTAAGGCCGTACACAGTTACTTTTTGAGCAACACCAGTAGATCCTTTGCGGTAAGAGTATTGGCCGAGATTGAAGGTAACATCACCATCGACTCCGGCTTCTTCCCAAGCTTCAACTTCAGCACTTTCTTTTTTGCCCAAGTCTTTTTCTTTTTTACCTTTTGGTATGCCCCAGTTTCCAGCATGGCGTGAACTAATTAATAAAATATGTAACACGCCCTTTTTATCGTAAGCATAAGGTATAACACCAGTCTGTTTACGAACACGTTCACCAGCAGCCAAACTTTTTAAAGGTATGTTCAATTGGATTCTGCGTTTTTTCATATTACACCCTGTATTTTTTGCGGAATTGTTCCACAGACATAATTGGAATACCAGCATCCTGCGCTTTACCTGTGGTTCCACTTGAGAAGCCAAGATCTTTCACTAAGACTAAATTAGTGTCCTTGCGCCAGTCCTGTACCTTGCCGCCTTGCTCTGTAATGAACTTTTTCAGTTCTTCGTCACGTACACCAGTAAAGGTTACGTTTGTTCCCGACAATTTATTGCCTTTAATAACTTTCTTAACAACCTTAATCTTGAGTTTGAATGTATCTACAAACTTTTTGATCTTAGGTAAGGCAATAGCAAATTCATCGGCCAAATCTTTAAAACCAGTGAGCATACGTATTTTAGTTTCTATCTGACTCTGACTATATTTATCAGCCCAAGATAAAACATCAGGATATGCTTCAGAAATAGCGTCAAGTCTACGAGTACCAAAATTCAAAAGATAACCGCTGGCATCAGCAACTTTAGTAAAGGTAAGTTCACTCAAAGCTTTCTCTAAACTTTGTTCAAACAGTTGGGCTTTACGTGTACCTAGACCTTCGATGTTGATAAAATCTTCGGCATCCAATTTAAGAAATTGGCTGAGTTTTTTGTAACCGTTGTCCCAAAACTTTTGTACGGTACTAAGTTTGAATCCATCCACACCGATACGAACAAAGAAGTGTTCAATTTTCTTTTGCTTCTGAAGATCAGAACCTGAACTTGTTTTGTTTAAAAGTTTGGCGTGTATACCAGATATTTTATAAGGAACATCTGGCATCTGTGGTTTAGGTGCGGCCTTAACCACTTCAACAATATAAGGAATTACACCGCCAGATCTTACAGCACGAATGATCGCGCCTTTACCTAAAGGTCGAGCTTTATATGGAGGTGTATCTTTCAACTCACTTTTATATCCATGTTGAATATAAAATGCGTTGTGTCCAGTAAAGTTGCTTACTGTAACTCCACCAATTCGAGTAGGTTTAATGGTAACAACCGGAATTAAATTTCCAGTACGACTTGCTTCCCACTCAACAGATTTAACTGGAATATCCACCATACTGGCTGCGCTATTTTCTTTAAAAGACTTAGCGTGTTTTGGATCTTCATGACCTACAGGATAGTAGTTATCTTCTTCGACAACAATGCCGTCAATTTCATAATCACTAAGTTGAATGCGTTTTGCCAAGTATTCCGAAAGAATACTGAAGTTGATTGTTTTGACAACTTTATGAGGCACTACTTTGAAGCCAAGCGATTCAAGCAATTTAAACTGAGCGCTTGGTTTAAGTTTACTTCCTTGGCCGTTAAGAATTTTAAAGGCGAACAGAGTCAAATGTTTTGCGTAGTTTGCGTACTTTGCAAAATCTTTACTGGTAGGTAACTTATTAATGATGCCACCAGCCGCATTACGTACTGCACTAAAATCTCCACCAGAATCCTTATGCAGATGTTTATCAAAAGTAGAGTTAGCCGCAATTGCTTCGACACGAATGTCAAAACGTGTTTTAATTTTAATGCGTTTTGGAATCTTTAGATAAGGAAGTAAATGAGAAATATCTTGGCCCTTTAATCCATCACCACGAGAATACAATTCGACTGGAACACCTTTGTCATAACAAAGTTGTAAACTCATTCCATCTTCTTTGTCACTGAGAACGTAAGGGCCACTGTATTTCTTGGTGAATAATCCAATTTTTTTATCGTCTTTGATTTTATCAAGACTACTCATTGGATTAGGTAAACGCACTTCGACTCTTTTATTCCCAACCTTATGTCCCACTTTGAACTTACGAGGTGATTTAGGAAACCGAGATAAATATTTTTCCTTCAGATCATCGTAATCATTATCTGCAATCGGTTTTTTAGCCAGATTGTAGTATTGGTGATCTAAATAATCCAATAGTGCATCAAACTCAGTGCGAGTGGCTTTACGCCACCCATCACTAAGAAAAGATTTTAATTGAGTTTTTGTCATGTCAACTCTCAATAGGTTCTTTATTTTTTGTTAGTGTGTCAGCTAAACTTTGTTTTTCAATCAACTGACGAACCGGAAGCTTGCGAACAAATTCGGCCATATCTTCGATTCTACGTTTCTGACGTTTATCAATACGTACAGTACGATAGTCATCAGGCTCGTTGGTCAAATCATAAAGTTTGTAGATGATAATGTGATCGCTACCTTCCATAGTAGATATGTCGAAAATCAAGAATTCCCGTTGTTCACTGCGATCATTATTGAACTTTATGATCGAACCTTCTTCAAAATCTTTAACGACTTTTTTCACTTCAGGTTCTTCAAGCTCTTTAATAGCAGTATCTACTTCTGAATCATCAGTATCTAAATCAACTGGATCTTCATCTTCAACCAATTCTTCTTCCGGTTCCTCAACAACTTCATCTTCAAACTCTTCTTCAGATTCTTCCTGATCTTCATCGGACTCGTACTCTACTTCTTCGTCTGCCTCAAGATCATCAACAGTTTCTTCTTCAGCAAATTGAGAAAGATCCAGTTTAGGTTTTGGTATAGTCTTTTTAAGATCGGAAATTGCCTGTTCAAACATTTCAGCAACTTCTACTTTTTTCGCTTCGCGCTCAGGTTCATCCTTTTTATTGAACTCACCTTCTATCTGAAGATTGTCAAGATCTAAATTCAAATCGAAATCTTCTTCATCAGCCAAATGATCAACACGCAAGCCAAGATCTTCAGCGTTAACTAAACGTCTACGTTTAATCTGCTTGGCAATTTCCTTGTCAGACATTTTAACTGTTTGGGATTTACGAACTTTAATCATGTGTTCTTCAAGAGTTTGCAAATGAGCTTTAGCATCTTCAGCTTCTTGTTTACGTCTTTGACGTTCAGCCGCACGTTTCTCACTTAACTCCTGAATTTGCTTACGTTTTGCAGCAGCTTCCCGTTCACGAATTAATTGACGTTCCCTTGCTCTCTTTTCTTTTTCACGCAAACGCTGTTCTTCCATACTGTTTTCCATATCAGCCTTGGTGAATCCACCTTCAGGCCATTTATTTTTTGGTAAAACAGTTGTCATTGAAAGAATTATGTCATAGGTGTCAAGGTTAATAGCGAACCGATTAAAATTCTGATCTATTAACACTCCACCAGTGGCAGGTTTTATAAAGCGAATGCCAAACACATCACCACGTTTGTAGTGAATTTTTTTATCAGCTTTCTTTACGGTAAAGCCTGAAGGATCACCAACTCTACGCCATTGGTAATTGGCAAAATTTACACCTTCTTTTGCTTCAGCATTAACAGCACGAGCGGCTTTAAAATAAGCCGCATCCCATGCACGATTGTCGGATTGTTTATTGATAACCCGAACAATCTTGCCGTCTTGACCTGCTAAATTTTTAATAGCAGGTCTTTTGACTTTTTTACTGTTCTCCAGAAGTTTGTTAGCTTCTTTTTGAGTTATTGCAAAATTTACATGGTATAAATCAGGAAGCACAACATAAAAGTTGCCGCTTCTGGCAGCGCGAATACCATAAATATCGTTCTGAGTTATAGTGCGAGTATGACTACGCTGGACAATTTTTATTCCACGAGATCCATGAAATCTATGCCAAGAAAAATCATCAAGTTCATCATATTTAGCACTAAGAGAAAGCAAGTTAGAAACCGATAACGGATTTAAGTTGAAACGAAGTTTTTTCATCAAAATTTTTCCTTAACCGCCGTGAATGTAACCACGAGGAGGGCAATCGTCTGGATTACATAAGTTTTCGCAAGGCATTATGGCTGTCCAAGCCCATCCTTTCTCTTCAACGTAAACAGCGTAAAATTGTCCTGACGTATAACCATAGGTTAGTGCGTTATCTTCAGCAAGCTCTTGAGTTGCAAAATAACCAGGATGCAATTCATTAGCAGGTGGAGTACGAACAAACGTAGATGTAAATTCAAGTGGTTCAACAGCAGCCACAGCAAATACAAAGTTTCTATCTGTATCTGTGTAAGCAACTTCACGAATAACAACAGGCGAATTTGTCTTATGTACTACAGTATCGAATGGATCTTTGATGTAAATGCGATTCGATGGATCTCCATCAGTCATACGAGTTAATCCAAATTTTGGATCTGTTCCACTCAATCGTGCATCATATTTTGGAGCAAAACTTATTAAATCACTTACCATTGGAACCGCATATTGCGTAGTGAACGTGTAGGCAGATCCCAAATCGCTGACCGAATATTTAGTATTGGCATACACAACATTGGAGTCATTAACTGAATAATCCAAAACAAATTTAACAGGATCTGGTTGTTTAACAATCCAAAAATTCGTAGATGTTTTTACTTCAGTGTGTGATTCAGATACTGACCAATTTCTCGATGCAGTAATAAAGTTTCTATTTTGCTCGTCATCAAACCAACCATCACGATCAATGTAATAAGCAGTGTCGGATCTCCAAACATAGTTAGGTGTGTAAGTTGGAGAGTGTCCAAATTGCAGAACCTGACCATTCGACATATCAAATAAAGTGAAAGGCTTATTGTCATACCTAACAACGGTAAACTCAGTCAATATTACTGGATTATCATAACCACTGAACACAACGGCTTGAACATTGTTGGTGTCCAAGACATTGACTGTGTAAGTAGCGTTTGAATAAACAACGGCTATACTTGATTTTAAATTTACTAAATGAGCTGAATTGTCTACAGCAACTTTTCGGCCAACATCAATCAAATGTTCTGTGTTATTAGGAGTAACAACTTCCAGTAACATTGGTATAGATAAAACATTGTTTGCGTAACCTACATTAATTCTCAGTCCACGCATTGAAACTAAATCTACACCAGCATCAAACACATAGTTGAAATCTGAAGGTGTGACAATATTCGGTTTGGTAACAACATAGTTTGAATCACGTAGTATCTCAGAGAAGTTTTTATTTTTCTGAGGAACTACTTCACTGTGATCAGCCAAAACCAAACTTTTATTTGATTCAGGCACTATGCTATTAGGTTGACCTAAAACAACAGGTGCATTAGAGACTTTTATTGGTTTAAGAACAGTGGCCGCTTTAGTTCCATTACTATGATTTACTTTCATGCTATAACTTTGAGCACGAACATAATCAACTGTCGTATCTGTTTCAACAGCAGAACCTAACTGACCAAAATAAAGTTCGGGATCTAGTGTAACACTGATATTGCTATCAAAAGTCTCAATAGTCCAAAAGCCTCGACGCCCTCCAACATATACACTTAGATTTACAGTATCACCATGTATTGGTCGGCCATAACCTTTAAGTTGAAGTGTATCACCATCATCCATATTGATTGTACGAAATACATCATTTAATGGCATACCGCGCCAATCAAGTCGAGCAGATCCTAAATCAACACGCTGTCCATTATGATATAATTCTGTGCCGTAAGGAACAACCACCGGAACATTAACTGAATTTCCAATTCCAGTTATTGAAACTGTGTTACTGGATAAAAAATCCTTTATACTTGCACCGACAATAGTTCCAAAGTTAAATGCGTCAGGAGTAGTATCACCAATAGTATAAGCAACGAATCCACCCACCGCATAACAAGTCGAGACCGCAACATTGTGCGGTGTGTCGTAGTTATACGTTGTTTTAACTTTGATCTTGATTTTATCGCCTGTTCTGGCGGTGATTGTTTGTCCTGATTCAATTCCGTTGACGACAAACTGCGCCTCATATTGATCAGGGATTTTGAATACAGTCGGCTCATAGTTTGTTCCACTCAAATTAATTTCATTCGAGTAAACAAAAGTACCAAGTGGATTGTCATATGTGCTATCAAATTCAAGTACAGGTCTTGGCAATACAGCAGTATCTGACTCAGCAAGCGTACTAACACTAAATGGAGTTTCAAATCTTTCCTGTTCAATAGTTATTCTTGCGGTAACAACAGCACAACCTAAAGCATCAGCTTGAACTCGAACGGCCAGTGTGTCACCATTTTGAATTATAACCGAAGTTCCTACGAAATTTCCGTTGTGTACAAAAATACCAGTATCAGTTTCTACTTCAACAGGAGAAGTTAAATGTGAGATTGTTACGGTGTTACTGACAACAAAAGATTCTGGAGCCGCACCAAATACAGGATTGAATTTAAAATCAAATGGAACAATTCTGCTATCATCAAGATAAACTGAAGCAGTGAAAATTTGTTGGTCTACAACAACGCCAAAGAAAAGAGGATCTGGAACTCCAGGAATATAATCAAAACGAACTTGAATACTATCGTTGGAAGTAACTGAAGTAACATTTGGTTGTGGTACACCATTTACCATTAAAGTGTAATTAGATTCCGCCGGAAACAATTGGATTCTTATTGGCTTATTAGCGGTAAGGATTTCAATTGGGCCAGTTACACCTGTATCACCTAATGGAAAATCTGTTATATCAATAAATTCCGAAGAATCCAGAGTATAAACAAGTTGATCCATATCAATCTTGTTTGGAATGTTCGCATAGGCATCAAATAAATAAATTTCATCTGCTAATGCTATACCATAAGCACCAAAGCCTACAGACCAATCTTGATTAAATTCGTCACGAACATAAACTTTTTTAGCTTCTACGTCACTGACATAAATGCGGCCGCTTGCTTGAACAATCACAACATCTAAAAATAATGCGTCAGGTATATTTATTTTTTGCGTAGAAAAGTCGGTGAGGTTTATTTTTGTAATGAATGAATTAAAGCCGTGAGTTATGTAAAGAGTATTATCATTTACATAACTGTTTCTTGCGTCAGCATCTAGTGCAGCTAAAGCCACATCATTAAGATCCACAAGTTCATGCTCAGACATAACATATATGGTTGTGTCTTTTGAGGCAAGACTGTGAATTCTTCCAGCAAATGTTATATCTGGCTGTGCGACAAAATTTAAAGATGAATCTACTGCCCAAACTTTTAAAACTGTGGAGCCTTGTGCATAAGCATAAAGCTTATTGTCATTGAATAAGACTCCGGCAACATCGCTCAAGCTTAAAGATGTTATTGGAGAAAAGAAAGCATCATATATGACAATACTATTGTCTTTATTGTAAGCAACTGCTGTACAAAGACGAATTTGGTCTGAGCCATATAAATTTGAGGAACTTATTGGGCCAGCACCTGCTAAAGTTTTTGCAATAGTTTTAGAGTCTGTATCAAAGATGATTGTTTGATTACGATTAAAATCTAATACAGCAAACGCATTTAAAGCAAACGCATTTGTAGGCTGAGCATTAAGATCGTAACTGTGAGTTTGAATGCCATTGAAATCGAAACTTTTTAAATACCGTTGGCTATTAGGAGCCCAAGTTAATTCTGGAATCACTTCAGCACTAAATAAATCGTTGTATCGTTCATCATAGCTAAATGTGGCTATGTTTTTTGTGATAAGAGCGTAATAGCCTACTACAACTCCATTTTGTCGAACCACACTAACAGCGCTTGCGCCATTTGTATTTGAAGAACTTAATAAAATTTTCAATTCAGCATCAGGAGCAACGTCTGCACCGGAACCTAAAACTGATCCTGATTGTGTTTGCAACTGACCATTGCTGATAGTTATATTAGCAAACGGATTGCCTTGAGCATCAAAAAGAAATAATGCAGGATCTGGTGTAAATGTAAGAGAGGTATAGCGCTGACCCGCTTCACGATCTGGACGAACATCTATTAAGCGCATGAATATTTCTCCAAACGAAAAAGGCGGCGCTTGGCCGCCTTTGTTTAGTTTTGTAACTTAAGGAGTAACAGGAGCAGGTAAATCACCACCGGCCTTTAAGAACATTAAACGCATACCTTTGTTGTCACGACGGTTTGCTTTCAATGCCTTATACACACGTTTATGCGGATCATTACCGTTCATTTCGTTGTACACGTTAACTTCTACTTCAGCAAACTGAGAAACAACATCAGCTGAAATATAAGTAATCATATCCAATTCGTGTGGGTATGAATAACGCTGTGTACTCAGACCTTTGATCATGTTCATGGTCAGGTCGTTGTTTTCACTGATACTTACTTGTTGCATCACGTTGATAATACGTGAGCTGTCGTTTGTATCAAAACAAGCGGTAACTGGAACTGTTGGAGTGTGAACATCACTTTCACGAACAACGAAATAGTAAACGTCATCGAAAGCATCCAACAGATCTGGCCCTTGAATATCATCACCAAGGCTTGAAGCCAGATCACCACCACCTGCCATACTGAATACGCAGAATAATGGAGACTTACCAACAACACCAGGAGTTTCATTTCCTAAAATTGTTTGTCCAGTATCTTTATCAACCATGCGTTGAACAGTCCACCAATGGAAACGATCACCAGTGTTATCACGAGCTTCTGTCCACATCATAAATGCAACACCGTGATCGGTTGTTGATAATGCGTAAGTCAGTGGAATAGATTCTTCGTTAACTACATCAGTACCTTGGCGGTTGATATAGAAGCCGAAGTGTTCATAGCGCCAGCTTGGACGATCTTGATACGCAAGAGCAGCCCAACTTGCAGCGTCAGTACCTTGCTTACAATCTGGATGAATCCAATCTTTACCATTAGGAGTTTTAGCAATTGAATTTGTAGTTAACAAACCAGTGCGAGAAACTTGACGGTTAGTGCCAACCATAACATCTTTACTGATTGCAACTTTAAATTCGCCATCAGCATCGATAATGTTTGTTGGTGTACAAACATACCAGTTGATCCAACCTTTAGCGCTTGCAAGTGGAATACCGCCAGCGCCTTCAGAATTCACTTCGATAACAAAACGCCACGGTTGACGATTATCATAAAGTGGATTCGGAGTAGTGCCGTCTGGCATCATTGTTGCGCCATCTTCGATAGCCAACGGATCTACTTGTTCCGTTGCAGCTAACAACACACGTTTAACAGTGCTATCAACAGTTGTTGGGTGAGCAGTTACTGCTGAATCGTTTATGTTCAACACTTTGAAACCACGAGCTTGCAAATCCATCACTAAAGAAGCGACCATGCTTTGCACGTTGATAAAATTACCACGTTCGATATAACTTGTAGCCATTTAGCTATCTCCTAAAATTTACTGTATACCAGCACCTTGTTTCATAACGCAAATACGAACACCTTTGTTATAAGGTGAATTGGCTTGAATAGCCTCATAAACTCTTTGTTGCCCAAACATCGTTAACGGCTGCACAGATTTTTGAGAAAGTAATTCTGCACTAGCATATCCAATCATGTCCAACTTATACGGATAGTAGTAACGATGTGTGTTCATACCTTTAGGGAAATGAATAACAAAGTTACGATTTACCATCATACCTACTTGTTGAATAGGATTTATTAATGGGAAACTATCAGCAGACGCAACAACTGCACTTAACGGAATTGTTGGTGCAGAAATATCTTCTTCACGTACAACAAAATAAAGAATTCCATCAGGTGAAATTGCATTGTCATCTGTTCCACCGCCACCATCTTGAGTAAACAAACAAAACAGTGGAGATTTTTCATCTAACAGTATTGAACCATCTTCTTTCACAAGACGTTGGATAGCAAACCAGTTAAAGCATTTGCCACTACTGTCATAACTTTCTGCCCATGTGTTTAATGTTACACCATGATCGGTCACACTCAACATATAGGACATAGGTAAGGCTTCATAATCCAACTCTTCACCATTAAAGCTAGGCCACACAGTATTATTCGCATCTTTGAAAGCACGGAAGAAATACTTTTGATTTGGCCCAACAGAAACAATATTATTTTTTCCAAAGAAACCAGATTGACGAACATCTGTTGCATCTGCTTTATACGCAGAGACAGAAATTAATCCGTTGGCTTCAGTAATAACTTGTGTTGGGGTACAAGCCCAATAACGTATATAATGATCTGCATGTGAAACTTGAATCACAAGTCTCCAAGGTTGACGACGAGAATAGTTTGGATCTGAAGTTGCACCTTCTTCTACCGCTAATGGATCAACGGCAGTCGTTGGAGCAAGAACATAAACGTGTGTATTTTCATCGTGGTTAGGTGCAGTATTTGCACCTTGCGCGACTGCTGTATAAGCAGTTAACAAAGTAAAACCAGCTGATTTTAAATCGGTAACTATGTCACGCACCATAACCTGAAGATTTACGAAGCCAGTTCTGTTAAAATGTCCGGGCATGTTAACTCCTGTTATTGCAATGTCAAAGCTGTGATTGTTACTGTAGGTCTTGAGTCAACAGCACCAACATTTTTTAAAGTAAAATATTGCATTGTGCTAGGTGCTTCAGACAAATTAAGCATAAAGCTAAAACGCCTGTGATTAATGTAGTCACCATTTATATTGGTAATACCTTCATCAAACAGAAATTCTGGACTACTTACAAATTTGTAAGGATTTCGATCAGTACGAGCGGCTGTTGTAAATCCTTTTAATTCAAAATCAGGTGTGTTAACTTCTACATAAGCAAGTAATACACTCAATCCTAAATTAAGTTCAAAAGGATGTTCTTCACCAGCTGCAATACTGTTCAACGGTTGGTAAGTTCTTGTAACTCGTTGACCAGCACCAAGGCCAACATATTCCCAACCTATAGTGCCGTCAAGTCGAACAGTTAAAACTTTACTAACTGCCTTTCCTTGTTGCGGAACCAAATAGTTCGGATTGATAGATAAACGATCTTGGTTTTCACCTAAAAATTCCAATGGAGTTTCTGTGGTAAAAACTAAGCCGCTTTCATACTCAAGCCAAGCTTCTTTGGTTTCATCCAGATAATAAATGATCCCTGGAGTTTCCATAACACCACAGAGCATCATTTTCTTACGAGCATCAAATTGTTCAATACCAAAACTTTTAGATGCAGCGTCAACCAAAAATTGATCACGATCAGCAATTGTAGCAAAAACTCTGTAGCCACCCTTGAGGAAATTATCCTCAAGGATGAACGGAACAAAGTTTGTCGCTGGCTGATAAAAATCTGTAGCTGCCAACGGCATAAAACTAACTCCTAGTCTTATGGAATACTTGAATCTGGAACACTGGAGCCATAACTAATGCGCCAAGTGATCGCAGGGCCATAAGGGAATGTAACACGATAAACATAATACTGCTTGCCATTAACAGTGACTTCTTCAGCACTATTAAATGTACCATCGCTTGCAGTTGTTCCAGCGCCATCCCAAGAACCAGCAACATTATTACCAGTGTTGACAATATAAATGTAACCCCAAGATTTAGGATACATAATATAAGCCAACGATTGCATGTTAGTGCTTGCACCAGTAGTGAATGTTTCGTTGTTTACTCCAGTTAAAGTTCCTGTCAACAAATCATAGAATGCAGATGTTGCGTAATCTGCTTTTAAGTTTTGCTGTGGAGCCATACCAAAACGTGGAGAAATGTCAGTGCTAATTGCTTTTGCGTTAATTGTGTAACTGGCGTTAGCGGTGCCACCGTCATTCACATAACTTGCAATTAATTGCACTGTGCGGTTTTGATCTAAACTCAATGGAACTGAAACAAGAATATTGTTACTGTTATTTGGATCAACAACAGCAGTTATTCCATAGTTTGGTGACGCAATTGAGAACGTAACTTGTCCACTGTTTGCTGCTATAGCTGTCCACTGTGTTGGAGTGAATGACATTTTTGCAGCAAGTTTGAAATCTTCTGTTGTTCCTGCATTCACGTTAATGCTGGTAACAGCACCATCATAGTTTGCTGGAGCAACACTGGCTTCAAATATTTTCAGTGTGTTTGGTGTATTTAAACGAGCGCGAATAGTTAAGTTTTGCTCAACCGCATAATCAACACCGTTATAAGTTACAACAACACGAATACGAACTGTTTGGTTCGCAGTTATATTGTTTGGAACTAAAGTTGCAGATCCGTCAGTTGGATGTTCTGTGATAGAGGCATGAGCGCCACCATTCACAATACTCCAGACTGTACGTGTACTATCTGTAACCGCAAGTGTTGTGTTATTATCAAAACGAATACGACTACGGAAAACTTGAGGCTGATCTTCAAAGAAGTCAGTTAATCCGTTATAAATTTCGGCACCTGTTGGAACAGCAACATCAGTAACAGTAATATTCATACTGTCATTTAAAGTTACTCCACCTTCAATATAGCTGGCGTTTAATCGTACCGTTGTATTTGTTGTAACACTTCCAGCAGTACCAGTTGCTACACCACCATTTTGATTTACAGCAAGTACAGCTGTATTCTCGCTTGCGAAAATATTAGTTGTGTTATAAACAACTATACTTCCATCGCTGTATGTAACACGGAAAGTAAATACAAAACTTTCACCTTCCATTAATGTAGCCGGACTTGGGCCAATAATTGCAAGCGATTGTGGGACAACAGGAGCTTCAATAACTGTAACTTGTTTTGTTGCTGTAGCAGTAGCGCCACCAAAACTATAGGTTGCAGTAAGAATTGTTGGAGTAGCTGCGTTAACTTCACCAACAGTTAGACTTCTGTTTGGATTTATCGACACAAGTGCCGGAGAGTTTGTAACAAAAGTAAGTGGAGTTACAATTGACTGCGAGTTATCGCTGAAAGTTGCACGTACACTATAAACACTTGACGTTGTGTTTTCAGTTACTTCATCAGCACCTAAAATTTCTAAAGCAATTACTTCTATACCAGCAACTATATTCACGTTCAAAGTAGCGGAGCGAGTAATACCTAAATGAGTATAACTTGCGGCCAATCTAATCGGAGTATTTACGCTGATGTTATTTGTTGTCAACAAACCACTAATGTTTATGCTGGCGGCAGAAGTGTTTAACTCGTTTTCAAATATTGATGGGACAACTGCACGACTTGAACCATCAGCGAAATGAGCAATAACTTCATACTGCTCAGTTGATTGTTCTTGTACAACAGTAGGGCCAACAATTTCAATACTTAACAAGCTTCTGTCAACAAATGCAATATCTTCAGAGCGAGGATAACGCCATACAGCTAAAAATTCATTAGCATTATCTGGATTAATCGCATCTAAAAATAAAAGCATTCCATCTTCAGGAGGAAAACTTGTATCAACACGCGCATATTGCGTAGCATTGATCTTTATCATTGTTCTTGCGTAATCGGGATGCGTGTGCAGATTTGGGTAACGATCATTGCTCATACGCAAATCGTCTTTTTCTACACCGATTGGTAAAACTGGCTCTATATTATTTTCCGAATCCGGCAGATTAGGTTCTAAATAAGCAAGACCTAAAATCGATGTTGTTGCTGGCCCAATATTTTCATTAGGTGTTTCAATACCTAACAAATTTGGATCGGTAACAACTGGAATCCAATACTGAGGTTCGTCCCACAACATATCGTAATCGGTGATTTCAATCCAAGCACTTTTGTATGGAGCGGTTGAAGTTTCATGATCCGTTCTACGCAAAACTTTTCTGTAGTTAGGATCAATCGGATTCAATGGCATCCATAAGATATTGTAGGCAACGCGAGAAAACGTAGGTTCACTAACGCTACATAATAATGTCCAAGTTTCATCAACACCTTCAACTGGTTGAATAATGAAATCAATTGGGTTGAGCGGATCTATGCCACGATATGAACAAAGCTGGTAATGCTTTTCAATAAATTCAGCTAAAGTCATCGTTTATTCCTCCACCACAACAACAGCACCTTCAACCTGAATGCTGCTCATTCCGTTGATGTCAACCAGCGTTGCTTGTATTGTGTATTTACCAACTTGGTTAGCCACAAAAGTGTTTCCAGAAATGGATTGAATAACACCTTCATGACGTAAAACAATAACACTTGGAACAAATGTGCCTAAATAAGTTCTAAATTTTGTTTCAGGATCTGATTCACCAAATGCTTTGATGTTAATTGTGAATGTACGTGCTTCTGTAACAATCACACCATTAGCACGATCAAATACAGTTAACTCTGGAATAAAAAGTTCACCAGAGTAAGGAGGAACATTTAGTGCTGAAGGATTTAATGCAGGAGCAGTTGGAGAAGTTTCGTGAACTTCAGACAGCAACAATTTTCTGTAACTACTATCGCCTGATACATTTGCGATCACAGAGAAATTTGCTTCCGCATTTCCGTTGTCAATCACAACAGTTCTTCCAGTTGTTTTTAACATACGCGCTGGAATTTCAGGGTGCATTCCATCGTGAGGCAATGGATTCCGAGGATTTGTATTGCGTGGATCTTCAGCAGAAACAACTGTTGGAGTTTCACGTTCAGCCACATGAGTAGGAGTACGAGTTAACGTAACGATACCGATACGATCTACAGTAGCTAATTCAATTTCACCATTAGGTTCTTCACCTGGTAAGTAAAAATGATCATACCACATATCATCGAAATTAGTTATAGCCACCCAAGTATGCTGAGTGCCATACAGCGGATCAGGATCTTTACTTACGCGAGCAAGAACACGTTTGTAACGTAAACTTGTTCGGTTGTAATCAATCCACATCACATTAAGTGGTAAAACATATTCATGCGGTTCAATTTTAGAGCAAGCAAAAATATTAGTTTTACCCAACACGCTGTTAGTGCGCTTTGCAATTATTGGAGTGTTGGTACTTAAATTTTCAATCTGAGTAAATTCGGTTAATGCAGCGACGAATGCTGTTTGACGACTATCCATTACGCTGCTCCCATATTTACATCAGCTTCTGTTAATCTGCGCCAAATTGCAGTTGTGTGACTGTCACAGACCAAAGCCATTCCAATAGCTGGAGCATTTTGATTTTGAACAGTAACAAAGGCGCTGACTGTCTTTAACATCGTTGCAGGTTTTTCTGGATGATCGTGTGCAGTTGGATCTCGATCATTTGTAAGAGTATAATGCCCTTCACTTATGATACGTGGAGCAAGTGCAATAGTAGGTTGAGTAGTCAGTTTAAAAATACCGGCTTCTAATGTTGTTGCATAAGAAACTGGTTCATCATCCATGCCTTCTAAGTCTGAAGGATCATAGTATTGCTGATCAAAAACTTCGTCATAGAAATACAGAAGTTCCCAACTGTGTTCAAATTCACTGTGGGAACCGCTTGTTTTACTTGTACGTTGTAGTGCTTGCTTATAAAATTTGCTATTGCGATCAAAGTTGATCCAAATTACGTTAGCAGGTAGAACCATACGAGTTGGTTCTACCTGACTGCACACAAAAGTTGTGGTACGTAAACTTGTTGGATCTTGATGACGCAAAGCAACAGGTGTTTCGTTATTAAGATCACCCATGTTACTGATTATTTCAGCAGCATCAATGAATTTCTGTAAACGAAGTTCCATTGCCGGACTTGCCATCAGGATTCTCCTTATGCTTCAATGCCTGTAAAAGTGCTGCCCTTCGGATTCAAATTGAAACGAACGTGTACACGTTTTGTTGCAATAGTCGGATCATAAAGCATGTCCAATACTAAATCGCCGTTTGCAATTAAATCTTTAGTGTTATTTCTTTCATCACATTGGTTATTGAAATATTCAACACCACGGCCAGCTTTAATTGGACGCATAAAATCATCAGCACTTGTTTTGATACTTGCACGTAAGAAAGCATCGTTTGGATCAAACAATTTATTCTCTGTGTAAGTTTTGCTGGCTTTCAAAATGTGAAGTGAAAGTGCAACTACGTTAGCATCACGGAAAGCACTTGCACGAGCAAGCAATGTATTCTGTGACCATAAGCAGTAACCTAAACCATCTGGAAGTTTACGCACGTAGTTAACTTGAGCTTGTTCCAGAGCATCACGAGCACCTTGATCATATTCATGGCGAACACCAAGAATATTTTGCAGAGTACCATTCTCCATACCAGCAGCGGCAAACCAAAGAGCACGATTACTTGCGGTAAATGCCATACGTTGTGCAACGTCACCACTGATAGGAATATAAAGCTGGCGATCAGTGAATGTATCGTAAATCAAAATATCAGGGCCGTACATGCCACCCCAAAAGGTATTAGCATTTAATGTTTGACGACGATAAGCAACACTGTTTGAAACTTCTTGCATATTACTTGGTGTATCAAGAATTGCATAAGCATCACCGCGCTGTTCAGCCAATTGCAACATTTTGTGTTGAATCAAATGGTGAGTGTAACCAGCGTTTACTAACAAGCTGATGTCAATTTGTTCAGGATCTGAGTAAGCATCCCAAGCATTAACTATTTGAGTTACTGTGGCGCGTTGGCCATCATCACCGCCAGCCAAAGTTTCGTGGGCAGAAGTAACGAATTCGTATTGAGCGCCAAACAATTCGTTGTGTTTGAAATCAATGTATTTACTGTTGACGTTAATAACATCTTCAATATACATTTGCTCGCCGTTCTCGTTAACTTCTTGAGTTAAACTAACAGTAAACTTTTCAATCGGTGCTATACCAGCAGCAAATGCTCCGTAATAAACATAAACATTCAAATGTTTTGGGTTGTGGCCATTTGAACGTAATGGAACACCAGCTGGATTTGATGGGCCAACAGCAACAGTTATTTGATTATTCCAAGCACCTGGATCTTTGGCGCTAAAGAAACCAGTTACGTTTTGAATTCCAGGAGTTGTTGCAAGAAATCCAATATTTTTCATTGGATCTTCATTGCCTTCAGGAACATTAGATCCGGCAACAGAATTATTTGTTAAGCGCATTACAGGATTAACAGCAGCCGGATCATCAACAGTCAACCAAGCAAAAGCAGTTTTAGCCTGATTGACAACACGCACGAAAAACGCACGGTTAGTATTTCTTAAGTTACGATCTAAACAGTAACCAGCAAATCCATATTTTTGTGGATTCAGATCGCCAAGCTTAGCACGACGATCTTCATTGTCGGTTACGAAAATAGGTGTATTCGGTTTACCACGTTGAGCTTCGCCAACATAAGCCGGAATACTTGAGGAAACGAGTGGAAATCTTTCAGAAGCGTCTTTAATATATCCGTAGACACCAGGTGCCGGATTTGAAGGGTTAATCATAGCGTTTTTGCTCCATTGACAATACTTTTTCAGTATAGACATAAATTATGGAGTTTTGACAATGATTAAATTTTGAGGTAGAAAAAGAAAAGGGATCGCAAGATCCCTTTGTTGGCTAGTCGAATTCAGTTTGTTTGAATCTAAACTTTTCGGCTTTAGCCATTCTGATTTGTTCTGAAATTAAATTAATCGCAGTACGCATCAAAGCATAGCTATCACCAAATTGTTCATAAGCAGCGCACAGCATTCCACGAGGACTCAGTAAAATTGATTTTACTTCTTCCTGAATTTGTATTGCCTGTGCCTTCAATTCTTCAACTCTGCGCTTCAATTTTTCGGCAGCAGCTTTCTTAGAGAATTTGCTGGCTTTTTTATTCTTGGTTATTTTTAATTCATCGAGTAATGTACGAAGTTCATCAAAAGCATGTGCTTCTAATAAAGTTTTCGCATGATCGTACATTGCTTTGCTGAAATCACTTCCCAATTTATCTGGATGCAGAACTCTATTAAGTTCTTTCTTGAGAGCTTTATACAACTTTTGAATTTGCTTATCCGACAATTTAGGTTTTTCATTAGCACTAATTGTCTGACTTTCATTTAAAGCTCGAAGTCTTTCAAGAATTTCTTTACCAGCAGCTCCTTCCTGTTTCATACGAAGCATTTCCTGCTTTAAATTTTCTTCGTATTTTTCGCGCTCAATCATGTTTTCTGCTATAAGCATATTTAATTCATGAAAGAGTTCCATATAGGTCGGATATTTAGAAAGTGTTTTATTAACCTGTTCCTCAAGAGATTCAACATGAGCCTTGATTATCTTGTTTTCATCGATCTTGCGCTGCCAGTATTGAATTTGATTTTCGATACTGGTCAGATCTATATTTGATTCGTCAAATAATACAGGCAAATATACTTCTGTTCGGACATCAGGTTCCGATGTTTTTTCTTCAAACTGTTCTGGAATATCTGGACGGGCTTTATCCCATCCTATCCATCTAGGTCGCATATCGTTACTTGAGCCGAACATAAGTTTTAACCTTTCACAAGATTTTGAATTGGAGTATCGAGCAATGAGCGCAATTCTGGACTAATCTCATTCTTGTCCTCGATATGATCTTTTAACCACTTTAAATTCGAGCCGCCTTCACTAACGCTTCTGCGGTGTTTTGGAAGATTTAATTTGGGATCGGCTAATAATCTGTTAAGAACATCTAATGACATTTTTAATCCTTCTTAGGTGCTGCAACACTTACACTGATTTCAACTTGAGTAAGGCGACTGTTCATCAAATTTATTCCGGTAACAACATTTTTAGGATTGTATGTGAAACAAATTCGTTTATCAGAAAGCATTTTCTGCAAATAATCGTACTGTGCGTAAATAGGATTATTTGCAAAATATTTAGATTCCATCAACAAACTGAGTAAAGAATCAGAAGTGTGGCCTTCAGGAAGCTCTAAAGTTTTACCATGCTGCTTCATTAAAGTTGGAACATGAGGATTCCAAGCACGAGCAAGCAGATTAAACTTGAACTGTTCAAAACTCAAGCCCGAACTTTTCTCCACAACTTCTTCACCACTTATTCCAGTATTTAAGAATTCTGGAATAAGTATATCCAGTTGAGTAGTCAGCATGTTGTGCGTTTGAAGAGTGTCAGCAGCTTCTTCGATTGAACGATCCATGTAACACTTGATAAAAGTTTCTTGATCTAAAGCATCTACTGAACCAGAAGGTAATCTTCTGTACACAAATGGAATAGTTGCTTCCAACCAAAACTTCAAGTAATCTTCGGTTGTAAGAACCTGAGTTTTTAAACTACGATCTTGACGAGATACAATTGTACGACTCCAATAATCTTCAAGCCAAATTGTTGTTGTCGTCAAGTCGTTACCTTCCGCACGATTGTCAGTAACAGGAAACCATGCGAATTTTTTGTGCCAAATACCTAAAACTGATTTACTTAATATTTTCATTTATTTATCCGAACTTTGAATGGATGATTTATTCTATACAGAGGCATGTCATGTATAGATCCTGAAGGAAATTTTTTCATAAATATTTCAAATGGATGATAAGTTCCGGCCAAAAGACTTTCAGCGAAATCAGCATCCACAATATGAGGTAAATCTGCAAGCATATCCGATCTATCTTCAATGCTAACATGCCTTTCCACATACCAACTGGCCAGTAGTGTTACGGCCTGACAAGCACAATCTGCATACTGCTTTGGATCTACATAGTAGCCATTTAATAAATAGTAGAATCCAGTTGCGGGTTCTTCCCTTACTACATAGTTAAGAGGGATCAATAAATCTCTCGACTTTCTTCCGTAAAAGCTTCTGTTTTCTTTCCACTCGGCAAACTTATCCTGAAAATTTATACCATCAAAAGTAACATTGAATACAGGTTTTTGAAAAATAAATTTCATAGGTAAATGTTGTTTACCTTGAAACAACCAATAAAGCAGTGAGTCCATTAAAGCATATCCAGAATATGTGTTATTTTTTGATCGGAACCAATTCTTATTGCGGCAGTGACAGGATAATACAGCTTACGCGCAAAAAATGTAAGTGGGTCTTGTCCAGCTGTCACAACAAGTTTTGGAATGCTATCGAATACATCGAGAATGTCTCGAAGTTTTTCTATTTTGTACGGAGTTGATTCATCATTTATATTTGTTATGACCAACATGCAAGGATTTGTCTCACGGATTTGTTTAATAACATCATGAGAACTGTAGCCAGTTAACTTAATCCACATTGGAGCGGATCTTCCAGCGCGATGTCTGCTATCGAAATCGCTGTAAATATCCATAGCTCTATTCATAACAACAGCGGCCAATTGCTTGGCCCTTAGATCAGTTGGAAAACTATTTATAACAAAAGTGCCACTTCCTTTCAATGGATTTGCCATTAATTTTTGATAGCATTCTATTTGCTTTTGCTCACCCACGTTTCTTGTTTTGACCTCAGAAATTTTAGGCTTAAAACTTGATACGCAATTTAACAAGTCGAATGTTAATCTACGATTTGCAATAACGAGGCGATCCATGCCACACGAGAGCAAGAATTTCTCACGGTCTTTAGGAAAGATACAAGACACTAATGTCGATATGTCTTTTTGGGTTTTGGGTTTTGGTTTATTCATTTTTTAGCCATATTTCCAAACATAGAAAACAAACCACGTTCAATATTGGGGCCAGATTTTTTCTTCTTGTTAGATTTGCGTTCGGAGTACGCATCACGTTCTTCACTGTCGTACATTCCAGAATCGTTATCAGGACGTTGTAGCTTTTTATCAAGCAAACTTCCATAAACTCTGTTTGCTTTTTTGCTTAAACGATAGCCAAGTTCTATACTATGTCCCAAGGTATTTTTAAAACAACCAAAACTAATGGGCATGTCAATATCAACAAACATACGAATAAGTGGTTGCTTCTTTCCTTCCATTGGAGTACAGATACGGCGAGACTCTTGTTCCCAGTTAGGCTTGTTGCTAATTGGAGAAACCATATAAAGAGTGTCCCAACGTGGAACATTCAAACCCAATTGCATTAAACGTCTGATACCTACAACAACCCGAACTTTTCCAGCACGAGCATCTTGAATTATTTGAATACGTTCACGTTTGTTCTTTTCGCCGCCACCGCCAGTAAAGCCAATTGCAATTTTTTCACCAAAAGCATTATTGATTCCATCGACCAATTCTTTAACATGCTCCTTGAACATAACAGCCATAACAATTGAGCGTCCTGCTCTTAAATCATGCACAACTCCTTCAATGATTTTTTTATTACGTGCTGGATGTTTGGATAAAAATCTGTTTGCGTATGTCCAAGCAGCTGGCCCACGAGTATAACTATTTCTGTTCTTTGGCGCACAGTCTGTTGCGTGAACTGTAACAACAGGTTTCATGCTGTCTACAGTAGTTTCAGCAACAACTGGGCCAACTAAATTTTCAATAATTATGTGCCGTCCGTCCTTTCTAACGTCCGTCGCGGTGCAGCCGCCTTTATAAAGTGCCGGAAGCTTACTGATAAATTTTGCGTAAAGTGTTGCGTTAGCACGGTGAATTTCATCACACCATACCATACCAAAATTGTCTTTAAGCCACTTTAACCGCTTCTCACTCATACCACTATCTTTGATGAAACTTTGGTAGGTAGCTAAGCCTATTTGAAAATTCTCAAAGTCCTCTTTTTTCTTGAGAAATCCGTAGATCTTTTTACCAGCCAATTCCTGAATTTGTTTGATGTTTGTATGTGCTTCCATTTCCTCTAAAAAGTTGTCAAGGAAATCTTTTTGGTCAGCAATAATAACTGTGCGCTGGCCCATCTTTATTGCAATAGCTAATGTTGTTATTGTTTTACCAGATCTTGGTGGAGCTTTTAACAAGCCATGTTTGGCTTTACTCCAATCACCAAGAATTTCTATTTGATAATCTCTCAATTCACTAACAAACTTTATGCGTTTGTCCATTGGAACACGCTTACGCTTATCAATGATTTTAAAATCATCAAAATCAATATCAATTTTATCTTCAAGGTTTAAGCGATCACCTATTGGAAATCCAACGTAGTTTGTGCCACCAACCATTTTACGTTTTAATAAATTAACGCCACCTTTATAACCGCCAAGTTCGCAGTTAGCGCAGAACTCTGAGAAACGATCTCGTTTATAAGGGCAACGACGACAAACTTTTTCTTCGTAAAAATGTTTAATATAATGCTTTTCCGCAAGATCCATATCAACAACCTTCACTGGTATATAGATATGTTCTCGTAGCACCAATGGTGGCTTACTCATTAAGTGTTACCTTCAAATTTACGGATAACCTGATGCGCGTTAACTAACTGCGTTATCATGAATCCGCCTTTATCAATGTTGTCAATGTAAGATTTACAGATTTGAAGCAACTGCTCAGCATCAATCAAATATTCATAGTAAGGTTCCATGATACCAACTACGAATTGTTTTCTTTCTTCTTTTGTACGCAACTTTGCAAGATCATTGGCATATTCATTAACCAAATAATCGACCATACTGTTCAGAGTTTTGGATAAAAGAGTTGTTGCCTCTAAACCCATAACCTGAATTTCGGTGAGGCGTGTACGAAAGCTATGATCTAAAATAGCTGCCTTACTTAAGTTGCGAACGAAGTTAGGGCTATTAACTTCGAGTGAATGAAGTTTGCGACTTGAATGCAAGTGCTTCATTTCCTGCTTTAATTCATCAAAGTCCAAATTGTATTGAGGCAAATCTTGAAACGTCTGTTTCAAACGTAAAAGCTTTGCGTCTTTTTTAAGGATTCTCTTTACTCTTTCGCGTGTTTGCTTATCCACTATATCACCTTTAATCAGTTACAGTGAGTTTGCTGTTAGTTGGATCATAAGGAACAATCAATACGTTGTCGTATTCATCAATAAAAGTCATGAGTCCACCAACACCTTCAGCCTGTTTAAGCGTGTAAGATCCTATTTCAGACTTTCGCGTTACCATAACGTGCGATGTTTTAAATTCAAGATAGTGAGTATCGATTAAAAGGAGAGATCCCACTATAGCATTTGTTGCGCTGACTATGGGATAACATTTGCAATGAGGCCCATATTCAAGAACACTGTCTCTGTCGATTGAAACAGTGCTTTTTTCATTTGATGTAACATAAAGCAATTGAGTTTTATTTTTAGAATCAACGCCGAGAACAATAAAAGTGTTCAACGGCATTTTTCTAATACTGAAGGGTAATCTAGGATCTCGAATAATCATTCTTTGAAATATCCGTAAGCTACCAAGACTCCATCAGAAAATTCAGTTTCCATTTTATAACAGGCAGGATCTCCTTGCTTGTTAGGATAAACAGAAAACTCGATTTTCTTACAGCCTCGAATGTTTTTATAACTGTCCTCAAAGATAACTGGATCTATTTGAGCGCTAAATTCTGATCCTTTTGCGTCCTTGACTTTTACAACATCTTCAATTGAACCACCATCATTTTGATAGTGTAACTGGATTCGATCTTTGTTGGTTTTAATTAAAAGGGAAGAAACCCCCTTCTTAAAATAACCAGCAATGTTCTGAAAAGCAGTTGCGAAATCAGAACCTATTGTAAAAGATTTGATTGGTTTTTTAAGTCCAGCCAAGAAATTTTCTATTTGCTCCAAGTTTACTTCAGTATCTATTGGGGGCAAAGAAACAGTTATGTTTTTACCACGAATAAACAAACGCTCGTCCGTAATAAAGAATTTAGCATCATCTTTGATAATGCGATCTAAAATAGAAAAAATACCTATAGGTATTGTGAGTTTCAAAGGCGCAGTCTTAGACTTGATTTTTCGCTTGTATATATGCAAGTGATAATCATCATTACCCATTACCGTTAAATACTTACCATCATAAACAATTGTTGCCGATGGAATGTAATTATCGTTATATGGATCTTTTAAACGTGCAACTTTAACGCCATCACCCAATGAACCGAAAAAATCTTTATCGATTGCTATACTTGAATCAGTGTCAATACTTGATCCAAGTTTTAAATCTGCAAGAGCTGAAGCTCCGGGTTCGCTACGTTTTAAATCGCCTTTGAATCGGCCAGCAGAAAACACTATTTTATCATGGGTGAATTCAATAGTAACTTCATCACGACCATTAACAGCTGTTTTCAATGTAACAGCATCGGCAAAGAAGAATTCTCCTTCGCCTTTAAATCTTTTCGGGGTAAGAACAACTGAAGCAACACGGTCTGAATCCATAGCAACCAACTTAACGGCTTTTTTACCAAAAACAAAACCGTAGTGAGTGAGTTCACCAACAGGAACTGTTAGTACAACTCGATCAAGTGCTTCCTTTAATTCTTTCCCATCAACAACAAATACATTACTCAAGATGTTTGCTCCGTATTAGGTTGTATTGTAAAATAACGAACAACTGAAACGGTATTCAAGCCAACTACGTCATGTGGGATAGCGCGAATTATATTTTCGCTACCAATAACTCCCTGAAGTAGTCCAAGAATTCCTAAACTGCAAAGATCTTGATTAAGTTGGGTAGCGAAAACATCTGTATCTGCAATAGCAAGACTGCAAATGAAATTTGTGGATAATAAAGCGGAGACAGCGCGAGGATCTTTTTCCAGCATATGATTCAAAAGATTTGCTGCATCCGTAGCCTGTTGTTTTTTAATCTCTGACGTAACTTCGGCCAAAGTTTCAGCAGTAATATCGGGGAAATGTTTTTTGAGAATTTGCTCTAACATAAAAGAACCATAGCGGCCTAATTAGGCCGCTTCCTTAAGTTTCTTCTTGGCCGCAGCAACTGTCTCACTTCTAGTTGATTCTGTTTTAGCAGCTTTTTTCTTGCTTGCTTCAATTTCAGCAATCGCCTTGTCAAGTAAAACTTTGTTACTACGAGTTTCTTTTGCGTAAACAGCAGCCAATTTGATTTCCTCTTTAGTCAAAGGATTTTTCTTTGGCATACTTCTGATTTTGATGTTATTAGCCCACAATTGTTTTTGTAACCACTCAGGCATATCAGCATACTGATCTTGCATGATAGTATCTACAACTTTATCAATGTTTACTTTGTGGCCCAATTCTTTACTTTGGAACTCAAGACTCTTACGAACTAAAGCTTCCATACTTAAGAAACTAAAGTTCCACGCCTTAACATCCCGCTCGTTTCCACCAATATCAAAATCCATTTCAGGTGCGCTAGTAAATTTATAATCAAACTTTTCTTCTACCAGAGTTTTAGCTCCAGTAGTCATAGCACGTTCGATAAATTTAACTGCTAACCAGAACCACTCGTAACCAACTTCAACAGTTAAACTGTCGTGTACGGAAACATTAAGGTTCATTAATGGATATTTACCAGTGTCCAAGAAATGTTGATATTTGTATTTATCAATCAAACGTATTGCCAACATCATAAGGTCACTACCAAAACCTTGAACTGGACTGTTAACCGCTTGACGTAAACAACGATTGATAATACTGTTTAAATGTTTGTCCTTGCTTCTGTAATCAGTTTGACGATCAACAAGTTTCTTGAACATCAGTGGCCATAATGTACGACGACGACCAACAGGACTTTCAACAAACAAATTGTCAATCGCATCTTTCTTACAGGTATCAAACCAACCGTAACCAACAGGGAATCTTTCAAGAAACTTCGCTTTAAGTTCACGAATTTTCTCAACAGTCTGACCAGTAGATAAGGATAAACCATCATCACCTTGTTGATAAATCAAACCGAAGATAACTGTTTTTACTGCGTTACGAATAGGCTTACTTACTTCATGGATTGGAAGTCCAAAGAAGTAACTAGCGTTGATACGGTGAACGTCACCTTCAATTTCTATTCGGTGAGCAATCCAAGGATCTGGAACAAACTTATAGCGATTACGTAAATCAGCACCAACTTGGAAAACATCAGCAACATTTTTATCGCCACTAATAATAGACCAACCACGTACTTCGTGAGCCGAGTAGTCAACCTTGATCAATAATGTTCCAGGTTGAGAAATAAGCAGACGTTTAATATGGTAGCCTAATTCATCACGGCTAGGTACTTGCTGGAGATTCTTTATTCTTTCTTAAGATATGTTCGCAAAACATATCCCGATGATGCGAGTTTCAGCAATCCTCGTCTTACACATCGCTCCATTCTTTACAAATGGAAGTTGAGACTATATCAAGGCCATATTTATTTATAATAAACTTAGGCCGCTACCATTTTGAGTGATCATTTGCTTATCACCCTACTCGCATTTCAGCGATAGTCGTTAGGCATTTACAAACTTTCGTTTGATTTAGCACGGTAGGTTCTTCCCATGTATTCTCTACACAGGACTCTTCCCCGTTTAGGTAGCTTTCGACATGCAGTTTCCTACATGAAGCCCAATCTAGGATTTGATGCACTCGTCCGACCAGTAACAACAGCTTGGTAACTATAGTTAGGTCTTAATCTACGTGTGTGCTTGAAGTCTTTATCAGTAGCAAACAATTTAATAAAACTATTCACATAACTGTTTCGTAACTTCTGAGCTTTTTGTAAATCCGTGAAGTTCTTAACGATTTTAACGTCTTTGTGCTTGGCCTGAAATTGTTTATCAATCTGAGGCATTGGCTGGTCAGTACCTTTACGCTTTTTCTTGGTAGAAAAGTTTACTGGTTCCAATTTACAAACGTCAAAGAACAATATTTGTTTGTGTTCTTCCTTGCTTAAATCGAAGTTATTCAGTTCAACAGTACCGAACAATCCGCGTTGAGGCGCACCACGATTTTTAGCAAGTATCTTATTGGCTTTACGAACTTCATCACTGTTTTTGATATTTAGTTCACGTTCTTTGATGATTTGATTCACTGGACTATCTTTTGTTTTTAGATAGAACAAGTAATCAACATCACAAAGCGCACCAGTAGATTCCAAAATAGAGAACGAATGTATCTGATCTCCAACAATGGTTGAAACTGTTTTCTGGTACTTTTTAAATCCAATATCTTTCGCTCTGCGTAATTGCTGATGAAAGATCAACCAAGGAACAACAACGTCGAGACTACAATATTGAAGTACAGGTTCAGTCAATGGAGTTTGTGCAATGTGTGCTCGGTTTTCTTTACCAAATGGATTGTCAAGGAAAGCAGTGCATCCATATTGCATAGAAAGATTACCTAAATTAAAGTAACCTTTACCTGTGGCAGTAGATAACACTTTCATGTTTTCATCTAAGATGAATTCACCAGCAGCAATATCCCACATATCAGCTTTGAAATGTCTGATGTCAAAGTTTGCTCTCATTACATTAAGGTCAAACTTTCCGTTGGTGGTAATATGCAACTTGTTTTTATTCTTTCTCTCAAAAAACATTCGCATAAGCACTTTGATTCGATCAAGCTCCTTACGACTAAATGGAGTATCAAAGTGATAAATTGGAATTACATAAGCGTTCTTAGCATCACAACATAATTGCACAGTCTGAACTTTATTAAGAACCTTACTAAGATCCTCGGTTTCAGTATCGACTGCTACGTATTCAGCAGCAGCCATCTTTTTCAGAATGCGCTCTACTTCGGAAACTTTTGTCACATAATGAGTTTTATACTTTGGAACGAATTTGTTCCGTTTCATTATGTGTACAGGTTGAATGTTGTAGCGATTAATACCGCCATCAAGAGCTGTTACAAGATTTCTGGCTGAATAACCACTAAGATAATAATTCTCTTTTGTTTTGGTGCTAAACACTGTGTTAAATGAAAGAGAAGGAACTACAACAAAATCATGCTCTATTGTTTTTCCATCTTTATTCTTTATACTTACGTTAGCATCAACAGCTTGACCTAAGTAGTTGACAAAGTTCTGCTTAGATTTTTGATAAGCAAGTGGACACAAATAAGTAAAAGGATCTTGTCCAAATGTAACAACAATGTCAGGCTTGTACTCACAAATAGTTTGCTTTAAATGCCGTGCAAAATCCTGATTGCTTTCATCAAGCGTATCTGCGTAAGCTTTACCATAAGTTTTAAACTGATTAAAGTTTGTTGCTACCCAATCATAGTCACTTTCAGCACATTCCGATCTATAATACTCGTGTGCAAGTTTACAAAGCAATAAAAACTTTTCACCTGTCGCACCAGAAAGCAAACGATTGCTCTCAAGATCTTCTGTAGGTACATGATCGAGTACAAATAATATTCTTTTCTTAGCATCTGGATTTTTATACCGGACTGCTTTCACGTTGTACAGATTTCCATCTGAAAAGCGTGACTTAAGAGCCTCCCTTATGGATTTTTTAGGTTTATAGCCTAAGTCTATCCAACGAAGTGGAATCTCTTGTTTAGCATGTTTTTTCTTTGCTGAAACAACTGCCATGTGATTAACCTCTTAGTTTACACATATTGATTTACAGTTTTGTACAAGCAAAGAAAAAGGGCAACCGTTAGGCTGCCCTTTGAGTTTAACGCGGTCTGTGGTTTTGATTAGGATGCTTGTGATGCCGATTTTGATCACGGTTAGCATTCAGCTGTTCAGCTGTTTTTACCTGTGAATTATCGGTAGCTCCAGCATCTTTATTTTGCTCAGGCGGTTGTTCAACATTTTCAGTCACAACCGCTTCAGCAGTTTTAATAACTTCTACTGGTTCAACTTTCTGTCTACGGGGTTCGACAGTTTGAGATCTTACCGTATCAGCCATTAATGGATCGTAAGCGGCTTTTATGTTTTGGGTTGGATCAAAAACCTGATCTACTTTAACAAGTTCAGCAGCCAACTTTTCGTAGTAACCAGTTGGTATATCTACGTGAGTAAGCAATCCACTTTTCGGTTTCGTATAATCAAGCATTATGCCAGAAGGAAGTTTTGAGGTAAAGTCAAAAGGCATACCATGATTCGGATATGCCGGACTGAATTTACCGCTAACTTCAAAAGCACGTTTGGCGGCAATGGTCTTTTCAGACCAAATGCCGTCACACGCTCCGGTATAATACCCAAGAAACTTCAAAATCATTTGCTGACGTTGCAAGCGTTGGATATTGGTTTCCATTTAATTTCCTTACATGCGTAAATCATCAATTTTTGCAACAAGTTGATCTTGGTTAGTGATAACGTAACCAGCTTCTTTCAACTCTTTAAGTTTGCTCATGAATTCGCGTTTACCAGCTGCGAAATAAATGTGCATACCAGGATGAAGCTTCCAAGTTCCACCTACACCGCCACCAGGAATTGCTTTTCCTTCAAGACGTTTCGCAAATGGGTTAGTTGCTTTGTCCACAACAATACGTAAACGGTCGTGCATCGTTACCGGATACATTTTAACCATTTTAGTATTCTTGCTTTCACGCAAACGCGCACGGAAAAAATCTTGAACATCATTCATGATTTTCTTAGCATGACGTTGGTTAAAGAGTTGTTTAGGATCGATCTTCTTGTCACTAAACATATCGTAAACAGCAACCAAACGATTATAAGTTGGGCCATCAATTTCCAACTGTCCTTTGTCTGATTTTTCTTCAATCCAATTTAAGAAAGCGTAGTACGCAGGGAACGCTTTAAAGTCTACGTATACGAAATCTTCAAAGTTTTTGAAGCCAAACTTCAACAAGCCATCTGCATCTGCGTCATTATTTGTAACGTGCATACACAAGAAGCCGTTATAGAAAGAAGGAATTAATTTAATCTTCTTAGGTTTAATCGCTGGAGCCGCAGGTGCAACAGGACGTTTAGGTGGAACACGACCTGAAAGTGTACCAGCAGGAACTACGCTAACGGTTGGCCGTACACGCGGAACTTTTGGAACAACTTCTACACCTTGATTTACTGGGCGTTTTTTCTCAATGTTGTCTTTGCGGATATTTGCACGTTCGCGTTCGCGTGTCTGACGACGAGCATCTTCACGTTCTTGCTTGATGCGTTGTTCCTCAGCCTGTTCTCTCTGAGCGCGAATACGATCAGCTTCTGCCTGTTGTTTAGCTGCCGCACGTTCCATCTGAAGTTTTTCAGTTTTCGTTCCCCACATTTCTGTAGGTTTAAAGAACTGATCATAAACTTTTCCGGAAACTTTTGTTGCAATATAAACCATACTGATAGGCATCAGAACAGGAGGTATATTTTCCAGCATGTTACGTTCATGATATTTAATACGAACACTATGAATCGGTCTGCGTGGATCAGAAATCATTTCTCCTGGATTATCAGGATCAGGAATTTTCCGAGTACGTTGCAAACCAACAATTGTACCAGTACCAAAACCAGTACGAACTGGACTACCTTTCAACACTGCTTCTGCATCTTCTAAAATTTCTTCGATGCGCGTTGGAATATATTCTGACAATTTAACCAAACCAAATCCTTCTGGATCAGGAATATTTTGATTCGGCATTGTTGGAATTTGTGGCATCGTTTTGAAATCTTTTGGAATAGGTGGAATATCAAGATCCAACATTTCCGCACGAGTTGTTTTACGCATTTCCGTAAATTCGCTTGCTTCGATGTTTGCTAATAAAGCTTTTGCACCAAAGTAATCGTTTACAATACGAGTTTCACCATTTTCCGTTTCTTCTAACGTACCACGGTAATCCTCTAATTCACAGCGTTCAAACAACAAATCCAAAGACATCTTGATTGGTTTCAAGACGTATTCGTTTAAAGGTTCATAACGTCTGTTGCCTTTTTCGTTGAAGCGAATACTGTCAACAGTTTTCCACATCAAACGAGCAACTTTACCAACTTCCAATGTACCGCCAGTCATAATCCAATCGACGTAAATAACTTCACGCGCCATATCTCCAGGTTGACCATCAGTAAATTTTGCTGCGGCCGGATCTGGACGGAAAATACGTGCTGTACTTTGTTCGTAATCACCAGGTGACCACGGAGTATCAACACGAATAATACGACTTGCCATTTGAAGGTTGTAACCTTCTGTAATAGCTTGCTCGTTAGCTACGAAAATTTCTACATCTTTTGATTTCATGAAGTCTTGTAAGTTTTGCTTACGTTGATCTTCTGGAATCTGACCGTGGAACATACGCGCTTTGCGTTTATACTCAGGAGGTAACGAATCGAAAATATATTTCGTGTTACCTGTGTAGCGGCAGAAAATAAGTACCTTACCTTTAATCTCCGGTTTCCAGTTATCCAAATCTTGATCTGGTGGCGTAGAAGTTTTCGGAGTCAATCGACGTTTTATAGTCGGTAATTCGTCTGGCCCAAGTGGAATTGGACGACGCATATACAGTTGACCTTTATATTCAACTATATCGTACTCTTTCGCTTGCATTTCACGATCCCACTGAATAATACGTCCAGTTTGATCTGCGTTTGCATCATACTTAACACTTTCAAAATGTTCACGTAAGCGTTCTATTACCATCGAAACTTTTGATGGAACAAAATCGCCTTGTCTTACACCAGCAATAGCTGCCAACTCTTTGAAGTAAGAATCACCCCAAGGATTTGTAATTAGCTGCTCAACACGTTGGAAGTATTTTTTGTCGATAGTAGGTAACATAGAAGCATTGATAACACCACTGGCATCAACAACTTTTCCACGACCACCACCGCCACCTTCTTCGTCATCATTTTCTTCCAATTCATCATCGAAAGAGTTTTCATCATCGTCATCTTCGTCGTCATCTGCTTTGCCGATGTCGCCAGAAAGAATGATAGATTTAACTTCGTTGATAACGTGTTCGTAAGCTTCTTGGTGTAACTTGTTACCAAGTTTATTCATTGTTTCGTCTGTAGGATCGAACAAACGAATTTGAATAAATGTATCAATTGGATTAGGTAACATGAATGCCCACTCTTTACGTTTCAGAGTGATCATGCTGCAATACTTACCAAGTTTGGTACGCATTTTACCTGGACCATCTTCAGCAGAAAGATTGATTCCAAGTTTATCCATTTCATCAGGAGTTTTAAGTGCGTAAGCATTCATTAAGGCAGCTTGGCCAATAACATCAGCAAGAATACCGTGAACCAAAGTACCTGTGGCTAAACGCGCATAAGCAACGCCAGTCATAGTAAATACTTCTTTGATTACAGTATGAATTGTTGAGGTCTTGCCACTACGCATAAATGTTTTTGCTTTATGACTTTCATCAAGCAACACATAGTTAGGATTGAATTGTTTTAAGAATTCAACACCACCACTGATTTTAATTTTGCGCGTACCAAAAGTCAAATCGAATGTATTTGTTTTACTAAGGAAGTGAATACCAGCAACAATAATTGTGTTACGTGGAGCATCCTTAATAATCTTGGTCAGTAAATCCAGACCCCAAATTTTAACGATTTTGGTTGTGATTGGAATAGTATTCCAGTTACCGTTAGTAAACTTGGCAGTATCTTCACACCAGTTTGCACACAATCCATCTGGAGCAAGTACGAGTGGAACGAAGTGATCTGCTTTGTGTTTCTCGGCCAAACATAAAATGTCTGTAATACCAATTAATGTTTTACCGCCACCTGGACTTACGTCGAGAATTGCATACTTCGGCGCTTTTCGTAAAAACTGGTGAGCTTTTACTTGGTGAGGAAACATTTGAGGTTTTTTGCCGTTAACAGCAACAATACCTGGAGCAACAATATCTTCAACATCAACATCAGAATCTTGTTGATAGCGGTCAAACATTTCTTCAGCACGTTCAAAATAATCCAACGCTTTTGGAACATACTTTGAAAATATGTAAGCAAGCGGTAGAACATCCGTACTGATATAGTTGAACGAAGGCAAGTTTTTGTTGTTTAAATCTTTTTCGTCACGCTTAGGATATAACAGCTCTTTCTTCGGAATCAAAGTAATATGCTTACACATATTCTTGAATAAACAACCACCAAAGTAAGTATAGATGTTATTAAACTTGGCCATAGTAGTATCAGCACTACGGAAGTTTAAATGAGCAGGATGGTCAGGCAATTCAGTTTTGACATTACTAAAGCCGACTTCATCTGCAATCATGGCGTGAAGATTTGTTCCGGGAGTACCTTCGGCATCAGCCAATGCTTTCAACAGGAAAGCAAGTACAACGTAGCCTTGACCATATAAATGGTCAGCAAGCAAAGAACTTCCATCAATTGTATCAGGAATTAAATTGCTATACAGATCGAAGTCTAACGGTGTCCCTTCCAAGGTAAAAGAAGTGTAATTCTTTTCTTTCTTGGTTTCTTCGATCAATTGAACAATGTTTGGAACCACACCTTCTTTTGCATAAAAGCTGTAGGTTTCAAATAACTTGATAAGACGCTGGTTCAAGAAAACACGCAAATAAATTGGAGCATCTACCAACTTTTTACGTTCTTCAGGAATGTTCAAATCTGGTGCAAGTTTTCTGATTTGCAAAATACTGTTCAAGTTTGTCAGTGTATGCAGTGCATCAGGATCATGGCGGAACTCAGAAAGAGAAGTTAAAATATGTTTCTTCTGAGATTTTTCTCCTGGTTCTTTAAAATCAAAACCAAGGAAATCTGCCATAATCAGATCGTCCGGTGGAGTACAACCGTTCAGATCTTTTGGAACTAAGTTATCGGTTTCACTTGCGTAAAGCAGAGTGTTGTAATCCCAGTTAAATGCAATCAGCGCACCGCGCATTGATTTTAACTTAGAGTTTTTATCTGCCATTAAACCGTTTGTGCCAGCGATATTTAATTTCTCAGGATTACTTGCGGTAACAGATGCACCAGCAGGACTACCAGCAGGTAAACCTAATTCGTAAGAAAGTGACAGCATTTCTTCATATGCTTGCTCATAAGCAAGTGCATTATCATTTGAAGAATCGGCAGGACTTGGAATGTAACCGAAACGTCCATCAGGCATAATCACAAGACCATCATCATCTGATTTACTTTCAGAAACATGATAGCCAAATTTCTCACGATAACCAGCAAGTTCTTGAATACGACTTGGTGGAATAACATACTGTGCAGTACGACGAGGATCGTAGTTAATGCCTTTAGCATGTTTTGGTTTTAAGAAAGCACCAGCCCACTGAGTAACCCAAGAGCTTAAACAATAAAGTGCTTTATCGCCAGTTTCGCTCTGACACATAAAGTTTACGATAGCGCGTTCAAAACTTAATGAAATAGATCCACCAACGCGAGGAGTAAATACAACTGTTGGTGTAATTAAAGTTTCGTTTTTCGGACGAGGAACTTCAATAGATTCTGTTCCAGAAATTTGTGCGCGAGTTTGACTTGAATTCCAAGAAGCCCAAGGCTGCATTAACTCTGGCTCTTGTTCGATAATAACCAGTACGTTCAGGAAACTCTTATACAAAGTAACTGAACCATCTAAGTTATTAAAGAAGTTTAGTGGAAAGCCAATCAGTTTACTTAATTCGTTGTTCCAACTTTTAAAATTGTAATCAACTGGAAATTGACAAAGACGACGTTGGTGCGCGTTATCTAAAGTCAACACACCTTTATCACTACGCATAGAAACCAGTTCACAGATTTTCTGTGCAGCCGCCATAATGCGTTGGGCAATTGGTGTTGAATAGTTTGTTTGCATCATACCTAAATGACGCGCATCATTCGGACGAGTCGGTAAAGCAGGGAATGGTTTGATGTGAAGTTTTAAACCGCCACGACCATATTGTCCACTAAACAGAATATCGTAACCGCCTTTATAACGTGAGGAAGGTTTGATAATAGTGTTTGCGGTTGGACGATCTTCAAAAGGCATATCTTTTGGAAAGCGACTATCTTCAGCATCTTCGCTCTGTGTATCGCGCTGTGTACTCAAAGCAATTAACAAATGGCGAACCATATCTTCGCTTGGTTCATCGTTCATTTGAATAATATTAGATGCCAATGCTTGAAGCTCAGCAGTTACTTGGCTGTCAGGCATATCGTCTAAAATATTTGCTTGCTCTAAAGCTTTACGACAGAAAGCAAAGAAATTGTTAAGGCCCATGCTGACAGAAAGTGTTTTACTTGCAGCCTCACGGAAACCGTCCATTTTGAAACCAGCTTCAGTAGGTCTGTTATTAACAGTGTAAAATGCTTCTGTATACAGCTTTTTTAATTTCGGATCTAACTCAACAGGAGCAACAGCTTTAGTCAACAACTCTTCCGCTGTAGCACTCGTCGAAGTAAATTCTCCGTCGATTGTAATTGCCATTTGTTTTTCCTTACACTAAATAAATAAATTCCAAAGAGGATTAGCTGCAATTTTTTCTTGTGAACAGCGTTGAATCAAAGCTGTAGCATAAAGTTTGGCATCCAAAGAACTTAAAGTGTCCCAAGTTGCCTTGTTATTGTAAATCAAAAACATATTCTCTGAAGTAAGATTGTCTATCTCTGCCTGAATATGCTCTCGACGTTGAGCAAGTTTGTCATCCTCTTCAGGAGTTTCAAGAACATCACCGCCCTGAAGATCTTCTGGAAGTTCCTCAGTTTGCGTATAGAAGGCAAGACGTTCTTCAAGCAAAGCAACTTGTCTGCGTAATTCCGCTATAGTTTGCTTGTCATCATTTGATTCATCTTCTGAAGATCTTGAAAAAATTGCTTTGGGGTAATCTCTTGCCACCAAAGGAAGAACAATGGAAGTGCTTTTCATATTCAATATCCCGCGTTAAATGAATTGAGTGATCTTATTAGTAAATTATGGAAAGATTGCTTTGTATATTTTCCCATAGGTAAAACGTAAGGAAAGTCAAAAGATATTTTTAAACAAAGAATATCTTTGTTCAATCTTTTCAAATGCACCTTAATTCCACTAACATCACCAACAAAAAACCAGCTGTAAATATTTTGCTTTTTAATCGAATCTAAAGTGAAGTCTCGGTCAACACTTAAAGGTTTTGGAAAATCTCTGTAAAGAAATCCCTTAAGTGAATGCAAAGCCGCATCCATATTACCTTTTGGAATTATCAGATTCTGATAGATGCTTACGTTTGGTAAGGCAGAAGCATGTAGAAAAGAATTGTAATTCAATCCAACATCTATAGATCTAGTGCCTTGGCGAAAGACTAATAAGTTTTTTCGGCGAAACAATTCATTCAATTTAATATTTACAGTTTTCAACAAAGTTGTTATAAGATTCAAACTAAATTGACTTGCTTCGTATTTTTTACCACCAACAAAAGCATTAGTGGTAATATTGTTCAGATAGTTTATGAAAAGAATACTAACTAGAATATCAGCATTGGTTTCATACAAAGTTCTTACATCTTTTATGGTTTGAGTATCATTAAATTTTTCCCAAAGAGCGTCACCTTCATGCTGTTTAACCATAGAAGGGTAGGAATCTGATTTGTGCCCTATACGCAAACCATGTTTTTTGAGTGTAGAGGCAAAACTCATTGGTTAACCTCCAAATAGACGTTTGTTCTTTCTTGTTTGTAAAGCTTTCAACAGATGTTTACCTGCCTCATTTGCCTTACCTCGTTTTTTAGAATGACAGGTAGCGCATAAAGTTTCAAGATTTGAAAGAATATTCAAACCTCCTCTTGCAACAGGAACAATGTGATCAACAGTCAGTTGAACAGCACTAGGATTATTAGGATTATCCTCAGCACCACAACAAACACAAGTATAATCATCACGTTCTTTTACAATAGCTTTTACTCTTTCCCATTCAGGGCCAGATCTTAAATCGGATTTTGGTTTAAGTGGGCCGGAAAGTCTATTGCCGGATTTTTTAAATCCTCGGTTTCTCTGAGCAATTCCCATATGCGTTTAACCTGTCAGTATACGTTTTGTATTTTCTATGGAGGCTAAATAGCTTTCTTTCATTTTAACAGCTGAAGCTTTTGCCTGAGTTTTACAATACTTAATGACTTCATCTTGCAAATCAGTTGGGATGTTTTTTCGTACATAAGAATTAAGATGATTTACAAAATCCAAAATTGATTGAGAAGTAGTCATAGCGAACGGGTTCAAAACATCTTGAACAAGAGCATCAATGTATTCGCCAACATTTTGTAAACTTTTCATATCCGCAATAACATCGCGCATCTGATCATAAACTTTCATAAGAGCATAAATGTCTCGACTATCCTTGCTCTTGAAATACTTTTTTTCAGCCATGTCTGAGATAGTGATCAACTGTTTGAACATTGTTTCGTATTGATTAACGTATCTACGATTATCATCGAATACGTTGTCGCCCATTTGCTCAATAAGTCCGTTAGCCTCAGCAACCAAAGCCGCTTTATGTTTTTGAAGATCTTGCAAAGACTTTGAAGATTTGCCAGTCAATTTAGATGGAAGATCTTTTTTATCTTTAACCAAAGATTTAGTTTTTAACTTAGGCTTCGGAACTTCTTTGGTTTTTAACTTTGGTTTACCTTGTGTAGTAACTTTAGGTTTGGTTTTAGTAGGCTTTTCCTGTTTAACAACTACCTTAGCTTTTTTCTTTTCCGAAGTGGCTTTTCGTTTGGTAGTCATTTCTGACAATTCTATTTTCTTACCTGCCATCTTTTTCCCCTAGAAACAAATAGTGGGGCTATTAAAGCCCCACTTGTTTTGTCTTATCTTGAGATTATGCCCAAGCATGGCCGCGAATGATAGCTTCGTATTTATCCCAGTAAGTACGGTTGAAGCCGTAAACTTTTTGGTAGAAACTTACTAACTTATCTACTGTATTTTCTGAACCAGCTTCAACAGTTAAGTGTTCTGGAACAGTTAATTTCAGACCACTTAAATCTGGAGCAGCACTTAAACTTGAATATGTCATTACCTGATCTGGATCGATAATGTCCAACTCTTCTTCTTTCGGAGCAAGAACTGCCAAAGCATCAGCACCATCAGCGCTCACGCTGGCTAAAACAACACCAGCACGTAACTCGCCTTTTTGTAAGTAAAGTGCGAAGTCACCGCTTTGAACATTGTCTTTTGCATTGTCAGCAGAAGCAACAGCAGAGAAATAAGCATTATCAGAACCAGGAACCGGTGAACTACATAAACTTGCCATAAGTTCATTGATTTCAGTAGCGTTGTCAACATTGTTGGCACGTACTAAATATTTACCATCGGCATTTGTAGTCAGTGACCACATATTGTCGTTTTCATCTTCGTAAATAGATTTACTCAGACTGCGGAAACCAGCCATACCTTCTTGATAGCGAATGATGTCTTTTGTCGGAATAGCTGCACCACGTACTAAAGTGCGGTAAGGGCTTTTTTCAATAACTTGAAAACTTCCAGCAACAGCCATCATGTTGCTTTTAGTTAATTGTTGAAAACCGTTGTGAAAATCAGAAGCAGACACAACTTGATTTAAGCCGTGAGATACGTCAGCGATGATCATTGCGCCGCCAGCTAAAGCTTTAAAACTTGTGATCTTTACTTGCATGGTTATTCTCCATAGTACATTTATTTTGAAATCAATTAACGCTTTATCGAAGAACGCATCCAGAATCCCGGACCTCTTCTCAGTTTTGTGGTAGCACTATTAATAACGCTTGTTCTTCCTAAGCTACGCGCTATAGCACTTGCTAAGTTAGATGATCCGATAGATCCATCGTTATCAGTTATACTAGCCTTGCCTAACAATTTCTTGTAAGGCTTTACTTCGTTTTCAATCTGAGATTCAAGTCTGCCTATAGCAGCCTCTAAGCTCGGAGTTCTGTCTACATTAAGATTAACAGTTTGTCCACTGAAATCAAAAGCACTTGCACCTTCAGCTAAAGTTTGAGCTTTCAAACATTCCAACGAAGAACACACAATCCACAAATGCAATAAAATACCTTGCATGTTTGTTCCGCGTATAGATGTCACTAAAGGCGGGTAACTATTAAACATTTGAAGTCCACGATACAGATAGTTAACGTAATCTGCCGTAGTATATTCAAGTTCCGGTATAATGTTTTCAAGCTTTGCTTTATCAATAGCTTTTTGCATCATACCAACAGCTACCATTATTTGGTTTGTAATGACCCACAAATTTGACTGGTGCATGTTTGGAACCATTCTGGCATCAGTGTGATTAACAACAACGCTTATAGGTTCCAGTCTTAGCAAACTAACGTCCATATCAAAAGGAACCTCGAATACAGCACGAGTTTTTGTTATGGTACGTGTCACATTTGGATCAGTCATCAAATCAAGATCTTCAAGAACAGATTCATTATTTATAGAAATATCCATCAATACAGAATCTGTTTGTTTCACAGGAGCTTCAAGTACAAAAGTAAATTTGCTTCCAGATGCTCTGTGTAAACAAACAATATCACCGTAACGCTTATTAGTGGCAGGTTCTACAGTTACTTTGAGTTCATAACTGACACGGTTGCAACCGTCATCAGTCATTTCCCATAAAACACGCAAATCAACTTCATCAGTTAAATTCATGTTAGGGAAAACAAAATCAACTTGCCATTCACCAACAACTGTTGTGGGGGTAGCTTCTCTGCGATCAATGATACTGTTATCAAGATCAAAAAGTGTTACAGTTGGGCCTCCGGTTCCCTCATACGGATATATGGGAGTTCCGTCAGGCTCCAACATTTTTTGTGTTAAATTTTGCTGACTTCCCTCAACTACACGCATTTCTTATTCCTCGAAAAGTTGGTCGCTGAGTTTTTTGAATTCAACATCTTGATCTATAAGTGAGTAAGCTGCTTTATCTTGAACAGCAAACAATTTTCTCATAAGACCATAAGCTTCTTCGCTATACATGCCATCGCCTTTTGTTACCTTGCGAAGAATTTTAGTATAAAGAGAAGCAACAAGTTGATCATCAAGACCCACACCTAAAGTTTCATGATAACGATAAAGCAAGTGAATAACGCAATGAACACTGTCATCGATTATGTTCATGTCAATATCGTTAGGTGTTAGTTGTCGCTGAATGCTTGAATGAATTTCTGACATAAGTTTTCTAATGCCAGATTCAATAAAAGCAGTAAGTGAGGAAGTTGGGCCATAGATCCAGTTAAATGCTTCAGCATCCAAATTTTGACCTATGTAAATACTATCCAAAATAAAAACAGTAAAGTATTTATAAAACCCTTCATCGATAAGTTTTGGAACAAGCAAATGTGAGTAATCTTGCCAAAACTTTTTGTTGTAATGCCAATAGCCAATTGGTACTTCTTTGAAAAGATACTCAGGTTGCTTTTCGTAAAATTGGTTATACAAACTTCTTAAAAAATGTGTGGAATATACAGAAGAATCCCACCAACCACGAGGATGAACAACAAAACTTTTTGAGACAAGTCCAACAGTGTTATAAAGAAATTCAAGTTGCTTGTGAATATTGAAATCAATTCCGTATTTACGAGCTGTACTTTGATCCACAGTAATGGTTAAGTAGTTTAAATTTCTTAGGTCGGGGCCAAAAAGAAAATCATTACTAATCAAGTCGATTGTTGTTAACTGTTCAATCTTTTTCAAAGGTCGGCCAGTCAAACAAAAGGTGAAGGTTATAAGATTAGAAGGCAATGTGCTTCTTTTCTTAAAATTAACTTCAGAGTAACCGAAGCTTTTGCCAAGCGAAGTAGATACATTCACTAAAGAAAAGCTATTTGCTCGAACAAGAACAAATGGGTAACTCTCTAATCGATTCAAAATAAAAGTGAACAAAGAACCTAAGTGTCTACCTAGATCCTCTGTTCCATTGTTTTCTCTGACCACCAATGCACGTTTGACTTGTCGGCTTAAACCATTAACTGGGTTAAGCTTAAATGTAGAGGCAGCAGACAAGTGCATTATTGAATCGTCCGAAGCATTTCATTCACGACTTCAGGTTTTAAGTGAAGTTCTGTTCCAAGTTTTTTGATCTTATCGCGTGTCAAATCGTGTTTGGTTTTAGAAACCATTGCAACACGAATGTACTTGCGACGAGAATTGCGGCCGACTTCTTCACGCATGTTTGGTCGTGTACGTGTTTGAATTTGAGAAGTAATCTTTTTCAGATCGGCAATCTTGTTGTAGTAAACACGATCTACTGCCGCAGCAATTTGTGTTTTTGCTTCCAACTCTTCTTCTTTGCTTAAGCCTTTGACCAAACGGAAAATCAAGAAATCATCGACTTGACGTAACTGGTCAACATATTCAATTGATGCAAATTCAGGAATACGTTTCATTTGGCTGGTTGTTAAGCCAACGGCTACGCGATCACGAGTTGGATTACCCATATCCTGAGTTAACATTGCACCAATTAAGCGTTTCATTTCAGCTGTGTTAGATAAAGGTTTACCGATTGGGAAAGAACCAGGAATCTTATCACTTGTTAAACTAATAACATGGTAAGAAAGTTCACCAGTTCCAATATCAATTGAACCAGTAACAACAATTGAATAATCATCACGCACATGACCGCCAACAGTTACCAAATCTTTTATATGAATAAAAGTCTGGTAGTTGATTTTGCTACGGTCAATACTCTTGCCTTCAGGACGGCCAGATTTACCGACATAAGCTGTTGTGTCAGGAGAAGTTGTTTTGTAGACAAAAGTGTTCTGAGTAATTGCACTGTAAAGGCGCTTGTCAATAACATCAGTTAAATATTCGACGACACCTTTGATCATTGCATTATGATGTTTAGGTCTTGTTTCACGCGCAATTTTGGACATAGCCTTCAGCTGATCTTCAACAGCTGTCTTAGCCAAGTTAATTGAGGCACGTAAATTCTGACGAAGCAGACGATTGTTTTCCATCTTTGTAAAAGTGGAACTCATTAAAACTTGTTCTGCTATCTCAAGCTCGGCAATGTGCTGCTCAAGTTTGTGCAGAGTTTCATTTTCTTTCGCAATTTCTTTTAAATCAGGAGCAGTGAAAGAAGTCAATTTTGTCGTAACGCTAGGAAGCTTTACATCTGAAGCAGGAATTGGAGTACCAGCTTCGCGTTTCTTTTTGACTTTCTTTGCTTCGTATTCTTCGATTCTATCTTGTTGATCATCTAGATCGCCAAGTTCGATTCTGTTGGTTTTAGAACTGGCTATTGCAATCGTGTACACTGAAGGTTTAGTTTTTTTAGATGATACAGATTGCAGAAAATGTTCCGTATCTTCACTCAAGATTTTAACTTCATCGCTCAGTGTACTTATAATAGCAGCTAATTCTTTTACAGAACGTGCTGAGCGAATTGATTCCGCTCTTTCTGATAAGCGATTTACCTTAAACATAATTGGCCTTAACGGTTGCTATGGATATACACTAAAATTATATATCAGAGTGTTTTTAACGACAGAAACGAAAAAAGGCCAAGAAATTAATCTCGGCCTTTTCTTTTTAACTAAGAATTACTTCTTAGGGAACTTCGAAGTTCCTGGTTTCTTACCAGCTGGTGCAGCAGGTTTTTTGCCAGCAGGTTTTTTGCCAGCAGGTTTTTTGCCAGCAGGTTTTTTGCCAGCAGGAGCAGCAGGTTTTTTGCCAGCAGGAGCACTTGGCTTTTTACCAGCAGGAGCAGCAGGTTTTTTACCGGCTGGAGCACTTGGCTTTTTGCCAGCAGGAGCTGTTGATGGCTTTTTGCCAGCAGGAGCAGCAGGTTTCTTACCAGCTGGAGCTGGAGCCTTAGTACCAGGTTTACGAGCTTCGTACTTTTTCAGCTGATCAGCATGGCGTTGTTTCATACCTTCACGAGCAGCTTTCTGTTTTTCAGCACGTAACTTGTTGCTGGCTTTTTGACGTTCAGTTAAAGCTTTGAATTGCTCTTTTTGTTTAGTACGGATAGTACCACCACGAGCTTTCCAAGCGGCCAAACGCTCTTTTAAAGTTGTAGAAGCTTTAGGGGCTTTAGCTGGAGCTTTGCCTTCTTTAGCTTTACGTTTTTCAGCTAACAGTTTAGCGCGTTCTTTTTCAAACTTACGCTCAGCAGGAGTTTTCTTGCGGTCACGTAATTCAGCTTGCTTTTTAGCTTTTGCTTTTTCAGCAGCAGTCATTTTTTTACCATGACCAGCAGCAGCAGCTTTCTGAGCGGGAGTTTGTTTTTTAACTGGAGCGTTTACGTTACCGCCCAAGCGAGAACCAGCGCCTTTGCCGTCCTTGCCTTTACCTTTACCTTTAACAGCCATAATAGACCTCTACTTTTGAAATTAAATTAATTACTCTCCACGAGAATCTCTCACAATCCTCTTACCTTAAAATTACTATTATAAAAATAAAAATAAAATATTTAAAATATTTTTTAATAGCCTAAAGTGCGGAGTGCTTCAGTAACTGCTTTCTTTCCAAAAAGAAAATCTTCTTTTTTTAGTTTATTAGTTTTATAAAAATCTTTCAGGCCAAGCATGGGATCTATCTTTGGAAGTTCGCTAACTTCTTTTAAAAAGTTTTGGTCGTAGTCCAAATCAGCTTCAAGCTTTTTACCTTTAACTCCCCAAAGCTGGTCAATGTTTGGAACATCTTGTCTTAGTTTTGCAGGAACAACAATACCGTCAGCAACATAAAGCCTATAGCGTATGTTTGGATCTACGCGCAAAGCTGCGAATTCTTTCTGATTTGCTATGTGAACAGTTTCCAATCTAAATTTAGGAATATTATCTACGTATTCCCAATCAGCTTTCATCACTCCATTCTTGACCTTGTATTTTACAACAGCAAAACCTTTAGGTAGTGTTTCGCCAAAGGTTTTTTGAAACAAAGCGCCTGGATAAAGGACTCTGAGTTTTTTAAGATACTGTCTCAGATGTATATGGCCGCTAACAGTGAAGTCACGTTGGCTATTGACCTTTAGTGCCTCTTTTACTTTTAATTCGCGGCCATTGTCACCAACAGCACCTTGAACATCACGGTGTATTATGTTCACAACTGGTTTATCAGAAGGCAGCAGTTCAGTAAATGGAAATGGGCAGAAATTAAAATCTATTCCACCAATTTTGCGGATTTCTCTTTGGTCTACAACCACAAAGTTCTTAAGCATTTTAAACTCAACCATAGTCTGAAAGATACTAAGGCTAGAAGTTTTGTTATCACCGTAATCGTGATTGCCCATCAAGTAAAATGTTGTTACATGGTTGTCATACTTACTCAAGACAGCAATAAGTTTTTGAATACTTTCGGCAGTCATTTTATAACTGTCGCTTATGTCACCAGCAACAATAATATAAGGAATTGCCTTTTTAACAGCGTACTTGTAAACTTTTTCTACTTCAAATCCTATGCGGTCAGCGTGGTCGGAAGGGAAATGATTTTTCAGACCATCAAAATGCCAATCACCTGTATGAATTACCTGAACTTCCCGTGACATAACTGCCTTCTTTTGTATGGATGATTAAATATTTGTCTATGAATTTCAAATACTGCTTGTGCGCCAACTTTAAGATCTTTTCATCAAGTTGAAATTCTTTAAGATTACTTGGATGACCAACAGCACTATAGTTTTGAGTTACTTTCCATTTTCCGTCAATGAGTTTTAAATATTCATAGTCAGTAAAGGTAATGCTAGGTGAAGGATAAGAGTGAGTGGTAACAGAGAAATAATAAATCTTTTTCTTATTACCACACGGAGAAGTACGTTCGACCTTTAACTGAGGAACCTTAGACTTCGACTTCATCTAAAAATACCTTGAAGATATTTTCTGGAACAAACAAAATGTGTTGAGTGCTATCAATAGAATATCCAGCGTAGTTTACAAAATCTGTTACTTGTTTCATAAACAAAGTGATGTCTACGACAGGAAGCATTGGAGCATCAGGACAAAGCTTATGGTAGTAAGTTTTGAAATCTTGCTGAAGTGAACCAACTTGAATTTTATTAGGCTCTAAATTTTTCTTAAGATTTTGCGTGATATTTTGTGCAATAGCAAGAGTGAATGCTAATGATTCTAAAGAGACAGCATCAGGATCGTCTGAAAAATCACGCATGGTTACTTTCGCAAAATATTTGCAGTTACAATCAGAGAAAGATATGTCTGCAATATCACGCAGAAATAGATCAGCAAGTTCCGCCATACACAGTCGATGCCAATCTAAATGAGATCCAACAGTATCAGGATTCATAAAATATCCTTAAGGAAGAAGAAACATAAACTTATTGCGGTTAGAAATAACCCAATGTGAAGGATCTACCCAACCTTGTGGTGTATTTCGGACAGTATCTGAAAATGGTGTGTAGTACGTTAGCAAATAAATGCAACAACCTTTCTCGAAAGAAATTCCCCATTTTTCCCAAGTGTCACGATACTGATAACACTTATCACCGTGAGCAGCACCAGCACCAGCAGCCAAGTCAGGATTAAGACCAAGCTTTTCTAAAAACGTAGCAAAATGTTCATCTATATATTTATAGTGATTCACTTCAGCTGTTTTCTTCATTGGACGAATGTAATGCTTGCAGAAAAAATCATCAATGAACTGAGGATCTACCTGAACTGTTTTTACGAAACTTGTACCAGCTTGATTGCCAAACTTTTTGCTGTACAAGATTATTCCGTTGTTCTGAATTCTTTCCAAAGTAGTTCTGAATTTAACTTTGTCCGTGAACTTGTAACCAGTGCTGATAAAATCAAACAAATCCAGATCGTTATACTCAACATCGAAAACTGATATATCGATTTCACCACCAGACACGTAAGCAAAAGTCTGATCATAAATCTGACTAGAGTAGCCACAGAACATAGCGCAAAGTACAGCACGATCTGCTGAAGGAAGCTCAACAAGATCAGAGTCTGTTATATTCAATAGCTCTTTATATAAGTTTACTGGGTTTATTTCGTAGCAATCATTTGCATTTGTTTTTGCTTGATCGCTTTGCGTAGCAGCATACATCAAATGAGTAAGATGTCGTAAGATCAATGCGGCATTGCGTTGATAGGTTTCAGCTAAACCGTCTGGATGAAGATTAAGTTTGGTTAAATCCAAATTCAATTTATTTCCCCTTCTTTTCATTTGCAAGATAAGTATCAATACTGACCTTGCTTTTATCTGTTATTTGTTTATCGCTTTCAAGCATTTTTAAAATGTACATGAATTCATAAGGATTCAAATCGTAAGCTGTTGATACGTCAGCTACATCAGGAACACCATTTATTTCTTTGAAAGCAATTTGATAGCGTCGTGCAATATCGGAAAAAAGAATATCACTTATGTCAGACACTATTGCCGAGCTAAGTTTTATTTGAGTGCCAAGTCTTTTGAGTTCTTCTATAAGCTTTTCTTTAGACCAATCATTGCGTAAAAACTGACAGCAGATTTTTTTAACAGGTTTTTGGTGAGTCTTGGCAGGTAACTTATAAATGTAAGTCATTAGCTTGTCAAAGACAGATCCAGATTTGGCTTTTTGAATAACAATGTCCAAATAAGTTACTTTCTTTTTCTGTATAGGTTTTTCAACAGGGTTAGAAAGAACCTCTAAATCTATTTCATCAAAAACAACTATTCGAGTTTTATTTTCAGAATCAATTCCGTAATCAAGTCTATTAAAGCCTTTGTACTCAAGCAAGAATAATGGTGAAGCAAATACAAAAACTTTTTGCTTTAACCCACACAAAATCTTGTAATTGCGTACAAAATCTTCTCGACTTAGACAAATGATATATTTGGTTTTACGCAAACCTTCTGCCGTAAATACGGATTTGGGTTTTATGATCTTAAAAGTTGGGTTGGAATCAAAAGACAATAAAGCTTTAATAACTTCGTCTGGTGAATGTCCAGCTACTCCATAAAATACAGGCATGGTTTAGGTATCTCCTTTGTAGTAGATTTACAGTTTAGCGTTTATATACTGAACTATTTCACTACAAATATCGTTTTCGCGTAAATTTAAAGAGCTGACAAATCCTGCAAAACTTTGAGTACCATAGCCGTCAAAAATATTTGCTATTAATGAAGCGTCATAATCAAGTCCAGATCTGCATCCTACTGACCAACTGCGATACACGTAACCACTTACTCTGCAATCAGAATACAAAAACACATAATCGTATTTTCCTAAACTAAGTAAATGTTTGATTATGTGATATGAGAAAAGTTTGGGCGCGTTAATGAAAGCACATTTGTAATCCAATAAATTTGAATAGCCGCAATTGGATGCAAGATAAGAAGCAGTGGTTTGAAAAAACGAACCAACTTGCATACCTTCAACCGCAAGTTCTGACAAATTAGGGCTTATAAAATGTTGGGTGTTTAATAAAAACGCATCTTCCTCACACTGCAACATTTTATAACGCAATCCATCATAAATAAAACGGCTATTAGATATTTCATTTTTATGTAGTACAACATCCTCTATAATAAGTAATGTTTCTGGAACCATGTCGCTCGGTAAAAAATATGACCACGCAGATACGCAAGTGCTTCGCTCAGGAATGGAAAACTGAGTTATTTTGGTTTTGCTTGATTCTGATAGCTCAACAGGCATATGATCTATGTATGTCACGTTTTTACCATAAGATGATATACGTGCAAGATCTTGCGGTGTAAGATGTAAGCCGAGAATATAAATGTGATCGGCTATATCACCTTTTGTGAAATATTCAAAAATGCTGAGCTTTCCATAATCAAATGCTAAATAAATAGCATCATTTTTGAATCTAAAATATGCGGCCAACGCAGAAGCTTGGCCGTCCATTGTGTGAGCGTTATACACAACATAAGTTTTAGACATAAAATACCTTTAAGATACTTCTAGGTATGATGATCCTTTTTCTTTAACTACTGTTAGTAGCGTATAATCTTGGAAATCATCTATACTCTTAGGTGTTATCCAGAATATATGCGGAACTATTTGCCGAAGTTTTGGTAAAAATTCTCTAATCAAATGTTCGCGCACGGCTGTACTGCATCGACTATCAGGTTCGTCAAGTATCAAGAAATTGGTTCGCTTTTCTTCTGGAATCAATGGCAATAAACTAACTGCGAATAATAAACGGAAACAGTTGGCTTCTGCACCACTCAAGTAAACTATGTCGCTTGATTCTCCGTTATTACGGATGGCAACTGCACTTATGCCATTCGCTTGAGTGCGAATTTGAAATTTCATAGGTTCAAGAAAAACTAAACTACTATAGCGATTTAAGCTATCTTCTAATTGACGAACTATTGCCTCAGCTGCTTGTAGCTTTAAATTATTCGGAGAGTATGCAGTCTGCAATATCTTATACTGCTCACGCATTTTTAATAATGGCTCTACAACCTTCAATTTATTAGAAAGATCTTCAGCAGTCTTACTTAAATTCTTAAATTCAATTTTGGCAAGATTTAATTTACGCCAAAGTTTTTCAAGCTGATCGTTTTCCTGAGTCAGTTCCTTTAATTCTTTTTGAACGCGAGAGTGGGCTTTTTCATCGTAATGTTCGCTGCCAAGATCTTTAATGCGATCTTTGTTTTGAAGTAACAGTGAAAGCGCTTCGATTTTACGTTCGATAGATTCGCTGGATTCTTTAACAATAACTTTTGGTTTGACTGGTTTCTTAAGTGAATCCATTTGAGCAATCAACTTATCGTACTGCTCAGATTGTTTACCTTGTTCACGAATTTGTTTGAGCTTTTTACGAGCCGACTCTAACTTGGTTTCAAGCTTAGTATCTATGGTTACTTTAGAAATACTTTCAACAGAAGAACCTAATTCTTCATACTCTGAATATATTTCATAATCCTCTAAATACTGTTGCGCTTTTTTAACTCGATTTTCAAGGTCTTTGTATTTAACTTTTTCAGATCCACACACAGGACATCCTGCTAAATGTTCATGATCTTGAAGTTGATCCCAAAGTGCAACAGTAGTTTTAAGCAAATCTACCTGACTGGAAATAGCGTCAGTTTTCTTGCCAAGATTTTTTTCGGTAAGGTCAAGACTTTTTGCAAATTTTGTTTTTAGAAAAGTGGACTTCAAAGCTGAAGCCTTGGCTGTTGCTTTAGAGTTTTGTTTTTTGATCTCTATATAAGCCTGATATTTTTCTGTTTGGTTTTCAAGATCGCGTTCAAGTTTTGAAATAAGGCTAACGTATTTTTCATACTGTTCAGCTAATTCGTCTGTGCTTAATTCGGGTTTGGTTATGGAATCCAAAGATTTTTGAATGACAGAAGATTTACTTTTATACTCGGAGCTGGCTTCCACATAAAATTCAAACTGCTGTGAAAGTTTTAGGTTGCTTCTTAATTTGGCAAGATCTTCTTTGGTGCTTAACTTACCCAAAGCTTTTTGTAATTCTTTTTGTTTGGTAACAAGCTTCTTTAAACGATCAGCATTGTTTTTTGCTGTTGTTAGTTTGCCAGATAACTCATAAAGTTTTTTTAGTTTGGCTTTGACACCATCCAGTTTTTCATGGACACGTTTTAACTTGGAATTTTTATCAGAAGTCCACTCAAGTTCCTCTATTCTTTTTTGAGCAGCTTTAAGTTCTTGAGCTAAAGTTTGATATTCAATCTCTGCTTTAGCAACTTCACCCAGTTTTTTAGTAAAATATTTACGTAGTTCATCGTAAACATCAAGGCCAAACAATTTTGTTATAAAGGCCAATCTATTCTGTGGACTAGCATTTATAAAGTTGCAACTACGTTGATCGCTAACATAAGAAGTTGCGTAAAACATTTCTTCGGAAATAGGAAAAGCCCGATCCAAATGGGTACGGGCAATTTCAAGTTTCACTGGTTTTCCAGCTTCGTTTACGTTAACATATTCACCAGATTTATTTTTGATGAATACACTGTAAGCAGAAGCTGTTTGCTCAAAACGATAACATTCACCTAAATGATTTTCTACCTCAAGGATGTGAGTGCTCTTTTTACCTTTAAGCACATCTTTCTTGTTTCGACTTTTGATGGCTAAAGGGTCTGTTTCAAAAGCGACAGTAGGAATACTTGAAAACAAGCGACTTTTGCCAACAGCATTTTTGTTAGCTGGATTTCTACTGTCTAAATTTTTACCGTGGATTACATACAACCCATGTTCGCTACCAACCTCAAGAAGCGTATCTTCAAAGGTCAATACGTTTTTCAGGCCAAACCCGTTTAGCTTAATCATAGTTCTACTCTTCTTTTGTTTCAGTGGTTTCTTCAGATTCTTTTTGTTCACCAAATATCTTTTGGAACTCACTTAACATGCGTGGATCGTCAAACATTGTACTACCTTATTTACAGTAACTTCAGACTCTGCTTGTATGTTTCACAGAGCTTTCCAGAAGAAATTCTTTCAGAAAAAATTTCACGAATATGATCCAAGCTAAGTGCATGATAGTTTGTTTGTTCAAGACTAACATTCAAATAACGAGGATCGTCAATAACTTTATCATGCAAGTGGCCATGAACATTTAATTTACCACGTAAATGTTCTGGATGCAGTGGCATATGACTTAAAGTAAAACCATATTTGTTTTGATAAAAATAAACCGCTGAGTAGACTTCGCACAGTCTCTTCAATGGAATTTTATCTGTACAGTGGTTGCCACCTATCAAAATAACGGTGGCCCCAGTTTCACGAAATTGCTCGATATACTTTAACGATTCCTCACTGAAGCAAATATCTCCATGAAGATAAAGGGTAGATCTTTTGTTAAGTTGTCTTAAAATATTTTCAAAAATAACAGTGTCATGTTCTTGCACAGAAGAGAAATGAGTTCTGTATTTACAAACATTCGACTGACCGAAATGCAAATCAGCTGCGTGAAAATTCATTGTTAGTCTTTCACCTCAGAAGGTGCTATAAAAACAAGCACAGGTTTTTTAATCAGTAAATCTGGACGTATTTGGAAAACAATTTGATCTGTATCAAGATCACTCGCATAACTTGCCTTGAAGATTTTATAAAGATCTTCGTAGATACTAGCTAAACGTACAACCTGAGAAGAATTAAGCATGTAGTCAGTGCGGCCAAGCGGAGGTAAAGTAGAACTTTGATCTCCGAGTTCTGTACTAATAGTTCCATTGCGAACATTATCTATGAAAGCAAAGAAATCTGTAACATACTTAAAATATGTTTCACGTTGAAGCGCAGAACACATGACAATTGTGTGACTTATACGTTTTGAAATATCGTACATAGGATTAACTACAACACTATTTTCAATACGCTTTTGATCAATATCAGTTTCTGCAAGTCTTACTCTGTACTTACCGGAAAATCTTTTGCGGCCAGCATTGTTGTAGTATTCATTAAAACGAGTGTGAAGTACAAGGTTGGTAAGAAACCGAGTTGTTCTCAAACGAGAAAGAACACCAATTTTAGAAAATGGAGAATGCACATCAACACGCTTAGATACAGATAAAAGATTAATAGAGTCTTTATCAAGAACATTAGCAAACTGAATAAGCATTAATTCTTTAATGCCGTCAGTGAACTGAGTATCAGGTTGATCAAAAAATAAGTTGCAGATTTCTTTTGAAGGCATACCGGAAACGCAAATACGCTGCATATCACTACCGAAAGATTTTTGTACAGTTTGAATTGTTTGCATTTTAAATTTCTCCATTGGTTTCAGTGTTAATCTCAACTGAAACTTTATTCATTGGTTTTTGTTCGGTCGGATCAATATCATACGGATTTACATAATCAAGAACAGCTGTTGCTATCAATGAACTATTTCCAATAGTGCCATCAGTAAGCTGTAGCTCAGTAGATCCGTGATAAATACTTTTTACATTACCAAACTTCAAAGTATGAAGCAAGACAAAGTTATCAATCAAGTCAGGTTTGGTGTATGCTAAACCGTTTTTCTCAAATTTTTCTGTAATCGCATAACAATAACGAGCTTTAACTTTTTTACCTGCAAGAAAAGACAAACGAGCTGACAATTGTTTATCTATACAGTGGATTATTTCAAATTTCTGAGCCTTAACAACAGGAATATAAACTACAATAGTTCCTGATTCGTACTCACGTAAAAATTTACTATCGGGAATACCATAGCTCCAATGTTCAAGCTCTGTTATTTCACAAGTAAATACTTTATTTACTTCAAAATTGTGTTGCTGAATTTCGTTAACAGCTTTGAGTGCTCTCGGACGAAATTCAGCAAGAGGATCTTTATAAATTGGCTGATCATACATTAATTCAGCCCACTTAGAAAAAATATCTCGTATTGCACCGACTGAAGGCTTCTCTTCTTCAAAAGTACAATCAAAGCAACCTTCAGTCGGTAAAGGTGAACTGAATGCCTTTTCATGAAAAGACTCAGGAACATCAATTGTTAACTTTGGCCTTTTATCGCTTGGGAAGAATCCAGAAAAATCTATTGTAAATGTTTTATCCATCATTCTTATCTCCTTGCTTAGATTTTTCGGCATGTGAAATAATGTCATTCATTTCTGCGCCAGTATCACGATGATCGTATTCAACACCATTATCAAATTCATGATAGCTGATTTTGTGATCAGGATTACTAAAGAAAATCTTGTAGACAGCAAAGGCTAGTACAGCAACCGCAGAAAATAAGCATAGTAAAAATAAAGCTATTGAAATGGATGCTTCGTTTTGAACTTCAATCATTTTTTCACCTTGTTAAAATAGTCATCAACACTTAAATCAGCTAATGCAGTATAAAGTGCAACAGCCGCAGGATAAGCCGGAACCGTTAAGATTTTGTGATCGACATCAAGTAAAACAGATTGAACTTTTAACAAAGCGGGCAACGAAACTTTTACCTTGTTTTTATTAACGGACGAAACAAAAAGTTTGCCAATGGCTGGAACATATTTTGCAATGCCAGTAATACTTTCAATTTGCCAGTCAATAAGATAACGCAGTTGTGAAATAAGTTTACGAGGTTCTTTGCAACCTTTGCAGTTTTTAACGATACCCAACAAATTGTTACCAAGAACTGCAACGAGTATTTCAGCGGAAACCGAATTCAATTCTTCTTCAGTTGCTTGCATACCAAGATCGCTGACAACACTTTCATCATATTTGTTACCACTTGAAACAATGCTGATCAATGTGTCCAACATACTTATTGCATTACGCATCTGGCCTTCACAAAGTTCGGCAATACGCTTAAGGCATTTTTTGAATAAGTCTTTATCTTTAATCTTAAGACCTTCTTCTTTCACAATGATCTCTAAACGAGCATAAACTTCTTTGGCTGATATTGGATTAAGCGTTATGTGTGTGCAGCGATTGCGAATTGTGTTCTTAAGTTTTTCTGGATTAGTAGTACATAAAATCCAGATGCAGTTTTTGCTCGGCTTTTCTAGTGGAACCAGCAAAGTGCTTTCAGCTTTATCACTAAGTAAATGGGCTTCGTCAATCAAAATGATTTGTTTGTTAAAACGGGGTGTACGTTTTGCGCGTTGTAACAGATTGCGAATGTCATCTATGTTACCAGCTTCACCTGCATTGATTTCAATTAAATCTGGAATCTGATCATCAGAAAACTTACAGGCATCACATTTACCGCAAGCTGTATTCTTTTCACAGTTTACGTAACGCGCTATCATTTTGGCAAGCGTGGTCTTTCCACTACCAGTTAAGCCGCTGATTAAAATTGTTGAGGGAAAGCGTTTACGCTCAAGCCAACCACTCATTGTATTTTGAGCGCTAGTTTGACCAATATAATCAGAAAGTTTTGTTGGACGGTATTTTTCAGGAAGGTTGTAACTTTCGAGTGTTTTGGGTTTCTTACTGACAAGTTTTTTAGACATGGTAAATCCTCTAGGTTTATACACTAGGATTTACAGTATTGACAGGACAAAAAAATGGCTGGCACGACATTAGCGTATCGTAACCAGCCAGTAAATCTAATAGGAGTTAAGGGGAAACTCACTCCATTTTCGATTCAAATCAACAGCGTCAAATCCATTGACTTTAATCCACCAGGAAGATAGCGAACTATCTAAATACAAATTATAGTGCTGTTGATTTTTAACATTGAATCGAGTAAAAAGTTTGATTTGTAAATGCGAGTAAATGCGTTCAAATCAATTAAGCAAATATTGGATCAGGACTGCAAGTAAGATCAATTGTATAGTCTGTCCAATGATCTTTATTCCAAGGTCGCAGATTTTTAACAGTTTGAATACCAGCCTGAGTAAAATCATTTAAGATCTTAGGCTGATCTTCTATAATCAGTTGTACGTTATCGCCAAATAAATCATCGAGAATATCCAACTTTGAATGCCCTACCGGACAAACAATTAACATATCTGGAATTAATCCACTCTCAACTAAAACATCATGAGTTAGTTTAAAGCCATCAGAGCGGAATCCTCTGTGTGTAATAAATGCAAGGTAAACAGGTTGGTCATTACGTAAATTGAATTGCTCGTTTAATTCTCCATCACGCAATTTGCGTATGAATTCTTTTGTATGTTCAAATGGTTTTGTCATACTCAAATAGTTAGAGTTATGTAGAATATCCAAAAACATTTGAAGATCGAGGCCAAGAGTTTCAACCATATCATAGCGAACTACATCAGACAACGTGTATTTTGTTCCGCATCTTTCATTGACCATGTTAAGAAGAACTTCTACGGTAGCCAGAATAGATTCATCGAGATCAATACCTATTACTTGATGACCTTCAGTGTATTCAGTCCAAACTTTTGATCTTAGTTCGGAGTTTTTGTCGTAGTCGGACGGGTTTATTGTGTTATGAACTTTCATTTTGTTATATTCCGTTGATAAAAGGTGCAGAGTTTTTGTCTGCACCTGATCTGTTTAACGAATCAACTTTTGTATTGTGGATTCGCAAGCCTTAGTTACATCGCTTGGCAATTTTTTACCTTGCAGATGCGCTGTCATTGTTTCAGCGAAGAATTCACGTACATTGGTAAGGGCATATTCAGAACCAACATCGTTTACTTGATCGCTAATATCTTGATGCTCAGGCCACAACTCTTCGAGTGCATCACGATTGTTCTGAACCAGCATGTCAACGTCATTACGATCAAGACGATGAACACGCTTCATATAAGAATAAATTTCTTTAATCAAGGTTACTTGATTTTCGTCAGCCATTTCTTTCATGAACGCATTAATTGCGCCATCGTAGCCTTGAATATCTTTTAACAGTGTTTTCAGATCATCCGAATCGAATGACTGGCGTTTAATACGCTTACCATAAACTCCGGCCCATTTAGATTTTAAATGATCTGGAACTTGTCGGAACCAAACACCGTGGCAGAATTCGTGGGTAAGTACGTATTCCAGATATTGACGATCATCGAAATTAATTCCGTTGATAACAATGAAATCTGTTTTGCCACCTTCTTTTGTACGCTTGTAAGTAAATGTTCCGGCATACTTACTTACTTTAGTTCGTAACTCTATATGGCTAAAGTTATCTAACCAAGAAGTCATGCGGTGTTTTTTGAACAATTTGAAAACTGTTTCAGAACAACTTTTAAGAAGATCAAAATGTTGTTTAGTAAACTTTTCACGGTATAAACGAACTTCACCAATATCAGGCAAAGTCAACTTTTTAATAAAAGGTTCTATCTTAACCCCGAACACGCTGCCGATAGCTGGCTTTTTGCCTAAGTTAGCAATAACATCTTCAGGTTTAAATTCTTTTTGGTTGTCAGAGTCATCACGTTCAACCCCATCTTCTAAAAGAATTCGGTTACGGCCTATATAAAGACCAAGAACATTTTTAGTGCCAATCTTTACAATCAAGTGATCGTCACTTTCGTAAGCAACTTGGCTGGACTCAACAACTGTTTTAGAATCAGAGTCAGATTTTCTTGAAGATTTTTTGGCCTTATCAATAGCGCCTTCAGCTATCTTCTTTGCCATTTTCTTTTTGGTCTTTTCAATGTCACCTAATTCCACTTTGGTAACAGCAACCTTCTTTTTCTTTACCACAATTTCTTCTACTTTACCTTTATTGGCCTTAATCTTAGTTTTAGGTTTCTTTCCGGCTTTTAATCCACAAATTACACTTGTCATATATTTCTCCTGATTGGAATTTAAAAATTATGGGCATTACGGCCTAAATTTGGTTTTTAAGAAAAGAGACTTTAATGGACTGTATCTTATCCATCATTTCTTTTGAAACCATAGCAAATTCTGTGTTCAATCCAAAAACATACCAGCCACTATCTTTAATTGGATGCTCAGTAAATACTACAAATTGAAATTTACCTCGTTTCTCAGAAGCTGTTCTATATTGGAATTTTTTCTTTAGTGGTATTCGTTTGGAATGTGACTGATTTACGTATTCTATAAAACTATCTTGAACTTGCCTATCAAGATATTTACAGTATAGGTATATCCTATTAGTCAATCCAATGCAAAATAATTCTGGATGATCATTAAAAAGTTGGTTGAATTCTTCAAATTCAACACGTTTTTTACCTTTTGGTCTGGCATCATGGACAAGCTTTTGAAGCTCGATTAATTGCTTACAGGTTTCGTCATTGTACATAAGTTTTCCTTATTGAAGAAGCTGCGAAGGCATGGCTGCGGGTTGTCGGTGTCCGCGAAAGTGGGGGGGGTGGCGCGGCGGAACCGGAAAAAGGATCCTGGAAAAGATCAATAACCCAGTTAGTGTGTTAGCTTTTTCTTTTGATTTTAAGGTTGTACGAAGCGGAGCGAAGTACAGCTCTTAATCTACGTAGTAGATTTAAGATCTTGATCCAATTTCCCCATGCCCAGATCCCCAACAAACAATTAATAAACAGATCTTTGCTTTTCTACTGATCTCATTTTCCCCCCCAAAAAAAAAAAAAAAAAAAAAAGATCTGGCCTGTTAATTTGACGAAGGCAAATTTTAGGCAGACCTCCGCCTTTTTATGATCTGTTCCACTGATCGCTGTGGGCTAATTCAAATGCCTTGAGATCTTTTTGATCTTTTAATTTATTCTAGTGGCCTGTTGTCTGTTGGGGCATTTAGTAATTTTTAAAGAATTTTAGGAATCCATGATTCCAAAGTTGGTGTTCACTTCGCTCACACCAACTATAAACCTTCTTTAATTACTAACTGATCAACTAACGATCCTAAGCAATTAACTCATTTCCAAAAGCCCAATTGATCCAGCTGTTTTTATTTAATTTACAGTATTACTTTAGCAGACCCTACTTTCTGACTACCAGACTTTAGTACACTTAGAAGCGTTAAAACCCTATTTAGATGCAACGACAAAAAATGGTGTTTTTACCCAAAATAGCTAAAACATAAATTTAGCCTTTTTCTTTAAAATGGGGACAGAATTTCAGTAAAATACATCAAAAATTGGTAGGAAAATTCACGAATTTTGGACGTAAAAAAGGGCAGCTTTTTAAGGCCGCCCTACAAAACTTATTTAGTGCTTTCAAATTTAGCGCGAAGTTTAGCACCTACTTGTTTCATTAGTGCCTCTACTTTCTCACCTTCTTCTTTTTCAACAGCAGTCTGAATCTGTTCACCTAAATCACCGGAAAGAAACGGCATGATTGTACTCAACATAAGACTGCGGCCAGTTTTCTTCTTACCACCTTTCTTTTTACTTACCGAAACAAAGACTTTCATTAGTCACCTCAATAAAGTTTATAGCTTTTAAAAATGTTGTAAGCAGCTTCAGATCTTTGAACAGCACGAGTAGTTGCCATCCATTCCCAAACCTGACGATCTGCCGTTGACTTGCGCGGTACATCATTTACTTTCAAGACTAAATTACGTTCGGGAACAATAATAAAATCTTCTGATCTGAATAAACCTATACGCGCAGGAAGAACAACAGTAATATCACCTATTGTTATTTCCTGTTCGTAGTTTACCATTTCATTTTCTTGGCTAATATTAGCCTGAATGCTATCCTCACTTAATTTAAACATTACTATCGCATGAGTAAAATTTGCTACATCACGCACACTTACTTGAATACTTCTTCCGCGATGCTGATCCAAATCGCTATACTTTAAAGGAGTTTTTGATGTTCCTACGTATAAACGATTATTGGACGGCAACACATCTGTATTAGCACGAACGCTATACGAAGCGCTGATAAAATATTTTGGAACCAGTATTTCAAAAAGTACATAGCCATCAGATTCTTGTTGAATAAAGTTTACTGGAGTGCTGTTATCAAAAGCGTAACCTTTGATAGCAAGTGCATCATAACTTGTCATCAATGATTGACGGAAATTCGTGAATTCAAAAGCTGGTTGGCGTCCTTCACGATAACAGATACCACAATCAACACCTGTTCCAGATGTCATAGCATCTTGGAAGGTAAACACATCATCTGGATTTTCAGCTTTTATTTCCTCATGTTCTTCACGCAACATATCACCAATTTCAACACGTTTGTTATTGAGTGGTTTTGGAGCATGACGCTCTACCTCACTTTCTCCAAACAAACTTGATGAACCAAGATCCAAAACCATAGTTGCTTTTTTACCTTCTGGCTGTGAATCTGGAATTGGAGTCTGCGTGTATTCATCTGACTCTATATCAACCAAACTTGTATCAAGTGCGGCCACACTATCTTCAGCAATATGTTTGCTGCAAGTACAATAACGGCCAGCTCGAACACGCTTAGCCACAATAGCCACAACTTTATCTACGTTAAGCGCGTTCTCAATTTGATTTTGGAATACAGGCAAAGTTTCATTTAAGCGCTTTTGAGCGCGTTCATGTGTAAAGTTTTTGGCTCTACGTTTGCCCTTCTTTTGTGCTGTATTAAGCCAACTCATATGAAAAATTCCTTTCCATTATTCTCGGATCTAAATTATCGGTTATTAATTTTAGAACATACTGCAAAGGGAATAAAATATGCAAAAGCTACGCATTCTATCTTTTGATCCTGGAACATCAAATTTTGCTTATAGCATACAAGAGTATTCTTACGATGGATCAAAATTAAAGGCAAAGATTTTAGGAACTGGTATGTTTACTAAGTGCGTTACCCAACTTACAGGTAATCACATGAATAAACAAATAAGAAAGTTTCAGAAGGCTATGTTAAAGATAAAACGCAAATACAATCCTGATCGAGTTTTCATTGAACGCTTTCAAAGTCGTGGACTTACAGGAACAACAATAGAGTGCATTAACATAATGCTTGGACTCATGTTGAACATATTTGCGGATAAGCAGCCAAATATTTACTTGGCCAGTACATGGAAAAACAGAATCAATAAAAAGTTGGAAGGTTTATTTGAAAATCCGACATCTAAAAAAGCAAGTCAGTTGGATTTAACTTATAAAGCTTATGGTATGAGTAAAGTTGCGTCACCTAAAACGCCTCATGAACTAGATGCCACTCTTATTGGTTTCTATTCTGCGACACGTATATTAGGTATGCAGGACTTTGAAAACTTTAATACAAACAATTGGGAAAAGTTTATTTCTTGGTTTCTAACAACACCCAAACTGTAAATGCAGTAGTATGTAATAAAATTTGAGAATTAACATGCAACAAAAGATTGCCGTTTGTCCTTGCAACAAAACTTTTCAATTTACAGGCAAGTGCATTGTTACAACTTGTCAATATCACAATGTTAAAACCAAATCAGGTTGTTTGGAACTTGATATTGCGGCCACAAGCACAAAATTAAGTGACACGCAAATTCTACATTTTAAAATTTTACCTAACCAAGATAAGTTTGAATCGAAGTCTTATGATGGTAAGTTTGCATTCTATGCTCGTAAAAAAGCTGTTGTCGCAGCTAAAGCAAACATGCTTTTATATTTATACTGCGGCTGGATTAAAAGCAAACTCAAACCTAGTGATAAGTTCAAATATGAATTGGGTATTTCAAATGTATTGGATGAAATGCTGAGAAACTTTCCATTCAATCAACCGGAATTAAATTTTGAACCTTGGATGCTTTACTACGCGGCCAACCCAAAAGTTTATCAAAGTTTTATTGATGAACAAAATCGTGGCGGTGAAGAAAGTGTCTTTTTAATAAACGTGTTATGCTTAACTCCCGGCAAGCATAAAAATTTAGTGTATGCACTTAAAAATTTCAACAACGCGAAAAAGACTTTTGAAAAACAGAAGTCTAAACATGGAGCAATACAATGAGTACAAAAGTAAAAACAATTACACTGGCCGCTTGGAATGAAAAGTATGGTTCTAACATTGCTAACGGCATTTATGTTGTTAACAATATGGCTGTACCTGCCGAAGTTATTTTCAACGTGGTAGGTGCTAACGGTCAACCTTCTGCGGTTAGTGTTCCAAATACTAACGCACCTTTAGATTTGACAGCTATCACAACTCGTGAAGCTATCTTGAATTCACATGAATTCAAGCGTTTACTGAGTATGCAATATTTGGTTCTGATTGACAACCTTGATGCTGAGCGTATTCTGAGTGAAAATTCTGAGTTACGTGAAGCTGCTGCTGTTGCACTGAAAAATAACGGTGGCAAATATGTTGCACGTTCTGTTACCGAAACTTTTGAAATCGGTGGCGCAAAGGCTCAGCCTTCTGAAAGTCTGCAAGGTAAAATGCAAAGTGCAAACCTTGATATAGAAGATGACGGTGACGATTTAACTGCTGTCGAAGAAATTCTTGGCGTGTCTGAAGATCCAGAAGCGACTGATGATCAAGTTGTGAAGATTTTCAACAAGTTCTCTTCTCAACTGAACAGTTCTGATTTAGAAGAACTGATGGATAAAAGCAAAAACAGCAAACTTCAAGATCTGATCGCTGAAAAGATCTAAAGTACAGACGTAAAAAAAGGGGAGCCATTAAGGTTCCCCTTTTATTTTTGTTCAATCATTCGTAAATTTTCAGGCTTTATAAATTTCCCACCATATTCCTTTATTTCATCTTTCAAAGCACGTAACATTTTCTTAGGCATTACGTCAGGATCTAATTTTACAATCTTACCATCCTTTCCTTTCTTACGTGGTAACTTAAATCCTCGATACTCAAAAGAAATCTGCATGTTGTTGCACATCCATTCAAGCTTTTCTGCCATTGCTTTACCTGCCGCATCATTATCCGGTAGCCAACAAAGTAATTCAATATCAAGCCTTTCTACCAAACGTAATTTCTTTCCATTTATATTTTGAGAACCTAATACCGCAAGTGCAGGAATACCAGCCATTATTAAACGCAGTGCATCCCTTGGGCCTTCAACCAAAACTACATAACGATATTTCATTTTGGCAAGCATTGCTTTAACAAAGTTGAAAGGAAATAATCCACTTTCTTTAACCCAATCACCTGCACTACTCACATAACTTAATTTACCTTCTTTCTTTTCTTCAAGTGCCTCTATTACACCTTTAATTTCTTTACCTACTTTTACAGGCAATATACATTTGAACTCGCTATATTTATTTACGGCAGCAAGTCCATTCAAATTTTTAATTAGCCATCCCGGATAACCACGCCATTCATTATAAATAGGCCAATCAATTGTTGAAGGATCTCCCAAACTTTTTAACATTCCTTCCATGTCAGTATTTTTGTTGGTCAGCATTCCTCCTTCCATTTCACGAAGTTTCTTATTCAGGCCGTTCGTGTCAACACTTCCGGTTTTTGGAATAAGATTTGATATTTTCCTTAATCCAGCTTTTTCAGCAAACTTGTTCCAATCTCCACTTTCAGGACAACCAAAACAGTTGAATGTTCCCATTGGGTAGCGAGATCCTTCACTTACTACAACACCGCAACTTGGAGTCCTTTCATCGTGAAATGGACAACATACCATTATGCGATCTTGTGTTGTTTTTTGCGGCCCATCTAATTTTTGTAATTCAGTTGTTATGATCGACTGCATATCTTCTGCAACAGCCGATGTTTTCTTTGGTGATTTCTTAACCGCCATAATATTAACCTTGTACAGTAAGTACCATAATTTCTACTCATGGATTTACAGTTTAGTACAGGTCAAGGAACCAACGTATGATGAACGTAACTAAAGGCAGAGTTCTGTGTTATAGTCCAGAAATGCTTGAACTAAGAGATTTATTAAGATCTTATTTTTCTGAAGATCGATTGCAAATTTGTGGTGAAACGAATAATGTAAATGCTTTCTATATACACATAGAAAGCTGCAATATCCAAAAGCTTGCATCTAAACTTGCGCTGCAAGGACACAAGATGGAACCTAGTGATCTTGCTGGCATCTATTGCCTTCAACTTAAATCTGGCGCTAAATTCCACGTTATTGTGTCTGAGAAATTTAGTGTCTTGGTAACATTATGAGTTTTTCTTCGCTGGCAACTACTCACCATTATAAAGGCAAGTCATCCAATTCTGGTGAAGAATCTACGCCATACTCTTTAGATTTTCAAAAAACTAATCCAAATCGTTTAAGTCCGATCAGTAAACTTGTTGCCCAAGCAATGGAAGCAAGTGTTGTTCTTCCTCGTGGCCGTGCTCCACAATTCAGACCTAGTAGCTTTCCATGTTGCTCAATTTTAAATTGGATGCAACTTCTGCGCTTTAAAAAGCTAGGCAACAATGAAGAACACAAATACTTTGGTATGCAATACTATACCGGAGTCGGCACAACAGTTCACGAAAAAATCCAATACTTTGCTGGATTCACTGGTAAATTTTGGGGTAACTGGAAATGTATAAATCCAGTTTGTAAAGAAAGTAAGAAAGCTAGAAATCTTTACGATCATTTGGGTAATATTGTTAAAGAAGGAAAGCCAACAAGAACGCATACAACTAAAAGCACTTGCCCTAAATGCCATGAACCTATGGATTACGTAGAGTTCGCAATAAAATATCGTGGTATCGATGGTCACATTGATGCGATCATAAAGTTGGATAACGGTGAATGGTGGGTAATGGATTACAAAACCACCAGCATGAAAAAAGTTGTTGCCTACAAATTTCCAGAGAAAAAACATTTGCATCAACTTCCGTTTTATGTTTATGCACTTGAAAAGAAATATGCTAAAAAGTTTGGCATGAAATTAAAAGGCTTCTCACTTATTTATATTCCACGAGATAATCCTCGTGCCTTTGTTGAGTATAAAGAAAGGTGGACAGATAAATGGCGTGTTCGTTGCCATAATCAATTTGAAGCAGAATATGAAAAATGGGAAGCAATCAACAGCGATGTCGAAACCGAAACTTTTGATGAAGTCATTAGAACCAAGCCTTGCAAGAGTCAATCCGAATATCGTAGTTTAATGCACGTATACGAAGATTGTCCATTGCTGAGTATTTGCTTTACTCAGAAAAAGCTTCGCAATTTCTTAGATACTTGGGTTGAATATCATTCTGACGATCCAAAACGTCTAATACCTTTTAAGCAGGTAATTGAAATTGTAACTGACTTGGAATACAAAAGTAAAAAGACACCAACAGTTAAACGAATTCGTTTATAAGATTTAAAAATGGCTAAACCGCATCTGCATGACGACAATGTTAAAGTTTTAGCAAAATACAAGAATCTGCTTGGCTATGAGCTTATAGAAGATCTTGAATTTGCAAGTCCTTTGATTACAAACCTTGCTGTTAATACTTATTTATTAAAAATAAATGTTCAGCTTCTTGATGAAGAACTAAGTCGTGAACGACAACTAGCTTTCAATCTTAACAAAGCTTTAAAGTTGTCTAATCGCCAATCATCTGTTGTTCAAAAACTTCGCACTAGAATAACACAGTGCAAAAAGGATTTACGTACAAGACGAATAATCGTCAACCGTATTGTTAAAGAACTAAAAGGTATTTTACGATGAAGCGTGTAACAATTCATTTGCCTGATTTTTCTTCTGAATCTAAGTCGCGGGGCGATCAAGCTTATCTTCGCTTGGCCGAACAAGGCACAAGTCAATTAGATATTGATGGGAGAGAAGAACTTCGTAAACTTGAAAGAAAGAGATCAAAGAAACGCTTGCAACAACTAAATGAAGATATTGAGTTGGAAATTCTTGAAGATCAGGTTGCGGCCAACAAAGTCACTACTAAAAAAGAAAAGACTGAAGCAACTGTTGCTGCTTGGGCTTTACGACAGACTGGCGATAAAAATCCGAAACCTACAAAGTTTCCTAAAAAAGAAGAAAAAGAATCTGAGGAGAAATCTGAAGAAGATTCTGAGGAGAAATCTGAAGAAGATTCTGACGTTGATTCAGCATTAACTGAAGAATTGGAAACCGAAGAAAACACTGAAGAGTCGGAAGAACCAAAAGAAGGAGAAGAACAAGATGAAAGTTCTGATACAGATGCCTTCGAGGAAGTCTGATGTGGCTTACAAACCTATAAAATCTAGTGTGCGAAAAGTAAAATCTGTTGCTAGAAGAATGCACGAAGAAAGACAACGTAAAATCAAAGAGTTCCAATCTCACAGTGCTAATAAAACAGCACAAAAGAAACTTACTTCAGCTGACAAAGCTAAAACAAAAAGAATTGAACTTAAAGATCGAGTTGTCCGTGTTGTTCCATTAAAGCAAAATGCTGGCATTGTTCAACAATTACCTGACACAGTTCTTACACGTAAAGGCAAAAGCTTGAAAGAATTGTTGCGCGGTACTCCCCCACTTTTCAAGCATAACGCCAAGCACGTTATTATAAGCAAATTGGTTCGTAAGAAAACTAAAAGTGGATTACCTGCTGTTGAAGCAGTTGCCTATTCCGTAGATCCTTATCGTCCGAATAAAACAAGAAGAGATCACAAGCTTTATATAATTGGACTTGATAGTCAAACAGATCCGATTAATAAACAGCGTCGAGTTCTTGTAAGTTGTCCGTGCGAAAACTATGTTTTTACTTGGGAATACGCAAACGCTTTACATGGCGCAAGTAAATTGGTTTATGGTAATGGTGATCCACCGACTTTTACCAATCCTGGAAATGCAGTTGGTTTATGCAAACACTGTGTTGCGTTGGCCGAAGAATTAGTTAAGAAAAATTGGTAGGTGACATAAAATGGCTTGTTCAGGTTGCGCTAGACGTAGGGCAGCAATTAAATCTTTTGCAATAAACATTACAGACAAAATAGCTAGTGGTGCAAAAAAGTTGGTTACTTCTATTGGTAGTGATTCTACTGCACAAGCTAAACCCTTAACTGGGCCGACAGGTCAATCAGCTTGTGTTAATTGCACTACATCAGTTACGGCAGATGGTTGGATCAATAAATGCACAATATGCGGAGCAGTTAGCGAAGCGAAACCAATACCTCACAAATTAAAACCAAAATGTGATTGCTAGGAGAAATACAAGTGGAAGAAACTAAAGGCGTGACACAAGAAATGAAATTGATCTCTGATCTTTCAGGTCAAGTGAGCAAATTGGAAACTCTTGTTAATGATAAAAATGTCATTATTCAAAAACAAAGTAATGACCTTGCTATCAGTGGCAACAAAGTTTCGGTTCTACAAGAAATGTTATTCGCGGCAAACAATCGATTAGTTGAAGAACTTACAATTCTTAAAACAACGCAACAACTTGCAATGAGTCTTACTGAACGAGTAAAAACTTTAGAATATGAGGCTAAGGTCAATGCAGAACAAAGCAAAAAAGATCTTGAACTTGCGCGAAGTCAAGCCAACGTAAGTTCACAGCAAGTTGTGCAAAGAGCTGAGCGTCAACGCGAAAGTGATGCGATTAACGATTGGGTGTGCAATTTCTTTACCTCTTGTTTTACTGATGTTGATGCAACCAAACGTATTCGTGAATATGCGAATGGTAAGCGAACTTTGTGCTGGTTATTAAGCACGTTCTTTCTTTCTACCGATGAAACATTCAAAAGTTGCGGTATAAAAGAATCCGCTGAAAACTATGACAAGTCGCAAAAAGAATCTTTGAATAATGCAGATACACGCATGTATATTTTGCGTACACACATTACATTGTACGCAAAGAAAGCACGACTGCTTATTCCAGCCAAGTCAGAAAGTAATCAATAGCAATGTTAAAGGCGGCCCTAAAAAGCTGCCTTTTTTATTGCCTCTGCTTTTGTAAAACTGTAAATACTAGGGTAAGGGCTTAATGTTAAAGGATTCTATGTGAGTAAAGAAAATTTAACAGGCGGTCAAATACAAGAAATAATGGACACGCTTTTATATAAAGCACTTGAACCAATAGTGATCCATACAAATGTCTTTGACAGTCAACTTATCTATTTACTAACCGCTGTTATAAAAAACAAAAAACGAAAGTTTTGTGCTCTTGAAAGATCTCAGACCATAGACATTTTGGCACAAGCCATAGTTTGTCCTGACCGCATTCGTAAGTTCGAGCTGATCAAAAAACTTAAGATCGAAAGATCTTTTGTTCATGTTTTCATAAAGAAATTTTTAGCAGAATACAAAGACGTATATATGGAACTTTATTTCCATTATATGAGCGAACCGAAGCGAAGAAATTTTTATCGGGATCGGATGGTTCCGTACAAAGCTCTTTTAGGTGCAGATAGTATACAAGATGTTTTTGTGGCTATCACCCAACCTTCTGAGTATCTGGCCTTATTCTACAAATATTTCAACAGTGTTGTTGAGCAGTATCATAAGTTTTGTTATACACATGCAAAACATTTGATTGATACAAACACTGGAAATAACTACGACTACAAAGATGTGGTGCAAAACTTTTTGCGTAATGTTGTGGTAGCACTAAACAAATATGACAGCAGCAAAGGCGCTTTAACGTCATATATAAAGTATTGGATTCTCAACAGTCTTACTTGTGCAAGTTCTGAACATGAATATGGAATAGCTTATGTTATCCCACAGAACCACAAGAAAACTTTGAGTGGTGGTCATAGTTCAAATGTAAACTTTTCAACTTCAATGGACACCTTACTTTCTCAGGGTGAAGATGAAGATGGAAATTTACATGAATTACTTACGGCAGAAACAGAAGATCTTTCTGATGAACATGCTGTCGATCATGAACTAAGGCGATTATATCTCATGGCAAAAAGAGCAGATCCTTTTGGATTGGCCAGACTTACGCTTGAGATACCAGAGGTATTTACTGAGGCAGAGCTAGAGTTAATGGAACGGCATACTCTGTCTAAACTGTAAATAATAAGATGAAGCTTCATACAATTCTCGGAGAAAAATAATGGCAAGTGGTTTTGGTAGTATAGACCCAAAAGCAGGAAACAGTAAGTACAAAGACGAGGCTCGAATTGACGAAGTATTGGGTATGCACAAATTTGTGTCCAATCAAGACTTTTCAGAATTTCGTTTTTTACAAACTCCTATCCTGCCGTTAAAACAGCACTGGATTAAAATCATTGCTGGTAAAGACAACAAAGAAATCAAGGTAAGTCGTTGGTGTATTGCATTTGATCCGACAGACGAAAAAGTTCCACGCAAAGGTGTAACGTGTCCATATTGTTCACTGTCTCAAGGTGAAGATGGAGCTTGTCAAACCAGCGTTAAGTATTATGCGAACGCTATTGTTCGTGACTTGCAAGCTGACATGCCTCGCGCTGCAATGAAACAAAAACTTTCGGCAGAAGAAAAGAAAACTGGATTTATTCAACAAGGCAGTAAAACTTGGACACCTGTTCGAGTTCTTGCACTTCCTGGTTCTTTAGCTGAAAAAATTCAGAAGGCCGAAAAGCGCAATATCCATAAAAACAAGAAAACTGGTGAGAAAGAATCTTTCCCAATCACCCATCCTAAGTACGGTATTGATCTTGCAATCAACTTTGATAACGACAAAGCTGGCGGTGATAAATACAGCATTGACCGTGGTGAACTTAGTCCAATCACAGAAGAAGAATCAAAATACCTTGTTTGGTGTTTGGATGCTTCACTGGTAGAAAAGCTTGGCATTAAATCACAGGAAGAAGCCGACGAAGATTTCAAACGCATGAAAGTTGTTGGTGGTACTGACATCGATGACGAAGATGAAGAAGAGGATGAAGATTCTCTTGGCAGCAAGAAAAAATCCGGCAAGAAGCCACTTAAAAAGTCTGGTAAAAAATCTTCAAAATTCGATGAAGATGAAGATGACAAACCGACCAAGAAAAAGAAACCTGTCAAGAAAACTTCAAAGTTTGATGACGAAGATGACAAACCTGCTAAAAAGTCCGGCAAGAAGCCTGTTAAGAAAACAACTTCAAAACTGAAGAAAAAGAAATAGTTGTTTGACTATTAAATTTAGTTAACTGCATTTTGTTTTAATGAGCGGCCAGTTTATTGGCCGCTAACTTGGATTCTTAAAATGGCTAAAAAGAAAAAGTTAGACATTGATGACGACGTTGTTGTAGAAGAACCAAAGAAAAAGGGTAAATCAAAAGGCAAGTCTGCTAAAGAAATTGTAGACTCTGCTATTGAAGATGCTCGCGGTTATTCTCCAGCTGACGACATTGATGATTTGCTTGATAGTGTTGAAAAGAAATATGGCCTTTCCAGCAGTTTGGTTGACCGTGATGAAAAAAGATTATCCACAGGGCTGTTGGCTCTTGATCTATTGCTTAACGGCGGTATTGTTGGTGGCGGTTGGTACACTATTTATGGCGGTGAGCAAAGCTGTAAATCGACATTAACAATGACTCTTCTCTGCATGATTCAGAATGCTATTGATGAATTAAACAGAAAAATTGCTGCCAGTATTTTTGATTACGAAGGATCTACTGATATTGAATATATTGGTAACATGATGGAAGCACTTGGATTAAAATCTGATGCTACTACAATATTCGGAATCAAAGATGACGACACTGGTTCTTGGTTGATTAAACCAAAAATTCGTTATTACATGCCTGATGTTGGTGAAGATTTTTATCGTTACCAAGCAAAACTTCGTCGCGCACTTCCTGATGTACAAAAAATCGGTGACAAGTATTGGTATGTTTACGAACATACTCAAGAAAATAAGAAAAAGTTTGCTGGAAAATACGATGTTAAGTATTTGACTAAAACAAATAAAATTCGTATTCCTGCTCCAGATGGCTTTATGCAAGCAGTATCAATCGTTGATAGTTATCCGGCCATGTTGCCTGAAGGCTTAGATGATGATGATCGTAATGAAGCTATGGCAGAACAAGCACGTATGCACGCTGCTGGTATTAAAAAAGTACGAAGCGGTATGCGTAAAAAACGTATGACTGTTTTTGGTGTAAACCAATTACGTTTACGTCCTGCTGTTATGCACGGTAATCCTGAGTATGAGCCTTCCGGGGAAGCGCTCAAATTTTTCTGTATGACTGGAGATACTTTCATTCATTCAGAGAAAGGTATGCTAACTGCCTTTGAATATTATCAAGAATGCAGCAAAGCTAAAAAGCTTCCAAAACTTCTTGGTTATCAAGGCATCGAACGTCCTACAATATTCGACACTACTGGTCGTAGTTCTATACTTGAGTTAAAAACTGAATACGGATTTTCAATAGCTGGAAAGCCAAGTCATCGAACAATGATGATTAAGTCTGGCGGCTGGAAATACGACTGGAAGAAATTGAATCAAGTTGTAGGCGCTACAGATTATTATGTTCCAGTGAAAGTTGGCTCTGATGTTTGGGCTAAAAATCCTGCAACATTTGATTATGAGCATTATTCAAAACAGAGTAATGAGCAACAAGTAGTTAGCATTCCAAATGTTCTCACACAAGATCTTGCATTCGTTCTTGGAGCTTTATCTGGTGATGGACACGTTACTGGTGAAAACGGTCTTGTTCAGTTTATTTCTGGTGATGTAGATTTCTTTGCTGAGTATTGTGATCGTATCTACGATGTGTTTGGAATTGAACCTACTATTAAGACTATAGGTAACGCACAAGAGGCTCGAATTTATTCGACTGAGGTTGCGGGATTCCTTTCATATCTAGGTGCTACTGGTTATTCTCGAAGCAAAGAAGTTCCACGTTGCATTCGTATTTCACCTAAGAAATTCTTTGTTGAATTCTTACGTGGATATTTGAATGCAGATGGAAATGTTTCTTCAAAAGAAGTAAGTGCTAATAGTAATTCAAAAGCCTTACTTAATGTAATACAACAGCTTTGCTTGAATGCCGGAATTATTACAAAGCTTTCAATGAGCGAAACTAAGTATCATAAAGAGTCTAAGTTGAATGAACTGCATCGCATTAGCTTTGTTTCTTCATCAGTGAACGACTTGAACTTAATGATGTCTGAGTTCGGCGGCTTATGTGAACGCAAACAGAAGCTGTTAGATGACACTATTACCAAAGTAAATAATGGTAATCAGTTTTATAACATTGATGTATTGCCATTTGATTTGATTAGCTATGATTCTGTCCGTAGTGACTTTAAACTTAAGTCACATATTGAATCTGCAAAAGGCAGACGCAAACTATATCGTTTGTCTGACTTCGATTCATCTTGGGTAGATGAAGCAAATCAGATCATTGCTTCTTGTCGTACAGAACAAGAACGTAGTCGGAATAGTCGGATATTAGCTGACTTGATTGAGTTCTTGAACTATACAACAAAAAACAATTTGCTTTGGACTAAAGTTGTCGATGTTGATCGTAACCGATCTGAAGAAATGACTTACGATGCAAACATGCCAGACACCCATACAATTATCACTAACGGAATTGTTAGCCATAACTCCGATGTGAGGATAAAATCTACTTCTCGTGGATCTGCTCCATACGGTTTTGTTCTTGACAAAGGCATCATGGAAGAAAATTCTGTGACTGTTGAAGGCGGTAAAGATATTTATCGTTTCATCTGTTTGCGTACTGTCAAAAACAAACTCGGTGGTATTCCTAACCGTGAAGTTTGGGCGCGTGTTTGGGTTACTGATGGTGATGGTCGTGCTCGTGGATTCGATCCAGTTTTTGATACCTTCGAGTATTTAAAGCAACTTGGTTATGTTGATGGAACACGGAACAATCTAAAGTTCCATCCAGATGTTCCACTGCATGGTGCTAAAAAATTAAGCTTTGAAGATTTCAAAGTTCTTGTTCTTGGTAGTAAAAAACAAATCACCGAAGTTTGTGAGCGAGTTGGTTTGAAGAAAGCTGGAAACATTCGTACATGGTGTTCTAAACATTGTGCAAGTGGAAAAGGCCCGAAACGCTACAAAGATCAAATCGTCAAACGCAGTAAAGAAAAAATCGATACTGATGACGAATAAAAATAGGCGGTTAACAGCCGCCTATCCTAACAAATCGACTTGGAGATTTATTATGTCCTACGAAAACACATCGTTTGCTTTTAGCAAAGCACTTGCTTTGGAAAGTGCTGATCGTGAAAATTTCTCACACGATAAACAAGTTTATGAATTTACTTCAGATCAACTTGTTAATTATGCTGCAATAGTTGCATACAAAACCTTTCATAATGTGAAAGGTGGCGCTGAAATGGATGCAGAATCAGATCCAATTACAGTTAATGACAAACCTGCTAAAGAAGTTTGGGCCAGTCATTACTATTCTGCACATTCTCCAGCGACACAATTTCCAAAACTTTTACCCAACTCAAATGGAACCTTTTCCTTGCAATCTGAAGGTACTCCACTTTCATTAGGTGAAGTAGTTTACAATGCTTATTGTGATGCAACAAACTGGAAGTCAGTTTACTCTGGTGCTGATTTACCTGAATACAATCTTCAACGTCCTGAAGTTATTGCTGCGTGGGAAGCTGGTGCAATGGCACTGTTGAAAATGTTTTCAAATCTTCCTGTTCCTCCATCTACTTCTGTTGGTGGATCTGAAGGCCCAATTGGATCAGACGGTTGTTGCGGTGGCCCTCTTGGTGAAAGCGGCCCTGATGGTTACGATCCAACAGCGGATCAAGTTGAAACAAAAGAATCTGTTGCAATTGATTCTTCTCAAGTAGGTTCTGTTGAAAACGCTTTAGGTCTTTCTTCAGAATCTGACGAATCAGCTGGCGACGAAACTTACGCGCTGAAAGCTTAAGGAATTTGAAATGCGTACAGAATTAATTTTAGGTACTTTAGATCCTAAGTTCGATGCTTACCTTGATGAACACATGGCAGAGCATTCTGAAAACTTAGATCCTCGTTTGCCAAACTCTATCATTGTTACACAACACGCTGCTTCGTTTGCCGAACTTTTTAACCCGCTTTATTTATTTGGCGCTTCACGTGAATTGCTGGATGATACAGAAGATCGTTTCACTCCAATTAAGCACAGACACTTTATTCCATATATTCCTGTTGTACATGACGGAAAATTTGCTTTGTACGCACGTACACCAAAAGGAACTGAAGGTCAACTTCACGGCAAATTAAGTATTGGCTTTGGTGGCCATATTGAAATGGCTGAGTGTGCGTATTTTGGCGCTACAGTTAATGTTGATCGCCATGAATACAAAAAAGATTCTTTGGATCTTCCTTCTACTCTTGTGAGCAGTACGCTACGTGAACTTGACGAAGAGTTTGGAATAGATCAACACAACATTGTAGGTTATTCTGAAACCTTGGATCACGATACTTATATGGAGCGCACTTATGGTACTCGTTTGCATACCATAATTACAAGTCGTGCTGTTCCAGTTGATTGTCGTCATCTTGCACTTGTTTATGTTGTTGAGGTTAAGGATGCCGATGTTCTTGAAATTGAAGAACAGTTAAACTTCCTTGGCTGGTTTACTCGTGAAGAACTTAACGAGAAATATTTTGACCAGCTTGAAATGTGGTCTAAAGCTTTAGTGGCCTGTGAAAATCTTTTGAATTTCCCTCGCCTTTTAGTTTAGTGTTGTCGTAGGTAAATCGGACGTCCCAACCGGAACAAGGAGAGTTCCACCTTTATTATAGGAATCTTAAAATGTTGCAACAATTATCTGTTCAAATTGATCGTGCCTCTTTAAATGCAAAGCTGGTGTTGGCTCGTAAACAAGTTTCTGATCTCATTACTTTTGCCGAAGATCATTTTGATCTTAGTTACGATTCTACTATTTCAAATGTTAAAACACGTTTGAAAGAAAGTACGGCAAACTTAAAACTGGATCAATTGGTCGGCTACATTGAAGAGTTGATCCAGCACCGCGATAACATTCTTATCTGCATAGACGAGCGCTCAGAGGAAACTGTAAATCGTATATCAAAGCTGGATAGTTTGTTAGATAATTTCGGATTACCAAAACTGTCGGCTAAAAAGTCATCTTAAAAGTTTTGCTGGTGCGGAAATGTTAGGTAATTTAAACATAACTTACTCAGTTTGTTATTACACTCACAAGGCTTTTGGTTTAGGGGTGAAAGTAGAACATTAAACCTGAACTTCTAGCTTTCCGCACCAGCACTTTATTAAGGTACACTCAAATGAAACCTATAGTTTTAGTAAATAGTAAAAAGTTTTTAGAACAACTTGGTGACGTAAGTGCCAGTTTAAAAGTCAACAAAAATATTTTTACTCACCATGTTCCATCTGATCCAACAAAAGATTTTATTTTGTTGGTTCCACAGAATTATTCATTTCTTACCGTGCAGGCTCACAGTATCAGTGGAGCAACAGATATTTTCTACACAGCTTCTGATATAAAACTTGCAAATATTCCTGATCTTCCGGCTGATGGAGGAATACAGGAAAAATTTATTACAGCCGATTGGATGTTATCTGATCTGCTTACCGGAATTCCAGCTGGTGAAACTAAAATGGAATCCATTGAACATCTTGTAACAGCAGTTAAGATAGTCACAACTGGCGAAGCCCGTATAGTTCTGTCTATCAAAGACAGTATATAAATTTCCCTGACCTGCCAAACTTTGCATGTATTTGTTTGGCAACTAAACTCAGGAACTGGATTGTGTCTGCGCTACATCCTTTCCGATAGTTTGTGTAAGAATTTCTTACGGTCTTTTTTATTTCGGCACTCTAGCGTCCTCTAAGTGCTGTTTCTGGTCGCAAGACTGGTTTTACAAAACAAGCTTATTCGTTTGCATCGACATGCGAGATACGTGAGTAGCTGTCATGAGAAATTCTTTGTTTTGTATTAGCGCCACCGAATCTGATTGGCGATCTGATCACGTTTATCAAAGCATATAAGATAGATGGTTATAGTGTAATGCTTTCCACTAGAAGCTGTTTGTTGAAATTGCTTTTCAGTGACTTTCCATGTTTCAACAGGTAAACATGGTTAATGCGGGTATCGTATAAAGGCTATTACCTCAGCCTTCCAAGCTGATGATGTGGGTTCGATTCCCATTGCCCGCTCCATTTTCAACAGGTAACAAAAATGCTTCCAGATTATTCAGAATTAAAACCCTATCTGCTTTCTCTTGTTTTAGTTTTTGTTATTTTGATTGCGCTTAGTTTTTGATTCCAACACTAAACTTATTTCAGTTAGCTAAGTAACTTAAGATAGTCCTGCACTTAGCCGCGTAGGAGACTATGAAAAGTTTGTGGTTTAAGTGTATCACTGAACAGGAATCTTTATTTGGTAATCATTTATGGAACCAGAGTTTTTAAATTGCCCTGAATTTTATTCTAAACATTTTCTTGAACTTAACAATAAAGAAAAATTCTGCGCTTTTTATTGGAGTCAGATGCGAAGATTTACAACGCTTAAGCAAGCTTTAACTTCTTTACCTGCAAATAGAATACCTTACAGATGCGCTTTAATTGTTTTGCGCGAAAAGAAATGTCGTTGGCCTGAAGTAGAATTCTTGATAGCCCAAACTTCTTACTCAAAAGGTTTGTATTTGAATTACATGAAAATTTTAGTTGAACGAAACCAATTGACTACAGAAGAATTTGAAGATATTTTGAATATGTTAAAGTAGATTCCACTTTAGATCTGCAAGCAGAGACATTTTTTGTCTTAGGTCAGAACAGCCGTTGCTTGTGCGCTGGTATGCAGTGCAAAGTTTATTATGTCAAGCTAGATCCCTTGACTAGACTTTATACGAAGTAGCCTAACTTCGAGATTTTTAGTGGAATCTCCTTTAACATCTTTGTCTGTTCGATCTCCTTTTAGGTACGTGGGGTTCCAAGCAAGTTGTGTCGAACAGGCATTCTAATTTTTCGCGGCATTAGTTTAAGCAGTCCTTGAAAAAGTTTTGTGTGAGGCGGATTCTTCCTTGCCGCTGTGCTGATGAACTTATAGAGGAAAAACAACGAGACAATACTTGCGTCCCTCCAAGTCGGTTAGTATTGTGAGTATCTCACGCACTCATTCGTTATTTCAAAACATGAACGTGCTGACGCGAACTCCCGCTGAGAGTACAAACCTTAATCTAGCATTAAGCAATGTTTAGACTTTGAATTGTTGTAGGTTTTTGGACTTTTTTCCTTGCTCCAATTCTTGGGTCGTGTATTTGAAATGCCGCTATACAGGAATATTCATGGTAACTATATTCATCTTTTTTCTAACGATTTGTATTAACCGCGAAAACAATTTACGGCGGTCATCCGTAGAAAGTTTTCGTATAACAACTAACATTCAACGCATAACAGATTACTTTGACCTTAAAGGTTGGTTAACTGTTCGCGTTGTACAAGTTGAGCATAAACCTGCTCACTATAAGCACTCGTTGATATGATGCTTGGCGATTTGTTATTTACATGACTCCTTATCTTGTTGAGAGGGTAAGAACAAATCTCGGTAGCCGTAATACCGATATTAAATAATCCAGCAGGTGGGTTTGTTGTTCGCATTTTGGACAAGGAAACCAAACCCACCGAATCAAATAGATTTTTGTTCTGACGGTAAGATTCAACTTTCGCACTGGCTTTGTTCGAGCACCAGTACATATTACAGTCTGTTGCGTTTTGCCGTCAGAACAAAAATCTATTAAACACAAGGCCACTTTGCTGTGGCCTTTTTTGATCTTAACTGGGGAAATAACTATGCAAGGTAAATTTTTTGTACTTGAAGGATTGGATGGTGTTGGTAAAAGTGAACAAGCAAAAATATTGACGGCAAATCTTACTAAAATATTTGGCCCGACTATTCAAGTACGCGAACCTGGAGGAACTCCGATTGCAGAACAGATACGTACTGTGGTAAAAGGTAATGCTAATAACTCTGATGAAAAGTTTACTGTAGAAGCAGAAACTCTTTTAATGTTTGCTGCCAGAGCGCAATTGGTTCCTTACGTAAGATCACAACTTGCCGCTGGCGTTAATGTTGTTGCAGATCGTTGGGATTTTTCAACAAGAGCTTTTCAGTGTGGAGGTAAAGGTTTTCCACTTGAGCACTTTTATAACCTGCGTAAAATACTGAGTTTAGATACCTTGGTTCCTGATATGATTTTTTACGGAACTAACTCAGGCAAAGTAAAAGAGCCTGAAGATCGAATTGAGTTTGAGTATTTTGAGTTCAGAGAAAAGATTGGTGCCGAATATGACCGCATGTTTGCTCTTAGCAATATGGATCATACTGTTGCGAAAAGTTTAGTCACTTTCGACATAAATGGAGTTAGTATTGAAGATACTGCGGAAATGATTTTAATGTGTGCGCGTAAAGCTTTTGGTGATGTATGAGAATATTATGCCACTTAAACAGCCCTAGACTCACATTTTCTGGTGTGCGTTGGACAATGGCCGAAGCCTATCGAAAACTTTCTGATTTTGCAGAACTTAGTTCTGCGGATAAAAATCGAATAGTGGCCGAAGCAGGACAAGCTACCGTTCGCGTATTTTCAAGCGTATTCATTGATAAAGATCTTGTTACTGAGATTACTTTCCTACCTACCAATGAAATGACTTTGCAGCAAATTGAAGAATACGAAATTCTATCTGTCGATCTTTCCGATGAAAAATTAAAACCTGCCGAACTCAGTGCTTTGATTGATCGCATATCAAATCCCGATAAAGGCAAGATAATGATTTTATCTGGAACCAAAGTTAAAGAAGCTCCGAGGCTTTCTCCTTCTTTAACACGCGCAATTAAAAAAGCACTGAAAATAAAACATCCAAGTTAGATCAAAAAAGGGAACCTCTTTCGGGGTTCCCTTTTGCATTTATTCTGACAGTTGTTTAAAGCGATCTAAAAATTGACCGTCCTTGGCTTTTTCTGGACTTGCCAATAGTAATGTTGCAAGTCTGTATATTCCACGTTGTTTGTTATCACTGCTATTACGCAATTCAAAATTTTCTGCAATTGACTTTTCAAGATCCTCCAGAGTTTTAGTTCCTTCGATCACTTCTTGAATAACTTCTTTCATAATAATCTCCTTTAGTAGTACCCTTAAATTACTAACAAGTATGACCTTCAAATTTAACAAAAATCGTTGAAAGTTGCTGAACTGATCCAAGTGTGTCAAAAATAGCTATATACATGATCCTACATTTTTGCTATAATAGGCACATTGAAACAGCGAAGAATCTACGAGGTATTAAAATGAAAGTGTCGGTATCAAATAAAAAGTTTGTTAGAAGCTGCGGTGTAGGTTTGACAGAAGTTAAACTGCTGGATTTTATTAAATTAGATGCAGCTTTATTGGGAAAAGATCCTTTACTAGATTCTGAAACATTCTATCAGGTTATATCTATTCAGGAGTTAAATAAAAGTTATATTGAAAGTTTGGATGCTTTTTGTCCACAATCTTTCGTACTCGTTCTTTTAGATAACCATGTTCGCAGAACCGCAAAAGGCTCTTTTGAAAAACTGTGTTTTTCAGTAGAAATAACTGAAGATGAACTTTACAATGTAACAGTTAAGAAGTAAGGAAAAGTTTATGAATGATTTAATTAAAGTAGCACCGGTTGTTGAAGGTGAGTTGATAGTTGATCCTATTGAATACTCGATTACTATTGAACAAATACAATCTTTTTTAGTCAGGACGATGAATCAACCTGTATCTACACGCATCAGATTTTACAATGATGTTATTTTTGAAAAATATTCTTACATTCATTTTGATGAAGAAAACGGATGGCAATTCTATCACGGTCATGATGAAAAGTTTATGCCTTGGTCTTGGGTAGATGACATTGAAGAAATCTATCGTGATTGTGATATTCAAGAAATACTTGATTACAACGATGGTTGGGTATTTTACGATCTTGACGGTGGCCGTAATAAACAACTTGTGTTGGGTGATGTATGATCAAAAAGTTTGTTGATAACCTGCGAAATTACTTTCGGTGGAAAGACGGCAGACAAGGAACCGGATATAAAAAGTTTGAGATTTTAATCAGCAAGCGCTTTAATCTGGATTTTCATATTCTGCGCTATGAAGCCGGAAGCAGCATTCCATACCACTTTGATCGTGTTGGTAAGGATTACGAACACCATAGAATCAACATTGTGATTTTTCCTGCAAAAGTTGGCGGTGAATTTCGTTATGATCAATTCAATAAGTTTGGTCATAAAAACAAGGTTACACACTTCGGCCCGTTAGTTTATTTTCGACCTGATTTAATTGGACACTCTGTTTCTTACATTGAGTCTGGCACTCGTTATGTATTATCAATTGGTTTTCTGAAAAAGGTGAAATAACATGAAAGACTTAACAAACAAAATGGTTGAAGTTTCTCGTTGGTTAGCATTGCAAAGTACATTTTTATCAAGGGGTTTGCGTTCTTTGGCCGATGCTGAAAAGTTGTGGCAAGCTTTTGAAGGCAAGTATGCTGATTCAGAAGATTCCCGTGAAAAACGAATTGAGATCTTGGGTTACGATCCAATCGATTTAACAGCTGAAAAAATCTCTACTGGAAAGAAACCAACTGTAAGTACGGCAGATCGTTTATTACCAAAGACCTGCTATTTTGTCGGTGAGGATGGAGTTATTTTTTCTATTTACCCACGCGATTTTAAAACTAGCGAAGGACGTTACATTATTCGCACCAACTTTGCTGGCTACAACGGATTGATTTACATTCAAGGAAATGAAGTAAACGCGATTGCACCTGCCGATGAAAACGGCCAAAGTTTGATCCTGAATAGTTATCAGCTGTGGACATCATTGCCAGAGTTGGCTGTTGAAATAGATTCTGACAAGACTAAATTGGATGCAAACTTTTTAGCCGAATTCGACAAAATGAAACATGCAATGTATGTTTCAATGGTTGGAAAAGAAATGGCCGATTCTATCTTTGATTTTGAGCAATAACATCAACTAAACCAAGTGTGTCAAAAATAGGGGTGGCTTCGGCTGCCCTTTTTTGGTATAATGTATTCAATGGTTAAGGCAAGAACCATGTCAAATCTTGCCAAACATAAGAGAATCTAGTTATGTCACAAGCACGAATCAATTTGAAAAGTTTAATGCGCGTTACACTGAAAGATCGTAAAGGCACTTTCACTATACTGTCTTTTCGTTTTTCATCGAATCCAACTAAAACCATGATCACTTGCATGGCGGATTCTGACGACGAAATTTGTCATACCACGGAAGAAAATGTCGAAAAAGTTGTTTGCTACGATATTCGCAGCAATGGCTTGCAGGAAAGTACGGTCATGAACTATCTGACTGACGATAAACATTTTGATGTTAATGATCCTGAAGCTGACATCTACGCTGCGGTTTCAGATGCGCTAAGTGCCAAAGGTGCTAACCGAATCAAAGACGAATTCCAGCGCCAAATAAACACACTGGACTACGATTCGATCAAAGAAAAGTTGGTAGCTCTGGCTCAGTAAAATCATTCGGTGGCTTTCGGGCCACCAACTTTTTGGGAGAAAAGTTTATGCGTAAACTTACCACGGAAGTAGTTTTTCAAGTGCTTCATTTGCTGATGCAATCAACTAAGGCTATGCCTGAAGTTTCTTTGCAGGGAAGTCGCGTGTACATTTTCGGCAAACTTTTTGCACAATCAAATGAGGCTCGTGAAATTCTCAGACTGTGTGCAAAGCAATGTCACAGGCAAGAACGAGCTGAACCAACTTTACCGACTGTCGCAAGTAAGTTTTTCATGGATCGTTATGAGAACGATTTTATCAAGACAGTCGTTCAAAATACAGCGACAGGTCGAATTACTGAATTTACTTTGATGGACATTACTATCGGTCTTGCGCCTGAAGCAAGTTATGATGTTTTCGATCAAACGATGGAAGCCAACGCTTTTTCTCAGTACCTGAAGTTTCATGTGACACAAGCTCATACAAAAGTTTGTTTCGCAAAGAATATCGATATGAGAATCAATCATGGTTTACCTATCGGCCTTAGCATTCACCAACTGGTCAACAAAAAAGTTGGTGTTTTTCTCAGTAACGATCTGGTCAATGTTGACGTTCTTTCTTACACAGATTTGAAAGATGTTGCTAAAACTCGTGATGGACGTAAGCAACCTTTTGCCCTCGACATACAAGTTTTGTGTGAAGGCAAAAAACTTTTCATCAAGTCAAATTTAATAAGCAGTTTAGTTGCTGATAAATAACCGGAGAATCTATGAAGTTATTCAAATTAGAATGTAACAAACCACAGAAAAACGGCTCAAGCTTACCTCTGCAAATTTTGTCGCTGGTGAAACGCCTTACTCTTGGTGATGTTTATGATGTGGTAATGAACATAGAAAACATTACCAAAGACGTATCTGATTGTGAACCCGAAAACTATGTTTATCGGATCACACTGCTTTCAGCGCAAAACGAAATTTCTTATGTTGATGGAAATATCGACGAAGTATATTCTGCTTTAAAAGTGGTTGTTGCTGATCTTCGTAAGCTGGAAATGAATTCCACAATTTTTGCAGACTGGATATTAAAAGGCATGGCCGCTGATATTTTATCGCACGATGCGCTTGACGATCTGGACTTGCCGGAAATTGCCAATGAACTTTGTGAAGGTCTTGACCAGCTGGATCTGGATATTAACTTTGATGATATATCCAATCTTGTTAGTATCGAACTGGAAAAGTTTAAGGTATTTGCTTTAGCCGCGATGAAAACAAAATTCGTGTTTTTAGATGAAAACAAAATCGAAGAGTTTTCATCAGCTACCGAAATTGTTGACTTCTTTACCAAAAATAAAAATGTAGGAATGCCTGCATCCATTTACGTAACGAACGATCAATTGAATATTAAAAATTCAACAGCCGCTTTCCGTCAGATCAGTCAGATTCTTACTGATAACTTCGGGCCGACTGCGGTAAAACGTCAGAAGAAAGTTGATAAAGCTTTTATTGTTGCATCTATTGAAGATGCGTTGGCTTCAGCCTTGAATTACGTGCGTTCTTAAAACTAAACTGAGGGGAACAGAAGTTCCCCTACCGCTTGAAAGGAAAATCAAATGCGACAATTATATACCGTACCAAACAAACCTGCTACTGCGGATTTATCAAGCTTAATAAAGATCATGTATGATCAACAAGCGCGGATTAGTATCTCAGGCAGTTATCTTGGTGAGTGTCTTTATGAACCTGACAGTTTAGCAACTTTAATAGTTCGTGGCACTATAAAGATTAGTGTTGAAAAAGTTTATCAGTTGTTCAACGTGACTTCACGAAAAATGTTCGTTGAAGAAAACAAGGTTATCATTATTAATAACTCTTGTCACTTACACGTTGAGCTTATTTGGGATGGTTCGTTTCCGACTATTGACGAAGAACGCATCTACAAAATAAAATGTTTGTTGAACTGTAGTAATTACAGTCCAGACCCAAGTATATCAGTATCGCCACGAGCGGCACTTGATGTACTGAAAGATGATTTAGAAAATTACATAGATCATCTGAATGAAGTTTTAGAGTTTGAAGGCAAATCTTATTCTGCACACACTCTGAAAAACTTTAACTATGATATGCGGTTTGGTCTTAATCTTTTTAGCATTCAAAAAGGATCGCGCATAACATATCTTGACCGTGGCAAGTTGAAATCTGCTACGGTTGTAAATTTCAATCCGGTAAACTTTGCACTGATTAAACAGGAAGGTATGCCGACACGAGATCTTCATTTGATCAACATTGAGTTTAAAGAAGGCGGTTATATGTCTTACAAAACTCTTTACTTAAATCAGATTGTCGCAATAGGAGGCAATAATGAATAGCAAACAAAAAATTATTGCGGATAATCTGGTTATGGTTAAACGCATTGCCAACAGTTTAATTGGCAAACTTTCCGCGAGTATACAGCTGGATGATTTAATCCAAGCTGGTATGCTTGGAATACTGGAGTCGATTGATCGTTATGATTCAAACTCTGGCACTTCTTTTCAAACTTTTGCTGGAATTCGAGTTTACGGTTCAATGTTAGACGAGGCCAGAAAACTAGGTTGGATTCCTAAAAATGTTTGTGCAGAAGCTCGTAAACTAAATGAAGTGCGTTCTGCATTAGAGCAGAAGTTTTTGCGCGTTCCAACAAATATTGAAGTTGCTCATGAACTGAATATTTCTATCGAAGAGTTTAATAAACTCGAACGTGAAACACACAGCATTCATGTGTTACTTGACAGTGAACTCAATGAAAGCAACTTTGACGGTTTTTGCACTGAAGTGGATTTTGTGGATCGTCAGTGCGAGGTCACAAAGTTAGGATCTGCTTTAAAAGTATTCGTATCAAAACTGCCAAAGCAGGAATCTATTGTAGTTAATCTTTACTATATGCGCGATCTTAACATGGAAGAGATTGGAAATCGTATGGAACTTTGTGTGCCTCGCATAAGTAATCTTCATAAACAAGCATTGAAAAGAATGCAATTAAACATGCGTTCTTGGGTATAAGGAAAGTACAATGAAATTTTATCATAACTTAAAGTTTAAAATTCTTGTGTTCTTTAACAACTTAAGCTTCAAACTCAACTTCATTATACACATGAACAGTTTAAGGTTAAGTCTGAACGACGATCTTGTCAATAAATCTGAAGAACAGGATTTGATAGTCGTGTATTCACGCATAGACAGATTCTTGCAAAACAATTTGTTTATAGAAAAACATATAGCAGGTATGGTTGCCACTGATAAACAAGGTCATAAAATGTCTTATCAAGATCGCACCATGCGTTGGCTTCCCATGATTTTCGTATTGATTATGCACTACATGGTTCAAAGCGAAAGTCCTTTCGATAAGACTACTGTAAATCAGATAATGAAACTTATAAACAAAGACGTAAATCAAACTTACGTTGTGGACGTTTCAACTATTGGGTTGCAATCTTTTAACGACCAAATGCTTTGGCATCAGTTTGTTTTGCACTCAAGGATCTTTTATGCACTTGGCTTATTGATGCAGCAATGCGACTTAGTTGACTCTAAATTTCTTGCTGGAACCAGATCTAAATCTATTGTCTGTTCAGAAGAGAATCAGCCAGAACCTGCGGAGTAGTTTATGAACTCTGATAAGTTTAATGCGTACATAGTTTCTGTTACCGAATTCGATCACGGTATGTCTCGTCCAGATGGACACATTGTTTGCTTTGATGTTGAAGAAGGTAAAAAGTTTGCTATTGCAAAACAAGGCTACGTTTACAAAGATGCTGATGTTCGCAGTGAAATATCTGGACAGTTTAAGCGCTGCTTACTTAGTCCTATTGGCATCGAAACCGTTCAAAAATTTAATGGCTTGGTTTGGTCTAACGATATAATCAAGCACGTAATGATCATCGAATAATTGAGGAATTTTTATGAGTACGAATGATGTATTAACCTATTTAATGGCTATGCGTTCTTTTCCAACCGACAATAAACTTCGCACAAATATAGTTAAACACTGCGCCACTGTATTAGGTGAATTAACTTTACCTACTGACGGTGAATCAATAAGAATCAACGATTCTTTTGAAAGCAAAGTTCGCAAAGAAGTATTTGCGGAATTAAAGAAGATGCGTTCTGCTCATTTGGTGACTGCGGTTGTGATGCGTAATTTTTTGCAGTTTGTCGAACTTGTGTCCTTTGATACAGACAAAGTATTGCTGCAAACTTTATTACGCACAGTTTATCTTGATAATACTTTGCCTGATGATAAAATGACAGGTGTGTTTTATCAAATGGTTTTGGCTGATGTCCGAAACAGTTTGAACAAACGCGATGCTACTGCTGGTGCAGTAACAGCTTCTGCGTTACGCTCAATTGTTTTTACTTATCTGTCTTTGGTTGCCGATGATTCTATGGTAGACAGTTTTGAGATTTATCTGAAGTTCTCTGACGCTTTCTCTATAGAACAAAAACGTGCTGGTGAAGCCAGCATTTATTGGAGTCCAAAATGAGTCAACTTGATTTTCCGTTAATTCATCCGGTTCATTTTACAGCCGAAACATTAGAGACAACTTGCCAGCTATTTGCTGAAAGTTTAATCGAAGGCTTTAACGTAGAGCTGGTTGTTGAAGGCCGTGTTTTTCGTAGCTACTTTTTCGATAAGAAATTTTGGCCGCTTTCTGAAATGGAAGTACGTGTTGCTGCAATGCAAACTTTTGTAAGTAACCTCGGCGTGAATATTTTAGCTGGCATACATTTAACGAAGCGCAAAGAATTCGATCTTATTGAATTCAATTTGCATTTGGAGTACGCCCAGTTCAATTTGGAAAATGATCAACGGCCTTATATGTATAATCCAGAAGTGTTAATTTTTGTTTGGATTGTTTACAGACGTATGCCGACAATAACCGCTTCTGAATTTATGAAGTTAATGCAAATTGCGATTGCCAATCTGGTAAGGAAATAAAAATGAACTATCAAATGCTTTCTCTTTTAATCGAAGATTTCCACAAAGAACTGGATCATCAAATTCAATATCTGGTTTCCGGTGAAACAACCGTGGATCAGTATGATTCTGTTGTTAGCGCTGTCTTTGAAATGTTTGAAGATGAAACCAAAATAACTCAGTATGGTTTCTCTAGTTTGTCCAAAGGCGGTCGTATTCTCAAGTACCTCAACACCAGACTTTATGCGTCTGACAGCTTGGCAATGCAACAGTATTATCCTGTTATATCCTGCTACAAATCAAGCTGCCGGATTATCATGGAAGAAAATATGGCGAACAAAAATGCTTTCATGTCTCGCATCCTTTACTTTATTAATAGCGAACATGAAACGCATTCAGCTACTGCTGTAGCCAGTTGTTTTGCTGATGCTCCAAATGCAGCTTGGCTTTTTACCTCAAGGTTAGAAGGCGGTTATTTTTCTGTACGTAACTCTACAGAACTTTGCGTGAAATATTTAAAGAACGAGCTTTATATAAATCCTCGTTTTGGCTTAACTGAGATAATGACTGAGCTTATGGCTTTAAGTGAATTCAGTTTTTTCTTCCAGAACAATCTTAAGATACTGGAAAATAAATGGTACTTTATGTACGTGGTATGTTCTTTCCTTGAAGAATTTATGCCACACATTTATTTACCGAATCGCGCTGTATTAAACTACGAAGATAACTTAGTTGACGCATTGCGTAAGTTTAGTGATGGAGAGTAGAAACTTTATGCAGTTGAATAATCTAAGTAAGTTCACTAGACGCGATCAAATTCAGTGGCTTGAGTCTGAAATTCGTAGACTATCTACGCAAAGAACGCCAGTCAAACTTAAGAAAGAGGCCATGTTAAATGATCTGATCTCTTTAGTTCGCGCCCAAGCTGAACCAGCTTTGCCTTCGATTATTTATTGCGCTCGAATAGTCGAACAGTCTGAAGGTGAAAAAGATCTTCATGGCTGGTTAGTTGCTGTAACACCTGAAAAGTTTGAAGAAGCAGTTTTTCATTTGTTACGTAAAGGAAATGGTAAGCGTTATTATCGACTTGAAAACGAGGAAGCTTTTCAGTTTAAGCCTAAGCTTGAATTGTTTCATCTTAATCCTCGTATTCTTGCCGGAGGTTGGGCCAGAATAAATCAGGAAAATATAGACGCTTATGTTTATGAAAAGTTGTGAGGTATTGGATGGAGTTTATTATCGAGTATCAATTTTTCTTGTATGCTACTTTAGCAGGTTTCATTAGTGCGTTTTTCAGATCCATACAAAGTAAAAACGTACAGGCTAATCTAAAATTCTCGGCCTTTGGTGTAGGCTGGTTTATGGGATTAGCTGATGCAGCTTCGATTGCTATTGTAGCGAATAATGGATTTGTGTTTGGTGTATTCACAGGTCTAGGTATCGGTTTAGGTTACGTTGCTGGCATGGTAACTCATGATCGGCTAATGCGTAAGAGACGTTTGCTGCGTAAGAAAGAAAAACGAGCAAAACTTTATTCTCGAATCAGAAAAGTTGTAAAGCAACTTGATGAAAAAGAAACTAAAGTCGAAACCGTTTATATGGATGACGATCAAATAATTCAAGATATTTTAGCTGACACGAATGAAGAAGATGTCAAAGGTTGGCAAAGTATCTCATTTGATAATCTTGTTAAGTTTCACCACACAACAGGACGCGACATTCGCAATCAGTACAAAATGTGGGATTCGAAAAACCCATATAATCAGGATCGATCATCTGCACGTCGATCTATGGATATAATTAAACGTATCTGGAAAATTCATAATCCAGATAAAACTGAACACGACTGAGTAATGTTTTGCTCAGTCATTAAGAGGTAGATATGAGCAAAGAACTTTTGGAAAAACAAAAGCGTTTGGTCTGGCAGAATAAAGCGAATATGATTCGTGTTCTGCGTCAAATTAAACGTGTGTAATCAACTGATCTGAGTGCGTCAAAAATAGACATAGACGCACTTGGTCATTTTTGGTATAATGGCATCATACAAACAAGGGAAGTGCTGTACTTTCACATGCACAAAAGTTTGTTAGGAGAAGAAGTAAATGCAAACTCAGCGTTGGCAACGTCGATTATTCGGTGCTGTAATTAGTGCCACTTTATTACTTTTATCGTGCGCTCTTTTTGATGTGTACTCGACTAAAGCTGCCGCGTATTTTGTTTATGGTTGTTTAGTAGTATTTTTTACTTTAACAACTTTTGGATTTGTAGTATCAACTGTTTACCACAAAATCAATCGGACTAAAGCTCCAAAGAAATTGTGGAAATAAAAAGTTTATCATTTGAGGATCAATAAATGAGCAAAGTCACTTCATCATTAAGTTTCGTTTTATCTGCAATGGCGTTAGAAATTTGCGCTACTCCAGAAGCTTTTCGCACACAAGCAAAAGCTTCAAAAGTTCCACTGAATTTAATTAACGATGTTTGTGTTCAAGCACAAATTCTCGTTGAGAATTTAACTGAGAAATCTTCACTGGCCAATTCTGAACAAAAAAGTTTGTCAGATACTCTGTCTGGCTTTCGTGCCTTTCATGTTCGTCACTGCCAAGGTAAAGCAGAAATCCGCGAACCTCTTCGCAATTTTTGTGAATCGGCTGTTATTAAACAGACCAATACTGTTCGTAGTTCTAACAACAGCCTTGTTCTTCGCATGGTCGATCTTATTGATCAGTACGGCTTGGTAGGAAAGTTTATTACCACTCAGGAAATGGATAAACTTATGTTTCTTGATAAGATTCCAATGGTGTGTCAGGCATTTGCGGTACATGGTAAAGAAACTCTGATGTATCAAATAAATCGTCTGGATGTTACTTCAGAAATTTCCGACGAATTTGTTGAGGCAGCCATTTGGTTAAATCAGACTTATTACAAGTCTGTGGACATCGGTGAATTAACTGATGCTTCACACATTCATCAGAAAGTTTCTACTATGATCGACTTCATGGCAAACTATGCCAGAAGTAAATCTAAGTTCTATTCTTATATCCTGAACTTTAAATATCGCTATATTAATTCGTATATGGAACATCCAGACGCGAATGAAGCCAAAAAGTACAGAGAGTTATCAGCATTTATTTTAAACAACTTTGCAAAAGCCGAGGCCGCTATGAATGAAGAACAAAAAGCTCCAAGCAGTTCAAGTAAAAAACTTGAATTGGCATCTTTGTTGCGTGAGCCGACTGAAGATAAAAAAGTCTCAGAGCAAAAACAACTTCCACTGGAATCAGATTCCATTCCAGTTGATGAACTTGTTGAAGTTCCAGCAGAAAGTGCTTCTGAAAAAGTTCGGCCTGTTAAAAAGCCAAAAAGAATTAAACTAAATCCAAAGTTCAAAAAAGAAGAAAAGCCTGTTGTAATTCGCGGTGTCGGCCCTGCTTTAATGTCAATGGTTTCCAGCTTTAACGCCACGCATTTAGATACGCCAAGGCTTATGCTTATTGATCTGGATGAAGATACCCAGTCTGATATTATTTCAGTCTTGGGTCAAACTTCACTTTACGGCTTCGTTCTGGATATTCCAGATACTGAATTTTTTGAAGAGCAGAGCTATACTTTTGCAGAATCTTTGGACGGCAAAGTTTATATGTTCGGCATTCATTATGTTTCATCTAAAGGCCGTGTTGGTCTGACAATACAAAACTTTATACAACAAGTTGAAACAGCGGCAGATGCTATCAGAGTTTTCTACAACTATCTGGTTGAAAGTCAGACGCGAATCTCTGGAGAACCTTTGGTTGTAGAAGTTAGCAAACGCACAAAAGTTGGTACTGAAAAACCCGTGTACGAAAATTGTGATGAATACTCAGAAAACTTCATTTTGGAATTTGCTCATTTGGGGCTGATTACTTATGAAGAAGAAGTTGTGAAAACAACTCGTGCTGTTTTCAAAGTACCGGCAACTGTTTCTGTAGAATAAACAAACGTGGCCTCTTAATTGGGGCCGCAAACTTTTGCGTATGGGAATTGTGATATGCAAACTAGATTAGAGATTTTAAAAGACCTTAGACGTTATGGTTGTCGTATAGAAACAACTCATTTGAGCTATGGTCGAACAGAAGATAAAATCTTCTTCCCTTATCCAAAATTAAATCCTGTACACGTTTCAAAATACAATCGCTTTGATCCTAATCCGATTTTGTATACCTATAAGGCGAATGATCAAGAACAGAAAAGTTTGAAGTGTGTTATTACAGGAAGTTCTTGGAACGCATCAAACTCTGAAGCTTTTGTTCGCTACTATGCACATCAAATGAAAATGTGCATCAGCGATCCATTAGTCCTTAAAGATTTGCATTACAAAAACAGAAACTCACTTAGAGATCTGGATTTGTTTTGTTTTCGTAAAGGTTTCTTTTGTATATCAGTCAATAAAGATAAAAGTATTGTAAGGGTAATTCATCATGATCCGGTCAAGCTCGATTATTACAAGTGGAAAAACTTTTCATTTGATCGCCGCACTAACGGCCATTAGTTTATTTTCTTTTTGCCTCGATAAATACTTTAGACAAGTTGGAATTTTATCAGCGGCCCCTATAATTATTTCAACTTTATTTTCAATCGTTAGCCTTTATTTGCTGATAAAAGATTCAGAAGCTAATCCTGATCGCACTGGAATATCCGCGTACAAAAATGATTTGATTTTTGCTCCGCAACTTTTAATACTTCTTTTACTGGTGTAATATGAAAATTGGCTTCGCTTGTAAATACATGCACCCTGACAGATCACTAAAAGCAAGTGAACTTAAAAAGTTGGAAGAACCTTACAATATGAGAACCACAACTGTCAAGTGGTGCAAAGACAATCCTGACCTTTGGCAAGAACGTCTTTGGGAAATAATGGAATTTAATATCAAAGCTATCTACAACATGATCGGCTATGTTAGATCGTTGCCTAAGATTGCACAAATGGTTCGTCTTAGTAGTGATGCTTTTCCTCTTTTTACGCATCCTGATTTTTCTCATTTTTACAAACGTAAAGACGTAGAGCGTTACCTAGAAAAACATTTGGCCAATGTGCGAACTTTTGCTGGTGACGTTAGACTTAGTTTTCATCCAGCGCAATTTTGTGTGCTTGCCAGTGAGAATCCAAATGTTGTTGAAAAGAGTATTGAAGAATTTGAGTATCATGCTTATATCGCAGAACTTATGGGCTATGGTAGAAAGTTTCAAGATTTTAAATGCAACATTCATTTGAATGGTAAAGGTGGTGAATCTGTTTTCAGAAAAACCTACAAAAGATTAAGTGCGGCTGCCCGTAACATAATCACTGTGGAAAATGATGAATACAGTTCTGGCTTGGATGACGTTTTAGCTATAGCCGACTTGGTTCCTATTGTTCTGGATATTCACCATCATTGGATTCATAGCGGCGGTTACATTAAACCTGATTCTAAACGTGCGTTACAAGTTATAGAAAGTTGGAGAGGCGTCAGGCCAGTTATTCACTATGCGTATTCGCGTGAGGAATATCTGGTCAATGAAAAGTTTTCACGTAGACCTACTTTGGCAAAAATGGAGACTGATAGTAGAAAGTTGCGTGAGCACAGTGACCAATATCCAAACTGGCACTCGAATGCTTGGGCGCTAAGTTTTCTACCAAGCTTCGATATTATGTGTGAGGCGAAACATAAAAACATTGCTTCACAGCAATTAATTGATCAATACCTGAAATCTATTTCTGGAGGAAGGAATGTCAATTTATGATGGAAGTGGCCGACCTAGAAAACCACACAAACTTGAAAAAAGTTTGGTTCCCAAAAAGCTAATTAGCACCAAAGAAATATGTGACGCTGTATTTGGTGTTGAATCTAAATTTATAAATGTCGATACGGAGAAATGCCACTACAAAAGAATTCAAAAAAGTGCAAAAACCTTAGAAGAATGTTTGGATAAACTTAACGAGGTTGTCCAACAGAAATTGGATGTGAACAAATACAAGATCTATGTATTACCTTGTTTACTTGCTTTTCATCCTGATTATGTTCGTGTTGAAATCCCATTTTATTATCAAAGGAAGTCGTAATGAAAAAAGCTGGCAATAGAATTCAAATAACAGCAGAAGTTCAATCGGTAGTTCGTAGTGTTGACTCTCAATTATCTAAGGCAGTTGACAAAGGATTTATAACAGGACAACAAAAAACATTGGCCGTTAATCTGATAGGTCGCTCTGCAAATAAAAGGACTAAGAAGAATCTTGGTATTTTACGGCCATTCAAACATGATACAACGAATAAAGAAATGATGGGAGAACGTGATTCTGGAAAAATTGCTTTAAGCTTTCCTTTTGCCTTTGTTGATTGTTACGGAACTTTCTGGCTATGCTGTGATTCAGATACTGGTCTTTATTTAGAATGCAAGATCGATTCTAAATTTGATACTGTTTACACGCAACGCTTTTATTTAAAGGGCAATACAAAAAGTTGTATAAAGAAACTGTGCCGATTCTTAGAATCATCGAACAACTTGGAAACTTCTCTTCGTAATCTGAACTAAACCAAGTGTGTCAAAAACAGCGGTTGTTATGAATGGCCGCTTTTGGTATAATGTCGTCATTGGTAAGGCAAGAGTGTCTACCAAATAACCCACATTTGAGGATCAAGAAATGTATCAAGTAACATTAGTATATGAAAGCAACGTAACTGTAACTTCGCGTAAACCAATAGAACCAAAAAATGGTTTTGTTAAGATCGAAAATCTTTTGGTTCCTGCTCAAAAAGTTGATTGTGTTTTCATGGAAGAATCTGACTACTTAATAACATATCCTATTATTAAAACAGAAGTTCTTTTTGTTGACGCTGTTTCGTTTAACGAAAAAGGTGAATTGCAGGTTGATTCGTTTTGCGCGAACGCTGTTGCAGGTTTCAAACTTTTAGGCCACACGATTTTAGAGGCCAGCCGCCAAACATTATATGAAGGCGAGTTCACTATGCACTCAGATGGCTATCGTGAAATTTCTGAAGAAGCGTACAACAGACTTAATATTATGCGCTGCCTTTATTATGTGGAAGGCTCAAACATTTCAGGATATGCCGATGCCAATAAAGTTGTAGTGCTTTATGCGGATCGTTTAGAACCTCGTTACTTTAAAGTTTAGCGGAGAACTTTATGAAGAAAATAACACGACAAAAAACAACTAAAAGTAAAGCAAAGAAAGAAAAGCCTACTTTAGTTACTCCATTGTTTCCAGCTGCTTACTTTGGTTTTGATCTGGTATCAAAAGCCGCTGGCTATTCTTTTGAAGTAGATTGGGATAATTACGCTGTTGGTTTATCTGGACGGCAAAATCTTTCCGATCTGAAAGAACTGATTAGTCTGCTTGAGCATTTTATTCAAATTGAAAAGACTAATAAGGTTTATCAATATTCAGAATTAGATATTTCCGATTTTGAACTTGAAACTTATGAACCTTTTGAATCTGGTATGTCTCAAACTGCCATAGTCATTGATTGTTCGGTGTATAAAAACAGATACGCTTTATTCTGTACCGCAGACACGATCAACTTTTCCACGCTGAATATTGATTCCTGCGAAGATATTGAAGTTGTTCTGGTGCTGGAATGTAATCACAACCGAGCGCGTATCGTCAGACTTTCTAAGCTATTGCAATCAAAGGCTGTTATGACGCTTGCCGCCCAGTTTGAATATGTTGCTTATGCACCAATTTCTGATAAACAAACTTTGATGGAAAAAGTCTTATACTCTGATACAGAAGAAGTATATTTGGAAAGACTTTCCCGTTTAGAAAAGTAATGTGTGTGATAAATCAAGGACTGGCTGTTATGACCGAATGGCAGCTAGTCCGTTTATTCAAAACTTTGTTCGGTATTGAACTAGATTTAATAACAATACAAACTTTTCGCCATGACATTGAAGCAAAATTGTCGATGCGAATTAAGGATCAAAATGTTTGTTGAATATTGCTTACGGGTAATCGCGCTGATTGCTGTTATTCTTTTAATTGTTTGCGTTTTGCCATTTCCTTTTGTTAAAGCGCATCCGATATTAACGCCGACTATTGGATCAATGTGTGTTATTTATTTAATATACTTTGTATTCTATAGGCCACGGCACTTTTAAACGTAACCACTTGAGGATCTAGAAATGGTTAAGAATGTAATCAACTTTATTTTGCGCTACACAGTCGGATTAGTAATAGCTCTTTTTATCGAATTACTTTTCCGAATTGTCGTAGCTTGTTTACCCTTTTATTCAAAACTGGATAAAAAGTTTGCTGCCAAAGCGAAACACATCGATACAGTGGCTGCCGAACTTAAATCTACTCGTATTACTTTGTGGACAAAAAATAAAATGTGTCAGTCGGAAGAAATGCTCAGCCGATCTATGTGTCGTCGTTTTAACGCGCTGTATCGCTTTATGTCTTTGGACTTTGTAGAAAGCTTGATGTTGAATGATGAAAAATCTACAACTTGGCTGCAACACAGAGAAAAAGCTTTGGATGAATTTTACACTCTTTTGCTTTTGGCTAGAAATGAGCAAAATGATCCTTCTTTTACTCGTGAAAAGTTTGAGATAGAATTACGTAGAACTGCCAGCTATTTTGATGCTTGGTCAACATTGATGAATTTGATGAATGAAATGTTTGGCCGTTTAGGTCTAATTGTTTTGGCGGTCAAACTGGATTTAGTAACTGTAAATCTTAAGGTAAAGTGTAATGACAAAGAATGAAAAGCTTCTCAGGTCTTTGAAACGCAAATTGGCTTTGTTGGATCTTACTGATGCTGAATATGCTTTGTTGGGTTTGGAGCCGCCAAAAAGAAAGCCACCTAAGCGTTTGATCGAAAAGGCAGCTAAACTTGTTCGTGCCTTAAAACGCAAGGCCAAGAAAAAAGCTGATAAGAAAAGTTTAGATCCGGTAATCTGGCATACTAGCTAGGAGAATAAAAATGCAGTTAGTGTCTTATATTTTTAATCACCGTTGGGATTCGGAATGGAAATCTATTCCTGCAACAATGCGTGACGTAATTCGTCCGGCCCAAACTCGCAACGATAAGTTGGATGCTTTCAATAAAGCCAACGATGTTATGTTGCGTAGTATTTTATTGAATAATGAAAATCCAATATTGGATTTTAGTTTGAATCGTGAAATCGTTGTTCCTGAGAAAAAGTCTGAGCAAAGCAGCGTGTGGTATTTACGTGCTTTACCTTTGAACCAAAGTCAGCCGATTGATGCGGATTATTTGCTGGATCTTCAGGAAACTATATCAGCGTACCGCAAAAAGACTGTGGAAAACTCTGACTGCGCTTTTTGTTTACCTCAAAGCGAGAACAACGATTTACGTAATGTTGTTTGGTTTGATCTGGACTCCGGTACTTTTCTTACCTACAACAAAAATTTCTGCACTCGCATTCAAAGACACTTTCATGATTTGGCGAAACGCCATGTTATGGATTATATCTCAGATGCGGGTGAAGAACTCCAGAAGCTTTACTCTGCTTCTGTTTATAGCTCACGTTAAATATGTGTGCTTGTTTAGGTTGTGAATCAAAACGCAAGCTCAACAAACGTCTTAAGCAAAAGCTCGTAGAGCACAAACGCTTGATGAAATTGTATGAGCGCAAGTTAATGGCTTTGGGTGTAGATCCTAAAAGCCTTGAATCAAAGAGAGAATCTAAATGAAAGAACCTAAGAAACTTGCAAAGAAACCTTTGGCTAAAAAGCCTTCGCTTCCATTGAAGAAGTCTTTTATTAAGTCTCAGGCCGAGCAAAAATCTGTTCCTGCTAAAGCAGAGAAAAAAGAACCTGTCACTTTAACTTACAACAGCCAGATTGAAAAGTTGGAATGGTTATCAAACTTTCAACCTTGTCTGATCGTTGTGGTTATTGATCGTACTACTGGCGAAACATTAAAGTTTAGCAGTGTAGAACAAGGCTTCCATTACTTCAAAACTCGCAGTCCTGAATTCCGCCAAAAGATTTACAACTGCGTCAAAGCAAAAGACGCTCGTTATCATGGCAGTGAAAAATCTGGTTGCCCTATGCGACCTGACTGGAAAGAAATTCGCAAGAGCGTGATGAAAAATCTTCTTCTTGCAAAATACGGCCAAAACTTGATTTTGAAAAAGTGGCTTCTTGCTACTGAAGATGCTAAGTTGGTTGAACTTGCACCTTGGGACAAAGAAAAGTTTTGGGGTGTTGACGAACAAGGGAACGGATCAAACAATTCTGGTTTACTTACAGAAGAAGTTCGTGAAATTCTGGCCGATAAATCAATCACAACTGTTTATATGGATCGTTACTTATGACACAGTTAACTGATGCAAAACTCGATACAATGGTTTCTGCCGTCCAACAATTCGTTGCTCGTACAGTCGTTGACGATTTAGTTATTGCTTTGACGACCGAACAGCTTTTAAAATTGATCGCAGTTAATTCTGCTGATCTGAAAGCTGATCCTTCTGCGATTTTAAAGTTGCAGGAAATGCTGATGTTAAGCGGTGTATGTTTGGTTAGCTTACCGACAGAACAGCGTGAATCAGCCACTGAAGGCAAGGCCAAAAAGTTGTATTACATTTTCCGTGATACAAATACTTTCCTGACAGATGCTGAAAAATATTCAATGGATGATTTTGATGATCTGTTAAATAGTAAACAAGTTTTGTTTGCAGATATTCAAAATCTGAAGCGTTTAAATTTACCGGAAGATAAAGTTGCTTCCGTTGTATGTGAAGCCGTTGGCCACAGTCGTTTGTCTATTCGACAGACAGGTAAATGCTCTCGCTGCGGATCTAAAATCCCTGCAACTTCTTTTACAGTCCTTATTACGGATAAAGGAAATGTTGGCATTGTGCCAACTAAGTTCCGTCCGATAGATCGCTTGGATTGGAAAGATTTGATATTTGTTCCTGAGAAAACTTTGCAAATTTTGGCACGTAGTAAAAAGTTTAAGACTGTTGTTGATGTGAATAACAGTTACGATCTTGTTGTGCCGAAACAGGACAAATCTGAATTAATGTCCGACGACGATAAGCTTGAGATACATAAAATAGTCGCAAGCAAGTTGGAAGGTAAGGACAAAAAATCTCACGATAAGAAATCTCGTGAAAAAGATAAGAAGTAGATTTTACTTCGTTAAATAGTATTGCCAGATAAACTGGCCGAATCAAATATAACAACAGAGAATTAATTATGACACAGCAAAATACCGCGCAAGTTTGTGACTCAACTGAAGTTGTTGAATTTAGTACAAGCACCTCGGAAATAGTTGATGTTTTACACGATGCTGCCACGCGAACTTATTGGCAGCGTTACTTTGAAGCTGATTGTCAATATCCAGAACTTACTGACGAAAAACTTAAAGAGTATATCGAAAATCTTAGTTTCTATAAAAATGAAGATGACGAATATTCTTTTGAATTGTTCGGTGAAGGTTTTGTCGTTAAATTAAATTTCTTAGATTAATGTAAAGGAAACTTTATGAAAAGTATCACAGTTCGTATTACTCACCTTATTGCTGTTGGTGAACTTTTTCAATCTCAAACAAACAAAGCTATGGCCGCTATCATCCCAAAAGATGATGCTTTGCCAACTTACAAAATTGAAACCGATGATTACAGACTGATTGAACAACTTTCTGGCGCTGTACTTTTGGTTCCTAAAAATCCGATTGATGCTGATTGCTCAAGTACAATTCAGCTGACCGAAATGGAAGTTGGTTATGGTGACTCTATCTATCCGGTTTATTCTGCGGTTACGCATGACAAAAAATCTGGAAAAACTCGTCCAATCTTTTTTATTGCGGGTATGGTTCAAACAATTTATGGTAGTTCTTTGTTCTTGCCGACTTTGACCGTACCGGCTGATGAAGTTGATATTGCGGCTTTGGTAAAAGATCCTGAAGAATCTGCAACAGGATTTGAAAAGCCACAGGCTTCATCTTTAGAGTTTATTCCAACAGACGAAGGCGCAAAAGTTGTTGCGCCTGAACCCGTTGTCGAAAACAGCGAGTCCAATGTAGAACCTGAAGAAGTTGAGTTTGATTTGATTCCAACAACTTCAGCTTTACTCGAAACTGATGCTACTCAATTGAATAAAGATGCTTTTGATGCCGCTGTTGAAAATTCAGGCTACGCGCATTTGTTTTCTTTGGATAGTTACAAAGTTTACGCGAATATTCAAAACGCTGAGTTTATCCAACAGTTAACAGAATCTTTAAGAGAAAGCGGTGATGTCAGCGCTTTCATTTATGAAGCTTTTGTTGGCCTTACAACAGACGATACAAGTTTAGTTTGGGATCAGGAATTTTGCGCCAACTATTTGGCCCCTGTTCTGTCACACTTGACCGCTTTGGCTGAAGGCCAGACGCGCGTTATTAAAGTTAGTAGTCAGTTTGATTGTACTTCGTTTGAAAGTTTTTGTGCTGCCTTACGAATCATAAAACATTTAAGTCTGCCGTTTGAATCGTCGCTTGATGCTCCAACAGTTGAAGCTTTCTTGCTTGATACAGCTTATGTAACAAACGAAGTTTTGGGCGCAATCCTAAACATTTATGTTGCGATCAATGAAGGTAAAACTACAACAGCTTGGTCTAAGCGCGGTAAAGCGTGTATTGTTTTAAGCTTGCTCGGCTTTATTGATGTGAATCCAGAAACACGATTCACAGAAGATGGTGCATTGTATGCTGTTGACCTGATCCGAACTTATTACACAACAGAAGATCAGTTTGAAGATAGCGGCTGCACTAATTTACTTCGCTATGTTCCTGAAGTTATTGACCAACTTTTCGAAGCTTTAAAAGTTCGCAAGCTGGTTGACAATCGCTGTTTATCCGAAACATCTATCGAGAAACGCGCTAAAATTGTTCGCGCTGTTTTGAATGATGTTATTACAGTGAACGCTTTATCTTCGTGCGTACCAGACGTTTACGAAGCTTTATGTAAAGTTGAAAAACGTCTGTCTGATACTGGAGTTATTGTTGTCGGTGATTCATGGTTAGCTCAACTCGAAGCCGCCTTACTTGCGGCTGATGATCTGGATATTGAATTCGCAGAGTATTCCACAAAGACTTTTCCGGTGGCACTGTCAGTTTGTTCAATCCTTCATCCTGAAATTGAAGTAACTTCTATTAATAGTGTTGATAGCAAAGAACAGCGCGTTAAAAATCTTATTGATGCACTGTTGACCTAAACTTTTCTAGGTGTGTCAAAAATGAGTGTTGCCTATTATAGTCTGTTTTGATATAATAGGCACATTCAAACAAAGGAGAAAACATGCAAGCTAATATACTTAGCGTTAATAATGGGTTCCCATTCAATATGACTGTTGAGCAATTAAAGCCAAACGCAGTTGTAGAAATTCATATTAACGGACGCCAACAAAATTGTTTGATTATTTCCGTTGAAAAAGTTAAACAAGGTTTTAAAGGCGAAAGATTTTTTATGGCAATGACTCAACAAGGTGATCAATTTAGAGCAAGCCAGTTGAGCATTATTCGTTTAGTGAATCACAGCTTGACCTACGGGTGATATATGAAAAAAGAAATTGTTGGAATTCCGGCACTTCAAACATACGCCGAGAAGTTCTTTGCTAAAGTTCCTGATGCTGACTTTCAAACACTCAGGTTATATGCTGAAAAACGTCCGGCCTTTGCTGAGAACTTAATAACAGCTGGAAAAAGTTTGCGCTATTCATCAAAAGATTACGCAATCACTTTGACTCGCATCAGTGAAAAAGTTTATCAATTACTTTTGGATCGTATTGATTCCGAAGGTAACTCGCAAAAAGATTTATACAGACTTACGCCATTCTATGCAATGCGTTTGTTTGCAAGTTTTGCTATGGCTTGTGTTCCACGCAAATCACGCGATCTTGAATTGGTTCTTGATCGTCACCAAGCTAGACGAATTGATCCAAGCGTGTCAAAAACAGTGGTTGATCGACACTAAGCTTTTTGGTAAAATACAGTCATTGGTTAAGGCAATAAGGCCACCAGTTAAACATATTATGATGGGAATCTAGATCATGAAAAGTGTACAAGAGTTAAACAACGCTAGTATGTCAGACCTTTTAACTTTCGCGGAAGAAAAAGGTTTAACCATTCCTGAACAAATGCGTTCAACAAAATATCAAAAAGCTGTTGTTGAGTATTTGACCCGAAATGCAATCTACGCAAACAAAGCACCTGTTCAGGTTGTTATCGACACTACTCAGGAATGCAAACTTTTGGTTTCAAGCGAATGTGTTGATGCTTATGTAGAATTTTTAGCACAAACAGCTGCAAAAGGTCGTGCGCCTGACTTTATGAATTCAGGTTATGAAATTCGTGAAGATCTTGGTGTGGTTACTGATGCACGTTTGCTGTTTAACTACGGCATGGTAAAACGTGTTGAAAAGTTTATTCAGTTACCTAAACTTGGGCTGCATATTAATTCTTTGAAAGATAAGTTTTCCGTTTTTGTTGTTGACGTTCCGTACAGGGTTGAATTTTCATTTGCCGACGAATTCAAAATTCAACCTATAACCCCAAATTCAATAATGGTTGACGGCCAACTTTTTACAAATTGCAGTTACAGCGTTCGTATTCTTCGTGAAGATGAAGAAGATATGGAAGAAGATGATGCTGATTTACCTGTAGAAAACTTTGTCGATTTTCAGGAAATGAGTTTGCCAGCTTTGCAGCGTTACGCTCGTGAAAATCTGCCGGATAAAGGTGCAAGTATTGATCACGGTATTTTCACCAGCCAAAGTTTCCTGCAAGAATATTTGGATGCTGTTATAAACGGAATTGATATAGAATAAAGTTTTGGCAAAGGTGATTTTATCAAGTCGCCTTTTACGCAAGCTTTAGCAAAAGGATATTTATATGAGAAAAGAATTAGTTGGTGCAATCGTCGCTTCTCAATTTAATCAGATTGCGATAGCCGAGGATATTAGTGAAGCCGAAGTTAAGCGTATTGTTAAAAGTTTAAAAGAAGATTACAGTGAGCCGCAGCAAGATTCTTGGCACGATGAAGGTATAGCTACTCGTTATCGTGCAACAAAAAAGTTGATTCCAAAAAGTTTACGTAGAGCAAAACGTGCTGTACAAAAGAAGGCACGTAAAGCTCAACGATAATCAACTGATCGAGGTGTGTCAAAAATAGTGGTTGTTATGAGCTACCACTTTTGATATAATTACACCATCGAAACAACAGAGAAAGTTTGTCTGAAGTTTCGTTCCCGATAAAAAGTTTGTTACTAAACAAAGTGTGTCAAAAATAGTGGTTGTTATGAGCTGCCACTTTTAGTATAATGTATACATTGGTTAGGCAATAAAGCTCAGCCAAAGTAAAAAGTTTATCAATCATTTGAGGATCTCGACCATGATTAAAAAGTTTCCAAAGAAAGGTGAAAACAAAGCTCCAGTAAGTGTAAAACCTTCTGGTAAAGTTAAACCAAGTGCTAAATTTCCTGCAAAAGATACTCCGGTTAAAAAACCAAAAGCAAGTATTCCTGTTGCGGTAAGGTCAACTTTAAAAAGTGCTGGCATCGAAGTAAACAACATCGACAACTTAGATGCAAAATCATTAACTCGTGTTCTTTCTGCCGTAGATCAACTTTCAACTTTGATAAAAGAAAAGTTGGTTGATCTGAAAGGTTCTGGTACTGCCAAAACTGTAAATAAAACAGTGACTGGCAAAGCAAGTAAAAAGCAAGCGGTAGCGCAGTTCGTTGCTCCATCCACAGAGTTACGAAAGGTTTATCGTGAAGCAGGTTTGAGCGAAACTAAAGATTCGTTCAAGGCGAATTTAGCCAAAGCTAAAGAATTCGGCGTTGCATTATCAATGTTCAACAAGTCGATATTCGTAGATGATCAGGAACTTCTGGTTTACGGTGTTTCAGTGCGTGGTGGCGTTTGCCGCTTAATCTGTAAAAATGCCAAAGGCAAGGATGTTCGCGTTGAGTCAGATACTGTAATCAGTTTCTAACAAAAAGTTTGTTTGATTAATGTGTGGGGCAATCCTGCCCCGACCGTTCTGTAAATATTTATTTGAATCCAATGTAAGGAAAGTTGAAATGAAAGTAACTCCTAATGAAGCTTTAGTCGGTAAAAAAATTACTCTGTTAGATGGTTCGCGTGACACTATCACAGAGACAACTAAAACTGGTTACAAACTGCAAGGTCGTCGTAAAGGCGTTGCCGCAAATTGTGTTGTACGTGATGGTCAAAAGTTTGAAGAAATCGATCAGCCTGTTGACGGTGCAAAAGTTGGTTCTGGTTATGTGACTTTGCCAAAAGTTAAAAAAGCTCCGGCCAAAGCCGACAAAAAAGCTCCAGCAAAAGCTCCGGCCAAAGCCGACAAAAAACCAGCTGGCAAAAAAGTTGCTGAAACAAAACCTGCACGTAAGTCTGCCGCCAAAGTTGTGGAAGAACTGGAAGAAGTTGACGCCATTACTATCGAAAATGTTACTGAACAGTCAGGTGAAATTCGTTCAGCGGTTGAAGAAATTCTGCGCGAACATTTGCCAAAACGCTTTGACAATTTCGTTAGCGTAAACACTGGCGCACAGATCGAAGAAGAAGGTGGCGATCCGACCGTTATTCTTTGCATGTCAGATTTAACTTTTGACATTCCTGAAGAAGAGGAAGAGTTAGAAGAAGAACTAGAAGAACTGGAAGAAGAGGAAGAAGCTGTAGAATTTAACTTCAGCGAAGAAACTTTATCTCTGGTTGAAGAAGGTCTGTGGGAAAGTCAGGTTGCCGCGAATTCAAAAGTTGCTCAACGTGTGTTTGCCGCACTGCAACTGGACGAAGAAGAAATGGAAGAGTTTGTCATCGGTTCACGCTTAGTTGACGAAGATGGTAAAACTTACTACTTTGCTGGTATGCAACGTGATCCAGTTCGTTTGATTCTGGAAGATGAAAACGGTGAACCAAAAGATGTTGGTTCAAAAGACTTTGAAAGTTTAGACTTTGTTCCTTTCTCTGAAGAAGAGGAAACAGAAGTTGATGAACTGGAGGAAGAAGAAGTTGATGAACTGGACGAGCTGGACGAAGCCGAAGAAGAGGAAGAAGAATCTGAAGATGATTCAAATCTTTTAGAAGGCTGTGAATCTGCTGAAGAAGCCGCTGACGCACTGGCCGATTACTCTGAATCAGAAATCCGCACTTTCATCTTTGGTGCTGTTGATTTAGGTGAAGAAGGTAGCGAAGATTACGAAGCTACTGTTGATTACATCGAAGGTTTGGATAAAGAAGAACTGATCGAATACGTGGTCAGCCTGTTCTTTGAAGAAACTGACGAAGAGGAAGAGGAAGAAGAAGTTGAGGAAGGCATTACTGCCGAGGAAATCAACGAAATCCGCGACTTCGATTCTTTACTGGAAATTGCAAAACAATACAGCGATAAAGTTGGTAAAGTTTCGCAGAACATCCGTCACTTCCGTAAAATCAAAGCGTTGAAAGCTTTACTGATTGAAAAGTTGGTTGACGCTGAAGAAACTACTGGCGAAGAGGACTTCGAGTTCGAGAGCGAGTAATTCTCTAGCTTAAGAGGAAGATGAAGAAGAGGAAGAATCTTTAACCAAGTAAATTGGCGGTAGGAATTCCTACCGCCTAATCTGGAAAATTTATGAATCAGCACACAAAGTTGATCTATTCAAGCATTTTGCATGAACAAGCGCCAAACGCTTTAACAAATTGTTTGATTACTACTGCTGTGCCTTTGTCTGGTGATCGTTGGGTAGCGCGAGGTAGCGCAAGCAGCGAACATCATTTCATGTTGCGTATATCACGTTCGCACCTTATTAATTTGTACAATCAAATTTGTCGTGGTAGTTATGTTGCTTGTGAAAAAGTTGCATTACTTTACGAATGCGGTTTAGCTTTGCCCCAAAGCAATATAAATAAAATGCTTTGGAATGAAGTCGCTGGTTATGATGCGGTTCAGTTGCCTGATTCCGTATTAACGAAAAAAGATCTAAGATCAGTTTTAAAAGAACACATGCGCTCCGCTTTAGATTGCAGTGTGACTTATGTTCCTTCTGATCACTATTTAAAATTGATGAAGAGCATTTCTCAGTTCAAAATAGTAGATGGGCCAGCAAAATCTTGTTTAGGTAAAAGTTTTGTTCGTGTTCAAACTGACGCTTATGATATGTACTGCGTTTATAAAAAAGTTGCTGGTCAGACTAAGTTAGTTTCTGCTTTTCTGAATTACGTAGACTCCAAACAAAAAGAAAAGTTTGTTGATTTTACGTATCAAGCTTCAAACATTGTTCCACCGAATTTACCTGACGGTGCTTTTGGTAAAAGTGAGCAGTATTATGTTGTTTACGGCAAACTTGAGCGCAACGAATACGATCCTGAAATGGATTATGCTTCGGTGATTCATGAATGGATTATTCACGATGTTGATCGTTTAGCTGAGATATATCGTGAACGTGCGGATCGAAAAAGTCCATATATTGGATTCTTAGATAAGTATCGTGAAAAGAAAGCAAAGGCAGTGCTTTATCTTTCAGAGTTCAATCAAATAAAACGGCCAACAAGACGCCAGATTAATTTGGCTGAAGCCGCTAAAAAGTTGATTGATGCTTTTGAAGAAAAGCGAGAAGCCAATCGTGAATTGCGTAAAAAAGCTCGTGAAGTTGCGAAAGCAAATGACCCAGTGAATTTATTTTGTTTTAAAGCATTAGATTTATTTCTTTGCTCAAATTCAAATGAGATCACATGCACTCCACCGAGCGTTAAACACCCTCAGATTATGAGCAAACTAAAAAGTTTGGGTTTTGTTTGTTGTGATTCAAAAACAGCTCAGAGTTCCAGCCTCGAAAGCAGAAAGGGCAAAAATGGAACTCAGCCAGTTGTGAGAATTTCAAAACCTAAAATGTACTGGCAAAAAGCCTAGAGGACATTATGCTAAAACCAAAACATAAGTTGTTGCCTAAAGTTAGTGCAGCTGCCGCTGCTTCTATGCAACAATCTAAAGTAGTGCCGAACTCAGCGCCTGTTGTGGCTGAACCAAAAACAAATGTTGGAGAAACCGCAATGTACGTTAACGAAGTTAAAATTCCTGCTCCAGAGAAAAAGCAATTCAATCCATCTGTTGATTACACTAATCCGGTGAATCTTGAAGAGTTAAGTTTGAAAGGCCACAAAGATCTGTTGAACCATTTAGGTGGTAATGCGGAAGCTTTGTTGAAAGGTATTAAAAACGGTGCTGAATCTCGCAACAAACTTCGTGCCGAAATTGATCCGTTATTGGCCGCTTTATCTGGCGGAAATCCAGCAAACTCTACTTTTGATGAAGCTGATTTTGCCGAATTCGATCCGATGGTCGATTACTCAGACGCTTCAAAAGTTGAACAACTTTCTGATGACGGTCTGGCCGATCTGCTTATTCACTTAGGCGGTTATGCCGATGAAGCTACAGAAAACGCTGAAACTTCAGACGAAGCTCGTCAAATGTTGATTGCAGCAATCAACAAAATTTATGCTGAAGATTCAGATGAAAGCACAACTGTAGTTGTTGATGCTGTGCCGACTGCCAGCGATTTTGAAGCCGAAGAGTCGAGCGAATTTGATTTTGCAGAAAACGAAACTGTTTCAACAGCGCAGGTTATGCAGGAAATCACCGGAACTGAAAAAGTTGATGATTCAGATTTTGATGAACTTCTGGAACATGCTACCAACGGTGACGAAGATAAATTTCTGGAAGTTTTGGACTCTATGGATCGCAAAGCCTTGCTTTCTCATTTTGAACAGCACATTAGCTTAACAGCTGATCAGCTTTCAGAAATTTCTGACTTAGGTACTTCAGAAATTCGTGAAGAATTACGCGGTCAGTATTCTGACGTTCTGGCCGTTGCTGAAAACAAAGCTTTGGCTGAAGTAGAAGCCGAAGATGATTCAGAAACTTCTGACGAAACTGACGACTTTGAAACTCATGAAGAAGAAGTCGAAGAAGTTGAACGCGACGATCCTGAAAACTATGTTTCTGATGAAGATGAAGAAGATGGTGTTCAGATTGAATTCACCGAAGAACAATTGGCTGAAATGGATGCCGAAATCGAAGCAGAAATGCAAGCTGAGGCTGAAGCTGAAGCTTTGAATGCCGAAGTGATTCGTCACTTAGAAGAAGTAGATTATTTAGGTTCAGAAGTTCCGCACTTTGAACTTACAACTTCTTCTCGCATTATTCTGGTTTTATCGGCTGGCACACAGCAAACTCGTGAAATCGATCAGGAAGAACTGGCCGCAATTTACATTGGCGAAAATGCAATGTGTGCCAATCATCCGTTACGCCGTCGTGAAACCGATGACAAAAACATGGGCTGGTTTGTAGATCCAATGCAATCATTATCGCAAATGGTTGCAGAGTTTAACATGAAGCAGCGCGTTTACTGCGGCCCAACAATTGCTGTTCATCAAACCGTTTATGGTATTTGTGAGAACCTGCAAAAAGTTGCAAAAGCTTTGGTCTACGGTTTAACCGATGACAACGTATTACCAGAAGGTATCGATTTAAGCGACTTAGCTTCTATCAATGTTCAACCTTCAGTCGGTGATACTGAAAATGAAATCGTGTACAACTTTTTCGTATCTCTGAACGTCCCAATGTTGGGCCGTAGCCGTGATTCAGAAAAGTTGCGCGGAAATCTGACGGCACTAAAAAAATCTGCTCAAGCAATTGCTGATGAAGCGACAGAAGAGTCGATTGAAATCATGGTTACTTTTGCAGCCGATTTAGATCTGCTGTTAAAATCTCGTGCTGTTGTTGATCTGTTTAACAAAACAGGCTACTATAGCCGCGAACAGTTAGTTGAATATGTTCGTGAAAAAGCAGAACAGGCCGCTGAAATGCAGGACTCTGAATTTGAATTCGATGGTGAATTGGATGAAGAGTACGAAAGCGAAGAAGTTGAAGAAACAGAAGAAGAAATTGATTCAGAAGAAGAAACTGAGTCAGAAGTCGAAACCGACATTGTTCACACTCTGTTATCTGATTTTGATTCAATTTCTTACCTGTTGCCGTGGTCTGCAAACTCAATGATTGTCATTGAGTAAGCTGCTGGTCTGCTAAAACTGTAAATACATAGGCAGGTCGGGAGGAATTTTAGAATTCTGACCTGCCGATGATAATGTAATAACTGTCGCTTTTGACTAAAATCGCAAAGGAAATTTATAGCTATGTCAAACCAAAAGAAACTGCCTTTAACCAAAGGCAAAGCCCCTGTAAAAGCTGCCGGTAAAGTACCTGCCAAAGCTCCTGCTACAAAAGTTAAGAAAGCTGGCCAGCCTTCAATGCTTGATAAGTTTGAAAGCAAACTTTCCAAAATTTCTTTACGCAAGCACAACCCTAAAATGGAATTACGTGTTCGTATTGTTGCGAAACGCACTGCCCAACACCTGCAAGGTTATTTGCTGAAAATCGAAGGTGAATCTTTTGTTTTCTCACACACAAAACCTCGTTCTTCCAAGCAAACAGTTTCAATCTTTCCAGCGAAAGATGTAATCATGTACACTGGTGCTGTAGGTGAACGCGCTCAAATCACCGTGATGTCACAAGAAGTTGTTCGTGAAATCAAACGTGCCAATGTTGAAACTCGCGGTTCTGCCAATGTTATCACAAATCTGGACACTGGTGACGTTACTGTTTTTAATACGTCAAATACTGACGGCTTTGAAATGCAGACCGAACTGGCCGAGTAATTCTTTTCAAGTATTCCCTTAGTTTAGTCTGCTTTGGGAATACTGTAAATTCTTTAGTATACCTAAATGGTATAAACAATTTTTTATAACAGTAGAACATTGGGAAAATATCATGTCAAAGAAAAAGACCGCCGGAAAAACAGTTGCTTCTGCGTTACTGGAATTGCTGACAGTTTGTGTTGAAGAAGGTGTTATCGAAGCTGATGACGTTGTTGCCGCTGTAGGCGCTCCTGCCGGTAAATCCTCCAAAGGCAAAAAATCCAAAAAGGATGAAGAAGTCGAAGAGGAAGAAGAGGAAGAAGAGTCTGATGAACCAGACTTTGAAGAAATGAATCTGAAGCAGCTGAAAAAGTTTGCTAAAGACAACGAAATCGAGATCCCTAAAAAGATCAAAGATGAAGATGACCTGCGCGAGTTTTTAGCTGAGCAGTATTCCGAAGAGGAAGAGGAAGAAGAGGAAGAAGAGGAAGAAGAATCTGATTCTCCTGACTTCGAGGACATGGATCACAAAGCACTGAAAAAGTTTGTGAAAGAAAATGATCTGGAAGTTCCTGCCAAAGTTCTGAAAGACGAAGATGACCTGCGCGAGTGGTTGGAAGAAAACTATTCCTCTGACGAAGAAGAGGAAGAAGAGGAAGAAGAGTCTGAAGAACCAGACTTTGAAGAAATGGATTTAAAAGAAATGAAGGCTTTCGCAAAAGAAAACGATCTTGAGCCGCCTAAGAAGGCGCTGAAGAACGAAGATACTCTGCGTGAGTGGCTGGAAGAAAACTATTCCTCTGACGAAGAAGAGGAAGAGGAAGAAGAGGAAGAAGAGGAAGAGTGGGAAGAAGATTAATCCCTGACCTCTAACTAACCTTCTTTAAAATTTAAAGCGATGTGTATTGCATCGCTTTCCTTTAATTCGCAATAAGAGAAATTGAAAAATGAGTAAACAAGCTATTTCCGCACTGAACAAAAGTGCAACTGCTTCTACAAAGCAAGCCGCTGCTTTACGCAAACAAGCAGAAGCTTTAGTTAAAGCCGCTGAACAAGCAGAAGCAGTTGCTGCCGCTACAAAACAGCAAGCCGAAGCTTTAGCAGGTAATCCAGCTCCTGCCGCAAAAGCTCCTGCCAAAGCTGACAAAAAAGCTCCGGTAGCCGATAAGAAAGCTCCGGCCAAAGCGGATAAGAAAGCTGACAAAAAAGCTGACAAAAAAGCTCCGGCCAAAGCGGATAAGAAAGCTGATAAAAAGTCTGCTGACAAAAAAGCTCCGGCCAAGTCAGACAAGAAAGCTGACAAAAAGCCAGCTGATAAAAAGTCTGCTGACAAAAAAGCTCCGGCCAAGTCAGACAAGAAAGCTGACAAAAAGCCTTCTACAAAAAAGAAAAATAACGACTTCGATTTTGAATAATAAATTTTAGTCGTTATAAAACAAAAGCCGCTTCTTGCGGCTTTTTTCGTAAAAGTTCTCTAGCGAATGGAATTGAGAAATGAACACGAGTTTGGCTCATGTAACCAATAATCTGCTTCACATAAAAGATCCTGTTGAGCTTTATGCTTACATGGTTTCTTACCGCACTTCGCTTCGCCTCAACTTACTTGAGCTAGAGCAACAAAAAACTGAACAAACAAACTTAGTTGCAAAGGGAAATAGAATCCTTACTAAAAACAAGGACAATCTAGATCCAGAAGATATTGCAATTTGGGAAGGTTCAGTATCTTGCGCCAAAGCCTCTTTGGAAATTCTAAAAGTTAGTCTGATGGAAACCTCTATGGTTCTTGATGCTGTTAATGCAAATATTTCCTTGCTAGGGAAACATTATAATCTCAGCGAAGAAAAGATTTTATCTACTCAGATTGATAGCATTAACGAATATTTCCGAAAATGTTTGGGGATAACTTTAAATGCCGAGCATTAAAAAGCGCTTGACTTCTTTGCAGAATCAAGGAACTTCGTGGTTTGAAAAGTTTGAGGCTAAGGTTGATGTTTTCCGGCAAGATGTTTTCCGAGCTTTTATTTTGGATGGTTATATTTTCCTGATAACAGCTACAGGTAACTCAATCACAGCACCTATTGAAATTGTCGCCACCGTTCTTGACGAAAATTTTTCTCAGATACCAGTCAAGTTGGATTCTTCTGATCTGAAATTGGTTAATGCTTATGTAAAAGTTCTTAACCTTATTTCTTCTGGAAGATTACCAGATGCTGATCCAGATCTGACTTCAAAAATAATTCAAGTGTTGGAGTCTCGTTATTTCAATACAAATAACAATACGCCTTAAGGAAAGATCCCAATGGCTAAAGCAAAAGCAAAATCTGCAAATACTTATGATGAAGATAGTATTCAGGTTCACAAAGGTTTAGCTGGTGTTAGATTAAACGCTGGCATGTACATGGGTGAGCTTGGCGATTCAATGATGTATCGCATGGGCAAAGAAGCTGTTGAAAACAGCCGCGATGAATACGAAGCTGGACGCAACAACGCAATCTATGTAGCCTTTAATAACAAAACAAGTGAATACGTTTTTGCCGACTGCGCTCAAGGTATTCCTGTTGGAATGAAAACAGTTGAAGGTAAAAAAGTAAGCGCATTAACAGTAATTCTTACTGAACTTCATGCTGGCGGAAAATTTGATGTAAAAGCTTATCAGACTTCAGGTGGTACGCACGGTGTTGGTATTTCTGCGGTCAATGCTTTATCAAAAGAACTTGAGGTCTGGACTTGTCGTGAAGATCAGTGGTACTACCAAAGTTTTTCATGCGGAAAAGAAACCAGTCCTGTTAAAAAGGTTCCAGACACTTTCCTCAAGAAAAAGTTTGGTTATCTTTTGCCGCTCAAGAAAAAGTTTAAGCGACTTGGCACTATCATTCGCTTGGTTCCAGATCAAAGCGTGATAAGCGTTGATGCTAGTCGTACCTCAAAACTTAAAACATATACCCAAGCTGTTTTGGAAGAACAAAAGTTTGCTGATTATTTAAAGTTCATGAGTACCATGAATAGCAAGCTTTATATCGGTTTCCTAAACCTTGAAACAAACAAAGAACAGGTTTTCTACAATGATAAAGGTTTGGGTGCTGTAGTCAGTTCAATAATTTCTGATCATGATTTAGAGCCTTTGGGTAAGCCATTCGAGTTCGATGGCTCAAGCCTGAAAGTTGCTATTCAATGGTCTAATCACTATGACAGTGATCTGTTCAGAAGTTATGTAAATAGTAGTCCAACAATAGATCATGGTACGCATGTAAATGGTTTCCGTGCGGCCATGTCAAAAGCTTTGAAAAACTATCTGCCCAAAAAAGCAGGTAAGTTTAAGCCAGAAGATCTTTATGTTGGCGCAGTTGCTATTATCAACTGGAAAATGAACAGCGCTCAATTTAGTGGTCAGGTAAAAGATAAACTGGTATCTAAAATCGATAACGAAGTTTGTGATTTACTGACTCAACCATTAACCGATTTTTTTGCAAAGAACAAAACATTAGCCAAGCAGATTATAAAACGCGCAAGTGATGTTGCGGCTTCCCGTGAAGATCTTGCTAAAACAATGAAAGGCATGAGCGAAGTTAAAAAAGGTGGAAGTAAGCTGCCGATAAAACTTTATGAAGCTCCAGATTGTAAACCGCATGAGCGTGAGCTGTATTTTGTCGAAGGCGATTCGGCTGGCGGTACTGCCAAAAATGCTCGTGGCTTTAATCAGGAAGTTTTAAAACTTGGCGGTAAAATTCCAAACGCATTGAATGTTAGTCTAAGTGCCTTACTTTCAAATGACCGCATTCAAGATATGCTGAACAGTTTGGGAGTTGACATAAAAAGTTTGGATGTTAAAGCTGATAATCCTACATTCAGTACAAAGAATCTGCGAGTTGCTGTTGCAATGTTGCTTGCTGATGCTGATGCTGATGGATCTCACATTAACGTACTTATCACCGCATTTTTCTATAAACTTATGCCCGACTTTATTAAAGAAGGTCGTTTGTTTGTTGTTGACGCTCAATTGTACAACGCACTCGTTAATGGTGTGCATTACAGCGGAAACACAATGGAAGAGTGTTTAGCTAAGTTACCAAAAAATGCTCCGAAGGGAAGTGTGTTCCGTGCAAAAGGTTGGGGAGAGACAGATGCAGATTTACTTGAAGCCATAGCATTTGATATTAACAACAGAAAGTTGATTCAAATTGAATATGGCAAAGTTCAAGAAGATCTTGCGTTTTACAGATCAGTTGTAGGTGAAGATGCCTCTGCCAGACGGCAATTGTTGGGGTTAAGTTCCAACGATTAAGAGGATCGTGAAATGGGACAACGCTACTATGCTCTAATGGACTTAAGCTTTATTCCAATAAAGATGAATCCAGATCACATGCGAAATAATAGTTTGACTGTGTTTTGGGTTCGACTTTCATTTATCAACACAAAGATTAAACGGGCCGCTTTGATTGTACTTAGTAATGATGGTACAATCGTAAAAAGTGTTTGGCCCACAAAATCGAAAACAATATCTTCAGTTATATTGAATGTGTTTGAGAGAACTTCTCTTGATGGTGACGATTGGAATTGGGACGAGCTTTTAAAAATAAGTCTGGCGCGAAAGCGTATGATTCAGTATTATGGATCAAGAGAGTCTTATCGCAGACGTATTGCTTTGCTTCCAGTTACGCAAAATAGTTTGCATAATATTTGTTGAGGAAATTGCATGATTAAAAAACAAATTGTATTCATGTATATGGCTCAAGGTGTAGTCGAAGAAAGTTGTCGATGGATAAAAGCTGAACTTGAAGTCAACGACAATCCTAAAAAATTGTTGGAAACTCGATTGCAGTGTATGGCCTTAGCTATTGTGGATGCGAACGGATTTTTCATAAAACGCCCTCCACAAAATATTATTGGTAGCGTTTCCCGTGTTTACACTACAGGTCTTTATTGGTTGGGTAAGAATAGTAAATTCCTGACAGACACGTTGCTTAATGAATTGAGTGAAAAGAAAACTCTTTCAACATTAGGACTGGACTCTGTGAGAGCATATGTTTCTTATTTGAGTTCAAATAATCCGTATGATCAAGTTCAATTCACTTCATTCCTGAAAGAAGTGTTACCTAAAGGAACACCATCTTTAGTATGAACTGATCCAAGTGTGTCAAAAATCAGGGGTTTATTTCAATACCTTATTTTGGTATAATCCGGCCTGTTCGCTTACACAAAAAGTTGGTAAACTAAACAATGAAATCAAAAAAGCCGCCAGCAAAAACAAAGAAAGTTTCTAAGACTGAGTTGGGAGATATTAAACAACATAAAAAGTCGAAGAAAAATTTACCCGCAGTTGTTGAACCTAATCAATTCAAACTGCCTTCCACTGTACTGATGAAAACTATTGTCAAAGAAGATTTGGCAAACTTTGCAAAAAGAAATTTAACTCATTACGGTGAATACGTTGTACAAGATCGTGCTGTTCCAGAATTCCGTGATGGATTAAAGCCAGTTCACCGCCACATTATTTATGCAATGTCTCAGCTGAATTTATTCGGTTCTGACTTTAAAAAGTGTGCGCGTATTGTTGGTGATACAATTGGTAAGTATCATCCTCACGGTGACTCTGCAACGTATGGTGCATTAGTTACGTTAGCCAATACAATTCCAAAACTTATTCAAGGTCGAGGAAATTTTGGCAGTCCACTCGATATGGCGGCAGCTCAGCGTTATACTGAAGCGCGTTTGAGTGATTACAGCAAACTTTTTCTTTTGGATAAAGGTTATCTTGAAGTTGTTCCGCGTATAAACAACTTTGATGACAGCGAAAAAATTCCGTTGTATTTGCCTTCGCTTCTTCCAACAATGCTGTTGATTGGAAATGCTGGTGGTATTGCCTACGGTGTTCGTGCTTGTAATCCTGCTTTTGAAATTGAAGGCGTTACAAAACTTATTCAAATTGTATTGGAAAAAGGCGATTTGAAATCTTCTGATTGTGTAAAGCATTTAAAAATTCAAGCTCCTTTTGGATCTGATTGCGTTAGCACACCAGAAGAACTTGCAAGCTTTATTGAAACAGGTAGAGCAAAGGCAATAAAATATTGTCCGAAAGTTCAAGTTGATTACAAAAATAAAATCGTTGAAATTGTTTCTTATTCTCCCGGTTTCGCATCTGAAGATGGCGTTGCTAAAAAACGTGATAAGATTTTAGAATTACCCGAAGTTAGTCGTTGGGTAAGTGACTGTGGTGATAAACGTCCGAACGCTGGCCCTTATGGTGCATATTATTATGTTGTACCAAAACGTGGAATGTCAGATGACGGCCTTTTTGATTTAGCTGAAAAAATTCGTAAGATGTTGACTGGCAGTGAGTTCTATAACTTAGGACTTACAATAAACAACGTCGATGGAACTGCTAAATTCCTTTACTGTAACTTTGCGACCTATATTAAAAACTGGGTTCGCTATCGTGTGGAATTGGAAAAGCGTTATCTGGAAAACATTATTGCAAAACGCGAACGCGATTTGTGGGAATACAACGTATTGTCCTACGCTGTTATCAACAAGAATAAAATCTTGGAAGTAATGAAAAAAGCTTTGGACAAAGATGATCCAGATACTTACACTGCAAAAACATTGAAGATTCCTCAAGATGAAGCTACTTTCATTTTGGAATTGAAAATGCGTAGGCTGGCAAAACTTGAACTGAAAGCGCTACAGGACAAGATTAAAATTGCTACTGCCGACATTAAAGGATGGAAACGCGATCACAAAGATCCTAATCCTCGTATCGCTTCTTCCTTGACCGAATCTGTAAATAAGTATGTACGGATGGTAAATGCTTCAATCGCAGACACTAAAAAGTCTGAGAAGAAGCGCAAGAAAAAAGCAGACTGACGCTGCTTTAGGATAAAGGCAAGAGGATTATAATTTATAATCCTCAACACCTTTCGGGCCTAGCCCATTATAACAAACAGAAAATTAGGGAAATTAACACAATGTCAGAAGTCCTTTACGCGACGGTACTTCAATCATTGATGTCGAGCATTAGCTCAACAGACAATTTGATTAAAAAGGCTGCAACACCTAAAAAGTTTGCTAAAGCTAGTGAAACACTGGCTGACCTATCATCTACTATAGATGCTTTAGCTGACTTCGATTCTAGCTCAAAGCGGGATCGTAAATTTACCGCACAGCGAAAACCTGCTCGGTATTTAGCTAACACTATACGTTCTTTAAAGGATGCGTTGGAAAATCGTGAGATTAATCTCACTAGATTTTGTGAATTGATCAGAACAGAAATGTCTGACAGATTGCAAGATCTAAAAGATTCTTCGCAGACCCATATAAAAAGGATCGAGCAAAATCCAGATCTTTTAATGGAAGTAAGTGACGACGAAGTTGGCCATGCCATTTTTGTTGAATCCTACAAAAAAGTTTCTGGTGCTTCAAAATCCAAGGCAGAACCTGTCGAGGAGTACGAAGAGATTGCCGATTTTTCTCAAGCTCAATATGAATTTGTGACAAACAGATTGGCTGTTCATAGTCAAGCTGTACACAAAGCATTAGTCAGCAAAATAAAATCTGATAAATTAAATTTCTCCAGAAGTGCTGTAATACCAACGCAGTGCCCTGTTACAGTTAACTTTGAAAATGTTGCTTTACGCAGCACAAAACTTTTACGTCACATATTTACTGGTGTCGATGCGCTTGGCTTTGCTGGCCCTGATAGCAGTGATGTTGCTTTAATTTTACCTAATCAAATTCTTTTGCAGTTTAGCAAAAGTCAAAGCGAATTGTTGATTGCTACAAAACACGACGATTCAAAGTTTGCCGATGCCGTAACAAAAAACAAGTCTGCAATGAAAGCGGAAAAAAGTTTGTTACGTAAACTTCTGACCGAACGTGAAAAACTAAATAACAGAAAAGAAGGGGCAAAGCGTACTGGAACTCTGGACTCTGAATTACGTAAAAAACTTGAAGCCGAACTGAAATCGGTTCAAGTTAAAATAGATACTTCTGAAAAGATGATCTCTATTTTGAAACGTCATGGAGTAGAAGCTAAAAGTATCTATGATTCCAAGGCTCGATTCCTTGACAAGAAAACCTCAAATGTTTATTTTGAGCGCGTTAATCAATTTCTTGATGACGCTAGATCTCGCGGCCATGAATATAGTTTAATGTCAAATGATTTTGCTACCAGTCCTACTAATAGCGATATTTCCTTGGCATGGATCGTACCAACAGCCGTCTATAAAAAGTTGTATGCTCAAACAAAAGGCAATATCAAAGTTTTGTCATGGGGACTTCCACTTTCAAATAAAAGTTTAGGAGTTTCAAATGGAAAACAAACTGCCAGTGGTAAAAAGAGCCGACGGCTGTGAGTTATGTTGTATTTGTATGAATTGGTTTGCCAATATACATTGGCACCACACTATTCCAAGATCGTTAGGTGGTAGTGATAGTTTGCAAATTCCTATCGATGGAGCTTGCCATACAACACTTCATGCTCATGCAGATGCTATAGTTGCACGTATTGGTGCTAAAAACCCAAAACCCTTAAGGAAATTTTGGGCTGACCCTGAGACAGAACTTAGAGCTAAAACTTGGTTAGAAATTTTGGTCAAGGCATTATTGAGTCCTCCAGTTTCTTCCAATGCTAAAATGACTTTACTTCCTATGGTACATGCCGATCCAGCAACTCGGCAAGGATTAGAGTTACTCAAAAAAGATCTTCCGGGGATAACCAATATGGAGCAGACGATCTTATATTGTATCAATCACACGTTGAGATCCAAAGGATTAAAAAATGACAACAAAAAGACAGACATCAGTAAACAAAGCGCAGATAAAGATAAAAGTCATAACAGAAGAAAAACTAACTTGTGGTGAGTGCATTGGACTCACACGAGAACGGTTGATTGCTGGTGACGATACGCCTTGCATTAAACAAGGTCGCTTTGAATACTCTTCGAGCTGTGAAAATTTTAAACCCAACAGTGTGGCTCTGGCCGAGAGCATCGAGAAAAATGGCAGTTCACTTTATGAGCTTGCCGATATTATGCGTGAATTTGATAATGGACAGCTAAGACTTTTTGGTGCAGCTATTTTAAACGAACATATTACTCGCAAACAAGGATATACATTCTTACAAAAAGTTTATGTTCGTTTCCGTGGAACTTTGGCTTCGGATTATTTATCAAATTTCATGACAGCACGTATTCTTTCAGCTGATAAAGATTATGTGCGTGTGTGCAGTGATGATGGAAAGATTGTACTGACTTTCCAAAATCTAGGAAAAGAGAAGAATATATTTACGGTTTCTCAGTTTTCTATTTTCCGCCGTCAGATGGAATTCAAAGGTCGAGTTGTAGATCCTAAGTTGGACAGACCGACCGCTAAAAATGTAAAAGCTCTTGAACTTCCATTTGAATTAAAATTGAATACCAATGGAGTCATGGGTTACATTGATGACATAGGATCTTTGGCTAAACGCAACAAAATTAAACGTGAAAGCTCTGATCAGCAAGTTTACAGCCTTGTTGATATTGCTCGTGATATTGACCGTGGTTATGCAAAAGCTCATAAAGAAACGGATGAAGATCATTACGAACTGGATGAACTTGACTACAAGCGTGAAACCACGATTGAAGATATTCAGGAAATGGAAGAAGCGCAACTTCTGAAGTTTGCCAAAAAGAACAAAATTCGTATACCTCGTGATATTAAAGAAAGCGATGACGTCGATGACTTAAGACAACATTTGTCAACAGCTTATCTTGAAAAATTGGAACTGGAATTGGCAGAGGCTCAGGCCGAAACGAAAAACTCTGGTAAGAAACGAAGTCTTAAAGGCGGTAAGATCAAAACTGAACTTGGCGATATGGCAGACTAACCTTCTTATTCAGGGATTTAAAAATGCAAATAGAGTCCAGATCTATAGTAAGCGTTTTTCAAAAAGTTTTGGGTGTTGAATATGATACTCAGCAATGCAAAGATTTGTTTAATTATGTTGTTGAACACTTTTGTATGCAAACAAACATCGCGGATTTCCATAAAAAGATTTCCTCTGTTGTAAATTTTAATGATACGGAACTTTCTGCCAGCCAGTTTAGATTACTGCTTTCTGAAACAGGTTATGTTGTTTTGAATTTGCGTTACTATGCAACATTCTTGTCTGGTTATCGTGGTTTGAACAGTATGGTGGCCGAAGAAAACTATGCGCGATTTGATTTATGCCGTTGTGATGCTGTGCGAGTATTTCACGCAGTTAAAATACACAGAACGGCAATAAACAAATTTTTGGTTAAACGTAAGCAAACAAGCAAACTTTTTTGCCCAAGTGAATTTGAGCAGGTTCGTAATGGCTTTGCTCAGTATGCCGAGCCGATTCAACGCTTTATACGTTATAAGACTAAAAGCAAACTGAAATTTGTTTATCAGTCTAACAATATTGATAAGAAGGATTTTCACTCTGAACTTACTATAGCTGCTTTAAGAGCATACTATAAAAGACAGCCGTGCAATTTAAGTTATGACCACATGCTGAATTATTTAAGAGCCAGTGTTCGTAATACAACTTGCAATCTTATCGATAAGTACACAACTGAAAAACGTCAAACACTTATTGGTGATGGTGAAGGAGCAGATCGTCGTTATCGGTTGAACGTAGAAGCTATGAGTCAAATAACTCCACGTTACAATGGTGACGGTGAAGAAATTTCAATCGAAGATCGTTTCGATGAATCTGCTCACACTAAATCTGGAAGTGATTTTGATTTCAGCGTAGATCGTATGCTTGATCGTTTACGCAACACCAAAAAAGGATTCATCCTTGCTGTTTATGTTGGACGGGAAGTAGCCAAGTTTACACAGTGGCTCCGTGAGAAAAGATACATTCGTACAGAAGATAAAAGTTGTCAAGATTTTTTAGCTGAGCGCGGTTTTGATGAAACTGCAAGTGTTGTAGCTAAATTTATGGGATCTGATGTCGATTACGTTCATAAAAAACTACGGGAAGTTGCGTTAGAACTTGGCGTCATGAATTAGGTAAGTAAAATGACAACTACATCAAATTTGTTATTAAAAAGTAGTAAAGTGGACGGTGACTTATTGATAAAAAGGTCACTATTGTTTGGGTTGGTTTCTGAGGGCTTGTTCGAGGAAAAGAACAATCTGCTTTATGTTGTACTCAAAACGCTTAAGCGCTATCCGAGTATATCTAATAGCATGTTGTCCTACAATCTGTCTAAGCGTTTTCCATTTTCAGAAAAAGTTATTATGCAAATGGTAGATGCTTTAACAACGGATGCAGCTGGCACACCTCCTTTAGTGTGGAGTCGCAAGAATACTCAGGATGCTAAACGCCCTGAAAAAGTTTTTTACTCTATCCAAAATGCAGAACTTGCTGACCAGTGGTTATCTGCTTTAGAGTTGGAAAATTCGGCTTTGAAATTGGTTAACGTAGTAATCGGTGCGCTTGAACAAAAAAGCAAAGGGAGTTAACCAGTGTCTAAGAAATTGTTTTCGCCACTAGCGGAAATGACTTTGTTAAAGACGATAACCGACACTGACGTTCCAGAAAAACAAAGAACAATGTTGCTTGCAAAAACTGATGCAAGTCTTTTTCATACACCTGCAACAAAGAAAGCTTTCTTGCGTGTGAAAAAATTGACTGAAGCAAAGCAACGTGTTCCTGTTTGGGATGATATAGTTGATGATCCTACGTTCGATGCAAAAGTCCGAGAATTTTTAGCGGACTCAGATGCTAAGCCTGTAAAAAGTAAAATAAAGGCAAGGACTCTAATTGAGCGTTTAGATCGTTACCGCAAATTACGCGGTCTATTTGATATGGGAAAGGATATTATTTCCTATTTCGATTTACAGGATTCTTTAGATCCTGAAGAACTTGCAGATAAGTTAGCGCTTCAACTAGCCAATAACCGTAAAGAGTTTGGAAAGCAACAAGAAATACACACGTTTGGTGTTGGTGGATCTATTCGTGCTTTGGTACGCAGAACTTTGCATAAACCAACAGAACGAATGTACAAAACTGGTTACGCAGATTACGATAGGCGTAATGGTGGATTGCCGACAACTGGAGTTATGTTACTTGCTGGTACAACGAGCGGTGGTAAATCCGTTCTCGCATCAAACTTGGAACATAATCTAACTTCTTTAAATTCTGGACTTTCAGCTATCAAGATAACTCTTGAAATGACGGCAGAGCAAGAAACCAACAGGGTTCTTTCAATGCTTACTGGAATTCCATTATGGAAGTTCAAACAAAATAAGCTTACTAAACAGGAGAAGAAAAGAATAGAACGTGCTGCCTTAAAGCACGATAAGAAACTGAAAAAACTTGGCAGCAAATTTAGTTATTCGAGTCCTGATGGTTCAATGACGATAGATGATGTCATTAACATGGTCAAACCTTTTGGTTACAATGTTGTTATTCTCGACTACATTAGTTTGCTTGAAGGTGTTGACGATGATAACCAGTGGCGTATGCTAAGCGCTATTTGTCGTAAAGCAAAAGTTTATGCAACAGAATTCAAAGTGTTGTTTATAATTCTTGCTCAGTTAGATAGCGATAGTAACAATCTGAGATATTCTCGTGGTATGAAAGAACACGCTGACATTGTGTGGACTTGGAACTATAGTAAACCTGAAGTTCGTGCTACGAAGATATTACCAATCGATGTTGTTAAAGCGCGTGACGGTGAATTATTCCGTCTTGAGTTGCAAGAGACATTTGAAACAATGCGTGTTTCAAACTTACCCGGAGTTGCAGGTTCTCAATTTGGAGCAAGCGCTGCTGGCGGGTCTGACGTTGATGAAGATGATGAAGATGCTGGTCTTAATGCTTTATCGTAAACTTAGATAAGAGGCACATTTTGTGCCTCTATTCTTTGGGGAAATAAAAAATATGTTTAGTTCACCAGAAAATAGTCCTTATGGAGTGTTGCCAGAACATACAATACCTTTGGTTGAAATAGAAGAATCTTTGTGTGAACCTTATATTCATGGTCAAACAGTAAAAGTCAAAAAGCTTCCAAGGTTTCAACCAGTATGTCACATTATAATTCGCCCACCTGAAGCCAAACAAGTTGTTGTAGAAGAAAGTTTCGAGCAAGATTTTATTCAACAAAAATACACAACTGTAGATCTCAGCAAACTTTCTCGCTACAAAAGAACAGCCGAACAAAAAGAAGTCATGCAGGAAGTTGACATCGAAGTTGATATTTCTCCACCTGACAATCTGATACGTTTAAAAACTGCCCATATAAAAAACTTTCCTAAAATACTTCAAACTAAATCAGGTTTGATAAAAGATGTTTTTATAAAAGAATATCTTCCTCAAATTTTAGGTATTGATGAAGCTTCTGCTTATGTAGAGGCATTCGCAAAAGACGGACTCGGCTTATCTGAATTTGAGATAAGCGTTGATATGATTCCATATATTCATAACGCGATCAAGACTGATTTCGTTAGCCTTATCCTAAAACAATTGACTAACCTAAGTGAAGAAACCCGACAAGCTTATATTATAGGTTATGTAACTGATGCTCTTGCATCTGCGCGTTATCTAGCTAAAAATAATCTTGCGGCTCAACAGCACAGACGTTACCAAGAAAGACTGGACAATCCTGCCGGATATGTTGCTGGCGTTGGAATGAAAAAATCTAAGGTAATTCGTGATGGTAAAGCAGATAAAGAAAAAGAAGCCAATAGGTAAAGCCAAAAAACCTAGTGCAATTAAACCATTAGATGATTTATTCAATTTGTTGGGTGAAGATGACGATGAAAGCGTCACAATAGTACATGACGACGATGACGACGATGATGGCCATCATTTTAAGCATGATTTAGAAGATGGCCATGAAGTCTTAGATCTCGAACAACTTATATATGATGAACTGGATAATGCTAGGCCGATCTCTAAAGATTTGCGTATAGACGACAGTTCTATGCCGATAGCAAAAAACTTCTTACAGTTTGCTAATGATGAAAGTTTTCTTAGTTCCACGCCTTATCTCGAACAGGCCATAATAGGTATCAAACTTTTTGCTGAGTATTGTCCAAGACCTGAATGTTCTGATTTAAAATGGTTTTCTGATGATGGACATTCGGCAGATGAACCATTAGCAACACTTTCCAGAAAAGTGTCTCTTTTACATCATGGTGTTTGTCCAAAGTGTGGCGCACGTAAATCCGAACTTATTGCAAGTGGTGAACTAAATTTCTATAACGAACTTGTAGTTGTTGCTGGACAGCGTTGTGTTACTGGCGATACTCATATTTTCACTGGAAAAGGTATTGAAAGAATTGGAGATCTTGTTCCGCGCAATGCTAAACAAGGTTACAATGATTTTAAATATCCTGTATTCAACGGTGAAAAGCTTGAGACAACAAAAGAATTTTATATAACGAAAGCCGAACACGTTTACACACTACAGCTGGATAATGGATCTACTTTAAGTGGAACTCTTGACCATCCTGTTCGTGTTGAAAAGTTTGGTTATCGTGCTTTGCACCAAATAAAAGCTGGTGAGCAAGTTGTTGTACAAACCGGACAAAATTGTTGGGGAAATTTAAACTGCCCTTATACAGTTGATGAATTACGCTCTATAGGATCTGATATTACAAATCGACTAGACTTGTTGGTTGATACAGTAGCTGGTAAAGGCTTACATCCAGATCTTTTAAAATACAGTATGAAAAATTGTCGAGAATTTCTACGTGGAGTATTCGACAACAACACAACGCAATATCCTGTTGCTTACCACCAATTAGTAAAAGATGTTTATGCCTTGCTGCTAAACATTGGCATTCTGCCTACAATTCAAAATACCTCAGAAACAATCTCCATTTCTATCTCAAACGAAAACCGAAATATATTATTTGATGATCACAGATCCGTCAAAAGAAATCGGCATCTTTTATCCGTTGTTAGCTGCGGAGTTACAGATAGAACTGAAGTCATGTACGATGTTACAATGCCTATCACACAACATTTTATTACCAATGGCATTGATTCACATAACAGCGGCAAGTCTGCGGTTGTTACCATGATAAGTGCTTATATAGTGCATTTGTTTTTGATGTGTGGTAAGCCCACTGAACTTTTCAATATTCGTAATAACGAAATATTGCATGGAACTTTCCTTGCGCTTACACTTGGACAAGCAACACAAAACTTATGGGAACCTTTTCTCGGTTACATAAATAATAGTCCTTGGTTTAAAGCTTATCACTTAATGCTTCGTCGTTATGAAAAGAAATACGGAGAAGTTCTACTAAAGCTAAAAGATACCTTTATTGATTATCGTCATAGAAACCTTAAACTTTATCCGGCAACTCCAGACAAACGTGTACTTCGTGGTCGTACTCGTATACTCGGAGCCCTGGATGAACTTGGGTGGTTTGATTCTAATCGTGATAGTAAAAAAGTTAAGGATAACGCGCACGAAGTTTATAAAGCAATGTCAAACAGTTTGGCTACTGCCAGACAAAGTGAAAAGCGTTTAGTCGAACAAGGCTTTGATCAATTCATGTTAACCGGATATATGTTGAACGTAAGTTCTCCAAATAATATCCGTGACAAAATCATGGAACTTTATAAACAAAGTTTGGGCAGTCGTAAGATGCTTGGCCTTCATCGTCCAACATGGAAAATGAATCCACATATTCCATTTGATGGTGAATTGATACGTGAAGAATATCGTAAAGATCCTATTGGAGCTGCACGAGACTTTGGAGCCGAGCCAAGTTTATCAAGTAATCCGTTTATGAGTAATCACAGATTACTTGAAGAGACTGTTAGAACTAGCGGTAAAAATTGGGTTAAATATGCGCTCAAAACTATTCGTATCAGTCGAGACGAAAAGCACAGAACCGTTGAGTTACTTAACGTCAAACAAAATGGCTCTAGGAGTGTTATGGCTATTGATGCTGGATTCTCTAACAACTGTTTTGCCATAGTCTGTGGATCTTTGCATGATGGTATTCCTCACATGGATTGCCTTTTAGAAATAAATGCTCTTCCTGGTATTCCAATAAGTTTCACTTCTGTTTTTGCAGATGCTGTACTTCCACTTATTGAACAGCGCAATTGCAGTATTCTTTTGGCAGACCGTTGGAATAGTATCAAGTTATTGCAAGATGCTCAAGCCACCTATGATAGTTTAAAAGTGTCAGGTCAATATAGCTTACGCTACAACGATATGTACGAAGTTAAAACAGCTATTGAAATGGGTCAATTCAAAATACCAAACATTGAAGATCCTAGCATTAAAAATATCCTTGCTAGTAACCTCGATGATTATCCAGCGTGTTTTGAAGGTAGACCTGTACATCATTTGCTGCTGCAACTTGCAACCGTTGTTGATGTTGGTAAGAAATCTGTTGAAAAAGGAAATGGATTCACCGATGATCTTTGGAGAGCAGCCGCGCTTTGTTATTTTGGTTTAACTAATCCAGATTATCAAGAGCATTTGGTTGGTGAGGTTGAAAGTAAAAAAGTTCAACCACCGTTAGCCCTGTTGAAGAAACTCACGGGCGGAATGAATGCGCTTACTGTTACAACCGGAAACAAAACGTATTCGGGTTCGACAAAATTCATCGGTGTAAAACGAACAGGAAAATAAATTGATTAGGGGATAAACTTTATCCCCTATCAGGAGAAACCTATGTCAAATCAATATGTCTATAGTGCTAAGCAGCACTCAGACTTTCTGCAAAAACATAATGTACTTAAAGCCGCAAATTTTCTTGAGTTTGTCTCTGCCCCTCAGTTTTTAGGGCAATCTGTTATTTGGGAAAAGATGTCTACTGCAAGTGTAATGGACTACGCACACAAAATTACATTTTTTCAAAATAGTGTAATGGGTGATGTTAACTATTATGAAGCATTATTTTTATATGCGATACATACTCAAATAACAACACTCAATTTTCACGAACACAACGCACAACCTAAACACCTTTATTTGTGTCGTACTGAACGTGCATATATGTTCAATCGATTCAAAGATATTTTCCGAGATAGTCCTTGGTTCTCAAATTTACTTAAATCATTGGCTGAATACAATAGCAATTCTTTTAAAGCCCTAACAATTAAAGACTGTGACATGGAATTCTCTTTGTGTGGGAATTTAGTTATTCGATTTGTTGGAGCTATTAACACAGATAATGATCTAAGATTGATGCGCGGTAAATTCATTGTAGGTATTCTGAACTTCCAAAGTTCGCTATTTCCTAGTGTGAAATTGCCTTATGAAAAACCTCGCCTTATCTATGATAAGTTTTTGTCCGAAAATGTAGATCCTGCTGATTTGCCGTATTTGCCATACATAAACGCTTGTTTAGAATAAGTAGGGTACATGCTCTAATTCGATAATTTAAGGGTATAAACACAAGGAAACTGATCATGAACCAAACTCAAAGAAAAAAGCCTTTAGATCCATTCGCACTTGTTAAACAGCAAAAGCTTTCAAGTGAAAGTAGTGCGATTAAGAGTGAAAGTAGTGTAGATAACACTCGTGCTGGTGTGTGTCCAAAGTGTGGTGTTCCTATGGATATAGTTAAAGCTAACACACATAGCATGAGCACAGTGGATGCTTATATGTGCGCTCCATGTTGCGTGGTTACACCTATTCCTGCGTAACATCCACTAAATCTGTAAATACAATTACAGATATGGAGAATACATAATGTTCAGTTTTAAGAAAACAATTCCTTCCACTTCTCGAAGTCGAGATCAAGAAGGGTTAGGTACGTCATCTAAAGATCGTGTTAGTGTTCGCAAAGCTGCTGAGGCAGAACAAAAGAAAACACGATCCGAACAACAAGGCTTCAGATCTGAAAGTAACGCTTCAGCTGGCGCACGTATGAGTAGTTTAGACGTAAACTTAGATACCTCTTTATTGTTAGAAGGTATGGACAGTGATTTAAAAGATCAGCAACTGTTCAGAGTTTATCGTGATATGTACTGGCACGATCCTGTTTGTGGATCTTGTGCAGATTTATACTCAACACTTCCTTTTTCTGAATTTAGTTTGGCCGGAGCTTCGGACAAATATTTAGATCAATACAGAGAAGTAGTTGAACTCTTGAATCTGCGTACAGCAATGCCTCGTATTAGTATTGACCATCAAGTTACTGGCGCATTCACTGCAACTATTTTGTACAACAGCCAGAAAAAGCAATTCATTGATTTGATGTGTCACAAATATGAAAACCTTACCGTACACTCTTTGCCATTATTTGGTCAAGATCCAATAATGTACTTGCAGCTTGATGCTGATATGAAACGTACTTTGGGTTTGCCTTCAAAACGCATAGAGCAAATACGTCAAAGTCTTGGTATAGAATTTTTTAACAAACTACTCAACGATCAAATTGAATTAGATCCAGTAGGTACTTTGTATGTTCCACGTAAAACTTTCTCTTATGGTGAAGGTGTTAGTTACTTTAAACGAGTGCTTCCACTTTGGTTGATTGAGAAAAATTTATATCGCGGAACACTGATTGAAAGTGGACGTAGACAACGAGCCATACTTCACTTAATGTTAGGTGAAGAAGGTTGGGAACCTACACCACAAGATTACGAACAAGCAACTGATTTATTTCTTGATGCTGATGCTGATCCTATAGGTGCTGTTGTCGCAACACGTTTAGGTATTAGCGTTAGCGAGTTAAGACCAGGTGGTGACTTTTGGAAAGTTACTGACATTTGGGATCAAACAACTCCAGCAAAAATGAGAGCGCTTGGAATAAGTGAAGCTTTCTTGAGTGGTGACGCAAGTTATCAAACAATGGAAGGCTCAATGACTGTTTTCACTGAAACAATGAGAGCATATCGTGATATGCAAACTCGTTGCATTTTCTACGATAAAGTATTTCCGTTAGTTTCTATGATGCACGGTAATACAATTCGTAAAGGTAAGATTGTTAAACGTGAAGGCTTGATGTCTGGAACTACAGAAGAACGCTTACGTTTAATGCAAGATGGTTCAAAACTTTTAATTCCAAATGTACATTGGGCAAAAAGTTTAAAGCCTGAGCAAGATCAATCTTATATGGAAATTCTTGATCGTATGACTGCTGCTGGAATTCCAGTTCCAATACGAATGATGGCTGCTGCTGGTGGATTTAACTTGGATCAGCTGTTATTAAATCAAGATGAAGATTTTGCTATTCAACGTCAACTTCTTGATTACAAAAAACGTGTTGCCGATATGACCGCTAAATATGCTGCTGCCGAAGGCGGTGGCGCTGAAGGCGGTGGCGGAGGAATGGGATCTTTCAGTTCTTCAAGTTCTGATCGTTATTTCAATCCAGATCGTTATCTCGATAAAGTAACTGCACAGCCACGGGGATTCAGTAATATTCTTGGAGGTGCTTCGCAAAATCTTTTACGTCACGATTTTGGTGAAGGAAGCGAGTTATATACTCACGATCATAGCGGTAAGAAAAAGCATGTATTTAATCAGACTGCGAAAAACAAGATGATCAATGCCAAAATTACAAAAGCCTTAGTTGCTATGAGTAAGAGTGGTAATGCACCATTGTTAACGCACGAAACAACGACAAATTTAAAGCCAACGCAAAGAGAAATGCAACGGCTTCTTGGAGTAGTTAAATGAAGTTAGTCCGTGACCTTTTTTATAAAGGAACTGCGGCAATATCTGACTGGCTTGTATTCCACCGATTCATTCGTCAGCCATTATCTTTCTTTGAGGATAATCTGAGGAAAGGAATTTTGTCTGAAGTAAAAGCAATTGAAGATATTCTCTTTGCTTTTACTTCAGAACATTCCGCTTGGTTTACAGACAGACACTTCAATCAATACGGTGCATTTATGTGCCGTGATTTGATAAACAAAGAACTTTTCGATATAAATGATTATGTAGCTACGGATCTATATGATGCTGTGGCGCGGTCATCCATCAAAAGTAATTTTTCAGTTGAAGTGCAAAAGATGGTTGCTGAGCTTTCTAAGAAATTTTCAGAAGATCCTCGTTTCCAAAACACAACAACTGAAACTTATTTGAATTTATTTCACAGAACGCTACCTTTATTGTTTTTGAGATTTTTTGCACCAAAAGATTTGGTGAATTTCTCTAACAATTTCTTATATGCTATCGCAGCATTAGTAGCGTTTGATCGTAAAGGCTACTCAGAGTTTACCTCACCTGAAGCCATAAAAACAAAAACCTTTCTTGAGGATTTTTTGTTTGAAGTTGTCAACGATAGCTTTCACATATACAGCTACAATTTTTATATGGTTGTGCGTCGTATGTTTCCTGAAAGAATGTCTAACAGAATGGCAACCGTGCAATTCAAATTCAAATCCCTTCAAAGTGATAATTACATATATGCGCCAAAACGCATGGTTAGTGATGTTGCCCTGTTCAGGAGAAAATGATGGAACTTTCTTGGTCAGAATTTCTGAAGAAATTTGAGGAAAAAGAATCTGGATCGAACATACGCTTGCTTATTCAAGATGTGAATTTACCTGCGTTTTGTGTTGGGATTATTTTTAGAAGCAATCAAGGAGTGCTAGAACCTATTGTTAGATTCTTCACTACAAAAGACGCGACTGATGCACTACAAGCAAATGCCGAGAATCTCGTTTCTTTAAATTCGTGCTATGTAATTCCACACGTTCTTTACTATCCGGCTGGTTTGCTGGTTAATCGTGTAATGGCTTGGATGTCAGGATCTACAACTCTTGCTGGTGTTCCGTTTAATTCAATGCAATACAAAACAACATTGACATACAGGGATCATAAACAAGATGAATAATGAAGAGTTAAATGCCGCTTGGTCAGAACTTACAAAACAGCCTGTTAAAGCTTGGGCAGAAGATCAGGTTAAACTTGATTTAAGCTTTATAACCGATCTTGAGTTGCAAGTTAAGATTGCAACAAGCTTTAGCGGATCTGTTTCTGAACAATTTTATAAGTTGCCTTCTAGTCAACAAGATGCTTACTTGTTTTATTTTATGATGGCAACCATACCGAACAAACTGCTTATGCAAGCAGTTTTATCTCAACTTAAAAAGTAAAGGAAGTAATGATGGAAACTTTGTTTGATTTTTCTCAGGTTGATTTGAGTTCTGCCCCTGCACTGGTTATATTACCTGTTGGAAATTTCAATGGGGAAGATCTGGAAACCTTAAAACGCTTTGAACAAGAGTACGATAAATACGTAAATCTTGGTGAGATCGTTAACTACGAAACAGCTGAAATTTTAGTGGATGCTTTTGGTGAATTTCAGGAAGAAAACGAATTGTATGTTGGTGACGAATCTTCAGCTGAAGAAGATGGTGTTGAAAACATTGCAATGATTTCAGGCGTTACGTTATTAGCGCTTGGTACTCGTCAAACCATTTTGATTACAATCATACCGTCCTTTGAAGATGCTGAATCTGAAGAAGATGACTTTGAATAACAGTTAACCCAAGGAAGGGCGGCCCAGTGTCGCCCTTTTTTATTAGGAATTTCATTATGAATATTCAACTTGTACATTCCTCAGTTTTAACCGTTAATCATTTTGTACGCAATCAAATGGCAGGAGAACTTACTGTTGTTTTATGTGATACAAGCGATACACTAGAAGCCCAGCGCTATATGGAAACCTTCAAAAAGAAAGTCCAACAGGTAATGCCGCTTATGGTTCCAGATAAGTTAAGTTGCTACTGCTATACAAATGGCCGCCTTAATTGCAGAAAGCTACACAGGAATCTTTCTACCTTTATTCAAAATCATCCAGACCAGAAATTAATTAATCAACGAGCCGAGTGGCATTAGTAAAACTGTAAATCTTTCTTTAGTAACAGGAGAGATTTATGATATGCACTTTATATTCGTGTGGTTGCAGTAACACAGCTAAAAAGCAAGGGCCAGATTTCTGTGACATACATGGAAGGCAGTATATAATCAGAGGCAGCTGGCCGAATCCTTTAAAGAAAAGAAAGTTTGTGCGCGATAAGTATTCTGTTTATTTATGTGCTAATCCAGAAGATGTGCCGTTCAAACCTGTGATAACAGATCTTGTTGTCATAAACAATATGTATGACTTAACAGTCGAAAACATAAAGCATTTCTTTGGTGGAAATAAAGTTCTTTGTTTGCTCTTAGAAAACATGAAAGCAGAATCTGACATAAGATCTTTTATTTTTGCTGGCGTCCCTATGAACATGGGTACTGTAGGAAAAAGTTTCCAGTTTGTGGACATACATACAGTAGAAAATGGATCTATTATTTCAGAATACAAAACGCTTTCTGGAATACTCGCTCCGAAAAAGCTTGAAGAATTTGCTGAGTGTCATCGCAGCGTTGGTTGCTTTTTTGAAAAGTGGCTTATTACACAAGTTAAGCCAAAACGAGTTGTTCACGTAAATGCTAAATCTTTACGTTGGTTAAAAGCAGCTAAAGAAACTGAAACTCCTTACACAGCGCAAACTGTAAATCCATTAGTATACAATCTAATGGTCGATTCGGATAAATTGGAAAGAATTCAATTATCCGAACATGGGATAATCAAATGAATAAAATCAAACCTAATCCGGTTATAGATATTATTGACGGCCACAACTGGCTTAATCGAGCATATTACTCCAGTTTAAAGAACAAGGGAATGACGTTAAAGGACGGAACACCTACCGGAGCAGCTAAAACTTTTTGCGTTATGCTAAATGCTCTTATTCGCAGAAGATTAGCGTCACGAGGTCAAGTTATTTTAGCTGTTGTATTTGACCACAAAAAAGGTTCGGACAAGCGCAAGAAAATAATGCGCGATTTCATGGAAAAGCGTTTACGCGGAGAAGATGCTGCTAAATTTCCAGAAAAATATTTAAGTGGTTATAAAGGTAATCGTTTTTCTGACGGTGACGATGCTAAAAGTATTGCACTTCGCCCACAATTAAAAATGATTATTGATATTTTGACTGCGCGTGGAATTCACCCTATAACTTCTGTTCACGGTGAGGCCGACGATATTATAGGAAGCTTGTGTTTCCAACTAAAATGTCGTAAATATATTTGGAGTCGTGACGGTGATTTCGCTCAGTTATTAAAACCTGATACAAGGTTACGTTTACCAAAACAAGACAACAGTGAAGAACAAGATATTACATATCAAAGTTGTCTTGAAAAGTATGGCGTTATTCCTCCAATGTTTGTGGATCTTTTGGCACTGACAGGAGATCAGAGCGATAACATTCCAGGCATTCCAGGCGTCGGAGATAAAACAGCTATCGAATTGTTGATGCAGTATGAAGATCTTGATTCTATATTCCAAGCAGAACATAAAGGCGCTTTGGGAAAAAAACTCAAAGATCCATTTTATCAAGATCTTTGTTTTATGTGCAGAGATTTAGTTGAGATCAAGAAAGACTTAAAGGTAGATACACGATTATCGACCTATCTGTTGGAACCTTGGTCTAAAAAAGTCGAACGAAAAGTTCGTTCTGTAGAAAAACAGTTTGAGTTCAAAGAAACATTCAACTGTTAGCGAGGGGAAATATTATGACAACATTAGAACAAAGACTTCAACAGCTGGTTAAAGGTGGCTTGGGCTGCAAAACAAATTCAGTTAACTATATGATAACCGATCATTTCTTGGACGCTATAGTACACAGCGTAAGAAATAATTTTTCTGATTTGGTTGTTGCCTCAAATACGTCCCATGTTCCTAAAGGTCTTGTGGGTTCTTTGCATAAGTTTATACCTGAACTTATTAAAGCAGAAGCTGCTTGCAAATTCACCGGACGTACTGCACTAGGAAAGCATTTTAAATATTCTTGCTATCCGGCTTCAGAGTTACCTAACATAGTTGACCAGAGAAATGCCGGACGCAAACTCGATATTACTACAATATTCGTGCAAAATACTTTTGGACACAAAGTTCCAGATAATAAAGTTCACCACGTTGATCTGGATTCTGTAGAATCTGGCTTTAATCAATTGTTGGAAGATTTTGATAAACCGACCAACATCGGACTTTATTTTTTCGGTAACGATTCTTCTTATGGTACACCTTGGGAAGAAATAGAAGATGCTTTAAATCGGTCTTTTGATGGTACTCGCCACAACTTAACAGTTTTCCTTCCTGCATCTGTTGTTCGAGATCATAATTTTTTCAAAAGACTGAGTTTGACTTCAGTTCCTAAGTATTACAGCAAAGTCAAAAACAAAAACTAAAAAGTTTGGGGGCTTAGGCTCCCAACCTGTTAGTTCTGATAACAGGTGAATCATGATCACTCAATTTTCAGCTAATGAAGCTGTTCGTTGTTTTATAAGTCAAGAGTCCTCAGACTTGTCTTTGTTAGAAGATAATTCGGAGGCTTTAGAGAGACTCACAACAAAATACAATCGTACTTATATCTTCAAGGTAACTAAAGATCGTATTGATTGCTTTAGTACAAGCATGACACGAGTTATGAATGCCGTGCTTTATCATGGATATGATATTCCTTGCTATTTGGTTCCTGCTTCCTCAAATTCTTTAACTGACAGGCTGGCTAGACTTATCGAGCATAGTGAATTAATAAATACATTGAGAAGCAATTTTACAGAAAGCTTTGTTACCGTTACAAAAATAGAAGATACTTGGTATTTCAAATATGGCCATAAAGATTCTATTTCTGATAAAGCGTTAACATCTTTTGGATTTCCAATTTGTTCAAAGTTAAATCGCTTAATTGATTCTCAGCTTGATGTGTCGGGCATAGGTAAAATTTTTCTGATAAAAGATCAGACTCTTATGTTGAACGTACAGTCTTTGCTTGAAATGAAATATTCATTTGATTTAATTGAAAGCAGAGCCGAAAACAAATCCACCTCTGACGAAATGGATATTTGGCGTTTGACATCTTGGATGAATGAATATGCTCTTTTCATATACAGAACTTACGACCTTGATATTTGCACTAGCTTGAGCGGTAAATATTTTGGATTAAATCACGACAGAGTTTGCATTAAGTCTATTGACGGGCATTTACGCATTGTAAGTAATTCAAGCCCAAGACATCACGACTTGCATTATCTTCATATTTTAAATCAAGTAGAAGCCATAATGGAGGCTTAGTTTTGCAGATACAACCTTATTCAAGTACAACTTGGTGGCGTGATATTTTAAATCAATCGCTGCCTTCCCATCTTTTGCTTGTCGATGTTCAGTTGACAGAGTTTCCTGTAAGTACATCCAAGCATTGGGGTAAGCTTGAGTTGATTCAAGATCCTGAAGATCAAGAGTCGCAGAGTTACAATGAGTATCTTCAATCTTTTATAGATGAAGGAAATATTTTTAATTATGGTGCAGAACGTCTTGAAGATTGCACTTTGTTTATGACAGTAGCTACTGTGATAATGGAAAAACAAGACGGCGAATTATTTGCTCAAATTGAAATTCCTCTTGTTATTGATCAGACTACAGTAAGTCCTGATGTAGTTGGTATAAGAAAAACTGTTCTTACCACTGTCAAAACGCAGTTAGATGAATTGTTATCTGATATTCCAGAATTTATTCCTCACAGGCTAAACTAAGATGAAAGCAAAACAACTATTAGCTGAGTACGGAAAGTGTTACAGCATTGTTCACCGCACAGCAAACTCAAAATTCAATACAACGATGGGTGTTGTTTGTGAGTGCGAAAAACGACTTGAATCTATTACAAATGAATTGATTAAGTTACCTGAAAAATCTCAGTACGCAAGTCCTTATGTTCGTATTCGTTATGGAAATCGGTTATGCACTATTGATGAACTTGCTTCTGCTTTTGATTGTTCACCAGTTTATATAGCTGCATATTATGGAATTTATGGTGCTGATATTAAAGGTATGTTACGCGATCTTGGTCGTGACTACATTGAATACCACGGCCACCACTATGATCTTTTAGAGATAGGGAATAGAATAAATGTTCCTTGGTCGCTAATGAAAGACATTGAAGATCCAGAAGTTTTGTACAAGCTGCATGATCACTATCTGAGAATTTTATTCATAGATAAAAATGTTTCTCACGGCAAACCAAATAAAGAACCTTCTGAGAAAATTAAAAAGGAATACGATATTATACTGAAGAAAATTCTTCAGGCATTTAATACACTTCCTAAGCTTGAAAGTTACTTGGCGGATAAAGCAAAATGTAATTCTGCCGCGCAAGCACGTAGCGTTAAACGTAGGGCAAAACCTGCCGATATTTTTGATAACATTGATAGAGGATAATTCATGTTTTTCACAAACTCAAATCCGTATATGACCGCTACTGAAGCCAAAGTGAACTTGAATCCAAAGGGATTTATTTTGGTTGAACAGCAGGTAAGTGCCGAAGAAGTACATCAAACTCTTTTAGATCGTTACCGTGATAAAGATGGTGATGGTTACTTAGATATTAATCCTGACGAACTTTTAAGCGACAACTTTAAATATAAAGAGTTGATTCGTAGTGATAACGCCACTAAGTATGGCCTTGAAAATCGTGTACCTGCCAACATGATTCACATTGTTGAAAATGCACGTTACACAGCTAAAACTTGTTTGGAAGTTATTCGTAATAAGTTTGGCGGCTTCACACCTAACAGTTGGTATCGCGGCCCTGAAGTTGAGTACATGGCTACCTATAAAGACGGCTTTAGTAAATACGTTACAAAGTCTTATCGTCGCAGCAACAACAGTGAGCCTACAGCCGCTGAATTAGTTACCATAATTAATTCAACTATGTATCATCGTGATTTAGTTCGGAATGCACTGAATTCAAAAACTCACACGTATGCGATTATTTTAGAACTTTGGGATCGCTATTACGCTGGCAAGCAGCATCCGTTAGGTGAAGCTGTTGATCTTGAAGTTACTAAGAGTGGAAGTAATGGCTCATTGTTTAACTGGATCAAAAACGACAGTAAGATTCAGTACGATCAGTTGATTCTGGAATTTCACAAACCAAATATGGGTGCATTTACTGGTTGGGTTCATATTAGCACAACGGAAACCGCACGTACTGGTAAAAAGAATCGGTTGAGCGCATTCAGCATTTAATATACGAGGCCGCAGCCTCGTTTCCTATTGGAGATTCTTATGTTTGAGTATCAAACTCCTCAATTGTTTCAAGCCGATGATATTCGGGACTCTGAAACGCAAACACAAATTACTCGTCAGGGTGCAAGTTGTTGGACTGCTTCTCGTCCATTATCGCTTCCAAGTTTACGTACTCGTTTAAGTTTAGCTTGGAAAGTATTTACTGGACAAGCTGATGCTTTAGTGTGGCGTGGAGATCAGGGAAAACAAACAAAATGATGTATATGAAAAAGATGAATCCTTTTATTCGTGCTGTACTTATTTACATTGCAAGTACAATTGTAGTATCTACTTTACTCGTGGCAAGCAACGCACTCAGTTATGTAGCAAAAGAACTAGATTAAAGGTTACGGCACTCTATGACTTCAGATCAATTTTGGACAATTTACAACATGATCAAGGCCAAGCCTGTAATAAGTAAAAGTGTACATGCTGTGCATGACGTCTTGTGTGGTAGCCTGTCTGTTAGTGAATCCGCTGCTAAATATGGTGTGAGTATTCCAGTTGTTTTTGATGGTGTAAAGCGCTACACTAAATATCACGCTGATTTATGTATAGCCTATGGTTATTCGGATCGTGAGATAATTCAGTTACGTATTGCTTCATCTTCGCGTGATTGGATTTTAATGCAACGTCCGTTTGCTGCACGTAATTATAAATTTGTTGCTGAGCTTGCGTTAAAATCTGATCCAAACGCGAAAACGGCAATGATAGACAACTTTATTGCAAGCGTGATTAAACTTGTTAAACAAAACAAGTGCATTCAACCTGATGTGAAGTTAAGGGCTTTAGTTTACAGTTGGCACAGCATTCCAGCAATGGATGCGTTAAACTCTTTGGAATTGAAACCTCAACCGCAGCAATTAGTCTGTTAAAGGAATTAATTTAATGTCAACAAGCTCTAATGTTCCACCGCATCCAGAAATTAAATATTTCCCCACTGGAAATTCACGATTGCGCCCTCACACTTTAGAAGATGGCACTGTTTTGCTTGTATATCAAATTGAGTTGGCTTCAAATATGAATCAAGTTAAAATATATCGTGACGCCACTGTGCAAGATTTATCTCTTAATATTCCTCTTGTAAAAAACTAGAAAAGGAAATCAATTATGAAAATTTTGGTATCTTTAAATAAAAATAAACCTAAGTCTTTTCCTCAGAAAAGTGCTCAAGTAATTTGCGGCTTTCCTGGAATTGGTAAAACTCATTTCTTCAATCGCCAGCAAGAGTTGGGATTTACTGTTATGGACAGCGATAGTTCAAAATTCCCTAAAGATGATTTTCCGGCAAATTACATTAAACACATTGAAGAAGCTCGTTACCAGTGCGATTATTTACTCGTTAGTTCGCATGATGCTGTACGCCAAGCTTTGGTAGATGCTGGAATTGAATTCACTTTGATTTATCCAGAAAAGAATTTAAAAGTAGAGTACATGCAGCGTTATGCTAAGCGTGGATCTCCAAAAGAATTCTTAACCATGATGAACAAGAACTGGGCAAATTTTTTAACCAGTTGTGTTGATCAACAAGGTTGCACTCATGTTGTGTTAAAAGCAAAACAATTTATGTCGGATGTGATTGGCACACAGGAGAAAGTTGATGAATTTACAACAGATGAAAGTCAGGGTTAGAAACTGGCTTACTAATTGTTTTGGTGTTGAACACACAAATGACAAAAGTGAACGCAGTTTTCGTTTTGCAGAAGAATGTGTAGAATTGTGTCAGGCTATAGGTTTATCGCGTGACCAAATGAATAGTATTTTAGATCACGTTTATAGCCGACCAAAAGGTGAAGTAGATCAGGAAGCAGCAGGTACACTGATCACATTATTATCAGTGTGTGATTTGCATAGCGTTTCACTTGAATCAATTTTTAAAAGTGAAATGAATCGCGCTGAAAATAATATTGAGGCTATTCGTGCTAAGCATAATACAAAACCTGCACATTTGGCCAAACATATTTCTTATTCACAAAATCAAGAAATTTTAAATCGATCAAAGATAAAGCACGTTACTAAGAAATTGTGTGATTTCTTTAACGCACCTATTTCCTTTGCTTTTCACATGGGAACCGCATCTTCGGAATATTTCGCAATAAGTGTTAAATCTATTTCAGCAGTTATTCAGGCAGATCCTACATTGCTGGACATAAGGGTATATAAAGAGTGGCGCGAAAAACAACCAAAACTGTTTTTCTTGGATTCTTATACCACTATAGAAAGAATCACCGGCATCTTTGAAGGCATTAAACTTGATAAGAAACAGACTAAATTTTGGGTAACTCGCATTGCACCAAACTCAAAAGATTTGAATAATATAGTAGAGCTTACGGAAGCTCTGGACTTGGACTCAATTGGTTTTTGCTTACAAGGAATTGCATTTCCAAAGGTTGTTCAGTGTGAGTTCGGTAGCCCTGTTCCATCAGACAATGAATACTTATTTATATTCAATAAACAAATATTGAATGACTGAGGGTAAATTATGCAATCTTTTTTCCAATTTTGTACAAAATACCATGATGGAATGTGGCCTGATTTAATTTTGATCGGAAGTCAGATATTCGGTCAAGTTAAGCCTGATGAATTCTTAAAAAGAGACGGTATAAACATTCCGAAACCTTGCACTTATTTAGATGTTGGTAACTTGCAGTTAGATGCTAGTTACTACAGGGAACAGGCTTTGACATCTAGCCTTCTTATAGGTCAAAGATCCGGTAAATCTTATTTGTTAAGAGCTTTAGTGAGCTATATATCTAGCTTCTCAGAAGAATTTAATTTAGGTCAGAATTCTACACAGTCAAAAGATTATTTTCATATTGATGTGCCGAATGCAAATGTTGAAGATCATGTAAGAAGTATATGTGAAACTTTAACAGCCTTTAAAGCAGCCTTTACTGTGGAAATGTTTGAATCAGGAAATCAGACAGCTGCACGAATTCTAATGAATTCTGGATTCACCGTGGTTTTGTGTGATGGTATTCCAAATTCAGGAAACGCTGATTATTTTGAACTTGGAAGATGTATTGGTTATATATCTGAAGAGTTAGCTTGGAGATATAAAGCAGTAAAAAATAAATCAATGAATCCAATTGACCGACTTAATTCTTTAAAGATGTCGAGCATTGCACATAATGCACCTCTCTTTATTTCGATAAGTTCGGTTTTCGATGATGATACCTTTTTAAAATGTCGCGTTAATTTATTCATACGTCGCGCTACTTGGGAAGTCAACCCAAATATAAAAGGATCTTTACTTGGAGAGTTATTCATCGCAGATCCTACAGGAGCCATGCGTGATTTTGGATCACGAGTTTAAATTTACTTGTTGAAAAAAGAAAAGGGAACCGTAATGGCTCCCCTTTCTCATATTGCTACGACTAATGCAAGTGCAGTAATTATTTTCAGTGTTATGCTTTCAATACTATTCCGCAATTGTTCTTCCCTTCTGCTTTCCCTTTCATCATTCAAAACAACTTCCATTTTCAATGCTCTGTATTCTTCCAGCTCAGCAAGTTCACGTATTAAGTTTGCGCGTTGGACAGTTAATTCTAAAATTAAATTGGCCTGTTCCACAAGTGCTGCATTAGATTCAGCACTGATATAAGCTTGCTCTACTTTTACTAAGTCGTCAGGATCTACAAGTGCCCATGTTTTTCCATTTGCATCTTTATAACTTCCTACATCATGCGTGAAGGCTTCTGGAATACTCACAGGAGTTACTTCTTTGTGTACGAATTCTGCAATCTTTTTGGTCTGTATTTCTCTCGGCTCTGGCGCACTAGCACATCCAAAAAGAAACATTGATAAAACAATTAGAGCGTATTTCATTTCATTCCCCTGTTTTCTTCCCAAGCACGAAATCCAACTAAACGAAGTGCATTGTACATTGCCCAAGATTTTCTGTCGGTTACGCCTTCAACAATTAAACCTATTTTAAAAATTAAGTCCGCATCTTTCTGCGTGTAAAATTGCCCTGATGGAGAAGGAATATCATTTCTATAAAGTAGATCATGAATAACCGATGCCTTTAGTCCACTACCAAATGGAGGAAACAGCGACCATAGAAATCGAGGACTACTAATAAGATCAGATTCAAAACCTTCTCTTGCTGTTAGCGTTACGATCTTAAACTTACGCAACTTATTAGCTGTTGGAAGTATAGGGCAATTATTTTCTATGTCCCAACAAAAATCCATACTAAAATCTTCAAGTAAATTAAACTTGTAGCCGCCATCATGTGCTTGAATTTTCAAACTATCGTGAAATTTCGCAGAGAAGGCATTGGCTACAGAAATTTGCTCTGAATGTTTTACCAAGTAATTTTCTGTAGCCATTAACTATCTCCGTTTTTTCATGCTTTCATTAAAATCAGCAATCTTTTGATCGTCCGTTTTATTAACTGCTTGATCTGCAACAGAATCGAAAGCAGCTTGCCCTTCAACTTTAATTTGTTGCATATCCGTTTGCTCAGCCTCTATTTCTTTCCCTACTGTGTTCGCATCAACAATTTTATTCTCAATAATATCTCTGTCGATTTCATCAAGTTTATCGGTTGTATCAGTAGGATTTTTTGAACGCGCTGCATAAGCATACGCGCCCAGTGTAAGTACGGCAAGCAATCCCATAAGAATATACTTGCCCCACTTTTTATACCATACTTCTTTAACTTCAGTAACTTGGTTCGTCTGGAGTTCTGACATTTGGATTCACCTTTGGGCCACCATCCCTGTTTAATATGCTATCAGCCATATAACTAATACCGATAAACGTCATTAAATTTGGATTTGGATCAATAATCAAAGTGGTAAAATAACCAGCTGTTGTAGTTAAGACAACTAAAATACTGCTTTGTTTGTTGCAAGTCCAGTATTTCACAAAATCCAGTTTATCCTGCACACATTTTTTAACCCAGTGTATTGCTACACCAAGCAAAGTAAATGCGTAGGCTAAGATAAGATAATCCCATGAATATTTCATCAGTGGGCCGAGTAGTTGAGTTGCTGTTACTTGCTCCATTTTATTTCCTTATGTTATAAATTAAGTTCAAACAATTGTTTGTTTACAATGCAATTTGGTCTGATATAATGTTCAGATCTTCCATTGAATTCTATATCAGCGCCGCTTGCTGGATCACCTATTGTAACCAAGGCTAAAGGTAATTTTCTTTCGGTTAAGGCCGAAGCAGTTGGATCTGGTGTTGGCACTAAAATACCCCAAGTAAAAGGATTTCTCGTGTTATCACTTAAGTCAGATTCTAATTCCCAATCTTTAAGACCTGCCGTAAAGTAAGTTGCATAGAATCTGGCTTGGGTTGAACTAAAAGTTTGATGTGTTGTTGCCAAACGTAAACCCTTTATCAAAGTTTTTGCAAAGTTTAACACGTAACTTATATTTTGTGTTGCCGTGAATGTAGGCAATTCCACTATCGAATTATTTGGCAAAATTAAAGATACGTTTGAAAAAGTTCTTGTAGCCACGTTATTCTGGCAAAGCATTCTGAATAAAAGAAAATCCGCTTGAACTGGTTCGTCGAACACGATAGCCATGTGTGCTCTGTGACTATCGTTAGTAACACCTGCTGTTGTAGATCCTCTACGACCTAAATAAGTCCCATAGGAATCCAATTGTTCAAATGTACGTATTTTTTGACCAGATTGGCAATTTATTCCAGTCATCTGCAATAATGAATTTACTGAATCCAGTGGAGGTAACACCGGAGGAATAACGAGCGCAGGTAAGCCCGTTCCCGCTTGCCAATCTGCCCAAGCATTATTGAATCTATATAAGACACAATCACCTAAAGCTCTATTTCCAGAAGTATTAAGATCAAATACTTGTTGTGAAATATCTGGAATATAAGCTCCTTTCTTTGTGCCAATTTTTTCTCTTATTCCACCAAAATCACCGCTTGCTATATTGGCCTTTATTTTCAAACCATCTGATTTATCCAGAACTATATTTGGAAAACATACACCATCGGCGCTTTGAAGTAGCGACTTGAGATTTTCTGTCAAGGAACCTACATTCAAATCTAATGATTCAAGACTTGGTGGAACTGAACCGCTAAACATATACAAAACACTTTGATGTGTTATGGAATTAATTGTTGCAGTGTTAATTAATGTTCTTACTAAGTTTTCATTTAATCCTGCGGTCAGCATAAATTTTTCCTTAAGTAGAGGGGCCGAAGCCCCAAATACTTATATAGATTTAATTTCAAAGTCTGTAGTTTTATATAGTTTATCAGATTCAATCATTGAACCTAATAATTCCATATCGACTCCAGTTTCACCTATGTCACCAACTTTACCGATGAAACATTGATAAATCTTGGCGTCTGTTGTGTAGTTCGGTTCGTTGATGTTAGTTTGCACATACATAAAAACAAACCAATCGGCAGCACCAGGTGAGTTAACTGTGAAAGTTTCACCGCGTTGACTTAATAACCAACTTACTAGGTTTATTCCGGTACGTAATGGAACAACAGTGGCTGGATATGTAACACTTAATCTTAAAGTACCTAATGCTTTTAATGCGTTACTACTTATTGAACCATCAGCCTGAACTAATGCAGCAATTTGAGCTTGAGTTGGCATAGTGCCTCCCATAACCCACATTACTTTTTTAGCCACAGATGCTTGCTCGTACTTTGCACCAAGTAGTGCTTTCATGCTAGTGGATAATCCAATCATAATTAAATCTCCACTACTTGAGGACGAATTTGACAGTGCATTACAACAACATCTTCGCCAGATTGCTTTGTTCCTATGTCTAAACGCATTTCCGTTGTTGCATTTGTTCCACCAGAAGATATTACCATGAAAGGATAATCTGCACCTACTGGTAATAAACTGCCGGTTACACTTACTGGACGTAACAGAGCAAAATTAATTGATACTGCTGAATGTCCATTAATATTATCTGTCATGATCTTAATAGATTTTAGATCAAAAGCTGGTTGTCCGGCTGTAAACTCGATAATAACTTTAGTTACATCTGTTCTTGTGTTATTGAACATGAAACGATTGTTCGCTACTTTAGTAACAACGTGTTCAAGCTCTACTCCATTAGCCACGGTTTTGATATTGAAGTTTGGAACAACAGAACCAAAATCCATGTCAATAAAATTTATCTTTTGCGCGGAACAGTCTAATTCTATTTTATGACCTAATGCTGTTTGAGCAAAAGTCACATAAGTTGATTGTCTACCAAGTAGCGCACATTTCTCAGCAAAAGTAAATTGAGTTCTGTCTCCTGTACTCCAAACATTTAAAATGCGGCCTTGATAAAGGGGATCATTGCCGTATCTTGGATTGGAAACATCTGGCCCCATTTTTCTCATAGGAATTAATGAAGATGCGTGATTAAATACCAAGTTTCCATTAACAACACTTGAGGTCAGTAATGATACTGCTCGACAGTTATTAATCAACGCATCTACATCGTGCGGATTGAATTTTAAAAACTCTTCCGTCAATTCCTCAAAACTAACTGGAAGAGTTAAACCCAAATCCGCTGCCGAAAAGAAAAATGAATGCCATCCAGAAGCACCGAAATAGTCTTGAATACTATTAGGTGCGTTAACTCCTGAATGGAATATCATGGTTATACTCCGTCAAAAGTGAATATTTGATCATTCATTTTAACTGCGCGTGTGTTATCAATTGCGCCGCCGAACAAAATCATATCAGCACCACTTCCAGAAGCACCAACAGTACCGATACCTACCCAGTGAACTGCACCGTTAGTTGTTGGAGCAACAACTGTACTGGCAACAACTGCCAGAATAAAATAAGTTACATTACCAATCGCAGATTTAATCAATTCTTCTGGACGTTCGGATAATGGAAAACGCAATTTGTTTGCACCTTGCATCTGAAGTGCAAAGTTTGTTGGGTAGTTTACATAACCGCGTAATATTCCGCCTTTTGCAAGGGCAAGATTGTGAATAAGATCTTGACGATAAAGACCGCGAGTTGTACTTGCAATACCTGATCCTGAAGTAGTGGAATATAAAGCAGCTTCCAAATCTTCTTTTGTTGGCATGGTGCCATCATACAGAGTAAGCATTTTGCGGTTTGTTACACCTAAAATTGGTGATTGATTCAACAGTGGAATCATCGCATCAGTTGCTAATAACATTATGCTACCTCCGTGACTACAGCAGTTTTAAGTTTAAGACTGATAACACTAAAAATATCTTCGATTGTTCCGCTACTGCGATTTAATAGGCCCACGCCACCGTCAGCTGGCCCACCTAATGTAAAAATAAATGCGGGTACACGTTGAGCAAACAAACTTTCATAGATAGAAGCTACTGGAGCTGCCGGAACTAAAATACCCCAAGTTACAGGAATATTTTCTTTTGACATTACATTACTTGGTACTGCCGAAGCAAAGAAACGAATGTAGTTATACACTAATGTATTTGCCGCAACAGTTCCTGTGTTATCCAGAAAACGCACTCTCCAACGACGAGCACTGATTGGAGCAAAAGTTGATTCAATACCGGCAGCATTATAAGTTTTAACAGCGATGCCTGTGGCTGCTACAACCCAAGCACTTCCGTTCCAATATTCAATCGCCATTGTGCTTGGATTTCTTGTGGTAGTAACAAAATTTCCGTATACAACACGGTTCACACTAACAGCATCACCAAAATCATATTCAATCCAACCATCAGTTGTTATGTGAGTTGTGGCTGTTGCTGGAGCCAGTGCCATAGTCTCCAATCCATTCACAAAACCAGCTGGTTTTTCCAGTCCTTGAATGTTTGAATCGATAGATTGTGGTAACAGTTGAATGCCAGCCAGACCATTAGTAGATCTTGCACCGTGCATTTTAAGTGTGAACAGTTGAGCTACGTTTTCAAATGCAGCTAATTCTGTTCCGTATGTTGTACTGTTTACAGACAGTAAACGTAAACCTGCAATGGCATTTGCATAAATGCCTTTCATATCTGACAAGCCGATTTCTGTATGAACTTCATTTACTGAAGTTGGAACATCACCAGTCATCAGAAAAAGATTCCATTGTGTGCCAGCTTGCGCTTGCATACTTACCATATTCGCATTTTCTGCTGCAAAATACATAACTGCGCCCTTATATCAAAGTTGAGGTTAATGTAGATTCATTCATCAGATTGTACTGCACAAATGCAGTAGCATTAAAATCTAAATCAGGATCTTGAGGCAATAACACACTAACTGTATGCAGAGAATTCTGTACAAATACTTGTCCAAAATTTGATTTAACCTCCACTACAGTGTATGGTATTTGCAATTCATTTATTGAACTACTTAGCAAGTATGAACTTGCTTGTGGAACTAAAGGTCGTTCAACTGTAGTCGCTACTTGATCGAAAAATACTTCTGGCATGTTCAGGTAAGTTAGACTCAAGAAACTTAAAAAGCTTTGACCTATATTGTACTGACCTCTTTGTGCCAATGAAGGATTTCCGTCTGACAAAAAAACTTGATCGCCATCAATCGTGACCGTTTCAGGAAACAATGTATCTGGATCAAATCTGTTTGCGTAGTATGCCGCGACATATACACTAGGCATCAGATGTCTCCTATTAAATGCAGAACATACTGCGTTTCATTTTCCCAGTTTTATTTTATTCTTCTGTCATTACAGTTTCGCATATTCTGTGAGACTGTGTAGTAGGTTGAGTATCCACAACAGATCCTCTTGAAAATCTGGCTCGGATTGCAGAAGCTTCTGGTTCCGCCACTATAACACCATTTAAACGAAGTGGCAAAATGACGGCACCTGTTGCATCGTTAGTGACCCAATAGTATCCGTCAAAAAACCATTCGTTTTGTCTAGGATTTACCGATGTATAAAAGTTTACGTAACGTCTTGGTGAATTTAGACTATAGTAGCATGTGGTCACTGGAACTAACGTGGCTTCTTTTGAGTGACTGTGTACGTATATATTTGCCATTACATTGCCTTAATTCGTTGAATATGTTTTAATGCACACCGCATGTATAGCAGCACCTGTTCCTGAGATATAAGTTCCCAAAGAAGTCAGATTTAAAATATAGTTACGAAGCTCTACATTAGTTGAAGGTAAACCCGCTACTGAAAATTCACTTAAATATCCAGAAGCTCCAGGAGTATCTGTCCTACTTCTCCATCTGTACGTTATATTATCTACTTGGATATTGAACAAGGTTGTTCCGTTTAAGTAAGGTTCTGGTTGGTAGTTTTCGTATTTTACTGCTTGGTGCGTAGTTTGAACATACGAGCAGTAAATGCTTTCTGTATAATCATCATACTCAACTCTTTCAAATAAAGTGTAGTAAATGGGATTGTTATTTATATTCCTATTCGGCCCTATAAAGTATTTAGATTGTAACAAGGCAAAAGTCTGCGCTTGATCCGCAACTACTACACCATTTAATCTAACAGATCCATATTGAGTTCCGTCTGGATTGTATGCCCATTCGTAACCACCAACAAAACCAAATCTTACATTCGGTGTTCCTGACTGCGGGTACGACATAAAATAACGTAACTCACCGTTATTTACTAAGTTATTAAAAGAAGGCTTGAATAAAATAACTGGTGTAGACTCTACGCGATTTGTATTATGTAAATAAGTATTTCCCATAATCCTAACCTAACAAGTTTTGAATTGTAAACTTGAAGTCGTTTATTTTGTAACGCTGTCCAGTTACTATTGGGCCATTGTGTTCAAATTCAGCACCTGAACCTACGTTACCTACTGAACACAACATTAACATTCTGCAAATATTTCCTGCTGTGTAAGCAGCTGCACCACCATGCAGAGAAATCATTGCAAGTGTTGGCGATCCATTAGCTAATCCAGTCATTTCTTCTGTGCGTTGTGTGAACATCCAAATGCGTTCATGTACACTTCCACCTATTTTCTTTTGAGTAAAAGTAGGTAAAAACAGTTGACCAAGTTCAGTACGTGTTGAAATTAAATTTGTTCTGGCTAAACTGTGACTAATCAAACCTGTCGCAGCTGCTGTAACAGTAGCACTGTTTATATAATCTTCTTCAGGTTGAGTTAGTGGGCCACCAGTAAACAAACTAACTGAAACAGCCGTAGTATTTGCAAGATCGTTTCTGTGCAAAGCGTATGTACTTGCTAATAAAGCACCAGTATTCATTTTCATTGTGTGACGCCTCTATTACCAGCCCATTTCAAGACTTGGGAAATTAAATTGGAAATTAATGTCAGTAGCTTTAACCTTACTTTGCATAGTAATGGATGTTGATTCAATTTTTACATCAGCACTGCTTGCATTATTTCCTACTGAACCGTTGAAAATAATTCGACTCGCATTTGCCGCCGCTGAAGTCCAACCTGTCCAACTTGAACCTACAATTGCGAGAGTGAAAGATCCAGCTGTACCTGCTGACAGTACAGTCATTAAGCTATCGATTTTGGATAAAGCAAATTTCTTGCGTAGACCAGTAGTTCCGCTATTGTCAGATCTTTGTGAAAAAGCCGGAACATATAATCGAGCTAATTCAACTCTTCCATTTGGCCCCATTAAAGTAGCTGGCCAATTTCCTGCAATAATTCCATTTGCGTCTGTGAATGTGTCCCTAATGACATTCATTTCAGTCTGAGAAAGTTCTGATCCACTCCACAAACTAAATACTATGCCTGTTCCCAAAGTTAAATTGGAATTTGCGTAGCGTTCTCCAAATAAAAGTAGCATTTGATCTGCAAAAGATTTATTAATTTTCATGCGTCCACTTCCAAAAGTTTTTGACCATCAACAAAGAAGTTGCTTGGTATGAAATACTGACTTTGATTATTTATCTTAAGTTCAGCCGCTGATTCTGGAGTACCTACATTACACATGAGGACGGGAACTGTTTTTCCTTGCACACCAAGTAGTAGGTTACTTTCTACGTTTGGAATAACAACGGCTTTTGTCCACTCCGGTCTGGCTGTGTTTGCGTATGTCGCATTTGCACTCGGATCTTTTAATCCGGCAGTAAACTGTCTTATATAGAATGAGGACTGTCCTGAAGTTGTGGAGGTAGCATGTGAAATACACGCAACACCTTTTATCATTCGCTTTGTAAAATTAAAGCGATAAGTAGTGTTCACGTTTATTGAAGTACCTGCCGCTATTCCTATACTCACTAAAGCATTATTTTCATCTACAATATAAAGTGCGCCAATTTGCTGGTTATTAAATGCACCAGTATCAGAGCGAATTATATGTAGTAAAAGAAAATCAGCTTCAACAGTTTCCTCAAATAAAAAACAACTAAAATCCCTTCTGCGTAAAGTACCGTCACCACCAGCTCTACGTCCAAAATCTACAGCAAAGTAAAGTGGGCCACCTAAAGTTTTGGCTGCTATACTATTTAAGTGCCAAGCACCGCCGTCAGATGCACCACCCAAAGCATAATACTGATCTTCCGTTGTCAGTGCTGGAACAGCTTGAGAAGGTGCGGCATTTGAGCTGCCTCCATTTCTATTTACATAAGTTCTTGCTGTAAATAAAACACAATTCCCTATGTTTTGGTTTGCGGCTGCTTGCCAATCATAGACCTGATCAGTTATGTTTACTGGCTTAAACCAACAACCATCCCGTTCTTTGTACGTAGCATAATTTCCGTTTGAAAGTTGTAAACTTACTTTTCCACTTGCACGGACAACATTCAACTGAGCTGTGGTCATGCCATCTGCTGCTAGTGCAACTGAACTTACCCAATTGTTATCTCTTGATTCAATTCCTGTGTTAAGATCTTCTATATTTTCTGCCGTAGACTCTCTGAATAAAAATACTTGACAGTTATAACTTATATTTCCAGACGGAGTTATGTAATCAAAATCTAAAGATCTTAGTGCTGTGTCCATCAAACCAGTAGAGCGCATAGCAACTCCTAGATAATCTGCCCAACTACTAAATAGTAGTTGTATTTGTTGTATTCGTCTGTTGTAGGTGCGTTCATTTTCATGTAAACGCTTTGGCTTGGCAGACCTGCACTGCACATTATAAGATGTTCAGTATTTTGATTACGGTTTCCATAAGTGTCGTTTTGTTTTGATAACAAGTTTGTGTAGGTAGCCGCACTAATATGCTCTGGAACAATAATGGCGTATTGTGGAACAGCTACGTTCTTACGAATGTCACCAGCATTGAATCCAAACTTACCAAAATAAGCGAAAGCTAAATCGATATTCGCTGCTGTCCCAGTTGTACTTACTTTACGAATTCTGAAACGAGTAGCTGTTACCTCAGCAAATTTAACTATCCAATAACCAATTTGATTTATTGGACTTGTATCAATCAATGTCCAAGCAGATCCATTCCAGTATTCAATGTGAAATTGATACATCACTTGCGCGGCTGTTGTACTTTGCTTGATACCAAAACAGTTTACTGCTCTTGGTGTATCATATTCGAATTCGATAGTTTCATCATTTTCTGTTGTACGAGCAATGAAAGTATCTAATCCGTCAAAGCCATAATCACCTTGCATCTTATACATGACAGACATAAAAGTGTTGTGATCTCTGTAGTCATTTTTGCAGGTGATTTTTCTTGGATAGTAAATCAAATGATCATCAAAAGCTGTTGGATTACTTGCTCCGTCTTTAACTGACACAACTTCACCGCGATATACAGCAACCAAATCGCCAGACTTTATTAATGATCCTGCGTTCACAAAATTTACATTGCGGTTATCTGTGAAATAGCTTGTGATAACACAAGCGTTCTTACAGTTTTCAATTAAACCTGCTGCTGTTTGCGGAAAACCTAATGAATTAAAATCCGCTGGCATTGTACCATCAAAGAAATACGCAAGATTTCTTGTTGGCATAATGTTCTTAAATGACTCAACTAAAGTTGGATTCATTCCAAAAGTTTTCATTTCATACCCCTATCTGAAGTGTAAAGAAAGCAGCATTCATTACATTTAAAGTTGGCAATGTAGTTGCTTCAAAATTTATGATGGCTGTGTACGTTTGAAATACAACATTCGAGTTAAGCTGCGTAGCCACAAAAGGCATATCAATGAACTGAGGTTGTACAAAAATAGAAATACTTGGCAATCCAGCAGAGTAAATTAATCCAACATTTATAACAGGATGAATTAAATTTACTATTTCTGGAGTCGGCACATAATCAACTTGAGGGTTGTTACCTTGAATTACATTAGTGCCGTTTAAAGATAGATCCCAAGTGATTTGTTTTGGAAAAAACACAAATTTATTCTGATCGAAATTCTTGTCGAAGTAATTGACGTCTTTGATTAAATTATTCATGACCTACCTGCCTTATTTTGCAGTTTGTCATTTCATAAATTTCACCAACTGTCATGTTGCGATTTCCAACACGCAAATCACCGTCACCTGAAAAATCTGTTATGCTGCCACGTATTAAAAAGTTTGACGCACCATTAGCATTGTAAGCTACGTTTGTTGTTCTTGGATAAATCAAAAACCAATCAGGTTGACCTGAAACCATAACAGTTGGAGCTACTTTACTCCAATCAAAATCTAATAAGCTAGGAAAGTTTGCTTTCATTGCTGGATTTTGCGTTGTTATTAATTCTGCTTGTGCTAACACAGCACCGCCACGCGAACCTATCTGAGTTATCAAGGTTGCTATATTGGTAAAGATTCCGTTTGTTGCATTGAACAGTGTATCTAACTCTGTCGTCGTGTGTGTATTACCGCGAACAAAAATCATGTGATACCGTAAAGCAGTAGTACCTAAGTTTCTTTGGTACAATAAACTAGCAGCGGCTTTATTCATTTTCATGTTAATGTGGCCCTTGCTTCCATACGACCTGCAATCAAATTCATTTCAATGAAACGATTTGTTTGAAGTGTATTCAATTTGATTTCACTTAAATCGTAAGAAAATATTCTTACGCTACTTGGTTCCCAAGTTGCAGGTGAAGTGTGTCCAGCTATAGGCATAGGGCAAACAATTAAAGATTCAACTGTTTCCTCCAATATATAATCGGAATCTGTCTCAAATGTTAGATAACTAAATTGCCAACCTATTTTGCTTCCTGAATTTATAGTACCTATTTTAATTGCAGTACATTCAGGAATATCAAAGACTTTATTTACTATGTTCGTGTTGGCATCTGTTAAAGTAATGGTATCAGCAGAAAACCATTGATCGCCAACTTTGTATTGAACTGAAAGACCTAAAGGTCTTGAGTTTGCCGCACTTCCTGCAAAGTGAGCGTAAGCAATGTTCTTTATAGTTGTTGGGTTCTGAAATTCGTAGATAACAAAAGCAGTGATCGGAATACTAACTCGCTGTAATCGAGAAGTTCCGGCCAGAAGTGTTGGGGTATAAAACGGGGTAAGTGTAGCATTCCATTGCGAATCAGTTACACCTTCAAAATAAATACGAGTTGGTATTGCGCGTCTTAAGTTTGAACCTGAAATATCCAGCGTACCTCTGTGGTGAAATAATCTTCCGCTATCTGCAAAAATTAAATCAGCGTAAGGATTTACCGCTGGATATATATTACGCAAGCTAATTAATCTACTTGCAATACAATTTTGTGACATGAATTCAAAAGAAGAAAGCGAGACAGGATCTTCTAGCAGCAAGTCCGTCTGCGCTGTATTTAGGTAGCCAAATAGCCAATCAGTATTTCCATTTGTGTTACCCGTCAAATTTGTAAGTGCTGACTTTTCCCACTGTATAAGATCCATACTAACCTCAGACGAATAAAAGTCCTGCCATTGTAATAGCAATTGTTGACAGTGTTGTATCACGAGTGGCCGGAGCTACAATCGTTAATTCATCACCTACACCAAAGATAATAGAGTTTGCACCAGCTAAACTCGCATAAACACCAACAGTTGCACCAGCTGCAAAAGTTAAGGTTCCTATTTGAGTTGTTACGCCACTACGAACAGCATTAATAGTAAATACTGTTTGTGCTGTTGCAGCTACGTTTGCTCTTGCAGAACATCCAGCCAATCCAGCCTTTAGATAAAAAGTTCTTGCTGCTAAATGTCTGACCACAACATCACTGCTACGTGGACGATCAAAAATGCTCGAACTAATATCATAGCTGTTAAAGGCTACGTTTGTTACCAGAATCCAAGTTGACAAAAATGCGGAGTACACATAATTGCCTGCACCTGTTCCAGTTTTCTTAAAGCGTTTGCCGTCAGTTGGTGACGCTGGAAAACTTGCACCTTCTTCAACAGGTGAAATTTCCAGCGTACTTCCATCAAGCAAAGAAGCGCCATCTAATAACATTTAATTTCTCCTACAATGCGCGAACATTGCCAGTCATCGGAACAGAGAAATGAATCTTGGTAATATTACCAGATTGTTGCTCTATAGATTTTGGCTGAATTTTTTGCAGAATGCCTTGGTGATTTACAAACACTTCCAACAATGGAACACGACCTAAATTGTGCTCAACCAACCACATTGTACTTGGAGTTTGTTGCGTGTGAGTATAGCCACCTTGACCTACCAAACGAACTGATGCCATAACTTACTCCTTATAAACAGTAAACTGTTCCAGTTGAAGAAGTTGTAAACGTCAGCACACTTTGATTCACTGAAGGACTGGATAATTCGTAATTCAAAATTTCCATTCCGTAAGCGTTCAGAACGCGAATTGCTGGATCATAACCTAAGTTGTGATTTACCGTAACAGTTGTTTGACTGGTGAACGGTTGCTCATAACGAATATCTGGTTTAGCTAAACCATCAATGTTACCAACCATAATTGTTGCAACACCAGAAACTGCTACGTTAAATGTAATCTGAACTGTGTCAGCATCTAATGTAATAATTTCTTGCGCTGTAGCAACTTCACCATCCGGCCAAGGCTGCACAATTAAACGTGTACTGTTCATATTGTGTTGCACTGTCCAAACTGTCGATGGAGTTTGTTGTTCGTGCGTATAAGTATTTTTCTCTTGCAGAAGTTGCACCCAACCTAAAGAAGTTGTTTGACCATCAACAATAGTTACACCCATAAGCAGACGACCTTGGACACGCACTATTCGACCTTCACCTGCAAATTCGACACCATCGTCGTCAGCACTAAAGGCCAAATTTTTTACGGCGTTTCCCATGAAGTTTGTTCTACCTAAGACTTTCATAGGTTTCCTCATTAAAGAAAATGATAAAAAATTGGGGCAGTCAAATGCCGCCCCAATTGTTATTAGCCGTAAAAATTAAACTAAAGGTGCAGCACCGACAGCGATAACACGGATTTTACTTGCAGGAATTACGTCAACAGTAAAGCTGTTTGCATCAACGAAAGTAATTTCGTCAACACCAACTACGTTGTCGAATTCATCTACAACAGTTACACCAACATATTTCTGGCCCATACCGTGTGTTACAGTGTGGGTAGAAGCAGCTGTTGCAGTACCATCATAAACGAAGTAACCAGCAGAAATGCGCGTGTTCACATCGTTGATTGCGCCACTTAATTCTGTATCTAAGTTATCCAGATCCAGTTTACGAGCAGGGTTTGCATCAACAGTCGGAGCTTGAACTGTAACAGCACCAGTGAAATCCGCACCATCTAAACGTGCATACAGACCATCTAAGAAAGTTTCGTCAACACTTACACCAGAACCATCAACAGTGATACCATCACCAGCAGTAACAGAAATCGCAACACCGTTACCACCAGCTAAACCGTTACCAACAACTGCACCTAACATTGCAGCAGTAACGCCTTGCGAAGCGATTTGTACGCCACCATCGACACCGAAACTTAAACCACCAGCAGACTGTAATAAAACAGCTAAAGCAGCAGAAGTATCAGTAGAAGCAGTTGAACCATCAACAGTTAAGAATAAACCGCTGTTAGCGCGAACATCAATACCAACTTCATCAGTAGGTAACTGAGAAATACCAGCACCCATGTTTACGTTGAAAGTATTTCCGCTACGAACTAAACCGATACCCGCAACGATTGAATCGACACCTTCAAAACGTGCCCAAGCGCCGTTGTAACGATAGAATGAACCATCATCTAAGTTGGTAGCAAAAGTACCAGCGGCATTTGCACCAGCTGTAGAAATATCGTAGGCAACTACGAAAGATCCATCCATATATTCAACGATGTCGTTGTCACCAACACCAGCGATAGTTCCGAAACCTGCATTCAGATTCGCGACATCAGTAACGATATAGCGAGCACCTTCAACAGTCTGTGGAACTAATGTGTTATCAACTTGAATTGCTAACACATCATCTTGCCAGTTCAGATTTGCAATGGCAGTTTCTAAATCGATTTTACGAGCGACATCAGTTGCATTCAACGGCGCACCAACACCACTAATGCGATTGTCGTTCATTGCTAACTGACCAGTCATGCTGTCGCCAGCACGATTTACTGGAGTGTAGCCTAAATCAGCTTGTTTTCCATCCAATTGAGTTTGGATTGGGCCAGTAACTCCACCGACATAACCTAATTCAGTAGTCGTTACAGAAGAAACTCCAACTTTACCAAAAGCATCTGCAACCAAAACACGATCAGATGTTAAATCGGCGGTAGTGATTGAAGTGGCAGCACCAGTGATAGTGTTTTGTTTGGTAGCTAATTGAGTATCTAAGTGACCTTTACTGATTGCAGTTAAATCAGTAGCAGCACTTTGATCATCGCTGTCTAACAGCAAAGCACCTAACATTGCCAGTGAACCGTCACGACGTAAATAATCGTCCAGTGAACCACCTTCGGCAAATTGTTTTACTTCGCCATCTAAATAAAAGCGAATAACATTGTCAGTTGTGTTTGTCCATACACGACCTTCCCACAAACCTGCGCCAGCTGGATCAGCTACCAGTTTCTCAGGTGTGAAATTTTTGATTTGGCCTTGGCCCATAAAAGTTAAAGAACCATATTGTTTAGACATGAAAACTTACCTCGGTAATGTGATTAAAGAATACAAACAATTTCAAACCCGCACTTCTTTATTTCCTCTAGTGTCAACTCGTAAGTATCGTTGAGCGTTTGATCACTTTCCAACCGCTCAGCGTTTAAATACGATTTCACACAAAGAAATTTGTCTCTCAAAAGTCCATTGTCCTTATAGAATTTCAATCTTTCTACAACAAATGTTTTATCTATATCTCTTGTGAATATGAGATCTAAATAATCAAGTGTGATAAAAGGATCAAAATTTTCTTGAGATTTACAAAAAACCAGATAGTCGATTTCACTTAAAATAAAACCAACATGGTTTAAAACGCTACACAAAAAGTTTGCGGTTTCTGTGTAGCTTGCTTCTCGGCTAGACTGTATCAAAGAATTGACACGTTCCGCCACGACCCTTATGTACTTTTGCTTTATGTTCAAGTACACAAGACGCAATTTTGGATCTAACTCAGACCTAGATTTTAAGCTTGCAATTTGATATGTCATTGCTCTTTGCAGATCATTGATGATATTTACTCTCGCAGCCTCTATGTCTAAATTATTTAGAAATTCGTTTTCCATGCAACGAATTGTTTCACTGAGTAAATCTATTTCAGACTCAAGTACAAACAAACTTGTTTCCGAAAATTTATATCTTTGACTGTTTAAAAACATTGTAATCAAATGATGTTTCTTTTGTTCAACATGGCTATTTGCTAAACTGACAATGGCTTTAAATGCAAGATCTTTCATTTGAGATCCTTTACGTCGTTCCCCATTAAATCAGATAGCGCAGACCTCTGTTGATTTCCGATCAACAAACCAGTTATTGTTGCTAATCGGTAACTTACTGCACTGACTTGTTGGGTTATAAGCCTGAGTTCGGCATCTAGTCCTTCTACCCTTCGCAATAATGTGCTATCACTGCTTGCCGAAACTTCTTTCAATGTACCGATAAGTTTATCCAGTTTACCTGCCAATTCAACAAACTCTTTATCAGTTTCTACTACTAAGCTAGATACCATTTCGTGAGTTGCTTGGCATGTTTTTATTAGATCTAACAGAAGTTGTTCTGTCGAATCTTGCGTTACGTGGTTTTTAATAACCTCATTTAATTCATCTTTTTCTTTCTGCCACTTTTCCCGTTCTTCCTCGAACGTCTTTTGGTTTTGAATAGCAGGTAAGCCGTGGCTATACAAATACCAACCACAGGCAACAAGTAATACTGCAAGTATCACTGTGCTTGGGGCTGAACTTGATAAATACTCAAAAAAGCCGCCCATCCGTCAACCCTTTATCTAGTTGTGTACTGAGCATTCATTACCAGTCTCAATGATTAACCTTTTAGCATCACGTTCAACAGAATCTTCAGCCACAACAACACGAGCAATAACAGGAGCCATTTCTACACACTGTTGCCCAACTTTTTTATTTAAGCATACAGCGCTGACACAAAGTACGAATTCTTCTCGTATTGCTTTTTGTTTGTCATCTTCTCGGTTTAAATAAAAATCACCGAACACAACACCGAGAACAAATAAAAGCAATATAAGGAAAATCCACTTAACTTGTTTTTGGCTAAAGTTAGTCATTTGTTAGTGCATCCACATTATGAAGGCCGCGAAGATAGTTATCTTTAAAGCCAAGTTCATTCATGCGCTTTGCATTTAATGTGACTCTAAATTTAACAGTACCACTGAGTTTAGTTTTGGTTCCTAAAACACTATTCGCAAAATAATCACCAGCCGTTTTTGTGTCAATTGAAAATATTAGCGCTTCGTTTTCTTCAGGGCTTAGATAACCATTTACATCAATGTGTTTTCGGTTAATGCGTACAACAATGTTTTTTAGATCGACCGCATAACTAAACTTACTTAGTTCCTGATCCTTTAGAACATACATCGCATTTATAATAATTCCGTGCGGCTCTGCATTTAAAGATCTTAGCTTCAATTCCAGTTGTTTGACATTCTCAAATTTATGAATCTCAACCAAATTTTCCTTTATGCCTTGATTTAATAACAGAGTTTTGTAAAGTCTAGCATTGCGCCCACTTTGATTTGTTTGATCTGTTAAGATATGAACCCTGCCGTATTCATAATCAAATTCAGATAAAACGTGTAGCAATTTAGCTATAGGATTCTCAATAACAATATCTGTGTTGGAAGATACTATAGAAAAATCAGCTACAATAAATTTATTTCCTAGCTCTCGCTTCAAATCAGCAGCTATTCCAGAATTGTACACAAATACATAAGCTGGCTTAACATTTTGCACATCACGAACTACAATATCCAGTAAATACTTTGCGTTAGATCTTGAACCTCCAACATCCATTTGCATATAGTATGCAAGAACTTGATGGCTCTTGAATCTGGATGCTAAATAACTGGCTATTGGATCTCCATAATGTGTGCTGATTGGATTTTGAGTTACGTAATAAATGATAGGTTTTTCAGTAGACAACAAAGGGTTGGCAAAAGTCTGAAACGCTAAAAATAATGCACCTATCAAATAACGCATGATCTTATTCCTCTGGAACTACTTCTAACCCTGCTTCCAACAACACAACTATTCCTGTTGCTGGTATCGTATGATCAATTAAAACAAAATTGTCATTTACTATAACAACTTGTTCTGCTCCAGCCAATTCCAATTTTATTCCATCAGGTGTAGTAATATGAACCCAATGTTGTACAATTAAGAATTGAGTACCTAGATTGTGATTTATAATCCAAGTAGGCTCTGCTTCTGCTTGCTCATGTACATAAGTACGTGGAACAAGATTTGGATCTATTTGGCCACCACCAGTTGTCTCTAAAGCTGTAATTCTTTGAGCTAACTGAGCGTTAGTTGTTTCTACTGCACCTATTCTATTGAACAACTGCATTAGAATAGTGTAAAAGCCTTGAGTCTGGCTATTAAGGCTATCTGTCATTTTTTGCAGAGGAATAAATTCTTCTGGTTGTAGTGGAACAGATCTCCAATTTGCTCTGGCTCTTAAAACGCCAAGCATTGTATCGCCATTTATATTAACTGCTCCAATTTGAGTTGGAGTAGCAGCATGAGCATTCCCTACAGAATATCTATGATTTTCTAGTGCAGGGCGAATAAAACCGTCAACAGCATCATACACAGGAAATGTATTTATTACGTTTGCGTATACCGTTGGATATTCGTAAGTATTTTGGTAAGGAAAGTTTGCAGTCTTTGAAGTTCTTCTCAGAATCTTCTGATAATCTGCACTGTTAGAATCTGAAACTATCCACATAAAATTTAGTGGAAGTTCTGGCCCAGTGGGTTCAACAGCACTGACATAAATCAAAGCTGTTTCGTTTTGTGTAGATCCTACAGCTAAAACTATTTTATTGGATGCCGTCAGTCCCAAAGCTACAGCTTTACTCAAACACTCACTAACTAGCCCTATTAATAGTGTGTCCATTGATCTACCCTATTACAAAGTTTCGTAAGCACCTGAACTGATAGATTCACGGCGATCATTAATAGCAGTAGCTAGTCGCACTAAATCTTCGTATGTATGATCTCGGAATATCCAAGTATCTGATTCCACAACTTTACACGGCAAACTTACCGTTTTATTTTTATCATGAATACATAAATGTAGACCTAGTGCTGTGTTTAGTTGCAAAGTCATATCTGGAATATATACAAATTTTGCATCACCGTGCTCTATTTCTAAAGGACTTGTGATTGTTGTTTTTGTTATTTCTTTTTCTGTCTGCATTCTTTGGACAGTTGAAATGTTTGGCTGATTAATCTTTTCCAACTTACCAAGTGTAACTCTGAATCCATTTGGGTTTTTTCTAAATTGCTCTACTTCAAGAGCTGTGACAAGAATATGATTTTTTCCAGCCAGTTCTTTTGTTGAATATTGACCGCGAATATTCGGGCCAGTTTCAACAGTTGGATCGTAACTAAGGTACTTAGATTGTTGCATGATTAATCGCCCATTACAAACCACCAGAACTGCCAAGGCTCAAGCTGTGCAGGTGGAGTTCCTTTAAGAGTTATTGTTACACCACCAATTTCTAAATCATCGTAGAAATATTCACCTATTTCATAATTCAGAGCTTGGTAGCTACTTGGATTCTTAAAGAACAATACAATACTTACAACACCGTTTATTAAATTTCTCGGAAACAGTAAAGTTATTGTTCTGTCTTGCAGAGCATTTTCGAAGAAGCCACTTTGAATTGTTCCACCGCTTCTTTGTAAATAAATAGATGCTCCACGACTTGTCTTTACATATTCTGGTTCAAGGCCGTCAATACCTGCATCACCTTTGTCACCTTTGTCACCTTTGTCACCTTTGGGGCCGATTTCTCCTTGCGGCCCTCGTGGGCCTTCTGGCCCAATTGGGCCTCTTAAGCCACGATCACCTTTTACTCCAGGACAACCTTGTTCTCCAGGACGACCATCACGACCATTTCTTCCTGCTACTCCAGAAATACCTTGTTTACCTTCTGGCCCACGTTGTCCAGTTGGTAAACTTCTTATTGTTGGAAAGCCAGAAATTAAAACTATCGAATTATCAGCATTGACTATTGTGACTGTTCCACTATCCGCATCATACGTTCCTTGTATAACAGCAGGTTGAACAGTTGCCGACGGATCTTGTGCGGCTAATATTCCCGGCTGAACAACCGTAACATTTTGTCCTGCTAAACTTGTTGATCCAGCGTTGATCATTGCTAAAGGTAGTCTAGTTATCATTCTGATACCACCTGTGTATATAACGGAAATTCAGTATCATCTGGTGCGTGTACAGTTGGATCATGATCTGGATTTTTAATCAGAGTATTTTCTGGAACCATTCTGATCCATTTATTTTCATGACGAACACGCCAGCCACCTAAATGAAAATTCTTTACGTGAAAAGGATCAAGGACGTTTTTAACGTCCCTGACTCTCAAAACAACTGCCTTTGGCATTTTAAGCTCCCAGTACACAAACTTCTTCTGAATACAATGAAACAGAAGAAGTTTTGTCTATAACTTTAAATTAGCAGGTTTTGCCATTTTAAAAACACTACTGTTGTATTGTAGTATCTTTGTTGTGTACAAGAACTCCACCAGCAAAATAAGTATCTAACGATTCAACATCAAGACGTACAGTTTTAATGTTTCCGTATATCAATTGATTCGACAGAACTTTTATTTGACGACCGTTTGAATCTAAAACAGTATCACCTGCTTTAAGATAACGAGCGTAATCAAATACCCAATCATTTCTATCAGAAAACTTAACTAAGAATGGATGTTCCGCAGTGACCCTTATAGGATCTATTTTGCCTTCTATCCAAATCTTATGATGTAGATTAGTTTCGTGATAAGAAACTGATGTTACTATGGCAGTAGATTCTTTTATTTGCAGATCATAAGTTGACCAAGTTAAATAATCAACAGGATTTTCAGCATTTGCATCAGTTAATCCTTCTATGGAAAAAGTTTTAACTGTTTCTCCAATAACAATATCTTCGATTTCTTTTTCAAAACCGTCAGACATAGTTATCAAAGTTCCGTATGCAAAACAATCTGCACTTCCGCCACCTACACTTGTTCCACCAATTACAGGATCGCAAGGGAATTGTATTGGAACGTAACCAACTGTATCTGCCGCCGGACTAACATAACTTGTTACTGTTTGTGTGCAAATCACATTATCATTTTGATCTAAAAGATCTATGCTGTATGGAAGTGCTGGAGCGCGAAACACTGGCGCACCGTTACTATTACAGTAATGCCAATCCATCATGTTGAAACCTATTATATCCGTCATTTGAGATAAACGAATTAATAAGTACGCATCATTTGTGAATGGGCCATAGTAATCCTTGTGTGAACACTGTATTCCATCTTGATAGCCATTTATCGCCTGTTTTGGCTTATAGCTATTTAGATATTGGACAGGTTGGCCTTCTGTATATCCATGCTCAAAAGTACAATTTACGTAATTGTCTTGTATGACATTACCGAAATCATAAATAGATCTATCTGATTTTATAAAATCAATATAACCTATTGCAATTGCTCCTGCCCCAGGTGCTGGATCTAAATTTCTGAATTTTATTCCAGCAATTGTCACGGCTGGTGGAGGTGGTGCTTCTGCTGGAACAGGACAATCTAAATTGTAATTCCATGCAGTTCCGTTTGGCCCAGTCATTCGGATCATTATTGTTGAAGGTTTATTTGGCGGCCCTTCATAGTAAAATGAAAGAGTACCAGAACCACTTACTTCTGTTGGCAAATCTTTATTACCATTAGGTAGATTGTAATAGCGACCAGATCCATCATACGGATTACTTAAATCTTTACTTGTGGCCGCAACACGTACACCATCATAAAAGATTTCCATCATATCTGGAACACCAAACATATCAAAACCAACTGTCACTTGGCCTGATTCAGATCCCATATTGTGAACTGTTTCTGTAACACCAGTACCACCAGATCCTGTCGTAACACCGCAAGGTTGAGCGTCATCATCTTGAAGTGTGACACGACCAACATTTTTTACTATTTGACCTCGACTATTGTTAGAGATCATTATTTCAAAATATTCGTCGTTTTCAATTGTAGTGTCCCCAACAATAGTAACTTCAATTATTTTGTGTTGTTCACCTACACCAAAAACTAAAGTTCCTCTACCACTTATATAATCAGGTTCACTATCAATAGCATCAACGTAAGATTCAGAGTCACCTGCGTCAATGGCTCCACTCAAGCCAGCCCACAATGGATGATTACCTAAAGTAGATTTTGCGTTTTCTACTGTAAGTACCATAGAGCTTCGATCAATATTTCCTTTTAAGCCTATTCCAAAAGCATCAATTAAAACTTCGTTCACACCTTTAAAGTAACCAAATCCATTTATATCTTCAACGCCATGATCTGATATGAATGCTGCACCTATTCCACTTAAATGGCTATCAACTAAAGCATTGATAAACTCTGGTGTGTTAACTTGAGATCCTGATTCAAAACTTCCAACATAAATAATGCAATCGAATTGATCGAAATATGCTTTAGTGGCCGGAACCTGAGAAGTGTAACCAGTAACCAAAGTTCTTCCAGATGCAATTGCAGCCGCATTAAACATATTAAAGAAGTCTGCATCATGACTTCCAGCTACATTGTAAGGTGAATCCAATTTGTCACCTAACAACAAAACTTGACCGCCAGTTTTAGATTTAGATAACCAGTTTATTATGTTTATTGTAAATAAGTAAGAAGTTTGGTATTTTGCTACAGTATCTTTTGCAGCAAAACTCATGTTATACCATTTTGGAAAACAGCCATCTATATAAGTTCTGACTTTACTGTCTAAACTTTCTATGACGGTTATAAATGGATTACCTAAATCATCTTTAGCAAGTGTTTTAACACTAAGATCGCCTTTTGCCGTACCGTCACGAGTTTGCCAATCGACTGTTAATGCTTCGGCTGTTGCAGGTTCAGATAATGAAACTGTAACTTGTATTACATGATTAACGTCTTGCTCAAGTACAGTAATATCTTCAATGCTTATGTCTGGTTGGTTAGCCACAACAATACAAGGTAATTCAAATTCGATAATTGCTGTATCGCTATCTTGTACACCAGCTGAAGCATAATCCATATCATATACTGTAACAGCTACATTGATAGGGAACATTATTCCATCGTCAGTTGGTTCCAACATTTTTACAAAGCGAATTTTTGCAATTCGCCCTTTAGCCTCGGTTCCAACTAATTCAACAGAACCATTTCCAATATCGCCGCCCCATTCGTAACGATAGTTTCGTAATTGCCAATCATCAGGCTTAACAAAACGAACTTCAATACTCGCTGTTTGTTCCCACAAAACTCCTGCTGGTACGCAAGCGCGACAATCAATTACAGGATCGACTGGCGGTGGAGGTTCTGGCGGTGGAACATCCAATGTAGGTAATTTCTCCCACGCTGCATAAATTCTGCCATCACTTGAACGAATATGTTTTGTTCCGCGATTTTGCCAAATAGGTTTCAACAACTCTATATAATGATCATAACCCGCATCATACAATAAACCGCGTTCACGCCAATTTATTTGAGTTGTATTCTGAATGTTTGAATCTGTGAAATAATAAGAAGTAGCCATTTCTGTGCTACCTTTAGGATCTTGTGATACTACCATTATTTCAGTATCATCAGGCCAAGCATAAGGTTTAGCATCACGCCAATTTCCACCAGCTTGTATGCCATTAGGAAGTGCAAACGTGTGTTGCTTCCAACTATTAAATTCAGTTGTTGCTTTGGTATCAGTTCTAAATTTTCTGCGAAGTATATACGCTATTAAACCATCACCTTTGTCGAATCTACGAATATGTCTGCCAGTTGGACTAGAAAACCGACCACGATACATCATTACACCTGACGCACCTTCAATCGGTTTTAAATAACCACCGCCATTTATATCACTCGCATTCATTGCTGCCGGACAAAAGAAGTGAGCGCATATAGACCACTTAAGATCTGGATAGCGACCAGGAGGCTCTGTTGCGTGAACAAAGATAACGTATTCATAATCATCAGGCCAGTCAATATTTAATTGTACAACTCCAGGGCCTGAATAATAAACTTCCCAATTTTCTGAAGTAAAGTCCGATACGCCAACTGTAATCGGGCGCTCTAAAACTTTTAAAATTGGACAAGCATCACCTTTACGTGATTCGCTTTTAATCTGCATTGTTTGACGATCAAGAACAATCCATGCGTCAACCGTTACAGCTAAAAATCCACGATCAATAGCTCGAAGAGAAGCCGCATGTGTATTTATATAAACAACACCTACTTCATCATCTGCGTTTCTTTCAATCGTGTAGATAATGTATTCATGGTCAAACTTCCACGAAATTCCAGGAACAGTTGTCGCATTAGATCCTAAATTTTCGTAAACAGTTGTGAATGGAGTTCCTGCCATAAAATTCTTCTTCTTGGTGAAAGGGGCCGAAGCCCCATTTGATTACGGAATGTTTCCACCTGCAAAAATTGGATCACTAACAATATTGATTGTAACCAAGTTACTTTTCATTTCAACACCATTACTTGCTTTGATCCATAATATTGCCTCTACAACAAGCGAGTAACCTGATCCGCTATGTTCTTCGTTCGATTGATTCACAGCAAACGATGTTATTCTGTTCATTACATCGTAAGTAGTTGCTATCGACGGAACAGTAAGCTTTCTATTTCCATCATTAAATTTAACTGAGTATTCCCACTTATAAACATAAGTAAGTGCAGGATCATACGGATAATCACCAGCAGTATAGTATTTATTAAGTTGAGCTTGCGTACCCATACCACCATTTGCTTCAACAACAGCAATTTTTCCAGGCTGTTCTATGCCACCTGGATTTGTTTGGGTAGGAAAGCCGGAATAATCTATTGCAAACGCAACTGCACTTCCGTAAACTCTGACACCAGAGTTGTCCCAAGTATTTTTACTGTGTGAAGTAAAATAAGATGGAGCAAAGTTCAAATCACCTACGGGTGTAGGTGAAGTGTTGGAGTTAGCAAAAGTTGCAATACCTTGAGCATCTACAATTGTACCGCTGTCAGTTCCAGTTAAGTTCAAATAGAAATTTTTTCCAATCGGACTTGCTTTTGGATCTAAAGTTGTTACCTTAACTTGAGCTGAAGTTGCCCCAGTTGGTATAGTAACTATTTCAGATTTCGCAACGTAATCAGGATCAACTGTTGTCGGTGCTGGAATATAAAGAACATCCAATACAGTAAAATCTGAATCAGCTTTTGCTTCAGAAATACCTGTCAACAATGGAGTATCAGGATATTGAGCAAGATGACGACCAAGCGTAACATCAGCATTAGTCGGATTTTTTGTCAGCTGCTCGTTCCAGTAAAACTTTACACCAACAAAACAATTCATTACATCACGAATTAAAATGTTTTGGGCAAGACGTTGGTTTGTCGCTCTAAAATAACAATGAAGCACTCGATTTTGTTTAACTTGATCTGCAATGGCAATACCAACAGGACTTTTATATCCTTGAAGTACCCGCGCCATATAATGCACACCAGCCGCACTGAATTGACCAACTTCACCCCAACGTCTACTATTCGCAATCGTAATAATATCATATGGTGTAAAATTTTGAGTTGTATAATCATCACGCACAACATGAACATTCATGCCATAAATGTTTATCATGCTTTGAATAAAGTTGGAACATATTTCAGAAAAATCACCAGCAGGATCTGCACTATCCGTTAAGATAATCCAACTTTTGCCATTTAAGTTCCCTAAACGATGTTTCCAAGCATTCACAACTAATTTTGCATCAGGCGAAAGATTAGCGAATGAACTTGTTTCCAAGTTTTGCCAGTAGTTGGTGTTTCTTCCCATTATATGAGAAGGATCATTTGTAGCCGCAGCATTTTTATGTTCAGGGTTTGCCAAATTTCCCCAACCATTATCAAATACAACACTAGCATTCGGCCAATTCTGTACACCAAAACGCAATGTCTTGCTGTCGAAATTTGCGGTTTCTGTAGGTGAATCATTATCCTGAAAAATACCATAAATGTCCGGTAATCCAGCATAATCAGATCCTGCACCGCCAGAACTTTTCGCAGTTCCGTCTTGCGTTGAAACACTTACATGCACATCATTTGGAACCGGTAAACTTGATGTGACTGTGAATGTAGCAAAATCACTTTTCACACACTGAACATCATTAACAGTGATCTCAAATTCATCGTTACAAACTGGAATTGTTTTATCATCCAACTCAATATCAAGTAATTCTACTGGACATCCTACAAAGTAAGTCCAAGAACTTCCGATTGGCGCATCAATACGTACAGCAATGCGTTTACGAGTATCACCATGTTCAGCCGCTTTAATAAAAAATTGAGTAAATGTAGTTCTCTTACCTTCAGTGTACGCAACAAGTTTTCCGTCAATATCAAAAACAGTTACAGTATAAGTAAAATCTCCGTAACCTGTTGCTTTAATACTGACTACTCCGTTTTCAACACCATTATCCATGTCATAGTTATCTTCGGTGCTACCGTGACCCATGCTACTTAAACCAGCAACAGGAGTTTCACAGTCCCAAGGATTTTCTCTGTATCCAGGAGTGTTTTGACAGAATAATGTGTAGTACCAACTCATAATATCTTCGCCGTATTGACGAACATCAGCACTCACACGAATCATTAAATCTGGAACGGGAATACTAAAACGATTTGGTTCCCATAAAAATTGAATCATTCCCAACAAACTTTTTGGATCCATTGTGCTACCGATACGCAAGCCTCCGTGATAAACTTCAAATTTATCAAGGTTCATCCAACTTGTGTAATCAATAACCATTAAGGCAAGTTCGTTTGGATCTGCATTTTCACCTACATAGTGGTGAAATTCGTAAAACCATTTGCCATCATTTGTTTTGTAGTCACGAGGAAAAACTGTTGCGTGGCACGGTGCAGGAAATAAAGGAGTTCCACTATATTCATCAGTTCTTATTAAAACCTGATGCAGTGGATCTTCTAAATCTAAATCATAAACACTGAGCATTTGTTTTGGCCCAGTTACCATGTATGTCCAACGTGTACTTTCTTGACCACGAACACGAATCATTACACGACTTTCACCTTCGCCAGCAAGTGCATCAAAAAAGAATTCAATTTTGTAACGATCTTTAATGCGACCACACGTTGTTGCAATACGTTGACCTAAATAATAAACGTCAACACTAATACCTACATCGTCGTATGAAGCAAATATTACTTCGTACCATCCAGCAACTTGACCAAGATCATAAATTGTTTCAGTGATTTGAGCGCCACCACTAAAAGTAGTTGCCCACAAATAGTTTGGGTTCGCATAATTGCCACGACCTAGATTACTTGTAACACCTTCTGGATCGTAATATTCAAGAGCATAGTTTAATGCAGGTCTTTTAAGTGCAAAACCGCGAGGACTTCCTATCGCACGTTCTA
>Ga0247725_1000039_pt1 | contig 213222 bp, 196 predicted proteins | sample OKSTACKMCFT3sol_FD_183021 | JGI IMG/M metagenome (GOLD analysis project Ga0247725, IMG submission 183021) | Subsurface sediment microbial communities from gas well in Oklahoma, United States - OK STACK MC-FT3-sol | ecosystem: Environmental > Terrestrial > Deep subsurface > Rock core/Sediment...
CCCGGCTCAAGGATTGCCTGCTGCCCGTGCTGGCGCCGGACGTGCTGTTGATCAGCGATTCGGCCGCCGCCTACCGGGTCTTCGCGCGCGACGCCGGTATCGCGCATGAGGCCATCAACCTGCGGGCCGGGATCAGGGCGCGCGGCGTGATCCACCTCAATCACGTCAATGGCTGGCATGCCCGCTTCAAGACCTGGCTCAAGCGCTTCAATGGCATCGCCAGCCGCTACCTGGCGAACTATTCCGGCTGGCAGCGCTTGCTGGATGACGGCGAGTTGCGTACGCCGGCGCAATTGCTGACCACCATTATCCACTACGCGATTTGTCGTCGGAAAATAACGATCTAACGCGCACAGCGCCTTTTTCAAGCGGATGCGCCGCGCCAGGCGGATGCGAATAGGCGTATCAGCGCGCCTTCAATCCCGCCAGGAAGGTATCGATGACCTCCCCACCGAGCGCCATCAGGTCGAACGATTCGCCGTCGAACAGCCAGTTGCGCAGCAGGCCATCGACGATGACCCACATGCAGGTCGCGGCATTGTGCGGGTCGACCCCGACCGGCAGCTGGCCGCTCGCGCGTGCCTCGGCCAGGTTCGCTTCCATGCGCCCCCGCCATTCGGCCACCGCTTCGCGCTTGCGCACCCGCGCCGAATCCACCTCCTCGGTGAACTCGGTCTTGAGCGTGGCGATCTCGAACACCCGGCGCGCCTTCTCGTCGCTCACGACGATGTGCAGTACCGCCATCAGCTCGTCGCGCAAGCGCTGCAACGGGTCGGCGACCTGGCGCTCCCCGAGTTGCTTGACCGCCGTATCCATTGGCATGGTGGCGCGATCCATCATCGCGCTGAAGACGGCGCCCTTGTCGACAAAGTGCCAATAAATTGCTCCGCGCGTTACACCCGCAGCCGTTGCAATATGCTGTAATGTCGTTCGCGAAACACCCTGCTTAGCGAACAAGATTTCTGCTGCATCAAGAATGCTGTCGCGGGTCGCCGCTGCTTCTTCCTTCGTCCTGCGAACCATTTCTTTTGAGTAACCCTCGAATTAAAAGGTGCTTAAAACATTTTACATACAGTCGTGATAGTATATAAAACTATTTGCAAAAGCCAGCGTTGATCTCACATCCCATGCATATGTTGTTGACTGGGGTATGACATCGGCGCGTATTACTAACTAGAAGGAAGCACACGTAATGCGCCCTGCCAACTCCTCATCTCCCTCCCTCACCCGGATTGCCGCCGCCACCATGGCGGCCCTGGTGCTGCTGTCCGCCTGCGGCAAGAAAGACGACCCGGCCAAGGCCGGCGCCCCCGCTGGCCAGCAGATGCCGGCGCCCGAAGTGGGGGTCGTCACCGCCACCTTCCAGACCGTCGCCCTGCAGAACGAATTGCCGGCGCGCGTGGAACCGATCCGCACCGCCCAGGTGCGCGCCCGCGTCGACGGCGTGGTGCTCAAGCGTTCCTTTACCGAGGGCAGCATCGTCAAGCAGGGCCAGTCGCTGTTCACCATCGATCCGGCGCCTTACCAGGCCCAGCTCGCCGCTGCGCGCGCCGACGTTGCGCGCGCCGAAGCCAATCTGGTCGCGTCGCGCGCCATCGCCGAGCGCTACAAGCCGCTGGTCGAAGCCAACGCTGTCAGTAAACAGGAATTCGACAACGCCGTCGCCGCCCAAAAGCAAGGTGAGGCCGAAGTCGCCGCAGCCAAGGCCCAATTGAAGGTCGCGCAGATCAATGTTGGTTACACGAATGTGAATGCTCCCATCTCGGGCCGCATCGGCCGCGCTTTGGTCACCGAAGGCGCGCTGGTGTCGGCGACCCAGTCGACCGAGCTGGCCCTGATCCAGCAGACCGACAGCATGTACCTGAACATCACCCAGTCGGCCACCGAATTGCAGCGCCTGAAGAAGCAAGGCGGCGGCGCCAACGACGTTCCGGTCACCGTGGTGCTGGAAGACGGCTCCGTCCTGCCGCAGCGCGGCAAACTGCTGTTCTCGGACGTGACGGTCGACCAGGGCACCGGCCAGGTGACCCTGCGCGCGACCGTGGCGAACCCGGACAATGCCCTGCTCCCGGGCCAGTACGTGCGCGTGCGCGTGGCGCAAGCATCGCTGCCGAACGGCATCCTGATTCCCCAGCAGGCAGTCACCCGCGGCGGCCAGAACGGCGACACCGTCACCGTCATCGGCGCCGACAACAAGCCGGTTCCGCGCCCGGTCAAGATCGCTTCGCAGCAGGACGAGAGCTGGGTCGTCACCGGTGGCCTGAAGGAAGGCGAAAAAGTGATGGTCGACGGCTTCCAGAAGCTGCAGATGCTGCCGCCGGGCACCCCGGTCAAGCCGGTCGCCTGGACCCCGGCCGGCGCCCGCCAGGCTCCGGGCCAGGCCGGCGCAGCGGCCGCCCCGCCGAACGCTGCCGGCGCCAACGCGGCCGCCGCCGCCGGCAGCGGCGATACACGCACTCCGGACGCTGGCTCGCCAGCGGCGGGTGCGACCACGCCGGCCGACAGCAGCCGATAAGAACAAAGGAATAGGACTTTCCAATGGCACGTTTTTTTATTGACCGCCCGATTTTTGCATGGGTGATCGCGTTGTTCATCATGGTGCTCGGTGGCGTTGCCATCAAGCAGCTGCCGATCGCGCAATATCCGTCCGTGGCGCCACCCTCGATCGTCATCAACGTCGCCTATCCGGGCGCATCGGCGCAGACGCTGGAGGATTCCGTCATCTCGATCATCGAACGCGAGATGAACGGCGCCCAGGGCATGATCTACATGGAATCGACCAGCCAGGCCAACGGCAGCGGCTCGATCACCATTTCGTTCGAGACCGGGACCGATCCAAACCTGGCCCAGGTCGACGTCCAGAACCGCCTGTCGCGCGCCACCCCGCGCCTGCCGCCGGCGGTCACCCAGCAGGGCGTGCGCGTCGACCAGGCACGGTCAAACTTCCTGCTGTTTACCATCCTGTCGTCGGATGACCCGAACATCACCAATATCGAGCTGGGCGACTATGCTTCGCGCAACGTGCTGCCGGAAATCCAGCGGATCACGGGCGTTGGCCAGGCCCAGTTGTTCGGTACCGAAAAGGCGATGCGCGTCTGGATCGATCCGACCAAGCTGGTCGGCCTGAACCTGTCGCCGGCCGATGTGACCGCCGCGATCTCGCAGCAGAATGCCCAGGTCGCTTCGGGCACCATCGGCGACCTGCCGGTCGCCAAGGGCCAGCAGATCAGCGCCACCGTCATCGTCACCGGCCAGCTGTCGAACGTCGAACAGTTCGGCAACATCGTGCTGCGCGCGAATCCGGACGGCTCCACCGTGCGCTTGAAAGACGTGGCGCGCATCGAGATCGGCGGCCAGGCCTACGCCACCACGGCGCGCCTGAACGGCAAGCCGTCGGCCGGCATTGGCGTGCAGCTGGCGCCATCGGGCAACGCACTCCAGACTGCGGAAATGATCAAGGCCCGCATGGCCGAGCTTCAAAAGTACTTCCCGAAAGGCATGAAGTACTCGATTCCCTACGACTCGACCACCTTCATCGACATCTCGATCGAGCAAGTGGTGCACACCCTGGTCGAAGCGATCGTGCTGGTGTTCCTGGTGATGTTCCTGTTCCTGCAGAACATCCGTTATACGCTGATTCCGACCATCGTGGTGCCGATCGCGCTGCTGGGCTCGTTCGCCTGCCTGCTGGCGCTGGGCTTCTCGATCAACGTGCTGACCATGTTCGGCATGGTGCTGGTGATCGGTATCGTGGTCGACGACGCGATCATCGTGGTGGAAAACGTCGAACGCATCATGAGCGAGGAAGGCTTGCCGCCGCTGGAAGCCACGCGCAAGGCGATGGGCCAGATCTCGGGCGCCATCATCGGCGTGACCGTGGTGCTGATCGCGGTGTTCGTGCCGCTGGCCTTCTTCGCTGGCGCGGTCGGCAACATTTACCGCCAGTTCTCGGTCGTGATGGTGACCTCGATCGGCTTTTCGGCCTTCCTGGCGCTGACCCTGACCCCGGCGCTGTGCGCGCACCTGCTCAAGCCGATCGAAGCCGGGCATCATCACGAAAAGAAAGGCTTCTTTGGCTGGTTCAACCGCAAGTTCACCTCCGGCGCCAAGAAATATGAAGGCTTCGTCGGCGCGGTCCTCAAGCGCGCCGGCCGCTGGATGGTCGTGTTCGCGGTGCTGGTCGCCGTGGTCGCCCTGATGTTCACCCGCATGCCCAATGCTTTCCTGCCAAACGAAGACCAGGGCTATGTGATCGCCAACATCCAGCTGCCGCCGGGCGCCACCGCCGAGCGTACCGGCGCCGTGCTGCGTTCGCTGGAAGACTATGTGATGAAGCAGCCCGAGACCGCCAATATCGTGGCCGTGACCGGCTTCTCGTTCTCGGGCCAGGGCCAGAACATGGGCCTCGCGTTCATCCCGATGAAACCCTGGGACGAGCGCAAGGGCGACGGCCAGGACGCGCAATCGTTCGCCGGCCGCATCACCGGCCACATGGGCGCGGTGCGCGACTCCTTCATCTTCGTGGTGAGTCCGCCTCCGATCCCGGAGCTGGGCACCGGCACCGGCTTCTCGTTCCGCCTGCAAGACCGTGGCGGCAACGGCCACAATGCCCTGCTGGCCGCGCGTAACCAGTTGCTGGGCATGGCCATGCAGAGCAAGATCCTGACCGGCATGCGTCCGGAAGGCCTGGAAGATGCGCCGCAGCTGAAGCTGAACATCGACCGCGACAAGGCGCAAGCCCTGGGCGTGACTTTCGGTGCCATCAATACTGCGCTGTCGACTTCGCTGGGTTCGTCGTACGTCAACGACTTCCCGAATGCCGGCCGCTTGCAGCGCGTGATCGTGCAGGCCGATGCGCCGCAGCGCATGCAGCCGGACGACCTGCTGCGCATCAACGCCCTGAATAACCAGGGCCAGCCGGTGCCGCTGTCGTCGTTCGCGAGCACCGAGTGGACCACGGGCCCGATGCAGACCAACCGCTACAATGGCTATCCGGCGATGAAGCTCACCGGCGAACCGGCGCCGGGCTATTCGAGCGGCGACGCGCTGGAAGAGATGCAGCGCCTGGCGGCCCAGTTGCCGGCCGGCTTCGCCTTTGAATGGACCGGCCAGTCGCGTGAAGAGATCCTGTCCGGCTCGACCGCGGGCATCCTGATCGCCTTCTCGCTGCTGGCGGTGTTCCTGGCCCTGGCCGCGCTGTATGAAAGCTGGTCGATCCCGGTGTCCGTGATGCTGGTGGTGCCGCTGGGTATCCTGGGCTCGCTGATCGCGGCCACCATGCGCGGCTTGCCCAACGACGTCTATTTCAAGGTGGGCCTGATCACGATCATCGGCCTGGCGGCGAAGAATGCGATCCTGATCGTCGAATTCGCGAAGGACCTGCAGGCCGAGGGCAAGTCGCCTTACGAGGCGGCGCTCGAGGCAGCGCACCTGCGTTTCCGCCCGATCATCATGACCTCGCTGGCCTTCATCCTCGGCGTGCTGCCGCTGGTGATCGCGGGCGGCGCCGGCTCGGCATCGCAGCGCGCCATCGGCACCGGCGTGATGGGCGGCATGATCGCAGCGACCGTGCTGGGCGTGATCTTCGTGCCGGTCTTCTTCGTGGTCATCCGCACGCTCTTCAAGGGCAGCGACCGCCAGCGCAAGATGTACGCGACTCAACATCAGAAGCACTTGGAAGAAGGAAGCAAACCATGATCAAGCACATCAAACTCGCAACGCCGCTGGCGCTGGCGATGACGCTGGCGGGCTGCATCTCGTTGGCGCCGGACTACGAGCGTCCGGCCGCGCCGGTGGCTGCCGCCTTCCCGGAAACGCCGAAGGCGGCCACCGGGTCCACCAGCCCGGTGCTGAACGCGGCGCCGGCGACGGTGGCATGGCAATCGTTCTTCGCCGATGCGCGCCTGCGCTCCCTGATCGACGCCGCCCTGGTCAACAACCGTGACCTGCGCGTGGCGATCGCCAATATCGAGCAGGCGCGTGCGCAATACCGCATCGCCCGCGCCGACCGCTTGCCGACCGTGGGCCTGGGCATCAGCGGCAATCGCCAGACCACCGGCGAGGATGCGCCGATCGAGAGCGTCTATCAATCCGGCCTGTCGGTGTCGGCCTTCGAGCTCGACCTGTTCGGCCGCGTGCGCAACCTGTCCGAATCGGCGCTGGCGCAATACCTGGCCACCGAAGAGGCGCGCAAGGCCACGCAGATCAGCCTGATCTCGTCGGTCGCCAGCGCCTGGCTGCAGCTGCTGGCCGACGAAGAGCTGCTGCGCATCACGCAAGACACGCTCAACACCCGCCTGGAGTCGGACAAGCTGACCCAGCTGCGCTTCGACAACGGCGTGGCGTCGCGCCTGGAACTGCAGCAATCGCGTTCGCTGGTCGAGACGGCCCGCGCCACCCTGGCCCAGCAGCAGCGCCTGCGCGCCCAGGACATCAACCTGCTCACCCTGCTGGTCGGCGGCCCGCTGCCGGCCGACGTGAGCGCCGGCGCCACCCTGGCCAAGACCGAGCTGCCGGACATCCCGGCCGGCCTGCCATCCGACCTGCTGGCGAACCGCCCGGACATCCGTTCGGCCGAGCAGCAGCTGATCGCGGCCAATGCCAATATCGGCGCGGCGCGGGCGAACTTCTTCCCGCGCATCACGCTGACCGGCAGCGCCGGCAGCGCCAGCAACGAGCTGTCGGGCCTGTTCGACAGCGGCACCTGGGGCTGGACCTTCGCGCCGCAGGCGATCCTGCCGATCTTCGATTACGGCCGCAACAGCGCGACCCTGGGCAGCGCCCGGGCCCAGCGCGACATCGCGGTGGCGCAGTACGAGCAATCGATCCAGACCGCGTTCCGCGAAGTGGCGGACGCACTGGCCGGCCAGGCGACTTACAGCGAGCAGCTGCGCGCGCAAGCCGCGGTGACCGAGGCGGAGGCCGACCGCTTCAACCTGTCCGACCTGCGCTACCGCAGCGGTGCGGCGAGCTACCTGGACCTGCTCGATGCACAGCGTTCGCTGTTCCAGTCGCAGCAACTGTCGGTGCAGGCGAACCTGCTGAGGTTGCAGAATCAGGTGACCTTGTATCGCGTGCTGGGTGGTGGGTGGACGGAGCCGGCGGCGCCGGCGGAAGGTGGAGTGCCGGTGGCGGCGCGTTAAGCTGACACCGAAGTGCTGGTATACGGACCGGGCCCATGTTGCCCGGTCTTTTTTTGCGGAGCGCTTCAATGCAGCTTACCGGCTGCGCTGATACCGGCGTCAGCCGGCCTTTGTGGTCAATGGTGACGGAAGTTCGTCACCGTCGATACCAGCGTTGCGCCGCAACTGGTCTTGTGACCGTCGTATGCGACCGCCATGCCGCAGACCGTCTGGTTTGCCTCTCCTTCTACAATGGTGACCGAGGAAAACCCGCGTATTGCACGTCTCCTCGAGCAGCGAGAAAGCGTCGCGGACGATCAGTTGGTAACTACGAGTCCGCCATCGCTCTGGCCTTCCGCCGCGCCGCCGACGATGCCGCAGACCGAGCGCAACTTACCCGAGCCGGTCACGAATTGCAGTTCGACCGGATTGGCGATGAAGCGCTTGAGCTCCATGCCAGCCTGGAGCGACACACAGTGCAAGGCATAGTCGATGCCGCCGCAAATCGTTTCGACGCCGCTGACATATTGGACCAGCAGCAGATCGTCGACGATACCGTTCTCGGTCGAAAGACGCAGCCGGATGGCGCGGTGCATGTCGGTCAGCTTGCCGACCCCTGCAGCAAACTTGGCGATACCCACGGCAATCACCTCATGGACGGCTTGCTCTTTCCTATGAGCAAAGCCGATCATAATGACCGTGAATCATGGGGGAATTGATCAGACGCAACGTCAACAAGCTGGCGAGCGCCAGCCGATACGACTGCGGCGGCAGCGCCCACGTGTGGAACGCGGACGGCTACCGCCGATATTTCGTCAAGGGCGCGCGCCGTTCAACGATTGCGGGTAACTCGCCAGATCGTATTGGCCAGGTCGTCCGCCACGATCAGGGCCCCACGTGGATCGACGGTCACGCCGACCGGCCGCCCGCGCGTCTTGCCATTGTCATCACGGAAGCCCGTCACGAAATCGATCGGCTCGCCGGCCGGACGCCCATTCGCAAACGGCACGAAGATCACCTTGTAGCCCACCGGCGGATTCCGGTTCCAGCTGCCGTGCTCTCCGACGAAGGCGCCATTGGCGAATTTCTCGCCCATCACCGGCGACGAGAAATGCAGGCCCAGCGCAGCCACGTGCGAGCCGAGGCTGTAATCGGGCTTGATGGCGGCCTTCACTTTCTCGGGGTCGCCAGGTTTCACGCGCGGATCGGCATTCGGGCCCCAGTAGGCGTAAGGCCAGCCATAGAAGCCGCCCTCTTTCACCGAGGTCAGGTAATCCGGCACCAGGTCCGGTCCCAGCTCGTCGCGCTCATTGACCACCGACCATAGCTGCCCCGTTTCCGGATGAATGGCGAGCGCCGTCGGATTGCGCAGGCCCGTCGCATACGGTTTATAGGTGCCGGCGGCGGCGTCGATCTGCCACACCATTGCCCGGTCGATCTCGACCTCCATGCCGCGCTCGGTGATATTGCTGTTCGAGCCGATGCCGACATACAGGTAGCGCCCGTCGGGGCTGACGGTCATCGCCTTCGTCCAGTGGTGGTTGATCGCGGACGGCAGCTTGGTGATCGTGGTCGGCGCGCCGGCGGCCCTGGTCTGGCCTTCCTGGTAGTCGAAGCTGACCAGTTCGTCCTGGTTGGCGACATAGATCTTGTCGTTCGCGAACGCCAGTCCATAGGGGGCGTTCAGGTCCGCCGCGAAGATCGTCTTCAACTCGTAGGTGCCGTCGCCATCGGCGTCGCGCAGCAAGGTCAAGCGGTTGCCGCTCTTGACCTGGGTATTGCCTTTCGCCTTGATGTAGCCGGCGATCACGTCCTTCGGCTTGAGCTTGGCCGCATTGCCGCCGCGGCCCTCCGCCACCAGGATGTCGCCATTCGGCAGCACCAGGGTCTGGCGCGGAATCTGCAGGTCGGTCGCGATCGCGGTGACGCTGAAGCCCTCGGGGACGGTCGGTTTCTGGTCGCCCCACGGCGACGGCTCGGCGATCTTCATGCTCGGCAACATGCCGCGCTGGGGATCCGGCAATGCCGGATCGGCGCCGCGCGACAGGGTCTTGGCGCCTTCGCCCTCGGTGCAGGCGCCCAGCAGCAGCGCCACGCCCAACAGTACCAATGTATGCGAACGGTTCATCGCGCACCTCCCACGCGTGGCGCCAGGCCCACCCAGGCCGCCAGGCAGATCAGCAGGAACACGATGGCCGACATGACCAGGCCGGCCGGCATGACGGCCCAGGCGTCCTTCGCGTGCTGGAAGGCGTTGAACAGGCCCAGCAACCAGGTTGCCAGCAGCAACAGGAAGTACATCAATACTTGTCCCGACTTCTGCTGTGCCCGGATCAGGCTGACCAGCGCAAATGCCAGGGCGAGTCCACTGAACAACTCGGCGCCGGCGATCAGCCAGGATGCGAAGTTACTCCACTGAATCTGATAGGTCTTGTAATAGGCGATATCGGCCAGGAGCGCACCCAGGAACAGGGAAACGCTCCCGGCAAGCAGGATCGTGTGAAGCAGACCGGGCGGGCTTCGATAAGCCAGGCCGGGCGTGGCGGCAGTGGACATGGATTGATCCTCGATGGTGTTTTTGATAACTCCATCATATCGAACATGGACCTGTCCTGTCGCATGGTTGGTTCTGCACGGGGTCGGCGGGGGTGACCGCTCACTCGGCGCCTCCCGCCGTCGCAGCAAGAACAATAATCGCTATTCCCCTTCCAACGGGCGCTCGGCGGCCTGGGTCGATCGTCTTCCCGCTGCATACGGGCGGGCTGGGCGGCGTGGCCGGCGAGACCGGGGTGGGCGCTGCTCGGCGTGGTATTGAGCGTCGTTGGCGGCACCGGCCTGGCGCCGTGGTGGCAGCGGCGCCAGGCGCGACTGCGCACCCGCCAGCGTCCGACGTTGTGACGCGGAATTGCCCACAGGCCGGCGCGTGCCGCGGGCGATTTGGATACACTGCCTCCATCGACTCCCGACGGTGCGCCCCGCGGCGCAGTGTGGTGCCATGCGCAACTTCCTCAACTCGCACTGGAAGGTCATCCTCGCGATCCTGCTGGCGATCGTGCTGGCCTTGCTGACCGTCGACACCACGTCGGGCGCGTCCCCGCTGGCGGCGCGCCTGCAGGCGCATACCCGGGCGCTGGCCTCGGGCACGCCATGCCCGGACAGAACGCTGCGTCACATCGAGACTGCGCTGCGGCGTACCGGTTACGCGCCGCGCCTGCAGCACAGCGGCGATGCCGCGCATCCCGGCCGCAGCATCGAGGTGGCGGTGTCCAGGCTGGCGCCGCATGGGCGTCCCGATGGCACGTTCATCGTCGGCGCCCACCTGGGGCGCGATGCCGCGGCCAGCGCCGCGGGCGCGGCGGCCGTGCTCGAACTCGCGCGCGCGGCCAGGTCGCTGAGTCCCGCCTACGGCACCGAGATCCGTTTCGTGTTCTTTATCGACGACGACAGACCAGGTGGCGCCGGCCGCGGTCCGGGCGCCGGTCGCCGCGACGGGGGCAACTTCATGGCATTCGTGGGATCGCGCGCCGCGTCAAGCCAGGTGCGCCAGGCGCTGGCCACCCTGCGCAGCGATCCGATGCTCGCCCGCCAGGGACTGGCGACGCCGGCCCACGTAATGGGCCTGACCCTGTCCGGAGATGGCGGCGGGCCCGGCGGCGAGCCCGCGCTGGTGATCACCGATACCGGCTTCCTGCGTTTTCCCTACTTCCGCACGGCAGCCTCGGCCGCGCAGGCCCAGGACCGGAACGACTACGATGGCATGGCGCGCATCGTCGGCGGCCTGGCCGGCACCCTGGAAGCGCTGGCGGGCGCGGTCGAGATTTGATCTTTACCCGGCCAGGAACATCTCTTGCAGGTCGTTCAGGAAGCGCTGGCCCAGCTCGGTCGGCTTGATCAGCTTGTGGTCGCGATCGATCAGTCCCCTGGCTTCGGCCTCGTTCAATGCCTTCGCGATCGCGCTGATATTCATGCCGGTGCGCTCGCCGAACAGGTTCGGATCGAAGCCGCCGGTCAGGCGCAGCGCATTGAGCATGAACTCGAAGCCCATGTCGGCGCGGGCGATCTCGTGTTCTTCCTGCACCGGATTGCCGCGCTTCGCGGCATCGATGAAGGACATCGGCTGCTTGAAGCGCGCCTGGCGCAGCACGCGGTGCGGGAACGAGAGCTTCGAGTGCGCCCCGGCGCCGATGCCGAGGTAGTCGCCGAACTTCCAGTAATTGAGGTTGTGGCGCGCGCGCCGGCCCGGCTGCGCATGGGCCGAGACCTCATAATGCTCGTAGCCCGCGCCGCGCGTCACGTCGGCGATCATGTCCTGCATGTCGGCGGAAAGGTCGTCGTCCGGCAGCGACGGCGGATACTTGGCGAACACCGTGTTCGGTTCCATCGTCAAGTGGTACAGCGACAGGTGCGGCGGCGCGAACGCCAGCGCCGTCTCCAGGTCGCGCCGCGCTTCAGCCAGCGTCTGCGACGGCAGTGCGTACATCAGGTCGAGGTTGAAGTTCTCGAAGGTGTTCTTCGCGATCTCGACCGCGCGCAATGCTTCATCGCCGTCGTGGATGCGGCCCAGCGCCTTCAGGTGCGCCGGGTTGAAACTCTGGATCCCGATCGACAGGCGGTTGATGCCGCTCTCGCGGTAGCTCTTGAAGCGCTCGGCCTCGAAAGTGCCGGGGTTGGCTTCCATCGTGATCTCGGCGTCCAGCTCCAGCGGCAGCAGGGTGCGCAGGTCGGACATCAGGCGGTCCAGCCCGGCGGCCGACATCAGGCTCGGCGTGCCGCCGCCGATGAACACGGTGTGGATCTTGCGGCCCCAGATCAGCGGCAGCGATTGCTCCAGGTCGAGGCGCAGCGCGTCCAGGTAGGCCTGCTCGGGCAGCTCGCCTTTCGCTTCGTGCGAGTTGAAATCGCAGTAGGGACATTTGCGCACGCACCACGGCCAGTGCACGTACAGCGACAGCGGCGGCAAGGCGGAGAGGTTCAGCGCGCCCGGCTGCAGGTATTGCAGCGCGGCGGTGGCCGGCGAACGCGGTTCGCTTGCGGTTTGTCCCGCGCCCTGGCCGGCGACTTTAATTGGAATCATGTCAGGCGGATCGCAGTTTCGCGACCAGCGCACGCAGCGCCTGGCCACGGTGCGACAGTGCGTTCTTTTCTTCCGGCGCCAGCTCGGCGGTGGTCTTGCCGAGCGACGGGATCAGGAAATGCGGATCGTAGCCGAAGCCGTTCTCGCCACGCGGATTGGCGATGATCTCGCCGTGCCAAAGGCCGTCGGCGATCACCGGCTGCGGGTCGTCCGGGTGGCGCACATAGACCAGCACGCAGTAGTAATAGGCCGATTTGTCGCCGAGCGCCGCCAGGTCGGCCACCAGTTTCTGGTTGTTGCGGGCGTCCGACTTCGGTTCGCCCGGGTTTGCCAGATTTGCATAGCGCGCCGAGTAGACGCCCGGCGCGCCGCCCAGCGCATTCACGCACACGCCGGAGTCGTCGGCCAGGGCCGGCAGGCCGGTCAGGCGCGACGCATGGCGCGCCTTGGCCAACGCGTTCTCGACGAAGGTGCCGAACGGCTCTTCGGCCTCCGGCACGTCGAATTCGCCCTGCGGATGCAGGTCGAAGCCGATCGGGCCGAGCAGCTGGGCGAACTCCTTCAGCTTGCCGGCGTTGTTGGAAGCGAGGATCAGGCGTTGGGTCATGGCGATGCGTGATGGATTGGATGAACCGGCTATTTTACCGGCTTCACACCTCCCCCGCCTGCTTACGACAGCTGCAATGCCTGCTTTTGCAAATAAATCAGATCCGCAATCCCCTGCTGCGCCAGGTCCAGCAGGCGGTTCATGCCGGCGCGGTCGAAGGCCGCGCCTTCGGCCGTGCCCTGCACTTCGATGAAGTGGCCCGCCTCGGTCATCACGACGTTCATATCGGTATCGCAACCGGAATCCTCGGGATAGTCCAGGTCGAGCACCGGCTCGCCGCGGTAGACGCCGACCGATACCGCCGCCACGAAGTGGCGCACCGGCACCGCCGGGATCAGGCCGCCCGCGACCAGCTTGCCGAAGGCGTCATATGCCGCCACCATCGCGCCGGTGATGGCCGCGGTGCGGGTGCCGCCGTCGGCCTGGATCACGTCGCAGTCGAGGTGCAGGGTGCGCTCGCCGAAGGCTTCCAGGTCGAAGGCGGCGCGCAGCGAGCGGCCGATCAGGCGCTGGATTTCCTGGGTGCGGCCGCTCTGCTTGCCGCGCGCGGCTTCGCGGTCCATGCGGCTGTGGGTCGAACGCGGCAGCATGCCGTATTCGGCGGTCAGCCAGCCCTGGCCCTTCCCCTTCAGGAAGCCCGGCACTTTTTCTTCGATGCTGGCGGTGCAGATCACCTTGGTGTCGCCGAACGCGATCAGTACCGAGCCTTCGGCGTGCCGCGTGTAGCTACGGGTGATGGAAACGGGACGCAGCTGGTCGACCGCGCGGCCGCTGGGGCGCTGTTCAAATGTCATGATGCTCTTCTTTCTTGTTTGCGGGCGGATTGCCTGGTTACTTGATGACCTGGGATGATTTTTCGATCGCGGCGCGGATCTCGGCGATCGCCTTCTCGATGTCGTCGTCGCCGAAGGCGTCCATGCCGGCCGGCGCGGCATCGCCCGCAACGATGGTCGACCTGACCATGTCCTCGCCCAGCAGCTGGGTCGAGATCACGTTCGGCAGGTCGCCCTGGGCGGTGTCGGCGCCCTGCCAGGCGATCGCGAGCGCGGTCGTGTTGTCGGCCTGGGCGCCGCCGACCGTGGCGGCCATCTGCACCAGTTCCGGCACCGCCTGCACCACGCCGTGCGTCGCCAGGCGATGCACGATCTCGGTCTCGGGCAGCATCGACCACAGGCCGTCGGAGCACAGCAGCAGCAGGTCGCCCGGCTGCAGGCTGACCTGGTGCGACAGCTCGATCTTCGGCGCGCTCGAGGCGCCGAGGCAGTTGTAGAGCTTGTTGCGGTCGGGGTGGGTGGCGCGTTCGCGCGGGTCGGCGCGGCCGCGGTCGACCAGGTACTCGAAGTGCGAATGGTCGCGCGTGCGCGCCAGCACCTGGTTGCGCCGCACCCAGTACAGGCGCGAGTCGCCGGCATGGGCCCAGACGGCGCAGTTGTGCTGGACGAGGCAGGCCACCACCGTGGTGCGCGGCATCTCGGGCAGGCCGTGGGTGGCGGCATAGGCCTGGATGTCGTGGTGGGCCTGCAGCAGCGCTTCTTCCAAAAAGCGCTCGGGCCGCTTGACGTAGGGCCGTGCCTGCATGCGGAACATCATCGACACCGTCTGCAGCGCGATGGTGGCGGCGATCTCGCCTTTCATGTGCCCGCCCATGCCGTCGGCCAGCAGGAGCAGCAGCGAATCGCGGGTGAAGCAGTAGCCCATGCGGTCCTGGTTGACCTTGCGGCCGCCGATGAGGCTTTGCTGGTAGACGGAAAATTGCATGGTTATCCCTGGCCGCGCCCGAATGCGCCGAGCCGGTCGACGAGCCCGCGCCAGCCGCCGCGCGCCGCGGCCTGCGCGGCCGCCCGGGGCTGCGGCGGCGGCGCGGCCGGCCTGGCCTGCAGCGCCTTCTGGATCGCGAACACGCTCTGCGGACGCGCGAGCGGGTCGAGCGCCAGGCAGGCTTGCACCAGGTCGATCAGCTCGGGCGAATAACGGCCCACCAGGGCGTCGAGCTGCTCGCGCAACCGGTCGTCGGCGCGGCGCGCCTCGACCGACTGCGGCGTGGCGCAGCTCATGCAGGCCAGCATGGCCGCGCCCAGGCTGTAGATATCGGTCCACGGCCCGAGGGTCGCGCCGCGCGTGGAGAGCTCGGGCGCGGCGAAGCCGGGCGTGTACATCGGCGCCAGCATCGGCGCGTCGCTGTGGATGGTCTGGCGCGCGGCGCCGAAGTCGAGCAGCAGGGGCGAACCGTCGGTGCGCAAATAGATGTTGGCCGGCTTGAGGTCGAGGTGCAGCAGCTTGTTGGCATGCACCTCGCGCAGGCCGGCGCAGACGCCGGTGAACACCTGCCGCACGAACTGCTCGCCGGGACGGCTGCCCTTGGCCGCGGCGCGCGCGATGTGCTCCTGCAGCGCATGGCCGGATTCGTAGGCCATCACCATGTACACGGTATCGTGGGCGCGGAAAAAGTTCAGCACCCGCACCACGTTCGGGTGCACGATGCGCGCCAGCGCCCTGCCCTCTTCGAAGAAACACTTGAGCCCGATGCGGAACACGGCCAGGTGCGGCTTGGCCACGACGGGCACCAGTTCGCCCGGCTGGCGCAGCGCCAGCGCGCTCGGTAAATACTCCTTGATCGCGACCGCATTGCCTTCGCCGTCATAGGCAAGGTAAACAATACTGAACCCACCGGACGCAATTTTCTTTACAATGCGGTATCCGGCAATGTCCAGCCCATCGGGCAGGGGAGCGTTATTCTGTGCAGCCATCCAAGTGGGTTTCCTTGCTAAACAGGGCGATTGTGTGGATAAATGTCGGCTTTGTAAAGAATAAAAACCGGGGATCCCATTGAGCATTTCAAGCATGACAGGTTATGCGGTCGCCACCAGCGAAGGCGCTGCCGGAACCCTCACGATCGAAATCAAGAGCGTCAACTCGCGTTTCCTCGATCTGCAGTTCCGCATCAATGACGAATTGCGCGCGCTGGAACCCGACCTGCGTTCGGCGATCATGGCGGCGATCACGCGCGGCAAGGTCGAGGTGCGCCTGTCGTTCGGCCGCAAGGTCAGCGGCGGCTCGTCGGCGCTGAACCAGGAACTGCTGGCCGACCTCGCCCGCCTGCAGGGCGAAGTCACGCGCCATTTTGCCCAGGCTTCTCCAATGACGGTGGCCGAGCTGCTGCGCTGGCCCGGCGTCGTCGAGGAATCGACGATCGGGCAAGAGTCCTTGCAGCGCGATGTCGCCGCCCTCACCGCCACCACCATCGCCGCCTTCGTCGACAGCCGCAAGCGCGAAGGCGCGGCGCTCGAAGCGATGCTGCAGTCGCGCATCGAGTCGATGGAAGCGATCGTCAAGCGCATCACGCCGCTGATCCCGCAAGTGATCTCGCAATTCCAGCACAAGGCGGTCGAGCGCATGCAGGATGCGTTGGGCCTGGCCGGCCACGGCAATCCATCGACGCTCACGCGCCAGGAAGTGCTGGAACGGATCCGGCAAGAAGTGACCCTGTACGGCATCCGCATCGACGTCTCCGAAGAGCTGTCGCGCCTGTCGGCCCACCTGAACGAGACCCGCCACATCCTGAAAAAAGGCGGCCAGGTCGGCAAGCGCCTCGACTTCATGATGCAGGAACTGAACCGCGAAGCGAACACGCTCGGCGCCAAGGCCTCGGCCAAGGAGCTGGCCGATGCGTCGATGGAGCTCAAGTTGCTCATCGAGCAGATGCGGGAACAGGTACAGAACCTGGAGTGATCCGGCGTCAAGGAATTTTCGGCTGATTCGGAGCCGGTTGAACGCGTTGACGGGAAACCCGTCGACCCTGTGCGGGGTTGGCGGCTTCGCCGCCAACGCGTTCGACGTTTATATGAACTACCGCGGCCACGCCGCAACAAACGTACTGACAAAGGAACCACCATGCTCCCACACGCCTTCTCCGGCAGCCTGTTCATCGTCGCCGCCCCCTCCGGCGCGGGCAAGTCGAGCCTGGTCAACGCCCTGCTGGCGCAGGAACCCGGCATCAAGCTGTCGATCTCGACCACCACGCGCCAGCCGCGGCCGGGCGAGCAGGATGGCGAGCACTACCACTTCACGACGGCCGAGGATTTCGTCACCCGCGCCGAGCGCGGCGAATTCCTGGAATGGGCCGAGGTGCACGGCAATTACTACGGCACGAGCCGCCTGACCGTCGAACAGCAAATGAAGAACGGCACCGACATCCTGCTCGAGATCGACTGGCAGGGCGCGCGCCAGGTAAAGAAGCTGTTCCCGGACGCGGCCGGCATCTTCATCCTGCCGCCGTCGATCGAGGCGCTGGAAGAACGCCTGCACAAGCGCGGCACGGACGAACCGCACATCATCACGCGGCGCCTGCTGGCGGCCGGCGGCGAGATCGCTCACGCCCCGGAGTTCGAATATGTTATCATCAACGAAGAGTTTAACGTCGCCCTGGCCGAACTGCAGGCGATTGTCAAAGCGACACGTTGTCGGTTCGCGCAGCAAGCCGCCCGCAACGCTACGCTGTTTGCCCAGCTGGGTATCCACGCGCATCAACCTCAATCCTGATCAGCGCGCCAATGTGGCGCGCTTTCACTGTTGTCGTTGCCCCCGCGTTTACACTGAATTTTTTGCATATCAGGAGCACACACATGGCCCGCATCACCATCGAAGACTGCCTCAAGAACGTCCCGAACCGCTTCCAGCTGACCCTGGCCGCTACCTACCGTGCTCGCCAGTTGCTGCAAGGCCACACCCCGAAGGTCGAAGCCAAGGACAAGCCGACCGTCGTCGCCCTGCGCGAAATCGCCGCCGGCAAGGTTGGCCTGGAAATGCTGAAAAAAGTGCCGATGTAATTTGGTGTATCCCTTCGGGGTTGCCTGGATTAGCGTTATCCCGTCTTCTGTTATTCTGTTCCTACTACGGCTTGACGACTAACGTAATGAACCTGTCTCCAGATTCGACCACTCCACGCAACCCCGTTCCCCGCGAGCGGCGTGCCGACAATCGTCCGCCGGACTTTGTCGAGCCAGTCGCGCCCGGCGTCGCCTCGGTCACGCAGCTGATCAGCAAGCTGTCCGAATACCTCACCCCCGCCGAACTGAAAAAGGTCAAGGAAGCCTACCGCTTCTCGGACGAGATGCACCTGGGCCAGGTCCGCAAGTCGGGCGAGCCCTATATTTCCCATCCGATCGCCGTCGCCGAGATCTGCGCCGAGTGGAAACTCGATGCGCAAGCCATCATGGCCGCGCTGCTGCACGACGTGATCGAAGACCAGGACGTCAAGAAGGACGAGCTGATCGAGCGCTTCGGCGCCCAGGTCGCCAACCTGGTCGACGGCCTGTCCAAGCTCGAGAAAATCGAGTTCCAGAGCCAGCTCGAAGCGCAGGCCGAGAATTTCCGCAAGATGCTGCTGGCGATGGCATCCGACGTGCGCGTGATCCTGATCAAGCTCGCCGACCGCCTGCACAATATGCGCACGCTGGGCGTCATGGTGCCGGCCAAGAAACGCCGCATCGCCGGCGAGACGATGGAAGTCTATGTGCCGATCGCCCACCGCCTCGGCCTGAACAATATCTACCGCGAGCTGCAAGACCTGTCGTTCTCGCACCTGTATCCGCTGCGCTACCAGACCCTGTCGAAGGCGATCAAGGCCGCGCGCGGCAACCGCCGCGAAGTGGTCAAGAAGATCCTCGAGGCGGTCAAGAACCAGCTGGCCTCGAGCGGGCTGCAGTTCGAGGTCGACGGCCGCGAAAAAACGCTGTACGGCATCTATAAAAAGATGCGCAACAAGCACCTGTCGTTCTCGCAGGTGCTGGACGTGTATGGTTTCCGCGTCGTCGTCGACAGCGTGCCGAACTGTTATGTGGCGCTCGGCACCCTGCACGCCCTGTACAAGCCGATGCCGGGCAAGTTCAAGGACTATATCGCGATCGGCAAGATCAACGGCTACCAGTCCCTGCACACCACCCTGATCGGTCCCTACGGCACCCCGGTCGAATTCCAGATCCGCACGCAGGAAATGCACCGCACCGCCGAGAGCGGCGTGGCGGCGCACTGGCTCTACAAGACCGGCGACTCCAACATCACCGACCTGCAACACCGCACCCACGCCTGGCTGCAGTCGCTGCTCGACATCCAGCAGCAGACCGGCGACTCGGCCGAGTTCCTCGAACACGTGAAAGTCGACCTGTTCCCCGATTCGGTCTACGTGTTCACGCCCAAGTCGAAGATCATCGCGCTGCCGCGCGGCGCCACGGCGCTGGACTTCGCCTACTCGATCCACACCGGCATCGGCGACCACACGGTGGGCGTCAAGATCAATAACGAAGACCAGCCGCTGCGCACCGAGCTGCACAACGGCGACATCGTCGAGATCATCACCGACCCCGAATCGCGTCCGAGCCCGACCTGGCTCACGTTTGTCCGCACCGGCAAGGCGCGCTCGGCGATCCGCCACCACCTGCGTGCGATCGACGTCAACGAATCGGTCGAGCTGGGCCAGGAATTGCTGGCGCATGCGCTGGCGGTACGCAATATCAAGCCAGACTTGAGCGACGCCGTCATCGAACGCCTGCTGGCCGAAACCTCGGCCAAGTCGATGGAAGAAATGTATGCCGACATCGGCATCGGCAAGCGCATGCCGGCCCTGGTGGCGCGCCATATCTTCGGGCTGATGGAAGGCGACCCCGACCTGCTGCCGTCGCACAAGCCGCTGCCTGCGAGCGAGATCGCGCCGGTCACGATCTACGGCAGCGAAGGCGTGGCGGTGCAGCTGGCGGCGTGCTGCCTGCCGATCCCGGGCGACCAGATCACCGGCCAGCTGCGGCGCGACCAGGCGCTGGTGGTGCACACCTGCGACTGCCTGCCGGCCAAGCGCATTCGCGCCAAGGAACCCGACCGCTGGATCGCGGTGCAATGGGGCGACGACCTCAATCGCCGCTTCGACTGCCGGATTCGCCTGCTGATCAACAATGAAAAAGGCATCCTCGCCCGCGTGGCCGCCGAGATCGGCGAGTCGGACGCCAACATCACCTATGTCGGCATGGACGAAGACGACGAACACAGCATGACCCAACTGCGCTTCACGATCCAGATCAAGGACCGCGTGCACCTGGCCCAGCTGATTCGCAACCTGCGCCGGGTGGATGGCGTCAATCGCGTGGAGCGCGAGCGGTCGTAACGGTCGGTGGATCGATGCCGAGGGCCAGGATGCTGTCGAATGCCGCGCAGGCGCCCGTGCACGCATCCGCGATCTCGTCGGGCGACTGGACGTTCTCTTTCAAGGCCAGCATGAAGGCGCGCCAGCGCGGTCCCGGGCCGTCGTCCGCGCCGCGCAGGTAGCGCAGCGGGTGCGGCGCCAGCCGTTCGGCGAGTTTCCCGTACAGCACCTTGCCGCCCAGTTGCGAACCTTCGATCACATACGCCACGCCCCAGCGGTAGGCGGCGCTGGCGCCCTGCGGCCAGGCATGCGAAACGGACGGCGCGCGCACCGGCGGCATGCCCGGCTCGCTCAAGTCGGCATCGATCAGCGCCAGCCGTTCGACCGGCGGCAACGCGGCCTGCGGACCGTCGGCGAAACCGTCCACCCAGGCCTGCAGCGGCGCCAGCCAATCGCGCACCAGGGTCAGATGCTGGGCGTAATCATGCAGGGAGGGAGCCGCCCCGGACAGCGGCAAGCCGCTGTCGAGCCGTTCATGGCGTTCGGACGTGGCGGCGCGCAGCGCGGCCAGGACGTCCATGCCGGACGCGGTATCGTGAGGTCGGTTCATGCCGCCATCTTAGCAGCGATAAAAGATCCTAGTCGGCCACCGGTTCGGGATACGCGACCGAGATGATTTCGAGCTCGTCCATGCCCAGCGGGGTCTGCAGCGGCACCACGTCGCCCTCGCGGCATTTGGTGAGTGCGCGCGCCACCGGCGACACCCAGCTGATCTTGCCCTTCAATGGATCGAGCTCGTCCACGCCGACGATGGTGACCGTGTGTTCCTCGCCCGCCTTGTTGACGTAGGCCACCGTGGCGCCGAAGAAGACCTGGTCGTTGCCGTGATGGACGGTCGGGTCGACCACGAAGGCCGAATCCATGCGCTTGGTGAGAAAGCGGATGCGGCGGTCGATCTCGCGCAGGCGGCGCTTGCCGTAGATATAGTCGCCGTTCTCGGAGCGGTCGCCGTTCGAGGCGGCCCAGTGCACGATGCGCACGACCTCGGGCCGGTCGACGTCGATCAGCTGCAGCAGCTCGTCCTTGATGCGCTGGTAGCCGGCCGGGGTGATGTAGTTCTTGGCGCCGGCGGGAATCGCCTGCGCCAGGGCCAGCGCCTCTTCATCGTCGTCGCCGTCGTTCTGTGACTCTTTTACGAATGCCTTATTCATGACCTTATTGTAACGAGACTTGGCGCTGCCTGCGCCGGGATTCACGTATCATGCAGCCAATCCCGGACGCACTGCGCAGGAATGACGCCACGAGACCAACAACGATGAGCCTGCCCTCCACTTTCCCCACCGAGCATCCTCCCACGGCCGGCCTGGTCTACCAGTTCGTCCTGCACCCCGACGGCACCACCAGCTTCCCCTGCCTGAACGAGGGCTGCAGCTTCCTGCTCGGCCTGGCGCCGGGCGATCTGCAGGCCGATCCGTCCCTGTTCGAAGGCCTGATCCTGCCGGAGGACCGGCGCGCCTACCACGAGGCGATGCAGATGTCGGCCGCGGCGCTGGCGGCCTGGAACTGGGAGGGACGGATCCGCATCCCGGCCTGGAACGACGTCAAGTGGATCAACCTGCGCGCCACTCCGCACGCGCGCGCGGACGGCGCGGTGCAGTGGGACGGCATCATGACCAATATCACCGCCAGCAAGCACGACCAGGAAGAATCCCTGCGCTCGCGCGAGCGCCTGGCCGAGCTGACGGCCCATATCGAACAGGCCAAGGAAGACGAACGCACCCGCATCGCGCGCGAGATCCACGACGACCTGGGCGGCAACCTCACCGCGATCAAGATGGCGCTCGCCATGCTGTCGGCGCGCCTGCCGGCCGATCAACCGGGCCTGCTCGAGAAGGCGAACTATGTCGACGACCTGGTCGACCGCACCATCGAGGCGGTGCACCGCATCTCGCTCGACCTGCGCCCGACCGCGCTCGACCTGGGGATCGTCGCCGCCCTGGAATGGCAGGCGCGCGAGTTCGAGAAGCAGATGGGCATCGCCGTCGTCATGCGCTGCCCCCATAGGGACGATGGGGACCTCGAACTCGCGCCCGGCCACGCCTCCGCCCTGTTTCGCATCTTCCAGGAAGCGCTCACGAATATCGCCAAGCACGCCGGCGCGACCCGGGTCACGGTGTCGCTGCGGCGCCAGCGCAACCTGCTCACCCTGTCGATCTGCGACAACGGACGCGGCATCCAGGCCGCCGACCGGCTCAAGCCGCAATCGTTCGGCCTGCGCGGCATGAGCGAGCGCGCCAGCGCCCTGGGCGGCACGCTGGCCTTGTCGGCGGCGCCCGGAGGTGGCACGATGGTGACCATCAAGACCAGGCTGGCGCCGGCAGGCGCCGCGCCCGAGCGAGAACGACAAGCATCCGAATGACCGACAAAGTAACCATCCGTGTTTTCATCGCCGACGACCATGCCATCGTGCGCGAAGGACTGAAGCAGATCCTGGCCGAGCAGCGCGACATCAATGTCGCCGGCGAGGCCGAGAACGGCGTCGACGCCGCCCGCCTGGTGGGCAAGTCGAAGGCCAATGTGATGCTGCTCGATATCTCGCTGCCCGACCGCAACGGCATCGACGTGCTCAAACAGATCAAGAAGGACCGGCCCGAGCTGGCGGTGCTGATGCTGTCGATGCACCGCGAAGACCAGTACGCGATCCGCGCACTGAAGGCCGGCGCGTCCGGCTACCTCACCAAGCAGAGCGCCCCGCGCGAGCTGGTGACGGCGATCCGCCAGGTGGCGGGGGGCCAGAAGTACGTGAGCGCCGCGCTGGCCCAGACGCTGGCCAGCGCGATCGGCGACGACCACGAGGCGGCGGTGCACGAGGGACTGTCCGACCGCGAATACCAGACCCTGACGATGATCGCCTCGGGCAGGACGGTGAGCGAAATCGCCCGCGAGCTGTCGCTGTCGGTCAAGACCATCAGCGAATACCGCGCGCGCTTGTTAGTCAAAATGAAACTCAAGACCAGCGCCGAGCTGACGACCTACGCCATCCGTAACGGTTTGGTGGACTGAATGTGACATTCCGTTGCGCGCCGGCGGCAACCGGTACGCCCAAAGGCTGTGTTACTGTTTTTTAATTGATATACGGCAAAAAAGCTGATTATCATGTCGCCAATCCCGCGAATTCGTCACAGCGCAGCAACCCATGTCCATCTCGCCTCCTTCCGCCGGCCCGGCCGCGGCTTCAGCCATGAATCCCGCTGACATCGCCCGCGAGGCGTTCCGCCGCCTCGCCAGCCGCCGCATCGCCCCGACGCCGGACGCCTACCGCGCGATCTATGACGAGATCGCGGGCATCCCGCCGGCGCCCGCGCCGGTTCCGGATGCGGGAGCGGTCGAGGTGCTGGCCGGTTTCGCGCGCCGCATGGCCGAGACGCCGGGCGAACTGTCCGAATACGGCCGGCGCATGGCGCGCGCGGTCAAGGCGGAAGACTGGACAGGCTATACCCAGGCCCTGGGCCAGGTGGCGGACCGCCACCTGCGCCGCAACACGCCGGTGATGGCGCTGGGCGACGAGGAACCCGATACGGTCCTGCTGCGCGAGATGCTGGCGCGCACCCTGTCGTTCGCCTGCGCCTCGCTGCTGAGCGGCGACGAGGAATTATCGGCCGAGGCCGAAGCGCTCGGCGCGGCGGTCAAGACCGCGGTGGGCGAAACCGAACTGCAGGACATCGCGGCGCGCCTGAAACAGCTGTGCTTCCAGATCGAGCTGCGCAAGGACGACGGCGCCGAGCAGCAGGAACTGCTGCTGCGCCTGTTCCGCCTGCTGCTCGACAATATCGAAGGCCTGCTCGACGACGACAACTATATGCGTGGCCAGGTGCTGGTGGTGCAGGAACTGATCAAGGGTCCGCTCGACACCCGCGCACTGGAAGACGCCACCCGCGGCCTGAAGGACGTGATCATCAAGCAGGGCCACCTCAAGCACGGCATCGACGACGTGCGGGCGACCATGAAGAACATGATGATGACCTTCATCGACCGCCTCGGCTCGGCGGCCGCCTCCACCAGCGACTACCATGCCAAGCTGGGCGGCTTCTCCGAGCGCATCGGCCAGGCAACCGACGTGGGCGAGATCAACGGCGTGCTCGACGAGGTGCTGCGCGAGATGCGCAATGCCCAGGACGAGGCGCTGGCTTCGCGCGACCGCATGGTCGGCGCGCACAAGGAGGTGCAGGAAGCCGAGCAGCGCATCCGCGAACTCGAAGCCGAGCTCCAGCATATGAGCGAACTGGTGCGCGAAGACCAGCTGACCGGCAGCCTCAACCGCCGCGGCCTGGACGACGTGTTCGAGCGCGAGAGCGCGCGCGCCGACAGGAGGAAGACGCCGCTGTGCGTGGCCTTGCTCGACCTCGACAATTTCAAGCGCCTGAACGACACCTATGGCCACATGGCGGGCGACGCCGCCCTCAAGCACCTGGTGAAAGTGGTGCGCGAGACCCTGCGCTCGGTGGACGTGATCGCCCGCTTCGGCGGCGAGGAATTCCTGATCCTGCTGCCCGAGACCACGGTCGATGCGGCGGCGGCGGCCATGGTGCGGGTGCAGCGCGAACTGACCAGGCACTTCTTCTTGCACGATAACGAGAAGATGCTGATCACGTTCTCGTGCGGGGTGGCGCTCAGGTTGCCGAACGAGGAACAGGCGTCGCTGATGGCGCGCGCCGACAAGGCCATGTACCAAGCGAAGAATAGCGGCAAGAATCGGGTGGTGATCGCGGATTGAGCCTGGAGGCGCAGGAATTACACTGCGCTACGTTCTCATCATTTCGCCATGCGTCCCGCCATGCCCATCCTGCACCGCACCCAGACCCTGCCCGCCCTCATGCCGCGCTACGTGGAGCGTTTTCGCTGCATCGGGCCGGCCTGCGAGGACACCTGCTGCTCCGGCTGGAATGTATTCGTCGACAAGAAGACCTACAAGGCCTATCGCAAGGAGGTCGTGCCGGCGCTCGACCGGATGATGACAAACATGGTCCGACTGGGCGGCGACGAGGGAAGCAACCACGCCTACGCCGAGGTCAGGATGCTCGGCCCGCAAAAGCAGTGTCCAGCCCTGGATGAGGGCAAATGCGCGGTGCAGTCGAATCTGGGCGAATCCTACCTGTCCCATGTCTGCCACACCTATCCGCGCGCGAACCGCCGCATCGATGGCCAGCTCGAGCAGACGATCACCCTGTCCTGCCCCGAAGCGGCGCGACTGGCCCTGCTGGCCGAAGACGCGTTCGACTTCGTCGAGGCGCCGGTCCAGCTGCGCGAATCCGTCATGAACGACGTGGCAGCCTGCTTCGGCGTCGCGCCGGCAATCATGGCCGATGTCCGCATCTTCTGCCTGAACCTGATGCGAACGCGCGAACTGGACCTGTGGCAGCGTCTGGTGCTGCTCGGTACCTTCTGCGAATCCCTGACTGTGGCCTGTGCCCAGAACCGGCAGTCCGGCATCCCGGCCCTGATCGACGATTTCGTGAACTCGGTCGGCAACGGCGAGCTGGCATCGACCCTCGACGTCATCCAGCCAGATCATGGCTCCCAGGCGATGGTCTTCGCAACTTTATGGGCGACCAAGGGCTTCAATACCGTATCGCCATTCCAGCAGCAGACGATGCAGCAGATCTCCGCCCGGTTCGGTGCGGATGCGAGCGGACAGGTCAGCGCCGAAGGACTCGTCGGCGCCTACCGGCGCGGCCTCGCCCGCCTGGATGACGCGCTGGCGCAAACACCATGGTTGCTCGAAAATTATGTGATGAACGAAATGTTCTCCGAGCTTGTTCCATTCGATGGTCATACGCCCTACGACAGCTTCCTGCAGCTCGTCGCGCGCTTCGGCCTGTTGCGCATGCTGCTGGCAATCCAGTGCAATACCGATGACGAACTCCCCTCCATCGCGACGCTGACGGCCACGGTGCAGCTGCACTGCCGCCGTTTCCAGCATGACATGAACTATGCCAGGCGCGTCAAGCAGTCACTGTACGACAGCGGCTGGGCGGAAATGAGCAAACTGTACACGCTGCTCAGGACGTGAGCGGCAAACCGGTACGGCAAAAAAATCTTTTTTTGCCCTCAAGTTCCCTTTTTTTGTGCCGCCAAGGCTGATCGACGCCACGCCTCCGCGGCATGTTTCACGACTTTTTTGAAAATGGTCCCTAAACTTTTTCCATAGGGCACCGTTACCAGCAACAACAGCGGTTTGAACGTCACGGAACAGCGCGACGGACCAAAGTACACAGCAGCAAGGTCGCTGCACCCCGTAAGACCACGTCTCTGGAGTAGACACCATGGCATCCGTAATCAATACCAACGTTCCTTCCCTGAATTCGCAGCGCAACCTGTCGACCTCGCAAGCGCAGCTGAATACCTCGATCCAGCGCCTGTCGTCGGGCCTGCGCATCAACAGCGCGAAGGACGACGCCGCCGGCCTCGCGATTTCCGATCGCATGCAGTCGCAGATCAAGGGCATGACCCAGGCGACCCGCAACGCCAACGATGGCGTGTCGATGGCGCAAACCGCCGAAGGCGCCCTGTCGAGCTCGGGCGACATCCTGCAGCGTATCCGTGAACTGGCAGTGCAGTCGTCGAACTCGTCGAACTCGGCCAGCGACCGCAAGGCCCTGCAGACTGAAGTCACCCAGCTGACTTCGGAACTGAACCGTATCGCCAACACCACCGAATTCAACGGCCAGAAGCTGATGGACGGTTCGATGGGCACCGCGAACTTCCAGGTTGGCGCCAATGCCGGCCAGCTGATCTCGATGAACGGTTCGAACTTCACCACCAGCACCTACGGCAACAACCGCCTGGACGCCAGCAAGGTGCAGGCCGGCACCGCTGCAACCAACGGCGTGACCGCAGGTACGATCACCGTCAACGGTGCGAACGGTTCCGAAGAAGTCAAAGTCGCCATCAACTCGACCGCCAAGGAAACCGCTGCGGCCATCAACAAGGTCAGCGGCGACACCGGCGTGACCGCATCGGCCAAGACCGAAGCCCTGCTCACCGCGACCACCGACAAGGCCTACACCTTCGAACTGACGTCGGACAACGACGAAGCCGTGAAGATCTCGTTCAAGGTCGGCGAGCAGGATGCCAACGGTTACGCCGCTGCGATCAGTGCATTCAACGCACAATCGGCCAAGACCGGCGTGACTGCGTCGTACGATGCGGAGAACAAGGGTTTGAAGCTGACCAGCGCCGATGGCAATGACATCAAGCTGGCCAACGATTCGGCCGACGCCACTGCAACCGCGACCCTCGCCACCTACGACAAGGACGGCGACCCGATCACCGGCGCCGTGGCAACGGAAGGCGCGAATGGCGCGACCGCCGTCGGCCGCCTGGTGCTGGACTCGGAACAGAGCTTCTCGGTCGATGACACCAGCGGTTTCACCATCGACACCGACACCGACACCCTGGGTTCATCGGAACTGAAATCGGTCGCCAACCTGGACATCAGCACCTTCGACGGCGCCCAGCTGGCCATCAAGACCGCCGACGCTGCACTGGCCGCGGTCAACAGCAAGCGCGCCGAATACGGCGCACTGCAGTCGCGTTTCGAATCGGCGATCTCGAACCTGGGTTCGTCGACCGAGAACCTGTCGGCATCGCGCAGCCGCATCGTCGACACCGACTTCGCCGCTGAAACCGCGAAGATGACCCGCGGTCAGATCCTGCAGCAGGCTGGTACCTCGATGCTCGCCCAGGCCAACTCGCTGCCGAACGGTGTCCTGTCGCTGCTGCGTGGCTAATCGCTAACGCGTAGCAACTAAATCGCGCAGTAAGCGGTTCCTCGGCTGAAGAAATTCAGCCGGGGAATTTTTACTAGGGAAATCGACATGCAGATCCAATCACTTGGTTCGTCGCCCGCGCCGAAACTGGATGAACGTCCAGCGACGGTGACCGGGCAAGCTGCGGTCGCGGGGCGCCAGCCGGCCCCGGACGCGCCAGCCTCGGTGCCGGAGTCCGCTCCGGATCGGGAAGAAGTGTCGGCCGCAGTCAAGAAGCTCAACGAGGCGATGCCGCTCTCCGCCCAGAGCCTGGAATTCGAGATCGATGAAGACAGCAAGGAAGTCGTCGTCAAGATCATCGACCAGAGCACCAGGGAAGTGGTGCGCCAGATGCCGAGCAAGGAAGCGCTGGAAATGGCCAAGGCCATCGACAAGATGCAGGGCTTGCTGATCCGGCAAACCGCCTGATTCGCCACTCCCGCAGCAGAAGCGCCGCATTCGCAAGGATGTGGCGCTTTTTTCATGTGCGTGCATGACTGTTTCGCAAAATCAAAATAAAGCCCCATTTACCGCTCTTAAGTACCGTTTGTTTCTGCCGATAATCACTTACATTATCGCTTTCACAGGAGAAACAAGTGGCAGTCAGTTCAACCGCACTCGACGTCAATGGCCTGGTCGCCCAGCTGATGCAGGCAGAGGCCGCGCCGCTTGCCAACTACGACCGGAAGACGGCGGCATTGCAGGCGCGCAGCGCCGCGCTCTCCCAGGTCACCACGGCGGTCGGCACCTTCCAGGCCGCCCTGACCAAGCTGAACCAGCCGGCCACCTTCCAGGGCCTGGGCGCCGCCACCAGCAACAAGGACGTCCTGACCGGCACGGCAGGCAGTGGCGCCGTTCCCGGCAAATACAAGATCAACGTCACCCAACTGGCCCAGGCCCAGAGCCTGAAGACCAACGGCTATGCCAGCACGACCACGACGATCGGCGCAGGCGCGCCGACCACCCTGACTTTCCAGTTCGGCACCGCGACCGGCGGCACGTTCGGCGCCACAGGCAATGCACTGAGCCTGGCCGCGGGATCGAGCGGCATCGGCAATGGCTCGCTCAGCCTGAACGGCATCGCGATCAGCACCGGCCCGACCACGCGCAGCGCGCGCGCGCTGGCCGAAGCCATCAACGCGCAATCCGACAAGACGGGCGTGGTCGCCACGGCCGGCGCCACCATCACCGCCGCCAACCTGTTCAGCAACTTCGGCCAGGTCAGCGTGGACACCGGGTCCAGCTATGCCCTGTCCGTCGGCGGCGTGCAGCTGGCCAACCTGACGCCAGGCAGCGCCCCCCTGACCGGCGCCGCCCTCGACACCGCGCTGGCCGGCGCCGGCACCCGCAATGCGCTGGCGGCCGCCAATATCACCGTCAGCGGCAGCGCCGCCGACGGCACGCTGCAATTCAGTGCGGCGGACGGCGCCACCATCGACGTGACCGAAACCGTCACCGGCACCGCGCGCGGCGGCATCGGCAAAGGCGCGGCCGATCTCAACACCGGCGCGACCGTGACGGCGACCGCCGGCGTGACCCTGCGCTCGAACGACGGCAACCAGATCGTCATTGGCGGGACCAATCCGGCCGCCGCCGGCTTCACCGCCGGCAGCGTCGGCAGCCACATGGGCGCGGGTTTCTCGCTGAACGGCGCCATCAACAGCAAGACGATCACGCTTGGCGCCGGCGACCAGTCGTTGCAGGGTATCCGCGACGCCATCAACAAGGCCGACATGGGCGTGACGGCCACCATCGTCTCGGACGGCAGTTCCAAGCCCTACCACCTGGTGCTGACCTCGAACAAGACCGGCGAAGCGACGACGATGAAGCTCAGCGTCGGCGGCGAGGACGGCCAGCCTGGCGATCCGACCATTGCGGCCATGCTGGGCTACGACCCGGCCGGCGTGCAGAACATGACCCAGACCGCCGGCGCCCAGAGCACCAAGCTGAACATGAACGGCATCGAGATCAAGAGCGACAGCACCTCGGTCTCGGAAGCGATCCAGGGCGTGACCCTGGACATCACGGCCACCGGCAGCTCGACCCTGACCGTATCCAAGGACACGGCTGCCATCACGACCGCGGTCAACGATTTCGTCAAGGCCTACAACGAACTCAACAAGACGATCGGCGGCCTCACCGCCTTCAATACCGAGACCGGCAAGGGCGCCATCCTGCAGGGCGACGCCAGCGTGCGCTCGATCCAGAGCCAGTTGCGCCGGCAGATCAGCGCGGTCATGGAAGACACCGGCGGCAAGCTCACCTCGCTGACCCAGATCGGCATCGGTTTCCAGCAGGACGGCAGCCTGAAGGTCGATTCGACCAAGCTCAACAAGGCGATCACGGAAAACGCCGCCGACTTCGGCGGGCTGTTCGCTGCAATGGGGTCGACCACCGACAATATGATCAAGTTCGACAAGTCGAGCGCTGCCACCAAGGCGGGCACGTATGCGATCAATATCACGAGCCTCGCGACACGCGGCAACCTGGTCAGCAGCGCTGCGCTGAGCGGCTCGACCACGATCGCCCCCAACACGGTGTGGAGCGTCACCCTGAACCAGACCGAGCCTGTCACCGAAAGCAAGACCCAGGAAATCAAACTCCAGGCTGGCACCTACAGCAACGACGACCTGGCGGCGCTGATCCGCTCCGCCATCAACGGCAACACGACCTTCGCCGGCGCGGGCGACACGGTCGAGGCCGAAGTCGGCGACGATGGCCGCCTGACGCTGTCGTCGAGCAAGTACGGCGAGCTCTCGAACATCTCGATCGCCGGCATCAGCGGCAGCGCCGTGGACAGCATCTTTGGCGGCGCCACGTCCACTAAGGGCAAGGATGTCGAAGGCACCATCGGCGGCGTCGCCGCGACCGGCAACGGACAGTCATTGACCGCGGCGGCCGGCTCGCCGGCCGAAGGCATCCAGGTATCGATCACGGGCGGCCTGGTCGGAGACCGCGGCAGCGTTACCTTCTCGCAGGGTTTCGCCCACCAGCTGACCAACCTGGCCTCCGGCTTCATCGGCAAGGGCAGCCTTCTGCAAAGCAAGACCGACGGACTGCAAGTGTCGATCAAGTCGGTCGCCGCCCAGCGCGAGCGTTTCGAGACGCGCCTGGAGAGTATCGAAAAGCGCTACCGCGCGCAGTACGTCGCGCTCGACGCCATGCTGGCATCGATGCAGTCGACGTCCAACTATCTTTCCCAGCAGCTGGCCACCTTGTCGGCCAACTGGGGTTAATTGAGCATTACCGGAGAATCACATGTTTGGAACCCCGAAACGCGGCGTGGGCGCTTATGCCACGGTCGGCCTGGAAACCGGCGTCGCCGCCGCCTCGCCGCACAAACTGGTGGTCATGCTGTACGACGGCGTGATCGTGGCCCTGCTCAGCGCGATCAACGGCATCAAGTCGTCGAACATCGGCGTCAAGGGCGCCTCGATCTCGAAGGCCATCACGATCATCGACAACGGCCTGCGCGCTTCGCTCGACAAGAAGGCCGGCGGCGAGATCGCGCAGAACCTGGACTCGCTGTACGACTACATGAGCCGCCGCCTGCTGGAAGCGAACATCAAGAACGATGCGGCGATCGTCGAAGAAATCCACGGCCTGATGGCCGACCTGCGCGGCGCCTGGGTCCAGATCGGCGAGCAGCAGGAAGCGCCCGAGCCGATGCCGCCGGCAATCCAGAAAGCCCCCACCCTGATGAGCGCGTGAAGAGAATGATGACGATGACGATGAGCGGACAGGAAGTCGTGACCACCTATGAAACCATGGTCGGCATCACCGAGCGCATGCTCGACGCGGCCAGCGCCAGCGAGTGGGAACGCCTGGCCGAACTGGAGCAGGAATGCGCGCGCCATGCCAACCGCCTGAAGGCCAATGAAGGCGGCGCCCCGCTGGCCGCCCCGGAACGCCTGCGCAAGGTCGACGCGATCCGCCGCATGCTCGATTTCGACCGCCAGATCCGCGACCTCACCATGCCATGGATGGCGCACCTGTCGTCGCTGATGAAGAGCACCTCGACCGAACGCCGCGTCGTGCGCGCCTACGGCGTCTGATGATGGGAGGGCCCGATGCTGCCGCGTGAACTCGTCGGCAGCGTCGCGCCTGTCAGCCCGGCGCGGCCGGCCGACCCGGCCGCCGATCCGCGCCAGCAGGCCTTCGCGCGCGAGGTCGCGCCCCTGCTGGGCAAGGCGATCCATGGCGCGATCCAGGCCAGGCTGACGGACGGCACCTTCGTCGTCAGGTTCGCCGAGACCCAGGCCCGCATGCAGCTGCCGCCCGGCGCGCAGGTCGGCGCCGACGTGCCATTGACCCTGGTCGGCCTGCATCCGCGCCCGACCTTCCAGGTCGGCTCTCAAACGACCACCGCCTTCGCCGAAGCCGGCCCCGCGCCGCAGGAAGATGCCGACGGCGCCCATGCGCCGCTGTCGTATCGCGAGGGCGCCGCCGTCGGCCGCGCCGGCGCCCTGCTCGCATCCGGCGCGGCGCTGGGCGCGCAGGCCTTCGCCGGCGGCACCGAAGCGAAGAACACCACCCTGAGTCCCACCGCCCAGGCCCTTGCCGGCGTACTGGCCGCGGCCCAGAAGGCCGACAGCCAGCTGTCGGGCATCGTCGGCCGCGCGCCGCTCATGGCCGGGCCCGGGGCCGATCCGGCGGCGCTCGCAGCCGGCCTGCAGCAAGCCTTCGGCAAGAGCGGCCTGTTCTACGAATCGCACGTGGCGGAATGGGCGCGCGGCGCCCTGCCCCTGTCCGAACTGGCCAATGAGCCGCAGCAGCAGGCCGCACGCGATGGCGCGCGCCCCAATCCGCAGGATCCCGCCACCGCCCAGTTCATCAGCATGCAGCTGGCGGCCCAGGAGCAGTCGCAGCTGGCCTGGAAGGGCCAGTTGTGGCCGGGCCAGCCGATGGAGTGGGACGTGCAGCGCGAAGCCCATGGCGATGGCGGCGATGGCGAGCAGGCGATCTGGCACTCGCGCCTGCGCCTGCGCTTTCCCCAGCTGGGCGAACTCGAGGCCCGGCTGCGCATGGTGAACGGCGCCCTGCAGGTGAGTTTCGCCGCGGCCGACGACGCCACCGCCGACCTGCTGCGCCAGCACATGCCGCAACTGGCGGGGGCGCTCGATGCGGTGGGCACGCCGCTGGCCGGCTTCGATGCGCATGCGCGCGCAGCCGCCACGAAGGCAAGGGATCCGGACGATGCCTGATGCGGCCGACAAGCGGCGCCAGAACGCCGTGGCGCTGGCCTACGGCGCGGGCGAGAAGGCGCCGACCGTGGTGGCCAAGGGTTCCGGGCTGGTCGCCGAGCAGATCATCCGGCGCGCCCAGGACGCCGGCGTGTTCGTGCACGAATCGAAGGAGCTGGTCTCTCTGCTGATGCAGGTCGATCTGGACCGCGAGATTCCGCCGGCCCTGTACCGGGCAATTGCGGAACTGTTGGCATGGCTATATCATATAGAGTCGGCTCGGCAACATGGCGGGCTGTTGCCTTCCGCGCCAGATCCGACGCCCCACCTCCCATTGGCACCAGCGGCAAGGACAGAAGCAAGCGATGAATGAAGCAGAACTGGAAGACTGGCACGATTACGAAGTCGGATCGCGCCGCGAGATCGTGGCGCTGCTGCGCCAGATCGGCGAAAAGAACCAGCTGATTCGCATGCTGATCAAGGGCGAGGCCGATGTGTGCGTGACCTCGATCCTGGCGGTCGACGAAGACAGCGGCACCGTGGTGCTCGACCGCTCGGTGGACCGCGCCCAGAACGAACGCATCGTGGCCGCCGGCCGCGTCAAGTGCGAAACCACGCTCGACAAGATCCGCATCCTGTTCGGCGCCGACGGCCTGGGCCCCACCACCTGGCGCGGCGAGCCCGCCCTGCGCGCCGATATCCCGCCCACCCTGATCCGCCTGCAGCGGCGCGAGTACTACCGCATGCCGACCCCGGTCAGCAATCCGGTGCGCGCCCTGATCCCGGTGCCGATCGACGCCGGCGGCGGCATGGGCGTGTTCCCGCTGCACGACATCAGCGTCGGCGGCATCGCCCTGCTCGACAACAAGCTCCAGCTGGGCACGGGCGTCGGCCGCGTGATCGAGGGCTGCCGCATCGAGCTGCCCGAGATCGGGCCGATCGCGACCTCGCTCGAGATCCGCAACTCGCTCGACCTGACCCTGCTGAACCACAAGACCAGCCGCCGCCTGGGCTGCCAGTTCGTCGACATCTCGCGCGGCGCGCTGGCGGCGGTGCAGCGCTATATCACCAAGCTGGAACGCGAGCGCAACGCGAAGCTGGCCGGGCTGGCCTGACCGCGGCCGGATCCTGCGCGGCGTTCAGGCGGCCTGCGGCGTCGAGGCCGACGCCGAATACCGCGCCGCCGGCGCCGCGTTCCCGAACAGCCCGGCCAGCTCGCGCCGCGCCGCATCGAAAGCCAGCCACTTCTCGCCTTCATGCAGGCCCGGAATGGTGACCTGCTCGCCCTGCGCGAGCCCCGCCAGCGCCGCGTCGACCAGGTCGTCCACGCTCATGATGATCCCGGCCGGCAGGCGCTCCAGCGGATGGCCCAGCGCGTCCCAGAAGCCGGTGGCCGTCACACCCGGCAGCACCGCCTGCACGCGCAAGCCCCTGGCGCCGAATTCGTGCTGCAGCGCCTGGGTAAAGGCCAGCACATAGGATTTGCTGGCGCCATACACGCCATTCATCATCTCGGTCGCGATCGCGACGATCGACGACACGTTGACGATGGTCCCTGCCCCGCGCGCCGCCATGCCCGGCGCTACCGCATAGGTCAGGCGGGTTGGCGCGGTGACGTTCAGCGCGATCATCCTGCCCATCGCCTCGACGTCGCCGCCGTCCAGCGGCGCGACCGAGCCGACGCCGGCATTGTTCACCAGCAGCGTAACGTCGTCGCGCGCCCGCAGCAGCGCCTCGAGCCGGCGCAGCGCGCCCGGATCGGTCAGGTCGGCAGCCAGCACCTCGACCCGGCGGCCGGTGGCGGCGCGCACCAGATGCGCGGTCCGCGCCAGGCGCTCTTCGTCGCGGGCGACGAGGATCAGGTCATGGCCCTGGCGCGCCAGGCGGTCGGCGTACACCGCGCCCATGCCCGTCGATGCGCCGGTGATGACGGCGGTGCCCTTGTGTGCTCGTGTCATGTGAAGTCCCTTTCATTGAGATATGGCGGGGACCAGTGTAGCGAGTCGCATCGAAAGATGCAATTTATATGCCTCTTTAATAGGATGGAGGCCGGCCTGGCGCATCGGCACGATCGCCGCGGCCTGGAGGGAATGTGCGAAAAAAGATGGCCCGCATGTCACGGCCGCGCAGCCTGGCTCGTCTTATCGGAAAGAGGCCGCACAGTGCGTCCTCGCCACCTGAAAGGAACGAACCATGTCCGCACGTCTTCCCCTGTTCACCCTGGCCCCGGCCAACCTGAAAGCCATGATCAACCTGTCGATGGCCAACCGCCAGAGCTCGATCGGCGAGCGCCTGTTCGAGCTGGTCCAGTTGCGGGTCTCGCAAGTCAACGGCTGCGGCGTCTGCGTCGACATGCATTGGCGCGACCTGATCAAGCAGGGCGCCGATCCGCGCCACCTGAATTCGCTGGCCGCATGGCGCGAGTCGCCGTTCTTCAGCGAACGCGAACGCGCCGCCCTGGCCTGGGCCGACGCCGTCAACGCGCTGCCGCACCGCGACGACACCGATGCCGCGTGGCCGGCCCTGCGCGAGCATTTCAGCGAGAACGAGATCGCCGAACTTGGCTATACTATTGCCGCGATTCGCGGTTGGAACGTCATCAACCTGAGTCTGCGCAACCCGATTCCGGTGCATCCCGCCCCGGGCATGTAGGACATGTAGAACGACGATCGATGGACACGGCCGCGCGCGCAACTTCCCCTTCCCTGTCGCTGCCCGCGGCTTCGCTCCACGGCCATGACACCGCGACCCTGGCGCAGGCCATGGGCCTGCTCGCCATCGTGGGCGACCTGAGCATGGGCCAGCCGATCGACGGCTCGGCGCGCGCGGCGCGCCTGGCCGCGCGCGTGGCCGCGGCGGCCGGCGTCGATGCCGCCGCCTGCGAGCACGCGCGCATGGTGGCGCTGCTGCGCTGGTCCGGCTGTACCGCCAACGCGCCCGGCTTCGCCGCCCTGATGGGCGACGACGTGGGCGGCCGCCACGCGCTGGTCAGCCGCACCCTCAACCCGCGGCAGGCGATGCTGCTGGCCGATACCACCTCGCTGGCCGAGATCCATTGCGAAGTCTCGGGCGACATCGCCGCCATGATGGGATTGCCGGCCGCGGTCGAAAGCGGCCTGCGCAACGTATGGGAGCAATACGACGGCAACGGCAATCCGCGCCGCCTGCGCGGCGACGCGGTGCCCGACGTGGTGTTCCACGCCAACCTGGGCGGCGACCTCGAGATCCTGTCGCGCGTGCATGGCGCCGAGCGCGCGCTGGAGATGGTCGCGCAGCTGGGCGACGTCAAGTATCCGGCGCGCCTCGTGGCCCTCGCGGCGCCCCATGCGCGGGCCTGGCTCGACGAGCTGGAATCGGCGCAGGAGCAGGTGCCGCAAGCGGATTTTCTTCCGGTATCGGTGCCGCTCACCCTGGTGGCCGACATGATCGAACTGAAGCTGCCCTGGCTGGCCGGTTATTCGCGCCGCGTCGCGGTGCTGGCGCAAGAGGCCGCGCAGCTGGCCGGCCTGCCCGAGACGCAGCAGCGCTGCCTGGCGCGCGCCGCCCTGCTGCACGGGATCGGACGCGCCGCCGTGGCCAACACGGTGTGGGAGAGGAACGGCAGGCTGAGCGCCGCCGACTGGGAAGCCGTGCGCCTGGTGCCTTACTGGACCGCGCGCGCCGGCAGCCGCATCGAGGGCCTGGGACCGGATGCGCAACTGGCCTCGCACGTCTATGAACGGCTCGACGGCAGCGGGTATTTCCGCAGCCTGGACGCGAGCATGCTCGGCGCGCCGCAGCGCCTGCTGGCCGCGGCCGCCGCCCAGGTGGCCCTGCGCTCGCCACGCCCGTGGCGCGCGGCCCATGAGCCGGCGGCGGCCACCGCCCTGCTCGAAGCCCAGGTGACGGGCGGGCGCTTCGACCGCGCAGCGGTAGACGCCGTCCTGGCCGCGGCGGCGGGCGTTCGCGCCGCGCCGCAAGCTGCCGCCGGCATTGGCGCCGTGGCGCCGGCGCGCGCCGCGCTGTCGGCGCGCGAGGCCGAGGTTTTGCAACGCATCAGCCTCGGGGAAAGCAACAAGGAGGCCGCGCGCGCCATGCGCATCAGCCCCAGCACCGTGCGCACCCACGTCGAGAGCATCTTCCGCAAGCTCGATTGCTCGACCCGCGCCGCCGCCACCCTCAAGGCCCTGACCCTCGGGCTCATCTAGGACCGGATCGATGCGCTCGACCGGGCCGCGAAACAGGTAGCCGCGCAGCGGCACGTTGACGATCCAGCCGCCGGCATCCGGCGCCAGCGCGCCCAGCGCCTTGCGCAGGTGCGAGACGTGCACCCGCACGTTCGCTTCGTCGACCACCACGCCCGCCCACACCGTGCGCAGCAGTTCTTCCTTGCCCACCACCTCGCCGGCGCGCCGCACCAGGCACACCAGCAGGTCGAAGGCGCGCGAACCGAGCGCCACCTCTCGTCCACCGGCCACCAGCCGGCGCCGGCGCGGGAACAGCACATATGGTCCGATGCGCCAAGCTGTCTTCACTGTCGTACTCCTGCATGGCGCACCCGACGGCGCGCCGCGAATCGGCTACGCCGCGGTATCGACCGCGCGCATCATCGCCCCCAGCACCGCCGCGGCGTCGTACCGGGCCGCATGGCGCCGGTGCAGCGCGCCCATGGCGGCGGGGTCCATGGCGCCGCGCTGTTCGAGCTGGCGCCGGAAGCCGGCATCGCGGAACGGGTCGCGCACGCTGTCGCCGAATTCCTCCAGCCCCAGGCGGCCGTCGCCGTCGATGTCGAGCAGCGCATGCAGGCGGCCGGCGCGCTCCAGGTCCTGGTCGCCGCCCAGCCCGGCCGCCAGTTCCTCGACGCCGATCGTGCCGTCGCCATCGGCATCGACCGACTTCGCCAGCTCCTGCTTGTACAGCATGGCGTAGGAACCCTGGGTCATCGTCATGCCCTTGCCGGCGAAACTGGCGATGGCGCCAGCGTGGCGCGCCTCGTTCTCTTCGAGGCGGCGCCGGTCGTCGGCCGACTCGGCGCGCGCGGCCGCGATGTCGAACGGGATGCGCAGGCCCGCGGAGCGGGCGCCCTGGCCGCCGGGCGCCGCCGGCGACGGCAGGTTCGATGAAATCTGCATGCTTGCTCCATCTGGGATCGGGACCGTCATCGTCGCCGCGAATGCGCGCCGGATAAAGAGCCAAGATCGGGCCAAGCACTGGGGCCATCGCGCCGCCAATGGAAAGTCGCAGGGCGCGCTACCCGCTCCTGGGCCAAGATCGGATCTTTGCAATGAGCCAAACGTGGCTTGGACCAGTTCGCGCTTTCTCGACTACCGGTCCAAGTGCATAATCGACCGCTGAGGAGGAATCGATTCCAATGCAAGACTTGTCCGTCAGCGACTACCTGTCGTTCGACACCGGCAGCCCGGTCCCGCTGTACCGGCAGATCCATGCCCGCGTGCGCGAAGCGGTCGACACCGGCGTGCTCAAGCCGGGCGACCGCATTCCCGCCACCCGCGTGCTGGCCGGGGAGCTCGGCCTGGCGCGCGGCACGGTGGCCGCCGCCTACGCCCTGTTGTCGGCCGAAGGCTACCTGGAGGTCCGCGGCGCGGCCGGCTCGGTGATCGCGCGGGGCACGGCGCAACGGGAAGCCGCGGCGCGCCCCAAGATGGCGCCACGCGCGCGGCCGCTGCCGCTGGACGCCGGCGGCGCCGCCGCGCCGCTGCCGTTCCAGATGGGATTGCCGGCGCTGGACGCCTTCCCGCGCAAGGTGTGGGCGCGCATGGCGGCGCGCACCGCGCGCACCTTGCAGACGCGCCACCTGCTGAAGGAATCGACCTTCGGCGCCCCCGCCCTGCGCACCGCGATCGCCAGCTATCTCAAGCTCTCGCGCGGCATCGACTGCATGCCCTGCCAGGTCTTCGTCTGCGCCGGCTACCGCGAAGCCCTGGGCCTGGCCGCGCATGCGCTGCTGGCGCCGGGCGACATGGTGTGGACCGAGGAGCCGGGCTTTCCGCCCACGCGCCACCTGCTGGCGGGCCTGGGCCATGTGCCGCGCCCGGCGCCGGTCGACGAGCACGGCCTGGACGTGGCGCGCGCCGCGCTGCTGGCGCCCGGCGCGCGCATGGCGGTGGTCACGCCGGGCCACCAGTGCCCGCTCACGGTGGGCATGCCGCCGGCGCGGCGCCGGCTGCTCCTCGACTGGGCCGCCGCCCACGACGCCTGGATCGTCGAGGACGACTACGACGGCGAGTTCCGCCATAGCGGGCGCCCGCCGCCGGCGCTGGCCAGCATGGACCGCGCCGGCCGCGTGATCTACAGCGGCAGCTTCAGCAAGGTGATGTTCCCGGCGCTGCGCCTGTCGTACGTGGTGGTGCCGCCGGAACTGGTCGAGCGTTTCGAGGATGCCGCCTGCCTGGTCGGCAACGGTTGTCCGGCGCTCACCCAGGCCATCCTGTGCGAATTCATGCAGGACGGGCACTTCGTGCGCCACGTGCAGGCCATGCGCCGCCTGTACGCCGAACGCCGCGAGCATACGGCGCGCGCGCTGGCGCCGGCCTTCGGCGCGCACGCCACGATCCTGCCCCAGGCCGGCGGCCTGCACCTGGTGGCCGAGGTGGCGCCCGGCGCCGACCGCCTGCTGGCCGCGCGCCTGCGCGAGCATGGCCTGGCGCCGCTGGCGCTGGCCGACTTCCACGCCGGCGCGCCCACCCGCAGCGCGCTCCTGCTCAACTTCACCAATGTCGCCAGCAGCGTTCATGCCGAGGAGCTGGCGCGGCGCGTGGCGCAGGCGCTGGACCGCACCGCCTCCTGAGAAGAAGCGCGGCTGCGCGCGAGGGTAGCGCAGCCGACGGCGCACTGCGCTCTACCCTAAGCCGTATTGCCCGGGCCCGTCCCTATTTCGTATCTTTGAAGCATCTTTTGAATGGCCTGCGCCTGCGCGCCCGGGCCGATCTTCACTCGCCCGGACCCGCCATGAATACCATGACCATCCTGCTGTCCTCGTTCATCCTCTCGGTGACGGGATTGGCGATCTTCATCTGGTCGCTGCGCAACCGCCTGTTCGAGGCCAGTCCCGCCGCGGCCCGCACGATCTTCTCGGAAGGCGAGATCGGCCGCAGCGACGACCCCGCCGCTACCCCGCGCCAGGCCGCCGCCCAGGCAGCGCGCGACGACGCCCCGCCGCTCGGCGCGGACGAGGCGCGCCAGCTTGGCGACGAGTTGCAGGCGCGGGTCGAGGCCGACCGTTCCAGTGCGCTCGTGACCTTCCTGTTCCTGGCCTGCGCCGTCGTCTGGCTGCTGGTGGCGACCGCCGCGGGCCTGCTCAGCTCGATCAAGCTGCACGAACCCGACCTGCTGGTAAACCAGGCCTGGCTCACCTTCGGCCGCCTGCGCACCATCCACCTGAACGCGGTGGCCTATGGCTGGGCGCCGATGGCGGCGCTGGGGCTGGCGATGTGGCTGCTGCCGCGCCTGCTCAAGACGCCGCTGGTCGGCGCGCGCTACGCGATCGCGGGCGCCATGGTCTGGAATGCGGCCCTGATCGCCGGCCTCGGGTGCATCGCGGTGGGCCTCAGCGATGGCATGGAGTGGCTCGAGATCCCGTGGCAGGTCGACTTCCTGTTCGTGCTGGGAGGCGCCCTGGTAGGCCTGCCGCTGGTGTACACGCTGCAGGCGCGCACCGTGCGCCACCTGTACGTGTCGGTCTGGTACATGGGCGCGGCGCTGTTCTGGTTTCCTACCCTGTTCCTGGTCGGGAACCTGCCGGCGATGCACTTCGGCGTGCAGCAGGCGGCCATGAACTGGTGGTTCGGCCACAACGTGCTGGGCCTGTTCTATACGCCGATGGCCCTGGCCTGCGTGTATTACTTCCTGCCGAAGATTATCGGCCGTCCCATACAGTCGTACAACCTGTCGCTGGTCGGCTTCTGGGGCCTGGCCTTCTTCTACGGCCAGGTCGGCGGCCACCACCTGATCGGCGGCCCGGTGCCGGGCTGGCTGATCACGCTGTCGATCGTGCAGAGCGTGATGATGATCGTGCCGGTGCTGGCGTTCTCGATCAACCAGCACCTGACCATGAGGGGCCACTTCGCGCGCCTGCGGCATTCGCCCACGCTGCGCTTCATCGTGCTGGGCGGGATGATGTACACCCTGAGCTCGATCCAGGGCTCCATCGAAGCGCTGCGCAGCGTGAACACGGTGGCGCACTTCACTCACTTCACGGTCGCCCACGCCCACCTCGGCCTGTACGGCTTCTTCACGCTCGTGATGTTCGGCGCCGTGTATTTCGTGATGCCGCGCGTGATGGACTGGGAGTGGCCGTATCCGCACCTGATCTCGCTGCACTTCTGGCTGGTGGTCGTCGGCTTCGGCATCTATTTCGTCGGCCTGTCGATCGGCGGCTGGCTGCAAGGCCTGGCCATGCTGGATGCGGCGCGCCCGTTCATGGATTCGGTCGAGGTGACCATCCCCTGGCTCAAGAGCCGCTCGGTGGGCGGCTCCATCATGGCCCTGGGCCACCTGGTGTTCGCGACCCACTTCGTGCTGATGGCGACCCGCCGCGGCGTGGCGCGCGAGGGCGCGGCGCTGCTGAACGCCGAGCCGAAACAGACCGCGGCCCTGACGTCCGCCTGAAGAAAAAGGAAAACCATGCAGGACGAACTCAAACTGCTGGGCGGCGCGATGGTGACGCTGGCGCTGGCCACGTCGGCGCTGGTGGTGGTGCCGCACATGCAGCTCAAGGACGGCGCGCCGCCGCCGGGCCTCAAGCCCTATTCCTCGGCCGAGCTGCGCGGACGCCAGGTATATATCGCCAATGGCTGCATCTACTGCCACTCGCAGCAGCCGCGCGATCCGGTCCAGGCGCCGGACGACAAGCGCGGCTGGGGCCGCGCCTCGGTGGCGGCCGACTACCACTACGACGAGCCGCACCTGCTGGGCACCATGCGCACCGGGCCCGACCTGTTCAACATCGGCGCGCGCCAGCCCAGCGTCGACTGGCATCTGGGCCACCTGTACCAGCCGCGGGCCTACGTCGCCGGCTCGATCATGCCGGCCTATCCCTACCTGTTCGAGGTCAAGGACAAGCTTGATGCAGGCGACCGCGTGGTGACCTTGCCGCGCGGCTACACCCCGGCCGGCAAGGTCGTGGTGGCGCGCCAGGAAGCGCTCGACCTGGTGGCCTACCTGGTGGGCCTGGACCACACCTATCCGGCGGTCGAGACCCTGGGCACGCAGAGGGAACGCAAATGAGCGCGCACCAACAACATGACCACGAACGCGCCCAGCGGCGCGAGAACCCGGATCCGACCGAGGGCGAGCGCCCGTTCCCGAAGCCGCTGCTGGCCGTGGTGATCGGCCTGATGGCCTGGGGCATCGGCTACATCTATATCACGCAGAGCAACGACGACGCCGCCTTCGGCGACCACCGCACCCTGTCCACCCTGCAGGGGTCGGCGCCGGGCGCCAGGGTCGACGGCGCCCAGGTCTACAACGCCCAGTGCGTGGCCTGCCACCAGGCCACCGGCCTGGGCCTGGCCGGCGTGTTCCCGCCGCTGGCCGAATCGGAATGGGTGAACGGCGACCCGGCGCGCCTGGCCCAGATCGTGCTGCATGGCGTCTCCGGCACCCTGACGGTGAAAGGCGCCACCTACAACGGCATGATGCCGCCCTTCAAGGACAAGCTGGACGACGCCGAGCTGGCGGCGCTGCTGACCCATATCCGCAGCCAGTTCGGCAACCGCGCCGGGCCGGTCGACGCCAGACTGGTGCTCGATGCCCGCAGCGCCAGCAGCGCGCGCACGGCGCCGTGGAAAGGCGACGATGAGCTCGCCACCTTCAAGTAGCCGCGCCACGCTGTGCGCGGTGCTGGCCGTCGCCCTGGCCGGCAGCGGCGCCCTGTACCAAGGCAGCAGCGGCTTTCGCGCGATCTCGACCGAGGGCGCGCGCCGCATCGCGGTGGCCGAGCGGCCCATCCCCGCGCCGCCGGTGCGCCTGGCCGGCGCCGACGGCCGCACGATCCTGCTGGCCGACGAACTGGCGCGCGACGGCCGGATCGCCCTGGTCACCTTCATCTATGCGCGTTGCCAGTCGGTCTGCCGCGTGGTCGGCACCGAGCTGCAGCAGATGCAGGCCCGGATCCAGGCGCGCGGCGCGGGCGACAGGGTGCGCCTGGTGACGATCAGCTTCGACCCGCGCGACGATGCGCGCGCGCTGGCCGACCATGGCCGCATGATGCAGGCCGATCCCGGCGCCTGGCGCCTGTACGGCGTCCCCGACGATGGCGAGCGGCAAGCGTTGCTCGACGCTTTCGGCGTGATCGTGGTGCCGGCGCCGCTGGGCGAATTCGAGCACAACGCGGCCTTCCACGTGGTCGACCGCAGCGGGCGCCTGGTGCGCATCCTCGACTACACCGAAGCCGGCGCCGCCCTGGATGACGCCCTGGCGCGCGCCGCCGACGGGGCCTAGATGGCAATCGACAAGCACCGCGCGCGCCTGGCGCGCTGGAGCGGCCCTTCCTTGCTGGCCTTGCTGCTGGCCACGCGCGCGCCGCTGGAAGCGACGATGTGGCGCCACATGCTGGTGCAGCTGCCGCTGCTGGTCGCCTGCGGCGCCCTCCTGCGCCCATGGCTGCGCCTGGCGCCGGGCGCGGCGCGCTGGGATGCGCAAGGCTTGGCCACCCTCACCGGCGCCGCCTTCGCCACCACCTACTGGATGATTCCGCGCGCGCTGGAACAGGCGCTGGCCGCCCCGTTCGCGACCGCCATGAAATTCGCCAGCCTGCTGCTGCTGGGCGCCCTGCTGCCCGGCGCCATGCGGCGCGCCCACGTCGTGGTCCAGCTGTTCTTTGTCGCCAATATCTGCGCCATGATGGCGATCGCCGGCATGCTGTACCGCGAACTGCCGCAGCGCCTGTGCAATGCCTACCTGCTGGACGACCAGGAACTCACCGGCCGCGCGCTGGTCGGCCTGGCGCTGGCGCTGGGCGTGGCCTGGTGCATCGCCAACGCCCGCCATTTCTCCGACCCGCCGGAACAGCCGGCCGGGGACCGCCTCCGTGAATGAATCAGTTGTAGGCGCTGCGCGCGCCGCTGCCGGGACGGATCAGGCCGCGCTGGGTGGCGACCACCACCGCATGGGTGCGCGCGGTGGCGTCGAGCTTGCTCATCACGCCCTTGACATGGGTCTTGACGGTGCCGACGCCAATGCCCAGCTTGCGGGCGATCGACTTGTTGCAGCACCCCTCGGCCAGCAGTTGCAGCACGTCGGTCTCGCGGCCGGTCAGATTCTCGCGGCTCAGGCTGTCGGCCACGCTGCGCGTCACCGATTCGCTCAGGTAGCGCTGGCCCTGGGCCAGCGAGGCGACCGCCTTGAGCAGCTCGTCCTGGCTGCACGACTGCAGTACATAGCCATGCACGCCCGCATCCATCGCGATGCGCACTTCCCACTCCTTGTCGAGCTGGGTGACGATCAGGACGCTGGGGCGGCGCAGGCCGGCATGCTCGGGCTGGCGCGCCAGCGCGAGGCCGGTGTCGTAGTCGGCGACCAGCACGCGCGCCACTTGCCGCGCCTCGGGCTGGCCCAGGTGGGTGCTGACGCGCAATTCGGGACAGTCGGCGAGGATGGCGTGCAGGCCGGCGGTCATCACCGGATCGGTGTGCATGATATGAACGGCGGATGAGATGGTAGGCATGGTGTACTCCTGGTTTAGCAGCGTCGGGCTCGCTACCCGTTCGTTCATATTGGAACGACAAGTTAAGTCCGGCAAGTTAATACATGTAAAAATTGCGCCGCCGGGTTCCCGGTCGGCCTTGCGGCGATGCGTTATACTTGGGCGATCATGCGTCTGACCTCCTTCACCGATTACACGTTGCGCACGCTGCTGCACCTGGGCAGCAACCCCGGTCGCCTGGTGACGATCCAGGAGATCGCGGACCTGCACAACATTTCTAAAAACCACCTCATGAAGGTGGTGAACGAGCTCGCGCGCAACGGCACGATCGAGACCATTCGTGGCCGCAACGGCGGTTTCCGCCTGGCGCACGATCCGAAGGACATCAACGTCGGCGCCATCGTGCGCATGAGCGAGAGCGACTTCTACATGGCCGAGTGCTTCGATCCCAACGGCACGCCTTGCGGCCTGGTCAAGGCCTGCGGTCTCAAGAGCGTGCTGGGCAATGCCACCGCCGCCTATCTCGCTGAGCTCGACCGTCACACCCTGGCGTCCCTGCTGCCCGAGCCGCGCCCGCGCGACGTGCCGGTCACCGTGCACCGCCGCAAGGCCGCCTAGGCGGCCCATCTACGCCGCCGGCGGCGTCCCGGATTCGATCGCCGGATAGAACTCGCGGTCTTCGCGCCGGATGCGCTGGTACAGGTTGCGCAATACCCGGTTCGCCTCTTGCCTGAACTGTTCCGGCGCCTTCGCCAGGCGGCTGGCCAGGTTCCAGCGTCCCGCGAATGCCAGGTACTCGGCGGCGATATCGCCCATTTCCTTCTGGTAGGCCTGGCTCATGCGCGCCAGCCGCAGCTCGCCCCTGGCCAGTGCGGGGTACAGGGTTTCGTTCTCGACCGCCAGGTGCAGCCGCACCACCCCGCTCATCGCCACGATCTGGGCCGCGATCTCGTCCGCATGCTCGGCCACGCCTTCATGGCTGCGGGCGCGCAGGCGCGCGATGCTGTCGAGGATGTCGAGATGCTGGTGCTTGAATTTATCGATGTTCACGATCGCCTCCTTCGTCTGGCTGATGCTCAGCAGTTGACCAAGTGTAATGCGAAGCGATTAAAGATGCAAACAATATGCTTGTTTTTTCGATGGACCGTGACGATGGGAGCATCATGGTCCATACGGCATCAGCTGGCCAGGCTGCGGCGCGCGTTCAACAAGGCCACGAAGCGCCGCGCCGCCAGCCCCTGGGGACGGGCGTTGGCCCATACCACGTCGACAAACAGGCGCATCACATTGGTGAAATTGGCGGAAGGAATTTGCACTAGCTGACCGTCCGCCAGCGGGGCGCGCACGAAGCCGGCGGGCAGCCAGGCCCAGCCGAGGCCGGCCGTGACCAGGCTCAGCGCCGCGACCGGGTTGTCGGTTTTCCACTGCAGGCGCGACATGGCGATGCGCTTGTCGACCTGGTCGGCATGGCGCCCGGCCATCACGATCTGGCGCTCGCCGAGCAGGTGCTGGTCGCGGATCGTGCCGGCCGGCATGCGCGCCAGCAGCGGGTGGTCTGGCGCCAGTACCGCCACCAGGGTTTCGTGGGCGACCTCCTGGAAGCCTTCGCGCGGGTCCATGCCATAGCGTTCGAACACCAGCGCCAGGTCGGCGCGGCCGTCCTGCAACATTGCCAGGGCGTCGGCCTGGGCCGCGCTGAGCACGTTCACTTCGAGCAAGGGGAATTCGCCGGACAAGACGCGCAGGGCGTCGTGCCAGGGCGCCGCCGCCATCAGCTCGGGCACCAGCACCAGGGTCAGGGACGGTTCCAGGTCCTGGCTCAGCGACAGCGCGTGCTGGTTCAATAGGCCCAGCTGCTCGACCAGCAGGCGCGCTTGCGGCAGCAGGGCGGCGGCGTGCCCGGTGGGCCGCGGCTCGCGTCCGCCGCGGTCGAACAGCTGTAGCCCCAGTTCGGCCTCGAGATGGGCGATTGCCATGCTCACCGCCGAAGGAACCCGGCCCAGGCTGCGTGCCGCGGCCGAGAACGAGCCGGTATCGACGGCAGCCAGGAAGACCCGCAGATTATCGAGATCGAATGCCATCCATCAATGATACTGACAACTCCTGACTTTTCCTATCAACCCGCCTCACATAGGATACCGTCATCAACGGTGGCGCCGTCTGCCGCCGACAACAGGGAGAGCATCATGGTATGGGTGGTATTGTTTCTGGCTGGACTATTCGAAATCTGCTGGGCCGTGGGCCTGAAATATACGGCGGGATTCACACGCCTGTGGCCGACGGTCGGCACCGTGGCGGCGATGGCGATCAGCTTCGGCCTGCTGTCGCAGGCGATGAAGACGCTGCCGCTGGGCACGGCGTATGCGATCTGGACCGGCATCGGCGCGGTCGGCACGGCGCTGGTCGGCATCCTGCTGTTCGGCGAACCGGCCAACCTGGCGCGGATCGCCTGCATCGGCCTGATCGCGGCCGGCATCGTCGGCCTGAAGCTGGCGACGCCAGCCTGATCCTTCATGCCCGGCATGGGCAGGCCGATGCCCCGATGGCCCATCGTCCGCGCGATGACGGACAGTCAAGCCGCGTCACACCTGCATGTTCATGATGTCGTGGTAGGCCGACACCAGCTTGTTGCGCACCTGCACCGTCGCCTGGAAGGCGATGCTCGATTTCTGCATCGCAACCATGGTGTCCGACAGGCTGACCGTGTCGTCCCCCATCGTGAACCGTTTGCTGAGCGCCTGCGCCTCGGCCGACCGATCGCTCACGCCCTGCAGGGATTGATGCAGGGCTTCCGCGAAGTCGAGCTTGACCGTGGGCTTGCCGCCCACCGCGCTCGCGCCGCCCAGGCCGCCGGGGGCGACCGGCGCGCTCATCTCCGGCTTGCTGGCCGCCGCCTTCAATTGTTCCATCATGGCCTGGATGCGGCTGCTGTCGATCCCGCCGATACCGCCAATACTCATGTTACCCTCCTGCATGTTATTGCCTTGTAGAATCATCTACAAACGCACTCAGGAAAGCAGAATAGCAGCGCAGGCGCCAAATCCACGCGTGAGTTAGGCCGGTAAACGCCCCCTATTTCGGGGTTTGAATGTTGCCCCACAGCTCCATAATGCTGCCTGTCCCCACCCATTTCACCTGAAACCATCAACATGGCAGCAACTGCGGAAGACCTTCTCGACACCACCCAGGGCCAGCCCCCGGCTGCGCCCCAGTCGTTTTTCCAGACGACCATGGGCAAGCGCGTCGCCGTCGGCGGCGGCATCGCGCTCATCCTGGCGCTGATGATCGCCGTCTGGATGTGGAGCCAGGCGCCCGAGTACCGCGTGCTGTTCTCGAATTACAGCGACCGCGACGGTGGCGCCATCACCGCCTCGCTCGACCAGATGGGTGTGCAATACAGGTTTTCCGAAGGCGGCAACGCGATCCTCGTCCCGAGCGAGCAGATCCATGACCTGCGCCTGAAGCTGGCCGCGCAAGGCCTGCCGAAGGGCGGCAACGTCGGCTTCGAGCTGATGGAAAACCAGAAGCTGGGCGTGTCCCAGTTCCTGGAACAGGTCAATTACCAGCGCTCGCTCGAAGGCGAGCTGGCGCGTTCGATCCAGTCGCTGGGTTCGGTGAGCGCCGCGCGCGTCCACCTGGCGCTGCCGAAGCCATCCGTCTTCGTGCGCGACCAGCAGAAGCCGACCGCCTCGGTGCTGCTCAACCTGCAGCCGGGCCGTGCCCTCGACCAGGGCCAGGTCAACGCCATCGTCCACCTGGTCGCTTCCAGCGTGCCTGAACTGACCTTCGGCAACGTGACCGTGGTCGACCAGACCGGCGCCCTGCTGTCGGAACAGGCCGGCAAGGGGCCGGGCAACAAGATGCTCGACGCCACCCAGCTGAAATACGTGGACCAGGTCCAGGAAAACATCATCAAGCAGGTCGAGGCGATGATCAAGCCGCTGGTCGGCGAAGGCAATGTGCGCGCCCAGGCGACCGCCGAGATCGACTTCGCCCAGGTGGACACCGCGGCCGAGATGTACAAGCCGAATTCGCCGCCCGAGCCACAGGCGATCCGCAGCCAGCAGACCTCCGAGACGCAAGGCGCCGGCGCCGGCGCGTCGGGCATCCCGGGCGCGCTGTCGAACCAGCCGCCGGGCGTGAACACGGCGCCGATCGACGGCGCGCCGCCGGCCGAAGCGCCTGCCCCGAGCGGCCCGAGCACCAGGAACTCGACCACCAATTTCGAAGTCGACAAGACCATCCGCTACGAACAGCGCCCGATGGGCGGCGTCAAGCGCCTGACGGTCGGCGTGGTCGTCAACTACCGCCGCATCGTCGACCCGGCCACCGGCAAGGTCACCGTGCGTCCGCTGGCAGCCAATGAAGTGGCCCAGATCAACGAGCTGGTCAAGCAGGCGATGGGCTACAACCCGGACCGCGGCGACACCCTGAACGTGGCCAACGCCCCGTTCGACGGTGTGGACAAGCCGGCCGAAGCAGTGGTAGAACCGGAATGGTGGCGCGACCCGGCGAACATGCCGCTGTTCAAGGACCTGGCCCGCTACGCTTTCGTTGCCGCAGTGATCGCCTTCCTGTACTTCCGCTTCCTGCGTCCACTGCTGCGTCCGGCGATCAAGAAGTTCGACGAAGCGACCGCCGTGCCGGAAGAACCGAAAGAAGAGGAGAAGGCCGAGGGCGAGGAAGGCGAAGAGGAAGCCGAGCCCGACGAAGAAGACCTCGAGGAAGAAGAAAAGATTCGCCGGGACATGGGTTACCGCGCCAACCTGAAGCTGGCGAAAGACCTGGCGAACGAAGATCCGCGCATCGTCGCAAACGTCATCAAAGCATGGTTGGGTTCAAATGAGTGATAAAGACAAGGACGGCACGAACAAGGCAGCGATCCTGATGCTGGCCCTGGGTGAAGCCGAAGCGGCCGAGGTGATGAAGTACCTCGGCCCGCGCGAAGTGCTCAAGCTGGGCGCCGCGATGGCGCAGATGAAGGCGGTCCAGCACGGCCAGGTGGTCACGGTGCTCGAGGAATTCGTCGAAGAGACCAACCTGCACTCGACCGTCGGCCTCGATTCGGACGAGTACATCCGCCAGGTGCTGACCAAGGCGCTGGGCGACGACAAGGCGGCCGTCCTGCTGAACCGTATTCTCGGCGGCAAGGACGCATCCGGCATCGAGAGCCTGAAGTGGATGGACTCGGTCTCGGTGGCCGAGCTGATCCGCAACGAGCACCCGCAGATCATCGCCACCATCCTGGTCCACCTCGAGCGCGACCAGGCCTGCGAAATCCTGGCAAACTTTACCGAACGACTGCGCAACGACGTCGTGCTGCGCATCGCCACGCTGGACGGCGTGCAGCCGGCCGCCCTGCGCGAGCTGAACGACGTGCTGACCAAGCTGTTGTCGGGTAACGAACACATCAAGAAGTCCTCGCTGGGCGGCGTGCGCACCGCGGCCGAGATCCTGAACTTCATGAGCGGCGAGCAAGAGCAGGCCGTGATGGACAATATCAAGAACTACGACAACGACATGGCGCAGAAGATCATGGACGAGATGTTCGTGTTCGACAACATCATCGACATCGACGACCGCGGCATCCAGCTGCTGCTGCGCGAAGTGCAGTCCGAAATGCTGATCATCGCCCTGAAAGGCGCCTCGCAGGACTTGCGCGAGAAGATCTTCAAGAATATGTCGCAGCGTGCCAGCGAGATGATGCGCGAAGACCTGGAATCGAAAGGGCCGGTACGCCTGTCCGAGGTAGAATCGCAGCAGAAGCAGATCCTGCAGATCGTGCGCCGCCTGGCGGACGAAGGCCAGATCGTGCTGGGCGGCAAAGGTGAGGATTCGTTCGTCTGATGGCAATACCGAAAGAACAGCAGAGCGCCTACCAGCGCTGGGAAATGGCGTCGTTCGGCGACGACCGTCCCAGCACGCTCGCCCGCCGCGCGGCCGAGGCCGCCGCAGCGGCGCCGGGCGCGCCGATCTCTGCCGACGACGTTCCCACCCTGCCGCCGGGCTTCAACCTGCCCAGCGTCGAAGAACTGGAAGCGATGCGCGAAGCGGCGCGTCAGGAAGGTTTTGCGCAGGGACTCGAAGAAGGCCGCGCCCAGGGCCATGCCGAAGGCCGTGCCCAGGGCTATGCCGAAGGCGCCGAGGCCGGCCAGCGCGAAGCCGCCGCCGAGCTCGAGCAAATGCGCCGGGTCGCCGCCAGCTTCGGCGACGCCGTCGCCCAGGCCGACGAGACCATCGCCCGCGACGTATTGGAACTGGCGCTGCGCCTGGCGCGCGGCATGGTGCGCACCGGCTTCGACGTGCGTCCCGAACTCATCCTGTCGGTGGTGCGCGACGCCATCGACCAATTGCCCGTGCTGCAGCAACCGGCCGTGCTGGCCCTCAATCCGCTGGACGCCGAACTGGTGCGCCATGGCATGGCCGAAGAGCTGTCCAAGGGCGGCTGGCGCATCGTCGAGAATGCGTCGATCGCGCGCGGCGGCTGCAAGGTCGAGACCGCCACTAACCAGATCGACGCGCAGGCCGCGGCCCGCTGGAACCGCCTGACCCATGCGCTGGGCGCCAACGTCGAGTGGCTGGGCGACTGATGGACGACCTCCACCCGGGCGCGCCCGGTACCGATCCGCACACCGGGCGCTGGCAATCCTATCTGCGCGACTGCGACACGCTGGTCAGTTTCGCCGATCCGTTGCAGGTGTCGGGCCGCGTCACGCGCGTGGCGGGGCTGGTGATGGAGTGCGTCGGCCTGCGCCTGGCGGTCGGCGCCGCGGCCACGATCCCCACGGCGAGCGGCTTCATCGAGGCCGAAGTGGTCGGCTTCGAGGGCGAGCGCCTGTTCTTGATGCCGCAAAGCGATACCGAGGGGGTGGTGCCCGGCTCGCGCGTATTCCCGGTCGAGAGCGTGCTGCCGCCGCCGGGCACCGTGCCGCATGGGCGGCGCCGCCCGCAAGACCGCGCGCGCCACCTGCCGGTCGGGATGCAGCTGCTGGGCCGCGTGGTCGATGGCGCCGGCCGCCCGCTCGACGGCCTCGGCCCGCTCGGCACGAGCGAGGTCGGCCCGCTCAACGCGCGGCCGGTCAATCCGCTCGACCGCGCGCCGATCAAGGACACGCTGGACGTCGGCGTGCGCGCCATCAATGCGATGCTGACCGTGGGCCGCGGCCAGCGCCTGGGCCTGTTCGCGGGCACCGGCGTCGGCAAATCGGTGCTGCTGGGAATGATCGCGCGCTATACCGAAGCCGACGTCATCGTGGTCGGGCTCATCGGCGAACGGGGCCGCGAGGTCAAGGAATTCATCGACCAGATCCTGGGCCCCGAAGGCCGCGCCCGTTCGGCCGTCGTGGCGGCCCCGGCCGACTCGCCGCCGCTGCTGCGCCTGCAGGGCGCCGCCTACGCCACGGCGATCGCCGAGCATTTCCGCGACCAGGGCAAGAACGTGATGCTGATCATGGATTCGCTGACCCGCTATGCGATGGCGCAGCGCGAAATCGCGCTGGCCATCGGCGAGCCGCCGGCCACCAAGGGCTATCCTCCCTCGGTGTTCGCCAAGCTGCCGGTGCTGGTCGAACGGGCGGGCAACGGCCTCGAGGGCGGCGGCTCGATCACGGCCTTCTATACCGTGCTGTCCGAGGGCGATGACCAGCAGGATCCGATCGCCGATGCGGCGCGCGGCATCCTCGACGGCCACATCGTGCTCAACCGCCACCTGGCCGAGGCCGGGCACTATCCGGCGATCGACATCGAGCAGTCCATTTCGCGGGCGATGCACTCGATCACGACCCACGAACACCAGCTGGCGGCGCGCAAACTGAAACAGTTGTATTCGCGCTACCAGCGCTCGCGCGACCTGATCAACGTCGGCGCCTATGCCGCCGGCAGCGATCCGGTGCTCGACCAGGCCATCGCCAAGCACGGCGCGATCGAGGAGTTCCTGTGCCAGGAAATCCACGACAACGCCACGCTTCCCCAGAGCTTGGGGCAACTTTCCTCGCTATTCGACTGATTAGCGGGAATTGCTCAGCGGTAGAATCGCTGCACCATGGCCCAATTATCCGCACTTGAAACACTGATCGACCTGGCGCAGAAGGATTCCGATGCTGCCGCCAAGCGCCTGGGCGTGGCCAACAAACTGGTCGAGGAAGCCGAGCAGAAGCTGGACATGCTGGTCGGCTACCGCGACGAATATGCGCGCAAGCTCGATGCGGCCCAGGTGGCCGGCATCACGCCGTTCGCGTACCACAACTTCGTCGCCTTTATCGGCAAGCTGGACAATGCCTTGAATGGACAGCGCGAGGTGTTGAAGCACGCCCGGTTCAAGGTGGAAGCCGAGCGCAAGACCTTGCAGGAAAGCGAACGCAAGCGCTTGTCGTATCGCACGCTGAACGAACGCGCCGCGAGCGAAGCGCTCAAGATGCAGAACAAGCGCGACCAGAAACAGATGGACGACCACGCGGCGCGTGGCGCCCGCTACAAACAACGCTGAGTGAACCATGACGACGCAGACCACGAATCTCCTGTTCCAGACCAACGGCGCCAATGCTGCTGCTCCACGTAGTCCGGACCGGCTGGCCGACGCCGCCCGCGACAATGGCGCCTTCGGCGCCACCCTGACGCGCGAACTGGCGGCGCGCCAGCAGCCGCCGCAGCCGACGCCGCAGCCCGCCCCAGCCCAGCAGTCGAAGCCGGCCCAGCAGCAATCCAGGTCGAATGCGGCCGACAAGCCGGCCAACCGCGAACCGGTGCGCGAGCAGGCGAGCAAGGCCGGCACCAAGCCGGCCAGCCACGAGGGCGACGCCAGGACCGGCAAGACCGCCAAGGACGATGCTGTCGACGCCAGGGAAGAAGCCGGCGCAGCCGATGCCGCGGCCCAGGCGGCCGAGGCCGCCGCTGCGGCCGCCACGCCGGTTACCGACATGCTGGCCTTCATGGCCAGCCTGGCCAAGCCGGCGACCGCGGCGCCAGACGCCGCCATCCCGGCCGATGCCGCGGCGTCCGCCGGCGAGCCGGAGCTGACGGCGCTGGAGAGCGCGTTCGAGCAGCTGGGCGCGGTCGCGGCCACGGACGCCCCCGCGACCGGCGCCGCCGCTGTCACCGACGAACCCGGCAAAGGCATCTCGCTGGCGGCCGGCGTGCAGCGTGCGCCGGTCGATCCGAATGCGACCCAGGCCCAGCCGAACGCCCTGCCGGAAGGCCAGCAGGATGGCGCCCAATTCCAGGCCCAGCTGCGCGAAAGCCAGCAGCAGCATGCGGCGCCTGCGATCGAGGAAGCCCCGGCCCCGCTGGCCCAGTTGCAGGCCCAGGCCGCCAGGATGGCGGATGCGGTCGGCAACCCGGCCGCCGTGCCCGGCGACCGCATCCCTGCCCGGGTCGGCAGCCAGGCCTGGGACAACCAGGTCAGCCAGCGCATCGTCTACATGGTCGGCAAGGAGCAAGCCGCCACCCTGACCCTGAACCCGCCCGACCTGGGCCCGGTCCAGATCGTGCTCAACGTGAGCAACGACCAGGCCAGCGTGGCCTTCTCGGCCGAGCAGCTCGAAGTGCGCCAGGCCCTTGAAAACGCCCTGCCACGCCTGCGCGAGATGATGAGCGAAAGCGGCATCGCCCTGGGCAATGCGACGGTCGACGCCGGCGCGCGCCAGCAGCAGGATGGCGAACGCCGCACGCCGGGCGGCGCGGGGGCCAATGGCCACCTGGCCGGCAGCGGCACCGGCGCCGAGGCCGAGGCCGCACTGAACGAGGTGGCGCCGCGCACCCGCACCGTGGGGCTGGGCGAGCGTGGGATGGTCGACCTGTTTGCCTGATGGCGGGTGGACGGGTTTCCCGTCCATGCCACGACCGGCCACAAGGGCGGCATATCGGCCGCCCTTTTCCATTTCATCATCGCGCGCCTGCAACAATTCTGGATTTACCGCCTCTTCCACCCTCTTTTCGAGGCTTGCCCGGGTGCATCTTTCCGCGACAATGCCATAATGACGAACCCCACCAACCAGCACTGAAGACATCCATTGAAAGCGAATCCGAAAATGAAGGCTGATCCGAAGGCGGACGCGGCTGCAGCAGCGGCGCCGGCCGGTTCGAAGAAAAAGCTCATCATCATGATCCTCGCCGCCGTGCTCGTGCTTGGCGCGGGGGCCGGCGGCGGCTGGTATTTCAGCCAGTCCTCGGCCGCCCATGGCGAAGAAGACGCCCCGGCCAAGGAAACCAAGAAGAAGAAAAAGAAGGACCCCGAGGTCAAGCCCGAGTACGTGCCGATCGAGTCGTTCACCGTCAACCTGCAGCCCGAAAACGGCGAGCAGTATTTGCAGGTACAGTTCACCCTGCAGGTCGCGGGCGCGGAGCAGGCGACCCTGGTGAAGGACAATATGGCGATCGTGCGCAACCGCGTGCTGCTCCTGTTGTCGAGCAAGAAGGCGTCCGAGATCAATACCGTGGAAGGCAAGCAGCAGCTGGCGTCCGAGATCCAGGCGACGATTACCGAACCGTTCGAGAAAAATGGCGACGAACAGGAAGTGTCGGACGTATTATTCACTTCGTTTATCATCCAGTAAGCATCCAGTACAACACCGAGAAACATGGCCGATAATTTCCTCTCACAGGAAGAAGTCGATGCCCTCCTCAAAGGGGTCAACGGCGATCAGGACGACATTGCGACGCCTGAAGACACCTCGGGAGTCCGCACCTATAACCTGGCGACGCAGGAGCGCATCGTGCGCGGCCGCATGCCGACGCTCGAGATCATCAACGAGCGTTTCGCCAGGTATCTGCGGGTCGGCCTGTTCAATTTCCTGCGCCGCAGCGCCGAGGTCTCGGTGGGCTCGGTGCGGGTCTCGAAGTACAGCGAGTTCATTCGCAACCTGGTGGTCCCGACCAACCTCAACCTGATCCACATGAAGCCGCTGCGCGGCACCGCGCTGATGGTGTTCGATCCGGGCCTGGTATTCCTGCTGGTGGACAACCTGTTCGGCGGCGACGGGCGCTTCCATACCCGGGTCGAGGGCCGCGACTTTACCCAGACCGAGCAGCGCATCATCATGCGCATCCTCGACATCGTGTTCGAGGCCTATGCCAAGTCGTGGGAACCGGTGTACCCGATCGAGTTCGAGTACATCCGCTCCGAGATGAACACGCAGTTCGCCAATATCGCGACCCCGAACGAGGTCGTGGTGTCGTGCACCTTCACGGTCGAGCTAGGGTCGGTGTCGGGCCAGATCCACTTCTGCATGCCGTACTCGATGATCGAACCGATCCGCGACGCGCTGACCTCGAGCATCCAGGGCGAGGCGCTCGAGGTCGACAAGCGCTGGGTGCGCTTGATGACGCAGCAGATCCAGGTCGCCGAGGTCGAGCTGGTCGCGGTGCTGGGCCATGGCAAGGCGAATTTCGACGAGATCCTGAACATGAAGATCGGCGACGTGATCCCGATCGCGGTACCGGAACTGCTGCAGGCCACGGTCGACGGCGTGCCGGTGATGGATTGCAGCTACGGCGTGCACAACGGGCAATATGCGCTGAAGGTCGAGAAGCTGCTCGCGAATAGCGACACCTTCAGCAAATAGGCGGACGAGGCGGCGGCCAGGGGCCGCGCGCCGTGCGCGTGGAATTAAACGGTATATTGGCAGGGCGCGCGGCGCCGGCCTGAAGCAACAGGAGAACACCATGTCTGACAACCAGGAAGACCAGGACCACATCGACGACGACTGGGGCGCGGCGATCGCCGAGCAGGCCGCGGCCGAGGCAGCGGCGCTCGAGCGCCAGCAGCAACAGCAGGCGGCCGCCCCGGCCGCGGCGGCCGCCGTGTTCAAGGACTTCTCGAACAAGGGCGCGCGCAACGAGACGCCGAACGACATCGACTTCATCCTCGATATCCCGGTGCAGCTGACGGTCGAGCTGGGCCGCACCAAGATCGCCATCAAGAACCTGCTGCAACTGGCGCAGGGCTCGGTGGTCGAACTCGACGGCCTGGCCGGCGAGCCGATGGACGTGCTGGTCAACGGCTGCCTGATCGCCCAGGGCGAGGTGGTGGTCGTGAACGACAAGTTCGGGATCCGCCTCACTGATATCATCACGCCGTCCGAACGGATTCGCAAACTGAATAAATGACCCCGCCGCGCGCCCTTGCCCTCGATTGCAGCCCCGCCACCCCCCACGCTCGTCGGACCGGACGATGGCGAGGCCTGCGGCCGATCGCGGCGGCGCTGCTGCTGACGCCCTGCCTCGCCTTCGCGCAGCAGGCCGACGGCGCGACCGGCGCCGCCGCTGCGCCAGCCCCGGCCGCCCACCAGGATGCCGAGACGCCACGCCGTCCCGGCGAGACCACCACCGGCCGCCCGCCGGCGCCGGCCGTCCCGGCGCCGGCCACCACGCCCAGCGCCAAGGCGCCGCCGACGGCCCCGCTGCCCGGCGACCATGCCGCGGCCGCCGATGCCGCCCCGCCGGTCTCCACCGCTCCCGTATCGCCCACGTCCACGGCGCCGCTGGGCGAAGCGCCGCGGGTGTCGCTGCCCTCCCCGCTTCCCGCCTCGCTGCCCACCGCCACCAGTCCCGGCGCGGGCGGCCTGCTGCAGACCATCCTGGCCCTGATGCTGGTGCTCGCCCTGCTGGCCGGCCTGGCCTGGGTGATGAAGCGCTACGGCCCCAGGATGAGCGGCGGCAGCGCCAACCTGCGCGTGGTCGGCGCGCTGAACCTGGGCGGACGCGAACGCATCATGGTGGTCGAGGTCGGCGACCAGTGGATCGTGGTTGGCGCCGCGCCGGGCCGGGTCAACGCCCTGCACACCATGCCGCGCCAGGAGGGCGAAGCGGCGCCGCCCGCCGCCCCTGGCGCCAGCGCCGGCGGCATCCCCGGCAATAACTTCTCCGACTGGCTCAAGAAGACGATCGACAACCGCAATGCGCGCTAAATACCTCTTGTTGGCCGGCGCCCTGGCCCTGCCGCTGATCGCGGCGGCCCAGCCCGGCATCCCGGCATTCCAGAGCAGCCCGGCGCCGGGCGGCGGCACCGCCTATTCGCTGCCGGTCCAGACCCTGCTGCTGCTGACTTCGCTGACCTTCCTGCCGGCCGCGCTGCTGATGATGACCGCCTTCACCCGCATCATCATCGTGCTGTCGCTGCTGCGCCAGGCGCTGGGCACCCAGAGTGCGCCGCCGAACCAGGTGCTGGTCGGGCTGGCGCTGTTCCTGACCTTCTTCGTGATGGGCCCCACGTTCGACCGCATCTACAACGAAGCCTACCTGCCGCTGCAGCGCAACGAGATCCAGATGACCGCCGCCATGGAACGCGGCGCGGTGCCGCTGAAGGAATTCATGGTCAAGCAGACCCGCCAGTCCGACCTGGCGCTGTTCGTCAAGATCTCGCGCGCCGAGGCGCTGCAGGGGCCCGAGGACATCCCGCTGCGGGTCCTGATCCCGGCCTTCGTCACCAGCGAACTCAAGACGGCGTTCCAGATCGGCTTCGCGATCTTCATACCGTTCCTGATCATCGACATGGTGGTGGCCTCGGTGCTGATGGCGATGGGCATGATGATGATGTCGCCGGCCGTCATCGCCCTGCCGTTCAAGCTGATGCTGTTCGTGCTGGTCGACGGCTGGCAGTTGCTGCTGGGATCCCTGTCCCAGAGCTTCTACTGAGGAGGCCGGCATGACGCCCGAAAGCGTGATGACGATGGGCCGCACGGCCATGGAAGTGACCCTGATGATCTCGGCGCCGCTGCTGCTGGTGGCGCTGATCATCGGCCTGATCATCAGCATCTTCCAGGCCGCGACCCAGATCAACGAGGCCACCCTGTCGTTCATCCCGAAACTGGTCGGCGTGTTCGTCGCCCTGGTGGTGGCCGGGCCGTGGATGCTGTCGGTGATGCTCGATTATATGCGGCAGGTGTTCACCGGAATTCCGGGCCTGATCGGGTAGCGTGGACGTGCGGACGTTCCTTGAACGCGTCGGCGGCGAAGCCGCCAACCCTGCGGTGCGCCGGCCGTGCTGACGCTGACGTCGGTCGAGATCAATGCGTGGATCGCTGCCCTGCTGTGGCCGCTGTCGCGCATCCTGGGACTGGTCGCGGCGGCGCCGCTGTTCGGCAATGCCGGCGTGCCGATACGGGTCAAGGTGCTGCTGGGCGTGTTCCTGGCGCTGGTGATCGCGCCGCTGGTGCCGGCGCTGCCGGCCGCCGATCCCACCTCGTGGGCCGGCCTGCTCATCCTGGTCAAGGAAATGATCATCGGGCTGGCGATGGGCTTCGCCATGCGCCTCGTGTTCGCTGCGATCGAATACGCGGGCGAGGTCGCGAGCCAGACCATGGGCCTGGGTTTCGCCGTCTTCTTCGACCCCAGCACGCGCGGACGCTCGTCGGCCGTCAGCCAGTTCATGGCGCTGGTCGCGACCATGGCCTTCCTGGCCGTGAACGGCCACCTGGTGCTGCTCGAAGCGCTGGCCGAGAGCTTCATCACCATGCCGATCACCGACACCCCGTTTTCCTCGAACGCGGCGCTGGAACTGGCGCGCTGGGGCGGCCGCATCTTCTCCGCCGGGCTGCAGCTCGCGATGCCGATCATCGCCGCCCTCCTGATCACGCAAGTCGCCCTCGGCATCCTGACCCGCGCGGCGCCGCAGCTGAACATCTTCGGCATCGGCTTCCCGATCACCCTGGGCGTGGGTTTCCTGACCCTGAGCCTGGTGCTGCCCTACCTCGGCGCGCCGATCGTGAACCTGTTCAACCAAGGCATCGAAACCACCCGCTCGCTGCCGCGGGCCGGCAATCCGCAGCCGCGCGCGCCGGGCGCGCCCGCGTTGTCTCCGGCGCCGGCGGCGCCGGCGCCTGGCTAGCGCGCCCGGTACCGCATCGCCACGTCGCAGCGCGCATAGCGCGCGCCATATTCCGCCATGATCGCGGCGTCGTGCGCGAAGCCCAGCTTTTCGTACAGGTGGATGGCGGCGGCGCACTTGGCATTGCTGAGCAGGTAGAGCGGCTCGGCCCCCAGCTGCACGGCGCGCGCGATGATCGCCTCGAGCAGGAATTCGCCGGCCTTCAGGCCGCGCGCGCTTTCGCGCACGCCCATCTTGGTCAGCTCGAAACTGCGCGCGCCGGTCTTTTGCAGCGCGCAGGTGCCGACGATGCCCAGCCCGCGCGCCTCCACGAACAGGATCACGCCGCCCGGATCGACGATCTTCGCGCGCGGGTTTTCCAGCACCTCGCGGTCGGCGGCTTCCATCTTGAACATGGCATGGATCCATTCGGCATTGATGTCATGGAACTCGCTGGCCAGTTCGTCGCTGAATTCGTGGATCGCCAGGATGTCCGGCGTCGCCTGCGCCGCCAGCGCATCGATGGACGTGGCCGCCAGCGCCGCCTCGACCGCCGCGATCTGTTCCATGAATGCTTCCGGCTGGCCGCCGAACAAGGCCTTGACCGCCTCGCCGACCTGCGGCCAGACATACAGCCTGGCGCGCGCCAGCACGGCCCTGCCTTCGGCGGTCAGCGAAATCGTGCGCTGGCGCGCATCGCCGCCCTGGCTCTGCGCCGATTCGGCCAGGCCCAAGTCGACCAGCTGGCCGATGCCGCGCGTGATGCCGGGCTGGCTGATGCCCACCGCCTGCACCAGCTGGCCGATGGTCAAGGCCTGGCCGTCGAGCGCGGCCAGCAGCGGCATATGGGCCGGCTGCACCGGCAGTCCGGCGTCCGAGGCGACCCTGGCGGCGCCCGCCTGCATCCGTTCGCCCAGGCGCTTGAGACGGCTTCCCAGGAAGGCCGGCCCCAGTTCTTGCAATAAATCCGGCATCGACGATCTCCATAACGCGATATATACCAGTGTATATACGGAAGGCGGCAACGTCAATGCAAGGACAAATTCCGCCGTAATGCTACTTAGCCAACAAACAAAACCGCATGGCAGGGGTAGCCTGAACGTCCCAGGGCGAAGCAGCGCCCCAATCCGTCACGCCACTTTTTGGCCGCTATCGACAATGAAAACATCGAAACCTTTAAAGATTGCCGGTTGGATCCTGCTCGGGCTTACAGTCGGCGTGATCCTGTTCTTCCTGTTGTTCGACTGGAATATGTTGCGGCCGTATATCAACCGCAAGGTGTCCGAGACCACCGGGCGCGAGTTCGCCATCCGGGGCGACCTGGACGTGACCTTCCACCGCGGGCTGGACGGCGAAACCGGCTGGCGGCGCTACGTGCCGCGTCCCTATGTCAGCGCCAACGACATCACGATGAGCAATCCCGACTGGAGCAGCGTCGGCCCCCAAATGGCCGCCGCGCAGCGCGTCGAGGCGGGCCTGCACGTGTTGCCGCTGCTGCGCAAGCACGTCGTCATCACCGACCTGCGCCTGGCCGGACCGGACATCGCCGTCGAGCGGCGCGCGGATGGCCGCAATTCCTGGACCTTCAAGGACAATGGCCCGTCGCAGTGGGATGTCGATATCCGGCGCCTGAGCTTCAACAGCGGCAAGCTGCGCTACCTGGACGAGCCGCTCCGCCTCGACCTGCGCGCCGATGCGCGCTCGATCGACGGCCAGCAGAGCCCGCCGGCCGGGAACGCGCCGCCGTATGGCCTGGCCTTCGCCCTGGCCGGCACCTACAACAAGGCGAAGATCAGCGGCGGGGGCAAGGCCGGCGCCGTGCTCTCGCTCACCGGCGACGACATCACCTTCCCGATCGAGGCCGCGGCCAGCGCCGGCGAGAACAGGCTCGGCCTGCGCGGCGTGATCCGCGATCCGCGCTCGCCGTCCGGTTTCGCCCTCAAGATGGAACTGGCCGGCGCCAGCATGGCCGACCTGTATGGACTGACCGGCGTGCTGCTGCCCGAAACCCCGCCCTTCTCCACCCGCGGCGAGCTGCTGGGCAAGAAGGATGGCGAGTTCTGGCAGTTCACTTACAAGGACTTTACCGGCAAGGTCGGCGCCAGCGACATCGCCGGCACCCTGTCGTATGCCCAGCGCGAGCCGCGGCCTTTCCTGAGCGGCGCCCTGACCTCGCAGCAGCTGCGCCTGGCCGACCTGGGCCCGACCATCGGCGCCGACACCGGGACCGGCACCAAGGAAGCGGGCCGCGTCAAGGCGCCGCCGCCCGGCAAGGCCCTGCCGGCGGAAGGCTTCAATACCGAGAAATGGGATGCGCTGGATGCCGACGTGAAATTCTCCGGCAAGCGCATCGTGCGTACCCACGACATTCCGCTGAACAATGTCGAGACAACGATCCGCATGAAGGACAAGGTGCTCACGCTCACGCCGCTCAGCTTCGGCATGGCGGGCGGGCGCGTCATCTCGAACATCCGCCTCGACGGCAGCGGCAAGACCCTCGACGCCTCGGCCCGCCTGGCGGCGCGCGGGCTCAAGATCCGCGAGCTGTTCCCCAAGCTGCAATCGCTGCAGGCCAGCTTCGGCGAGGTCAATGGCGACGGCGTATTGGCCGGCAAGGGCAATACGGTGGCCGCCATGCTGGGCACCTCGCAGGGCGAGATCAATGCCGTGGTCACCGAAGGCACGGTCAGCCAGTTCATCCTCGAACTGGCCGGGCTGAACGTCGCCAATGCCGTGTACGCCAAGATCTTCGGCGACAAGCAGACCATGCTCAATTGCGTGGCGGCGCAGACGACCGTGCGCAACGGCCGCGCCAATATCGACCGCTTCGTGCTCGACAGCGAGGATGCGGTGGTGAATGCCTCGGGCTACGTCGACCTGGCTACCGAAAGGCTGGACGTGGACGTGCGGCCGAAATCGAAGGGGGCGCGCATCCTGACCCTGCGCACGCCGCTGTATGCGCGCGGCACCTTCACCGATCCGAAGGTCGGGCCGCACGCGGGCCCATTGGCGCTGAAGGCCGGGGCCGCCGTGGCACTGGCAGCCGTGAATCCCTTCGCTGCCTTGCTGCCGCTGGTGAATGTCGACAAGGCGCCCGACACGAATTGCGGCGCCGAGATCAAGCAGGCGACCAAGCCGCCGAAGGTGAATGCGAAGACGCCGCCGAAGCCGGTCGACTAATTACAGGACGTTAAACAGCGACAAGCCGGACATCGTCTTGAACGACATCTGCGCCGCCTGCAAGGTCAGCTGTTGCTGGGAAAAGTCCGAGATCGCCTTGACGGTGTCGAGGCCCTGCAGGTCGTCCAGGGTGGACGCATACTGGATGTCGAGGTCGGTGCCGGACATGTCCAGGTAATCGAGCTCGTTCATGTGCGCGCCGACCGAGGCCTGCACCGTCAGCATATTGTCGTGGGCGTTCTTGAGGTTGTCGATGGCCGAGTTCAGCTGGTTGGTCAGCGCCGCCTTGCCGGCCGAGCCATCGCTCGGCGCGCGCAGCGTCTTGATCAGGTCGGTCACGGTGGTGAACACCGACTGCTTCTGGCTCGGCTCGACGCTGAACTTGTCGCCGGCGGCCGGCACACCCTTGATTTCCATCGACATCCCGCCGAACGAGATCTGCTGGCCATCCTTGTACGGCAGGTCTTCCTGGCCCGGCAGCAGGGTGCGCGGATCGGTGCTGGTGTTGTAGACCGAGTAGGTCGGCACCGGCGGCGTGTCCGCGCTCATGCCGAACTCGATCTCGTATTTCGTGTTGTCGAGCGCCGGACGGTCGGTCACCGAACCGGACGAGATGATGCCGGCGCCGGTATTGCCGGCCGCGGCCTTGGTCGTGAAGACGCCGTTGCCGGTCGGGATCGATTCGAACACGGTCGTGCCCGATGCCGACAGCGGCACCTTGCGCGATTCGCTCACCTGCAGCTGGCGCACGCCCGAGTCGCCCTGGTAGGCGGCGCCGTCCGGCGTCGCCGAGAACGGCTTGGTGGTGGTCATATAGCCCGAGAACAGGTAGCCGCCCGCGCCATCGGCGGTATTGGCCACGGCCAGCAGGTCGGACAGGCGGCCTTCGAGCTCGGTCGCCAGTTTTTCGCGGTCGCTCGGCAGCATGATGCCGTTGCCGGCCTCGACCGCCAGCTCCTGGATTTCCTGCAGCAGGTCGCTGCCGTTCTGGAGCGCCGACTCCACGAAGCCCATCGCCGACTTCGCGCTGCTGCGGTTGGTGGCGAACTGGGCGTTGATGTTCTGCGACTGGGTCACCTCGAGCGCGCGCGCCGAGGCCACCGGATCGTCGGCCGGGGTCAACAGGCGGCGGTCGGTCGACAGCTGCATCTGCGTGCGCGCCAGCGCCGACTGCAGGTTGTTGAGCTGGTTGGTCGAGGTGTTGTAAAGATTCAGTGTACTGATGCGCATGATGGTCTCTGGCTCAGGCGTTAGCGGCTGATCGACAGCAGCGAATCGAAGATCGTGCCGGCGATCTGCATCACCTTGCTGGCCGCCTGGTAGGCCTGCTGGTATTTGATCAGGTTGGTGGCTTCCTCGTCCAGGTTGACGCCGGCGACGTCCGCCTGTGCGCCTTGCGCCTGCGCCAGCAGGGCATTGCTGGCCGAGGCATTGATCTGGACTTCGCGCGTCTTGTTGCCGACCTCGCTCACCATCTGCGCATAGGCCGATTGCAGGGTGGCGGTGCCGGCGCCGAAGATGTTCTTGGTCTGCAGCTCGCCCAGCGCCGCGATATTGCGGGTGTCGCCCACGCCGTTGCTGTTGTCGGCGATCTTGAACCCGTCGCCGTCCTTGGGCGCGCCGGTCAGGGTCACGCTGATGCCGCCGAAGCTGTAGGTGGCGCCGTCCTCGAACACCACGTCGCCCGTGATCGGCGTCTTGTTGCCCTTGTCGTCCACCTTGTAGACGGTCTCGCCGGCCGGGAAGCCGGTGATCGTGTCGGGGTCGCCATTGGCGCCCTTGTTGAAGGTCAGGGTGATCGGCAGCGCCGGCGGCGTGTCCAGGAATTCCTGGTCGACCCTGGTCTCGCCGATCTTCCCGGTGCCGGTATTGGTCGACAATTCGCTGCCGAGCACCGGCGCTGCGGCCGCGATCTGCGCCACGTCGGTGGCCAGCACCTTGAAGTCGGCCGCGCCGTTGATGGTCGGGCGCACCAGGAACACGTCGCCTTCGCGGGCGCCGCCCGAGAAGTTGAACTCGACACCGCCGTACTGCAGCGTGGCGTCGCCGTCGGCGTCCGGGGTGGCCGACGCCACCGGGGTGTTGTCCGACAGCCGCACCACGGTGTACTGGCCTTCCTTGAAGCGGATCTCGTAGTCGCTGTCCTGCAGCTGGCCGGGATCGTTGACCTTGGCCGCGACCTCGGCCGTGCTCAGCGGCGAGTTTTTCGTGCTCTTGCCCACGTAGGCCGAGGCTTCGTTGAAGAAGGCCTTGCCCGGATTGCCGTTCTGGTCCAGGCCCAGCTCGTGCTGGCGGTTGAACTCGTAGGCCAGGCCGATCGCGATCTTGCCCAGCTGGCTCTGGGCCTTGTCCAGGGTAGTGCTGCGGAATTCGAGCACGCCGCCCAGCTTGCCGCCCGGGAGGGCGCCATCGGGCAGCACCGACACCTTGCTGCCGACCTGGTAGCCCACTTCGAGGCGGCTCGGGTCGGTCGGCGACTGGAGCGTCGCCAGCTGGAAGGTGTCCTGGCCCACGACCAGCGGCTGGCCGTTGCCGATCGAGACCGTCAGGCTGTTGTTATCGCCCGGCAGGACGGTGGCCTTCACATACTTGTTCAGTTCGAGCACCAGCTGGTCGCGCTGGTCCAGCAAATCGTTCGGCGGGCGCTGTTCGGACGAGGCATAGGTGCCGATCTGATCGTTGAGCTTGGCGATTTGCTGGGCAAAGGTATTGATCGCGGTGACGCTCGACTCGATCTCGGAGTTGACGCCGTCGCGAATTTCTCCCAGGCGCGCGTCGAGGCCGTTCAGGCGCGTGGCCAGCGACTCGGCGCTCGACAGCATGGCCTGGCGCGACGGCAGCGAGGCGCGGTTGGCGGCCATGTCCTGCACGCCCTTGAAGAAACCCTGCATCGCCGGGGTCAGGCCGGACGTGGTGTCGGCCAGCATATTGTCGATCTGCTTGATCTGCGAAAAATACGATTCCAGGCCGCTGGTGCCGGCCTGGGCATTGCGCACCTGGGTGTTCAGGAATTCATCGCTGTAGCGCTTGATCTGCGCGATCTGGGTGCCGGTCCCCATGAAGCCGACGCCGGTATTGAGCATCGCCGCGGTAGCCTGCACCACCACCTGGCGGCTATAGCCCGCCACATTCGCATTGGTGATGTTGTGACCGGTCGTGGACAGGGCTGCCTGGGCTGCGTACAGGCCTGTTTTACCGATGGCAAGCAGGTTACTCATGGCTTTTTTCTCTCTTTAACAAGTTCGTCTACGGCAGCTTTTTGAAAAACTTGACGGTCAATTGCAAGGACAATGTTCTTTCAACCCGGGCGTCACGCCAGCGAGTGCTTGATCAGGCGGGTCAGCTTGGCCGCGTAGTTCGGGTCGGTCGCATAGCCGGCGCGCTGCAGGCCCTTGGCGAAGGACTCGGCGTCGCCGCCGCTGGCGATGACTTTTTCGTAACGCGGATTGTTGGCGATCAGCTTGGCGTAGTCGCGGAACGAATCGGCGGGCGTGTCGTAGGCGCGGAATTTCTCGACCCGGGTCTGCGGCTTGCCGTTCACGTATTCGGTCGTCACGGCGGTGGCGACCTTGCCTTTCCAGTTCGGGCCCGCCTTGATGCCGAACAGGTTGTTGCTGCTGCTGCCGTCGGCATTCCTGATCATGCGCTTGCCCCAGCCGGTCTCGAGCGCGGCCTGGCCCAGCATGAACTTGGCCGGCACGCCGGTGGTCTGCTCGGCCGCATGGGCGTGTTCGTGCAGCTTTTCCTGGAAGGCGCGCACATGCGGCGCCTGGACCCGGCCATTTTCAAGGGTCGGCGGCAGCGGCGGCGCCTTGCTGGCGCCCTGCGCACCGGCCGCCGCGCCGTTCTGGTACATGGCGGCGGCGCTCATCGCCGTCGGCAGGCCCTTCATGCCGGGCGCACCCATCGCCGCCCCGGCCGCGGTTCCCCCGTTGACGCCGTCGGCGCCGATCGCCAGCGCCTGCTGGCCCATTTGCTGCGAGCTCAGCTGCCGTACCAGCACGTCGGCCAGGCCGACGCCGCGCTTGGCCAGGTTCTGGCTGGTCTGCTGGTCGAGCATGGTGGTGAAGGTCTTGGTCTGCTGGTTGTCCATCAACCCCTCTTGCGGCGTCGCGTCGCGCATGCTCTTCATCATCATATTGATGAACATCGCCTCGAACTGGGTCGCCGTTTCCTTGAGGGCGGCCGGCGAGCCGTCCTTCGCGCTCTGCCGCAAGCCGTTGAGGCTATTGGTGTCGAGCGCGAGATTGGCGGTCTGGTCGTTGGAGAGGCGCGAGGCGATCATGCTTGGCCCAATCAGATGATTTCGAGTTCGGCGCGCAGCGAACCGGCGGCCTTCAGCGCCTGCAGGATGGCCAGCAGGTCTTGCGGGGTGGCGCCGATCGAGTTCATCGCCTTCACCACTTCGGCCAGCGAAGCGCCGCCCTTGACGTTGAGCACCTGGCCCGGTTCCTTCTTGATCTCGACGCTCGGGTTCTGGGTGACGACGGTCGCGCCCAGGGTGCCCGGGTTCGGCTGGCTCACCTGCGTGTCGCTGCCGATCGTGATCGACAGGTTGCCGTGCGAGATCGCGCAATCGTCCAGCATCACGGCCTGGTTCATCACGACCGAGCCGGTGCGGGCGTTCATGATCACCTTAGCCGAGGCCAGCGGCTGCCTGACGTCGATCTGTTCCAGCTGGCCCAGGAAGGCCACGCGCTGGTCGCTCGACGAGGGGGTGCGCACACGCACCACGCGGCCGTCGAGGGCGGTCGCGACGCCAGGACCGAACTGGTCGTTGACGGCCTCGACCACGCGCGCGGCGGTGGCGAAGTCGGTTTCCTTGAGTTCCAGGCGAATCTGGTTGTTTTCGCCCAGGTTCGAATTGACCGCGCGCTCGACGGTCGCGCCGGCCGAGATGCGGCCGACCGACAGGTGGTTCACCTGCACTTGCGCGCCGCCGCCCGGGGCTTGCGCGCCGACGCCGCCGACCACCAGGCTGCCCTGCGCCATCGCATACACCTGGCCGTCGGCGCCGTGCAGCGGCGCCATCAGGAGGGTGCCGCCGCGCAGGCTTTTCGCGTTGCCGATCGACGACACCGTGATGTCCAGGGTCTGGCCCGGCTGGGCGAAGGCCGGCAGCGACGCGGTGACCATCACGGCCGCCACGTTCTTCAGCTGCAGCTGCACGCCCGGCGGCAGGTTGACGCCCTTCTGCTGCAGCATCGCCTTGATCGACTGCACGGTGAACGGGGTTTGCGTGGTCTGGTCGCCGGTGCCGTCCAGGCCCACGACGATGCCGTAGCCGGACAACTGGTTCTGGCGCACGCCGGCGATCGTCGCCAGGTCCTTCAGGCGCTCGGCCTGGGCCAGTGGCGCCGCGGTGAGCCCAATCCCCGCAAGGGCGGCGGCGAGCAGCGTGAAGACGGTGATCTTGCGCATGGGTGATATCTCTTAGAACGGCAGCATCGACAGGAAGAAACGCGACAGCATCGAGGTGACCTCGGCGCGGTCGAGACGGCTGTTGGTGCGGTACTCGACCCGCGCATCGGCGATCAGGTTCGACGACACCACATTGCCCGCCTGGATCGTGTCGGGGCTGACCATGCCCGAGAAACGGATGAACTCGGTGCCCTTGTTCATCGCAACCTGCTTTTCTCCGGCCACGATCAGGTTACCGTTGGGCAGCACTTCGGTCACGGTCACGCCGATGGTGCCGGTGAAGTTGTTCGAGGCGCTCTGGTTGTCGCCGTCGGAAAACTTGGTGCCCGACTCGAGGTCGACGCCGGCGCCGATGGTGCTGGCCAGCACGCCCGGGGCCTTGAAGCTGGCGCTGCCGGTCTTGTTGCCCGAGCTGGCGCCGGTCTTGTTGGCCGAGGTGCGCTCGCTGATATTGATGGTCAGCAGGTCGCCAATATGGCGTGCGCGGCGGTCTTCGAACATCGGGCGGTAGCTGTTGACGTTGAAGATGGCGCCATCGGTGGCCGGCGCAGTCTCGACCAGCATCGGGCGCGCGCTGGTCGGGCCCTGCACGATGGTGGAAGGAGCGGTGTTGCAGCCGGCGAGCAGCGCCACGGCGGCAAGACAGGACAGGGACAGGATTTTCATTGGCAAGATTAGAGCTGGGACAGTTTCTGAAGCATCTGGTCGGAGGTCGTGATCGCCTTGCTGTTGATCTCGTACGCGCGCTGCGTCTGGATCATGGCGACCATCTCTTCGACCACGTTGACGTTCGACGCTTCGACATACCCTTGCATCAGGTTGCCTGCGCCATTGGTGCCCGGCACGTTGAGGTTCGGCGCGCCGGAGGCGGTCGTCTCGACGTACAGGTTCTCGCCGCGCGACTCGAGGCCGGCGGGATTGATGAAGGTGGCCAGTTGCAGGGCGCCGATCTGGGTCAGCGCGGCTTCGCCGGCGATCTTGACCGACACGGTGCCGTCGCGGCCGACGCTGATCGACTCGGCGTTCACCGGCACGGTGATCGCGGGCTGGACCACGAAGCCGCTGGAAGTGACCAGCTGGCCGTTCTGGTCTTTCTGGAAGGAGCCGTCGCGGGTATACGCCTGGGTGCCGTCCGGCATCAGGACCGGGAAGTAGCCGGGACCGTTGACCATGACGTCCTTGTCGTTGCCGGTCAGCTGGGGGTTGCCCTGGGTGTGGATGCGCTCGGTGGCGACGGTGCGCACGCCGGTGCCGATCTGCAGGCCCGACGGCAGGTTGGTCTGCTGCGACGACTGGGCGCCCGGCTGGCGCACATTCTGGTACAGCAAGTCCTCGAACACGGCGCGCGACTTCTTGAAGCCGTTGGTGCTGACGTTGGCGAGGTTGTTCGAAATCACGTCCAGGTTGGTCTGCTGGGCTTCGAGACCGGTCTTGGCGATGTACAGCGAACGAATCATGGCATTCTCCTATTGGTGGCAGGCGAACACCGCCACGCACAATAGAATTATGCCGGGGCAACTATCAATTCAAAGCGAGGATCTGGGTCGCTTTTGCGGCGTTATTCTCGGCGTTCTTCAGCAGGCTCATTTGCGTGTCGAACGACCTTGCCAGGGAGATCATATCGACCATGCAATCGACCGGATTGACGTTGCTGCCCTCGAGCGCGCCGCCGGCCACCCGCACATTCGGGTCGAGCTGGGCATTGCCGCCATCCTTCAGGCGGAACAGGCCGTCGTCGCCGCGCACCAGGTCGCCTTCAGGCGGATTGACCAGCTTCAGGCGGCCCAGCACGGCCGGCGCGGCCGGCGAATCGACGTTCGAGATGGTCGAGATCGTGCCGTCGCCGCCGACCGTCACGGTGGCGTCGGGCGGGATGGTGATCGGCCCGCCCTCGCCGGCGATGGTCTGGCCGGACGCCGTCTGCAGCACGCCATTCGGGCTCATCTGCAGCGAACCGTTGCGGGTATACGCCTCGGTGCCGTCCGGCATCTGCACCGCCAGCCAGCCCTGCCCTTTCACCGCCACGTCCAGGTCGCGGCCCGTCACCTGCAGCGCGCCGGACGAGAAATCGTTGCCGGCGGTCGAGTCGACCACGAAGGCGCGGGTCGGCATGCCCGGGCCCTGCACCGGCGCCGCGCGGAACACATCCATCTGGGCGCGAAAGCCCGTGGTGCTGACGTTGGCCAGGTTGTTCGAGGTCGTGGCCTGCTGCTCGAGGATGTGCTTGGCGCCGGAGGCGGCGGTGTAGATCAGGCGGTCCATGTCGTGGTCCTTGGTCGGATGCGGTAGCGCGGCGCTTCGTCGAAGCGCCGCCAGGATCAATCGTTAGCGCAGGTTCACCAGCGTCTGCAGCACCGAATCCTGGGTCTTGATGGTCTGCGCATTCGCCTGGTAGACGCGCTGCGCGGTGATCATGTTGACCAGTTCGGCGGTCAGGTCGACGCTCGACGCCTCGGTCGCGCTCGACTGCAGCACGCCCATGCCGCCGGTACCGGCGGTGCCGATCAGCGGGGTGCCGGATTGCGACGATTCCGCCCAGGCGTTATTGCCCAGCGGCTCCAGTCCGTTCGGGTTGGTGAAGTTGGCCAGCACCACCTGGCCCAGCGGCTTGGTCTGGCCATTGCTGTACTGGCCCAGGATCACGCCGTCGGCGCCGGTCGTGAAGCGCTGCAGGGTACCCGGCTTGTAGCCGTCCTGGTCGAGGCGCTTCTCGCTGGTCGGGCCGCCGTGCTGGGTGCTCTTGGCGAAGTCGAAGGTAACGGGAATCGTCAGGTTGGCGCCGGTCGACGGCACCACCGGCAGCTCGGCCGCGAACTTGCCGTTGAAACCGGGCGCGGTGCCGGTGTTCGCCATGTTCAGCGCGCCGGTGGAATCGAACCTGAGGGTGCCGAGCGCCTTCGGCGCCACGTTCAGCGCCTTCAGGATGGCGGCGTTGACCTGCTCCGGCGTGGCCCCGGGGATGGCGGCGGCGGCACTGGCGGCGGCGGCGATCTTGGCCTGGTCGTCCGCGGTCATGGCCGGATCGGCGGCGACGGCGGCGACGCGCACGGCCTCGGCCGCCGTGGTGGCATAGGTGCCGATGGCGGCGGCCTTGCCGGCCGCATCCGCGTTCTTCCAGTTGTCGCGCGCTCCCAGCACGCCGGCCTCGGTCAGGGTGACGCCGGCCGCTTCCAGGGTCGCGTTCTCGTTGCCGTTCATGCTGGTGTAGACATCCCACTGGCCGGCCTCGGTCTTGACGTAGTACAGCGACAGGGTGTGCGGATTGCCCAGCGAGTCGTACACGCTCATCGGGCTTTGCTTGTTATAGGTGGTCGGGTCGTCCGGGCTGAACGGCTTGTTGGCTGGCGGCTCCACGCGCGAATCGAGCTGGATCTGGGCGTAGATGTTCTCGCTGATCTTCGGCGGCTGGTCCGAGGTGTCGATCTGGATCGGCACCGGTGCGCCGGCGGCCAGCTGGCCATTCGGGCCCAGACCGTAGCCGGTCAGCTTGGCGCCCTGCGCATTGACGATGAAACCCTGCTTGTCGAGCGAGAACTGGCCATTGCGCGAATACTGGACCACGCCGGCCTGCTCGATGCGGAAGAAGCCGGCGCCGTTGATGGCGATGTCCAGCGGGTTGCCCGAGGCTTCGATATTGCCCTGGTTGAATTGCTGGGCGATGGCCGCGACCTTCACGCCAATGCCGGCCGACATGCCGCCGGCGCCGTTGAGCGCGTTGGCGTAGACGTCGGCGAACTGGGTGGTCGAGCCCTTGAAGCCGACCGTGCTGGCGTTGGCGATATTGTTGCCGATGACATCGAGCGCTTTGGCGGCGCCGTTCAAGCCGCTCAGGCCTTGTTGGAAAGACATGGTAGTACTCCTGAATGAGGTAAAAAGGTAAGCGGCTCGGCTTACATGACTTGCTTGATGTCGGCCAGGGTCACGGAACCCTTGCCCGGAAGATTGAGTTTGACGCCTTCCTTGCCGCCGGTGGTGACGCTGGCGACGCTGTCGAAGGACAGGGTCTTGACGTCCTTGAGCTTCTCGCCGCCGCGCGAGGCTTCCACGCGGAAGGTATAGGCGCCGTCCGGCAGCGCGATCGGCTTGCCTTCGGCGTCGAGATTGTTGGGGTCGGGCACGCCGTCCCAGGCGATCGGCAGGATGCCCGCTTCCTGTTCGCCCAGTTCGATCGCCGCCACGTCCTTGCCGGTCTTGGCGTCGACGATGGTGATCTGCACCTTGTCGGCCGGGGTTTCCAGCTCCAGCCCCAGGATCGCCTGGCTCTCGTACAGCAGGATGTCCTCACCCTCGACCAGCACGCCGGCGCCGATCAGCTGGGTCGCCTGCAGCGATTCGGTCGACTGGTAGCTGGCCTTGAGCGACTCCAGCGTCGTGTTCAGCTTATTCACGCCGGTCACGGTCTGGAGCTGGGCCAGCTGGCTGGTCATCTGGGCATTGTCCATCGGATTCAATGGATCCTGGTTCTTCAGCTGCGTGACGAGCAGGGTCATGAACTTGTCGGTGTCGGCCTGGACGCTGTCGGTCTCGGGCTTCGGCTTGGCGTTCATTGCCGCCTGCAGGTCGGCGATATTCGAGGTCGGGCTCTGGTTGCTGATCGGGCTGGTCATGGTGGATTCGCTTCTTGGCCTGCTTATTGGCCGATGGTCAGGGTCTTGAGCAGCATGGTCTTGGCTGCGTTCATGGTTTCGACATTGGTTTGATACGAGCGCGAGGCCGACAGCATGTTCACCATCTCGTCGACCACGTTCACGTTGGGCATCGATACATAGCCCTTGTCGTCGGCCATCGGATGCTTGGGATCGTAGACCTGCTTGAGCGGCGACGGGTCTTCGACCACCTCGCGCACCCGCACGCCGGTGGCGCCCGAGGCGGTCGGCACCGACTCGAACACGACCGCCTTGGCGCGGTACGCCTCGCCGGTCGGCGAAGTCGCGCTGTCGGCATTGGCCAGGTTGCTGGCGGTGGTATTCAGGCGCTGGGCCTGGGCGCTCATCGCCGAGCCCGACACATTGAAGATATTGAATAGCGACATAGTGATCAGCCTCCTTATTGGCTCTGCAGCGCCGTCATCAGACCCTTGAGCTGGCTGTTGATCATCATGATCCCGGCCTCGTAGCGCAGCGCGTTGTCGGCGAACTGGTTGCGCTCGACGTCCATGTCGACCGTATTGCCGTCGACGCTGCCCTGCACCACGCCGCGGTACAGCACCGGGGTGCCGTTGGCCAGGGTGTCGCCGGTGGCGGCGGCGCGCGCCATGTGCTTGTTGTCGGTGGTGTTCATCGCAGCGCCGTTCTTGCCGCCCGCCAGCGCGTTCTGCAGGGCGCTGGCGAAGTCGATGTCGCGCGCCTTGTAGTTGGGCGTGTCGGCGTTGGCGATATTCGACGCCAGCAGCTCCTGGCGCTGGGAGCGCAGTGACAGTGCGGTTTCGTTGAAGCGCAGGTAGTTGTCGAGATTGCCGATCATGCTGCCTCCGGGGATGGGCTTGTTGGGACAGAAGCGATCATACGGACCCGGCATGCAGGCCAATCGACGGATAAGGAGGTGGAAATCCCCCGCTATTCAATGTTTCGCTACGGAATCATTCGACCTAAGATGGCAGCATTCCGATTTCCCATCAACAGGAATCTCCATGAAACAGCAACTTGTCGCTTTTTCGCTAATCGCCCTGCTCATGGGCGGCGCGCAGGCGCAACAAGCGCCCGGCGCCCAGCGCCAGAAGCCGGAAGCCTTGCGCTCCGTCGCCGAGCAATTCCTCAAGGCGCAGAGCGCCGGCCTGCCGGGCGAGGTCAGCGTGAAGGTCGGCGGCGTCGATCCGCGCCTGAGCCTGCCCGCCTGCCCGGCGCCGGAAGCCTTCCTGCAACCGGGCGCCCGTCCCTGGGGCAAGACCACGGTCGGCGTGCGCTGCAATGCGCCGGCCTGGTCGCTCTACCTGCAGGCGCAGGTGAGCGTGGTGGCCGACTACGTGGCCGCCGCCGTGCCGCTGGCCCAGGGCCAGCCGGTCGCGCAGGGCCAGCTGGTCCTGGTGAAGGCCGACATCGCCGCCATGCCGAACGGCATCATCACCGAGTTGGCCCAGGCGATCGGCCGTACCCCGACCGTTTCGTTGCCGGCCGGTACGGCGCTGCGCCTCGACGTCCTGCGCAGCCAGCAGGTGGTCAAGCAGGGCCAGGCCGTCAGGCTGGTATCGCGCGGGTCGAACTTCTCGGTATCGAGCGAGGCGAAGGCGATCAACAACGCCAGCGACGGCCAGGTGGTGCAGGTGCGGACCCGGTCCGGGACCGTGGTCAGCGGCCTGGCGCGCGATGGTGGCATGGTGGAAATAGTGCTTTAAAGAAATCAGGATTTTTACGGCATCGGCATGCCTATTTCATCTCGTCCTGCCTAAAGTTTGTAAAGGCGCAGCCGTTACATCAAGCAGATCCCGGAGCTTGTAGCTTCGAACCGAGAAGGATGATGCTGTGAAAATCAACGATACGCTCAAGGGCAACCCAGGCCTTCCACCCGCGACCACGCAAACGAATACCGCGCGTGGCGCCGACAAGGCAGCAACGACGGCGCCGACGCCCCAGGCGCAGACCGACAGCGTGCGGCTGTCCGCGCAAGGCCAGGCCATGGCCAATGCGGTGGGCGGCGGTGCGCAGGTGTTCGACGCGAAGAAGGTCGAACGCATCAAGATGGCCATCGCCGATGGCCAGTTCCAAGTCAACTCCGAGAAAGTGGCGGACGGCTTGCTAGAAACCGTACGCGACTTGCTCCATTCGAGACAACGCTAAACCATGATCCCCAGCCCGACCCAGACCATCGCCGCCGAACACCAGCACCTCGACGCCCTCGTGGCGTTGATGAAACAGGAACAGCAGTCGCTGGTCGCGCTCGACGCCGACGAGCTGTCCAGCCTGACCACGCAAAAGAACGCCCTGCTGGCCAGCCTGTCGAACCTGTCGCAACAGCGCCATGCGGCGCTCCAGGCAGCCGGCTGCGAAGGGTCGGAAGCGGGCATGGAACCATGGCTGGCCACCGCCGGCGACGGCGAAGGCCGCGAACGCTGGGAACGCATGCTGGACGCGGCCCGCGAGGCAAAGGAACTCAACCGCGTCAATGGCATGCTGATCAGCAAGCAACTGGCGCACAACCAGGGCGTGCTCAACGCCTTGCGCACCCCGACCAATGCGCCGACCGGCGCGATCTATGGCGCCAGCGGCCAGACCGTGGGGCTGGGCGCGTCCAGGCGGTATGTCGTCGGCTGATGTCGTCGGCTGATGTCGTCGGCTGACGCGCGCGGGTCGGCCGCCCTGCCGGCCCGGCGTCGCTGCCGGCGCTACGCCACATCGAATAATAAGCATTCCGCATAGCAATATAACGGAGCATCATACCGGGACCACCCGGTCGTCCCTCATGGGCACTTCGAAAAACCGTCGCGAGCGGCCGCAGTTGCGCGCGCGAGGCGCAATCGTACGCGTACGGCGGGCATGGCAGAGCGCCGATGCAACGCGCAGCAGGTTTTTCCAGGGGCCCTTATATCGCGCCGCTGCGCACAGGCCCTTTCCCCATGCTCGCTACCCAGCAGATTTTCCTGATCGCCTCGCTGCTCTGCTTCCTGGTCTTCCTGGCCCTGCTGGCGGCGGGATCCGAGAATGTGCGGGGCATGCGCGCCATGCTGGCCTCGGCCCTGCTGGGGCTGGTGGGCAACCTGCTGTACGCCTTCGGACGCGAGCTGCCGCCGCCGCTGGCCTACGAAGCGGCGAACATGGCCTATGCCGGCGCCGGCGCGGCGCTGGCCGCCGGCTACCGCCAGCTGGCCGGCCTGCCGACCCGCGCGGGGCCGCTTGCGCTGCTGGTCGGCGCGGCCGGCCTGGCGATCGCCCTCTTCCATTACCGCTTCGATTCCTTCTTCGCGCGCAGCGCCGTGGCCTCGCTGTTCCAGGCCGCCGTCTGCATCGACATCGCGCGCAGCGTGCTGGCGCGGCGCGGCCATGGCCTTGCGCGGCGCGGCCATGGCCTGGCGCGGCGCGGCCATGGCCTGGCGCGGCCGCAGGCCGGTGCGCCGGCGCAACAGCATCCGCCGGCGCTGCACGCGGTGCAGCGCTTCGTGCTGCTCATGTGCGGCCTGGTGGCGGCGGGCCACGCGGTGCGCATGGCCTGGCTGCTGCTCGCGGCCGAGCCGCCAGGCTCGCTGCTGCAGCCGAGCGGCGCCAGCCTGGCGATCCTGACCGCCGGCGCGCTGGCGCTGCCGGCCCTGACCCTGGGCGGCCTGCTCACCATGCACCGCTATATCGTGCACCAGGCCGAATACATCGCCAACCACGACCACCTGACCGGCGCCTGGTCGCGCAAGGCCTTCTTCGAGATCGCCGAGCGCGAGCTGGCGCGCAGCCGGCGCAACGGCCAGCCGCTGGCCCTGATGCTGATCGACCTGGATCATTTCAAGCAGATCAACGACAGCGGCGGCCACGAGGCCGGCGACGTCGCCCTGCAACTGGTGGCCGGGCGCGCCCGCGCGTCGCTGCGCGCGGCCGACTGCATGGCGCGCCTGGGCGGCGACGAATTCGCGGTGTTGCTGCCCGAGACCGCGCTCGCCCAGGCCTGCACGGTCGGCGAAAAGCTGCAGGCCGAGCTGCGCATCCTGGCCGCCAATGTGCCAGGCAATGCCATGCATCCCCTCCTCACCCTGAGCATCGGCGTGACGGCGACCCAGGTCGACGAGCCCTTCAAGGCCACCCTGGCGCGCGCCGACGCCGCGCTGTACGCGGCCAAGTCGGCCGGGCGCGACAAGGTGATCGCGCTGGCGCCGCCGTTGCAACCGGTACGCATGCGCCAGGCCGGCTGACGCCAGGCCGGCCCGGCGGCGAAGCATGCGCGCCCAATCCTACGCGGACGCGGCATGCGCTCCGATTGGAACGGCATGGCGCAGCCCCAGATGGTCGTTTTGGCACCGCATCAAGGAGATCATCATGGTTGACAAGAAACCCAGTGACGCGCAGCAGGCCGAACCCGGGCTGCGCCAGGGCCGTGCAGATGCCTATGCCGGCTTCGTGGCCGACGACGACGCCGGCGACTCGAGCATCGGCGCCGGCAACAGCCAGTCCGGCATCCAGGGCAACTTCGCCAAGGCTTCGCCTGAAAGCAATGTCGGTCCGGCCGGGGCGGCGCAGACCAGTCACGGCAATGCCTCGGGACCCGTCCCGGGCGGCGTGCTGGGCAGGGCGGAGGACGGCCAGGACGGCGAGTCGGCCATCGGCGGCGCGGCCACCGGCGGCGCGCCCGGCACCCACCTGGACCGGGCCGCCCGGGACGACGTGGGCCGCGCCAGCGACGACGACATCAGCGAGCGGCTGGCCAGGGGCGCCGAAAGTTCGGGCACGCCGGGCGACGGGCCGCGCTAGCCGGCGCCAGGCGTCCGGCATGCATTCGTCCAAATGTATATAATGGTGGCCTCGCTTCCCGCAGGTCACCATGCCGCCCGATCCTTCACCGCACGACGTCCGCTCCGCCTTCCAGCGCGAGTTTGTCTCGCCGCATCTGTGGCGCACCCGCATCGTGGTGGTCAGCATGGCCGCCATTGCCGGCCTGGTCGTGGTGGCGTTTACGTGGCTCGCCGAATCCGCCTTCGGACAATTCCAGCAACTGAACAGTCTGGCCTGGTGGGCGCCGCTCATCTGGACACCGCTGTGCTGCGCCGCCATCGTCTGGGTGACACGCCGCTATGTACGCGGCGCCGGCGGCTCGGGCATCCCGCAAGTGATGGCGGCGCTCGACCCGGCGCTGTCGGGCGGACGCCGGCCCCTGCTCGTGTCGCTCAAGCTGAGCCTGGCCAAGATCGGCCTGACCTCGGCCGGCCTGCTGGGCGGCCTGTCGCTCGGCCGCGAAGGCCCGTCGGTGCAGATCGCCGCCGGCGTGATGCTGTCGGCCCGGCGCTGGCTGCCGCGCCGCAGCGGCATCAGCGCCCATTCCCTGCTGGTGGCCGGTGGCGCCGCCGGCATCGCCGCTGCCTTCAATACCCCGTTGGCGGGCATCATGTTCGCGATCGAGGAATTGTCGCGCACGCCCGAGCAGCGCAATAGCGGCCTGATCGTGGCCGGCATCGTGCTGGCCGGCCTGATCGCGGTGTCGGTCCACGGCAACGGTCCGCATTTCGGCGTGATCCATCCGGGCCCGATCGGCCTGTCCCTGCTGTGGCCGGGGCTGCTCGCGGCCGTGGTGTGCGGCTTCGCCGGCGGCCTGTTCGCGCGGGTGCTGCTGGCCAGCCTGCGCGGCACCTCGCCCGACCTGCCCAGCCGCTGGCGCGCGCGCTACCCGGTGCGCTTCGCGCTCGGCTGCGGCCTGGCGGTGGCCATCATCGGCATCGCCAGCGGCGGCGCCACCTATGGCAGCGGCAACGAAGCCACCCGCGCCCTGCTGGAAAACGAGTCCAGCGTGCCGGTCGCGTTCGCCCTGTTCAAGTTCGCCGCGACCTGGCTGACCGCCTGGTCGGGCGTGCCGGCCGGGATCTTCGCGCCATCGCTGTCGATCGGCGCCGCGCTGGGCCACGACATCGCCGTGCTGACCGGCTATCCGCATGCCCCGGCGCTGATCGCGCTGGGGATGGTGGGCTTTCTCGCGGCCGCGACCCAGGCGCCGCTCACCGCCTTCATCATCGTGATGGAAATGGTCGACGGCCATGGCATGGTGCTGAGCCTGATGGCGTGCGCGGTGATCGCCAGCACCGTCTCGCGCGTGCTCGGGCCGCCGCTGTATGGCGCGCTGGCGGCGATCCAGCTGCCCCCGCGGCCGGTGCGCGACGAGGGCGACGGACGCGGCTGAGGCGCCCGTCAGTCGAACGCTTCGGCCGCCGCGAACGGCAGGCCGCCGCGGTCCTTGGCCGACACGGTCGGTGCGCCCGCGAGCGGCCACCCGATCGCGAGCTGCGGATCGTCCCAGGCGATGCAGCGCTCGTGCTCGGGCGCATAGTAGTCGGTGGCCTTGTAGACGGTCTGCGCATGGTCGGACAGCACCACGAAGCCATGGGCGAAGCCTTCCGGGATCCACATCTGCGCCTTGTTGTCGGCGCTCAGGATCTCTCCCACCCACCGGCCGAAGGTCGGCGACGCGCGGCGCAGGTCGACCGCCACGTCGAACACGCTGCCCTGCACCACGCGGACCAGCTTGCCCTGCGCCTGGCGGACCTGGTAGTGCAGGCCGCGCAGCACATCGCGCGCCGATCCCGAATGATTGTCCTGGACGAACGACACCTTGCGGCCGACCGCCGCCTCGAACAGGTCCTGGCGAAAACTTTCGTAGAAGAAGCCGCGCTCGTCGCCGAACACCCGGGGCACGATGCGCAGGACATCCGGGATCGCCAGCCGCGTGATCTGCATCAGAGTCCTTCTTGCGCGGTGCGCAGCAGATACTGCCCGTAGCTGTTGCCTTTCATCGATGCCGCCAGCCTTTCCAGCTGCGCGGCATCGATCCAGCCCTTGCGGAAGGCAACCTCCTCGGGACACGATACCTTCAGGCCCTGGCGCCGCTCGATCGTCGCGATGAACTGGCTGGCGTCCAGCAGCGACTCGTGCGTGCCGGTATCGAGCCAGGCATACCCGCGGCCCATGACCTCCACCTCCAGCTTGCCCATCTCCAGGTACATGCGGTTCAGGTCCGTGATCTCGAGTTCGCCGCGGGCCGACGGGGTCAAGGTGCGCGCCATCGCCACGACGTCGCGGTCGTAGAAGTACAGGCCGGTGACGGCGTAATTGGAACGCGGCGCGGCGGGCTTTTCTTCCAGGCTGACCGCCTTGCCCCGGTCGTCGAACTCGACGACGCCATAGCGCTCCGGGTCCTGGACGTGATAGGCGAAGATGCTGGCGACGTCATGGCGCCCATTGGCCCGCTCGAGCATCGGATGCAGGTGGTGGCCGTAGAACAGGTTATCGCCCAGCACCAGCGCGGACGGCGCATCGCCCAGGAACGGCGCGCCGATCAGGAAGGCCTGGGCCAGGCCGTCCGGTGACTCCTGCACCGCATACGACAGGTTCAGCCCCCAGCGGCTGCCGTCGCCCAGCAGCTGCTGGAAGCGCGGCGTATCCTGCGGCGTCGAGATGACCAGGATGTCGCGGATCCCGCCCAGCATCAGGGTGCTCAGCGGGTAATAAATCATCGGCTTGTCGAACACCGGCAGCAGCTGCTTCGAGATCGCCAGGGTCGCCGGATGCAGGCGGGTGCCGCTGCCGCCGGCGAGGATGATGCCCTTGCGTCTTGTGGTTGCATTCATAGGTTTCCTTGCGCCGCCAGTTCGGCGATCAAACGGTCCACGTGGTGGCGCCAGTCGGGCAGCGCCAGGCCGAATCGCGAACGGAACTTGCTGCAGTCGAGGCGCGAGTTCGCCGGCCGCGCCGCGGGCGTCGGGAACGCGCTGCTGGCGATCGCCCGCACCGCTTCCGGCCCGGCCTTCAGGACCGCGCCGTGCTGCCGCGCCAGCGCCAGCACGTGCCGGGCGTAGCCGTGCCAGGTGGTGCTGCCGCCCGCCGCCAGGTGGTAGGTGCCCGACAGCGCGCGCGCTGCCGGCCCCGGCGCCGCGAGGCGATGCAGCGCCAGCGCGGTCGCATCGGCCACCAGCGCGGCGCCGGTCGGCGCGCCGTGCTGGTCGGCGACCACGTCGAGGTGGTCGCGTTCCTTCGCCAGCGCCAGCATGCTCCTGGCGAAGTTGCGGCCGCGCGCGGCGAATACCCAGCTGGTGCGCAGGATCAGATGCGACGCCCCGCTGGCGCGGATCCGCTCCTCGCCCTCGTACTTGCTGCGGCCATACGCCGACAGCGGATGGGCGGCGTCGGTCTCGACCCAGGCGCCCTCTTTCGAGCCATCGAACACATAGTCGGTCGAATAATGTACCAGCCATGCGCCGCTCGCGGCGGCCTCCTCGGCCAGCACGCCGGGCGTCACGGCATTACACGCATGCGCTGCCGCCTCGTCGCGTTCGGCCCTGTCGACCGCCGTGTAGGCCGCCGCATTGACAATGATATTGGGAGCCAAAGCGCGCACCAGGCCGCGCAGCGATTCGGGATCGCTGAAGTCGGCCTCGGCGCGGCCGCAGGCGCGCAGCTCTCCCAGCAGCGCCAGCGAGCGCTGCAGTTCCCAGCCGACCTGGCCGTCCTTGCCGAGCAACAGGATCTTCATGCGCCCGTTTGCCCTTCTCCATACTGGCGGTCGATCCAGGTGCGGTAGGCGCCGCTGGTGACGCCATCTACCCAGGCGCCATTGGCCAGGTACCACTCGACCGTCTTGCGAATGCCGGTCTCGAAGGTTTCGGACGGGCGCCAGCCCAGTTCGCGCTCCAGCTTGCCGGCATCGATCGCATAACGGCGGTCGTGGCCCGGGCGATCCTTCACGAAGGTCATCTGGGCCGCGTAGGAGGCGCCATCGGCGCGCGGGCGCAGCTCATCGAGGATCGCGCACAAGGCGAGCACCACGTCGATATTCGCCTTCTCGTTGCAGCCGCCGACGTTGTACGTTTCGCCGGGGCGACCGTCGGCCAGCACGCGGCGAATGGCGCTGCAGTGGTCGGTCACGTACAGCCAGTCGCGGATCTGCCGGCCGTCGCCGTAGATCGGCAGCGGCTTGCCGGCCAGGGCGTTGTGGATCACCAGCGGAATCAGCTTTTCAGGGAAGTGGTACGGCCCATAATTGTTCGAGCAATTGGTCGTCACTACCGGCAAGCCATAGGTGTGGTGGTAGGCGCGCACCAGGTGGTCCGACGCCGCCTTGCTCGCCGAATAGGGGCTGTTCGGTGCATAGCGATGCTGCTCGCCGAAGGCGGGCGCATCGCTCGCAAGCGAGCCGTACACCTCGTCGGTCGACACGTGCAGGAAGCGAAACGCGGCCTGCGCCTCCTGGTCCAGGCCATTCCAGTAGGCGCGCACCGCTTCCAGCAGGTTGAACGTGCCGACGACATTGGTCTGGATGAAGGCGCCAGGGCCTTCGATCGAGCGGTCGACGTGGCTCTCGGCCGCGAAGTTCAGTACCGCGCGCACCCCGTGCGCGGCCAGCAGGCGCGCCACCAGCGCGCCGTCGCCGATGTCGCCGCGCGCGAAATGGTGGCGCGGATCGCCTTCCAGGCTGGCCAGGTTCTGGAGATTGCCGGCATAGGTCAGTTTGTCGAGATTGACGACTGGCTCATCATGGCGGGCCAGCCAGTCGATGACGAAGTTCGAGCCGATGAAGCCCGCTCCGCCCGTCACGAGGATGGTCATTCCTGCGGTCCTGGTAAGGGTGTCGATGCCCGGCAGCGCCAGGGCGCTTGCTCGAGCCTGTAAACTACTTCACCATTTTCGGGGCGACATGGCAGCATTGTCAATGCGGACGCCGCGCCCTCACGCCGCCTTCGCCGCCTTCAGCAGCGCCTCGATCCCCTGCGGCTCCACCGGCCTGCTGAAGCAATACCCCTGCATCTGGTCGCAGCCATGCTCATGCAGGAACGCCAGCTGCTCCGACGTTTCCACGCCTTCGGCGATCACGTTCAGCTTCATCGAATGCGCCAGCGCGATCACGGCGTTGACGATCGCCGCGTCGTCGGCATCCCGGGTCAGGTCGCTGACAAAGCTGCGGTCGATCTTGAGGCTATGGATCGGAAAGCGCTTCAGGCTCGCGAGGCTCGAATAACCGGTCCCGAAATCGTCGATCGCCAGCTGCACGCCCATCCTGGCCAGCCGCGCCATGGTCTCGGCGGCGGCGGCCGGGTTCTGCATCAGGACGCTCTCGGTGATCTCCAGCGTCAGCCAGCGCGGGTCGCAGCCGGCCTTGTCGAGCAGCGCGGCCACGCGCAGGGCCACGTCCTGGCCCAGGAACTGGCGCGCCGACAGGTTCACGCTCATGCGCAAGGGCGGCAATCCCTGGCGCATCCAGGCGGCTTGCTGCGCCATGGCGGTCTCCAGCACCCATTCGCCGATCGGCACGATGAGGCCGGTCTCCTCGGCCAGCGGGATGAAGTCGGCGGGCGCCACCATCGGCCGGCCGTGCGGCTTCCAGCGCAGCAGCGCTTCCACGCCGCTCACCCTGCCCGTGGCGATGTCGACCACCGGCTGGTAGTGCAGCAGGAATTCCTGGCGCTGCAGCGCGCGTTGCAGCGCGCCTTCCATGCGCAGGTGCGCCGCCGACTGGGCGCCCATGTCGGCCGCGTAGAAGCTGTAGTGGTTGCCGCCCGTGCCCTTGGACTGGTACATGGCGCTGTCGGCGCACTTGAGCAGCGTGGCGGCGTCGACGCCGTCGCGCGGGTACATCGCGATGCCGATCGACCCGGTCGGGAAGACTTCCTGCCCGCACAGCAGCAGCGGCTGGAACAGGTTGTCGAGCAGCTTGTGCGCGACCCCGGCCGCGTCGCCCTCGCCGGCCAGCTCGGGCAGCACCACCACGAACTCGTCCCCGCCCTGGCGCGCCACCGTGTCGCTCTCGCGCAGGCTGGACGACAGGCGGCGCGCGATCTCCACGATCATCTGGTCGCCGGCGTCGTGGCCCAGGCTGTCGTTGACGTGCTTGAAACGGTCCAGGTCGATGAACATCACCGCCACCTGCGTGCCGGCGCGGTGGGCGTGCACGATCGCCTGCGCCAGACGGTCCTGCAGCAGCAGCCGGTTCGGCAGGCCGGTCAGGGCGTCATGGTTGGCCATGCGCATCAGCGCTTCCTCGGCGCCCTTGCGGCGCGAGATGTCCTCGACCACCGAGATGAAGCGCTGGTTGCCATTGGCGTCGCGCATCATCGAGACGCTGACGTTCACCCAGATCGACGTGCCGTCGCGCCGCAGCAGGCGCCGCTCGCGCTGGTAGTCGCCGATCTCGCCGGCGCGCAGGCGCTTCACCAGCGCCAGCTCCTCCGGCAGGTCGTCCTCGAAGGTCAGTTGCTGGAAGAAGCGCTGCAGCAGCTCCACCTCGCTATAGCCCAGGATCTGCGCCATCTTGCGGTTCACGCGCAACAGGCGGCCGTCCGGGCCCAGCAGGACGATGCCGACCGCGGCCTGGCTGAAGGTCAGGCGGAAGAATTCCTCGCTCTCCTGCAGGCGCAGGCGCGCCTTGCGGCGGAACGTGATGTCCTGGCCGATCAGGAGCAGCAGGTGGCCGCCCGCCTGCCGGGTGCGGCGGACGTTGAATTCGACGTAGCGCACGCCGTCGGCGCGGCCGTCCAGCGTCACCAGCACATTGTCCTGCGGCGCGCCGGTGCGCAGCGCCTCGTCGACGCGGGCCGCCAGTTCCGGGTCGGGCAGCAACTGCTCGAGCGGATGGCCGGCCGCGATCGCTTCTTCCGGGGCGTCGATCAGGTCGGCCATGGCGCGGTTCATCGAGCGCACCCTGCGCTCGGCGTCGACCACCACCAGGCCGGCCGGCATGCCGTCGATCACCTGTTCCAGGTAGTTGCGGTTCTGGCGCACATTGCGCTGGTCGGCGTGGGCATAGGTATCCAGCGCCAGGCCCATGTCGAAGCAGACGACCTTCAGCATCGCATCCCAGGCCTCGATGAAGCGCGCCGGTTCAAGGTGCAATTCGCGCCACAGCAAGCCGGACAGCTCGGACAGGTACTTGCGATAGGCGCCGATATACCATTTCGGATCGAGCCCGATGCGCTGGTGGGCCGCCCCCACGCGCAGGCGCTCGCGGATATAGGCCTCGTCGTAGTCGCCGGCGGTCAGGCTGCTGAAATACCCCGCCTGCGCGCGCCGCAGGCGCGCGGTGGCGTCGCTGTCGCCCAGCAGTTCGCGCATGCGCGGGAAGGCCAGCAGATGCTCGTAGAAGTTGTCCGAGAAGGCGGCGCTGTCCCGCTCCAGCAGCGCATGCACGCCGCGCAGGACGGCGGCGTCGCGCTCCCCGAATTGCAGGAAGCGCTTGCGCGCCGCGATTTCCTCTTCGTCCAACCCGATCTCGCGCGCGAGGGCGTCGATCAGTTCCCGGCTTTCCCTCATGCCGCGCTCCATGCCTGCAAGGACTGCAACTCGGCCGTACCGCTTCTCGTCTGGGTAGTCATCGGAAAACGCCAATGGTCGATTGACCAGGAATTAATAACTTCGTGGATATTTTAGTTGCATGATAGCAAATTCATCATCCGCAGTCTGGGACTTGTTCCCTGTCTGTTGTTTATTTGCCTTACTGTCTCTCGAACTATTAACCTGGTTTAAGCAGCGACGCGATTGACGTTGCACCAGAACAAGATGCGACGCCTGGATGGGGCGAGAGTGGGGCATCGCCATCTTCCAGGAGCCCGTCATGTTCATCCGCCCGCTGTTTCGCCAGGCCGCCGCGCTGGTCCTGTCCTGGCCCGCCGTCGCCGGCGCCGTCGTCGAGGTCACCGTCACGCCGCTGAAACCGTCCGTCGGGCGCGGCGACGACGTGGTGGTACGCGTCACGCTGAGCAATTCTTCCAGCACGGTCCAGCATCTGCTGCGCTGGCGCACCCCGCTCGACGGCGTGGAGTCGCCGCTGTTCGAGGTGCGCCGCGACGGCCAGCCGGTGCGCTATCTCGGCCGCCGCGTCAAGCGCGCGCCGCCCGGACCGATGGACTATGTGCGGCTCGAACCGGGCGCCGCGCTCAGCCAGACGGTCGAGCTGTCCCGCCTGTACGAGATGAGCGTGACCGGCAGCTATACGATCCGCTACCGCAGCCCGGCCATGCGGGCGCCGGGCGCCGGCCTGCTGCCGGTGGTGGGCGACCTGGTGTCGAGCCCGGTCAATATATTCATCGACGGGCGCTTGCCGCGCGGCAGCAAGCCGGCCGCCATGGCGCCCGCGCCGGGCAAGGCCGGCCCGGGCTACGCCAACTGCTCGAACGCCCAGCAGGAACAGCTGGCGACGGCCATGGAGGCGGGCCGCGCGATGACGGCTGACGGCCACGCCTACCTGATGTCGGGCAAGCAATATGGCGAGCGCTACGCGACCTGGTTCGGGACGCGCGACGCCGCCCGCGGCGCCAGGGTCGCCAGCAACTTCACGGCCATCAAGGACGCCTTCGAGAACAAGCCGGTCATGATCGATTGCGATTGCGACGCGCCGTATTTCGCCTATGTGTATCCGGCGCGGCCGTACACGGTGTGGGTATGCAAGGCGTTCTGGGCCGCGGCCGTGACCGGCACCGATTCACGCGGCGGCACCCTGCTGCACGAACTCAGCCACTTCGACGTGGTGGCGGCGACCGACGACCATGTGTACGGCCAGGCCGGCGCGGCCGAGCTGGCGCGTTCGGCGCCGGAACGCGCGGTCGACAACGCCGATTCACACGAGTATTTTGGGGAGAACACGCCGCCACAGCCATGATCGCAGCCGGCGGCGCGCGCCGGCTAACGCTGGGTAAACGAAAACTTGACGGGAATCGCCGGACTGCTCTTGATGCTGGCCGCATCGAGCCTGCCCAGGCTGGCCAGCCACGGTCCCGCGTAGCGGATTTCGTAGCTGTGCTGGCCCGGCTTGAACGCGTAGGCCTGCGTGATGTCGATCGTGTTCAGGTGGGTCGTCTGCGGCTTGACCTCGAGGTAGTCGGCCGGGCCCAGGGCGGCGCGCTTGACCATGCGGCCCGTGTAGGCGACTGCGTCCTGGCTGCTGCGCAGGTCGAAACGCGGGGCGGTCAGGTCGTCGCCCAGGGCGATTTCGCGCGGGATCCATACCGACTGGTCGCCGCGGTTCTGGATCAGCACCCGCACCTTCACCGACGTGGCGCCGGTCTCGACTTCGAGCCGGTGATGCACGTTCACCTTGGCCTCCACGGCCTTGACGGCGCCGGCCAACCCGCCCAGCGCCAGGAGCGTCGCCAGCGCGGTCGCCGACGTGCTTCGTTTGACATGCATCTCCACTCCTTCCGACACAGGGCCATAGGTTCGAACGAGCGAACGCCGTCGCGGCGCTCGCCATGCGATTATGACACGACTCGCCAAACCGCTTCAGGGCAGTATGTTACCGCCTGTTTCAGGCATGGCCGCCAGGATCGTCACCGCCACCCGCCGGTTGCGCGCCTGCCCGGCCGGATCGTCGTTCGGCGCCACCGGCCGCGTGTCGGCAAAGCCGATCGCCGACAGGCGCGCCGGCTGCAGGCCGTTATCGACGAACAGCCGCACCACGCTCGCCGCGCGCGCGGTCGACAGCTCCCAGTTCGACGGATAGACCGCGCTGGCGATCGGCAGGTCGTCGGTATGGCCCTCCACCTCGATGCGGTGGCGGTCGTCCTTCAACAGGCCGGCCACCGCGCCCAGCACTTCGCGCGCCTCGGGGTCGAGCGCGGCCTGGCCCTGCTCGAACAGCACGCTGGCATTGATCTCGACGCTGATGCCGCGCGCATTCTGCGTTACCCGCACCTGGCCCGACTTCACCAGCGGCAGCAGGGTCGCCGACAGCTCGCGCGCCATGACGCCCATGCGCTCCTGCTCGCGGCGCGCCGCCTCGTTGCGCTTGCGGTTGATGATGTGCGACAGCGGCAGCACCGGCTCGACATTGGTATTGACCTGCGTGGCCGCGCCGCGCCCGCCGAAGGCGTCGCCCAGGGCGTCGGACAGCACCTGGTACTTGCCCTCGTTGACGATCGAGATCGCGTACATGACCACGAAGAAGGCGAACAGCAGTGTGATCAGGTCGGCATAGGAGATCAGCCAGCGCTCGTGGTGCTCTTGCGGGACGTCGTCGTCGTAGCGCTTGCGGGCCATGACTCTCCCTCCCCGCTCAGTGGCGCGCCAGCAGGCTGGCGACGCGCTCGTCGACCACGCGGCCATGGTCGCCGCTGGCGAGGTCGGCGAAGACTTCGGCCAGGATCTCGTACTGCGAGACCCTGTCGTTGACGATGGCCTTGAGCTTGTTGCCGACCGGGTAGAAGAACAGGTTGGCCAGGCCCACGCCGTATACGGTCGAGACAAAGGCGACGGCGATGCCGGAACCCAGGCGCGCCGGGTCGGACAGGTTTTCCATCACGTGGATCAGGCCCAGCACGGCGCCCAGGATGCCGATCGTCGGCGCGTAGCCGGCGGCCGACTCCCAGATGCGCGCCGCTTGTCGCTGGGCGAATTCGTAGCCGTTGATCTCGTGCTCGAGCAGGCTGCGCAGCTTGTCGGGCGCGATGCCGTCCACCACCAGCCGCAGGCCCTTGGCGACGAAGGGATCGGCGCGGGTCATGAACTGTTCCAGCGACAGCAGACCGTCGCGGCGCGCCGACTGGCTCCACAGGGTGATGTCGCGCGACAGCTTCTGGCGCCCATTCCTGGGCGGCAGGAAGACCCAGCGCAGCATGCCGAGGCCGCGCAGGAAGGTGCGCGATTCGCTCTGCAGCAGCACGGCGCCGAAGGTGCCGACGACCACGATGGCGAAGGCGGCCGGCTGCATCAGCGATGCGAACCTGCCGCCGTCGAGCGTGTAGCCGAGGAAGATGCCGGCGATCGCCAGCACCAGGCCGCCTACGCTGGCCCAGTCCATAGATGCTCCCGCAAGGTGGTGCGCAGGCGCGCGACGGCCTGGGTGTGCAGCTGCGACACCCGCGATTCACTCACGCCCATGACGGCGCCGATCTCCTTCAGGTTCAGCTCCTCTTCGTAATACAGGCCCATCAACAGCTTCTCGCGCGGCGGCAGGTTGTCGATGGCCTCGATCACGGCATGACGGAAATCGGTTTCCATCAGGCCGCGCAAGGGGTCGCTGTCGTCCACCGCATACCGGTCGAGGAAGTTGCCGTCGCCGTCGTCGTCGTGGAAGTCTTCGTAGTACAACAGCTGGTGGCCGCCCGAGTCGGCCAGCATGTCCTGGTAATCCTCGAGCGAGAGCTTGAGCGACTTGGCCACCTCGGATTCGCTCGGCGGCCGGCCCAGGCGCTGCTGCAGCTCGTGCATCGCGGTCTCGACCTTGCGCATGTTCTGGCGCGTGCTGCGCGGCATCCAGTCGCTGCTGCGCAATTCGTCGAGCATGGCGCCGCGGATGCGCAGTACCGCATAGGTCTCGAACTGCGCGCCGTGGTTGTCTTCGTAGCGGTTGATCGCGTCCAGCAGGCCGATCATGCCGGCTTGCACCAGGTCATCCACTTCCACCGAAGGCGGCAGCTTGGCCTTCATGTGGTGGGCAAGACGCTTTACCAACGGCATATGCTCCGTCAGCAAAGAATTCTTGTCCGCTTTCCCTTTGACCGTGTACATGCTGGTGTGCGTCTTTTCTCTGTGCTTGTTCTGTTGCCGTTGTCGTTCATGAACCGAAGCGGGCCGCGCTCCCCTGCTTGCCGAACTGCGGCATGGCGTGCAGCGCGAACTTGCCTGCCAGCTGGCGAAACGCCACCGAGGCGCCCGCCAGCGGGAAGGCGTCGACCACGGCCCGGCCCAGGCGCGCGGCCCTTGCTAGGTACTCGTCGGCCGGCACCGAACCCATGAAACTGAGCTTGACGGCGAGGTAGCGTGTTGCTGCTGCTGACATATTATCGTATACCACCTTGGCCTCTGCCTCTGTTGCACCGGTAACGAGGATGCCGAAGGGACGCCGGCCCAGGTGCATCGACAACCGCTTGATCAGGGCATACGCATTGGTGATCGACGCCGCGCCCGTCGACACCTGCACGACGATCTCGGCATCGGCCATCGAGGCCAATGGGAAATCGCCATCCGGGCCGAGTTCGGCGTCGACGATCACGATGCCCGCTTGCAGCGCCAGCACGTCGAAGGTATTGCCCAGGCGGCGCGCCTCGGCGGCCGTTTCGGGCACGCCCATCGGCACCACCGAAAAACCCTGCGGCGCCGGACGGATGACCTGGTTCAAGGCGCTTTCCTGGCGCGCCACCTGCAGCAGCGAGGCGCTGCGGTTCACGCCCAGGCGGCGCGCGACGCCGTATTCCACCTCGCAGGCGTCCACGATCAGGACGTCGTTGCCGGCCTGGGCCAGCGAGGCGCCCAGGTTGACCAGCATGGCGCCCTTGTCGTCCTCGGGCGTGGCCGAGAGAAACGTGACCACGCGCGGACGCGGGCCCTGCAGCATGCGGCGCAGGCCTTCGGCCTGGTCGAAATCGAAACTAGCCAAGGTTCACCTCGCGCGCGGAGGCTTGTTGAGCTGCAGCCATCATCAGCGGCAGGTCGGCATCCGCGTTGCCGCGGTTGCGGAAAGCACGGTCGACCAGCATGGCGCGGTCGGCCACGTGCAGGTCTTCCGGCACGCGCTGGCCGTTCGAGATGTAGTGCAGGTTCAGCTTCTGGCGGATCACGACGTCGAGCACGCCGCCGATCGATGCGGCTTCGTCCATCTTGGTCATGATGGCGCCGTGCAGGCCGCTGCCCTGGTAGGCGCGCACCACTTCGTTGAGCGTCTCATTGGTCGAGGTCGAGTTCAGGCACAGCAGGCGCTTCACGTCGGCGCCCGAGCCGGACAGCATCGCGACCTGCTCGGCCACCATGTGGTCGCGCTGCGACATGCCGATGGTATCGATCAGCACGGTGTGCTTGTTGCGCAGTTCCTTCAGGGCGATGCGCAGGTCGGCTTCGTCCTTCACCGAGTGCACCATCACGCCCAGGATCTTGCCGTAGATGCGCAGTTGCTCGTGACCACCGATACGATAGGCATCGGTGGTGATCAGGGCCAGCTTGTCCGGGCCGTGGCGCATCACGCAGCGCGCGGCCAGCTTGGCGGTGGTCGTGGTCTTGCCGACGCCGGTCGGGCCGACCAGGGCATACACGCCGCCCTGCTCCAGCAGCGCGTCTTCGTTGCCGATGGTGGTCAGGTTACGGGTCAGGACGCTCTTCACCCAGCGCATGGCTTCCGCGGCATCTTTCGTTGCCGGCATTTTTTCGATCAGGAAGCGGGCCAGGGTGGCCGAGAACCCGGCGGCCAGCATCTCGCGCAGCACGGTGGCCTTCTGCGGCTCGCGCTGGGCGGTGGCGTTCCACGACAGCTCGGCCAACTGGGTTTCCATCAGGCCGCGCATGGCGCGGATCTCGCTCATCATCCCGTTCATTTCGGCGGCGGCCGATTCCTTGGCCTGGGCGATGGCGGCGCTCATCATCGAGGTCATGGCGCTCATGTCGATGGCTGGCTCCGCGGCCGGGGCACGGCGCTCGGCGTAAGTCGGGGCCGGCTCGGCGTAGGCTGGCGCAACCGGGGTGACTGGTGCGGCGGGGACGGCGTCCTGCAGGCGGCGCGCCAGGAAGGCGGGCGCGGCGGCGGGAGCCGGCGCCAGGTCTTCGAAGTGCTGCAGCTGCGGGGCTGGCTGAGCCATGTCCGAATCGACGGCCGGCGCGGCCAGCGAGGCCACGTCGTCGTTGTCCAGCGCCAGGATCTCGACCTGGCCGTCGACGGGACGGTTGGAGAGGATGACGGCATCCGGCCCAAGGGCTTCGCGCACCTTGCGCAACGCATCTCGAGAAGTTGCTGCCGTAAATTTCTTCACCTTCATCTGGTTCTCCGCGCTTCAATCTGGTTCTGCGTGACGGCACGATGCCTGTCGATAGGAAGCATTATTGACGATGCCCTCAGGAAACCATCAGGGGAAAAGGATGGGGAAAAGGGTCTATTTCAAGCGAGTCGGCAAAAACGATAGATACTGCCGGTGCAGCAGGCCAGGATTCCCATCACACGGGATCGGTTGCTGCAGGATCTTCTCCCTCGCGAGCATGTCTAAGCAGATGGGCAGGCCGCCTGTCGCTGCGGGGGACCCATCATGGCCGGACCAGTCCGACGTCGACAACACCGCCGACTCTGCCAAGCCTCATGCGGTAGCGTCCGGCCTGGCAGACCATGCGCACATATCGCTGCCGCGTTCACGGCACCGTGCAAAGCGCGGGTCCGGTGCTCCGCCAGCCGTTGCGTACCACCATGCAAGCAAGCTTCGTTTCAACGTGTGAATCGACATTGAACCGGCTTCCAATCGTACGATCTTGTCATTTTCCCGGTGAAGAATACAGTCTGGGACGGGGAACAGGTAAGGATCAGCGCGGGTCACCATGATGCGCAATCGATTCCGCAATGGTTCATTATCGGTTCAATTAACGACAGAGGTCTTGATCTCAGGAGAAACAAATGGACGTCAGGAATTTTCTGAAGGCTGGTCTGGTGTGCGTTGCGCTGGCGGGGCTCGCCGGTTGCGGCAGCGACGACGACGAGCCGGAACAAGTCAGGGGCAATATTGCTGAAGTGGCAAACGCGCAAGGATTTACCGCACTGTCGGCGGCCGTGGCCAAGGCGGGCATCGGCGCCACGCTGACCGATCCCGGCGCGCAGTTGACCGTCTTCGCGCCAACCGACCAGGCATTCGCCATGCTGGCCACCCGTCTCGGGTTCACGGACGCCGCCGCCATGGTCGACGCACTGCCCGCGAGTGCATTGCGCAGCATCCTGACCTACCATGTCCTCGGAAGCAGGAAGACCGCCGCCGAGCTCAGCGCCGGGGGGCCCTCCCAGGCGACCGCCTATGCATACGCCAACACGCCCGCCACCCTGCGCCTGGACTTCACGCGCGGCGTCACGATCACCGACGCGGTGCTGACGACCGCGAACGTGGTCACGCCGGACGTCCCGGCCAGCAACGGCGTCATCCATGCCGTCGACAAGGTGCTGGTGCCGCCCGGCGTGCTGAACGTGGTCCAGATGGCCCAGGCCAATCCGCAGTTCGATTCGCTGGTGCGCGCCGTGGTCGCCGCCGACCTGCAGGGCACGCTGGCGGGAGCCGGCCCGTTCACGGTCTTTGCGCCGACCAACGCCGCTTTTGCCGCGGCCCCGCAAAACCTGACGACGCCGCAGCTGCGTACCGTCCTGACCTACCATGTCATCGGCAGCCAGGTGCTCTCGACCCAGATCCCCTTCGGCGCCCCGGTCGCCACCGTCGCCGGCCAGTCCATCACGATCGCGTCGGGAACGCCACCCACGATCCGCGACACGACGGCAATCCCCGCCAAGATCGTCGCGGTCGATGTCCGCGCCAGCAATGGCGTGATCCATGTGATCGACAAGGTGCTCATTCCGTCGCTGTGACGATCCCGGCCAGTCCGGCACGGCTGGCGTACGCCGGCCGTGCCCGGCGCGCAGTCCCGCGCTTACATCGGCACGCCCACCAGGCTGGTCACGCGAATCGTTTTGGATTCCGGCACTTCCGCATGCGACAGCACCTTCAGCTGCGGCACGGCGCGGCGCAGGAAGCGCGACAGCAGCACGCGCAGCGGGGCCGGCACCAGCAGCACCGGGGTATGGCCCATCTGCTCCTGCTGGTTGGCCGAGTTGGCCGCCTGCTGGGCGATGGTGTCGGCCAGGCCCGGCTCGATGCCGGTGCCGTCGCCGCCGGCGCCCATCGCCTGCAGCAGCAGGCGCTCGAGTCGGTTGTCCAGGGTCATCACCGACAACTCGTTTTCGCCCGGGAACAGCTGCTGGACGATGGCGCGGCCCAGGGCCACGCGCACCACGGCGGTCAGTTCCGACGGGTCCTGCGTCATGGTCGCGTGCTCCGACAGGGCTTCGATGATCGAGCGCATGTCGCGGATGTGCACGCCTTCGACCAGCAGGTTCTGCAGCACTTTCTGCAGGGTCGACAGCGACACGACCTTCGGCACCAGGTCTTCGACCAGCTTCGGCGCTTCCTTGCCCAGGTGGTCCAGCAGCGCCTGCACTTCCATGCGGCCCAGCAGCTCGGACGCATGCATCGTGATCAGGTGGTTCAGGTGGGTCGCCACCACGGTGCCGGCGTCGACCACGGTATAGCCCATGCTCTGCGCTTCGTCGCGCAGGCCGGCTTCGATCCAGGTGGCCGGCAGGCCGAAGGCCGGATCGGTCGTCACCAGGCCCGGCAAGGTGCCGCTGGCCATGCCCGGGTTGATCGCCAGGAACTGGCCGTTGAGGGCTTCGCCGCTGCCGACTTCCACGCCCTTGAGCGTGATGCGGTAGGCCGACGGCTTCAGTTCCAGGTTGTCGCGGATGTGCACCGGCGGCGCCAGGAAGCCGACTTCCTGCGCGAACTTCTTGCGGATGCCCTTGATGCGCTTGAGCAGTTCGCCGCCCTGGTTCTTGTCGACCAGCGGGATCAGGCGGTAGCCGACTTCCAGGCCCAGGGTATCGACCGGCATCACGTCTTGCCAGGTAGCTTCTTCGCTCTCGGCTGGGGCGCGGCTTGCGGCGGTGGCGTCGGCGGCGGCCGCGGCGGCGGCCGCTTCTTCCTTGGCCGGCTGCTCCTTGCGGCGCTTCGAGATCATGTAGCCCGCGCCGGCCAGCGAACCGCCCAGCAGCAGGAACACCAGGTTCGGCATGCCGGGGATCATGCCCAGGCCGCCGATGATGGCGGCGGTGATGTACATCGACTCCGGACGCGCCATCAGCTGGCTGGTCAGCTGCGAGCTGACGTCTTCGTCGTTGGCGACGCGCGACACGACCATGCCGGCCGCGATCGAGATGATCAGCGACGGGATCTGCGCCACCAGGCCGTCACCGATGGCCAGCAGGGTATAGACCTTGGCCGCTTCGCCGACCGCCAGGTCGTGCATCACCACGCCGACGATCAGGCCGGCGACCACGTTGATCACGGTAATCATGATGCCGGCGACGGCGTCGCCCTTCACGTATTTCGAGGCGCCATCCATGGCGCCGTAGAATTCGGCTTCCTGCGCCACTTCCTGGCGGCGCTTGCGGGCGTCGGCTTCACCGATCAGGCCGGCGTTCAGGTCGGCGTCGATCGCCATCTGCTTGCCGGGCATCGCGTCCAGGGCGAAGCGGGCGCCGACCTCGGCGATACGTCCCGCGCCCTTGGTCACGACCGAGAAATTGATGATGGTGAGGATGATGAAGACGACGATACCGACGGTATAGTTCCCGCCGATCAGGAAGTGACCGAAGGCTTCCACCACCTTGCCGGCGGCGTCGCCGCCGGTGTGACCTTCGGTCAGGACGATGCGGGTGGACGCGACGTTCAGCGCCAGGCGCAGCATCGTGGAGACCAGCAGGATGGCCGGGAAGGCCAGGAAGTCGAGCGGCTTGACCGTGTACAGCGCGGTCAGCAGCACGATGATCGACAGCGCGATATTAAAGCTGAAGAACACGTCGAGCACGAAGGCCGGCAACGGCAGGATCATCATCGCCAGCAGCATGATGATCAGGATCGGCGCGGCTGCCGCCTTGCCGCCCCGTGCACCGAGGCCGCTCATCCAGGCTGGCAGTTTCATGCTGTTGGTCATTCATTTACTCCGTGTTCAGTTCAATTCGGCCCCCCTGGTTTGGGCGGCGGTTCCTTCTGCGAAGGCTGCTGCGACGCCGGGTTCAGCGGGTCCATCTCGTCAGGCACTTTCAACTTCGTCGGGCGATCCGGGTACTCCCCTTCGCCCTTCCGGTAGGCGCGCAGCTGGTAGACATAGGCCAGCACTTCCGCCACCGCCGAGTACAGCCTTTCCGGGATCTCGTCATCGATCTCGGTATGCTTGTACAGGGCGCGGGCCAGGGCCGGGGCTTCCATCAGCGTGACCTTGTGCTCCTGGCCCAGCTCCCGGATCTTGGCGGCCACGTCGTCGATGCCCTTGGCCACCACCCGCGGCGCGCCCTTGCCGTCCGTATACTTCAGCGCCACTGCATAATGGGTCGGGTTGGTCACGATCACGTCAGCAGTAGGAACATTTTGCATCATCCGGCCCCGGGCCATTTCGCGCTGCAACTGGCGAATCTTCCCCTTAATCTGAGGATTGCCGTCCGACTCCTTCGATTCCTGGATCACTTCCTGGCGCGTCATCTTCAGTTTGTCTTTCCAGTGCCATAACTGGTAAGGACCGTCGATCAGGGCGATGAGACCCAGCGCGCCGACGATGAACAGGAAGGATTTGCCGATCATGGCGCCGACGTGGGCGCTGCTTTCGTTCAGCGGTTCGACCGCCAGGCCCAGCATCGCCTCTTTCTGGCTGCTGACGACGATCCAGGCCACGACGCCGACCACGATGGTCTTGGCGATCGCCTTGAACAGCTCGACCAGTGCATTCTTCGAGAACATATTGCCAATACCCTTGATTGGGTTCAGCTTCATGAAGTTGGGCGTGAAGGCCTTGGACGAGAACAGCCAGCCGCCGATCAGGAGCGGCGAGACCAGGGCGATGAGCATGATGGCGCCCGCGATCGGCAGGCAGGCCAGCAGCACGCCGATCAGGTCGTCCAGGATGCGCTCGATCAGGATGCTGGGGTTGAAGACCTGCTCGCGGTCGAGCGTCAGTCCCGACTTGAGCGCCAGGCTGAGCTTGCCGACGAGCATGCCGCCGAAGACCCAGAGGCAGGCGCCGGCGGTCATCAGAACGGTGAACGTGGCCAGTTCCCGCGATCGGGGAACGTCGCCTTCCTCGCGCGCCTTCTCGATCTTCCGGGGCGATGCGTCTTCTGTCTTCTCTGCGTCGCTATCTTCCGACATGCCTACTCCGCCAAATCGATGTCACATGCGCCTTTGTACCGCGCAAAAGCGATTATCGCCGGAATTTCCGTGCGGCCAGATGAAAAGCAGGAGGGAAAACCGGCCGCAATTTGCGGCCGGAAGGATCACATGCGGCGGCGGACGAAGGCCGGGGCCGGCTGTTCGCGGCCGCGATCGGCCAGTGGCGCGGCCTGGTTGGCCGCGGTCGGCTTGGCGACGCGGGCAGAGACGATGACCGGCGCAATGACTGGCGCGATGACCGGGGCGACCAGGGGCGTGACGACCGGCTTGCTGACTTTGGCGGCAACGGAGACGGCCGGCGCCAGCGGCGCGGCGGCGACCGGGCCATGGCGGCGGCGTGCGCGCCAGGCGGCCACCACCAGGCCGTAGACGACCAGGTACAGCGCGAAACTGGCCAGCACGCCCTGCATCAGGACGTCGGGCGAGCCCGCATGGTTGACGGCCAGCATGGCCGGCACCAGGGCGATGCTCCAGGAGACCGGCGAAACGCAGGCATTGCGCAGCGGCGCCGGCAGCATGCGCAGGTAGCGCGCGGTGATGGCCGTCTTGACCAGGCTGTGCAGGTGCCAGCTGTCCGGGTGGCCCGGATGGCGCCGGCACCACAGGCGGCGCATGATGGTAAACACCGTCTCGAACACCGGATAGGCGCAGGCCAGCAGCGGCGCCCAGGCCGAGACCGATGGATTGCGGTAGACCAGCATCACCGACAGCCAGGCGAGCAGGAAGCCGAGCAGGTAGGCGCCGCCGTCCCCAAGAAACAGCTTGCCGAACGGGAAATTGATGACGAAAAACCCGGCGGTCACGGCGCAGATCACGAAGCACAATTGCGCCAGATGGACGTCGCCGGCGCCCAGTGCAATCACGCCCAGGGTGGCCAGGCCGATCACGACCGTGCCGCTGGCCAGGCCGTTGAAACCGTCGATGATATTGACCGCATTGGCCACGCCGCCCACCGCGAAAGCGGTGAACAGCACCGAGAACGGCAGCCAGCCGAGCAGGCCATCGAGCAGCGCCAGGCCGGTGTACTGCAGGGTGACGCCGGTCAGGAACCAGCAGACCGCGCCGCTGGCCATGGTCGCCAGCAGGCGCGCCCGCACCGAGACGGTGCGGGTCAGGTCTTCGGCCAGGCCGAACACGAAGGCCGGCAAGGCGGCCACCAGCACCGGCAGCAGCAACTCCTGCTGCGGCTGCGGCAGGACGCCCAGCGCCATCCACAGGCCGATCATGATCGCGGCGCCGCCGATGCGCGGCGTGGGGGTGATATGGAACTTCTGCACACCGCGCGTCGCGTCCAGCGAATAACGCCCGTGCCAGCGCGTGGTGAACACGAGCAGGAGCGAGCAGATCAGCGATGTGACAAAGCCGATTTCGAGGCCGGCCATGGGAAGGTTATTAATACTCATAGAACCACTTTGTTAACTCGTCAATTCTATCGCATTTCTCGTTGATCATCCGGCAATCGTGCCCGGGCCGGGATTCTATCGGAATGACACGATTGCCCTGTTCCGTATTGCAAGCCCTTGATTGTGCAAGAACAATTCGACGATTCTAGGGAGCTTGCGATCAGCCAATCAATTGCCCTGAAACTTCTCCTAATATTTCTCCACAATTTGTTACACTTTTCTTCGGTGATAGTTGGATAGATTTATTTCCAGTTCACAAATTAGGCGGAACCATGGCCAAATATAATCGTCAGCACCACGCTTTCATTGTCGGCATTGCCGCATGCCTGATCGCGCTGTATGCCGGTCCAGCCTGGTCCCAGCCCACCCCTTCTCCTGCACTGCTGGAAGAGCACGCCCGCCTGCTGGACGCGGAAACCCGCCAGGCGCTGGCCGAGGCCGAGCGCGCCGAGCTGCTGGCGCGGCTGCCGCCGGCCCAGGCCAAGGCCCTGGCCGGCAACCTCGAGGCCGGCAAAATCGGCGCCGCCGGCCTGGCGCGCGCCTTCGACCTGGCCCTCGAGCTCGCGGTCGAGGTCTGCGCCGGCCTGCCGCCGGAGCGCCGCGTCACCCTGTATGATCCGGTCGTCAGCCAGGGCATGGTTGCGGCGCGCACCGTCGACGGCGCCCTCGAACGGACTGCGCAAGAACTGGCCGCACGCAATTTAGAGCTGCAACGCTACATTAACGTTCAGTCCCCGGATTCGGCTGACCGCCGCGCCGCAATACCTTTCATCTGGCTCACGGCGCCCACGGTATTGCTGCGCGCCGGCGCCGACCTCGCCAGCCTGTTCAAGAGCGACGCCACCCTGGCCGGCACCGCCTATGGCGACGGCGCCCGCGCCCTGTTCGCCAGCGCGCTCGCGCGCAGTTGCCCCGAGCGCCTGGCGGGCCTGGGCGGCGGCTATATGGGCGAACTCGACACCGCGCGCCACGCCCGCCTGCTCGACCGGGTCAGGCTGGTGGGCGCGGAGCGCGCGGTGCTGGCCCGGCACGCCGACCGTCTCGAGGCGCTGGCCGACGGCGCCAAGGGCGAACTCAAGAAGGAATTACAGGCCGTCGAGGCCGCGGCGCGGGCCCAGTTGAAGGCGGTCGATGCGTTCACCGAGGGGCTGCGCGCGGGCGAGGCCAGCGACAAGAGTCCCTTGTTCACCGCGGCGCGCTACCTCGGCCAGGCCGAGCGCAGCGCGGGCGCCCTGGTGCTCGACGCCGACCTGCGGCTGGAAGGACTGAGCCAGGTACGCGGCAACCTGTTCGGCGGCGAGCGCCTGGCCCTGTCCGGCGTCGCCTTTCTCTGGTACCGGCTGCACGAGCCGGACGGCCGGCTGCTGCGCGCCGATGCATTGCGCCGTATCAGCCGGCCGGTGGAGGTGGAATTGCGGGGACGGCGGGCCGATGGCGTGTTCTGGGACGCACCGCGGTAGGGTCGGACCGCTTCGCCGCCGCCCCTACGGCGCGCGCAAGGTCTGCTCGATCGCACCGAACAACGATTTGCCGTTCTCGTCCAGCATCTCGATGCGCACCGTGTCGCCGAACCGCATGAACGGCGTGACCGCCTCGCCGCCATCGATGATCTCTTGCCAGCGCTGGGCCGCAATACTGGCATAGCCTGGCGTATGCCGCCGCGTCGCGCGGTTCGATACCACGCCCGTGCCGACGATCGTCCCCGCCGTCACCCGGCGGCTGCCGGCCAGCGCCGCCAATAGCTGCGCGAAATTGAAGGCCATGTCCTCGCCCGCCTCCAGCGTCCCGACCGGGTTGCCGTTCCATCCGACCCGCAGGGGCAATGCCGCCTTGCCGCCGCGCCAGGCCTCGCCCAGCTCGTCCGGGGTCACCGCCACCGGCGCGAAACTCGTCGCGGGCTTTGCCTGCAGCAGGCCGAGACCCTGGCCGCGCTCGTCGGCCACCAGGTGCTGCAGGGTGATGTCATTGGCCAGCAGCAACAGGCGGATCTGCGCATGCGCCTCGTCCGCCGTCGCTCCTTGCGCCAGGTCGCCGCTCACGACCGCCAGTTCGGCGCCGAAATCGACGCCCCATTCTTCGCGCGCCAGCACCAGGTCTTGCCGCGGCCCGAGGAAGCCGTCGCTCGCCGCCCGGGCCAGTTGCGGCGTCTCGCGCCAGGCGGCGGGCAGTTCGCCGCCCGCGGCGCGGCGTTCCAGTTCATGGTGGTGCAGGAAGGCGGCGCCGGCCACGCGCCCGCTCGCGCGCGGCAGCGGCGCCATGCAGCGCGCCGGATCGACGTCGAAGGGACGGCGCGCCTTGCCTTCGTTCAGCTGGCGGTAGAGGGCATCGAGCTGGGGAGCGATGAACGCCCAGTCGTCGAGGGCGGCGCGCAGGCTGGGCGCGATGCCGTCGGCGACGTGGGCGGTCTTGAGGTCACGCGACACCACGGCCAGCTGGCCGTCGCGGGTGCCGTCGTCGAGGGTGGCGAGTTTCATGGGCAGGCTCCTGGAGGCGAGCCCGCCATTCTACAGATCAATACTTGACCACGACACCTGCGCCGAGGCTGCGCTGGAAGTAGTTATAGTCGATCATGCTCTGGCCGTAGCCGGCGAAGGCATTGATATAACCCTTGACCGGGCCTGCCAGCGGGAAGGCCCAGCCGACCTGCACCGCACCCTTGTCGGTGCTGAAGTTGCGCCGCACCAGGGCCGACAGCTCGTGGCCGCCGGCCAGGCGATAGTTGCCGGCCAGCTCGAAGCGACCCATGTAGTCGATGATGTCCGGATTGTTGTCGTCCTCGAACGATTCATTGACCCGCTTCCAGACTTTGGCGGTCATGGTCAGCGGACCGCGCTCCAGGCCGACCTGGGCGTAGAACCGGTTCCAGCTGCGCGACAGGGTCGACGACTGGCCATTCGACTGGTGCACGAAGCCCAGGTTCAGGAAGCGCACATTGGTGCCGAGCAGCGCGAAGTCGAGCGGCGTGACGGCCATGACCTCGGGCTGGTAGTTGGTCTCGCGGAACGGGCTGGACGCCTCGTGGTTGGCCGCCTGCCAGAAGCTGTTCTGGGTATAGCCGAACCACACATCGACCGGCATCTCGAACAGCGTCTCGACCAGCTTCATCTTGAAGCTGAGCTGGAATTCCAGCTCGGCCTTCGACAGGCCTTCGGCATCCGGGTCGCTCTCCAGGAAATCGCGGTAGGGCTCTTCGTTCGGACGGTGGGTGCGGGTCGCGATCAGGTAGCTCGGGTGGTGCGGACGGAACTTGAACACGCCGCGCTTGTCGCGCGAGTCCAGCTCCCAGTGGCTGCTCAAGGTGTACTGGGCGGCGGCCTGCACGACCGGATCGACCGAGGCGGTCCGGTCCACCGCGCTGGTGCGCGGCGCATCGAAGGCGCCCTCGGCGACCGGCGGCGTGGTCGGCACCGGCGCTACGGCGGCCGGGTTCGCCGGCGCGGCCGCGGCCACGGCGGCCGGCGCGGTGCTGGCGGCAGCGGCTGTCTGGCTGGCGGCGACGCCGTCGAAGCAGGCCAGGCGTTGCGTGCCGTCGGCAATGGCGGCGCACTCGGCCAGGGTGCGCGGTGCGGTCTGGGCCAGCGCCGGCAGGGCCAGCAAGAGGGGAATCAGGGCGACGGTGTGGGAGAGTCTTGGGCGATAAGCGTGCATGTTTATTGTTTTACATTAAAACGTTCGTGCGACAACTGCTACCCAGTTGTCATCGCGACGAAGTGTCGCGGAAATTTGTTAACGATGTCGCACGTATTGCATTCAGGAACGCGCGTGCCGTGCCCGCCCCCTGCCGACCGCTCAGGCCGGCGCCAGCAGATCGAGCTGGGCCTGGTCCAGGAAACACCACTCGCCCTCTTCGAGGCCCAGCGACGCCAGGGTCAGGCCGCCGATCTGCGAGCGGTGCAGCGCGCTGCAGTGGTTGCCGGCGGCGGCCAGCATCCGTTTGACCTGGTGGTACTTGCCCTGCTCCAGAACGATCTCGAGGGTGTGCTCGCCGCGCTGGACGCAGGAGACCGCCTTCAATGGCGCCGGTTCGTCGTTCAATTGCACACCGGCCAGCATATGGGCAACCAGTCCGGCAGTGACCGGCTCGGCCGTGGTGGCCTGGTAGACCTTGGGCACGTGGCGCTTGGGCGACGACTGGGCGTGGATGAACGGGCCGTCGTCCGACATCAGGAGCATGCCGGTGGTGTCGTGGTCGAGCCGGCCGACCGGCTGCACCTCGCGCCAGGTGAACTGTTCCGGGAGCAGGGTCAGCACGCCGGGATGGTGGCTGGGCTTGCGCGAACATTCGAAGTTGGCCGGCTTGTGGAGCGCGATGTAGACGTGCTCGCGGTAGGGCCACTCCTCGTCGAACACGGTCAGCACCAGGCCGGAGGGGTCGAAGGTGGCCTTGTAGCTGTCGACGGTCTCGCCGTTGACGGCGACGTCGCCATCCTCGATCAGCGCGCGGCAGTATTTGCGGGTGCCGAATCCCTGCGATTGCAGGATACGGTCTAGGGACAATTTACTCATGGGCCGAGACTTTACCAGATGCGGGGGTGGCTTGGGAAAGCGCCATCGCCCTGGCGATGGTAGCGCTACCGCCCACCCGGTGTGCATGCAGTCGTTCATTTGAGCAGCGTCAAGCCTTTCGACATCGGCATTGATAGACTTCAACACGTTAGGAATCCGCCTAACGGCACCTTCGGTCATCTCGATACAGGGTGACCCTAGCCAGAGGATAGGAATGAACGTGAACGACGATCTCGACACAGCAAATGGAAAGCTTTCCGCCCAACAAGCATACCGTGCGCGCCAACGGCTCGCCGAGGACCATGCGGCGCTTTTCCCCACCCGACTCGCCATGGCGCGCTGGCGCGGCGGCAGCCTTCCCCACCTGCATGGGGGCCAGCCGCCGTTGCGCGCCGCCTGGTATGCGCGCACCATGCGCGACCACCAGGCCTGGCTCGACCGCGGCGGCTTCGCCCAGCACGACGAACTCGCGCCATTGCGCAAGCCGGTCATGTGGCAAGCGCCACCGTCCGGCATGCCGCAGCGCGGACTGCAGGTTTCTCCACAAAACGCCCAACACCATCGCCAGCAAGATCCGCTGCAGAATTCGCAGCCGCCCTGCCCTCCGGACCGCGATGGCGACGCCCGGCAGTGCGGAACCTGTACCTGAACCGGCACGGCCTTCCGGCAGGACGCCGGAGACATTGCATGAGACCGGGAACAGGCTGACGAAAAATAAAAGATGGTCCAAATGGAAACGACGGCCTGGGCCGTCGTTTCCGTTCCTGCGGCAGGCATGCGCGCGGCAAGCCTCCCAGGGATGTACTACCGTGAGGAATGGAATTCTCTCGAAAACCGCACAGCGTGCGGTGGGATAGCGTGTCGCCGTCCGGACCGGCAAAAGCGATTGCCTTCTCCGATCCTTGCCGCTCGCGCTACCGTACCACTATAGCCGCTGGGCGTCTGTATGCAAGGACAAAATGCTCAACGCAATTTCGGCACGGCGCCGTGATAGGCCGCCTTCACCGCGCTCTCGCCGACGGCCGCGCCAAATTTCTTGAGCACCCGTTCCGGCAAGCCTTCGTGCGCCGTATAGTCGACGATGTCCTCGGCCTTGACGATGTCGCGCGCCACCGTGTCGACGGTGCCGAAGGCGTCGGCCAGGCCCATGTCCACCGCCCTGGCGCCGGTCCAGTACAGGCCCGAGAAAGTCTCAGGGGTTTCCTTCAGGCGCTTGCCGCGCCCGGCGCGCACCACGGCGATGAATTGCTGGTGGATTTCGTTCAACATCTCCTGGGCGTGTTCGCGGTGCTTGGCGGATTGCGGGCTGAACGGGTCGAGGAAACCCTTGTTCTCGCCGGCCGTCAGCAGGCGGCGCTCGATGCCGAGCTTGTCCATGGTGCCGGTAAAGCCGAAGCTGTCCATCAGCACCCCGACCGAACCGACGATCGAGGCCTTGTTGACATAGATGCGATCGGCCGCCGAGGCAATGTAGTAACCGCCCGAGGCGCAGATCTCGTCCACCACCACGTACAGCGGCTTGTCGGGGTAGCCGCGCTTGAGGCGCAGGATCTCGTCGACGATGATGCCGGCCTGCACCGGGCTGCCGCCCGGGCTGTCGATGCGCAAGACCACCGCCGCCGAGCCGGGATCGGAAAACGCCTTGTTCAGCGAAGGGATCACGGTATCGGCCGCGCCGCTGCCTTCCGCCTCGATCTCGCCGTTGATTTCGATCAGCGCCGTGTGACGGCCCAGGTTTTCGGCGTCGCCGCTGGCGAAATTGAAGTCGTAGTAGGCCCACAGCGCCAGCAGGGCCACGGTGAGGAAACTCAGCTTGAAGAAAATGCTCCAGCGGCGCGCCCGGCGCCGCTCCTGGACGGTGGCGAACACCAGTTTCTCGAGCGTCTCGCGCTCCCAGTTGCCTACCGTCGGATTTGCTGCGAGCCGGCTGTCGCCGGGATGGTCATGGCTCGTTTGGTCACTCATAAAGTCGGATCGTCGGTTGGCGAGCTACTCCTGCGCAGGCGCGCGGAACCGCTCGTCGGGCAGCCAGTATATCTTGCCCGCGCCTTCGTGTACGGCGATCGGATGCAGCCGCCCCCCGCGGCAGGGGCCGCCCGCGCATTTGCCGCTGCCGGGCTCGTACACCGCGCCGTGGGTAGCGCACATCAGGTACTCGCCGCCGGACGCGAAGAACTCGCCCTCATTCCAGTCGAGCTCGATCGGGACGTGGGCGCAGCGGTTCAGGTAGCCATACACCTGCCCGCGGTGGCGCACCACGAAGCCGGTGGCCGGCTGGCCGAAGGCCAGCAGCGGGAAGCGCACGCCGCGGCCCGCGTCGACCAATGCGCCGGCATCGCACACGAACACGCCCTCATCTTGCGTCATTCGCACGACCTCCGGTTCAGGCATGCGCAAGCAGCCAGGCATGCAGCTCGGGAATCGAGCGCGCCGAGAACAGCGGGTTGCAGGCTTGAAGCTGGGCAACCGGATGGGCGCCGAACTCGACCGCGATGCCGGATGCGCCGGCATTGTTCGCCATCATGAGGTCATGGGTGGTGTCGCCGATCATCACGGTACGGCGCAGGTCCTGGCCCAGCTCGCGGGTCAGTTCTTGCAGCATGGCGGGATGCGGCTTCGAGAATGTCTCATCCGCGCAACGCGTCGCATCGAAGATCGACAGCAGGCCGGTGGCGTTCAGGGCCCGGTTGAGACCTACCCGGCTCTTGCCGGTGGCGACCGACAGGAAATAGCCCTCATTATTAAGATCGGCCAACATTTCGCGAACGCCCTTGAACAGCACCAGTTCGTGGTCCTTGGTGAGGAAGTGGTAACGGTAGCGCTCGACCATCCGCGGATAGAGCGAAGGCTGGATGTCGGGCATCGCAGCCTGCATCGCCTCGGCCAGGCCGAGGCCGATGACGTGGGCGGCCGAGGTATCGCTCGGGACCGGCAGGCCGAGGTCGCGCGCCGCCGCCTGGATGCACTTGACGATGGCCGCCGTGCTGTCCATCAGGGTGCCGTCCCAGTCGAACACGATCAGGTCAAATTGTTTTCTTGCCATTATTTAGCGATGGCGCAGGCCACCGGTCTCCATAGATTGTTGGCGCGCATGGCAATCACGCGCTCGGCTGTCCCAGGCTGGCCAGGAACCGCTCGCATTCCTCCGGCATCGGCGCGCGCAAGGTCATCCGTTCGCCGCTGTCGGGGTGGGTAAAGCTGATCTGGTGCGCGTGCAGGAACATGCGCTTGAGCGCAGCGCGGCCCACGCCCGCCTTGTGCAACTGTTTATTGAATGCGAAGTCGCCGTATTTTTCGTCGCCCAGGATCGGGAAGCCGCTCGAGGCCAGGTGAACCCGGATCTGGTGCGTGCGGCCTGTCTTGAGCTCGGCTTCGAGCAGCGCGAAATTTTGCCATTTTTTCAATAGATTGAAAATGGTATGCGCTTCCTGGCCGCCGGCCTGGACCACGACGCGCTTCTCGCCGTCCGCCGTCGTGTATTTATGCAGCGGCAGTTTCACGTGCTGGCGCTGGTTGTGCCAGTCGCCCTTCACGGCGGCAAAATACCGTTTATCGGTACTGCCGTCGCGCATCTGGTCGTGCAGGTTGGTCAGTGCGCTGCGTTTCTTGCCGATCAAGAGCAGGCCGGACGTCTCGCGGTCGAGCCGGTGCACCAGTTCGAGGAACTTGGCTTGCGGCCGCGCCGCGCGCAACTGTTCGATCACGCCGTAGGAGACGCCCGAGCCCCCATGCACGGCCACGCCGGCCGGCTTGTTAATGACGAGCAGGTGCGTGTCTTCGAACACGATGGGGAACTCGGTCCCGGGCACGGTGTCGTGATTGGCCTTTTCGGCGATGCGGATCGGCGGGATGCGCACCATGTCGCCCTCGGCCAGCCGGTAGAGCTGGTCGATGCGGCCCTTGTTGACGCGGACCTCGCCCGAACGGAGGATGCGGTAGATATGGCTCTTCGGTACGCCTTTGCAGACACGCAACAGGTAGTTATCGATGCGCTGTCCGGCGTCTTCTTCGCCGATTGTCACGAACTGTGCCTGCAGCGCCTGTTGTGATGAAGGGGGAACAACATCGTTTTGGGTCGCCATTCGCTCTGTCTTCCCAGAAATTCTCTCTAAGTCCTTCATTTTGAATATATAATCGACAGGCGGCGGTCAAACCTCTGCTGGTGTAAGAATTAAAACGATATTTTACACAGGGGCGCGCTCCATCGGCCCCGCGCAATGCAAATTCGATGGAAAGTAACGTGTACGCACATTCTTGCGCAGGTCAGGGTTGCACCTGCAGTTGTAATCGGGTCGCGCGCAAGAATGCAGGATTGGATTGTCAGGATTCTTAAGGATAAGTACCGACAAGCAAATCTTGCTTGTCGGGTGATGGTGTCGATAACGCTTGTCGTTTTCGCCGGGCTCGACGCAGGGCATCCTCGAGACTTGTGAGTTAGGCTGTCTTTTCGCCTCCAGGTCCTGGATGCCGTCGGCTTCGAGCCGGGCTGGTTGTAGCGCGCCCCCTCGCTCCGCCGTGCCACCCCAACGTGGTGGCAGGCGGCCAGCGCAGGTCGCGGCGTGCGTGGACAATGACGTTCGGCCCCACGGCGCCCTGTTGCGGCAACGACGCAGTTTCCACTGTCGGTCGTCGTATCGCACACCCCGGGCATTTCCCCTCCTCGACTCCCATCCCCGCATACATCCCTGTAGCTGCGCCGCCCGCGAGGGCGGCCATCACACGGCCCCCGGGTCGCGGAGTTTATAAAAATGAAACGCATGTTGTTTAACGCTACGCAGCAAGAGGAGCTGCGCGTAGCGATTGTCGACGGTCAAAAACTGATCGACATCGATATCGAGACCGCCGGTCGCGAGCAACGCAAGTCGAATATCTACAAGGGTGTCATCACCCGCATCGAACCCTCCCTCGAAGCCTGTTTCGTCTCCTACGGCGAAGACCGCCACGGCTTCCTCCCCTTCAAAGAAGTCGCCCGCTCGTATTTCCGCGAGGGTGTCGACGTGCGCAACTGCACGATCAAGGAGGCGCTGAAGGAAGGCCAGGAAATCATGGTCCAGGTCGAGAAAGAAGAACGCGGTAACAAGGGCGCGGCCCTGACCTCGTTCATCTCGCTGGCGGGCCGCTACCTGGTCCTGATGCCGAACAATCCGCGCGGCGGCGGCGTCTCGCGCCGGGTCGAAGGCGAAGAGCGCCAGGAACTGCGCGAAACCATGGACAAGCTCGACCTGCCGCAAGGCATGTCGGTGATCGCCCGCACCGCCGGCATCGGCCGCACCGTCGAAGAGCTGCAGTGGGACCTGAACTACCTGATGCAGCTGTGGCGCGCGATCGAAGGCGCCGGCAAGTCGGCTCCGGGCGCGTTCCTGATCTACCAGGAATCGTCGCTCGTCATCCGCGCCATCCGCGACTACTTCCAGCCCGACATCGGCGAAGTGCTGATCGATACCGACGACATCTACGAGCAGGCCCAGCAGTTCATGAGCCACGTGATGCCCGACATGGCGCACCGCGTCAAGCGCTACAGCGACGACGTGCCGCTGTTCTCGCGCTTCCAGATCGAACACCAGATCGAAACCGCCTACGCGCGCACCGTGCCGCTGCCATCGGGCGGCGCGATCGTGATCGACCACACCGAAGCCCTGGTCTCGATCGACGTCAACTCGGCGCGCGCCACCCGCGGCTCGGACATCGAAACCACCGCCTTCAACACCAACTGCGAAGCGGCCGACGAAGTCGCCCGCCAGCTGCGCCTGCGCGACCTGGGCGGCCTGATCGTGATCGACTTCATCGACATGGAAGTGGCCAAGAACCAGCGCGAAGTCGAGCAGCGCCTCAAGGACGCCCTGCACCACGACCGCGCCCGCGTCCAGATGGGCAAGATCTCGCGCTTCGGCCTGATGGAGCTGTCGCGCCAGCGCCTGCGTCCTTCGCTGTCCGAAGGCTCGCACGTGACCTGCCCGCGCTGCTCGGGCACCGGCCACATCCGCGATACCGAATCGTCGGCCCTGCAAGTCCTGCGCATCATCCAGGAAGAGGCCATGAAAGAGAATTCGGCCGCGATCCACGTCCAGGTGCCGGTCGACGTCGCCGCCTTCCTGCTCAACGAAAAACGCGGCGAAGTGCTCAAGATCGAGAACCGCCACCGCATCACGGTGATCCTGATCCCGAACAAGCACCTCGACACGCCGCACTACAAGCTCGAGCGCATCAAGCACGACGATCCGCGCCTCGAGGACGCGCACGCCAGCTATGCGATGGCCGAGAGCGCCGATACCGACATGGCCTACGCCAAGCGCCAGAAGGAAGAAGCGAAACCGCGCCAGGAAGCCGTCGTCAAGACCATCACGCCGGCCCAGCCGGCGCCGGTGGTCGACCGCAGCGAAGCGGCCAAGCCCGCCATGCCGGCGGCCGCGCCGGCCGCCGCCCCGGTCCCGGCCGAGAAAGGGTTCTTTGCCCGCCTGCGCGACTTCTTCCTCGGCAAGCCCGAGGAACCCGCGCCCGCAGCGCCGGTCGTGGCCGAGAAGCCGGCCGCGCCTGCGCCGGCCGAGCGCGGCGACCGCAACAACCGCAACAAGAGTGGCCGCAACGGCGGCCGCAATGGCGAGCGTGGCGAACGCGGCGCCAAGCCGGGCCGTGAGCGCGAAGAGCGCGACGCGGTCGCCAAGGGCACGCCAGGTGAAGAGCTTGCCAAGGCGCCGCCGGGCGAAGAGGCGCGCGAAGGCCGCCAGCCGCGCCAGCCGCGCGAGCGCAAGCCGCGCGAACCACGCGAACCGCGCGAGCAGGCCGACGGCGCAGTGCGCGTCGAGGGCGCCGAGCGTCCCGATCGCGCCGAACGCGGCGGCGAGCGCAAGGAGCGCCAGCCACGCCAGCCGCGCGAGCGTACCGAACGTACCGAACGTACCACCCAGGCCATCGAAGCCAGGCTCGATGAAGTGAGCCTGACCCAGGTCGTGGCCAGCGAAACCGTCGTGGTGAACACCACCGGTCCCGAAGGCGTCCAGGAAGTCGTGCAGCAGGTCGTCAAGTCGGTGACCACGATCGGCCCGGACGGCGAAGAAATCGAAGGCGAAGGCGACGAGCCGCGCCGCCGCCGCCGTCGTGGCGGCCGCAACCGCAACCGTCGCGACCGCGACCAGGTCGAGGGCAGCGAGTCGCCGGAAGGCGCGGACGACGCGCCGGCCTTCACCCCGGTCGCCGATGAAGAAGCGGCCAAGGTCGCCGCTGCCGCCAGGGCGGCGAAGGCCAAGCCGGCGCGCGCCACCGCCCAGGGTGCATGGCCGTTCCCGACCGCGGCGTCGGTCGCGGCTGCGAAAGCGGCCGAAGAGAAGGCTGCTGCTCCTGCTGCTGCCCCTGCGCCAGCGGCGGCGCCGGTTGCTGCCGACGCGTTCCCGTTCCCGACCGCAGCGTCGGTTGCTGCAGCGCAGAACATGTTCCCGACCGCGGCATCGGTCGCCGCCGCACGCGCCGCTGCCGAGCAGGCCGCCGCGCCGGCCCCGGCCCCGGTCGAGCAGGCGCCCGTGGCGCAGCTCGCTGCGACGCTTGCCCCGGTGGCCGATGCGGCGCCCGTGACGCAACCGGTTGCCGCATCGGCGGTCGAGACCGCTCCGGCAGCCGCGCCGGACATCACCGTCGCACCGACGCCGGTCGCCGCGCCTGCGGCCAGCGCACCGGCGCCGGGCGCCGCCCTGGCCGCGGCGCCGGCCGCCCCGGCAGAAGCGCCGGCCAAGCTGGACGACGTCCTGGCCCAGGCCGGCCTGCAACTGGCCTCGACCGATCCTGAAAAGCTGCGCGCCGCCCAGGAAGCCGCCGTGGCGCCCCCGGTCCGCCTGGGCCGCGCCCGCAAGCCGGTGGCCGCCCCGGTCGACGAGCCGCTGGTGCAGGTCGACACGACGCGTCAGTAAGCGTCGGCCGGCAAGACCCGCACGCCGTTCCCGCACCGACGGGAACGGCGTTTTTTATTGGACTGTATTAAGCAGCAGTATTTCCATTTGGATTTGGTACGGGCAGCGACGCCAGCCCCGTGCTATCGTACTGAAATGGCTGAAAAAATCATTCTGATCAATGACCTGCGCTCATCCGCGCTGCAGGTCCCGGCCGTGCTTGACGCCCCGACCGGCCTCTTGAGCGACGCGCTCGGGCGGCCCCTGCACGACTTGCGCATCTCGGTCACCGACCGCTGCAACTTCCGCTGCGTGTACTGCATGCCGAAGGAAGTGTTCGACAAGGATTACCAGTACCTGCCGCATGGCGACCTGCTGTCGTTCGAGGAAATCACGCGCGTGGCGCGGCTGTTCGTGGCCCATGGCGTCGAAAAGCTGCGCCTGACCGGCGGCGAACCGCTGCTGCGCAAGCATCTCGAGCGCCTGGTCGCGATGCTGCGCGCGCTGCCCACGCCCAGTGGCCGTCCGCTCGACCTGACCCTCACCACCAACGGCTCGCTCCTGGCGCGCAAGGCGCGAGCCTTGAAAGACGCCGGCCTGGACCGGGTCACGGTGTCGCTCGACGCCATGGACGACCAGGTGTTTCGCACCATGAACGACGTCGACTTCGCCGTCGCCGACGTCCTGCACGGCATCGACGCCGCCCACGCGGCCGGCCTGGGACCGGTCAAGGTCAATATGGTGGTCAAGGGCGGCACCAACGACGACCAGATCCTGCCGATGGCGCGCCACTTCAAGGGTTCGCCCACGATCTTGCGCTTCATCGAATTCATGGACGTGGGCGCCTCGAACGGCTGGAATATGCGCGAGGTCGTGCCGTCGCAAGAAGTGGTGCGGCGCATCTCGGCCGAGCTGCCGCTGGCGCCCGTCGCCGCCAACTACAGCGGCGAGACCGCGTCGCGCTGGCGCTACCTCGATGGCGGCGGCGAGATCGGCGTGATCTCGAGCGTCACCCAGGCCTTCTGCGGCGACTGTTCGCGCCTGCGCCTGTCGACCGAGGGCAAGCTGTACACCTGCCTGTTCGCCACCCGCGGCCACGACCTGCGCGCGCTGTTGCGCGCCGGGCGCAGCGATCCCGAGCTCTCCGGCGCCATCGCCCAGCTGTGGCGCGGCAGGGCCGACCGCTACTCCGAGACCCGCACGGCGGAAACAGGCATCGGGCAGCGCGACGGTGCGCGCAAGGTTGAAATGTCCTATATAGGCGGATGATGGAACAGGGGATGATCAGCGGACTGGTACTGGCGGGCGGCCGCGGCTCGCGCATGGGCAATGTCGACAAGGGCTTGCAGCCCTTCCGTTCCAGCACCATGGTCGAGCACGTGCTGGCGCGCCTGCGGCCCCAGGTCGGGCCGGTGGCGATCAGCGCCAACCGCAACCTCGATACCTATCGCGCGTTCGGCGCGATGGTGCTGCCGGACGAGATCGCGGACGGGGTGGAGCCCTACCCGGGGCCGCTCGCCGGCCTCGAAGCCGGCTTGCGCCAGTGCGCCACGCCTTACCTGCTGGCCGTGCCCTGCGACTCGCCCTTCCTGCCGGCCGACCTGGCGGCCCGCCTGTCGACGGCGCTGGAGGAAGCGGACGCCGATGTCGCCTACGCCGCAACGCAGGAGGCCGGCAAGCGCGCGCAGCCGCATCCCGTGTTCTGCCTGGTGCGCGCCGACCGGCTGCCCGTGCTGTCGGCCTACCTGCGCGAGGGCGGGCGCCGCGTCGACGGCTGGCACCGCGACCTGAAGGCGGTCGAGGTCGTCTTCGACGACGCCGATGCCTTCCGCAACATCAACACCGTGGACGAGCTGCGCGATCTGGACCGGGACGAACCGCCCTTCCCCGCCAGCCTGGCCCAGGTGGCCAGCTGCATCAACGGCTACGATCCGGACGCCCTGCGCGTGGTCGACGCCCAGCGCATCATCCGCGACTTCGTGCAGCCGGTGCGGGCGGTCGAGATGGTGGCCTTGCGTGCGTCGCTCGGCCGCGTGCTCGCGCGCGACCTGATGTCGCCGATCGACGTGCCGGCGCACGACAACTCGGCCATGGACGGCTACGCGCTGCGTGGCGCCGACCTGCCGTCCGGCGGCGCGGCGACCCTGCGGGTCGTCGGCATCGCCTATGCCGGCAAGCCGCTGGACATCGTCGTCCAGCCCGGCGAATGCGTGCGCATCATGACCGGCGGCGTGATGCCGGCCGGCTGCGACAGCGTGCTGCCGCAGGAATTCGCCGACGGCACCACCGACGACACGCTGACCTTGCGCGCGGGCGCCATCCGTCCGGGGGACAACCGCCGCCTGGCGGGCGAAGACCTGAAGGCCGGCAGCGCCGCGCTGAAAGCGGGCCGCATCATCCGTCCGGCCGACCTGGGCCTGTGCGCCTCGCTCGGCTTCGCCGAGATTCCCGTGCAGCGCCGCCTGCGGGTGGCCTTCTTCTCGACCGGGGACGAGCTGCGTTCGATCGGCGAGAAGCTCGACGAGGGCTGCGTCTACGACAGCAACCGCTACACGATCTACGGCATGCTGGCCCGCCTGGGCTGCGAGATCATCGACATGGGCGTGGTGGGCGACAGCCCCGAAGCGCTCGAGGAAGCGCTGCGCACCGCCTGCGAGAACGCCGACGCCATCGTCACCTCGGGCGGCGTCTCGGTCGGCGCGGCCGACTACACCAGGCAGGTGATGGGCCGGCTGGGCGACGTGACGTTCTGGAAGATCGGCATGCGCCCGGGGCGGCCGCTGGCCTTCGGCCGGGTGTCGTCCAACGGCCGCAGCGCCTTCTTGTTCGGCCTGCCGGGCAATCCGGTGGCGGTGATGGTGTCGTTCTACTTCTTCGCGCGCGAGGCGCTGCTGCGGATGATGGGCGCCGAGGCGCCGCTGCCGCTGCTGCGCGCGAGGTCGAGCGGTGCGATCCGCAAGAAGCCGGGGCGGACAGAATACCAGCGCGGGATCGTGGCGCGTGGCGCCGACGGGGAGCCCGAGGTGCGGATCACCGGGTCGCAGGGCTCGGGCATCTTGCGCTCGATGTCGGAGGCCAACTGCATGGTGGTGCTGCATGACGGGCAAGGCAATGTGGCGGCGGGGGAGATGGTGGATATCTTGCCGTTCGAAGGCCTGTTCTAACGACATGGATATGCATTGACCTGTGGGTGGACGCCAGCGCCGTCCACCCACATGTTTCACATCATTCGATCATCAGTCGTCCCGCTCCAGGCCGTCCGGCCCGAGCATCAACTGCGCCGCCTCGCTCGGCAACGCCTCCACCGATTTCAATTTGCGCGCCATCTGGCGGCTGCGCACCTCGGCGCTTTCGATGTTCTTGGCGGCCTTCTCCAGCGTCAGCTTGGTGGTCGCCAGCACGTCGCCGAACTTGGTGAATTCGGTCTTGACCGCCCCCAGCACCTGCCACACCTCGGACGAGCGCTTCTCGAGCGCCAGCGTGCGGAAGCCCATCTGCAGGCTGTTGAGCAAGGCGGCCAGGGTCGACGGCCCCGCGATCGTCACCCGCAGGGTGCGCTGCAGCTCGTCGGCCAGGCCGGGACGGCGCATCACCTCGGCGTACAGGCCCTCGGTCGGCAGGAACAGGATCGCGAAGTCGGTGGTCTGCGGCGGCGACACGTATTTGTCGCAGATGGTGCGCGCTTCATTGCGCACCGCCCGTTCCAGCTCGGCGCCGGCGCGCGCCACGCCCTCGGCATCGGCTTCGTCGCTGGCCAGCAGCAGGCGTTCGTACTGCTCCTTGGGGAACTTGGCGTCGATCGGCAGCCACAGCGGCGCGCCGCCGTCGACCACGCCGGGCAGCCTGATCGCGAACTCGACCCGCGCGTTCGATCCCGCCACCGTCTCGACGTTCTTCGCGTACTGGTCGACGGTGAGCACCTGCTCCAGCAGCATTTCCAATTGCACCTCGCCCCAGGTGCCGCGGGTCTTGACGTTGGTGAGCACGCGCTTCAGGTCGCCCACGCCGATCGCCAGCTGCTGCATCTCGCCCAGGCCCTGGTGCACTTTTTCGAGCCGCTCCGACACCTGGCGGAACGATTCGGACAGGCGCGTCTCCAGCGTCGCGTGCAGTTTTTCGTCGACCGTCTGGCGCATCTCTTCCAGGCGTTTCGCGTTATCGCCCTGGAGGTCGCGGATCCTGCTTTCCAGCGTGTTGCGCACTTCCAGCATGCGCTGGGCGTTCGATTCGGTCAGGTTGCCCAGCGTCTGCTGCAGGGTATCGGCGAAGCGCTTCAGCGCGCGCGCCTGCTCCTCGCGTCCGCTGCTCGAATGCAGCTGCATCTGCTGGCGCATGCCGTCCAGCTGCTGGACGGTGGCATTGTGGTACTGGGCAAGGTGGGCGGCCAGCTCCTGGCGCGTCGCCTGGGCGCTGGATTGCAGCTCCTGGCGCAGTTCGCGTTCCAGGCGTTCGACGTGGCTGCCGTCGCCGCTGCTGCGCATGCGCAGCAGCACGGCGACCAGCAGGCCGGCCACGAGCACGAGGCCGGCCAGGATGAGGATCTCGGCGACGGTCATGGCGGCGCTCAGTCGGGCTTGTTGCGCATCCAGTCCGCGGTCTGGAAGAAGGAATTCATCATGCGCACGCGCAGCGCGTCGTCGTAGCCCATGTCTTCCATCGCCCAGGCCATGCAGCGCAGCCACTGGTCGCGCTCCGCGCTGCCGATCGCGAACGGCAGGTGGCGCGCGCGCAGGCGCGGATGGCCATAGCGCTCGATGTACAGGTCGGGACCGCCCATCCAGCCGGACAGGAACATGAAGGTCTTCTCGCGCGAGCTGTCGTTGGGCACCGGATGCATGGCGTGGATGCCGGCGAAATCGGGCTCCAGCTGCATCAGGTCATAGAAGCGGTCGACCAGCGCCCGCAGGCGCTCGCCGCCGCCCATCATCTCGTACAGGGTCTGCGCTTCGGCGGGAGTGTCGGTGTGGTGTTCGGACATCCCGCCATGATAGCGCACCGCGCGCCATCACGCCTCGCGCAAGGTTTGCAGCGGCGGCTGCCGCAACACCCCGCGCAGGCCCAGCCAGCCGCCGACGATCGCGCACAGCGCGCCGACGCACAGGCCCGCCAGCCACACGCCCGGTTCGAACACCCACGGGAACTTGAACTGGTAGGTGGCCAGCGCCCAGCCCAGCGCCGCCGCGCCGCTCGCCGCCAGCAGGCCGGCCAGGCCGCCCACCAGCACGAACTCGATGCGCTGCGCCTGCGCCAGTTGCTGGCGGGTGGCGCCCAGCGCCCTCAGGAGGCCGGCCTCGCGCGTGCGCTCGGACTGCGACCCCATCAGCGCCGCATACAGCACCAGCACGCCCGAGGCCAGCGTGAACAGGAACAGGAACTCGACCGCCGTCACCACCTGGTCCAGCACGTCCTGCAGCTGGCGGATGATGCCCGAGACGTCGATCACCGTCAGGTTCGGATAATTGCGGGTCAGCGCATTGCCGAGATTGGCGGCGTCGGGCGGCACGTGGAATGCCGTCATGTACGTGGTCGGCGCGTCGGCCATCGCGGCCGGATTGATGATGACGAAGAAGTTGGCGCGCATCGAGCCCCATTCGAGCTTGCGCACGCTGGTGATCTTCGCCTCGACCGGCAGGCCCGCCATGTCGAAGCGCATGCTGTCGCCGAGCTTCAGGCCCAGGCGCTCCATGATGCTCTGCTCGACCGAGGCCTCGGCCACGCCCGGGGCATCGGTGAACCATTCGCCCTGCACCACCTCGTTCGCCAGCGGCAGCACGGTGGTGGTCGACAGGTTGAATTCGCGGTTCGCCAGGCGCCGCGCCTCGCCGTCCGGGAAGGTCTCGCGCGTGATCGCATCGCCATTGATCGCGGTGAGACGGCCGCGGATCATCGGGTACAGCAGCGGGTCCTTGACGCCGGCCGCCACCAGCTGGCCTTCGACGCCCTGCTTCTGCTCGGGCAGGATGTTGATGACGAAGCGGTTCGGCGCGTCGCTGGGGGTGGCCAGCTGCCAGGCCGCCATCAGGTCGCCGCGCACCACGGTGAGCAGGAGCAGCGCCATCAGGCCCAGCGCCAGCGACACCACCTGCACCACGGTGGCGCCGGGGCGGCGCTGCAGCGAGGTGACGGCGAAACGCCAGGCCTGGTGTTTGAAGGCGCCGCGCATGCGGCGCAGCCCCTGCAGGCCCAGCCAGGCCACCAGCGCGAAGAAGGCGAAGCCGCCCAGGAAGCCGCCGGCGGTGACCAGGGCCAGGGTCGCGTCGCCCGCCTGCCACAGGAGCAGCAGGAAGAACACGCCGATGCCCAGGCCATAGGTGGCCAGCGCCGCCGGCTGCGGCGCGCCCTGCTCGCGCCGGATCACGCGGTTGTGCGGCACGTTGCGCAGCTGGAGGATCGGCGGCAGCGCGAAGCCGACCAGCAGCATCAGTCCGGTCGCCACGCCCTGCAGCGCGGGCAGCATCGACACCGGCGGCAGGTGGGTCTTGATCAGCGAAGCGATCATCTCGAGCAGCACGAAGTGGGCGCCGAAGCCGACCAGCACGCCGAGCACGCTGCCGAGCAGGCCGATGAAGGCGAATTCGAGCAGGTACAGCAGCGTGACCTGGTTCTGGGTCAGGCCCAGGCAGCGCAGCATGGCGCAGGCGTCCAGGTGGCGGCCCATGAAGCGGCGCGCCGCCATCGCCACCGCGACCGCCGCCAGCATCGCCGACAGCAGGCCCACCAGCGACAGGAACAGACCGGCGCGGTCTAGCGTGGCGCGCATCTCGGGCCGGCCGTTCTCCAGGGTTTCGATGCGCACGCCCTTGAGATTGTTGTCGCGGACCTGGGCGCGTATCCACTGTTCGTAGTCGCGCACCGCCGCCATGTCGTTGGGGTTCTTCGACGCGACCATCAGGCGGAAGCTCACGCGCGCGAAATCGTCGACCAGGCCCGTGGCCTGCAGGTCTTCCAGCGCCAGCATCACGCGCGGCGCGAAGTTGGCGAACGAGGCGCCCTTATCGGGTTCGGTCGCGATCAGCTGGGCGATGCGGAACTGGCTGTTGCCCAGCGTGAGCGTGGCGCCGACCTCGGTGCGCAGTTGCGGCAAGAGGCCGGGATCGACCCAGACCGTGCCGCGCGCCGGCACGTCGCGGGTGGGCGCTCCTTGCGCGCCGCCGGCCGCGACCGGGTCGGTGGTGATGCTCAGCTGCCCACGCAGCGGATAGCCTGTCGACACCGCCTTGATCGAGGACAGCTGGGCCAGCGAATCGTCGCCCTCGCCGGCCTGCGCCATGCTCGGGAAGGTGACGGTATCGGCCAGCACCAGGCCTCGCTTCAAGGCTTCGGCGCGCCACTCCGGGCGCACCGGATCGTCGGTGTTGACCAGCAGGTCGGCGCCGAGCAACTGGTGGGCGTCGCGGTCCAGACCCGAGCGCATGCGGTCGATGAAGAAGCCGACCGAACTCAATGCCGCGACCGCGACGATCAGCGCCACCAGCAGGAAGCGCAGCTCACCGGCGCGCCAGTCGCGCGCCGTCATGCGAAGAGCCTGGACGAACATGGAGGCGCTCCCTTTCAAGGATTGATCAAGCGTTGGCGAAGAAGTCGTCGACTTCGGCGAGGAAGGCGCGCTTGCGCTCCGGGTCGATGAAGGCGGCCTGGAAGCTGTTGCGCGCCAGCTGGCGCGCGTGGCGTTCGTCCAGCGGCAGTGCGTCGAAGGCGGCAAAATAATTCTCGTTGACGTAGCCGCCGAAATAGGCCGGATCGTCCGAGTTGACGGTCACCGCGAGGTTCGCGTCGAGCAGGGTGCGCAGGTTGTGCGAGCCCATCACGTCGAACACGCGCAGCTTGATGTTCGACAGCGGGCACACGGTCAGGGCCATCTGTTCGCGCGCCAGGCGCTCGACCAGCGCCGGGCTTTCGAGGCTGCGCACGCCGTGGTCGATGCGTTCGACCTTGAGCACGTCGAGCGCGCTTTCGATATAGGTTGGCGGCCCCTCTTCGCCCGCATGCGCGACCAGGCGCAGGCCGAGGCCGCGGGCGCGCTCGAACACGCGCGCGAATTTCTCGGGCGGGTGGCCGACTTCGGACGAATCGAGGCCGACGCCGATGAACTTGTCGCGATAGGGGAGCGACTGCTCCAGCGTGGCGATCGCCTCGTCTTCGGACAGGTGGCGCAGGAAGCACATGATCAGGCTGGCGCTGAGCGGCGCGTCCTGGCAGGCGCGCCAGATGCCGTTGACGACGGTCTCGAACGGCACCCCGCGCGCGGTATGCGTTTGCGGATCGAAGAAGATCTCGGCATGGCGGACATGGTCGGCATGGGCACGCGCGAGATAGGCCGCGGTCATGTCGTAGAAGTCCTGTTCCTTCAGCAGCACGCTGGCGCCGGCATAGTAAATATCGAGGAAGGATTGGAGATCGCTGAAAGCGTAGGCCGCACGCAACGCTTCGACCGAGCTGTAAGGCAGTTCGACGGCGTTTCTTTGCGCAAGCTCAAAAATAAGTTCGGGTTCGAGCGAGCCCTCGATGTGGATGTGCAGTTCTGCCTTGGGCATGTTCTGCAGCAGCGTGCGCAGGCGTTCGTCGAGCATGGTTTTCTCCAACAGTTACTTCAGTAAATATTCAATGGCGCGGGCCGATCGGTCATGCCGACCGGGACCGGCCGACAAGTGTAACGCATGCCGGCTTTCCGCCTGCGCCATGGCGAAAGGGCTCGTCGAAAAACCGTCGCGAGCGGCCGCCCTCGCGGCCGGGAAGCGCGGCCGCAAGGGCGTATGACGAACGCCGCAGCCCCTCAATGCAAGGCGCAGCAGGTTTTTCGATGTGTCCGAAACGGCCCGGTCCGCCTTCATGACATGCACGATTCGCGTGCGCCGCGTGTTGAGCAGTTCGTGCACTATCGGCGCACAAGGGAAGAAAATGGAGGTGCCGCCGGCGCGTCGATCTTCTCGTTCAAACCGGCCTCGACGCCGTGTTCCGGCCCCACCTTCCCAGGGCCGCCGCGACGCCCGCAAACACCGACTTTCCATCGTTGAATCAAGTACTTGGCATTAGCTCGGCAGCTCGCACGACACAGCTTTGACTTCGGAAACTAATAGGCACATAATAAATTTCATAAACGCAAAAAAGGCGTTCTCCAAGATTCGATCTGGCCATCCGCCGGATCACGACAAGCGATCGCACGTGATTCTCGAACGGCGCCGGCCATCCCGGCGCGGTACGTGACGACAGAACAAGGAGCGCGCGACAAGGATACCGGGGCCCCGGGCAGCTTCACCGGCTGCTGTGACAGTGATTCGTTGTTGGCACATTAAAGGAACTTCAATGAGCATCTTTGAAAACTACGCGGCCCGCTATGAGCGTACCCGGGAAGAAGAATATTCTCTCGCCGACTATCTCCAGCTGTGCAAGAAAGACCCGCTGACCTATGCCAGCGCGCCGGAACGCATGCTGGCCGCGATCGGCGAGCCGACCCTGGTCGATACCCGCCTCGATCCCCGCCTATCGCGCATCTTCGCCAACAAGGTGATCAAGATCTATCCTGCCTTCCGCGAGTTCTACGGCATGGAGGAAGTGATCGAGCAGGTGGTGTCCTATTTCCGCCATGCGGCGCAGGGACTCGAGGAGCGCAAGCAGATCCTGTACCTGCTCGGCCCCGTCGGCGGCGGCAAATCGTCGATCGCCGAGAAACTCAAGAGCCTGATGGAACTCGTGCCCTTCTATGCGATCAAGGGCTCGCCGGTGAACGAATCGCCGCTGGGCCTGTTCAGCGAAGAAGAAGACGGCACCATCCTCGAAGAAGACTACGGCATCCCGCGCCGCTACCTGCGCGCCATCCCGAGTCCATGGGCCGTCAAGCGCCTGCACGAATACGGCGGCGACATCAACAGGTTCCGCGTGGTCAAGCGCTATCCGTCGATCCTCAAGCAGATCGCGATTTCCAAGACCGAGCCGGGCGACGAAAACAACCAGGACATTTCTTCGCTGGTCGGCAAGGTCGACATCCGCAAGCTCGAAGATTTTCCGCAAGACGATCCGGACGCCTACAGCTATTCCGGCGGCCTGTGCCTGGCGAACCAGGGCCTGATGGAATTCGTCGAGATGTTCAAGGCGCCGATCAAGGTGCTGCACCCGCTGCTCACGGCCACGCAAGAGGGCAACTACAAGGGCACCGAAGGCTTCGGCGCGATCCCCTTCGACGGCATCGTGCTGGCGCACTCCAACGAATCCGAATGGAAGACCTTCCGCAACAACCGCAATAACGAGGCTTTCCTCGACCGCATCTATATCGTGAAAGTGCCGTATTGCCTGCGCGTGTCCGACGAAGTGCAGATCTACGACAAGCTGCTGCGCAATTCCTCGCTCGACAAGGCGCCGTGCGCACCCGGCACCTTGCGCATGATGTCGCAATTCGCCGTGCTGTCGCGCCTGAAGGATCCCGAGAACTCGAGCATCTTCTCCAAGATGCTGGTCTACGATGGCGAAAACCTCAAGGACACCGATCCCAAGGCCAAGTCGCTGCACGAATATGTCGACTATGCCGGCGTCGACGAAGGCATGAACGGCCTGTCGACCCGCTTTGCCTTCAAGATCCTGTCCAAGGTCTTCAACTTCGACAATACCGAGGTGGCGGCCAATCCGGTGCACCTGCTGTATGTACTCGAGCAGCAGATCGAACGCGAACAGTTCCCGCCGGAGACCGAGCAGCGCTATCTCTCGTACATCAAGGAGCATCTGGCGCAGCGCTACGTCGACTTCATCGGCAAGGAGATCCAGACGGCCTACCTCGAAAGCTATTCCGAGTACGGCCAGAACATCTTCGACCGCTACGTGACCTTCGCCGACTTCTGGATCCAGGACCAGGAATTCCGCGATCCCGATACCGGCGAGAGCTTCGACCGCGAATCGTTGAACGCCGAGCTGGAAAAGATCGAGAAGCCGGCCGGCATCTCGAATCCCAAGGATTTCCGCAACGAGATCGTCAACTTCAGCCTCAGGGCGCGGGCTACCAATGCCGGCAAGAATCCGGCCTGGACCAGCTACGAGAAGTTCCGCAGCGTGATCGAGAAGAAGATGTTCTCGAATACCGAGGAATTGTTGCCGGTGATTTCCTTCAATGCCAAGGCGAGCGCCGAGGATGCGAACAAGCATGCCGACTTCGTGGCCCGCATGGTAGAGAAAGGCTATACGCCCAAGCAGGTGCGTCTGTTGTGCGAATGGTATTTGCGCGTGCGCAAGTCCTCCTGATGGGGAGTCTTGCATGTTGCCGGTTCGCTGCAGGCCGCCATCGGCAATGTGCAAACGCTGCGCGTGCGTCGCACGCTCGTTCGCGCAGCGTATTAAGATAGGGGTGTCGTCGCTTGCGATGGCGCCAGAGCGCGAGCGGTAGATCTTGTGCCGACAGTTCCGCGCTTACACAGAGTGAAGCAGGAGGCCTGTTTTGACTTACCTCATCGACCGTCGCTTGCAGGGCAAGAACAAGTCAGCGGTCAACCGCGAACGTTTCCTGCGCCGCTACAAGGCGCAGATCAAGGATGCGGTCGGCCGCGCGATCAAGGGCCGCTCGATCACCGACATCGAGAACGGCGAAAAGGTCACCATTCCCGTCAAGGACGTGAACGAACCGCATTTCGGCCACGCCCATGGCGGCGTGTATGAAACCGTCAACCCCGGCAATACCGAATACCAGAAAGGCGATCAGTTCAACCGTCCGCGCGGCGGCGCCGGCGGCGCCGGGCGTGGGCGCGCCGGCAACAGCGAACAGACCGTCGAAGACGACTTCATCTTCGAGCTATCGCGCGAAGAATTCATGAATTATTTCTTCGAAGATCTCGAGCTGCCGAATATGATCAAGACGCAGCTGACCCAGACCATCGAATACAAGAACCAGCGCGCCGGCTACAACGTGTCCGGCACGCCGTCGAACATCCACGTGCTGCGCTCGCTGCGCGGCGCGCTCGGCCGCCGCATCGCCGTCGGCGGCCCGGCCCGGCGCCAGCTGGCCGACGCCGAACAGGCGCTGCAGGCGCTGCTCGACCAGGGCGCGCCGCTCGATGACGAGCAGGTGGTCGCGCTGAAGGACCGCATCCACCACCTGCACATCCGTCTCAACGCCATTCCCTTCATCGACCCGTTCGACCTGCGCTACTCCAACCGGATCAAGGTGCCCAAGCCCAGCACCCAGGCCGTGATGTTCTGCATCATGGACGTATCGGGCTCGATGGACGAGACGCGCAAGGACACCGCCAAGCGCTTCTTCATCCTGCTGTATCTCTTCCTCAAGCGGGTCTACGAGAAAATCGACGTCGTGTTCATCCGCCACCATACGGCGGCGGCCGAGGTCGACGAGAACGAGTTCTTCCATTCGCGCGAATCGGGCGGCACGGTCGTGTCCTCGGCCCTGCACCTGCTGCAGAAAGTGATCACCGAGCGCTACGGCAGCGCGGACTGGAACGCCTATGTGGCGCAAGCCTCGGACGGCGACAACTGGGACAACGACTCGGTGCTGTGCAAGCAGATCCTTACCAGCGCGATCATGCCGCGCGTGCAGTACTACACCTATGTCGAGATCACCGACGGCCCGCCGCAGAACCTGTGGGAACAGTACTGCGACGTCGCCGCCCAGCACCGCAATTTCGCAATGCAAAAGATCATGACCCCGGCCGACATCTACCCTGTCTTCCGAGAGCTCTTCAAGAAGCAGGCCAAATAGCCTGCGGGCCGCGGGCCGCACCTGCAGACAATAGCGAGGCGCATATGCCAAGAGATCCAAGCAATCCGCGCGCCCTGCCCGAACAGTCGGAGTGGACCTTCGACCTGATCGAGCAGGCGCACGAAGAAATCAAGCGGGTGGCCAGGCGCTACGGCCTGGACACCTATCCGAACCAGCTCGAAATCATTACCGCCGAGCAAATGATGGACGCCTATACCTCGGTCGGCATGCCGGTGTCCTATAACCATTGGTCCTTCGGCAAGCACTTCCTGAGCACCGAGAAAAGCTACCGCCGCGGTCAGATGGGCCTGGCCTATGAGATCGTCATCAACTCGAATCCCTGCATCGCTTATCTGATGGAAGAGAACAGCCTGACGATGCAGGCGCTGGTGATCGCCCACGCCGCCTACGGCCACAACTCTTTCTTCAAGGGCAATTACCTGTTTCGTAGCTGGACCGATGCCGACGCCATCGTCGACTATATGGTGTTTGCCAAGAACTATATCGCCGAGTGCGAGCAGCGCTATGGCATCGATGCGGTCGAGGAGCTGCTCGATTCCTGCCACGCCCTGCAAAATTATGGCGTCGACCGCTACAAGCGGCCGGCCAAGCTGTCGGTGGCGCAAGAGGCGGCGCGTACCAAGGAACGCGAAGAATATGCGCAATCCCAGGTCAATTCGATCTGGCGCACCCTGCCGCAACGCGAAGAACAGGTGGCGGCCGACGCGCCCGCCCATCGCTTCCCGCCCGAGCCCGAGGAAAACCTGCTGTATTTCATCGAGAAATACGCCCCATTGCTCGAACCCTGGCAGCGCGAGCTGGTGCGCATCACCCGCAAGATCTCGCAATACTTCTACCCCCAGCGCCAGACCCAGGTGATGAACGAGGGCTGGGCCACGTTCTGGCACTATACGATCCTGCAAGACCTGTACAAAGAGGGGATCGTCGGCGACGGCTTCATGCTCGAGTTCCTGCAAAGCCATACCAACGTCGTCTACCAACCGCCCGCGAACAGCCCGTATTACAGCGGGATCAATCCCTATGCGCTCGGTTTCGCGATGATGACCGATATCCGCCGCATCTGCGAAAATCCGACCGACGAAGACAGGGTCTGGTTCCCCGACATCGCCGGCAGCGATTGGCTCAAGACGCTCGACTTTGCGATGCGCAATTTCAAGGACGAAAGCTTCATCGCCCAATACCTGTCGCCCAAGCTGATCCGCGATTTCCATTTCTTTGCCGTGCTCGACGACGACCGCAGCGACAAGCTGACGATTTCGGCCATCCACGACGAAGCCGGCTACCGCGATGTGCGCCATAAACTGGCCGAGCAGTACAACCTGGGCAGCCGCGAGCCGAACATCCAGGTCTGGCAAGTCAATACCCGCGACGACCGCGCCCTGACCCTGCGCCACACGCAGTACAATCGCCGTCCGCTCAACGGGCAGGCGCAAGAAGTGCTCAGGCACGTGGCCCGGCTATGGGGTTTCGACGTGCGGCTCGAAACGGCCGACCCGAGCGGCCACGTGGTCAGCTTCCTGGAGTGCCGGCGCGAGAAGCGCGGCCGCTGACTTCCCCGCAAGCGTGACGGCGCGGCCGGCCACCGCGTCCCCTGTCGGCACGTCCCTGCCGGGGATCATCGGCGGCAAACCCGCCGCCGCTGCGCGACGCAAGCACCCTGTCCTGCCTATGCATGTTCAATTATGCGTATCCGGTATCGCCAATATACAGATTTCATGGTATGTTCCCGACATCACATGTTAGCGCTGTCACAACCAAGTCATGGCAATATGGTGGTGAAGGCCCTAGCAACACTAAGTAATATAGTTTGTCGCACGAGGTGTGGGGGCACGTAGCATTTGCGCCTTCCAAGATGAAGTAGTTATATAGCGCACGGTTGAAGCATCGCAAGCGGTATAACGGGTATCACTTTTATCTATACCTTGCGTGCGCTCGCAGGGGCGCGCCGGGGGAACCCAGTGCCGGCGGGCAAATGATGGAAATTGGCTATTGTTTGCAAATTAACCAGTATCGCTCATATGAAATTTGCCCAGTTGTCGAATTAGCGTCATAAATTTGGCAAAACTGGCATCCGGATTGATCTTCCACGCATGAGGAGAACTGCTACACAAAACTACAAATTTTCCGGCCTTCCGGACCCCGCAAAACGACCTCGCAGGACTCGTATAGATGAGCTTGTTTGCCTGCATTTACAGGTAGTTAGCGCACCTTTCGGTGCTGTAAAAATGTATGTGCAAAAAAGAATTCGTAGGTATAATTCTTCGATGTCCCGGATGCGGCTCTAGGTTTTTGTCGTGTTTAGTGGGTTTGGTAGCAACAAAAAAGAGTTGGTATTGGAGAAATATGGCATGAATTTTTCGAATGAAAAGCAACCCGGGAAAAATTTCACAGGATTCATCGTTGTCCTCGTCCTTCACGTCCTCGTGGGATGGGCACTCGTTGCTGGCCTGGGTACCCGGATCGTCAGCAAGGTCACCGAAGCGGTGGAAACCAAGCTGATCGAAGAGGTGGCACCGCCGCCGCCGCCGGAAACCCCGCCGCCGCCGCCGCCGCCAGAAATGAAAGCGCCGCCGCCGCCGTTCATCCCGCCGGTCGAAGTCCAGGTGCAGCAGCCGCCGCCACCGCAAAACACGATCGCGACCGCGACCACCACGCCGCCGCCGACCACCCAGCTGGCTCCACCGGCACCGCCGGCGCCTCCGGCCCCGCCGGCGCCTGCGCGGGCCCCGAGCCGCACCGAGGCAGTCGCTGACTTTAATACTTGCGCACGTCCGGAATACCCACGTTCGTCGCAGCGCAATGAAGAAACCGGTACCACGACCCTGCAGTTCCTGATCGGTGTCGATGGTCGGGTGATGGAAGCCAAGCTGGCGAAGTCGAGTGGCTTCCGTGACTTGGACCGAGCCGCGCAATCGGCTCTGAGCAAATGCCGATTCAAGCCCGCCATGATCGATGGCAAGCCGGAACAGGCGTGGACAGCGGTGCAGTACGTCTGGACGCTGGAATAAAACCGAGACAGGTTACCGTCTCAAACTTTGATTGTCGTTGTCATTAAGTTCAGCGAACTGTCTATTTAATATCTTTGGAGGAAGCATGTTTAAGAATACCCGTTTGTCCGCTTTCCTGGCGGCTGTCCTGTTGTCGGTAACTGCAGCATCGGCTCTGGTGTCGGCACCGGCCTTCGCTCAAGAAACCCCGGCAACCGACGCAGCTGCGCCAGCGGCGACCGACGCAGCTGCACCGGCTGTCGATCCAGCTGCTGCTCCTGCAGACGCTGCTGCTCCGGCAGACGCTGGCGCGCCAGCCGCTGCGCCAGGCGACGAGCAGACTGAAGAAGTCTACAACCCATACGGCCTGCAGGCGATGTGGGAACACGGCGACTTCGTCAACAAGGGCACCCTGATCATCCTGTCGCTGATGTCGATCGGTTCGTGGTACATCATCATCACCAAGCTGATCGACCAGCAGAAGATCATGAAGCAGTCGAAAGACATGCAAGCCAAGTTCTGGAAAGCACCGTCGATCGCTGCCGGTTCGGCCCAGCTGAAAGAAGGCTCGCCATTCCGCTTCATCGCCGAGACCGGCACCAAGGCTACCCAGCACCACGACGGCGCCCTGCTCGAGCAGATCGACCTGTCGACCTGGGTCACCATGCAGATCCAGCGCGCAGTGGACCGCGTCCAGTCGCGTCTGCAAGACGGCCTGTCGTTCCTGGCAACCGTCGGTTCGACCTCGCCGTTCATCGGTCTGTTCGGTACCGTCTGGGGCATCTACAACGCACTGACCGCCATCGGCATGTCGGGTAACGCATCGATCGACAAGGTTGCAGGTCCAGTCGGTGAAGCACTGATCATGACCGCCTTCGGTCTGTTCGTGGCAGTTCCTGCCGTTCTGGGTTACAACTGGCTGGTGCGTCGTAACAAGACCGTCCTGGAAGACATCCGTTCGTTCTCGGCCGACGTTCACTCGGTCCTGATCTCGGGCGCCATGTCGACCTCGAACGCAGCTGCCGCAGCTAAAAAGATTGGATAAACTATGTCGATGAGTGTCGGTTCCGACGGAGGCGAAGATGCACTGAACTCAGAGATCAACACGACGCCACTCGTTGACATCATGTTGGTTCTTCTGATCATCTTCCTGATCACAAGCCCGGTGGTGCTGAATCTGCAGAAAGTGAACCTGCCTGCGGAAGAGAACCAGGTCACCCTGACCAAGCCGGAAGACGTGAATATCACCGTCAACAAAGACGGCGAGATGTACTACAACCAGACGCACCTCGCGAATACGGACGAGCTGTTCAAGTTCCTCGCGGAGCAGTCGGTGAAGGTGCCGCAACCGGCGGTGAAAGTTCGTGGCGACCAGGAAACCCGCTACGAAGCGATCGGCCGCGTGATCTACACGGCACAACGTGCTGGTGTGCAGAAGGTCGGCTTCGTTATCCAGCCAGAATAAAGCGGATAACACGGCGCGCGGCGCCTGGCTTCCGAGCCGGGCGCCGCACCCTTCTCCCCAACATTTGATAAGGACACACCCATGAGTATGAACGTAGGTGGAGGCGGCTCCGCAGCAGCAGCCGATCCGGAACCGATGATGGAAATGAACATGACGCCGTTGATCGACGTCCTGCTCGTTCTCATCATCATGCTGATTATCACGATTCCGAAGCAAGACCACTCCGTCAATCTGAACATGCCAGTTGGTAACCCGCCGCAAAGCGATATCAAGCCGGTAGTGATCACGATCGACGTCGACTTCGACGGCACCATCCTGTGGGACGGCGAAGTCATCCCGGATCGTGCGTCCCTCGAAGCCAAGATGAACGCCGTTGCAGCCATGCCTGACCAGCCTGAAGTGCACCTGCGCCCGAATAAGCTGGTAGAGTACAAGGTTGTTGCCGGTGTCATGGCATCCGCCCAGCGTATCGGCGTCACCAAAATCGGCATGGTCGGTAACGAGCAGTTCCAGTAATCGTTCCATGTTTGACCAACACGGCAGGGCTATCCCTGCCGTGTCCATTTTGAAATAAGGATTTTTCAGATGATCAAGTTCCGTCTCGCTCACCTCAGCCTCGCACTGGCCGCTCTGGGCTTTACCGCGGTCACCCCGGTAATCGGCCTGTCTTCCGCCGTCGCGCAGGAAGCACTGCGCGCGGAGATCGGCAAACCGCTGCAGCAAGCCCAGGCCCAGATGAAACAGGGCAAGCACAAGGAGGCACTGGCTACCCTGCGCGGACTGGACAAGGTGGGCAACAAGAGTGCCAACGAGACCTATGTGATCGAGCGCGTGCGCGCTTCCGCAGCCTCGTCGGCCGGTGACTACGACACCGCCGCCAAATCGTTCGAAGCCCTGCTCAATTCGGGCAAGCTGAGCGCCAACGAGCGTTCGCAGTTTTCCGAAGGCCTGGTGGGCATCTATATGCGCGCCGGCGACCTGAACAAAGCCAACAGCACCATCCAGAACCTGCTCAAGCAGAAGGATGATCCGAAGCTGCGCGCCTACCTGCTGCAGAACTATTACAAGCAAGGCAATACCGCTGCCCTCGAACAAGAACTGCGCACCATCGAGAAAAGCGGCCGCCTGAGCGAAGACCAGCTGGGCATGCTCGCCAATATCCAGCTGAAAAAGAACGATACCGCCGGCTACGTGCGCACCATCGAGAAGCTGGCGACTTCCTATCCGAAGGCCCAGTACTGGACCGACCTGCTGAACCGCGTCCAGCGCCAGAAAGGCTACTCGCAGCGCCTGAACGTCGACGTGTACCGCCTGAAGCTGGCCAACAACCTGCTCAAGAAGCCGAGCGAGTACATGGAAATGGCCCAGCTGGTACTGCAGGCGAAAGCCCCGGCCGAAGCACTGAAGATCATCGACAAGGGCTACAAGGCCGGCGCCCTGGGCACCGGCGCCGACGCCGCGCGTCACCAGCGCCTCAAGGAACTGGCAGAAAAGAACCTGGCAGAGCAAAACAAGAACTTTGCTACCCTGGAAGCCGAGCACACCGCCGTCAAGGACAACGATTCGCTGGTGGGTCTGGGCTATGCAATGGTGCAGGCTGGCCAGGCCGACAAGGGCCTGAAGATGATGGAAGCCGCGATCAAGGCCGGCGGACTGAAGAACGCCGACGAAGCCAAGCTGCGCCTGGGCGAAGCTTACGCAGTGGCTGGCAAGAAGCAGCAAGCCATCGCCACGCTCAAGACCGTGGGCGGCAAGGACGGCACTGCCGAACTGGCCCGCTACTGGATCATGGCGATCAACAACCCGCTGTCCTGATCGCTCAGGCGATCGGTCGCGAGAACGCCGCCTTCGGGCGGCGTTTTTTTATGGCGCTGTACCCTTTAGATATGGATGAGCATTGAACTGCCGGGCTGACCCGCGGTCCGACCCTGGTCGCGATCGATCGGGAGCTCGCCATGCAAGCGCCGAAGTTCGCAACGCTGTTCGCAACGCTGTTCGCCCAGCTGGCGCAGCTGAACCAGCGGCAGCGTCGGCAAGTGCTCGCCGCCCTGCATCCCGCAGCCGGGCTCGGCCGGGTGCCGAGGGCGCCATCCATGTTCAATACGTGAGCGCCTACCATCGCCGCTTCAAGGAATGGCTGGCGCGCTTCCATGGCGTGGCGTCGCGCTGGTTGCCCAACTAGCTGGGCTGGCATTGGGCGCTCGACGGTGGGAGGGTCACCTCCGTCAAGCAATGACTGCGGATCGCATGCGGGGTCGTCAACAGGTAACGATGACAGCGCTTTTTTTATTGCAGGCTGCATGATCGACATGCCGCCAACGCTACCTCGGTGCAACAATCGCTTTACCGTATAATCGAGGTTTTGGCGCCGCTCCATTGTCGCGCGGCGTGCAACCGGACCCAGATTTGATGAAGGTATTTCGCGGACTTCCCAACGACAGGGCGCGCGCACCGTGCGCGCTCACGATCGGCAATTTCGACGGCGTCCATCGCGGCCACCAGGCGCTGCTGGCCCATGTGCGCAGCGCCGCCGCCGCGCTCGGTCTGGAAGCGGCCGTGATGACGTTCGAGCCCCACCCGCGCGAATACTTCGCCCGCAAATCGGGCGACCTGTCGCGCGCCCCGGCCCGCATCGCCAACCTGCGCGACAAGCTCGAGGATCTCGACCACGCGGGCATCGACCGCGTCATCGTCGAGCATTTCAACGAACAGTTTGCCGCCATGTCGCCGCGCGACTTCATCGAACGGGTGCTGGTCGACGGCCTGCACGTCAAGTGGCTGATGGTCGGCGACGATTTCCGCTTCGGCGCACGGCGCCTGGGCGATATCGCGATGCTGGCCGAGGCCGGCCGCGAATTCGGCTTCGAAGTCCACACCCTCGACGCCGTCATGCTGGGCGACCAGCGCATCTCGTCCTCGGCCGTGCGCGCCGCCCTGCTCGAAGGCGACTTCGCCGCCACTTCCGAATTGCTCGGCCACCCCTACGCGATGTCGGGCCACGTGATCCACGGCCAGAAACTGGGCCGCACGCTGGGCTTTCCGACCATGAACCTGCGGGTCGCCCACCGCCCCGCCCTGTCCGGCATCTTCGTGGTGCAGGTGCACGGCCTGGCCGGGGCGCCGCTGCCGGCGGTGGCCAGCCTGGGCGTGCGCCCGACGGTCGAAGATGCCGGCCGCGTGTTGCTCGAGGTGCATGTGTTCGACTACGACGAGCAATGCTACGGCAAGCTGGTGCGCGTGGAATTCCTGGCCAAGCTGCGCGACGAAGAGAAATACGACGACCTGGCCCTGCTGACCGCCGCGATCGACAATGACGCGGCGCAGGCGCGCGCCTTCTTTGCCCATCGCAATAGTGCGCTGACGGCGACCGACCGAATTTGAGCGCGCTTCCCGGCTGCCTGCAGGCACCGGAAGCGCCTCACCCGACTCTGCCGCGGTGCCTCGCGCCGTGCACACGAACACTTACCAGAAGAAGCTCATGTCCGACACCAAACAGAACACGCCCAAAGGCGCGAAAAAGCCCGAAAGTAAATACCCGGTCAATATGACCGACACCCCCTTCCCGATGCGGGGCGACCTCGCCAAGCGCGAACCGGGCTGGGTCAAGCAATGGCAGGACAAGAAGATCTATGAACGCGTGCGCAAGGCCGCCGCCGGCCGTCCCGCCTTCATCCTGCACGACGGTCCGCCGTACGCGAATGGCGACATCCACCTGGGCCATGCCGTCAACAAGATCCTCAAGGACATGGTAATCAAGTCGCGCACGATCGCCGGCTTCGACGCGCCCTACGTGCCGGGCTGGGATTGCCACGGCATGCCGATCGAGATCCAGATCGAAAAACTGTATGGCAAGAACCTGCCGACCGCCGAGGTCCTGCAAAAGGCGCGCGCCTACGCACTGGAGCAGATCGACCGCCAGCGCGCCGGCTTCATCCGCCTGGGCGTGCTGGGCGAGTGGGACAACCCCTATATGACCATGGCCTACAGCAATGAAGCCGACGAGTTGCGCGCGCTCGGCACCTTGCTCGAAAAAGGCTATGTGTATCGCGGCCTCAAGCCCGTGAACTGGTGCTTCGACTGCGGCTCGGCGCTGGCCGAGGCCGAAGTCGAATACCAGGAAAAGCGCGACCCGGCGATCGACGTCGGCTTCCCGTTCCACGAGCACGACAGGATCGCCGCCGCCTTCGGCCTGGACCGGCTGCCGGTCGACAAAGGCTTCATCGTGATCTGGACCACGACACCGTGGACCATCCCGTCGAACCAGGCCCTGAACGTGGGCCCGGAGGTCGGCTACTCGCTGGTGCAGGTCGAGCGCGACGGCCAGCCGCAACTCCTGATCCTTGGCTCGGAGCTGGTCGAATCCGTCCTGCAGCGCTACAAGCTCGAAGGCAGCTTGATCGCGACCACCACCGGCGACAAGCTCGGCGGCATCCGCTTCAAGCATCCGCTGCACGCCCAGGACGCCTTCTACGACCGCCTGTCGCCGGTCTACCTGGCCGACTACGTGACCGTCGACAGCGGTACCGGCGTGGTCCACTCGGCCCCGGCCTATGGCCTCGAAGACTTCCAGTCGTGCAAGGCGCACGGCATGAACGACGACGAGATCCTGAAACCCGTGATGGGCGACGGCCGCTTCGCCGCCAGCCTGCCGCTGTTCGGCGGCATGACCATCTGGGAAGCGAGCAAGCCGATCTGCGCCGCGTTGACCGAAGCGGGCGCCCTGTTCGAACTCAAGATGTTCGACCACAGCTACATGCATTGCTGGCGCCACAAGACCCCGATCGTCTACCGCGCCACCAGCCAATGGTTCGCCGGCATGGACATCGTGCCGAAGGATGGCGGGGCCACCCTGCGCCAGACCGCGCTGGCGGGTATCGAAAAAACGCAGTTCTTCCCGGACTGGGGCCAGGCGCGCCTGCACGGCATGATCGAGAACCGTCCGGACTGGACCCTCTCGCGCCAGCGCCAGTGGGGCGTGCCGATGGCCTTCTTCGTGCACAAGGAAACCGGCGCGCTGCACCCGCGCACGCCGGAGCTGCTGGAGCAGGTCGCCAAGCTGATCGAGGCCGGCGGCATCGCCGCCTGGCACGATCTCGACCCGGCCACCCTGCTGGGCGAGGATGCCGCGACCTATGAAAAGAACAAGGACACGCTGGACGTCTGGTTCGATTCGGGCAGCACCCACCAGACCGTCCTGCGCGGCTCGCACAAGGCGCAGTCGAGCTTCCCGGCCGACCTCTACCTGGAAGGCTCGGACCAGCACCGCGGCTGGTTCCACTCGTCGCTCCTGACCTCGTCAATGCTCAATGGCGAACCGCCCTACAAGGCGCTGCTGACCCACGGCTTCACCGTCGACGAGAACGGCAAGAAGATGTCCAAGTCGCTCGGCAACACGATGGCGCCGCAAAAGATCTCGGATACGCTCGGCGCCGACATCCTGCGCCTGTGGGTGGCCTCGACCGACTACACGGGCGAGCTGTCGATCGGCGAAGAGATCCTGAAACGCGTGACGGAAAGCTACCGCCGCATCCGCAACACGCTGCGCTTCCTGTTGGCGAACACCTCGGACTTCGACCCGGCGCAGCACGCGGTGCCGATGCCTGAGCTGCTCGAGATCGACCGCTATGCGATCGCTTCGATGGCGCAACTGCAGAACGACGTGGCGGCGCACTTCGAACGCTACGAGTTCCACCCGGTCGTCGCGCGCCTGCAGAACTACTGCTCGGAAGACCTGGGCGGCTTCTACCTCGACATCCTCAAGGACCGCCTGTACACCACCGGCGTCGGCTCGCAAGCGCGCCGCTCGGCCCAGACCGCGCTGTGGCACATCGCCCACTCGCTGCTGCGCGTGATGGCGCCGATCCTGTCGTTCACCGCCGAGGAAGCATGGGAAAAGTTCGCGGGTGCGCAAGCTTTCGCCGACAGCGACGAGACCATCTTCACCCAGACCTTGTGGACCTTCCCCGAGCTTGAAGACAGCGAGGCCCTGCTGGCAAAATATGCGCTGCTGCGCCAGGTTCGTACCGACGTCACCAAGCAGCTGGAAGAAGTGCGCGCCTCGGGCGCCATCGGCTCCTCGCTGCAGGCGGAACTGGCGATCAAGGCCTCGGGCGAGAAGTACCGCGCGCTGGCCAGCCTGGAGGACGACCTCAAATTCGTGTTCATCACCTCGCAGGCAACCGTCACCGAAGTCGCCGGCGAAGCCGACGAGGGCGTGAGCGTGGCGCCGTCGACCGCCGAGAAGTGCGAGCGCTGCTGGCACTACCGCCGCGACGTCGGCCACGACCACGCGCATCCGACCCTGTGCGGCCGCTGCACGAGCAACCTGTTCGGCGCCGGCGAAGCGCGCCGTTTCGCTTGAATCCCAAGGGTTGAACAACCCGCGGGTCTAGCCGCCATGCCGCGCCAAGCGCGGCATGGCGCGTACCGACACCACACACTATGGCAACCAAAAAGAAAACCGTCGCAGCAGGTCCGAAGTCCGGTCCATCCTTCGTTACCAGCAGCAAGGCCAGCCTGTTCCCCTGGATCGGCCTGTCCCTGATCATCGTCCTGCTGGACCAGGTCACCAAGATCACCGTCGAGCGCACGTTCGCCTATGCCGAGACGCTGCCGATCACCGGCTTCTTCAACCTGATCAAGGTCTACAACCCGGGCGCGGCGTTCAGCTTCCTGGGCGACGCCAGCGGCTGGCAGCGCTGGCTGTTCCTGGGGATCGCCATCGGCGCCGTGGTATTTTGCGTCTACATGATGTCCAGGAATGCGAGCCAGCGCCTGTTCTGCTTCGCCCTGTCGCTGATCATGGCGGGCGCGATCGGCAACGGCATCGACCGCGTGGTGCACGGCCACGTGATCGACTTCCTCGACTTCTACTGGACCGGCATCGGCCACTTCCCGGCCTTCAATATCGCCGACATCGGCATCTCGGTGGGCGCCGTGCTGTTCGTGATCGACGAACTACGCCGCGTCAATCAATCCTAAATGCGCATCGTAAGGAGAAGAGCATGGAGCTGAACGGCAAGCGCATCGTCCTCGGCCTGACCGGCGGCGTGGCCTGCTACAAGGCGGCCGAACTGTGCCGCGCCCTGGTCAAGCAGGGCGCCAGCGTGCAGGTCGTGATGACCGAGGCGGCCACGCACTTCATCGGCGCGGTCACCATGCAGGCCCTGTCCGGCCAGCCGGTCTACCTGGACCAGTGGGACGCGCGCATGGCCAACAACATGGCCCACATCGACCTGACCCGCAATGCCGACGCGATCCTCATCGCCCCCTGCTCGGCCGACTTCATGCGCAAGCTCGCCCACGGCGCCGCCGACGACCTGCTGTCGACCCTGTGCGTGGCGCGTCCGCGCCATGTGCCGCTGCACGTGGCGCCGGCGATGAACGTCGAGATGTGGGAAAACCCGGCCACCCGGCGCAACGTCGCGCAACTGATCGACGACGGCATCTGCCTGTTCGGACCGGGCTGCGGCTCGCAGGCCTGCGGCGAGACCGGCCTGGGCCGCATGCTCGAGGCCGAGGAACTGGTCGAGGAACTGATCGCCTCGTTCCAGCACAAGGTGCTGGCCGGGCGGCGCGTCCTGATCACGGCCGGCCCCACGTTCGAGCCGATCGATCCGGTGCGCGGCATCACCAATCTGTCGTCGGGCAAGATGGGCTATGCGCTGGCGCGCGCGGCGCGCGAAGCGGGCGCCGAGGTGACCCTGGTCTCGGGTCCGGTGTCGCTGCCCACCCCGCATGGCGTGCGCCGCATCGACGTGCTCACCGCGCAGCAGATGCACGACGCCGTGATGGCGGGCGTGGAAGGCCAGCACGTGTTCATCGGCGTGGCGGCGGTGGCCGACTGGCGCGTGGCGAATGCATCGGACCAGAAGCTCAAGAAGACGGCGGACGGCGCCCCGCCGCAGCTCGAATTCGCGCAGAACGCCGACATCCTGGCGTCGGTGGCGGGCACCGTGTCGCTGTCCGGCTGGCCGTATTGCGTGGGCTTCGCGGCCGAATCCGAGCAGCTGGAACGGTACGGCGCCGCCAAGCGCGAGAAAAAAGGCATTCCCCTGTTGGTGGGCAATATCGGGCACCAGACTTTCGGGCAGGATGACAATACCGTGATCCTGTTCGACGAGAACGGCCACACGGTGCTCGAGCGGGCCGGCAAGCTCGCGCTGGCGCGCCAGCTGGTGTCCGAGATCGCCAAGCGCATCGAACAGCGTTCGCTGCTGACCTGAAACACAGCGCATGCCGCACATCGCATGCCGCACATCGCAAGCATCACATTCCACGTACCAGATGAAGAATATCGACCTCAAAATCCTCGACCCGCGCATGAAAGAAGCACTGCCGGCCTACGGCACGCCGGGCAGCGCGGGCCTCGACCTGCGCGCCTGCCTCGATGCGCCGCTCACCATCGAGCCCGGCCAGACGGTGCTGGTGCCGACCGGCCTGGCCATCCACATCGGCGATCCGGGCTATGCCGCCATGATCCTGCCGCGCAGTGGGCTCGGCCACAAGAACGGCATCGTTCTGGGCAATCTGGTAGGCTTGATCGACTCCGATTACCAGGGCCAGCTGATGGTCTCCACCTGGAATCGCAGCGCCACCACCTTCGTGCTGCAGCCCATGGACCGGCTGGCGCAGCTGATCGTGGTGCCGGTTCTGCAGGTTGGCTTCAACGTGGTGGAGGAGTTCGCATCGAGCGACCGTGGCGCCGGAGGCTTCGGCAGCACCGGCAAACAATAACAACTCGAGGAGGACCATGATCCGTATCCAACGCCTGCAGCGCCTCAAGTCCGCTGCCCTGACCGCCGCCACCGCGGCGCTGCTCGCCGCCTGCAGCACGCCGGGCCCCATGCAATCGTCCACCACGCCGGGCGTGATTCCGCCGCAGGGCTCGGGCAAGCCCGAGGTCACGCCGCAGATGGCGGCGGCGGCCGACACGCTCACCCGCATGGCGACCCAGCACGACCGCCTGTACCGGATCGCGGCCCCCCTCCTGATCGACAATGCCGAGTTGTGCACCAAGCACGCGCGCAACCTGCTCGGCTTCACCGCCAAGAACCGCTACTCCTACCCCGGCCAGTACAACGAGGCGGCCTGGGCGGTGCTCGGCATGGGCGAGCGCCTGCAGGTGACCAATGTCCTCAATGGCAGCGGCGCGGCCAAGGCCGGGCTGCGCCAGGGCGACCGCCTGGTCGCGGCCGCCGGCACGCCGCTGCCCGAAGGCCCGAACGCCCTGTCCCAGCTCGGCGCCGTGTTCGGCCCGATCATGGCCAAGCAGGCCAGCCTGCCGCTGTCGATCGAGCGCAACGGCAACGGGCGCGACCTGACCGTCCCGGTCACCCGCGCCTGCGCCTTCGTGATCGAACTGGGCAACGCCGACAACATCAACGCCTATGCCGACGGCACGCGCGTGATGGTCACCCGCGGCATGCTGGGCTTCGCCCAGAACGACGACGAACTGGCCTACGTGGTCGCGCGCACCATGGCCCACAATATGCTGGGCCATGCGGCCACCCAGCGCAATGCGGCCACCATCGGCAGCATCATCGACAATCTCACCGCGATCACGCCCGACACCTCGATGCTGATCGGCAGCGGCGGCATCAAGGCCATGCCGGTGGCCGACGACGTGGCGGCCGACCGCCTGACCATCTACCTGCTGGCGCGCGCCGGCTACCGCATCGACGGCGCGTCCGCCTTCTGGAAGCGGCTTGCCGCCACCTACCCGGCGCGCATCCTCAACGGCTACACGGCGAACCACCCGTCGACCACGCAGCGGATCGCGGCGATCGACAAGGCGGTGGCCGAGGTCAAGACCAGGCAGAGCGGCAAGAAACCGCTGGTCCCGTAAAGATCGTGCGCGGCCCCGCGCCGCGCACGCCCTGCCCCACGCCCCGCCCGCTTTTTTTGTATGATTGTCCATCCCGTACCTGATCCGCATAAGGCGGCCACGACACCATGGACAGCATCGATCTCGACGTACTGAAAACCTGCGCCGCCTGGCTCGCCGGCGGCCGGCGCTGCCAGCTGGTCACGGTGATCAAGACCTGGGGCTCGAGCCCGCGCCCGGTCGGCGCCACCCTCGCCATCTGCGACGACGGCCAGGTGGTCGGCTCGGTCTCCGGCGGCTGCATCGAGGACGACCTGATCGCCCGCGTGCGCGACAACGGCATCGAGATCGCCCTCCCCGAGATCATCAGCTACGGCATCAGCGCCGATGAGGCGCACCGTTTCGGCCTGCCCTGCGGCGGCACCATCGAGCTGGCGATCGAGCCGCTGTCGGTCGAGAGCCGCATTCCCGAACTGCTGGCGCGCCTCGATGGCGGCGAACTGGTCGAGCGCCGCGTGCACCTGGCCAGCGGCGCCGTCACCCTTGGCAAAGCGCAGGCCAGCGCCATCCAGCGCATCGAGGACGGCGTGCTGCACACCCTGCACGGCCCGCGCTGGCGCCTGTACATCATCGGCGCCGGCCCGCTGTCGCGCCTCCTGGCCACGATCGCGGCCGGCATGGACTACCGCGTCACCGTGTGCGATCCGCGCGAGGAATACCGCAGCGGCTTTTCGATTCCCGGCGTGAGCCTGGTACACGCCATGCCCGACGACCTGGTGCTCGAGGCCAGGCTCGATGCGCGCAGCGCGGTGGTGGCGCTGACCCACGATCCCAAGCTGGACGACCTGGCGCTGATGGAGGCGCTCAAGTCCGACGCCTTCTACGTCGGCGCCATCGGCTCGCGCGCCAACAACGCCAAGCGGCGCGAACGCCTCAAGCTGTTCGACCTCACCGAGGCCGAACTGGCGCGCCTGCACGGCCCGATCGGCATCTACATCGGCAGCAAGACGCCGGCCGAGATCGCGATCTCGATCATGGCCGAGATGACGGCCGTGAAGAACGCGGTGCCGCAAACGATGCTGGTGCCGCACGCCGCCGCGCCAACCCTCGCCAGCGCCGCCTGATCGAATTCGAAAGCAAGGAGCGGCTGGCAGGAAAGCCCCAGCCCTGCCACAATGGCCCGTTACCCGACGGGCCATTCTTTTTTCCAGCAACGATGAACACCGCGAACATGCTGCGCCTGGTGGCGCTGGCCGCCATCTGGGGCGGCTCCTTCCTTTTCATGCGCATCGCCGCGCCCGTGCTCGGGCCGGCGGTCCTGATCGAATACCGGGTCGGCTTCGCCGCCCTGTTCCTGGCGCTGGTGGCCTGGGTCTTCCACCTGCGCGGCAACGGCGCGCCGCTCGAGCTGCGCCGTCACTGGAAGCATTACCTGATCCTCGGCCTGTTCAACTCGGCCCTGCCTTTCCTGCTGTTCGCCTTCGCCGCGCGCACCCTGTCGGCCTCGGTGCTGTCGGTGCTGAACGCCACCGCGCCGATGTGGGGCGCCCTGGTCGGCGCCGTGTGGGGGCGCCAGCCGGTCTCCGGGCGCAGCGCGCTCGGCCTGCTGCTGGGCACTGCCGGCGTGGCCATGCTGGTCGGCTTCGACCATGTGGCCGAGCGTCCCGGCGCCGGCATCGCCGTGGGCGCGGCCCTGGTCGCGGCCTTCAGCTACAGCATCGCCAGCCAGTACGCCAAATCGGCGCCCAGCGTCGCCCCCTTCGCCAATGCCCACGGCTCGATGTGGGCCGCCGCCGTCCTGGTGCTGCCGCTGGCCTTCTTCTTCCCGGCGCCGGGCGAACCGACCATGGGCATCATGGCCGCCGTGCTGGCGCTGGGCGTGGTCTGCAGCGGCATCGCCTACATCATCTATTTCAAATTGATCGAGGAAGTCGGGACCACCTCGGCGCTCACCGTCACCTTCCTCAATCCCCTGTTCGGCATCCTGTGGGGCGCGCTGTTCCTGCACGAAGCCATCGGCTGGCACACGGTGCTCGGGTCGGCCATCGTGCTCATCGGAACGGCGCTGGTAACCGGCTTCAGGCCGCGCCTGCAACGCGCGCCGGCGACGGCAGGCCGCAAATGATGCACACGACGCACGACATTTCCCTGCCGCCAGGCTACCGCGTCGCCGACCTGATCGCCTTCCATGGCCGCGATGCGCAGGGCGTGGCCGAGCAGGTTGCTGCCGACGGCTTGCGCAAGGGCGTGCTGCTCGACGGCGTGCCGACCCTGCTCGACATCCACGTCGACGGCCGGCGGGCGCGCTGCCGCATCGCCTACGACGCGCCGCCCACGCCAACGGTGGAGTCGAAAGCCCGGGATGCCTTGTCGAACGTGCTGGGCCTGCGCATCGACCCTGCCGCCTTCGCCGCCTTCGCGCACGACGATCCGGTGCTCGGCCGCGCGATCGCGCGCCAGCCGGGCCTGCGCATCGTGCAGTCGGCCACCGTGTTCGAAGCCCTGACCTGGGCCATCATCGGCCAGCAGATCAACCTCGCGTTCGCGATCGCCCTGCGCCGCACGCTGATCCAGTTGGCAGGCCGCCCGCATGCGAGCGGCCTGCTGTGCTACCCGGAGGCGCCGGACGTTGCTCGCCTTGCCCTGGAAGACCTGACCAGCCGAAAGTTCTCGACCGCGAAGGCCGAGACCGTGCTGCGCGTGGCGCGCATGGTGGTCGAGGGCCGCCTGTCGCTCGCGCGCGAACGCGACGCCGCCCAGGTCAGCCAGGAATTACTGGCGATCAAAGGCATCGGCCCCTGGACCGTCAATTACGTGTTGCTGCGCGGCTATGGCTACCCGGACTGCTCGCTAGAGGGTGACGTTGCCGTGCGTACCGCCCTGCACCAGCTCACGGGCAGCGCCCAGCGGCCGACCCTGCTCGAAGCCCAGCGCCTGCTGGAACGCTATGCGCCGCATCGGACCATGGCTGCCGCCTACCTGTGGGCCAGCTTGGGCGACCAGGGGGGCGGCCAAGGTGACGGGGCGCCCCGTTAATTCCAACGCGGCAAACTGTCGAACTGCTGCGCCCCTTCTCCCGCAAAACGGATCAGCTCGGCCAGCGGCACCGTGGCCAGGTTGTCGCAGCCGTAATGCCCGCCCAGCGCGCTGGGAATCTTGAGGCAGTATCTGCGGCCTTCGGTCAGCGGCCCCAGCGCGGCCTCGGCCAGGCGCACCGCCTCGGGCATATACCAGTCGTTGAGAAAATCCTGGTTATAGGCCAGCGCGTCGAGTGCGGCGCGGCTACGGGCCAGCCGTTCGCACACCAGTTCTTGCGGACGCAGGCACCAGAAGTGGTCGTCCTCGTCGCGGATGATGAGGTTGCCGAACGCATTGGCGCCGAGTACTTCGACGGCGCTCATGCCAACCCAGCCCCAGGCCTCGTTGATGTCGTCTACATCGATCATGGTCATCGCCCCTGAATGTGACCATGGCGCATGCGCGCGGCGGTCACTGATTGGACCGGCCGGGCGGGTGCGCATTGCACCAGAGGCGAACGGGTTTGACCTGCGTCGAGGCCATGACAACGGGGGAAAGGGAGGCGCGAAATGCGCGGAATAAAACGGAAAAGCCGCTGACTCTTGCGAATCAGCGGCCTCGAATCTGGTTGCGGGGACAGGATTTGAACCTGTGACCTTCGGGTTATGAGCCCGACGAGCTGCCAGACTGCTCCACCCCGCGTCTGATGAAATGAATTATACGCGTGTTCGCCCTATTAGGCAAATGCCATGCTGCGGCCATGTGCAATTGCAATGCGATCCAACGCATGCTCCTCGTCGCAACCCTTGCCCGTCCACCGCCCCGGCCCTGCCCTGCCGGTCCCGCATTCGGTGTAAAGTAACAGCAATGCCAATTCGTCAAACGACCATGAAATTCTGCTCCGAGTGCGCCCACCCCGTGCTGCTCGCCATTCCCGAAGGCGACAACCGGCCGCGCTACGTCTGCCCCCATTGCAACACGATCCATTACCAGAATCCAAAACTCGTCGTCGGTTCCATCCCGGTCTGGGAACGCGATGGCCAGCTCCAGGTCTTGCTGTGCAAGCGCGCGATCGAACCGCGCTACGGCTACTGGACCCTGCCGGCCGGCTTCATGGAGAACGAGGAAACCACCGAGCAGGCGGCCATGCGCGAGACCGAAGAAGAAGCCGGCGCCAGGATCGAACTGGGTCCCTTGTTCACCCTGCTCAACGTGGCCCACGTGCACCAGGTCCACCTGTTCTACCGGGCGCGCCTGCTCGACCTCGACTATGCCGCGGGCATCGAGAGCCTCGACGTGCAGTTGTTCACGCAAGACCAGATCCCCTGGGACGAGCTGGCCTTCCCGACCATCCGCAGCACGCTGGAACTGTTCTTCGTCGACCGGATCAGAGTGCGCGAAGGCGGCAGCTTCGGTTTTCACAGCCGCGACATCCATCGCCCGATGATCGCCCCACGCGAACCCGACTGAGATGATTCCCTGGCTCGAGACCGATACGCCGTTTCCCGACGTATCGAAGGCATTGACGGCCGAAGCGCCGGGCCTGCTCGCGGCCGGCGCCGACCTGTCGCCGCCGCGCCTGCTGCAAGCCTACCGCCACGGCATCTTCCCCTGGTTTTCCGAGGGCCAGCCCATCCTGTGGTGGAGCACCGACCCGCGCATGGTCCTGTATACGGCCGACTTCAAGATCAGCGACAGCCTGGCGAAAACCCTGCGCAAGGTCGAGCGCAGCCGCCAGGGCGGCGGCCGTTGGGACGTGCGCTTCGACAGCGCCTTCGGCGACGTGATGCGGGCCTGCGCCGCGCCGCGCCGCGATGGCCCCGGCACCTGGATTTCCCAGGCGATCATCGACGGCTACAGCGGCCTGCACGCGCTCGGCTACGCCCACTCGTCCGAAGTCTGGCTCGACGGCGAGCTGGTCGGCGGCGCCTATGGCGTCTGCATCGGCCGCATGTTCTACGGCGAGTCGATGTTCGCGCGCGTGTCCGACGCCTCCAAGGTCGCGCTGGCCTACCTGGTGGCCTTCCTGCGCCAGAGCGGCGTGCAGATGGTCGACTGCCAGCAGGAGACCGGCCACCTGGCCTCGCTCGGCGCGGCGCCGATCCCGCGCAGCCGCTTCCTGGAACACCTGCGCGCGGCCATCGCCGAGCCGCCGATCGAGGCCTGGCAGGTCGCGCCGCCGCTCGCCAGGCCCAGTCCGGCATCGGCGACACCGTTGGACGGCTAACGGTGGCGCCGACGGGTTTTCGCTAGAATAGGTCCATTCCACGTCGTCTCGAGAGTTTTTGCATGACGCACCTACACGACCTGCCATTTGCGACGCTGCAGTTCTACACGACGGCGCCCTACCCCTGCAGCTATCTCGACGCGCGCCAGGCACGCTCGCAGGTCGCCACGCCGTCGCACCTGATCAATGCCGACGTGTATTCCGAGCTGGTCAAGAACGGCTTCCGGCGCAGCGGCATCTTCACCTACCGCCCCTACTGCGACGGCTGCCAGGCCTGCATCCCGGTACGCGTCAAATGCGCCGATTTCACCCCCAACCGCACCCAGCGCCGCGCCTGGAAGCGCCATGGCAACCTGGTCGCGATGGTGGCCAACCTGGCCTTCTCCGACGAGCATTACGCGCTCTACCTGCGCTACCAGACCACGCGCCACGTGGGCGGCGGCATGGACCAGGACAGCCGCGACCAGTACGCCCAGTTCCTGCTGCAGAGCCGGGTCAACACGCGGCTGGTCGAGTTCCGCGAACCCGACGGCCTGCTCCGCATGGTGTCGATCATCGACGTGCTGTCCGACGGCCTGTCGTCGGTCTATACGTTCTTCGACCCGGACGTCGAGAACGCCTCCTACGGCACCTACAATATCCTGTGGCAAGTTAACCAGGCCCACGAGCTGGGGCTGTCCTACGTCTACCTCGGCTACTGGATCGAGCAAAGTCCCAAGATGGCCTACAAGATCAACTTCCGCCCGCTCGAAGCGCGCATCGACGGCGAATGGGGCGTGCTGCAGCGATAAAGAAGGCCGGCCTTGTGATACAAGTGCTAACAATGTCGCCGACACGCGAATACGTACGCGGGGGCGGCGCACGTTAGAATGACGGGGAAAACAACATTGAGCTCCCCATGCCCGACAAACTCCTGTACACCCTCGTTCGCCCCGCACTGTTCTCGCTCGATCCCGAAACGGCCCACAACCTCACCTTGCCCCTGCTGCGCCGCGCCGCCGCGCTCGGGCTGACGGGCGCGTTCAGGAAGCCCGCGCCCGACCCGCGCACGGTCATGGGCATCACCTTCCCGAACCCGGTCGGCCTGGCCGCCGGTCTCGACAAGGACGGCGCCTACATCGACGGGCTGGCCGCGCTCGGTTTCGGTTCGATCGAGATCGGGACCGTGACCCCGCGCGGCCAGGCCGGCAACCCCAAGCCGCGCATGTTCCGCCTGCCGCGCGCGAAGGGCATCATCAACCGCATGGGCTTCAACAATGGCGGCGTCGACGCCTTCGTCGCCAACGTCCAGGCATCGCGCTTCTACCAGGAGCGGCGCGGCGTGCTGGGCCTGAACATCGGCAAGAACGCCGATACGCCGATCGAACGGGCGGCCGAGGATTACCTGCACTGCCTGCGCAAGGTCTATCCGTATGCGAGCTACGTGACGGTCAACATCTCGTCGCCCAACACCAAGAACCTGCGCCAGCTGCAGGGCGCCTCGGAGCTCGACAGCCTGCTGTCGCAGCTCAAGCAGGAGCAGACGAAGCTGGCCGACCACCACGGCCACTACGTGCCGATCACGCTCAAGATCGCGCCCGACGTCGACGGCGACCAGATCCGCGACATCGCCGGCGCCTTGCTGCGCCACAAGATCGACGGCGTGATCGCCACCAACACCACGCTCAACCGGCGCGACGTCGAGGGCATGAAGCACGCGCAGCAGGCCGGCGGCCTGTCGGGGGCGCCGGTGTTCGAGCAGTCGAACATCGTGATCCGCGCGCTCAAGGCCGAACTGGGCGACCAGATCCCGATCATCGGCGTGGGCGGCATCATGCGCGGCCAGGATGCGAAGGCGAAGATCGCGGCCGGCGCCACGCTGGTGCAGCTGTACAGCGGCCTGATCTACGCCGGCCCGCGCCTGGTGCGCGAGTGCGCCGACGCCCTGCGCGAACAGCCGAAGAAAAGGAAATGAGCCTGCCGCGCAAGAAGCTCGGGCGCACCGATCTCGAGGTCACCAAGGTCTGCCTGGGCACGATGACCTTCGGCGAGCAGAACACCGAACAGGAAGCGCACGCCCAGCTCGACTACGCGGTCGAACGCGGCATCAATTTTATTGACACCGCCGAGCTGTATCCGGTGCCGCCCAGGGCCGCGACGCAAGGCGCGACCGAGCGCTTCATCGGCTCCTGGCTCAAGGCGCGCGGCGGGCGCGACAAGCTGGTGCTGGCGACCAAGATCGCCGGCCCCAACGGCAGCCAGGCCTGGATCCGCGGATCGAAGCACAACCTCGACGCCGCCGGGCTGCGCGCCGCGGTCGACACCAGCCTGCGGCGCCTGCAGACCGACTACATCGACCTCTACCAGCTGCACTGGCCGAGCCGCAACGTCCCGATCTTCGGCGCCAACCAGTTCGACCCGCGCAAGGAGCGTGATAGCGTCGCGGTCGAGGACACGCTGCGCGCGCTGGCGGGCCTGGTCAATGAAGGCAAGATCCGCCACATCGGCGTCTCGAACGAGGGCCCGTGGGGCGTGTGCGAATTCATCAAGCAGGCCGAGCTCCACGGCCTGCCGCGCATCGCCACCATCCAGAACCTGTACAACCTGACGGCGCGCGCTTTTGAATCCACCCTGCTCGACGAAGTCTGCTACCGCGAAGACGTGAGCCTGCTGGCCTACAGTCCGCTCGCCTTCGGCCAGCTCAGCGCCAAATACGTCGACGACCCGCAGGCGCGCGGCCGCCTGACGATCTATCCGCCGACCTGGAGCCCGCGTTATTTGCGGCCAGGCGTGTTCGAGGCGACCCGCGCGTATGCGGCGCTGGCGCGCGAGCACGGCTTGCTGCCTTCGCAGATGGCGCTGGCCTGGTGCTATTCGCGCTGGTTCACGGGATCGACTATCGTCGGGGCCACCACGCTCGCGCAGCTGAAGGAAAACATCGATGCGGCCGACGTGGTGCTGGGCGATGACGTGGTGCGCAGGATCGACGAGATCCACGCCAGGATCACCAACCCGGGCCAGTGAGCACCGATCCCGGCAAGTCTTCAGAAAATCCAGTCCGGGTATTGACTTCGGCCACACCTATATAATAATGAGAATTATTCTCAATTATTATAGGTGATACCGAATGTCGGGCTCCGACACCCTCGCGCGGCCAACGCTGACGATGCTCTATGCCGACCACCACGGCTGGCTGCACGCATGGCTGCGCCGCAAGCTGGGATGCGCCTTTACCGCCGACGACCTGGCGCAGGATACCTTCCTGCGCCTGCTGGTGCGTCCGCGCGCGCTGGACGCAGGACGCGATCCGCGCGCCTATCTCACCACCATCGCCCGGGGCCTGGTGGTCGACCACTGGCGCCGCGCCGACATCGAGCGCGCCTGGCTGGCGGCCATGCTGGACCGCCCCGAGGCGCTGCACCCTTCGGCCGAGCACCGGGCCATCCTGATCGAGACCCTGGTCGAGGTCGACCGCATCCTGGCCGCCTTGCCCGACAAGCCGCGCGAAGCCTTCCTGCTGGCCCACCTGCACGACCTGACCTACGCCGAGATCGGCGCGCGCCTGGAAGTGTCGGAGCGCATGGTCAAGAAATACATGGCCCAGGCCATGCTGCACTGCCTGACGGCGGCGTCCTCGTTCCAGGCGGCGCTGGCGTGAGCATGCAGGACACCCAGGACATCCCCTACGCCACCCTCGAGCAGGCGGCCGAGTGGTACGCCACCTTCCGTTCCGGCGCGGTCGACGACGATGAACGGCGGCGCTGGCAGGACTGGCTGGCGCAGGGCGCCGGCAACCGCCGCGCCTGGGCGCGGGTGGAAGCGATCAGCCAGCACGTCGCCATCGCCAGGCAGACGCCGGAAGCGTCCAGCGCGGCCCTGCACGCGGCCAGTGCGCAGCGCCAGCGCCGCAAGCTGGTCAAGACACTGGCGCTGGCCGCCATCACGACCGGTCTAGGCTGGCAGCTGGCGCAGCAGGAAGACGTGCAGGTGGCGCTCGCCGGGATCAAGGCATCGTACCGCGTCGGCGTCGGCGAACGCAGCGAGACCGTGCTGGCCGACGGCACCCGGCTCTGGCTCGATTCCGGCACCATCCTCGACGAACGTTTCGACGACGCGCTGCGCCTGGTGGTGCTGCACCGGGGCGAGATCCTGCTCGAGAGCGGCCGGGATGCGCGCCGTCCCCTCGTGGTGCGCAGCCGCCAGGGCAGCATGCGCGCGCTCGGCACCCGCTTCCTGGTGCGGCAATTCGAGGGCAGTACCCGTCTTGGCGTGAGCGAAGGCCGGGTCGAAGTCACGCCACTCGACGCGCCTGGTCCCATGCTGATTATCGAGGCGGGGCAGGAAGTGACCTTTACCCGTGACGCCATCTCGGCGCCCGGCGCATTGCCGGCCGCGCGCGAGGCCTGGACACGCGGCATGCTGGTCGCCGACGACCTGCCGCTGAAAGATTTCCTGGCCGAGCTGTCGCGCTACCGGCATGGCTTCCTGGGCTGCGATCCCGGGGTCGCCGATCTGCGAGTGGTCGGCGCCTTCCCGATCCGCGACACCGACCAGGCGCTCGCGATGCTGGAAGCGGCGCTGCCGGTGCGGGCGCGCCGGGTGTTGCCGTGGTGGGTGAGCGTCGGCCCGAAAAAATAATGCGCATCGGGTTCCCTTTTTCGCGCGCCGTTCGGAAAGCAGGGTGAAGACCTTCATTTTGCTCCTATCCGAAAGCCCGTATGACACCATCGCCAACCGCCCTCGCCGCCCGCCTGCTGGTATGCGGCTTCTTCGCCTGTTCCCTGCCTGTCCTCGCCGTCGACGCCGCCGCGGTCCAGCAAGCCTCGCTGCGCAACTACAGCATCGCGGCCGGCCCGCTGAACGCCGTGCTGGCGCGCTTCTCGGCCGAATCGGGCATCTACGTTGCCGCCAACGGCGCGCTCACCGCCGGCGTCGCCAGCCCCGGCGTGCAGGGCCGGCTCGCGCCGCGCGATGCCTTGATCCGCCTGCTCGCCGGCAGCGATCTGCAGGCGGTGGCGCAGGGCGACGGCCGCTACATCCTGCAGCAGGCCCCGGCAGCATCAGGCGCCACCCCGCCGCGCTCGGCCACCCTGCCCGCGCTGCCGAAGGTGCTGGTACGGGCCGACCGTGAACAGGGTCCGGGCGACGTCGACGGCTTCGTCGCCCGCCGCAGCAGCACCGCCACCAAGACCCTGACGCGCCTGATCGAGAACCCGCAATCGGTGTCGGTGATCACGGCCGACGAACTGGCCAGCCGCAAGGCCGAGACCCTCGACGAAGCCCTGCGCTACACGGCCGGCGTGACGCCGAACATGAAGCCGTGGGCGGTGGACGAATTCTCGATGCTGCGCGGTTTCGACCTGGGCGCCGCCGGCATCTTCCGCGACGGCCTGCTGACCTCCGGCCGCGCCTACGCCGCGCCGATCGAGCCGTATGGCCTGGAGCGCCTGGAAGTGCTGCGCGGCCCGGCCTCGGTGCTGTACGGCCAGTCGCCGCCGGGCGGCATGATCAACGCCGTGTCCAAGCGGCCATCGCTCAATGCGGTGCGCGAGGTCGGCATCGAATACGGCACCTACGACCGCAAGCAGTTCAAGGCCGACGTCGGCGGCGCGCTCGACGAACGCGGCGCCTGGACGTACCGCCTCACGGTGCTGGCGCGCGAATCCGGCACCCGTCTCGACCTCGACAGCGACGACCGGATCTACGTGGCGCCGGCCCTGAGCTGGCGGCCGAACGCGAACACCCGCCTGACCCTGCTGGCGCAGTACCAGAAGGACGACCAGTCGTATGCCTGGCCCAACCAGCTGGTCAATCCCGGCCCGCAGGGCCAGCCTGCGCCCAGCGTGAACCTGGGCGGCAGGGACAACCGTTGGGAGCGCGAGAACCACGCCATCGGCTACGAGTTCGAACACCGCTTCAACGATACCTGGACCGTGCAGCAAAGCGTGCGCTACACCGAACTCGATCGCGACGAAACCAACGTCTTCCCGCGCGTACTGCTGGCCGACGGGCGCTCGGTCACGCGCCTGTTCTATCCGCGCAATTCGGCCTGGCGCGGGCTGCAGGCCGATACCCGCCTCCAGGCGAGCTTTACGACCGGTGCGCTGGCCCACAATGTGCTGGTCGGTCTCGACTACGCCGACAACAAGACCACCGACGGCTACCCCTACGAGATCACGCCGCTGCCGAACCTAGACCTGTACGCCCCGGTCTACGGCGGACACGCCACCATCGTGCCGGCGGCGGCGCCGCGCAAGGAACTGTATCCGCTCGAACAGACCGGCCTGTACCTGCAGGACCAGCTGAAATGGGACAAGTGGGTGGTGACCGCCGGCCTGCGCCACGACCGTGCGAAGAATGCGAACACGCGCGAGCTGCCGGCCGCCGGCACGTCCACGCTGGCCTACCGCCAGTCGGCAAGCAAGACCACCGGCCGCCTGGGCGCCGTCTACCTGTTCGATTCCGGCTGGGCGCCCTATGTCAGCTACGCGACCTCCTTCACACCGACGATTGGCCGCGACGTCGACGGCGAGCTGCTCAAGCCTTCCACCGGCCGCCAGCTCGAGGCTGGCCTGCGCTACCAGCCGGACAACGCCAGCACCGTCTACACGGCGTCGGTCTTCAAGCTGGCGCGCCAGAACGTGGCGACCGCCGCGCCGCAGGATCCGGCCGCCACGGTGCAGACCGGCGAAGTCGAATCGCAAGGCCTCGAGCTGGAGGCGCGCACCAATATCTCGCGCAACCTGAGCGTGGTCGCCCAGTATACCTGGCTCGATACCGAGATCACGCGCAGCAACCGCAGCGACCGCGGCCTGTGGCAGCCCGGCGCCGTGAGGCACAGCGCCTCGGTGTGGACGCGCCAGGACTTCAGGCTGCTGGACAATCTGCAAGCCTACGGCGCGCTGGGGCTGCGCTACTACGGCAAGTCGCGTTCCTACCAGGACTACGGCAACCAGGGCATCGAGAATCCCGACTATGGCATGGTCGATGCCGCCTTCGGCGTCGAGCGCGGCCCGTGGCGCTTCTCGGTCAACGTCAACAACCTGTTCGACAAGCAGGTCCTGCTCGATTGCGACACGACCTTCTGCTACCGCAATGCCGAGCGCACCGCCAATGTGAGCGCCAGCTACCGTTTCTGACGAATGGCCGCACCGATCGAACGCGGCCTGCGCCAGTCGATGGCCGGCCTGCACCTGTGGGCCGGCCTGCTGGCCGGATGGCTGCTGTTCGCCATCTTCGTCACCGGCGGCATCAGCTACTATCGCGACGAACTCACGCAGTGGCTGCGGCCCGAGATCCCGGCCCGCCCCGCCGTGCTCGACCAGGCCGCCGCCGCGCAGCGCGCGCTGGATCGGCTGGCGCGGCAAGGCGCCGGCGCCGGCGCCGATGAATGGCACATCATCCTGCCCGGTCCGCGCGCCAACGCGATCGAGACGGCATCGGAGCGGGGAGAGGCCAGGGAGCGCACGCTGCTCGACCCGGCCAGCGGCGCCGTGCTCGCGCCGCGCGCGACCCAGGGCGGCGAATTCTTCTATTACTTCCACTTCTCGCTGCACTACCTGCCGGCCACGCTGGGCCGCTGGATAGTCGGCCTGTGCACGATCTTCTCGCTGGTGGTGGTGGTCAGCGGGATCGTCATCCACCGCCGCATCTTCAGCGACTTCTTCACCTTCCGGCCCGGCAAGGGACAGCGCTCCTGGCTCGACGCGCACAACAGTCTTTCGGTGCTGGCGCTGCCCTTCCACCTGATGATCCTGTACACCGGGCTGGTGACCCTGATGTTCTTCTACATGCCATGGCCGGCGCTGGCGGCGTTCGGCCCGCAGCAGGCGCGCAGCGAAATGGCGAAGGTGATGCAGCCGCGCTTCGACATGCCGCCGCGCAGCGGCAACGCTGCGCCGCTGGCCGCCCTGGCCCCGCTGATGGCAGAGGCGAATGCACGCTGGGGCGATGGCAAGGTCGGGCGCGTCATCGTGCGCCATCCCGGCGACCGCGCGGCCCGCATCGCCATCGTGCGCGGCGACGGCGACCGGGTGTCTGTTGCCCCATCCTGGCTGCTGTTCGACGGCGCCAGCGGCGCCCTGCTCGACGCGCATGAACGCAGCAGCGCGGCAGTCGCAACCTGGGGCGGCGCCTATGCGCTGCACCTGGGCCGCTTCGCCGATCCCGTGCTGCGCTGGCTGTACTTCATGAGCAGCATGGCCGGCGCCGCGATGGTGGCGACCGGCATGATGCTGTGGGCCGCCAAGCGCCGGCAAAAAGCGGCGCGGCCCGGCATCGGGCTGTTGCTGGTCGAACGGGGGAATGTAGCCTGCGTGGCCGGCCTGTCGATCGCGGTGGCGAGCTTCATGCTGGCGAATCGCCTGTTGCCGCTGGACCTGCCGGCGCGCGCCCAGTGGGAAGTGCACTGCTTCTTCCTGGCCTGGGCCGCGGCGGCATCGTTCGCGGCCTGCCGCCCGGCGGCCCAGGGCTGGCGCACGTTGGCGCTGGCGTCCTGCCTGCTGTGGGCCAGCCTGCCGCTGGTGAGCGCCTGGACCACCGGCCGCCTGTTCCTTGCCTTCGATGCCGTCTTCGCCTGCATGGCGGGCATCGGCTGGCTTGTTGGTCGCCGGTCGCGATCGCCTTCTCGATAGCAGTCCGCGTAGCCGCCTGGTTCGTGATAGAGGTCAAGATCGACGACCGCGGGTGTGGCATTTTCAGAGTCTGTTTCCTATCGAGAATTTCCGAATGGATCAGATCAAGTTACCGCTCACTGGATTGACCCAGGCAAACCGGCCGATCCGCTTGATGCTGCGTGGCCAGGGCGTCGTCCTCGACGACGTCCTGATCGTCAAGCGGGTCACCGGCAAGGAAAGCCTGTGTGGCGGCATTGACTACCGACTGCTATGCCTGTCCACGCAGGCCGCGCTTCCACTGAAAAACTTCATTGCACTGGCGGCAGAGCTCCAGTTCGTCACCGACCGAGGCCAGCTGCGTTCGGTATGCGGCGTCGTGACCGGCGCCCATGCCGGACAAAGCGACGGTGGACTGGCAACGTATCAACTGGTCATTCGCGATGCCTTGTCCCTGATGGAGCGACGCATCAATACGCGCATCTTTCGCAATATGAGCGAGACCGACATCATCTGGTCGCTCGTGCGCGAATGGCGGAGCCACAACCCTGTGCTTGCCGGGGTACTCGATATCGATATGGCCGGGATAAAGCGTACCTACCCGGCGCGCGAGTTCACGATGCAGTACAACGAGTCGGACGCAGCCTTCGTGCGCCGCCTGTGCAAGCGACGTGGGATATCGTGGTTCATCCGCCCGGCCGGACAGGGCGCGTCGGACAGCAATGCCGCCCCTGTCCATTCCCTTGTCCTGTTCGACTCTTCATTATCGCTGGCGCGCAATGCTGCCGGCACCGTGCGCTTCCACCGGGATGCGGCAACCGAAGCGCGCGATGGCATCGTCAACTGGAGTGCCATGCGCACGTTGGTGAACGGTAGCGTCAACCTGCAGAGCTGGGACTACCGGCAAGGCCGCATGATGCTGGCGCAGTCGCCAACGCTGGCAAGACAAGGCAGCGCCGGCGACCGTCTCGCCGGCTTCCTGGACGACCATCGAATCGACGCCCCTCACGTCGCCGACAATGGCGACGATTACCGGCTGCTGGGCGACTTGCGTATGCAGCGTCATGAATTCGAGGCCAAGTGCTTCCACGGGGAAGGTGGCGTTCGCGATTTATGTGTGGGCGAATGGTTTTGTCTTGAAGGCCATCCCGAGATCGATCGGCACCGGAGCGATGAGCGCGAATTCGTCGTGACTGAATTATCGGTAGTCGCGGAGAACAATCTTGCCAGCGACCTCGATGACAAGGCGCGACGCCTGTTTGCCGCCAATGGCTGGTCGCCGGCCGGGGATGCCGCTTTGGAGCGGGCCAGGGAAGAGCGAGGGGTGCGGTACACCAACCGCTTCGCCTGCGTCCGACGTGGCACGCCGATCGTTCCCGCCTACGATCCGCGTCTCGATCTGCCGCGTGTGCACATGGAGACGGCCATCGTGGTTGGCCCACCGGGTGAAGAGGTCCATTGCGACGCCCTGGGACGCATCAAGCTACGCTTTCCCGGGATGCGCGAACAGGACCACGCTGGCGGTGCGGGAGCAAGCAACTCCGAGCGGGACTCGGCCTGGATTCGCGTCTCCAGCCATTGGGCAAGCAATGGCTGGGGGAGCCTCAGCCTGCCGCGCGTCGGGGACGAGGTTGTGGTGGATTTCCTGGGCGGCGACCCGGACAAGCCCATCGTCATCGGCCTCGTCTATAGCGACAGTGCGCCCCCTGCGGCCTTCAGCCATGCGGGATCGTTGCCAGGGAATCGGTTTGTCGCGGGAATCAAGAGCAAGGAAATCGGGGGCACACGCTGCAACCAGCTACGGATGGATGACACGGCCGGCCAGATCAGCGCGCAACTGGCGAGTGAACATGGACACAGCCAACTCAACCTCGGATGGCTGACGCACCCGAGGAGCAATGGCGAGGGGCGCCCGCGAGGTGAAGGAGCGGAACTGCGCAGCGACCACGCCGTCGTTTTGCGCGCCGCACGGTTGATGCTCTTGACGACACAAGCCATGCTGGGCGCGCAGGGAAAGCAGCTGGAGCGCGAACCATTGCAAAACCTGCTCGAAAGCTCGCAAGCGCTGCTCGAGGAACTTGGCGCATTCGCCGAGCAGCATCAGGCGATGCCAGTCGATGCATCGTCTCATGCGCAGTTGGCAAAATCCCTTCGAGATGCCGAACAAGACGGCAATGCCCTGACCACAGCGGGCGGCCAGGGAAAATCACCCTTGATCGCACACTATGCCGAAGGGGGGTTCGCCAGCGTCACCCCGGATTCATCCGTCAGCTATAGCGGTCGCCAGCAGAACTTCGTCGCGCAACAGCACATCCAGATGGTTGCAGGGCAGCGCCTGAACGTCAACGCCGGTAAAGGAATTTCGCTGTTCTCCCACCAGGATGGCATGAAGCACATCGCCCGTGCCGGAAAACTGGATATCCAGGCGCAACAGGACAGTATCGGCATCGCTGCCGACCGCGACGTGAACATCAGCGCCAGCCAGGGAGAGGTCGTCATCGCGGCCAGGAAAAGCCTGACGCTGGCATGCGGTGGCAGCTATATCAGGATCGCGGATGGCAAGCTCGAACTCGGCTGTATGGGGGACTTCACGGTCAAGGCCGGAAAGCATCGATGGGATGGCCCCGCTCAACGGCAAGTGGAGCTGCCATTCTTTCCGGCGGCCGAGCATACGAACTGGTTGAAGCTGGACCTGGACGGCCATCAGGGTGCCCCCATGGCCGGCGTCCCCTACACCCTGCATTTCGCCGATGGCCAGCAAAAGGGCGGCACGCTCGATGGCAACGGCATGGCGGAAGAGCGCAACCTGCCCGATGCAATCAGCAAGGTGGTCTATCACAACTCGCCTTCCGCCACCGACGAGTCGCGACCGACGGTGGGCGATCTGCTGGCCGGGCTCGATCCGCTACTGGCTCAGGGGGCTTCTGCAGTGCGTGAACCGGGAGACGGGAGGGACCGGTAATGGCCGCATCCAACGACACCTTGCTCGCCCTGAACGAAGTACATGGGACGGAAAAGCCGGACGACATCGGGTTTGGCGAATGGGTGTGGGGCGCCCTGCAAGGAGACTTCAACCCGCAGCGCTCGAGCGGCCAGATCGGCTTCGACATGGTGGTGTCGTTGTTCCCCGTCGTCGACACCATCTGCGATTTGCGCGACCTGTGCGCGAACATCCGGGCATACCGCGCCGATCCGACCAACAAGGTCACGCTGTTTTTCATCGCGACGACAGTTGTCGGTTTCTTTCCGGAGATCGGCACTGTCGTCAAGAGTGCGTTGCGGCTGGTGTGGGTCTATCTGAAGCCGCTGGTCAAGCATGCCGATGACATCACGAATACCAGCAAGCTGGTTGCTGCGACCAATCGGGCATGCGACGCCGCACTGCCGAAGATCACCGAATACCTGCAGCACAGCCGGGTGATGCAATGGGCGACGAAAGGCAAATTGCCGGATGTATTCAAGTTCGTGGCGTCGAAGATCCGCGAAGGGGCCGATCTGGTCAGCCCCGCAAAACTCAAGGCGGCGCTGAATGAGAAGCTCGATGCTTTGAAAGCCCTGCTCCAGAAGATCAAGCCCATGGTGCCGAGCCTGGTTCGCGAAAAAATCGGCGACCTCCTGGAACTGGTGGAGTCGACCCGGAATGCCATCGGTGACGCGATCCAGCAGTGCTGTCCATCGATCAGGACCGTGCTGAAGGTCATTGCGAAGAGACTGGACGATCACGCGTGGCGCGCTGAGGTGTATCGCACTAATCGGGGATGGATCGCGCCGATTTCGCAGACGGGATCGGCGAAATTGATTAATGCGAAGCCGCCGAAGTGGGTAGATAGAATTTCTGGAAACCTGGCATGTCCTCCAACGGATCCGAAGGATCCAAAAGTACTTGCATTACTGACTGCCAATCCTGGCCATCCACGGCTCAGCGAGCCGCAGATCGAAACGTTTTCAACAATTAACGGCGGAATCCACCCCGACACCATCGCTGGACCAGCAACACTCTATCGAATAATTGATCCCTCAAATGAAGGAGCGGGCATCTTTTGGGTTTCCGAGGCGGAATTCAGAGCGATAAAAAATCGCGAAGAATGGCGCCGCAAATTCGCCGTTAAGCCCGAGTGGAACCAGAACGGCTGGTTTGTCGAATATGAGATCAGAGCTGGCGAAAATCTTCCCGTATGGCGTGGGCCAGCAGCCAGCCAAGAGCTCGATGGAACGAATTACTACTTGAAAGGTGGTGGGGAGCAGATCGTCTTTTTCCCAGGAAATCGTGACCAGATGGTCGATGCCTTTCCCCGTATCGATCGTGATACCGGATTGCCAGCCTTGGATGACGCGGGGAACATCGATAAGAGAGTGGAATATACCGACTTAGCAGGCCAGATAACCCCCGCCAAGCTACGTGCAAAAATCATCGATCCGCATATTAAAGGCCCCCTGGAAACTGGTTGGGGCGCAACTGACTACATGCCTAAAGAAGCGAAACGCATATTACTAACGGTGCCGACGCCGAACTAACCCATCTTCAAAGGGAGCATATCATGCGAAATCTTCAACTAGAAGCAGCGATCTGGTATTTGTTCACATCTGCTGATTTTTATGAGATGGCCGCATCCGAATCCGAGTCAATCATGAGTTGGTTTGGAAATAAGGCTATCGCGAAAAGAACTTCAGGCTTCGGAAGAAACAGCCAGATCTACGATCAATTCAAAAAACGTGCAAACGATTTCCGTAGGGGCGCAGAACTTGCGAGGCTCGGCGACTACGAATTGATCTATAAAATTGGCGGGAGTATCCGCGGCGACGCGCGAGGAATGCTGGAACAGCCACTACGGACCTGGATGACCGACGCTGAGTATGATGACTTTTTCAAAAACAGGGTCGCTCGTCTTTCGGAATACGGAAGATTGATCAGGAATGCGCTCGCTAACGCAATGGTAAAAGGAGACGATAGCTATTTCGAGCCCAAGCCGGAATGTCCAGGGAGGAATCATGACGATGAAGGTTTTCCAGGAGATGGCATCCTGTACGCTTATGAATGCTTCATTAATTCGGACCGAGACAGGCCCAACTCCATAAGAATTCCGGACCCCTTGCCCGAGTACACGATAGACAGATCAATCGCCTGCAAAACCGGAGACGAAGTGCCATGGACAGGTGTCTGGTATCCCAGCACCGGCCTGGACAATCAAAGCCTGACATTCGCCGTCAAGGGATTGCGCATGCAGCCGGCATTCCGGATCGTCAAGACGGCAGAGCAAATGGAAGCCGAGGGTCAGTGGCCCGACCCGCAGACCATGGCGCTCGTCACCACCTGGCACCCCGTCATCCCCGTTGTTCGCAAGGATGAGCCTAAGCAAGAGCTGCGCGCCCAGGGAGGTAACCCCTGCCCCAGGGCCGGCATCTGGCAACCGATCGATGCCGGCGCCGCACAACGCCGCTACGCGGCAGGCGAAACGATGGCAAACCTGGGTTCCGCATACGGCTTCACCGTATGGCGGTGGATTTCAGACTGATGCGGATTGGGCGGGGCGATCCGTCTTGCCCTGAATGCCACGCCCGACGCGGCCATGCGAAAGGACCACCATGAAACACGTCATTCGCCTGGGCGATGCGACTTCGCACGGCGGCAAGGTCGTTGCCGCTTCCAGCAACGCATCGGTCAACGGAACCGCGGTGGCCCGCAAAGGCGACGCCTGCACTTGTCCCATCGCAGGCCATGCCTCGTGCGTCATCGCCGAGGGCGATCCGCTCGTGCTGGACGGCGGCATCCCGGTTGCCTTCCACGGCCACAAGACCTCTTGCGGAGCGACGCTGATCGCGTCGGGTGCGACCACAGGCAAGGCTTGATCGCCCCCTTGTTTCAGTCCGCCGTCGCGATCGCCTTCTCGATATCCGCCCGCGTATAACCCTGGGCAAAACGCTCGATGAAATGGAAGGCATACGCGCGCAGGTAGGCGCCGCGGCGCACGGCCAGGCGCGTGACGTTCTGCGCGAACAGGTGCGACGCCTCGATCGCGCGCAGGCCCTTGTCGCGGCCATGGTCGAAGGCCATCGAAGCGACGATGCCCACGCCCATTCCCAGCGAAACGTACTGCTTGATGACGTCGGAATCCATCGCGGTGAGCACGATGTCCGGCGCCAGCCCGGCTTCGACGAAGGCCGCGTCGATGTGGCTGCGGCCGGTGAATCCGACGTCATAGGTGATGAGCGGATGCTCGGCCAGGTCTTCCAGGCGCAGCGGCAAGCCGCTGGCGAAGATCGGATGGCCTTCGGGGGCCACGATCAGGTGGCTCCAGCGGTAGCACGGGAAGGACACCAGGTCGGGGAAGGCCGACAGGCCCTCGGTCGCGATGCCGATGTCGGCCTTGCCCGAGGCGACCCATTCGGCGATGTGTTCGGGGGCGCTCTGCTGCAGGGCGACGCGCACGTTGGGGAAGGCGGCGCGGAACGATTGCACCACCTGCGGCAACGCGTAGCGCGCCTGGGTGTGGGTCACGGCGACCGTGAGCGTGCCGCTGTCCTGGGCCGCATATTCGCGGCTGGCCTGTTGCAGGTTCTCGGCTTCGACCAGCAGCTTCTCGACGATGCGCAGGATGCCCTTGCCGGGCGGCGTGAGGCCGGTCAGGCGCTTGCCGTTGCGCTCGAAGATGACCACGCCCAGTTCTTCCTCGAGCTCGCGGATCTGGCGCGAGACGCCCGGCTGCGAGGTGAACAGGGCGTTGGCGACGTCGGTCAGGTTGAAGTCGCGCCGGGCCGCCTCGCGCACCGAGCGCAGCTGCTGGAAATTCATATCGCGTTTCCTTCGTCGACGAACACTTCGATGCGGCGCGGACGCACGACCAGCGTCTCGCCTTCTTTCAGGCCGAGCTCGATGTAGCGGTCGTTCGGCATCACCGCCTCGATGATCTGCTGGTTGTCGGCCCGTTCCAGGTCGAGCTGTGCCAGCGGCCCGATCGCATGCGCGCGGCGCAGCCTGGCCACCACGCCCTCGGCGCCGGGGCTATAGCGCTCGACATCCAGGTCGTGCGGACGCACATAGCCGATGCCGGCGCCGTCGCGCACGCCAGCGTGCCGCGGCGCCTGGAAGCGCACGTCGCCGCTGGCGAGCACGCCGTCATTGACGCGGCCGTGGAACAGGTTGACGTTGCCCAGGAAGCCGTACACGAAGGGCGAGGCCGGGTTGTTGTACACCTCGTCCGGGCTGCCCAGCTGCTCGACCCGGCCCTTGTTCATCAGGACCACCTGGTCGGCCACTTCGAGCGCTTCTTCCTGGTCGTGGGTGACGAAGATCGAGGTCACGTGCAGCTCGTCGTGCAGGCGGCGCAGCCAGCGGCGCAGTTCCTTGCGCACCTTGGCGTCGAGCGCGCCGAACGGCTCGTCCAGCAGCAGCACGCGCGGCTCCACCGCCAGTGCGCGGGCCAGGGCGATGCGCTGGCGCTGGCCGCCCGACAGTTGCGGCGGATAGCGGTCGGCGATCCAGTCGAGCTGCACCAGCTCGAGCAGCTTCTTGACCTTGTCGCGGATCTGCGATTCGCTCGGACGTTCCTTGCGCGGCTTGACGCGCAGGCCGAAGGCCACGTTCTCGAACACGGTCATGTGCTTGAACAGCGCATAGTGCTGGAACACGAAGCCGACCTGGCGCTCGCGCACGTGGCGGTGCGAGGAATCCTGGCCGTCGAGCAGCACCGAGCCGGAATCCGGGTATTCAAGGCCGGCGATGATGCGCAGCAGCGTGGTCTTGCCGCAGCCCGACGGCCCGAGCAGCGCCGTCAGCTCGCCGTCGGGGAATTGCAGCGAGACGTCGTCCAGCGCCGTGAACTGGCCGAACTGCTTGCGGATATGTTGTACTTCGATCGTCATGCGTGACTCCGGCGTGTATGCAGTAGATTCAGTGAGGCGCCGCCACCGAGACCGATTTAGCCTGGTGCAGACGCCATTCGATGAAGGACTTGACGGCCAGGGTCACCAGGGCGAGCAGCGCCAGCAGCGAGGCGACGGCAAAGGCGGCCGTGAAGTTGTATTCGTTGTAGAGGATCTCGACGTGCAGCGGCATCGTGTTGGTCTCGCCGCGGATGTGGCCCGAGACCACCGACACCGCGCCGAACTCGCCCATCGCGCGCGCATTGCACAGGATGACGCCATACAGCAGGCCCCATTTGATGTTCGGCATCGTCACGCGCCAGAAGGTCGACCAGCCCGAGGCGCCCAGCACCAGCGCGGCCTCTTCTTCTTCGGTGCCCTGCTGCTGCATCAGCGGAATCAGCTCGCGCGCCACGAACGGGAAGGTGATGAACACGGTGGCCAGCACGATGCCCGGCACCGCGAACAGGATCTTGATGTCGTGCTCCGCCAGCCAGGGACCGAACCAGCCCGAGGCGCCGAACACCAGCACGTACATCAGGCCCGCGATCACCGGCGAGATCGAGAACGGCAGGTCGATCAGGGTCAGCAGGATGCTCTTGCCCCTGAATTCGAACTTGGCGATGGCCCACGCCGCCGCCACGCCGAACACCAGGTTCAGCGGCACCGAGATGGCGGCCGCGATCAAGGTCAGCTTGATCGCCGACAGCGCATCGGCATCGAGCACCGATTCGACATAGACTTCCCACCCCTTCCTGAGCGCTTCGGTGAACACCGCCGCCAGCGGGATGAACAGGAACAGCGTCAGGAACACCAGCGCGACGGCGACCAGGGCGAGGCGCACCCAGCGCGGCTCGAGCACGCTGGTGTCGTGGCGCCTGGCCTTGCCGGCGGCCGCCGGCTGCCCCACGTTATCGTGGACCGCGCTCATGCCTTGCCCGCCCGTTTGCGCGTCCACGCCTGCAACAGGTTAATCGCCAGCAGCAGGATGAAGGAGAACACCAGCATCACCACCGCGATCGCGGTCGCGCCGGCATAGTCGTACTGCTCCAGCTTGGAGATGATCAGCAACGGCGTGATCTCGGACACCATCGGCAGGTTGCCGGCGATAAAGATGACCGAACCGTATTCGCCGGTGGCGCGGGCGAAGGCCAGCGCGAAGCCGGTCAGCAGCGCCGGCACGATGGTCGGCAGCACCACGCGGACGAAGGTCTGCAGCGGCGCGGCGCCCAGGCTGGCGGCGGCTTCTTCGAGTTCGCGTTCGGCTTCTTCGAGCACCGGCTGCACCGTGCGCACCACGAACGGCAGGCCGATGAAGGTCAGCGCCACCACCACGCCCAGCGGGGTGAACGCGACCTTGATGCCCAGCGCATCCAGGTACTGGCCGATCCAGCCGTTATGCGAATACAGCGCGGTGAGCGTGATGCCGGCCACCGCGGTCGGCAGCGCGAACGGCAGGTCGACCAGGGCGTCGACGAAGCGCTTGCCGGGGAACTGGTAGCGCACCAGCACCCAGGCCACGATGCCGCCGAAGACGACGTTGAGGGCGGCCGCGATCAGCGACGCCCCGAAGCTCAGGCGATACGACGCCATCACGCGCTCGGAGGTGACGGTCGCCCAGAAATCCGCCCAGCTCATGCTGAAGGTATTGAGGAACACCGCCGACAGCGGGATGAGGACGATCAGCGCCAGGTAGAACAGCGTGAAGCCAAGCGAGATGCCGAAGCCGGGAATGACCCGGCCCGGTCTCCTGGCCGGCTTGTCCGCTGCCGTACTGCCCGGCAATGCAAGCGAAGTCATGCGAGTCCTTATTACAAAATCTTCTATCGGACTCGCATAATCTCACGCGGTTTTTATAAAGCAAACGAAGGAATACTTATTTGTATAGATACGAAACGCTATGTGGTCGGTCGCATCAAAGCACGAGTTTGGCGGCAACGGCCGTCAGCGTCGTGGCCAGCAGGCCGCGCAGGAAGCGTTCCGGCACCGCCTTGGCCACCATGGCGCCCAGGGTGATGCCGGGCAGCGAACCGACGAGCAGGGTCAGCAGCAGCAACCAGTCGATCGAGCCCAGCCACCAGTGGCCGAGGGCGGCGATGGCCGTCAGCGGCACCGCATAGGCGATGTCGGTGCCGGCCACTTCGGCCGGGGTCAGTTTCGGGTACAGGAACACCAGCAGGGTCGCGCCGATGGCGCCGGCGCCGATCGACGAGACCGTCACCAGCACGCCCAGCACGGCGCCCGCGGCGATCGTCGCGATGGCCAGGCTGCGGCCCTGCAACTGGCGTTCTGGATGCGCATGGATCCAGGCCAGCAGCCGGCTGCGCAGCAGCAGCGCCAGCACGGTGAGCATCACCGAGACCGCGATCGTGTAGCGGATCACCTGCCCCAGCGCTTCGCTCAGCGCCCCGAACCAGTTCAGCCCGATGGCCGCCAGCACCGCCGCCGGCAGCGCGCCCAGGCACAGCCGGCCGACGATCGGCCAGTGCACGGTGCGGGTGTAGCGGTGGGTGATGGTGCCGGCGCTCTTGGTGATCGCGGCAAAGGCGAGGTCGGTGCCGACGGCCACCGAGGGCGAGACGCCGAACAGCAGGGTCAATAGCGGCGTCATCAGGGAGCCGCCCCCGACGCCGGTCATGCCGACCAATAAGCCTACCGCGAAACCCGCCCCTACAAATGTCATCGACATGCCGTGCTCTCCTGTGGCGCACAGGGTAAGGCGCAGGCCGCCGTTCTTCCAACGACAGCTTCCTCATTTGCTTATGCAGGCAGCTGTGCAGCAGGGCAAGGAGCGGCACGGCATCGTTGCCGCCGCACCAGGAAAAACGGCGAACCGGGCGTCGCCCGGTTCGCCGCCGATGCGATCGCGTGCGATTACTTGTTCGGCTGCGGGGTCAGGCGCAGGTAGGGACGCGGCGCCTCGAAGCCTTTCGGATATTTCTGCTTGATGATCTCGGGATCGGTGACGGTCAGCGGGATGATGACCGGGTCGCCATCCTTCCAGTTGCCCGGCGTGGCGACGGTGTAGCCATCGGTCAGTTGCAGGGCGTCGATCACGCGCAGCACTTCGTCGAAGTTGCGGCCGGTGCTCATCGGGTAGGTAATGATCAGGCGCACTTTCTTGGCTGGGTCGATCACGAACAGCGAGCGCACGGTGGCGGTAGCCGAGGCGTTCGGGTGGATCATGTCGTATAGCTCGGACACGGTCTTGTCGGCATCGGCCACGATCGGGAAGCCGACCACGGTCTGTTGGGTTTCCTCGATGTCCTTGATCCAGCCCAGGTGCGATTCGGCGGCATCGACCGACAGGGCGATTGCCTTGACGTTGCGCTTGTCGAACTCGGGCTTGAGCTTGGCGGTCAGGCCCAGTTCGGTCGTGCACACCGGGGTGAAATCGGCCGGGTGCGAGAACAGCACCACCCACGAATCGCCCGCCCATTCATGAAAGCGGATCTTGCCGATGCTGGAATCCTGCTCGAAATCGGGCGCGGTGTCGCCCAGGCGTAAGGTCATAGTTTTCTCCATGGTTGATTCACACGGCACCGTCCGCGGACAGTGCATCTCAAAGCCTACATAAAGCGGTTATAGAGTACGACGGCCCAGGTCGCGAACGCCAGCAGCAGAGTCAAGGCCACGGCCGCGCTGCCCAGGTCCTTGGCGGCCTTCGACAAGGGATGGCGCTCGAGCGAGATGCGGTCGACCACGGCCTCGATCGCCGAATTGATCAACTCGACGACCAGCACCACGACCAGCACGCCGATCAGCGCCAGTTTCTGGAACCCGGACACCGGCAACGACAGCGCCAGGATGCTCGCCGCCACGATCAATACGATCTCTTGCCGGAACGCCGCTTCGCTGCGCCAGGCCCAGCGCAAGCCATCCCAGGTATTGCGGCAGGCGGCGCCGATGCGCTCGAGGCCGCGCAAGGTCTTGAATTCGCTGATCGGATTTTCCATCGTCTCGGTACTGTGGATGCGGGAACAGCATTATGCCGCGTCCAGGGGCAGCATGTGGCAAACCCGCCAAGTTTGCAAGCCGCCGTTTGCGCGTCCGTTTCACATCATGGTATAAAGTGAACGATACTGCACTGCACCAACCACATCATGAAAATGGAAACGCCTACCCCAGCCAAGACATCGATCCAGGTCATCGAACGCATGATGGCGCTGCTCGACGCCCTGGCGAGCTATTCCGACCCGGTCAGTCTCAAGGAATTGTCGCAGGTATCGGGCCTGCATCCGTCGACCGCGCACCGGATCCTGAACGATATGGTGGTCACGCGCTTCGTCGACCGGGTCGAGCCGGGCACCTACCGCCTCGGCATGCGCCTGCTCGAACTGGGCAATGTGGTCAAGAGCCGGCTGTCGGTGCGCGAAGCGGCGCTCGACGCCATGCGCGCCCTGCACCGCAAGACCCAGCAGACGGTCAACCTCTCGGTGCGCCAGGGCGACGAGATCGTGTACATCGACCGCGCCTTCTCGGAGCGCTCCGGGATGCAGGTGGTGCGCGCCATCGGCGGGCGCGGCCCGCTGCACCTGACCTCGACCGGCAAGCTGTTCTTATCGGTGGACGACGTCAAGGCGATCCGCGCCTATGCCACCCGCACCGGCCTGGCCGGCCACACGCGCAACTCGATCACCGAGCTGGGGCGGCTGGAACGCGAACTGAGCCTGGTGCGGGCGCGCGGCTATGCGCGCGACAACGAAGAACTCGAGCTGGGCGTGCGCTGCATGGCGGCCGGCATCCATGACGACAGCGGCAAGCTGGTGGCGGGATTGTCGATCTCGGCGCCGGCCGACCGGTTGCAAGAAGACTGGCTCGAAGACCTGGTGCAGACGGCGTCGCGGATTTCGTCGACCCTGGGTTATCGGCCGGTCGCGCCGGCCTGATCCGATGATCGGCAGGGTCGGCGGCCTGGCCGCCAACCCTGCGGCGCCTAATGCGGCAAGCTCGGCGCGCTGGCCGTGATCGTCGGCGTGCGCACCGCGTCGACGTCCATGCGGTCGGGCAGCGACTCGATCCAGCGGCGGATGCGGCCCGCATCGGCGGTGCGCGACATCTTGCCTTTCGAATCCAGGAACACCATCACCACATTGCGGCCATGGATCATGGCCTGCATCACCAGGCAGCGCCCTGCTTCGTTGATGAAGCCGGTCTTTTGCAGGCCGATATTCCAGTCCGGCAGCGATACCAGGTAATTGGTATTCGCGTAGTGCATGGTGCGGCCGCTGGCCTGCACCGTCGATTTCGGCGTGGTCGAGAATTCGCGCAGCACAGGATCTTCGTGCGCCGCCACCACCAGCTTGGCCAGGTCGCGCGCGCTCGACACATTGCTGCTCGACAGGCCGCTGGTATCGACGTAATGGGTGTCGGCCATGCCGAGTTCGCGCGCTTTCGCATTCATCGCCGCCACGAAGGCTTGTTTGCCGCCCGGGTAGTTGCGGCCCAGCGCCGAGGCGGCGCGGTTCTCGGAACTCATCAGCGTAATGTGCAGCAATTCACGCCGGGTCATGCGCGCGCCGACCGGCAGGCGCGAGCTGCTGTACTTGAGGCGGTCGACGTCGGCGTCGGTCACGCGCAGCACTTCGTCCAGGTCTTGCTTGGCTTCCATCACGACCAGGCCGGTCATCAGCTTGGTGAGCGAGGCGATCGGCAGCGCCACGTCGGCGTTCTTTTCGAACAGCACTTCGGCGCTGTTCTGGTCGACCACATAGGCCACGTTCGAGCGCAGCGACAGCGGATCGGCGGTCTTGCCCAGGCCGGCCAGGTCGCCGGCCGTCACGGGCGCAGCGACCGCAGCCGCGGCGGTACGCGCCGGATGGTAGGTCACGACGCGCTTGCCCTTGACCGTCCTGACCCGGCGCACCATGCGCTGGCCATTGTCGCCGGCGCTCGCGACCTCCTTGCGCTTGGTGCGCTTGGCCTTGACTGCTTTGCGCTTGGGCTTTTTCTTGACGGCCTTCTTGGGCGTGGATTTCTTGGCCTGTTCAGTGGCGCCCGCGCCCGCACCTGCCCCCGCGCCGGAGGCTTGCACCGGCGCAATGGCGAACAACGTGGCGACAACTGCTGCCAAAGCAAGTTTAAACATCGAAAAACCCCTGGGCCGACTGATGAGATACATGGTGAGTGTAGCGGAACGACACACGATCGCAAGAGAAAATCACATTCCGTGCGGCAATAATCCTCTGAAATCCAACACGCGCCCGACGGAGAAACTTTCTTTTGATATCAACGAGATATTGTCGCTTATTACTTTAGTCCATGAAGCGCGCAAACACATGGCTGGGTTCGCGCTCGGTCTCCAGCGAGTTCTCGATCCGGTCCGGATCGGCCCAGCCCAGCGCCATCCCGCACACGACCATCTCGGCCGCCGGCAGGCCGAGTTCGGCCGCGATGATCCGATGATACTGCGTGAAAGCGGCTTGCGGACACGTGTCCAGCCCCCTCGCCCGCGCCGCCACCATGATGTTTTGCAGGAACATTCCGTAATCGAGCCAGGAGCCCTGCTCCAGGATGCGGTCGATGGTGAAGATCATGCCGACCGGCGCATCGAAGAAGGCGAAGTTGCGCGCATGCTGGGCCGCCATGCCGGCCTTGTTGTCGCGCGTCAGGCCCAGCAGGCTGTACAGATCCCAGCCGACCTTGCGGCGGCGGTCGATGTACGGCGCGACCCACTCGCGCGGATAGTAGGGATATTCCTCGTGGTGCTCGGCGGCCTGCGCCGGATCGCGATAGGCCGCCAGGATCGCGTTCGACAGGCGTTCGCGCGCGGCGCCGGTCAGCACATGGACTTTCCAGGGCTGGGTATTGGTGCCGGACGGCGCGCGCGCCGCCACGTCCAGGATGCGGGCGATCTCCTCGCGCTCGACCGGCTTGTCGAGGAAGGCGCGGATCGAGCGACGCGAGGTGATGGCGGCATCGACGGCCGCCTGGCTGGGTGTCGAAATCATGGGGTCTCCGGTGGTTTGCGCACGACGAAGGCGACGCCGGTGACGGCCACGGCCATCCCGGCCAGGCCGAGTGCGTTGAATGCTTCGCCGAACAGCAGCCAGGCCATGATGGCCGTGGTTGGCGGCGTCAGGTACATCAGGCTCGTCACCTCGGTCGCCTGGCTGCGCCCGATGAGCTTGAAGAGCAGGAAGATCGCGCCGATCGACAGCGCGAACACCGACCACAGCCAGGCGACGATGAAGTCGACGCTCCAGCTAATGGTCGAGAACGCCGGATCGAGATCTTCCAGCCAGGCCGCCAGCGGCACCAGCACCAGCACCGTGGCGCCGAACTGGATCGCGGTGCCGCTGCGCAGGTCGAAACGCGGGCAGAAGCGGCGCTGGAACATCGTGCCGGCCGTGATGGAGAGCAGCGCGAACACGCACAGGCCGAGGGCGGCCGGCGACAGGCCGGCCAGGCCCAGCTTGGCGTAGACGACCAGGCCCACGCCGGACAGGCCCAGCAGCAAGCCCAGCCACTGGATCGGCCGCACCCGCTCGCCGATCAGGGGCGCGGCGGCGGCCGTCAGGATGGGCTGCATGCCGACGATCAGGGCGGTCAGGCCGGCCGGCATGCCGAGCTTGATCGCCGCCCACACGCCGCCCAGGTAGCCCGCCTGCAGCAGCAGGCCCGAGACCGCGATATGCCCGACCTGGCCGCGCGGCCACGGCGCGCGCCAGATCGCCATCAGCGGCAGTAGCACCGCCAGCACGCCCAGGCAGCGCACGATGAGGAAGGTCAGCGGCGGCGCATGGGGCAGGCCGAGTTTGGCGACGATGAAACCCGTGCTCCAGAGAAAAACGAAAAATAGCGGGACGGGGGACAGCCAGGAGCTGCCAGGGAGGGTAGTGGCGTGGGTCGACATGGTCCTGGCGCACCGCGGCGGTGCACGGCACTTATTGAAAACACAAGTGAAAACGCAAGCGTCGAGTCTAGCATGCCCGCCGCCATGGCGTGTCGGCCGGCCGGAAACGGCTGGTGTTTTGCGCTAGGTCAATTGACTTTTATTGCAATAAATGCATTCAAGAAAATTATGTATCGTGGATGGTGCATCGCATCAAAACTGCTTGACTCGCCAAACGAACTGACCGAAAATCTGCCCTGTTGCGGTGCACAAAAAGAGTTTCGTCGCGTTTTATTGAAGAACCTGTCTCACAGAGCAATAGTCCATTCTTGAAACGACATATTTGGAGAGCCACATGTTTGCAATCCCTGAACAGTTTTCGAACGCTACCAAGGCCAGCCTCGAATCGCAATTCGCCCTGTTTTCGTCGCTGACCGCGAAAACCTTCGAAGGCGTGGAAAAGCTGGTCGAGCTGAACATCAGCACTGCCCGCTCGACCCTGGAAGATTCGTCGGCCGCTGCCCGCCAGCTGCTGGGCGCGAAAGATCCGCAAGAGTTCTTCTCGCTGACCGCCTCGCAGGCCCAGCCTAACGCCGAAAAAGCCCTGGCCTACAGCCGCCAGCTGGCCTCGATCGCCACCGGCGCCGGCGCCGAGTTCTCGAAAGCCGCCGAAAGCCAGATCGTCGAAGCCAACCGCAAGGTGATCTCGCTGGTCGACGAAGTGAGCAAGAACGCCCCGGCCGGTTCCGAAAGCTTCGTCGCCGCCGTCAAGACCGCGATCAGCAACGCCAACGCCGGCTACGAGCAATTCAGCAAGACCTCCAAGCAGGCGGTCGAAGCGCTGGAAACCAATATGAACGCAGCCGTGTCGCAATTTTCTGCAACTGCTGCGAAAGCTGGCAACGCTGCCAGCGCCGCTGCGGCTGCGGCCTAAGCTTCGGCTGGTCAAATAGAAAAGCCGGGACGCGCAAGCGTCCCGGCTTTTTTGCGTCTGCCTGCAGTTACTCCCCCAGGTACGCTGCCTGCACCCGCGGATCGTCCAGCATTTCGCGCGCGTCGCCGGTCATGGTGATCGCGCCCGACTCCATCACATAGCCGCGGTGCGCGGCCTGCAGCGCCAGCTTGGCGTTCTGCTCCACCAGCAGGATCGTGATGCCCTGCCGCGACACGTCGCGGATCACCTCGAAGATCTTCTCGACCATGATCGGCGCCAGGCCCATCGACGGTTCGTCCAGCAGCAGCAGGGTCGGATGACTCATCAATGCGCGCGCCATCGCCAGCATCTGCTGCTCGCCGCCCGACAGGGTGCCGGCCAGCTGGCTCGACCGCTCTTTCAACCGCGGGAACACCGTGTACCACTTCTCGATATCGGTATCGATCCCGGCCTGGTCGATGCGCGTGTAGGCGCCCATGAGCAGGTTCTCGTGGATCGACATGCGGGTAAACACGCCCCGCCCTTCCGGCACCATGGCCAGCTTTTGCCGGACCATGCGGTGCGAGGGCGTGCCGTGCAGCGGCTGGCCGAGGTAGCTGATGTCGCCTTCCACCTTGCACGGCGGGAGCGTGCCGGTAATGGCTTTCAGGGTCGTGGTCTTGCCGGCGCCGTTGGCGCCGATCAGGGTCACCAATTCGCCCCTTGCCACGTGCAGGTCGATGCCCTTGACCGCCTTGATGCCGCCGTAGGCGACCTTCAGGCCGGAGATGTTCAGGACGGGATCATGCATCAGTGGGCGCCTCCGAGATAGGCGTCGATCACGGCCTGGTTTTTCTGGATCTCGCTCGGCAGGCCTTCGGCGATCCGCTTGCCGTATTCGAGCACGGTGATGCGGTCGCACAGACCCATCATGAGTTTCACATCGTGCTCGATCAGCAGCACGGTCCGGCCCTCGGCCTTGATCTTCACCAGGAGCTCGCGCAGCGCCAGCTTCTCGGTCGCGTTCATGCCAGCCGCCGGCTCGTCCAGCGCCAGCAGCTGCGGATCGGTGGCCAGCGCGCGCGCGATTTCCAGGCGGCGCTGGTCGCCGTACGACAGGTACTTCGCCGTGCGGTCGGCATACTTTCCGATGCCAACGAAATCGAGCAGTTCCTGCGCGCGCGCCCGGATCGCGGCTTCTTCGTCGCGCGCCGCCCTGTGGCGCAGGATCGCGCCCAGCACGCCCTGCTTCGTCCTCACGTGGCGTCCGACCATCACGTTCTCGAGCGCGCTCATCTCGCCGAACAGGCGGATGTTCTGGAAGGTGCGCGCGATGCCGGCCCTGGCCACGTCGTGCGGCGCCGACGGCGAGTACGGCTTGCCGTCCAGCTCGAAGGTGCCGCTGTCGGGTTGATACAGGCCCGTGATCACGTTGAAGAAGGTGGTCTTGCCGGCGCCGTTCGGTCCGATCAGGCCATAGACCTGGCCCCGCATGATGCGGATGCCGACGTCGGTCAGCGCCTGCAGGCCGCCGAAGCGCTTGTTCACGCCCTGGATATTCAGAAGGAGTTGTTCGCTCATGGTCTGTTCACTCATCACGCGGTGGACGCTTCCTCTTCCTCGCGCGCCAGGGCGGCGTTGGGCCGCTCTTCCTTGTTCGGCGACGGCCACAGGCCGCTCGGCCGCACCAGCATGATCCCGACCAGGGCCAGGCCGTACAGCAGCTGGCGCAGCACCTCGGCCTCGACGATCACCTTGCCGAACAGGGCCTGCTGCGCCGGGTCGACCACGTGGCGCAGCACCTCGGGCAGGGCCGCCAGCAGCACGCCGCCCAGCACCACGCCGGGGATATGGCCGATGCCGCCCAGCACCACCATTGCCAGCACCGCGATCGACTCGGTCAGCGAGAACGATTCGGGCGAAACAAACCCCTGGAAGGCGCCGAACATCGCGCCGGCCACGCCGCCGAAGGACGCGCCCATGGCGAAGGCCAGCAGCTTGACGTTGCGGGTATTGATGCCCATCGCCTTGGCCGCGATCTCGTCTTCGCGGATCGCCACCCAGGCCCGGCCCAGGCGCGAATGCTGCAGGCGGCCGGTGATGAAGATGGTCGCGATCACCATCGCCAGGAACAGGAAATAATAGGCGTTCACCGACGGCATCGCATAGTCGCCGATCATGACGCTGGCGCCGCTACCCGGCTCGCCCGCCAGCGACACCCCGAACACGCGGATCGGGTCGATCATATTGATCCCCTGTGGTCCGTTGGTGAAGTTGATCGGGTCGTTCAGGTTGTTCATGAAGATGCGGATGATCTCGCCGAAGCCCAGGGTCACGATGGCGAGGTAGTCGCCGCGCAATTTGAGGGTCGGGGCGCCCAGCAGCGCGCCGCACAGGGCCGCGCACAGCGCCGCCAGCGGCACGATGGCCCACAGCGACAGGTGGATGCCGTCCTGCGCGATCGCGGGGCCGAAGAAGGCCACCAGCGCTTCGCCGACGGCCGGCGAATAATAGATGAGCGACTCGAGCAGCGCCGCGAACTGCGGCGACGAGAACAGGCCGACCAGGTAGGCGCCGACCGCGAAGAAGGCGATATAGCCCAGGTCGAGCAGGCCGGCGAAGCCGACCACGATGTTCAGGCCGAGCGCCAGCATGATGTACAGCAGCGCGATGTCGATGATGCGCACCCACGAGTTGCCATACTGCGAGGCCACGAAGGGGAAGACCAGCATCAGGATCAATACCGCCGCCATGCTGATATAGGCCTGGCGCGGCTTGTGCCGGGTGTCGAAGGTCAGGAGTGCCATGGTGTTCTCCCCGGGTTCAGGCGCGGTCGGCCACGCGCTCGCCCATGATGCCGGACGGACGCAGGGTGAGCACCAGGATCAGCACCACGAAGGCGAAGATGTCCTGGTAGTGGCTGCCGAGGAAGCCGCCGGTCAGGTCGCCGATGTAGCCGGCGCCGAGCGCCTCGATGATCCCCAGCAGCAGGCCCCCGAGCATGGCGCCATAGATGTTGCCGATCCCGCCCAGCACCGCGGCGCAGAAGGCTTTCAGCCCAGGCAGCACGCCCATGGTGAAGGTGATCGACGCGTAGTTGGCGCCCCACATCACGCCGGCGACGGCGGCCAGCGCGGCGCCGATGGCGAAGGTGGCGACGATCACGCGGTTCGCGTCCACGCCCATCAGGCCGGCCACGCGCGGGTTCTCGGCCACGGCGCGCATCGCGCGGCCCATTTTCGTGCGCTCGACCAACAGCACCAGGGCGCCCATGGCGACGGCCGCCAATACCAGCAACAGCACCTGGGTGTGCGAGATCATGGCGCCGCCGACCACGATCGGTTCGGGCGACAGCAGTTGCGGGAACGGCAGCGGGCTGCGGCCCCAGATCATCATGGCGAAGGTCTGCAGCAGGATCGAGACGCCGATCGCCGTGATCAGGGGCGCCAGGCGCGGCGCATTGCGCAGGCGGCGGTAGGCGACGCGCTCGATCAGGATGCTGACCAGCATGGTGAGCGGAATCGCGCCAAGGATGGCGAGGGCCAGCTGCACATAGCCGGGCAGCCCCGGCACATGGGCCTCGAGCAACTGAAGAATGGTCAGGCCGAGCATGGCGCCGATCATCAGCACGTCGCCGTGGGCGAAGTTGATCAGGTTGAGCACGCCATACACCATCGTGTAGCCGAGCGCGACCAGCGCATACATGCTGCCCAGCACGAGGCCGTTCAGCAGCTGTTGGATAAAGGTTTCCATCGTTTCGCCTGTTTCGTCTGCCTTGCAAAAAAACGGCACCGCGGGCCTGACCCCGAAGTGCCGTTCATGGCCCGGTCACCATGATAATTTTCGAGCGCCACATCATAACTTGGCTTTTGGAAAACTAATCACGGTAAATCCGTGCTGTAGCAAATTTTGTTTCCTGGCTTTACGAAAAATAAAGTTCAGGCTTCGGACGAAGACGACTCAGGACGTATGCCGTCGAGGCCTTTCGGCAGCGGGAAGGTGACATGCTCCTCGACGCCTTCCAGCGCGCGTACGCTGGCCGCGCCCAGTGCCTTCAGGCGGTCGATCACGGCCTGCACCAGCACTTCCGGGGCCGAGGCGCCGGCGGTGACGCCGATGCGTTTCTTGCCTTCGATCCAGCTCGGATCGATCTTGCCCGCATTGTCGACCATATAGGCCGGCGTGCCCATCTTTTCAGCCACTTCGCGCAGGCGGTTCGAGTTCGAGCTGTTCGGGCTGCCCACGACGACGACGACCTCGACCTGCGGCGCCATGAACTTGACGGCTTCCTGGCGGTTGGTCGTGGCGTAGCAGATATCGCCCTTCTTCGGCTCGATGATGTTCGGGAAGCGCGCCTTGAGCGCGGCGATGATGTCGAGGGTATCGTCGACCGACAGCGTGGTCTGCGAAACATAGGCCAGCAAATCCGGATTGCGCACCTGCAGCGTTTGCACGTCCTCGACCGTCTCGACCAGGTGCATGCCTTCTTCGGCCTGTCCCATGGTGCCCTCGACTTCGGGGTGGCCGTCGTGGCCGATCATGATGATTTCGGCGCCCTGCTTGCGCATCTTGGCCACTTCGACGTGGACCTTGGTCACCAGCGGGCAGGTGGCGTCGAAAATGGTGAGGCCGCGCGCCTCGGCGTCGGCGCGCACGGCTTTCGAGACGCCGTGGGCCGAGAACACCAGCGTATTGCCCGGCGGGACGTCTTCGAGTTCTTCGATGAAGATCGCGCCCTTGCTTCGCAGATCGTCGACCACGTAGGCATTGTGCACGATCTCATGGCGCACATAGATTGGCGCGCCGAATTGTTTCAGGGCGCGTTCGACGATCTCGATCGCACGGTCGACGCCGGCGCAAAAGCCGCGCGGCTGGGCCAGCAGAATTTCGTTTTCCATCATGTTTCCTGTCGTTCCTTTACAGAACCGAAATCAGTTTCACTTCGAATTGCAGGGCGCGGCCCGCCATCGGGTGGTTGAAGTCGAACAGGGCCGAATCGTCGCGCAGCTCGAGCAGCACGCCGGCGAAGCGGCCGCCCTTCGGCGCGTTGAACTCGACGACTTCCCCCACGTTGTACTCGGTGCCCGGCACGGAATTCTCGTCCAGGGTCGCCCTCGACACCGACTGGATCAGCTCCGGGTTACGGTCGCCGAACGCATCGAGCGCGCTGAGTTCGAAGGTCTGGTGCGTGCCTTCAGGCAGGCCGATCAGGCGCTGCTCGAGGAAAGGCGCCAGTTGACCCTGGCCCAGCAGCAAGGTGGCCGGCGTGCCATTGAAGGTCGTGATCACATCAGAACCACCGGCGACTGCCAGGCGGTAATGCAGGGTCAGGTAGGAGGATTCGTTGACGACGGGAGCAGCGTTGGACATGTTCTTTGTGGTTGCAGGCATACCTGGTCAGGCAAACCGCTATTGTAAGCCACGCGCGCGGCTTGCGCCTTGGCTGCCTCTTTTTTTGGCGAGGAATCAAACATGGGAATCTGCGACTGGCCCGAGCAAGACCGCCCCCGCGAGCGCCTGCTGCGCGACGGGCCGGATGCGCTGTCGGACACCGAATTGCTGGCCATCTTCCTGCGCGTGGGCGTGGCGGGAAAAAGCGCCGTGACCCTGGCCGGCGACACCCTGGCGCATTTCGGCTCGCTGCACCGGCTGCTGCAGGCCGACTCGGGCGAATTCGGCCGGCTGCACGGGCTCGGGCCGGCCAAGTATGCGCAATTGCAGGCCGCGCTCGAACTGGCGCGGCGCGCGGTGGCCGAGCAGTTCCGGCGCGAAGCGCTGTGCTCGCCCGAGGCGGTGCGCCATTACCTGCGCAGCCAGTTCGCGCTGCAAACGCATGAATCGTTCATGGTGCTGTTCCTGGACGTAAAGAATAGACTGATTAATTGTGAGGAAATGTTTAGGGGGACCTTGACGCATACCAGCGTCTACCCGCGCGAGGTGGTCAAGGCGGCGCTGCGGCGCAATGCGGCGGCGGTGATCCTGGCCCACAACCACCCGTCCGGCGTGGCCGAGCCGAGCGAAGCCGACCTGCGCCTCACGGGCGCGCTGGCGCAGGCGCTGTCGCTGGTCGATATCCGGGTGCTCGACCACTTCGTGGTGGCGGGCAACCAGGTGCATTCGTTCGCCGAGAATGGGCAGTTGTGACGGATATGCCGCGGCGCCTCCCTGCCCGGCCATGATGTTTGCCTGAAATTACATAGCGTAAACAGCGGGTTACATCACTCATCGGTAATTGTTAAATTTCTAGATCAGATCATGACACCATTGTTTTTCGTAAGTGATTGATTCCGCTTTGCTTTTCACGCTATACTCTCATTTTTCCAAATTCGGAATATATTTAAGGAGTGCACTATGGCACGTGTTTGCCAAGTAACCGGCAAGGGTGTGATGGTTGGTAACAACGTCTCCCACGCTAACAACAAAACGAAGCGTCGTTTCCTGCCTAACCTGCAGAACCGCCGTATCTACGTCGAATCCGAAAACCGTTGGGTTTCGCTGCGTCTGTCGAACGCCGGTCTGCGCGTGATCGACAAGCTCGGCATCGACGCCGTGCTGGCCGACATGCGCGCCCGTGGCGAAAAAGTTTAATTAGGGAGCTATCATGGCAAAAACTGGCCGCGACAAAATCAAGCTGGAATCGACCGCAGGTACCGGTCACTTCTACACCACCACCAAGAACAAGCGCACGATGCCGGCGAAGATGGAAATCACCAAATTCGACCCGAAGGCACGCAAGCACGTGATCTACAAGGAAACCAAGATCAAGTAATCGATCTTGTTTCTTTGAAAAAGCCGCCGGCGCGCAAGCCCGGCGGCTTTTTTGTTTGATCGCGCATCCACGCTACCATGCAAGGATGACAATCCCGGTCCCTCCCTCCTTCTCGCCGCTCCCGTCCGAACAGCGGCTCGACGCCCTCGACGTCCTGCGCGGCTTCGCGCTCGTCGGCATCTGCATCGCCAACGTCGAATTCTTCAACCGTCCGGTCGCCGAATCGGGCGACGGGATCCCGGCCGGCCTGCACGGCCTCGACTGGGTAGTGGCATTCCTCGTCGCCACCTTCGTCACCGGCAAGTTCTGGACCATCTTCTCGCTGCTGTTCGGCATGGGCTTCGCCCTGATGCTGGAGCGGGCGCACACGGCGCGGCGCCCTTTCCTGCCGGCGTATGGCCGCCGCATCGCGGCGCTCGGCGCCTTCGGCCTGCTGCACTACCTGCTGCTATGGAGCGGCGACATCCTCATCAGCTATGCGTTCGGCGCGCTGGTGCTGATGCTGACGCTATTTTCCAGGCCGGGCTGGATGATCCCGGGCCTGGTCGCCTGCTTCGCGCTGGCCCAGGTTCCCGGCTTCGCCTTCGCCGCCTGGGGCGTCATGCCGATCCTGTTCGCCGGCCTGGTCGGCGCCTACCTGCGCAGCGCCAGGCGCGCATCGTTTCCGCTCCTGATGCTCGCAGCCGGCAGCCTGGTGCTGCTGGGCGCCGCCATCGTCGCGCCGGACGGCAAGGACGGCGTTCCCTGGGTGATGCTCGCGCTCGGCGCCGTGCTGCTGGTGCTGGGCCTGCTGGCCTGGCGCATCGACCAGGCCGCGATGCAGCGTCCGCTGCGCGCCGGGGTCGCGGTGTTCCTGCTCGTGTATGGGCTGGCCGCGCTCGACGGCGGCATGCGCCTGCTTGCCGCCGGGCCCGGGCCGGCGTCCACCGGATACCTGGAACAGCGCGCAGCCCGCGGCGCGCAAGAGAAGCAATTACTTACCAATGGCAGCCATGCGGAGGCCGTCGCCATGCGCTGGCGCCATCTCGGCGCCCGGATGGAAGACGAAGCCGGCAGCGTGGTGATCGTCGCCAGCATGTTCCTGATCGGGGTCTGGTGCGCGCGCTCCGGCGTGGTCGCCAATGCAGCGGCGCACCTGCCGCTGCTGCGGCGCCTGGCCGTGGGCGGCATCGTGGGCGGGGTCGGGCTGGGCCTGGCAGGCAGCGCGATCGCCACCGGGCGCGCCCCGGGCGCCGACGACGCCGGCTACGACCTGGCGCATGCCCTGCTGACCCTGGGCAGCCTGCCCGCGTCGCTCGGCTACGTGGCGGCCCTGCTGCGGGCGCTGCACCGCGGCGGCACGCTGGCGCGCATGACACTGTTGGCGCCCTATGGGCGCATGGCGCTGAGCAACTACCTGATGCAATCGCTCGTGTTCGCGCTGCTGTTCCATTCGTGGGGCCTGGGCCTGTGGGGCATCGGCAGGACGGAACAGGTCGGCATCGCCCTGCTGCTGTGCTTGCTGCAGATCGGGGCGAGCCACTGGTGGATGGCGCGCTTCCGGTACGGCCCGCTCGAATGGGCGTGGCGGGCGCTGACCTACCTGCGATGGCCGGCCATGCGCCGCGCCGCGTGATCCGGAAACGACGACGGCTTCCGAAGAAGCCGTCGTGTCATGCTGTCAAGGCCGGTCAGGCATAGGTGCGCAGGCGCATCGAGAATTCTTGCAGCGCCTTGATCTTCGACGCCTCCGCGCGGTTGCACCAATCCTGCAGCTGGTGCAGCAGCTGGTCGCGCGTGGAGTGCGAACGTTCCCAGATCGCGCCGAGCTCGACGCGCATGGTGTGCATGGTTTCCAGCGCCTTGCTGTGCTGGAACAGCTCGACCAGCTGCTGCCGTTGCGACGATTCCAGCTTGGCCGGCTCGCGCTGCATCAGCTTGCGCGAACTTTTCAGGAAGCGCGATTCCAGCTGCGCCTTGTGCTTCAGGTGCTCGAATTCTTCATGAAAAGCGTGGCGCACCGACTTGGCATACTTGGCCATCACGTCGTAGCGGTTGGCGATCACCGACTGCAGGGTGTCGAAGTCGGCCTGCGCCTTGTCCTTGTCGAGCTTCGGCTTCGGCGCCACCTTCTTCACCTTGGCCAGGCCCACCATCTCCAGCATGCGGATATAACCCCAGCCCAGGTCGAACTCGTACCACTTGCTCGACAGCTTGGCCGAGGTGGCATACGTATGGTGGTTGTTGTGCAGCTCCTCGCCGCCGATCAGGATCCCCCATGGGAAGATATTGGTCGCCGCATCGTTGCAATCGTAGTTGCGGTAACCCCACCAGTGGCCCAGGCCGTTGATGATGCCGGCGGCCGTGATCGGGATCCACATCATCTGGATCGCCCACACGGTCAGGCCGAGCACGCCGAACAGGGCGACGTTGATCACCAGCAGCGACGCCACGCCGAGCGTGCTGCGGCCGGTGTACACATGGCGCTCGATCCAGTCGTCCGGCGTGCCATGGCCATATTTGTCCATGGTTTCCTTGACCTTGCTTTCAGCGCGGTACAGCTCGGCGCCTTCGAACAACACCTTGCGGATGCCGCGCGTCTGCGGGCTGTGCGGATCTTCTTCGGTATCGCACTTGGCGTGGTGCTTGCGGTGGATCGACGCCCATTCCTTGGTGACCTGGCCCGTGGTCAGCCACAGCCAGAAGCGGAAGAAATGGCTCGGGATCGGGTGCAGGTCGAGCGCCCGGTGCGCCTGGTGGCGGTGCAGGTAGATCGTCACGGCGGCGATCGTGATGTGGGTGACCACCAGGGTGTAGATCACGATTTGCCAGGCCGAGAAGTCGAGCAGGCCGGTGGACAGGAACGACAGCACAGCGTGCCAGGCGTCGTTAAAGAAATTCATTCAGTCTCCAAAGGGGCTTATTCAATGTGCAACCACGGCGACCGCACACCGACAACCCGGGCATTTTACGTGGTTCTACTGCCGCACGGCAGTTTTACTTGCTCAAATTTGTGACAGGGTGTGTGCGCTGGTCGTCTTGCGGCGTGCGCGCCACCGCCCTGGCGATATGGGCGTCGAGCAGCCGCGTATCCATCGAAGGATGCCCGAGTTTGATCGCGCCCGATTGCACCAGTGCATAGATCTTGCGGTTGACGTCGGAAATCGGGCCGCCCTGCCCGTTCTCCGGGTCGCCCAGCCAGAACCCGACCTCGAGCTCATAGCCGTCGGCCGCGAAGGCATTGAGCAGCACGTTCGGCGCGGGCGTCTCGAGCACGCGCGCCACGCCCTTCGGCTGTTCTTCCAGCAGCGGCATGATGCTGGACAAGTCGCTGTCATAGGACACGACCAGCCTGGTCACCGCGCGCACGTTGCGGTTGGTGGACGACTGGTTCAGCACCACGCCGGTGATCAGCATCTCGTTCGGCAACAGGGTTTGCGTGCCGTCGGAACTGCGCAACACGGTGTAACGGGTATTGATGCGCGCCACCTTGCCGGAATACTTATCCAGGGTAATCGGATCGCCGATCGACAGGCTGCGCTCGAACAGGATGATGAAGCCCGACACATAGTTGCTGGCGATGCGCTGCATGCCCAGGCCGAGACCGACGCCCAGCGCGCCGCCGAACACCGACAGCACGGTCAGATCCAGCCCGGCCAGCGAGAGGCTGAACAGCACCGCGACCAGGATCAGGGCCGCGCGGCCCACGCGCGCCATCGCCACCCTGAGCGAGCTGTGCATGCGCTCGAAGCCCATCAGGCGTTCCTCGAGCGCGGCGCCGGCCCACAGCGCCAGCATCATGAGCACCACGATCGAGACCGCGCCCTGCAGCAGGTCGGCGATCGAGATCCTGTTCTTGCCCACTGGCAGTACCGTATTCTCGAGCGCCCTGATCACTTCCGGCAGGAGGCCGGTCAGGTGCATGGCGACGACGAGCCAGACCACGAAGGCGAACACCTTCTCGAAGGTCTGCAGCGCGGCGCCCACCTGGCCGCGCCGCGCGAAGGCGCGCCGCAGCAGGTAGAAGAAGGTGCGGATGACGGCCAGCGACATGAACAGCGGCAGCGCCACGCGCAGCAGCGACACGCCCTGGTACTGCGCCAATACCGTCTTGGCCAGCGCCAGCAGGCCGACGATCAGGAGCGGGCCCAGCACGCGGCCGAAACTGCCGAGGCCGACGCTGATCAGGCCGCCCGATTGGACGCGGTCTTTCAGCAGCGAACGATGGATGAGCCGCGCCAGGCCCCAGCCGGCCGCCACGCACAGGACGAGGGCGACGATCTGCCAGGCGATCGCGGGGCGACGGGCGTCGTCCAGCAGGACGTTCAGCAGGTCCGACAGCGGCATCGGCGCTCCTTATTCCTCGGTGGCGGCGTCTTCGGCAGTGGCTTCGGCCTTGACCGGCTTGGGCAAGGCCTTGCGCTGCAGGACGGCGGCGAAGAAGCCGTCGGTCTGGTGCTTGTGCGGCAGCAGTTTCAGGTAGTTATCCATCTCGAGCGGGATTTTTTGCTCGGCCAGCACCTGGCGCATCGGCACCAGTTCGAAGTCGGCGTGATTGGCCAGGAAGCCTTCGACGATGACATCGTTCTCTTCATCGAGCAGGCTGCAGGTGGCGTACACCAGGCGCCCGCCGTTCTTGACCAGGCGCGCGGCCGCGTCCAGGATCGATGCCTGCTTTTCCTGCATCTCGGCCACGGCGCCCGGCTGCTGGCGCCACTTGACGTCCGGATTGCGGCGCAGGGTGCCCAGGCCGGAGCACGGCGCGTCGACCAGCACGCGGTCGATCTTGCCGGCCAGACGTTTTACTTTTGCATCGCGCTCGTGCGCGATCACCACCGGATGCACGTTCGACAGGCCGCTGCGCGCCATGCGCGGTTTCAGCTTGGTCAGGCGTTTTTCCGATACGTCGAACGCATACAGGCGGCCGGTATTGCGCATCAGCGCGCCCAGGGCCAGCGTCTTGCCGCCGGCGCCGGCGCAGAAGTCCACCACCATCTCGCCGCGGCGCGCGCCGACGATCTGGGCCAGCACCTGGCTGCCCTCGTCCTGCACCTCGATCGCGCCTTCCTTGAACAGCGGCAGGTTTTGCAGCGCCGGTTTCTTTTGCACGCGCAGTCCCAGCGGCGCGAACGGCATCGGCTCGGCCACGATCGGCGCTTCGGCCAACTGGGCGATCACGGCGTCGCGCTCGGCCTTGATGGAGTTGACGCGCAGGTCCAGCGGCGCCGGGGTATTCAGGACCGCGGCCAGTTCCAGCGCCTCCTGCTCGCCGAACTGGGCGACCAGCTTGTCGAACAGCCATTGCGGCAGGTTGGCGCGGATCGGGCCCGGCAGCAGGTTGCGGTCGACTTCCTTGATGCGGGTGAGGAAATCGGTCTCGTCGTCGCTCAGGCCGCCGATGCTGTCGATGCCGACCGTCTCGGCCAGGCCGAGCAAGGCCAGCTTGCGCATCGACGGCGTGTTGCCATGGCCGGCGAAGTCGGTGAAGAACGATTTATTGCGCAGCACGGCGTACACGGCTTCGGCGATGACGCCGCGCTCGCGGCCGCCGAAGCGCGGGTTGTCCTTGAAGAAGCGCGACAGGGTGACGTCGGCCGGCGACGTAAAACGGAGAATCTCGCGCAAGACGTCTTCGGTCTTGGCGACGATCGCTGGAGGCAATCTCATGTAAATCCTTGAATTAAATACTGATGGCGTCGACCGTTGGTTCGACGATGCGCACCGCGCCGTCCTCGACGACCAGGCGGTCTTCGACGAACAGGCGCACGGCGCGTGGGTAGATCTTGTGTTCCTCGGCCAGCAGGCGCGCCGCCAGCAGGTCTGGCGTATCGCCCGGCAAGACCGGAATGGTTGCCTGCAGCACCGATGGGCCGTGGTCGAGCTCGGCGGTGACGAAGTGCACGGTGGCGCCGTGTTCCGTCATGCCGGCGTCGAGCGCCTGCTGGTGCGTGTGCAGCCCCGGGAACAGGGGCAGCAGCGACGGGTGGATGTTGAGCATCCGGCCCGCGTAATGCTCGACGAAGGGCGCGGTCAGGATGCGCATGAAGCCGGCCAGCACGACCAGGTCGGGCTGGAAGGTATCGATGACTTCCTGCAGTCTCGCATCGAATTCGGCGCGGGTGGCGAACTCCTTGTTCGACACCACGGCGGTCGGGATGCCGCGCGCCTGGGCGAAGGCCAGGCCGCCGGCGTCGGCCTTGTTACTGATCACCGCTGCGATACGGGCAGGCCAGCCTTCGGCATCCAGCGCGCGCACGACCGCTTCCATATTGCTTCCGCGGCCGGAAATGAGGATCACGATGTTTTTCATAGCCGGCATTGTACCGTAACACCGGCTGCCGACCGCAGCCCGCCGAGGGGGCCGTTTGCGCCGTCAGGCGGTCGGCGGGACCGTCGCGAACGAGTAGAACACGCGGAACGGCACCTTCTTTTCGGCCCAGAATTCGGCGGCGTCGCGGAACACGTCGAGCAGGTTTTCGCGCGCTTCCTTGTCGAATTTCTGCGCGCTTGGCAGTTGCTCGAGCACGACGATGAAGCCCGGCTGCGGGCCGGCTTCGTGGATGGTCTCGGTCAGGCAGGTGCGCAGCGCATCGAAATTCTTGCTGCATGGCTTGGGGAAATAAAAATTTTCGCCAATGCGGGCGCAAACTTGCTGCTTGGTGAGCGTATTGGCGCAATGAGCATATAAAAAATGATGACCGAGCCGCCCGGCCTCCTGTTGCAAATCGCCAACGCGGAATGCGCGGATCGCTTGAACAAGATTTGGCGCCACTCTCATCAACAAACTCATTTTTTCCTCAAGTTCACCCGTCAATAACGCGCCACGGCGCCACCCCTCGCGGCGCTGGGTAGCGCTGCTTCTTACCTCGCTGTCGTTGCTATACGCCAATAAGTCCATGATTTGTGTAAGGGTAACGTTTTGTGGTATTGGAAGCAACCCAAATGTGAGTTTCAGATGCTTATTTGTAAGAATCGGTAGGTGCATATGCACCACGAAAACAGCGCTTTGGGGGCCGGCTTCATTCTGGCGCGACTTGTTGTCCGCCTTATTCGCTGTTACATTTTGTTGCCACGCGGATTCGATGGTTTTTTGCGATAGGCGTACTATCAAGTCTGTAACGAATCATCGAACCAACGTCGCACTATTCAACGAGGTATGACCATGAACTTGCAAGCCAAACTGATCATCTCGGCCCTCGGCATCGCTGCCCTGCCGCTGGCCCAGGCTGCCGATTTCGAAGACTTCGGCCGCGTGGTGCGTGTCGAACCGCGCGTCGAGCAGGTTCGCACCCCGCGCCAGGAATGCCGCACCGAATACGTGCAGGTGCCGGTGCAGCAGGAACGCGGCGCCAGCGGCACGATCATCGGCGGCATCGCCGGCGCCCTGCTGGGCAGCCAGGTCGGCGGCGGCAACGGTAAAGTGGCCGCATCGGCCGCCGGCGCGATCGCCGGCGCCATGGTGGGCGACCGGGTCCAGAACAATGGCCGTCCACAAGGCAGCACCGTGCAAGAACAGGCCGTGCAGCAATGCCGCACCGTGGAGGCGATCGAATCGCGCACCGCCGGCTACAACGTGACCTATGAATACCGCGGCCAGAACTACACCTCGCTGATGAGCCGCGACCCGGGCAACCGCGTGCGCCTGCGCGTCTCGGTCGAGCCGCTGGACACCTACAACGGCCAGGGCCAGGCGTATAGCCAGTACTGACCGTCGTACGCGCTACACACCGAGCAACGCGGCCCATGAGGCCGCGTTGTCGCATGTGGGCCCGAGCTTGCGCTGGGGGAACCCGGCACCCGATAATAGGGCGATTCCACCAGGCTCCCTTATGCTCATCAAACGCAAATCCATCGAACAAGCCGAATCCTCGCGCCGTCCCGCGCGCAAACCGAAATTCGCGCCCGTCACGCTGTCCGAACAGGACGGTGTCCGCTATCTGCACTTCGGCACCGAATGGGTGCAGGGCGCCATGCGCATCCGCAAGCCCGACTGGCCCGAACTGGAATACGCGCAGCAGATGATGGCCTGGATGCTGTTCATCGAGTCGCCGCATGCCATCGCCCAGCTGGGCCTGGGCACGGCCGCCCTGACCAAGTTCTGCTATCGCCAGTTCCCCGATGCGAGCGTGACCGCCGTCGAGCTCAACGCGTCGGTGATCGCGATCTGCCATTCGATGTTCAAGCTGCCGCCCGAGGACGAACGCCTGCGCGTGCTCGAAATGGACGCGCTCGACTTCGTCGAGGACCAGGCCAACCACGAAGCCCATGACGTCCTGCAGTGCGACCTGTACGACGCCACCGCGCGTGGCCCGGTGCTCGACACGCCCGAGTTCTACCAGGCCTGCGCCGCCTGCCTGACGCAGGATGGCATCATGACCGTCAACCTGTTCGGCGACCACCCGAGCTTTGCCAGGAACCTGAAGGCGATGAAGTTCGCCTTCGACCAGGTGATCTGCCTGCCCGAGGTCCATGAAGGCAATGTGGTGGCGCTCTGCTTCAAGACCCGCCCCGCGCTCGACCAGGACGCCCTGGCCGCGCGCGCCGCGCAGATCGTGGCGCAGACCAAGCTGCCGGCCAAATCCTGGGTCAAGGGATTGTTCGCCGCCGATTGACCATCCATCCAGGGCCACCGTGAACGCCATCCCGCAAAAACCCGCCAGCCTGCGCAAGCTCGACCTGCAATCGATTTTCTCGTGGCTGCTGGCCGACGGGATCGTCACCAAGGAAAAGGTCAAGGCCGATTTCGCCCAGGCCCAGGGCATCCTGAAAAACGCGCCGGGCATCATGCATCCGCTGACCGCGGTGGCGCAATGCAAACTGGTGTCGAGCCTGCCGCCGCACCGGCTGCTGACGCTCGATGTGCTGACCGAATGGTGCGCGGCCAAGGTCGGCCTGCCGTTCATCCGCATCGACCCGCTCAGGATCGATTTCACGAAGGTGGCCGACGTGATGTCGGCCAGCTATGCGGCGCGCTTCAATATCCTGCCGGTCGACATGACCGCGACCACCCTGGTGGTGGCAACCGCCGATCCGTCGCTGACCGAATGGGAAGCCGAGATCGCCAAGGTCTCGCGCCGCCGCATCGAACTGGTGCTGGCCAATCCGCTCGACATCGCCCAGTATATTTCGCAGTTCTTCGCCCTGGCCAAGTCGATCCGCGACGCGAGCCGCAGCAGCGGGCAGGACGTCGCGATGCGCAACAATTTCGAGCAGCTGGTCGAACTGGGAAAATCGAACAAGCAGTTCGATGCGAACGACCAGCACATCGTCAATATCGTCGACTGGCTGTGGGGCTACGCCTTCGAGCAGCGCGCCTCGGATATCCACCTGGAGCCCAAGCGCGAACTGGCCACCGTGCGTTTTCGTATCGATGGCGTGCTGCACCAGGTGTACCAGGTGCCGGCGGCGGTGATGATCGCGATGACCGCGCGCATCAAGCTGCTGGGACGGATGGACGTGATCGAAAAACGCCGCCCGCAGGACGGCCGCATCAAGACCCGCACCGCCGGCGGACAAGAGGTCGAATTGCGCCTGTCGACCATGCCGACCGCGTTCGGCGAAAAGCTGGTGATGCGTATCTTCGACCCGGAAGTGGTCGTGAAAACCCTGCCGGAACTGGGATTCCCGCCCGACGATGCCGAGCGCTGGGATACGCTGACGCGCCGCCCGCACGGCATCGTTCTCGTGACCGGGCCGACCGGGTCGGGCAAGACCACCACCTTGTACACGACCCTGAAGGCGCTGGCGACCAGCGAGGTGAATGTGTGCACGGTCGAGGATCCGATCGAGATGGTCGAGCCGGCATTCAACCAGATGCAGGTGCAGCCGGGGATCGACCTGTCGTTCGCCGACGGCGTGCGCTCGCTGATGCGGCAGGATCCCGACATCATCATGGTCGGCGAGATCCGCGACCTGGAAACGGCCGAGATGGCGATCCAGGCGGCGCTGACCGGGCACCTCGTGTTCTCGACCCTGCATACCAACGATGCGCCGTCGGCCGTGGTGCGTTTGCTCGAACTGGGCGTGCCCGATTACCTGCTCGAGGCGACCTTGATCGGGGTGATGGCGCAGCGCCTGGTGCGCACGCTCTGCCCGGCCTGCAAGGCGCCGGGCGGGGAATTGAGCGACGAGGTGTGGAACGGCATCGGCGGGGCCTGGAAGATCCCGAAGCCTTCGCCGGTGTACCGGCCGGTGGGGTGTCCGGAATGCCGGCAGACCGGCTACCGGGGGCGGACCGGCATCTATGAATTGCTGACGGTGAGCGAAGGATTCGGGCGCCTGATTCGCGCATCGGGCGAGATGCGGACCCTGCGCGAGCAAAGCGTGAAGGATGGGATGAAGCCGCTGCGCATCGCCGGGGCGATGAAGGTGGTCGAGGGCGTGACGACGGCCGATGAGGTGTTGAAGGTCACGTCGGCCTTGTCGTGAGCGGCGTTTGTGGCGAAAATGCTGAAGGGTCCTAGCGCAAAGCGGGATCACCGGCTATAATGCGGCCTCTTTCGGGTCGTTAGCTCAGTTGGTAGAGCAGCGGACTTTTAATCCGTTGGTCGCGTGTTCGAGCCACGCACGGCCTACCAGAATGCGTTGTAGCAATGAAGGCGTCACGAGTCATCGTGACGCCTTTTTTGTATTGGCCCACGCAGGTCGCCGCGCCCCGGGCAGTCATCATCCACCCACGCCGGTCCGCATGGCGGGCGCAGGCCACCCACCACGCCGACGAAAAAGGCGGTGCGAGCGACCGCAACGCACCTCTCGTTGCGCAACCCCACCAGAACACTGGCCGGCACCGTTTTTCAGTTAAAATAATTACAACTATCCTTACTCGGGCGCGTCATGCATTTGATCTCTCGCATCTTCCTTGGCGGTTATCTCATGATCGTCGCCTTGTTCTTCATCTGCGGCATCGGGCTGATCGTCCTTTCCGCGCTGGAAGCCTGGAACGCGCTCAATCCCGGCATCGACGCGCCGATCCGCGCCAGGTTCGAAATCTTGCTCGAGTGCGTCGGCCTCCTGACCATCGCCGTGGCCGCCCTCGAACTGGGCCAGACCGTGCTCGAAGAAGAAATCCAGCGCTCGGCCAACATCAGCTCGCCGACCCGCGTGCGCCGCTTTCTCTCGCGCTTCCTCATCGTGGTCGTGGTGTCGCTGTCGGTCGAATGCCTGATCGGCGTATTCCAGTTCGTGCATGGCAAGCCCGAGTTCCTGCCCCACGCGGCATCGGTCGGCCTGGCCGCCGCGGCCATTCTGGCCACCTGGGGCCTGTTCGTGCGCATGAATACCGAGGCCGAAAAGCTCGAGCCGGAAGCCATGGCCGAGGTCAAGGCCGAAGACGATGAGGTCGAGGGCGAGGACAACGGGCCGCACAAGGAAAAGACCGTGCCGGTCCACGCCAACGAAGTGCCGCCCGGCGACGGACATGCGCCGCAGCCGCCGGAAGCGCCCAAGGCTTGATAAAGTGGCTGGAGGCACTTGGCAAGATCGATCAAGTGCCGCTATAATCTCGTCTTCTTCGGGTCGTTAGCTCAGTTGGTAGAGCAGCGGACTTTTAATCCGTTGGTCGCGTGTTCGAGCCACGCACGGCCTACCAAAGATTCAACAACAACGCCAGCCTTCGGGTTGGCGTTGTTGTTTCCACTTTCCGAACGCCATGTCCCAGACGATCGCCAGCCCCGTCCACCACGAACTGGTCATCAAGAAAAGCCGCTTCATCGCCTGCGTGCAGCCGATGCCGGATCGCGCCGGGGCCCAGAAGATCGTCGCCGAACTGCGCGCCCGGCATCCGGGCGCGGCCCATGTGTGCTGGGCGCTGCTGGCGGGCGGGCAATCGGCGGCGGTCGACGATGGCGAACCCAGCGGCACCGCGGGCCGTCCCATGCTCGACGTCTTGCGCCACCAGGATCTCGAAGGCGTGCTGGCCACCGTGGTGCGTTACTTCGGCGGGGTCAAGCTCGGCGCGGGCGGACTGGTGCGCGCCTATACCGACAGCGTGGCCCAGGCCCTGCTGACGGCGACCAAGATGCCGATCATCAAGCTGCGCCAGCTGCGCTGCACCGCCCCGTATGCCATGGAAGGCATGCTGCGGCGCGAACTCGACGCCGCCGGCGCCAGCCTCGATGCCGTCGAGCACGGCGACGACGTGCGCTTTGCCTTCAGCCTGCCGGCCAGCGCCGCCGACGCCCTGCGCGCCCGGCTCGACGATGCCGGCCATGGCCGCATCGGCTGGCCATCGGCCGAGGACGACTGACGCCATTCCGGCGCCCTATACCCGTCATCACGACATGAAAGCGGACGCGCCCGCCAGCGCCCGGTATAGTGCCAGACCCGGCCGCGCATGACGCTTCGGCCGGCTTTCCTCTTCCACACCACCAACAACAATCCCCCGTGATCAAGAAAAGCCTGCTTCCCCTCGCCCTTGGCGGCTTCGGCATCGGCATGACCGAATTCGTCATGATGGGCATCCTGCCCGACATCGCCACTGGCCTGCACATCACCATCCCGCAGGCCGGCTACCTGATTACCGCCTACGCGCTGGGCGTCGTGGTCGGCGCGCCGACCCTGGTCAGCCTGGTTGCCGGCCGTCCGCCGCGCAGCGTGCTGGTCTGGTTCATGCTGATGTTTGCCATTTTTAACGCGATGTCCGCCTTTGCGCCGAACTTCGAGATCATGATGGTGTCGCGCTTCCTGGCCGGCCTGCCGCATGGCGCCTTCTTCGGCGTCGGCGCGGTGGTCGCCAGCCGCCTGGCCGACGAAGGCCGCACGGCCGCCGCGGTCGCCACGATGTTCACCGGCCTGACCCTGGCCAATGTGCTGGGCGTGCCGCTCGGCACCTGGATCGGCCACGTGATCGACTGGCGCCTGGTGTTCCTGATCGTCGCCGTCATCGGCCTGCTGACCATGCTGAGCCTGCGCCAGTGGGTGCCGCATATCGAACCGGGCAAGCGCAGCGGCATCATGCAAGACCTGCGGATCTTCCGCCATCTCGACCTGTGGCTGGCCCTGGGCATCGTCTCGATCGGCACCGGCGGCTTCTTCGCCTGGTTCAGCTATATCGCACCGCTGCTGACCGACGTCACGCGCTTCGATTCGACCACGATTCCCCTGATCATGACCGCGGTCGGCGTCGGCATGACGGTCGGCGTGCAGTTCGGCGGCCGCCTGGCGGACCGTGTCCATCCGCTGCCGGCGCTGCTGATCCTGATGACCTCGATGACCGCGCTGCTGCTGTGTAATGGCTTTCTGGCGGAGTCGAAGCTGGCGATGGTCGTGCTGGCCTTCCTGACCGGCGCCAATGCGCTGGCGATCGGGCCGCCGATCCAGCTGCTGCTGATGGAACATTCGCGCGAGGCGGAAATGCTGGGCTCCTCGCTGGGCCAGTCCGGTTTCAATATCGGCAATGCGCTGGGCGCCTTCCTTGGCGGCGTTCCGCTGACCCTGGGCTATGCCTATACGGCGCCGCAATGGGTGGCGGCGGCGCTGGCGCTGTGCGGCGTGGGCTTGTCGGCGTTCATGCTGGCGCGCCATCGCATGCAGGCGCGGATGCTGGCCGGCTGCGCCTGATCGCGCAATGAACAACGGCGGCCAGGAGGCCGCCGTCGTTCATTCCAGGCGCCGGGTTCAGACGCGACGGCGGCGCAGCGCGATCGCACCAAGCCATCCCGCCATCATCAGCACCAGGGTGCCCGGCTCCGCGACCTCGGCAGGCGTATCGACTGGCGGATCGTTGTCGACCAGTTCGAAGCCAGGCACGTCCACCGACTTGAAATAGTTCTCGGCATCCACCTGCACGCTGGACTCCCAGCTATCGGCGATGACCTGGCCCTTGATGACGCCCCAGTTATGCACGATGGTCGCATGCGGCGCCAGCACGCTGCCAAGGACGCCTTGTACGTCGACCGTTTCCGCCTCGAAGAAATTAAACAGGACGTTATAGCCCCATAACGTCTCCATGCCGCCATTGAACACGCCACGGTCGCCACTGATATTGAAGATCAGTGTCTGGCCCGCGGTCAGCCCTTCGAGTACCCAGTTGTTACCGCCGCTGAGAAAGTCGGCAGTTACATTGAATATATCGACGCCGCCCTTGCCGCTGCCGATGACCTTGTTTGCACTGTCCTGACGCACGACCGTGCCGGTCCGGTCGACCTGCGACAATCCAGCGGCGATCTCCGCGAACTGCCTGCTTGCCGCATTGAAATCGACCGGGTTGACCAAGGTGCGCGGCGGCGTGCCGGCGCTCGTCGTCGATACGGTCTTGCCGGCATAGACCGGGCCGTTGTGGATGGTGCCGTTCGTCAGCGAGATGGCGCCGCCAGCAACGATCGCCTGATTGCCGAAGGCCGGCTTGTTCTTGAGATTGACAGCATAATTCTCGATCGTGACATTGCCACCGGCAACGATTGACCCTTCGACGTCGCTGGAGTATGCGGAGAAATTGCCCGTCGTATAAACGTTGGCGCCACCCATGACGGAACCCAGGTCGATAACGCCCGCCTGGGCACTCGCGCTGGCCATCGCCACTGCTAGCAATACGCTGAACTTGATCACTTAAATTCCATTAGGGAATTAATAATGATCAAGAGTACCATTCATGATGCTTCCATTGGTTGCAGAAAAGATACGTGCTTGTGGATAGTTCACCAACAATCACACCAGCACAAGGTCGCCCATGGCTTTCGCCGTTTCAGCCGCTTCGTCCAGGATGTCCTGCAGGGTGTACTCGTCGAACACGAAATCGAGCGCGCTCTCGCCATGGTCCGGCAGATTCGCGCGGCGGCTGTCAAGGGGCGACGGCACCGACGCATATTGATTCGCAAGCAACAGGGTGTCGAGCAGCGTGCCGGGCGGCATGTTCAACCAGCCGCCGCGCATGTCGGCGATCGCTTCCGAGACCGCCGGTGGAATCGACAGCTTTTTCATCACCTCGGCGCTGACCACGTCTTCGCACAGGGCGCCCCAGTTTTCGGGATCGTCGTCCAGCAGGCCGGGAAACTCGTCGGCCCGCGCCAGCAGGTAGAACCCGCCGACTTCGTGCACGATGCCGGCGAACAACGCGGTGTCGGGATTGACGCCGGTGACGCGGCGCGCCAGCGAATGGGCGATCGCAGCGACGTGGGTCGTGTGCGCCCACAATTGCTCGGCCTTGGCGCGCAAGCCGGGATCGTTGATGCGGTTGCCGAACTGGCGCACCACCAGGGCCGCCACCAGGGCTTGCAGGCGCCGGTAGCCGATGCGCGACACGGCGGCGCGAACATTGGTCACCGGCATGGTGCTGCTGCCCCCAAAGGCCGGCGTATTGGCCACTGCGACCGTACGCGCCGCCAATTGCGGTTCGGCCAGTACCAGGCGGATCGCCTCGTCGATATGGCAATCCGGGTCGTCGAGCGCCAGCTGCAGGCGCAGCACGGCGTTGACGCTGGTGGGGAAGGTGATTTCACCGCGCACGGCCTGCGCCGCGATGTATCCGAAGGCTTCGAGTTTGTTCACGCCCGTGATTATAGCCCCGGCCGCATGCCGGACCGGACGCCAGGCCGCCCCCATGGCCGCGACGCACACCAAACTGTCGCGCATCATCCACACCGCCTGCGCGCCCTCGGGCACGCGAGGACCCAGGCGCCGGGCGGCGCGGGTCCCCGGCAACCTTACTTGACCTTGATCGCGCTCTTGACGTTGCTCACGCCTTCGACACCCTTGGCCACTTGCATGGCCTTGTCGGCCTCGGCCTTCGATTCGACGAAGCCGCTCAGCATCACGACGCCGCCTTCGGTATCGACGTTGATCTCCATGCCTTTCAAGGCGGGATCGGACACCAGGCCGGCCTTGACCTTGGCGGTGATGGTGCCGTCCGACGCCGCGCGGGCGGTACGCTCGCCGGCGCGCTCGGTCGCGTTCTCGGTCTTGCGGGCGGCGTTGGAGGCCATCTCCCTGGTGCGGTCGACGGCGGCGGCGGTCTTTTCCTTCACGGTGGCGACCGCCTCGCGGGTGCGCTCGCCGGCGCCGGCCATGCCGGTCTTCTCGGCCACGGTCGACGCCACTTCGCGGGTCTTGTCGGCGGCATTGCGCGCCGCCTCGCGGGTATTCTCGGCCGCGTTCGCCGCAGCCTCGCGGGTGTTGGCGGACACCGCCGCGCCGGTGGCGGCGGCCACGTTGGTGGCGGTGGCGACGTTGCCGCGCCCGTCGACCACGCAGGCAGTGCGCGCATCGCCGCTCATCTGCTCGCACTTCTTGACGGCGGCCGCCGTCGCCGGGTCGGTGGAATCGATGCTGCTCACCAGCTCGCCGCTGCTGCTGGGGCCGACGGCGCGGTCGATATTGCGGTCGTCCAGGCGAGCCAGCGCGGCATCGCGGACCGAGCCCGCCGTGGCCTTGCAGCGGTCCTTGTCGCCGGCGGCGGCAGCGTCGCACTGGGTGTCGGCCAGCTCGTGCTCGGCGCGGATCACCTTGGCGCGCGCATCGCGCAGGTTGCCGCCGGTCGTGTCGTAGCGGGTATAGGCATCGAGTTCGGCGCGCGCCTGGGCCAGCTTTGCCTCGTCTTCGCACACTTCTTCGGCATTGCCCTTCATGGCGTCGCACCTGGCCTTGGCGGTGCGGTAGTCGGCGGCGGCCTTGTCCATCGCGGCGCGGTGGGCGTCCTTGTCGACCGGGGCGGCGCCGGCGGGAGCGATGGCGACCGCCGACACGGCGGTCGCGATCAGGGTGGCGATGAGGGTTTTCATGATTGGATTCCCTTGCATGCGGTTGTTAGGATGGCATCCATTAGACGCCCCGTTCCCTTGCACTTCTGTGCGACACCGTACCTTGTTTGGACAATCTAAACCACAGGACATGGTCGCAAAAAACTATGCCCCTGTTAACGCAAAAAGCCGTCCCCGCCACTGGCAAGAACGGCTTTCTCGATCAGCGATTACTTGGCCTTGTTCGCATCGCGTGCGGCGTCACGGGTCGACTTGGCTTGCGCCTCGCACTTGTCCTCGGCGTCGCCTTTCAGCGAATCGCATTTTTCATCGGCCAGTTCGTACTCGGCATCGATCACGTTGTCGCGTGCCTTGCGCACATTGTTGCCGGTGTTGTCGAACTTGGTGGTGGCGTCCAGCTCGGCTTTCGCGCGCATCAGCTTGGCTTCATCTTCGCAGACGTCTTCGGCATGGCCGCTCATGGCGTCGCACTTGTCCTTGGCGACGCGGTAGTCGGCCTTGGCCTTGTCCATGGCCGTCTTGTGGGCGTCCTTATTGGTCTGGGCTGCGGCGGGAGCGATGCCGATGGCGGCGACGGCGGCAGTGGCGATCAAGGTGGCGATGAACGATTTCATATTGAGTCCCTCTATTGGTTATTGGTGAGACTGATTAAACGCCGGCACCGCCGAACACTCTGTGCGGCACCGAACGCTTATTAAAAAACCAATTAAGCCTGGAGGGACGATAGCGATGAGCGTCGATCCGCCCCGATCCTCAATCGCCGCTCAAGAGGCCTTCGCGCCACAGCGCATCGGCGGCCTCGAATGGCGTGACGCGGCTGTCGAACTGCTTGCCGTTGCCGGCCAGCCTGACCCAGGCGCGCGTGTCGTGGCCGCTGTTGGGCACCGCCACCGTCGCGCGCACGCCGTTCAGCCAACCATGCACCCGCGCGTATTGGCCGGGCTGGGTGCGCTGGATCCAGGCCAGCGCCACCAGGTCGGCGAAGCCTTCCTCGCGCCGGGTATCGCGCATCGCCCTGGCCGCCGCCAGCAAGCCGGGATCGTGCGAGGTCTGTGTGCCGGTCTCGACGAAACCGGCCGGCAGCAGATGCCACTCGCCCTGGGCGTAGCGCCAGCAGTGGGCCAGTTCATGCGCGGTCATGGCCTCGATCAGCAGCGGCTGGTCGGGGGCGGGAACGCCGTGCAGCACCTGCTCGGCATCCGGATTGCCGCGCATCGACAGCACCAGCTTGCAGCGTCCCTCCGCGAAGCCCATGGCCAGCGGTACCGCGCCGGCCGCCGCCGTCGGCTGGACGATGATGTCGACCGGCAGGTCGATCGATGCCGCGTAATCGAGTACCGGGGCGGCGGCGCGCAGCCAGCGCGATTCCTGCGCTGTCAGCTGGGCGGCCTGCAAGGGGAGTGCGGAAGAAGCCGCGACACAGATCGCCGCGAACGAGAGAGGCTTGAACATGGAGCTGCTCCAGGATGAACGAAATTCCTGTTGGAAATTCTAGCCCCGAATCAAGCACTACTTTCAGGAAAATATTTCTGCATGTTCAAAAAAACAAGGGCCGCAAACGCGGCCCCTCGTGCCCGTCACGCCGTCAGGGCCGGGCGCGCCCTGCCGCCCGCCACCGCGGGTGCGGCGGTATTGTCCAGTCTGAAAATGCTGACCAGCTGCGCCAGCCGCTCGGCTTCTTCTTCCAGCGAGGCCGCGGCCTGGCTGGCCTGCTGCACCAGCTCCGCGTTCTGCCGCGTGGCGTCGTCGATCTGCCCGATCGCGCCATTGACCTGCTCGATGCCGGCGTTCTGCTCTTCGGTCGCGTGGCTGATCTCGCCCATGATGTCGGTGACGCGCTTGACGCCGCTGACGATCTCGTCCATCGTCGCGCCGGCCTGGTCCACCAGGCGCGCACCGGCATCGACCCGCTCGACCGAGCTGCCGATCAGGACCTTGATCTCCTTGGCCGCAGCGGCCGAGCGCTGCGCCAGGTTGCGCACCTCGGTCGCGACCACGGCGAAGCCGCGGCCCTGCTCGCCGGCGCGCGCTGCTTCCACGGCAGCATTGAGCGCCAAGATATTGGTCTGGAACGCAATGCCATCGATCACGCCGATGATGTCCACGATCTTCTTCGACGACTCGTTGATCGCGGCCATGGTGTGCACGACCTCGGCCACCACCTTGCCGCCGCGCAGCGCGACTTCGGACGCGGATTCTGCCAGCGCATTCGCCTGCCGCGCATTGTCGGCATTCTGGCGCACGGTCCCGGTCAGCTGCTCGACCGACGCGGCGGTGGCCTGCAGGGTGTCGTTCTGGCGCTCGGTGCGGCCGGCCAGGTCGCGGTTGCCGTCCGCAATCTCGGTCGACACGGTGCCGATCGCCAGGGTGCCGGTGCGCACCTGCGCCACGATGCGCACCAGGCTGTCGCGCATGCCCTGCATCGCGAACAGCAGGCTGCCGCGGTCGCCCGGGCGGGTGACGATGTCCACGCCCAGGTCGCCGCTGGCGATGGCGGTGGCGATCGAGGCCGCATAATCCGGCTGGCCGCCGAGCTGGCGCAACAGGCCGCGGCTGATGTACCAGGCCGCCAGCGAGCCGGCCGCGATCGCGCCGGCGCACAGCAGCACCATCCAGCCGAAGAAGCCCTTGGCCATGCGGCGCGCATCGAGCGCGGCGTCGTTGCTCAGTTTTTCCTCGAGGTCGATCAAGTGGTTGATGCTGGCCAGCCAGGCAGTGAAGGCCGGCGCCGCCTCTTGCGCAAGCAGCGCGTTTGCTTCAGGAATATTGCCGGCGGCATGCAGCTCGATCACGCGGGCGATCAGCGGCTTGGTCCGGCTTTCCTGGGCCTTGATCGCGGCCAGCGCATCCTTTTCCTCGGGCAGGATGTCCTTGCGTTCATTGAACAGCGCATCGAGCGGCCCGGCCGAGCGCGCATAGTTGTCGTCCAGCGTGCGGATCAGCGCGAGCGGCGCGCCGGCGCCGGCGTCGTCGGCCGCCAGCACCACGTCGCGCAGGGCGATCGCGCGGTCGTGCACGCTGCCGCGGAAATTGATGGCGTGGCGTTGCTTGACGCTGTTGACTTCATTGATATGGTTGAGAACACTCTCGATCCGGCCCACGCGGCTGACGGCCAGCGCGACCAGGGCGATCATCAATAGAAAGACGGCGCCATAGCCGATTGCGAGCCGGGCGCCGATGGTCAAATTCTTTGTTTTCATTTTTTTGGCAACGAGTCGATGAAGTTAATTAAAAATACACAGGTATTTCCTATTGACAATCATTCGACTATAGCATGTCGCCGTCGGCCGTGCTGACGGCGCCATGCATTCGTGCGCGCCTTACCTGGACAGCGCGTCCGCCGTGACGAAGGCCGGACGGATATCGTTCGGCACCCCCTTGAGCTTGTCCAGCGCCTTGCGCACCTCGGGACGGATGACCACGTATTTATCCATCATCGCCTTGGCGCGCGCATGATCGCCGGTGGCTTCGATGGTCAGGAATTCCCGGTCGAGGTCGATCACGGCGTCCTTGATCTTCTTGAAGTCGACCGAGAAGGTGCCGTCCTCGTGCGCGATGAAGCCGCCCTTGTCGAGCAGGTAGTTGACCTGGATCGCCATGCCGCGCGCATGCGACGAGCCCAGGCCGAAATGCAGGGTGCGGAAGCTCGAGGCCAGGAAGGTGTTGTACAGCTTGCGTTCGGCCGCGGCGCCCTGCCCCAGGGTGTCCTTCAACAGGCCCTTGTCCATCATGTATTGCAGCGCCCACAGGCCGGTGATGTCGGCCTTGGCTTCCTCGATCGTCGAATAAGCCTCTTTCAGGTCCTGGCGCGGGGTCGACTCCTTGCCGTCCTTCGTCGTGCGGTGCGGTCCCAGGCCGTGCATGATCTCGTGCGCCAGGATGTGGGTGAAGAAGGAGTCGAAGTCCAGGTCCTTCTGGTCGGCGGGCCGCAGCACCTGCTTGCTGATCGGGGTCAGGGTGGACGCGAACTTCGCCTGCTGCACGTTCTTGAGCATCACCCGTTTGGACCCGCGTTCGCGAATCACGCGCTCGTCGTTCGGCAGGTTGTAGGCCGCGGTCTGCACGCCCATATTGCCGTCCCCGGCGCCAATCACCTCGTTGACCACCACCATCGGCGCGATGGCGCCGACCTTCGGATTGCGGTACCGCTTGTCGAGCGGCAGATTGTCCTCGAGTTCCTGCAGATGCTTGCCGAAGAAGTCGAGCTTGGCCGTCTCTTGCGGATCGCGGATGCTCACATAGGCTTCGAACGCCGCCTTGTAGCCGAACAGTTCGTCGTTATAGGTTTCATACGGCCCGATGGTCACGTCGACCGGCGCGTCGAGGTCCATCCAGGCGAAGTCCGACGCCAGGTAGTCGTTGCTCAGGAAAGCGTCGGCGCGCAAGGTCAGGAAGGTCTTGAGCGAGGCATTGTCGGTGGCCGCGGCCGCCTCGCGCAGCAGCCGTGCCAGGCGCTCGAGCTCCGGACGGTATTCGTCCGAATAGTTCACGGTGCGCAGCTTGCCGTCCGGCCCGCTGCGAATCACGGTGAAGAACCACTGCGCGTCCTTCTTCTGCGCCGGCGCCAGGCCGTCGATCCAGCTTTCCAGCGTCTCCTTGGTGGCGCCTTCGGGATAGAAGTTCGCGCCTTCGGGCTTCTTCGCCGGGATCCGGATGCCGGCGTATTCGGCCGGCATGAACGAGGCATTGTCGTCGAGGGTCGACCATGGGCCTTTGTTGAGCCGGAAGGCATCGCGGCGTGCGCGGCCCAGCGGCGTGGTGTCCTTCTCGAGCGCGTTCCACAAGGCTTCGTTATGGGCCCAGCGCTGGCGCAATTGCAGCGTGTCGATGATCTTCGCCGCTTCGATCAGCAGGCCGATGGCGGCGCGGTCGCCTTTCGAGAGGTGCGCCACGTCGGCGCGCAGTTCGACCGGCGCGAAGCGTTTCGCCATGGCCTGGAGCTGCCCGGCGCTGGCGGCCGCCGGCGCCGTTTGCGCATGCACGGCCGGGGCAAAGGCGGCGCCGATCGCGGCGCACAGGACGAGTGGAGCGAGGATAGTTTTCATGGTCTCTCAAGTCTTGGATGACAACGGAGAGATTGTAATCCCGCAGGGTGGAAGGCTCCGCCTTCCACGCGTTCAACGCACCGTCGCCAACGGCTCGCCCTGCTCCCATCCGCCACCGAGCGCACGCGCCACCGCCACCGTCGCCAGCAGGCGCTGGGTGCGGATCTGCGCCGCCGCGCGGTCGGCGCCCAGGGTGCTGCGCTGGGCGTCGGTCACGTCGAGATAGGTCGACACGCCGCGCTCGTAGCGCGCCTGCGCCACCAGCAGCGCGCGCGCCGCGGCCTGCTGCGACTGCGCCTGCACCTCGCCCTGTCGCTGGCGCTGCTGCAGGTCGGACAAGGCATCTTCCACCTCGCGCAGCGCCGTCAACAGCCTGGCCTGGTGGTTGGCCACCGCCTCGTCGTAGCGCGCCCTGGCCAGGGCCAGGTTGGCGCGGTTGCGGCCGCCATCGAAGATCGGCAGCGACAGCGCCAGCGGCCCGGCCGAGAACTGGCGCGCGCCGCCGCTCGTCAAATCGTTCAGGCTTTGCGAGGCATAGCCGAAATTCCCGGTGAGCGACAGCGCCGGATAAAAGGCGCCTTCGGCCACGCCGATCTGCGCATTGGCCGCCTTCAGCTGGGCCACGCTGGCCGCCAGGTCGGGCCGCTGGCCTACCAGGCTGGCCGGCAGGCCGACCGGAATCGCCGGCGGCTGCGGCAGCTGCACCGTCGGCGCCGCGGCCACCAGCGGCGCGCTCGGCGTGCTGCCGACCAGCGTGGCCAGCGCGTGCTCGACCAGGTTGCGCTGGCGCTGCACCTCGTGCAGGTCGGCCTCGGCGTTGGCGCGCTCGATGCGGGCGCGCGACACGTCCAGCTCGTTCGACAGGCCGCCATTGAAGCGCGCTTCGACCAGCTCCTGCGACTCGCGGCGCGTGGCCAGGGCGTCGCGCAGGATCGCCAGCTCGGCATCCAGGCCGCGCAACTGCCAATAGTTTGCAGCGACCTGGCTCGAGAGCAGCAGGATCACGCCGTCGCGGTCGTCCTGCGCCGCCAGCGCCTGGGCGTCGCTGGCTTCCACCACCCGGCGCACGCGGCCCCACAGGTCGAGCTCATACGACAGCGAGGCGCCGACCGTATAGTTGTTGCCCTCGATCGAACGGCCGCCCAGGGCCAGGCCCTGGGACGTCTCGGCCGAGGTACGGGCATTCGAGACGCCGGCGCCGACCGAGACGCTCGGCAGCTGGCCGGCGCGCACCACGCCCAGCTGGGCCTGCGCCTGCAGCAGGCGCTGGGCGGCGGCCCGCACGCCGGGATTGTCGTGCAGTGCGCGCGTTTCCAGGCTGTCGAGGGTTGCGTCGTTGAACACGGTCCACCAGCTGGCGGGCAGGCGCGCCCGGTCGGCGTCATGCGCGACGCCGGCATCGAGGTGGCGGAAGGCGGTCTGCGCCGGCGCCGCGGGCGCCCGGAAATCCGGGCCGAGAGTGGTGCAGCCGCTGGCCAGGGTGGCGATCGCGAGGACGGTGGCGATTGGTTTGAACATGATTGGTCTCTTCATTCGATTCAGTATCAGTGGGCGCTCAGTGAGCACCTGAGCCGCCGCCCGGCGACTTGACCTTGTCGGCCATCCAGATCGCCGCGATGCAGGCGAGCAGGATCATGCCGATGATCCAGAAGCCGTCGTTATAGGCCATCACATAGGCTTCGCGCCGCACCAGGCGGTCGACCACGGCCAGCGCCTGGTTCGCGGCGCTGGCCGGATCGATGCCGCTGGCGATGAAGCCTTGCGTCAGCTGGTCGAGGCGCTCCTGGGTCGCCGGCGCATAGGTCGACACGGCTTCGCCCAGGCGCGCCGAATGGAAGTGCTCGCGGTTGGTGAGCGAGGTCGCGAGCAGCGCGATGCCGATCGAGCCGCCCAGGTTGCGGGTCATGTTGAACAGGCTCGAGGCCGATCCCATCTCGCGCGGCGGCAGGCCGGACATCGCGAAGTTCGACAAGGTGAGCATCACGAAGGGCTGGCCGATGGCGCGCACGACCTGGGTCCACATCAGCTGGTCGTAGCCGGTGGTGGCGTCCATATAGGAGTTCATGATGCACGAGATGCCGAACATGAACAGGCCGAAGCTGCACAGGATGCGGTTGTCGACCTTCGACGACAGCCTGGCCGCGAACGGCATCACCAGCAATTGCGGCAGTCCCATCCAGGCGATCACTTCGCCGATCTGCATCGGCGTGTAGCCGGCGATCTGACCGAGGTAGAGCGGCAGCAGGTAGGACGAGCCGTACAGGCCCATGCCGATCACCGCCGACAGCGTGGTCGCGACGAGAAAATTGCGCTGGCCGTAGAGGCGCAGGTTGACGAACGATTCGGGCTTCGAGAAACTGAGCGCCACCCAGCCCAGCAGGCCCGTGAGCGAGAGCGCGGCGAAGGTCACGATGAAGCTCGAGTCGAACCAGTCCTTCGAGTTGCCTTCTTCGAGAAAGATCGTCAGGCAGGCCAGGCCCATCGCCATCAGCGCGATGCCGAGCCAGTCGGCCTTCACCAGGGTCGTGAAGTCGGCCTTCTCGGGCTTCAGGCCCCAGGCCATGCCGGCGATCAGGAGCACGCCCGGCACCCAGTTGATGTAGAAGATCGACGGCCAGCCATACAGCTCCGACAGGTAGCCGCCCAGGGTCGGGCCCATGGCCGGCGCCAGGGTGGCGGTCAGGCCGAAGATGGCCATGCCGGTGGCCCGCTTGGCCGGAGGCAGCAGGGTCATCACCAGGGTCAGGGCCATCGGGATCAGCGCGCCGCCGGAGAAGCCCTGCAGCATGCGGAACACGATCATGCTCTCCAGGCTCCAGGCCGCGCCGCACAGGGTCGAGAACACCAGGAACAGCGCCGTGGTGCCGATCATGTAGTTGCGCACGCCGAAGGCGCGGGTAAACAGCGCCGTCAGCGGAATGACCACGATTTCGGCGCACAGGTAGGCGGTCGAGATCCACGAACCTTCTTCCTGCGTGGCCGACAGGGTGCCGAGGATGTCGCGTAGCGAGGAGTTGGTGATCTGGATGTCGAGCACCGCCATGAAGGCGCCCAGCATGCCGGCGGCGACCGCGATCCAGGTGCGCAGGTCCACCGGGCCGCGAATGGCGGCGGCGCCCGGGCCCGCGGGTTTGCTCAGGGAAGTCATGGCCGGCGCCTAGTGGACGGCGGCGGTCTGGGTCGGTTGCGCGTCCTGGCCCAGTTCGACCTCGGCCACCACCGACATGCCGGGCACCAGGCGGCCGGCGTACTTTTTCACGTCCTGCGGATCGAGCGTGATCTTGACCGGCACGCGCTGCACGATCTTGGTGAAATTGCCGGTCGCATTATCGGCCGGCAGCAGCGCGAACTGGTTGCCCGAGGCCGGCGCGAAGCTGTCCACGCGGCCGACCAGGTGGTGGTCGGGCAGCGCGTCGACGTCGAGGCTGACCTTCTGCCCCGGCGCCAGGCCGGCGAGCTGGGTTTCCTTGAAATTGGCGACCACCCACACATTGTCTTCGACCACCGCCAGCAGGGCCTGGCCCGGCTGCACGCGGGCGCCGACTTCGACGCTGCGGCGGCCGACGCGGCCGGCCACCGGCGCCACGATGCGGTTATAGGCCAGTTGCTGCCGCGCGTCCTTCAACTGGGCCTGCAGCACCTTGACCTGGGCCGCGAGCACGTCGCGGCCGGCTTGCGCGGCGCCGATCTGGGCCTGGGCGGCGGCGGCGTTGTCGCGGCGCGCGGCCAGGTCGGCCACGGCGGCGGCGCGCGCCGCGCTCGAGGCGTCCACCTCGGCCTTCGACACCGCCTTCATGGTCTCGTTGTACAGCTGTCCGAAGCGCTCGGCATCCTGGCGCGCGCGCAGCAGCTGGGCTTCGGACTGCTTGACCTGCGCGCCGGCGGCGGAGGCTTGCGCGCGCACCTGCTGGATCTGGGCATCCGCCTGGCCGACCTGTTGCTGGACGCTGGCGATCTGGGCCTCGATCTGCTCGATGCGCACGGCGTGGTCGGCCGGGTCCAGCTCGGCGATGACATCGCCCGCCCGCACCAGCTGGTTGTCGTCGACCGCCACCCGCGTGACCACGCCGGCCACGCGCGACGACACCTGGTGCACGCGCCCGGTAACGTAGGCATTCTCGGTTTCGACGTAGTGATGGCTGCGGTACCACATGCGCCCGCCGGCGCCGATCGCCGCCAGTGCGATCAGGCCGACCACGGCCAGCACGCGCTTGTTGGGCGGCGCCTTCGGCGGGGCGCCGCTCTCCTGTGCTGGTGCCGCGCTCGCCTGCCCTGCCGTGCTGTGCATCTCTGCCATGGTCCTGCTCCGAAAATGAAATGAAATGGATTCATCGCATTATTTGCCAGCAATACGCCAAAGTCAAGAAATGAAATGATTGCGTTTCATTTCGGTTTGCACTAGAGTCCCATCCATGAGCATTCCACCCTCTTGCATGAAGCCCGCCGGCCGCCCCAGGGCCGCCGACATCGAAGCCCGCAACCAGGAACTGATCGAGGCCTCCTGCCGCCTGTTTTTGGAACACGGCTACACGCGCGTCAGCCTCGAGACGATCGCGCGCGAAGCGCGGGTGGCGGTGCGCACCATCTATGTGAAATTCGGCGGCAAGGCGGGCTTGCTCAGGGCCGCGCTGGCCTCGCGCCGCGAGCGCCTGTTCGGCGAGCACGCCATCGACGCCGATATGCGGCCGCTGCGCGAGGTCATCGACGATTTCGCGCGCGACTTCCATGCCCTGCTGGTCGCGCCCGAGGCGATTGCCATGCAGCGCGTCGTGATCGCCGAGGCCGGCAGCAACCCCGAGCTGGCCGAAGCCTTCTTCGAAGGTGGGCCGCGCATGACGCGCGAGATGCTGGACCGCTATTTCAGGCGCCCCGACGTGCGCAGCCAGCTGCGCGACGACGTGCCGCTCGAGATGCTGCCGGCGCACCTGATCGGCTGCATTTGCGGCGACCCGATGGGACGCTTCCTGTTTCCCGACGCCGAGCCGACCGGCGACGAGGCGCGCAAGCAGCTTGCGGCGCGGCTCGAACTGTTTTATCGCAGCGTATTGAAGAATGGTTGAGCGGCCTGGCTACGTGCGGCATCGTACGGACGCAAGCGGCGATTTTGTGGCAATCTGTAAGCCTTCACGGAAAGTATCGTGAACATCAATAACAGCGGTCAGACCGCGAGGAGAAAGCATGAGCAAGTCGTCCAGATACGAATGGCGTGACCAGCAGGCTTCACTGCAAGAGCGCATGAAAACCTTCATCGAAAACCCTGGCGCCGACCAGATGGAAGCAGTCATCGCTGAAATGCGACACTACGCCGCAGCTGCCAAGGCCGGCACGATCGATATCCCCGAGCGCTTCGTCAGCTTCGGCTGAAACGACAGCATCGTCAAGACCATGCCGCCGGGTGCAAGCCAGGCGGCATTTTTTATGGCTAGACCGCCGGTACCGGCACCGGCCTGGCCTGCTCTTCCACGTCGTGGATGCGGGTAAGCAGGTGCACCTTGCGCGGCGCCCGGTGGCGTTCATGGAGTTCGCGCGTGAGCACCTCGACCCGGCGCGGCCGCAAGGCAAGCTGTTGCGGGTCGACCATGCCGATGGCGCCCGGCACGTACTGGCTGAGCTGCGAGGCCAGCAGTTGGGAGACGGCGCCGCAAATGGTCGCCGGCGCGCCATGGACCGTGGTGTGGAGTTCGAAACAGCGGGTTTCCGGTAACACGTAGACGGTCCCGACGTATTCAGTGCTGTGCTCGTCCATCTGGGCCTCCTGGGCTGAACGCGGACGCGGCAAGCCGGCTTGGCGCCGCGCTTCCCGCCCTGTCTTCTCATCATAGGCTTTTGGCAGGCGCTGGCAAGCGGCGCACGCCCCATTGCAACTCGCGCCGTATCGCTGCATGTCGCGCCGCCTGGCGCCGCTTCGTCGCAAAGGGCGGCGGCGCGCGGCGCGCGCTCCCAGAATGGCCGTATCGACCACTCAACGGAGACTTCCATGCAACGCCTTGCCCTTGTGCCTGCCCTGCTACTTGCCCTGCTGTCCGGCGCCGCCGCCCACGCCGCCGACTTGTCGATCAAGGTCGACGGCGCACGCGGGGATGGCGGCGCGGTCCGGGTCGCCCTGTTCGACAGCGCCGACCGCTTCCTCAAGCGCCCCCTGCACGGCGCCAGCGCGCCGGTCCGGGATGGCGGCGCCACCGTTGCGCTCAAGGACCTGGCGGCCGGCGACTACGCCGTCGCCGTCTATCACGACGCCAACGACAACGGCAAGCTGGACCAGAACATGATGGGGATTCCGGTCGAGGCGGCGGGCTTCAGCAACGATGCGCTCGGCAATATGGGGCCGCCGGCCTTCGAGGCTGCCCGCTTTGCGCTGCCGTCGACGGGCGCCGCCATCCGCGTCACCCTGCGCTGAGGCCCGCCATGGAACGCCGTATTTTCCTGAAAACCGGCGCCGCCTGCGGCGCCCTCGCCCTCGCGCCAAGCGTGCACGCCGACCAGGCCACCTACCGCAGCTTCCACGCCGCCCTGGCGCGCGACCCGTCGCTGGCGGTGTATGCGGACCAGGCCGGCGACCAGCAGGGCGACGCCGTCGTCAAGGGCCGCCTGCCGCGCGACTTGCGAGGCGCCTTCTATCGCAACGGGCCGGGCCGCTTCGAGCTGGGTGGAGAACGCTACCACCACTGGTTCGACGGCGACGGCTTTGCCCAGGCCTGGACCGTCGGCGACGGCAAGGTCAGTCATCGCGGCCGCTTCGTCGAGACCCAGCGCTACCGCGACGAGAGCGCCGCCGGCCAGTTCCTGTATCCGGCCTTCGGCACCCTGGTCACGCGCCGCGGCGTGCGCGACAACGACACGATGAATGCCGCCAATACCAACCTGCTGCCTTACGATGGCCGGCTGTACGCGCTGTGGGAAGGCGGCTCGGCGACCGAACTGGACACGGCCACGCTGGCCACGCGCGGAATCAAGACCTGGAGCGACGAACTGCGCGCGATGCCGTTCTCGGCCCATCCCAAGCTCGATCCGCAGGGCGGCATGTGGAACTTCGGCACGCTGCCCGGGGCCGACCGGCTGGCGATCTACCAGATCGGCGCGCGGGGCCAGGTGCTGCGCACCGCCGTGCTGCCGGTGCCGCGGCTGGCCATGGTGCACGATTTCGTCGTCAGCAGCAGGCACCTGATCTTCGTCGTGCCGCCCTACGACCTGATGCGGGATCCCGGCCTGAGCTTCGCCGAGCGCCACCAATGGGCCGGAAGCGGGACCGGCGCGCGGCCGGCGCGGGTGCTCGTGATCGCGAAGGACACGCTGGCCTTGCGCCAGGTATTCGAGCTGCCGCCGCAGATGGTGTTCCACTTCGGGAATGCATGGGAAGACGGCGGCTGCACCCGCTTCGACGTGGTGCTGCACGAGGGCGACGCGCTGGCCGGGGTGGGCAGCGTGATGGCCGGTCGCCACACGCCACCGCGCAGCAGCACGGTGCAGGTCACGCTGGACTACGCCAGCGGCCAGGCACGGACGCATCGCCTGTTCGGGACCAGCGAATTTCCGCGCGTGATGCCGCAGGTGGCGATGGCGCGCCACCGCAGGCTGGCCCTGCTCGGCAGCAGCGGCGCCTCCCCCGACCTGCGACTCGACAGCGTCAACCTGGTCGATACGGATAGCGGCAAGGTCGATGGGTATGCCTTCGGCGCCGGCTGGCAGGTCGAAGAGCACGTGCTGGTCCCGCGCCGCCACGCGCGTTCGGAAACCGACGGCTACCTGGTCGGCGTGGCCCAGGATTTGCGCGCCGGCGTCACCGTGATGACGGTGTTCGACGCCGCCGGCGTCAAGGACGGCCCGGTGGCGCTGGCGCGACTGCCCTATCGCGCACCGCACTGTTTTCATGGTAATTTCTTGACTGCATGAATACAGCCTCCCTCACCTCGGCGCGCAGGCGCGGCCACCCGCTGGAACTGTTCCCGGTATTCCGGCGCTGGCCGCGCTCGACCGTGCGCGACCTGCTCTATACCGCGCTGTGGAACACGCTGATCGCACTCGGGATCTCGATGGCGTTGACGGCCTTCGGCAATTGGCGCGCCTCGTTCCTCACGCTGTTCGGCTACAGCCTGCTGGCTTCGCAGTGCGTCGGCTTTCCCATCCACGGCGCGCTGCGGCTGCTCGAGGCGGTGGTGCCGCCGACCGCCAGCCGGCTGGTCGCGCGCCTGCTTGAATTGGTCGCCATCGCCCTGTGCGCCGCATTCGGACTCGTCCTGTCGGGCGCGATCCTGCGCGGCGCTCCCCCAGTCCTGGACTCCGCGACGCTGACGGGCTTGCTGCCGCTCGGCCTGGTGATTGGCGCGGCGATCCTGGCGGTGCTGGTGGCCGGCGAGCGCCGCATCGAACGCCAGACCCTGGCGGCGCGCCAGCAGGAACAGATGGCGACCACGGCGCGCCTGCTGGCCGAGGCCCAGCTCAGCGCGCTGCAGGCCCAGATCGAGCCGCACTTCCTGTACAACACGCTGGCCAATGTGGTCAGCCTGATCGACACCCAGCCGGCTCAGGCGAAACGCATGCTGGAACGCTTCATCGACTACCTGCGCGCCAGCCTGGCCGCCAGCCGCGCCGGCAGCGCCACGCTCGGCGCCGAACTGGACCTGGCGGCAAGCTATCTCGACGTGCTGGAGGTGCGCATGGGCGAACGCCTGCGCTGGCGGATCGACGCGGACGATGCCGCCCGCGCGCTGGCGATCGCGCCGATGCTGATCCAGCCGCTGGTGGAGAACGCCATCATGCACGGGCTCGAACCGACCGTCGACGGCGGCGAGATCGTGCTGCGCGCGGGCGTGGACGACGGCGTGCTGCGGATCGAGGTGCGCGACAACGGCCGCGGGCTGGTGGCCGCGCCGCCGCGGCCCGGCGGCGGCGTAGGCCTGTCCAACCTGCGCGCGCGCGTGCGCCAGCTGCACGGGTCCAGTGCGCGCCTGGAACTGCTCGACAACCCCGGCGGCGGCGTGGTCGCGCGCCTGCTGCTCCCACTTTCACGCACCGAGGTGACACCATCGACCGCTGCCTTGCCCTGATCGCCGACGACGAGCCGCATCTGCTCGACTACCTGGCGGCCCAATTGCTCGATGCCTGGCCCGGCCTGGACATCGTGCGCGCGCCGAACGGCATCGAAGCGCTGCGCCTGATCGACGAGCTGGCGCCGCGGGTCGTTTTCCTCGACATCCAGATGCCGGGACTGACCGGGATCGACCTGGCGGCGCGGCTGTGCGCCGGCGGCAATGCGCCGCGCATGGTGTTCACCACCGCCCACGAGCACTACGCGGCGCAGGCCTTCGAACATGAAGCCTTCGATTACCTGCTCAAGCCGATCCGCCGGGAGCGGCTGGCGCGCACGGTGGAGAGATTACGCGCCGCCTTGATTGAGCCGGCACCCGCGCTGCCGGCCGATGCCTTGCAGGCGCTGCTGCGCCAGCTGGGGACCGGCGTTCCCGCCGCTCCCGCTGCGCCGGCGCCGCTGCAATGGATCCGCGCCGCTGCCGGCCAGGAGACGCGCCTGATCGCGGTCGAGGAAGTGATCTACTTCCAGAGCAACGACAAGTACACGAGCGTGTTCCTGCCGGACGGCGAAAGCCTGATCCGCACGCCGTTGCGGCAGTTGAAGGAACAGCTCGACCCGCAGCAGTTCTGGCAGATCCATCGCGGGGTGATCGTGGCGGCAAGGCACGTGGCCGGCACGCGCACCGATTTCCGGGGCCGGCTGCACGTGAAGCTCAAGGGACGCGAAGAGCAGCTGGTGGTCAGCCGCAATTACATGGATGTGTTCAGGCAGATGTAATGAAGAACGGGACCATCGCTGGTCCCGTTCTTCATGCTGCACGCAGGATGCTTAACGCTTGCGCGGCGGCGGCAGGTCGGTGCAGACGCCTTCGTAGGCCTCGGCGGCCATGCCGATCGACTCGCCCAGGGTCGGGTGCGGGTGGATGGTCTTGCCGATGTCCACGCCGTCCGCGCCCATCTCGATCGCCAGCGCGATCTCGCCGATCATGTCGCCGGCATTGGTGCCGACGATGGTGCCGCCGACGATGCGGTGGGTATCAAGGTCGAACAGCAGCTTGGTGAAGCCTTCGTCGCGGCCGTTGGCGACCGCGCGGCCGCTGGCGTTCCACGGGAAGTGGCCCTTCTCGACCTTGATGCCCTTCTGCTTCGCTTCATCCTCGGTCAGGCCGACCCATGCCACTTCGGGATCGGTATAGGCGACCGACGGGATCACCTTGGCGTCGAAGTGGGTCTTCTTGTCCAGCGCCGCCTCGGCCGCGACGTGCGCCTCGTGCACCGCCTTGTGCGCCAGCATCGGCTGGCCCACCAGGTCGCCGATGGCGAAGATGTGCGGCACATTGGTGCGCATCTGGCCGTCGACCGCGATGAAGCCGCGATCGCTCACCGTCACGCCGGCCTTGTCGGCGGCGATCTTCTTGCCGTTCGGGCTGCGGCCCACGGCCACCAGCACCAGGTCGTACAGCTGCGGTTCGGGCGAAGGCGCGCCGGCTTCGGCGGCTTCGAAGGTGACCTTGATCCCTTCCGGCAGCGCTTCCACGCCGACGGTCTTGGTCTTCAACATGATGTTGTCGAAGCGATGGGCATTGAACTTCTGCCACACCTTGACCGCCTCGCGGTCGGCGCCCTGCATCAGGCCATCCATCATCTCGACCACGTCGATGCGCGCACCCAGGGTCGAATAGACGGTCGCCATTTCCAGGCCGATGATGCCGCCGCCGATGACCAGCATCTTCTTCGGCACCTGGCGCAATTCCAGCGCGCCGGTCGAATCGACGATGCGCGGGTCTTCCGGCACGAACGGCAGCTTCACCACCGACGAACCGGCGGCGATGATCGCCTTCTTGAAGCCGACCACCTTCTTCGCGCCATCGGGACCGGTGACTTCGATGTGGTTCGGCGAGAGGAACTGGCCCACGCCCTGCACCACATTGACCTTGCGCGCCTTGGCCATGAAGGCCAGGCCGCCGGTCATCTTCTTGATCACGCCATCCTTGTGCGCGCGCAGCTTGTCGAGGTCGACCTTCGGCTTGTCGAAGGCCACGCCCAGGTCGGCCATGTGCGCGGTTTCATCCATGATGTGCGCCACGTGCAGCAGCGCCTTCGATGGAATGCAGCCCACGTTCAGGCACACGCCGCCGAGCGTCGCGTACTTCTCGACCAGCACGGTGCTCAGCCCCAAGTCGGCGGCGCGGAAGGCGGCCGAGTAGCCGCCCGGGCCGGCGCCCAGCACCATCATCTCGCACTCGATGTCGACCTGGCCCGAGTAGCTCGAGGCGTTCGGCGCGGGCGCGGCGCCCGGCTGGACGGCCGGCGCCGGGTGCGCCGGCGCGTACGAATCGGTCGGGCCGGCGGCAGCGGTCGGCGCGGCAGCCTGTGCGCCGATCTGCGCTGCTGGCTTTTCGGCCGGCTTGTCAGCCACCTTCTCGGCCGGCTTGTCAGCCGCCGGCGCGGCAGCGCCGGCGCCCGACGCTTCCACCGTCAGCAGCAAGGTGCCTTCGTTGATCTTGTCGCCGACCTTGACCGCGATGTCCTTGACGACGCCGGCGTGGGTCGACGGGATCTCCATGCTGGCCTTGTCCGATTCGACGGTGACCAGCGACTGGTCGACCTTGATCGTATCGCCTGCCTTGACCATCAGCTCGATCACTTCGACGTCCTTGAAGTCGCCGATGTTCGGTACTTTCACTTCAACAGTGCTCATCAGTGCGCTCCAATCACAGAAGGGTCTTGCGCATATCGGCCAGCACTTCGGCCAGGTAGGCGGCGAAGCGCGCGGCGCCGGCGCCGTCGATCACGCGGTGGTCGTACGACAGCGACAGCGGCAGCATCAGGCGCGGCTGGAAGCTCGAACCGTCCCACACCGGCTTCATCGCCGATTTGGACAGGCCCAGGATCGCCAGCTCAGGCGCGTTGATGATCGGCGTGAAGTTGGTGCCGCCGATGCCGCCCAGCGACGAGATGGTGAAGGTCGCGCCCTGCATCGCGGTCGGCGGCAGCTTGCCTTCGCGCGCCTGGCCAGACAGTTCGCCCATCTCGACGGCGATCTGCGAGATGGTCTTCTTGTCGGCATCCTTCACGACCGGGACCACCAGGCCGTTCGGCGTGTCGGCCGCGAAGCCGATGTTGTAGTACTGCTTGGTGATCAGGGCCGCGCCGTCTTCCGACAGCGACGCATTAAATTGCGGGAACTTCTTGAGCGCGGCGACGCTCGCCTTGATCACGAAGGCCAGCATGGTCAGCTTGACGGCCGACTTCTGCTTGGCCAGCGCGGCGTTCGAATCGACGCGGAACTGTTCCAGGTCGGTCACGTCGGCCTCGTCGAAGTGCGTCACGTGCGGGATCATGACCCAGTTGCGGTGCAGGTTCGGGCCCGAGATCTTCTTGATGCGCGACAGCGGCACGGTTTCGGTCGGACCGAACTTCGAGAAGTCGAGCGACGGCCATGGCAGCAGGCTGATGCCGCCGATGCCGGCGCCGCCGCCGGCTGCCGCAGGCGCGCTGGCTGCTGGCGCGGCCATCACGCCCTTGACGAAGTTCTGCACGTCCTGCTGGGTGATGCGGCCTTTCGGACCGGTGCCCGGCACGCGGCCCAGGTCGACGCCCAGTTCGCGCGCGAACTTGCGGATCGATGGCGAGGCGTGGGCTTTGGCGCCGGTGACGCCTGGCGCGGCGGGTGCAGCCGGCGCGGCGGCCGGTGCTGGTGCAGCGGCAGGCGCCGGCGCAGCGGCGGGCGCCGGGGCGGCGGCCTTTTCCGGTGCGGCTGCGGGCGCTGCGGCAGCGGGCGCGCCGCCGGTCGCTTCCACGACCAGCACCAGCGAGCCCTTGGCGACCTTGTCGCCGACCTTGACTTTCAGTTCCTTCACGACGCCGGCATGGCTCGACGGGATCTCCATGCTCGCCTTGTCCGATTCGACCGTGATCAGCGACTGGTCGACCTTGATCGTGTCGCCGACCTTGACCATCAGTTCGATGACTTCGACTTCCTTGAAGTCGCCGATATCGGGCACGGTCACGTCGACCGGGCCGCCGGATGCCGCAGGGGCGGCAGCGGCCGGCGCTGCGGCGGGTTGTTCGGCCGGCTTTTCAGCGGCGGCGGGCGCGGCTGCCGGAGCCGCAGGCGCGTCGGCCGCGCCGCCGGCTTCTTCCAGCAGCAGCACCAGCGAACCCATGGCGACCTTGTCGCCCACGTTCACCTTGATTTCCTTCACGACGCCGGCATGGCTCGATGGAATTTCCATGCTCGCCTTGTCCGATTCGACGGTCAGCAGCGACTGGTCGACCTTGATCGTGTCGCCCGGCTTGACCATCAGTTCGATGACTTCGACTTCCTTGAAGTCGCCGATATCGGGGACTTTGACTTCCACAACGCTCATAGTGTTAGCTCCGTTATTGTTCGTTTGCCTTGCAACCGCCGTTCCCCGGGAACGGCGGCGGCGAGCATTACTGGGTCACCGGATTCGGCTTGTTCTGGTCGATGCCGTACTTGGCGATCGCCTGCGACACGATGGCGCGGTCGATCTTGCCTTCGTCGGCCAGCGCGCGCAGCGCGGCAACCGTGACGTAGTAGCGGTTCACCTCGAAGAACTCGCGCAGCTTGACGCGCGAATCCGAGCGGCCGAAGCCGTCGGTGCCCAGCACCTTGTAGGTGCGGTCCTTCGGCATGAAGGCGCGGATCTGCTCGGCGAACATGCGCATGTAGTCGGTGGTCGCGACGATCGGGCCGCTGGTATTTTGCATCAGCTCGGTCACGTAAGGCACGCGCTGCGGCAGTTCCGGGTTGACCATGTTCCAGCGCTCGGCGTCCTGGCCGTCGCGCGCCAGCAGGGTCAGCGAAGGCGCCGACCACACGTCGGCCGCGATGCCCCAGTCGTTCTTGAGCAGTTCGGCGGCGAACATCGACTCGCGCAGGATGGTGCCGCAGCCGATCAGCTGGACGCGGTTCGCGGCTTCCTTGTCACCCTCCTGCAGCAGGTACATGCCCTTCAGGATGCCCTCTTCCTGGCCCGGCTTCAGGCCTGGATGCGGGTAGTTCTCGTTCATGATGGTGATGTAGTAGAACACGTCTTCCTGTTCTTCCACCATGCGGCGCAGGCCGTCCTGGATGATGACCGCGACTTCGTGGCCGAAAGTCGGGTCGTACGGCAGGCAGTTCGGCACGGTCGCTGCGATCACGTGGCTGTGGCCATCCTCGTGCTGCAGGCCTTCGCCGTTCAGCGTCGTGCGGCCGGCGGTGCCGCCCATCAGGAAGCCGCGCGCGCGGATGTCGCCGGCCAGCCAGACCAGGTCGCCCACGCGCTGCATGCCGAACATCGAGTAGAAGGTGTAGAACGGGATCATCGTGCGGTTGTTCGACGAGTACGAGGTCGCCGCCGCGATCCACGAGCTCATGCCGCCCGCTTCGTTGATGCCTTCTTGCAGGATCTGGCCCGCCTTGTCTTCACGGTAGTACATCACCTGGTCGCGGTCGACCGGCTCGTACAACTGGCCCTGCTGGTTGAAGATGCCGATCTGGCGGAACAGGCCTTCCATGCCGAAGGTACGCGATTCGTCGACCAGGATCGGCACGATGCGCTGGCCGATGCTCTCGTCCTTGAGCAGGCTGGTGATCACGCGCACGTACGACTGGGTGGTCGAGATCTCGCGGCCTTCCGCGGTCGGCTCGAGCACGCCCTTGAAGGTTTCGAGCTTCGGCACCACCAGCTGCTCGTCGGCCTTCTCGCGGCGCTGCGGCAGGTAGCCGCCCAGGGCCTTGCGGCGCTCGTGCAGGTACACCATCTCGGGCGCGTCGTCGGCCGGCTTGAAGAACGGGATCTCGGCCAGCTGGTCGTCGGGGATGGCGATGTTGAAGCGGTCGCGCATGTCGCGGATCGCCTGGTCGTCGAGCTTCTTGGTCTGGTGGGCGGTGTTGCGCGCCTCGCCCGACTTGCCCATGCCGAAGCCCTTGACGGTCTTCACCAGCAGCACGGTCGGGGTGCCCTTGTTCTCTTGCGCGTTCTTGAACGCGGCGTAGATCTTGTGCGGATCGTGGCCGCCGCGGGTCAGGCGCCAGATGTCGTCGTCGCTCATCTTCGACACCATCTCGAGCAGCTTCGGATGCTTGCCGAAGAAGTGCTTGCGCACGTAGGCGCCGTCCTTGGCCTTGTAGTTCTGGTATTCGCCGTCGACGGTTTCCATCATCACGCGCTGCAGGATGCCTTCCTTGTCCTGGGCCAGCAGCGGATCCCACTGCGAACCCCAGATGACCTTGACGACGTTCCAGCCGGCGCCGCGGAAGTCGGCTTCCAGCTCCTGGATGATCTTGCCGTTGCCGCGCACCGGACCGTCCAGGCGCTGCAGGTTGCAGTTGACGACCATGACCAGGTTGTCCAGGCGCTCGCGCGCGGCCATGCCGATCGCGCCCATCGATTCCGGCTCGTCCATCTCGCCGTCGCCGCAGAAGACCCAGACCTTGCGGTTGTCGGTCTTGGCGATGCCGCGCGCGTGCAGGTACTTCAGGAAGCGCGCCTGGTAGATCGCCATCAGCGGTCCCAGGCCCATCGACACGGTCGGGAACTGCCAGAAGTCGGGCATCAGTTTCGGGTGCGGGTACGACGACAGGCCCTTGCCGTCGACTTCGCGGCGGAAGTTCAGCAGCTGCTCTTCGGTCAGGCGCCCTTCGAGGAAGGCGCGCGCGTAGATGCCCGGCGAGGAGTGGCCCTGGATGTACAGCAGGTCGCCGCCGTGGTCTTCGGTCGGGGCGTGCCAGAAGTGGTTGAAGCCGGTGCCCAGCATGTTCGCCAGCGAGGCGAAGGACGAGATGTGGCCGCCCAGGTCGCCGTCGGCGCGGTTGGCCTTGACGACCATCGCCATCGCGTTCCAGCGCATCCACGAGCGCAGGCGCTCTTCGTATTCCAGGTTGCCCGGCGAATTCTGGTTCAGGTGGGCCGGAATGGTGTTGACGTAGGCGGTATTGCTTGAAAACGGAACGTGGGCGCCGCGGCGGCGCGCCAGGTCGACCAGGCGCTCCATCAGGTAATGGGCGCGTTCGGGCCCTTCATGTTCGATCACCGCTTCCAGCGCATCGAGCCATTCCTTGGTCTCGATCGCGTCCGGATCATTGGCGGCTTGCGCGGTCAACTGGTCGAGTTGAGCTGACATGTCATGCGTCTCCTAAGTGGTGCGCCCCGTCCCGGTCCCTGCGCAGGCTGGCGGCGAGTGGTGAAATTTCAGACTATCTCTTTGATAAACCCTCGGATTCTACCAGTGGACTTTGGCATTTTCAAATTATGGCATGCCATTTCATAATGTAAAATCGTATGCTGCAACTGCACATTTTCATAGGGAAAGAATGAACTTTCGATCAACGGACATCGTATACCGAAGCACCTGCCTTACGGCGCAATCCGGTGCATTTATATGCTGAAGGAAGGAGATTGGGCGCCCGGGCCGTATAATTCTCCTTTTGCCCAGCGACGAGCCTTCACCATGCCTGCACAACTGATCGACGGAGTCCTCCTTTCCAAACAACTGCGCGAAGATATCGCCGCGCGGGCCGCCACACTCACCGCCGCCGGCAAGCAGCCCGGCCTGGCCGTCATCCTGGTCGGCGAAGACCCGGCCAGCCAGGTCTATGTGCGCAACAAGGTGAAGGCCTGCGGCGACGTCGGTTTCCATTCCGTGCTCGAGAAGTACGACGCCGACCTGACCGAAGCCGCCCTGCTCGACCGCATCGCAGCATTGAACGCCGATCCGGCCATCCACGGCATCCTGGTGCAGATGCCGCTGCCGAAGCACATCGACCCGTCGAAGGTGATCGAGGCCATTTCGACCGCCAAGGACGTGGACGGCTATTCGGTGCTGTCGGCCGGCGAACTGATGACCGGCCTGGACGGCTTCCGCCCCTGCACCCCGTACGGCTGCATGAAGCTGATCGAGACCACCGGCGTCGACCTGCGCGGCAAGCACGCCGTCGTGATCGGCCGCAGCAATACCGTCGGCAAGCCGATGGGCATGTTGCTCTTGCAAGCCAACGCCACCGTGACCATATGCCATAGCGCGACCGCGGACCTGGGCTACCACACCCGCCAGGCCGACGTGATCGTGGCCGCCGTGGGCCGCCGCAATACCCTGACCGCCGACATGGTCAAGCCGGGCGCGATCGTGATCGACGTCGGCATGAACCGCGACGACGCCGGCAAACTGTGCGGCGACGTCGA